>Ga0315274_10000005_pt1 | contig 572872 bp, 608 predicted proteins | sample YL17G02_20_MG_FD_203700 | JGI IMG/M metagenome (GOLD analysis project Ga0315274, IMG submission 203700) | Sediment microbial communities from Yellowstone Lake, YNP, Wyoming, USA - YL17G02_20 | ecosystem: Environmental > Aquatic > Freshwater > Lake > Sediment | place: USA: Wyoming | collected... | reverse complement strand
ATAGATAATGACCATCGACTGCTTTTGGTTTGGTATTAAGAATAATATTATCAACGGTATCAATCCCTCTTTGAGAATGTAAGTTTGTCTTTCTCACGTCCACATATTCTTTTCCATCGTAGACGAAGAGGGTTGGACAGCCGCCACCAAGTGATTGTTGACATGTTCCTGAACTACAGACGTATGAAACCCCACCCGGCCAACAGCATGTGTTTGTTGAATAACTACACGATTCACCCGGATTCTTACAACTAACAGTTAAACTTGCAGTGGTTGTTAGATCATCTGCATTCGTGAACCCATTGTTGTTCACATCTACATAGGCTTTGAAATTGTAACTTTGTCCAGAGCTACTCGCATAAGGAGCAACGACATTACAATAACAACCTGTACCCGATACAGTACACGTGCAAGAAGTCCATCCAAGAGTCATATCGGGCGCTTCTACCCTGATTAATATTTTTTTTCCGTTACAGTTACTCAAACCAGAAACACTCGCATTAACCTGGTAATTTCCTGCCCAAGCAGGGTTTGGTTGAAAGGACAACAAAGGTGTTCCAGTACAAGATGATATAGTAAACACAAAGTATGCTTGAGGACCGTAAGATAGACCAGTTAAAGTCTGACCACAACTTATAGTGCAGGCTCCACTTGGACAAGGATTACAGGGAATGGTTGATGTGGTTGAAGTGGATGTGCTTGTTGAAGTTGAGGTGGATGTACTGGTACTGGTAGGAGTAATATAACTGAAACTTACTCTAGCACTACCTGCCCTTTCATAATAATCAATCCTAAACTTATGATCTCCAGCAGTTAAATATTTTGGAAGGGTATCTATTGTATATCCTTTATCATACCATCTATCCAAAAAAAGGCTATCATCTATCCAAACTTTGATACCATCATCACTTCCAATATTAAAGGTATAAGTACCGGTAACAGGCACCACTATATTTCTTCCAGATCTGAATCCAATATCATCCCCTCTTCCCGCTGCTAATACACCCGTACCCCAATCTGTATCAAATGGAATATTACTTTCAGTAGGAGCATCAGCTAACTTCTCGATAAAATTACTATCACACCAGACTCTTCTCCACATTATTACAGGATAAACTGGAGGTACAGCTGGACAAGGTATTATTGTAGTTGTTGTCGTAGATGTGCTAGTGGATGTAGATGTTGAGGTCGTTGTGGTTGAGGTTGTGGTTGAAGTGCTCGTAGAAGTTGAAGTCGTGCATCCAGTACAACTGCCAGAATTTGATTGTTCATCACATGCTTGGACTGCACCACAAGCAATTTCGCATTGACCATCGCCCGTTATCGCACCAGTATCTCCGTTACCACTGGTGTAAATCGCAGCAGTATCAGCATAAATCTTCTCTTCAATCTTTCCATTACATTTCATACACTTTCCTTCACTGTTATCCCATGTTCCACTAGTTCCCCAATCACAACAGTGTCCACCTTTTATTTCACATACTGCGCCATTTGAGCAACTAGAAGGACATTTATTTGTATCCATCCCACATGATGCAACTGGTTGCGGTCCACCATTGCATGGCGTACATGGTGTAGGACCACAAAGAGTCCATGTACAATCATTCCAACTACCAAGCATACATGCTTTATTGTCATCCCCTCCTACACAGAATGGTCCAATCCAAATTCCTGATCCATAGCCATGACATCCTTGGCAGTAATTACCTAAACAACCAAAACTGTTGCCTTGACCCGTGCACCATGCGTCACATGCTTGAGCAGGTTTAATCATGGACGAAAATAAAAAAAGTATTGTAGAAAAAAATATGATGAATAAAATGTCTATGTGGTTAAATTTCTTCATGAAACTTCTTTTAAAAATTTGTGGTTTTAATCATTAAAAGATTATTGTTTGATGAAAATTGCAAAATTATTAATGGTTCGGTAATTAAAATTTAATTTAGGTTTAATGAAAAAATTACTAATATTAATCGGCCTGTTTTTAATTCCTCGAATAGCCCTAGCAAGTGTAATTTCTTTGACTACTACAATTTCAACAGAAATAATGTCCGGGGATATAACAGAAATCCGCGTAAATATATTGAATTCAGGCGATGAAGCAGCCTATTCTGTTCAAGCTTCAGTATTGCTCCCGGATGATTTCACTGTAAACCCAAAGACAAATTTTGTTGGAACTTTAAACCCAAATGAACCAAAAGAACTGTATTTTAATATCAGCTTAAAAGATAGCGCCTACGAAGGTACCTATCCTCTTATAGTTTTAGTCGATTATACTGATGCAAACGGTTATCCTTTTTCTTCTGTTTCACCGAGTTCCCTTATATACAAGGCACCAACTCTTTCTAAAGTTTCTGGAGTTATGCCAGAGTTGAGTTTAAGCGGTAAAGAGTCTAAAAAACTAACCTTGACTTTGAGGAATGTCGATGATGTTGAACATAACGTGAATATAGAGCTAATAATCCCTAGAGAGTTAAAAGTTGAAGATGAAAAAAATTCTGTTTTATTACAGTCCAAAGAGGAAAAGAAATTAGATTTTGATGTTTCATCGTTTTCTGCCTTGCCTGGAAGTAGCTATGTTGTTCTAGCAACCTTAGATTATGATTATGAAAATTCACATTATTCTTCTGCGGTAAGGAGTGTAATAAAAATAGTTGCAGGCAGGCCTTCAACATTCCCAGTTTGGATCCCAATCATAACGTTTATTGGTTTATTAATAATTTTTATTTACTATTTAATTAGGGGTAAACATGCGAGTATCAGTCATTATTCCCACTCTAAACGAGGAAAGGAACCTACCAAAAGTCTTGAAGGAAGTAATAAATAGCGTAGATGAAATAATAGTCGTTGACGGTTATTCTAAAGATAAAACTGTTGAAGTGGCAAAGAAGTTTGGCGTTAAAGTAATATATGACGATGTCGGTAAGGGTTCAGCGTTAAGGAAAGGGATGAAAGAAGCTAAAGGGGATATTATAATTACGATGGATGCTGACTGTTCGCATAAAAGTTCTGAGATTGGTTTGTTAACAGAAGGCATCAAGACCGGTTTCGATATCTGTATGGGGTCTAGGTTCATTCAGGGTGGTGGGACTGAGGATATGCCTTGGTTTCGTAAACTCGGCAATAAATTCTTTGTTTTTTTGGTGAATTTTATGTGGAATATGAACTATTCTGACTTGTGTTACGGTTACAGGTCATTTAGAAAAGATTGTATTCGTAAATTGGATTTGAAATCTGATGGTTTTGGTATTGAGACAGAAATTGCGATAAAAGCCGCAAAAAAGAGGCTCAAGGTTCTTGAAATACCCAGCTATGAAAAAGGAAGAGCGAGTGGTGAAGGAAAACTCAGAACCTTCGGAGATGGCTGGTTGATATTAAAAACTATATTTAAAGAGATGATTGGTTGAAGAAAGTTTCTGTAATCTTGCCAACCTATAATGAGAGAGAAAACATCAAGCTATTAATTCCAAGGATATTTCAAGTGTTCGAAAAAAATAATATTAGCGGCAATGTAATAATTGTGGATGATAACTCTCCTGATGGAACAGCGGAAAAAGCAATAGAGTTACAAAAAAATTATCCATTAATTTTGATAAAGAGGCCTAAAAAAATGGGGATCGGATCTGCTTACATAACTGGTTTTGAAAAAGCATTAGAAAATGATTCAGATGTAATTTTTGAGATGGATGCAGATCTCAGTCATAATCCTGAAAATATTGTAGGTTTTTTAAAAAAGATTGAGGCAGGTTTTGATGTAGTTATCGGGTCGAGAAGAATAGAAGGTGGTAAAATAATAGGTTGGAATTGGTACAGAAAGCTTGTTTCAAAAAGTGCTAATTTTATCGGGGAATGGGTGGCAGGAATAAATGGAATTAAAGATTTAACTTCTGGTTATCGAGCTTACAGAAAAGATGCTTTGAGAAGCATTAACTTAAAGAAAATAAAATCGAACGGTTATGCCTTTCAATTAGAAATTCTGGCAAGACTCTTAAAGAGGAATTTAAAAATTGGTTTAGTTCCAATAATTTTTTGTGATCGATATTCAGGAAAATCAAAATTATCCAAGATGGATGTAATGAATTTTTTTTTAATTGCCTTAAGGGTAAGGTGTGGATGTTTATGAATAATATCAAAAAAGTAAATCTGGTTAAAAAAATATTATTATCGAACTTTGGTTATTTGAAATTGCCCTACAAACTCACCTTCGCCATAACATACAAGTGTAATTCCAAGTGTAAAACTTGTAATATTTGGAGTAAAAATTCTAGCAATGAGTTGAGTCTAAAAGAAATAAAAAATTTTTCTGAAAAGACAGATTTTTTTTCTTGGTTCAATTTAACTGGCGGCGAACCTTTCTTAAGGAAAGATTTAGTTTCAATCGTGAATACCTTTTTAGATAATTCTCCAAATCTTTTATTTTTGAATTTGACCACCAACGGTCTATTGCCAGATTTGATAAAGGAAAGGGTTCAGGAAATTCTTTCACTTAACTTGCCAATGACGGTTGTGGTTGTTAGTCTAGATGGACCGAAGGGAGTTCATGATTCAATTAGGGGTATGCATGGATCCTGGGATAAGGCGGTAGAAACTTATAAATTGTTAAGAGATTTATCAGAAGAAAAAAATAATTTTCAAACATTTTTAGGTTTCACACTATCATCTTTAAATTTTGGCAAAGTTGAAGAGACTTATTCATCTGTCAAAGAATTGATTCCCAAAATAGAATCAAAAGATTTTCATTTCAATTTACTTCATTTTTCAAAACACTATTATTCAAACGTAAATGATGACCAGAATATAATACAAGCAGAAAATAAAGAAAGGTTAATTAACGACTTAGAAGAAATAAAAAAAATAAAGAAAGGTTCACTTTTTAATCCAGTTCAGTTCCTAGAGAAGAAATATGTACGACTTGCAAAAAAATTTGTTGAAACGGGAAAAACTCCTCTGCCATGTAAAGCCATTCAAACATCCTGTTTTATTGATCCTGAAGGCAATGTTTATCCTTGCACTATTTATGATAAGAATTTGGGTAATTTAAGAAACTTCGACTATGATTTGGGAAAAATATTAAAATTGGATTTTATTAACCAGTTAGTAAAAGAAATTGAAAATTTGAATTGTCCGAACTGTTGGACTCCGTGTGAGGCATATCAAACGATTTTAGGAAATTTATTATTATAATAATATAATAGATGAAATGAATTTAAAACAAAAATTAAGAAGGAGAAAAATAGAAGTTTATTTATTCTTGATTCTTATTTTTTCTCTTATCATCAGATTATATTTTTTCGTTGGTCTTGCAAATTGCGACCCTCAGGATGACAGCTTATATTTAGGCAATGTACGAAGGATTATCGATGGCAATTTTTTTTATGATAAAAACTTACTAACAAAACAAGTAGTAAATCCTGGGGAAGTTCCATCTCTAAGACCTTTATTTCTCTACATAGTTTCTGCATCCCAGTTGATTCTAGGAGTAAATGATTTCTCATCGACATTATTTTCGATTGTTTGCTCATTGGGAACAATTATTCTCATATTCCTAATAGGTGATTTATTTTTTAATAAAAAAGTTGGGTTAGTTGCTGCTCTTTTGTTGTCATTTTTCCCATTGGACGTCATATTCTCCACGAGAATACTTCCAGATATAGCTCTTATATTTTTTATGACTTTGAGCATTTACCTTTTTTTAAAGGGTGAAAAAAATGACAAAGAAAAAATTAAAAAAAATAGAAATCGAGCCTATTACATTCTTTCAGGCATTTCTTTTTTCCTCGGGTTTGATATAAAAGAAATTGGTTTGGTTTTTGGTGTATTTTTCGTTCTTTATATGCTATACGACCGAAAGATAAAATCAAAGTATTTATGGATTATTTTAGGATTTTTATTCATATTTGTTCTAGAGTCTTTATTCTTCTATTCAAAAACTGGTGATTTTTTATTCCGTTACCACATTCTATCGAAGGCCCGTATTTACAAGTATACAGCTTCTTATGTCCCTTATAAAATAAATACAGTGAATATTTTAGGTAATCTAATAATTCACTATCCTCAAGGTTATGATTTTTTCTTTCATATAAAGAGTATGTTTCATTCAGTTAAACTAGAAATTTATAGCAACTATTTTGGATGGTTTCCTTATTTTGTTTTATTTTCTATGTTTTATGTGTTATTTAAAAGGGAAAAAAAGTCTTATATCCTATTATTGTGGCTATTAGCATTGTATCTGTACATCGAGTTTGGCCCATTATACGTAAATTTCGATGTAAATACCTTAACCATCGACTACATGATGATATTTAAAGAATCGGATTCTGCAAAATTTGCAACTATACTAACTGTTCCTTCACTACTTCTTCTAGCATATTTCATATGTGACTGTAAAAATTATTTGAGAGGGACTTTACCCGTAATAATTATATTATTCCTATTGCTAAGTTCCATACCCAATATGACAATTTTAAGTAATCATTTTCGAAATGGGATGAATGACACTAGGGAAGCAAATAAATTTTTTAGAGAATACTTTCAAAAAAATTCTGAAAAAAAAGTTTATGGTGATTACATTGAAATAGGGCAAATAAGCTACTACTTTGGGTATAAAAAAGACTATCTATTAAAAAACATTAATGACATTAATGATTCCTCGATGATAAAAGATTCGTTCGTAATTATTGGAGGGGCAAGAGGCTGTATTTTTGCTGATTCTATTAGGGATTTATATCCGGAATTCGCTCAAAATTTTGATTCGAATCCACCGAAGAACTGGGAACTCGCAAAGATAATCTCTGGAGAAGTTAGTTGGTTGCGTAAATATCCTATGAAAATTTATTACGTACCATAGGGTATAAAAAAGCATTTGCTCTAATTATGGTTGAAAATTATGTATGTTTTAGGGGTATGGGACGGACACGATGCTGGTGCATGCATAGTAGAAAATGGTATTATTAAGGTCGCAATAAATGAAGAAAGGCTGACCAGAAAGAAATTAGATATAAAATTCCCCGACAATGCAATCCTAGGTTGTTTGAAATTCTTGCAATTGAGACCAACAGACATTCAAGTTGTTGCTGGATGCAGCAGCCAATTCTCAAGGGTTTTAGCCAGATCATTTCCTTATCTTGATAGGGAATTCTACAATTTCAGGAGGAGACTCATACCTAAACCGAGGTTTGAAGATCTGAGAAGAGCATTAAAATACAGACTGATAGAAATAGGTTCGAACAAACTTTTCAAGAGTATAACTGAAAGACAATTGAGAAAGAAATTGGACAGAATAGGTTTCAAGAATTACAAGTTGTATGTTGTTGACCATCACATGGCTCATGCTGCGAGCGCTGCCTTCACTAGCGGGTTCAATAAAAGTTTGTGCATAACTTTGGATGGTGTTGGCGATGGATTGTCAGGAACGGTGAATATATTCGATGATGGTGAGATAGAAAGGATTTCTTCAATATCTGGAAGGAATTCTCTAGGCATGCTGTACGAGCAGGTTACGACTTTGTTGGGAATGAGAGAACTGGAAGATGAAGGGAAGACGATGTGCATCGCTGATTATTCTTACCCAGTTTCCGATGATAAAAATAAGATGCTGGATTTCTTCGAAGTTGATGGTTTAAACATCAAATCAAAACATGCTACAGCAAAAAGATTCTTTGAATTGAAGAATGTGTTGTTCAACACAAGGAGGGAAGGTTTCGCTTACATGGCACAAAAGACTATTGAAAAACACATGACTCAATTGTTTAAAAATGCTATAGAAGAAACTGGTTTGAAAGATGTTTGTTGGTCTGGTGGAGTGGCTTCAAACATTAAGACTAACATGGTCATTCGTCATCAATCTGGCTTAAAGAGATGGTTTGTATTTCCTCACATGGGAGATGGTGGTTTAGCAGTTGGAGCTGCATTATACATCGATTCATCGCTGAATGGAAGTAAAGGTTACAGAATAGATAACGCTTACTTTGGACTTGAATATTCAAATGAAGAGATAATGGATGAATTAAAGAAACATAAAGAATTGAGCTTTGAGGAAAGGAGTGATGTTGCTGAAATGACTGGAGATTTGCTTTCAAACGGCAATTATCTCTTCTGGTTCCAAGGAAAGATGGAATACGGACCAAGGGCATTAGGAAATAGGAGTATAATTGCTTCCGCATCTTCTGAAGAAATAAAGAACAAACTAAACATGCAAGTCAAAAGGAGGGAATGGTTCCAACCGTTCTGCCCTTCATTATTAGTCGAAGAAGCTGAGAAAATTTTTGAAGATTATGACGGTCAGCCAGACTCTTTCATGACTATGGGTTTCAGAGCTAGGGAAGAAATGAGAGATAGAGTTAAGTCAATCATTCATGTTGATAGGTCTTCAAGACCCCAGATGCTTGGTGATGAGAATAAATATTACAGAAAGATGATAGAACAAGTGAAGAAGAACACAGGCGATGGAATAATTCTGAACACGAGCTTCAATCTACATGGCGATCCGATAGTTTGCTCGCCGAGTGATGCAATTGAAACCATGATAAAAACCAAAACCAAGTATATGGTAATTGGTAATTTTTTCATAGAGTTGAAATCATGAACGAAGATTTCAAAAAAATGAGAATGGCGACCAAGAGACATTACAGCAAATGTGTTTTCGATTTTGACTATGTAAGAAAAAAGATTTTTGACCGTTCTTTATTAAAAGAATGGATGGAGAAGAATAATTTTTCAGGAAAAAAAATTTTTGATATCGGCTGTGGAGCTGGTTCTGTGAGTTCATTTATGATGGAATTACATCCTGAATGCAAACTTTTCAGTGCTGATCTAAGTCCTGATGCTGTAAGAATGGCAAGAGATAGAGGTCTTGATGTGTTCGTTGGGGATAACTTGAATTTACCCATTAAAGATGGCGTGTCAGATTTAACTATATCCGAAGGGGTCATTCATCACACACCAGATCCACACAGGGCATTCAAGGAATTGATTAGGATTACGAAAAATGGGAGTAAGATATCTTTGTATGTCTACAACAAGGAGAATTATTATTACTACATTTACAATTACTTTGGTTTTTTTGTTCGACTCTTGTATAAGAACAGGATTACAAAAAAATTAGTTAAAAGTTTCATATTCAACCTGTTTCATATTTTTTATGTTCAAATAGGCAATCTCCTATTTTTTAAATCGCCGAAAAAAGTTTCGAGAAAGATTTCTTGGAATATTTTTAGCGACCAGATATTAACACCTGTTGCGCATTTCTACACGGAAGGAGACATACAAAAATGGGCTTCACAGAATAAATTAAAGATCTTAGATCATCAAAAATCCCTAAACGGACAAGGATTACAATTTATCTTGTTAAAGGTTTAATATTGAAAAATTATAAGTTATTTTTTATTAAATAAGAGTATGAATGAAATGAGCAAAATTAAATCGATCAAAGAAATTTTTATAAAACTGCTGCCTTTGATTCTAATACTGAATTTCTTTGTGATAATTTTTTACTATCTATCAAACACGGAAGTAAAAACGCTCCGAGATAATCTAATAATAATAGAACCTATTTTCTTGTCTGTTAATTTTGGTTTGATCGTGATCTTCCTTATTTTAAATTTGAAAGATTTGAAGGGTTTGTTTAAAGATATTAAAAAACCGACTCTAGTTCTTTTATTATTCGTTTTATTCTTGGGCTTTTACGTAAGGATGTACGTAGCCCCTAGGACTCACAGAGTTTTTTTCGATGAGGATATTTATCTGGCTATGGGAAAAGAAGTTCTGACGGAAAGAAAGGGCTGTTTATGTAACTATGGTGACTATAAGGGTTGTTACGATTGCATCCTGATGAAATGGCCGAATGGATATGCATTCACTTTAGCATTATCTTATTTATTCTTCGGTGTATCGGAAAATACAGCTTTTAACCTCATAGTTTTATTGAGTACTCTATCCATCTTGCTCGTATTCTTAATCGGGTATTTATTATCGAGAAAAGAAAACGTGGGTTTGTACGCCGCTTTACTCTTCGCTTTAATCCCGGTTTATATAATGTGGTCCCACACGACCGCTTCAGAACCCGTGTTTATTTTTTTCACGCTCTTAACAGTTTTTTCGTTTATAATTACGTTGAAGACTGACACTTGGAAGGCTATGATACTCGCGATGAGTTGTTTAGCCTTCGCACCTCAGACTAGGACAGAAGGCGTTGTGCTCTTAATTCTAGTTTCAGCGATTACAATTCTGTTGGATAGAAAGTTTATACTCAAACTGAATCAGAAGAAGTTCATCATACCTCTTATAATGATGCTCATTCTAATAACCCCTTATTTGCTCCACATAAACCTTGCGTCTAGGACGGAAACTTGGGGAGAGTCGGGGGAAAGGTTTGATTTTCAACATTTGAAGAATAATATCCCGACAAATGCATGGTTTTGGATCATGGGTTATCCGACGATTGAGCATCCAACACTCTTCACGATATTTGTCTTAATTGGCTTGTTATTCAATTTTAAAAAAGAAGGTAAAATCGCTTTGGCTTTAGGTTTCTGGTTCTTGATGTTTTTCTTAATGTACAGTTCCTTTTATGCAGGAAGTGTCAGGTTTGGAATAGATGTTAGATACGCCCTGAATGATTATCCGCCTTTTGTGTTGCTTGGTGGTTACGGGTTGTTTTTGATACATGAACGGATAAAAAAATTCTTGAAGAAAGATTTGGCCGCATTCTTTGCATTGACTTTATTGATAATAATCTATTTCATCGTCTCATTCGTTCCGTCAATCAGTATGCCAGCTGAAAAAATCATGGAGGCTAACCAGGCCAGAACTTATCATGATTTCGTTATCAAAGAAGCGAGTAAGCTCGATAAGAATTGTTACATATTGTCTCATACGCCCAGCATATTCTTAGTAATGGGCGAAGGTTCCTTGCAGACTTGGTATGGTTCTAATACAAACACGATGAAAGAACTTTTCAACAAGACAGATTGTGTAATATTCGACGATAATTTCTGGTGCAACCTCGAACCTTACAAGTCTTCTGTATGCAAGCATATGTTCGATGCTTATAACCTGACGACGATAGCATCAATTCCAACGATCGATGGAGCTAACAATTATACTCTTTACATGATAGGTAATCCTTTCAAGTAAACCCATTATTTCATGAAATACTTTCCTTTTTCTTTCTGTTGTTTGTCCGTCTGAGAACCGAACTTATTAGCCCTGGGTCTTCCTGTTTGTGGGTCCGTCCTGAAGGTTATTCCTACTTTGCTCAAGAAAGAATTGAATGCGTTTTCGACGTTCATGGGCTCTTCCGCATAACCGTTCTTACCGGGTTCTCCCAGAAAAACCATGCCTCTGTCCGCTATTTGACTCAGGAACAACAAGTCGTGGTCAACGATTATAGCAGAACATTCCTTCTTCTCAACAGTTCTTCTAATCATGTTTACTAAAGACAATCTTTGTTCCACGTCTAAAAAGGCCGAAGGTTCATCCAAAAGATAAACATCACATTCTTTACTCATGGCCACAGCAACAGCAACCCTTTGCAATTCTCCGCCAGAAAGTTTATTCACTTTTCTTCTCATCAGTTTTCCAAGGCCCAAAGGTCTTATGATTTCTGATTTGTAACTGCTTGACCTGACGTTCTTATTTATAGTACTCAGTAATTGAAGTACTGTACCATCAAATTCTGTCCTTGGGTATTGGGATTTGTATGATATCTTTACTTTCCCTATCACTTCTCCCGAATCTGGTTTAATTTCTCCTGCCAGTATTCTCGCGAAAGTTGTTTTACCGAGAGCATTAGCCCCGAGGATACCAAGGACTTCTCTTTCCTTCAACCCTCCTTTCTTGATGGTTAAGTGAAAATCGCCCAGAGTTTTTTCTATATCAGAAAATTGTATCAAATCGAATTTTCCTCCAGTTGATTGAATGTAACTAGAATCGAAAGTTATGGATCGTTGTCTTATCCTGACGTTGTCTTCTTTTATGTAACCATCTAAGAATGTGTTGATTCCTAACCTGACCGAATAGGGGCTAGAGACTATGCCGTATACTGATGGGACACCGTAAAATATGTGAATTCTGTCTGTCAAGAAATCTAGGGTTGCTAAGTCGTGATCAACAACCATGACTGATTTATTCTCACAGAATTTTCTGATTATTTTTGAAACTGCCAGCCTTTGATACACGTCCAAGAAACTCATGGGTTCGTCGAAGTAATATATATCAGCGTCTTTCGAAAGACAAGCAGCTATCGCTATTCTTTGCAATTCTCCGCCAGAAACTTTTCCGATTTCATCGTCCAGTATTTCGTTCAAACCGAAATCGCTAATCAAATCATTTAAAATCCCCCTTTCGTCAACCTTGTCGAGTAACTTGGAAACCTTGCCAGAATAGGTTTCAGGAACCTTGTCGATCCTTTGAGGTTTAAAAGAAACTTTAATTTCTTTGTTGTTCAATTTCTCGAGATAATTCTGTAATTCTGTTCCCCTGAAAAGAGAAATCAATTCTGAAAAATCCAACCTTTTTGATTCGCCGAGGTTGGGTTTTATCTGGCCAGAAAGAATCATCAAGGCAGTAGTCTTACCTAAACCGTTAGAACCGATCAAACCGACTATTTGACCTGGGATTGGGAATGGCAACCTGAACAGAACGAATTGGTTTTTACCGAACCTGTGTATAGGGCTTTCTTTCAGTTTTTCTGGTAAATTGACTATTTTTATCGCTCTAAACGGGCATTTGTGTATGCATATGCCACAACCTATGCAGATATTTTCATCTATTAAAGGGAATTTTGTCTCCTTTTCTTCGACTATGCATTCTTCATTAACTCTGTTCTTTGGACAGACACGAATACAGAGATAACTACATTTCTTTGACTTGCATAGTTCACGGTCGATCACGGCAATTCTTGTCAAAAGCGATCACCTTATAAAAATAATGAAGAAGTGTTTAAATCTATTCGAAGATAATATCGATGTCCACGTTAAAAAGAGAACGTGACATGCTCGCTAAAATTTCAGAAGATATGGGTAATTTGGTTCTGTGTGATAAAGGAACTCTTACTCTGTACATTATACCTTCAGGCGTATAGAGAATGTTTATTCCCATTATTGGAACTGTGAACAGAACTTCGGTGACAAAGTTCTTTATGTCATCTGACTCTACCACGATCCTGATGGGTACTTCTAATTCTTTCGCCAATTTCTTTACGTTTGAACCATCCTTCCCGACGAGTTTTGATATGTCATCCTTCCTTGTCACGACTATTAAATTTCTCTTACCGACGGCTCTTCTTATCTCCACATTCTCCAAGGATTTTTGACTGCCTAGAATTTTATTCAACTGCCTAAACATGTTTATCTCATCTATTTTTATCTCTGCCTGTCCCATTTTCTCTGCGCATCCATTGCAGAGGATTTCATTCTTTAAACAGACTTGACAAACTGGGAATTTCATATTTTTAACCTTGAATTTATAAAAATAAATTGTTATATACTTTATTATCAAGTGGGTAAATGGCATTTAGAGTAAATTTAACGTTTATACTGCCTTCAAGCGGGCAACTGCTTAGAAAAGAATTTGTACTTCTGGCCGCTGTATTCGCTATAGCAGGAATGCTGTTGTATTGGAGCAATAGCTTAGTTTCCAAAAGTCTAACCAAGAATGAAAACACGACTGCATTGCAAACAGATTGTACATCAGCTCTTTTCATACTTTACTCTGGTAAGTATGATAGCTCCACCAAAAATTTAGTCCTTGTAGTCGAGAACAAAAGATCGAATGATTTGAACTTGGAATCTGTGTACTTGTTTTACCAGAATGAAATGAAGACTTTCACTGTGAATGATTTGCTCAAAGGAAACCAGTTAAAATCCATAGGCATAACTGGTGTGGATGCAGGGTTCGATAGAGGTATAGTAAAGACCAACTGTCCTGAAGTTTCTGTTGAATTTACTCCTTCCCAACTGACTTAAATATTAAAGATTAAAATCTCAGAATTCTATTGAACTGTATGCAAGTTGGTCTAGTCGGAAAGCCTTCGTCTGGGAAATCGAGTTTTTTCAAAGCGGCTACGATGATAGACGTAAAAATAACTGGCGTTCCCTTCTGCACGATTGAACCGAATATTGGCGTGACTTATGTTATCGTGGATTGTGTTTGCAAAAAACATAACTTGAAATGCAGCCCTAAGAGTGGTTTATGCAAGGATGGAAAAAGATTCATCTCAGTTAAACTGATAGATGTTGCTGGTCTAGTCCCTGGGGCGCATGAAGGCCGGGGGTTGGGCAACCAATTTCTCGATGATTTGAGACAGGCTTCTTGCTTGATTCATACAGTCGATTGTTCCGGTAGGACCGATGCTGAGGGCAAAGCTACATCGGGTTATTATCCTGGAAATGATGTTCGTTTCCTGGCGAAAGAAATAGACCTGTGGTTTAAAGGAATAGTGGAAAGGGCTCTGAGTAAGTTCGAGAGAAAATCTGGTTATTCTAAAGTAGATTTGTTAGACGTATTAACTGGTCAACTGACGGGTTTACAAGTGACGAAGGCACAGATAAGTCAAGTCTTGGATAAGGTCGGTCTTGGAGACACAGAGAGGTTTGCTTCTGAGTTGAGAAAATTGTCGAAACCGATAATAGTCGCGGCGAACAAGATTGACCTGCCTGAGTCAGAAGAGAACTTAAAAAAAATGAGGGAAGAATTTTCAGATCTAACTATAATCCCAACTTCTGCTGCCAGTGAGATAGCGTTGAAGACTGCGAACGAAAAGGGGTTGATTGATTATGACAATAACAAATTCATGATAAAAGATTCTTCTAAGGTCGATAGCAAACAGATGTCTGGATTGAAATTCATAGAGGAAAATATCCTGAAGAAATATGGTTCTACTGGAATACAGGAATGCTTGAACAAAGCTGTGTTCGATGTGTTAGATTACATAGTCGTCTATCCTGTTGCTGATATCAACAAGTTGACTGATAAGACTGGGAATGTTTTACCAGATGCATTCTTGATAAAGAGAGGAACGACATTGAAAGAGTTTGCGTTCATCATACATACCGATATCGGGGAGAAGTTTATCGGCGGTTTGGAAACGAAGACCAAGAAAAAGTTAGGGGCTGATTACGTCCTTCAGAATGATGATGTTGTTGAAATCTTATTCAAGAGATGATCAATCTTCTTTTATCTCTATTACCCTTACCCCATTCTTTGTTATCTCGAAGGGATGGATCAAGACAGAATGGTCAGTCCTTCTCATCTTCCTTACGTTTAAAGTCCTCTTGAATTCTTCTGCTATCGGGACGAAGTCAAGTTTCATCACAGAATCTGTCAGGAATTCTATTATTCCCGAAGAACTCAAGACTTCACTCCCTTCCGGTACGCTGCCGGTGAGTACCGCTGTTATATTCAACTCCTTCAGTCTGTCGATTAACTGCATCAACGCTATCTTCCTTAGATAATCATCCTTTATGAATGCCTCGACTATAGAGACAGAATCCACGACGAGCCTTTCAATCCCATAGTTTCTAACAGCACTCTCTATCTTTGAAATTAAATCATACATGTAAAGTTTCACGACTTTTGCGGCTTCTTCGCCATCTACGACCCTCATTGGAAGCTCTGGTCTTAAAGAAAGGAATTTGAGTAACCCCATTCTTTCTAGACTGTCGATGTCCCAGTCAAACATCGCTCTGATATCGTTCTTTATGTCATCTTCCCTTTCTTCTGTCGTGACGTACAAACTTCTCTTGCCGTTTTTTGCGCCAACATACAAGAAGGAACTGCAAAAGGCTGTTTTGCCCGTCCCTGTTTTACCGGTTAAGAAATTTATGCTGCCTTTTACTAGTCCGCCTTCAATCTTTTCGTCTAGGCCAATGATGCCTGTGCTGACTCTCTCGAATTTCATCGTCATATAATTAAATTTGTAAATTCCCCGTATTATATTTTTTGGTTTGATTTTTAAGTTGTGTCAGGGATAGAAGTATGAATATAAGCTATACTAAAGTATAAAACGGGTAGGAATGTTAGAAAAATCGAGAGAAGATGTTGTAAGTGTGTTTAAAGAAATCGCCGAATCTAGAAAATCCGTTAAAATCAAGCCTCACGAGTATGTTGAAGAATTGGAGAAAAGATACAAATAATCATGAGGATTTTGACCGAGTTAAAGAAATAAAAAGAAAGGGTTTAATGGAATTTTAATTATGTCTTTTTCTTGGCTGTCTTAGTCTTGATGAACTCAACCAAAGACAGGGGATTGAGTTTCTTTCTAATTAGGTCTGACCTCTGTTGTTTCTTCAAGGTTATGGTCGATTGCAACTTCAAGACTTGACTGTGCTTCTCTGAGACTATCTTCCTGAATGTCTGTTCATCTATTTTTCTGAAGAAGTATTGCGTTTCAGTTTTTTTCCTGGATGCGGATTGAGCCAATTCTTCGAACCTTAACTTGGTCATTTCCGCCGTTAATTTAACGTAGGGGATGAGGACTTGAGTTACCAAGTAGACAGATGCGACGATTAGTAACACTCCGTCAGTGATGTTCCACTTGTTATTCACTAAAAATTTTTGTACTCCAAAACCTGGTAAGGTTGAGGATAAGGAGTTTACCTTTTCTTCCAATTTAGATATGTAATTCTGCAATGCATTTAGGTCATCGTTTTCTATCGCTGTCTTTGCTGTGTCTATGTCCGACTTCGATTCATCCACAGTCTTCATCAGACCACCGACAGAAAGACCCACGACCTGATAATCAGTGACGGTCGATCCTAATTCTGTCAATCTCTTTTCTAGTTCTTCCAGTTTGATGATGGAAGGGCTCTTCTTGACTATTATTTTGAAGGCCTTTTCTTTAGTTAATGGACCTGAAGACAATTTTACCTTGACTGTGTACTCGCCCTCTTTCTGGTATAACGGGATATGGACGTTCACAGAGAATTGTGTCTCTTCCTTGACTTTCAACTCAAAGCCTATCGGTGTTGAGATATTACAACACTCTTTTTCTAAGGATGAGTTCAGGAGTAGTGGGACATTGCCGTTGTTCAACAGGGAAGCTAGGACTATTCCATCGCTGCCTTGTTCTATCTCTATTGTATCGGTGCTCAGAGTGAAGTTGAGTTCTTTCATCTCTATTTTACAATTTAAGTCTCTTGAACAATCCGCATCTGCACAGTCAGTCGCACCGTCGCAGTCGTTGTCGATTTTGTCAGTACAGTTCTCTGGTTTTGGAACGCATACAGGCCCTAAGCCACCGCCACCTCCTCCACCACCATTAGAAACTCCAGAAGATGGTGGAGACAATATAGTTAAATAAAACGTGAGTCCCGTTGAATTTGATGTGTAGTTCGTATTTTCTGTGATGTTTACTTTATAGATGTGTGTCCCAACACCATGAGTAGTTGTATGAGGATAGGAGACTGCATTGCCATCATAAAACAAGTTTACTGTTCCTGATTGGTCGTAAGTTGCAGAAGGTGTTGCTGTTACTGTGACGTCAGAGTATGTTGATGTATTGGAATCGGTATACGTATTTCCAGAATATGATAAACTCAAATGAACAGGGTTCGTAGAATTTTGAAGTATGGTAAATTCGCAATAGTCTGTACCGTTCCAAAAGCCCTGAGTGTTGTTAGCATAAACCTTCCACCTATACGAGCCTGCGCCTAAAGTTATCTGATAATAGTATGAAGTTTTTGAAGAATTGGACATCGTGAAGTTTGTCGGTGTTGATAAATTAATTTCTAGTAGTGATGTAGAAATCTCAGTGTTGTTTAAAGTCAGAGTAATGTTGAAAGTCGAGTCTGATGGGTTGTATTGATCGGACGTGTTTGAAGAATTGGAAGACCATCTTGGGTAGTCATGAACATCATAAGTGTATAAAGCTGTTGTAGTCCATGAATTTGTATTGTTTGCCAGCCATCTGTAAGTATAGTTCGATGCTGAAAGGTCGGTTATATTGATGTAGTATTCATTTCCTGATTCTGTCGTTACTGTATAATTGGTTGTGCCGTTCCATTCAAACGTGATAGCATCTGCATCAAGCCATGTGGAGTTGAAATAATAAATACCGTTAGGAGAGTATGTTACTGGTGTTGTTGGTGAAGACTTTAGGTGCGAATATGTTGGTAAATTTTCTGTTATCGTCAAATAATGCGTTACTGAAGGGTCTGAATAGTTTTGGTCGCCATCAAAATGTGCTGTTACATTGTATACGCCAACAATCAACTTCGTGTAATTTATTACAGAGTTCGTTCCGTTCTGATAATTGTTTCCATAGTCAGATCCATTCAAGTCTAGGTGTATTGTCAAATCATAACTGTATCCTGTTAATACTCCGGTTATGTTTATTGTTTGGGACGCGTTAAAAGATGTATCTGAATCTGAACCGTTGAAATACAAGTGCGCCACGACAGAAGAGTTTTTGCTCACTGTAAATTCCCATTGTTGTGTTGAGTTGGAATTGCTTAGAGTATCGTTGGCATAAGATTTCCAATAGAATGATCCTGCTGGAAGAGTGACATTAAAACTGTATACGTTAGAACCTAAATAAACCATCGTTTCATTCTTTGGCGAGCCAGTATAGTTGGACTCAAACAACGTTACGTTTAAACCTTCTCCATAGTCATTCCAAGTTATGTTGAACTGTGATATGGTTGGGGAATAGGTTGTTACGATGCTGGTTGAATTTAAAGACCAGGAAGGATAGTCGACGAACTCATCGCTTAAAGGAAGATAATCTATGAAAAAATATGAACCAAAAGTGTAATTATAATCACAGAATCCATCCTCATCTGAATCTGTACAAGTGTCTGAATATCCGTTGCCAGTCGAGTTAGTCCAGTAATTGCCGCCTATGTATATTCCTGAAGAATAAACCCTTGTCCCTGTCTGTTTTGTGGTATTCCAATGGTTTGTAGACGGGTTTGAAACAGGTTCAATATTATTAGTGTTGTTGAACAGGTTATTGTAGATTCTGTTATTTTTTGCAAACACAATCCACATATAAATTCCAGCTTGAGAGTTGTTTTGAATTTTGTTTGAGTGAATTGTGTTGTTGCTGCTGGAAACAAGATATATGCCATACTGGTTGTTGTTGGCGATGGAGTTGAGGATGGTGTTGTTGTTGCTGTGATGCAAGTAGATATTGGCCTCTGCCCAATCTGTCACATTGCAATTCTTAATCGTAATGTTCGTATCTTGGGGGGATGTTCTTTCAACGTAAATTCCGTAATCGGCGTTACCGTTTCCATCTATTTTATTTCCTTGACAATCTAAAACAACGTTATTTGCTGAGATGTTCATACAGTATGAAGTTGCCGAATTAATAATACTCTGGGTTAAGTAGTAAGTTTGTCCTGATGTGTCGAGATTAGCACAATTAGCAATGTTCTCCGAAGCTTCAGAATTATTCAAAGATATGATTAAAATAATAGCTAAGCTTAAAATGAAGTATTTTTTCACATTATATATTTTGTTTTTGAATAGGAAATGCATTATTGATTTAATTGCTGAATGCTTTTTTGACTTTTCCTGGCCATCTTGTTCTTGATGTATTCGACCAAAGACATAGGGTTGAGCTTCTTTCTCATTAAATCCGACCTCTGTTGTTTCTTCAAGGTTATGGTCGATTGCAACTTCAAGACTTGACTGTGCTTCTCTGAGACTATCCTCCTGAATGTCTGTTCATCTATCTTCCTTAAGAAGTATTGCGTTTCAGTTTTTTTCCTGGATGCTGATTGAGTTAATTCTTCGAACCTTAACTTGGTCATTTCCGCCGTTAATTTAACGTAGGGGATGAGGACTTGAGTTGTCAAGTAGACAGATGCGACGATTAGTAACACTCCGTCAGTGATGTTCCATTTGTTATCTACTAAGAATTTTTGTACTCCAAAACTTGGTAAGGTTGAGGATAAGGAGTTTACCTTTTCTTCCAATTTAGATATGTAATTCTGCAATGCATTTAGGTCATCGTTTTCTATCGCTGTCTTTGCTGTGTCTATGTCCGACTTTGATTCGTCCACGGTCTTCATCAGACCACCGACAGAAAGGCCCACGACCTGGTAATCAGTGACGGTCGATCCTAATTCTGTCAATCTCTTTTCTAGTTCTTCCAGTTTGATGATGTACTGACTTCTCTTGACTATTATTTTGAAGGCCTTTTCTTTAGTTAATGGACCTGAAGACAATTTTACCTTGACTGTGTACTCGCCCTCTTTCTGGTATAACGGGATATGGACGTTCACAGAGAATTGTGTCTCTTCCTTGACTTTCAACTCAAAGCCTATCGGTGTTGAGATATTACAACACTCTTTTTCTAAGGATGAGTTCAGGAGTAGTGGGACATTGCCGTTGTTCAACAGAGAGGCTAGGACTATTCCATCGCTGCCTTGTTCTATCTCTATTGTATCGGTGCTCAGAGTGAAGTTGAGTTCTTTTATTTCTCTCAGACATGATGGATGATAAAAGCAATCCTCATCAGCACAGTCTGTCTTGTTGTCCTTGTCATTATCTTTTTTATCAGTGCAATTTTCTGGCGGGATGATTTCTGTCTTGTTTGTTCCGCCTAAGCCTCCGCCACCTCCACCACCGCCTCCAAGTGGGACTGTGGTGGTTGTAGAAGTAGTTAACTGATAAGATATGACTTCATATCCAGTGTTGTTATGTTCATCAGTAACGTTCATTGTGATGTTGTATGACCCGTCTGAACTTGGAGCAGTACAATCATAAAAATTATTTACAACACCGTTGGTGAAGGTTAAAGGAAACATCGTGTAAATCAAGGAAGAATTATGACACGATATATTTGCTGAGACAGGTGGAGTGTGTGTAGTGTCTCTTGCATTTTTAAGTGTTATCGATATGAAACTTATGGTTGTACCCCTGACTATTGCCGGTGGAGATGGATCATAGGAAATGCTGAAATTTCTACTGACGTTGAAATCAAAGGTTAAATTGCCATGATTTCTGTTTTTTGTTGCATTAATAACAAGAATAGTGTAATTTCCTACAGGATCATCAGGTCTTATTTGATAAATATAATTTGTCGTAACAGTCGTGTTCTGTATTGTTACATTGTTTTTAGTTATGTTAACAGTCCAGTTTAAATCACTTACGCCATTGCCTATTACATCATATACCACAATAGTGATATTTTCTCCTCTCATGTAGGTTGAATCGCTTGATGTCGTTCCAAGATTGTAAGTGTCATTTACATAGAATGTCGTATAGTTTGTACTTATGTTTTGAAAACCATAAGAATTCTTTGCTATTATCCCTATCGTATAGGTTCCTGTCATGTTTAAAGGATAAGAAGAATCGTTGAACTGGTAAGTCCAAGATTGTTCGCCAGCTGAAGTATCACCCGACATGTTTAAGCTTACGTTTATCGCATTTTCTGGATACGTTAAGTTGAGGGTAACAGATTCCATTTGAAGGGGATCATAAACTTGTAAATTGAATTTAAAGTTCGTGTCAAGTAAATTTATTTTATTTGAAACGTCGTTATCTCCATATTTAAAATAGACACCCCCCAACAATACTTCGTATGGACTAACTACTTCTAGTATCGTGTTATTGGAATTTTCTGAGCTTTTATTGTAGTAAAGGCTTGGTGAGTTTGTCATGTTACATAATATAGTGAGATTACCTAGAGTTGGGATATTGAAAATATAGCTTAAATTAGCCCAACCAGTATTGTTCGTTAAAGAACTGTTCAAGTAAGTGTTATTACTGTGAAAAGAGATGTTATAACCTGGAATACCAGAGTTAGTGTAGTTATCCACTACTCTACAATTGATTTTAGCTGCGGTTGAGTTGTAGATTTTCGTACTGTTTAAAATTATATTGGTTAGTTTAGAATAACCCCACACTTCAAAATTTGTTGTATTAAATCTTTGTTGCTCTGATGTGACTGTTATGTTGACGGAATAATTCGATGGTATGGTTGGTGTGTAAGTAAGGTTGTATTGATATGATGCTGGGGAGAAAACCTGGTTGAACGTTAAATTCCTTATTTCAGATGTTAGGACGTATTGACCGTTCGTAAAGTTGGTAAAAGTGATGTTCGCGTTAACGTTCGTTATTTCAGATGCGTTGCCTGAAATGTTTGCAGTTATTTCGACGTTGTTGCCGTATACCAAGGAAGATGAGGATAAGGAAACTTGAATTCCTAATTCTACTACATCCAAAGAAGTGTTTTTCGAATTTTCTGAAGTTTCATTGTAATATTTTTCTGGGTCATCGGTGATGTTACAAGTTATATTGAAATTTGTTGGGAAAGCGGTAGCATTTACTAAATAAGAATAATTAGCCCAGCCAGAAGCGTTAGTACTAACCGTATTCAAGAATGTGTTGTTCTGGTAGAAGGATACGTTGTAATTAGAAATGCCTAGGTTGGTGTTTGCATCTTCAACCTTGCATAATGTTTGAACTGCTGTTTTGTTGTAGATGACAGTATCGTTTACAGTGATGTTACTGAGTTTGGAATTGCCCCAGAGGTAGAAGTAATGACTGGGAGAAGTGTAGTTTGCTAGGCCGAAAGTGTCGTTTGCCCAGATGTAGGAGACTTCTATTGGGCCTGTTGCGTTGAATTCGGTCATGTTTGACAGGACTAGAGTGTAGTTGGTCCAGTTTCCTGGAGATGGACCTAAAAAGGTATAATTTTGGTAATTACCTGTTCCATTATGCCTTATTAACCATACAGATATGTCTTTGTTCCAATGGACAGAAGCATTAATTAAGTCATTTCTGGTCAAATTAACTCCGTCTAAAATTGTTACATCAGTTGTGTAGTTGGTTAGATTCCAAGAGTCGTATTTGAAGTAGTCGGTGACTGTGAAGTTGGCATCGTCGTTGTCGAAATATTTACTGTATGTGGAATTAGCACATTCGTTCGGTATGATTTTATTTATTTGTGGAGTAATTCCAGTATCATTAAAACTGATTACACACCTTATTATATGTGTATTTTCAGAGGAGTTTACTTTAAAAATAACAGAATAATTATGAGGATTAGTATCGCTTTGTGTAAAATTAGTTGAAGAGTTTAGAATATACCAATTAGAACCATCATAATACCACATATATCCCCAGTTATTTCGACAACAAAGTGTTTGGAATTCACATGTTGCATTTATTTCAGATCCGAATACAAATTTGGTGGCATTTATATAAACTTCCTTAACATAAACTGCTACTGATGAAGAGGACTGTGTACCATTGCATAAAAAAGGTTGGCAAGAGTCATCAGTCGTGGTATTGCCACAATTTTCAAATATGTCAGAACATTTTTTTGGATTTACAAAATCACTCTGAGAGCTGTATGCAATACTAGTAATTAAGAGAATACCGAAAATTATGAAAAATACAGCTTGAATTTTGTTTAAACGAAATTTAAACATATTGTTCTAATAATATTATGTTTTAGTTAATTTTATTGATGATTCCCTTAAAAATAGATTCAGTTAAAAACGAATATTTTTTAACTCAAAACCCTACAAGAAAATATGATAGTATGCCCATAAAATTAAAGAATTGGTTTATCATTACTCTTTCGGTTATTTTATTCAGTTTAATTGGTGTTAGTTTAGCTCAGGCTGAATGTTTAATAACAGTTCAATATAAAGATGGTTGTCCTAGAAGTAACGCTGATGTTTTTGTTAGGGTTCCAGCAGAATACATTGGCAATACAGATGAAAATGGCCAAGTACAATGTAATTTAGATGATGGAGGTTATACAATTTATGCTGTATACTCTGGTTCACAGTTTGGACCTGATACCTTTCTAGGTGTTCCAGGAAGTGCTACTATTACAAATACTGATAACGATTATCCTAATGGAACCGAAGGTTGTGGAGTAGGAGAATGCGATGGTAAACGAATTTGTGTAGGTGATCCAAAACATATCGAATGTGATTCTTGGAATACTGAATATGTTTTAAAAAAATGTTGTCAGTGTAATGGAGGAACTCAACTTAATCCAACAGAGAAATATGATGAAACCCAAGATAGTGATTGTCCTGCTACTAATTGTCCCGACACCTGTGATAAAGATTCAAACTTGTTAACTTTCGATTATGCTAACGATGAGCCTAATTATTGTCAAGATTTAGGTGTTTGTACTTCTTACTCATGCAATTATAATCATGCTTGTGCGGATGTTGATGATGCTGATGGAATTTTTTTATGGGAGAGTGTAGTAAGAACTTGTAGTGCTGAATGTGACGAGAATAGTGATTATAAACTCGTTGATTCTGTATGTAATTATAATTGTGATAATGTAAACACATGTCTATACCAGGGTTTTTGTTCAATCAATCCATATTGTGATAGTAATATAAGATATTATGATGGAAGCTGTTCTGGTACAGGATGCTCTTTCACAACTGAAGACTGTGATATTAAAGATTGTAAAACACCATCTCCTTTAACTTGTGTTGACATTGGGACTAACTCTATAAAGGAAACTGGAGATGATTACAGTTGTCAACCTTCGTTATGTTCTGTTTCAGAAACAAAAGATTGTAATGGTCCTTGGATATGTGATTTTTCAAAAGAATGTACTTCACAATCTTGTGGTAGTTCTAATAGATATTGTTATTACGATGTTAACTACAAGTGGGATAATTTCTATCCATCAACAGAAACAAATTGTATAGACGGTCATGATAATGACTGTGATAATTTAATTGATAGTAGCGACCCAGATTGTGTTACGATTAATAACCCACCTTATCCGCCAAGCCAGCCATTAGGTCCCACATCAGGTGATACAGGAGTTCGTTACACCTATTCAACATCTACTATAGACCCAGATGAAGATAAAATAAAATCATATATTTGGGATTGGGGTGATGGGAAAACTTCCAATAGTAAAATAGGAACAGCTTCTCACGCTTGGCGTAAAACTGGGACGTATCAAGTTTCTGTTAGGGCTAAGGATGAACATGGAGCAATTTCTAAAAGCTCGCCGTCACTTGAAGTGACTATAACTAAATCAACTCCTATAAAAATCAATTGGAATCTGGTTTTAACTTGTTTTTTAAATTCAAGGGAAAGATGGAGTAGAAATTGTAATCCAGAGGGATGCGACATAGATAGCGAATGTTTTGAACTTGCTTTCTTCAGATAATAATTTTTTAAAATTCTACAAGGTTTTTTAGGTTAAAAATGTGTTTAACCCATAAACGAAGAGTTTTTAAATTTAATCCCTACAAGAAAATATGATAGTATGCCCATAAAATTAAAGAATTGGTTTATCATTACTCTTTCGGTTATTTTATTCAGTTTAATTGGTGTTAGTTTAGCTCAGGCTGAATGTTTAATAACAGTTCAATATAAAGATGGTTGTCCTAGAAGTAACGCTGATGTTTTTGTTAGGGTTCCAGCAGAATACATTGGCAATACAGATGAAAATGGCCAAGTACAATGTAATTTAGATGATGGAGGTTATACAATTTATGCTGTATACTCTGGTTCACAGTTTGGACCTGATACCTTTCTAGGTGTTCCAGGAAGTGCTACTATTACAAATACTGATAACGATTATCCTAATGGAACCGAAGGTTGTGGAGTAGGAGAATGCGATGGTAAACGAATTTGTGTAGGTGATCCAAAACATATCGAATGTGATTCTTGGAACTGGGGATGTGAAAATAAAAAATGTTGCTGGTGTGATGAAGGAACCATGCTAAATCCAACAGAGAGAGCCCAAACATCTGTTAACAATGGTAATAATTGTGATGGTGAGTGTACTTGGTGTGATGCTACTGCTACTTGTGTAAACAGAAATCGATGTAACATCACTGAATGTTCCTCTGGAAAATATTGTGATAGTGGCGGAGGAATTGAATGTGTAAATCCTAACGAGAATACTCAACCAGGAGAAAATGTTTGTGAAGCTTGTATTTATGGAGGTCAACATAGTTATCTTGACGTACCTAATTGGGAGACGAGGTGGGATACATTTACAGCACCATGGTGTTGTCAAAATGATGCTAATGAATATTATATAACTGCTGGGGTTGGACAGCCTGGTTGTTGTGATAGTCCAACAGAAAATTGTATAGACGCTCTTGGTAGATGTAGAACAGAATATCCAAAAGAAGTCACATGCAAAGATAGCATAGACAATGACTGTGATAATTTAATTGATTATGATGATCCTGACTGTCCGCCCGAATCTTCAAACCTTAAGGAACCAATTCCAGACCCAAGTCTTTACAACCCTTCAGCGACTTACACTTTTAGCATAGATTGGACTGATAAATATGGTGTGAATGAAGTAATCTTAGAAATGGACGGAACTAGCTATAAATATAGTACTGGTCAATTAAGTAAATCTGGTAATACTTACAGCATTACTTTTTCATCCTGCGCTTCTGGTAGTGGCGGTGGAGGAGGTGGTGGAAGATTTCCAGTAATGTGTTCCATGGACCCTATCACTCCTTTACTTGAACTCATCAAAATCCTCGACAAATTCTTGTCAGGGGGTATTGTTAGTGCACAAGAAACTTCTCCCTGTCTTGGGATAGGAACCCATAATTATAAATGGTCTGCGAAAGATACTAGCAATAACTGGGCTTATACAGGAACTTATACTTTCACAATCTTTAGTGTAGACCCAATTATTGCCGAAATACTTTCCCCAGAAAACAAGACCTATCCAAGCAGTTCAGTAGATTTGACATTTACAGTTTCCTCACCCTTTTCAATAGATTGGAAAGGATACAGCTTGGATAACAAACCGAACATTACTTTAGGAGGAAACATAACTCTAGTTGGATTATCAGAAGGTTTCCATAACGTAATAGTCTATGCCAACACTACCTATGCAGTCACCAACTCTTCAAAAAAAGTTTACTTCACAGTCTCATTCCCAAAACCTGACCTGATAATCGAGGATATCTGGACTTATGGTAGTACAATAAATTACAGGATAAAGAACCAAGGCAATGCCAACGCTGGTTACAGTTATTCTAAGTTATGGACAGATGGTTACTACAAGACAAATGATTATGTTCCTTCTATATCAACAGGTTATTCTAGTAATGAATACTTCTCTTATACATGGCAATGTTCTGGTACTAGTGATACGATAAAAGTCTGTGCTGATGCAAATGGCAACGTGATTGAAAGCAATGAGAACAACAACTGCCTGACAAAGACTTTCACGTGCCCAATTCAAACCTGTACTTGTACTGTTTGGGAAGCAACATTCACCTGTTGTAGTTATAGTAAGGAGAAATGGACTAGGACATGCAACCCAAGGGGATGTCAGGCTGAGAGTAAGTGTGAAGGATATTGCTTTGTTTAAATTAACAAGAATGAAGACTTTTAGGATAAGATTAATCAACTTTGCTTTTCAACAGCCATTTCCAAAGAGGAATGAACCTGACTTTTCTTTTTATTCCAAACCATTCTACTTGTTCTTCTTTTTCATAATCTTCAGTTATGACCAGTAAATTCTTACATTTCAACTCTTTGCTTGCTTTGAGTAATGTTCTAACTTCACGTTCTTTTGTTCTAAAATCCGATATATCATAACAAACCTGTATTATTTGACTAACTTTAAAGTCATCTTTAACGATAAAATCTACTTCCTCTTTCTGCACATTCTTCCAATAATAAATATGACCATGAAATTTTTTGAAGAGGCTGACAGCTACAATATTTTCATAAAGTCTTCCATAATTCTTAGAAAATTTAGTAGAAATTGTATTGATGAAACTGTTATCAATAAAGTAAACTTTTCGTGCATACTGCATTTGATCTTTAATTTTGTAGGAAAAAATAGGAACACTGAACATGAAATAGGAACTTTCTATATAACCTAAATAATGTTGCAAAGTCGTCTTCCCGATTCCATAACCTAAACTCTTTAAAGTGTCATACAACTTGCTTATAGAATAATTTGTAGAGTTAAGTAACAACCTTAATAAAGCTTTTAACGTCTCTTCGTTCTTAATTTTATATCTTTCTATTATATCCCTCCTCATAACTGTTTGATAATAGGATTGTGCTACTTCAATCTTCTTCTCTTCTTGTGAAAGTACTATTTCCGGTAGGGCGCCATACGTGAGGTATTCATTCAAAGCTTTCAAGATTTCTGCTTTTTTATCCTCTACATGGTTTATTTCTTTAATATCAAACGTCAGGTTCTTAAAATTTAAAAATTCTTTGAAAGAAAGTGGAAAAACATTAACTTCGAAGAATCTTCCTCTAAGTTCAGTAGGGATCTCTCTGCTCGACATTTTTGAAGAAGAACCAGAAACAAATATTCTAATGTTTTCATTATCATAAATTCTTCTTACCCATTTACTCCAATTAGGAATATTTTGTATTTCATCCAAGAACAAGAAGTTAATTTCTTTTTTAAATATCTCTTTTGCTGTTGGAAGAAGTGAAGTCAAGAATTCAGTCTTTAAAGGAATCCTCTCATCTTCAAAGTTTATGTAAACAACTTCTTCTCTTGTCTTATCTTTTAACAATTCTTTTATTAGATACAAAATAAGATATGTTTTTCCAACTCTCCTAAACCCTGTTACGACTATAATTTTTTGTGGTTTTATCTTGGTATAATCAAATAGATTAATCTCTCTACTAAGTGATTCAGGTAATTTTCTTTCTCTCCATTCATACAGTATTGTTTTTATTACATCTTTCATAGTACAATTTTATATAATTCTTGTACTATTTATAATTAACTAGAGTTAATTTATGTTTTTTTGTGTAGGAATTACAAACATTTTCAGAAGGTTTGACCACTTCTAATTTATCTTGTTTCTTCAACTTAATCAAAAAATTTGATTTTTTCATAGAATTCTTCAACCCCCCTTTAGTATCACATGGTCTTTGATTATTTTTCTTATCAGTGGGGGGTTTAGGTCAAAATTTCCGATTTTTACACTGATTCTTGAATGAATAGACTCTAATTCATCTTTTATTTTTCTATGTTTTGTATCAACATACACATCTAGGATTAATGATGTTTTTTAAAATTCTGATTAAATGAATTAGAGTTTGCAACCCAAGAGGATGCCAGGCTGATAGCAAGTGTGAAGGATTCTGTTTTGTTTAAGACCGAGAATTAGATAGGTTTTTTGTTCTATAGATTTATGTCACTGGGGAATATAATTTAAGCCTTCATATGATGTTTTAAATGATCTGGTATTACAGCAAACTGCTTTAAGAACATTCTTACTTCAGTGTATAAATCATCTATTTTGTACAATTCCATACCAATTTTCAATAAATTATTCATGTCCTTTCTAAACTTAGATTCATAGTCCATAAAATAAGAAAGAAGAACAATAAAGATTTAAGTCTTTCAATCACATCATCAGATAGGTTTTTGGTTCTGGTAAAATTACTACAGAAAAACCCTTAAAGATAAACTTAAAACCTTTACTTCCATTACAGAACACTATGGATGTGAAATTTCAAGTTTCAAAACCTGCAAACTTATTTCATGTAGTTGACAACACCTCTTTATGGGATGAAGCTCATTGTAGAGCGAATATAAGAAAATGGTATGAAGAACTTTTTGGTCTATCTGCTGAAGATGAGATGCTTTTAGAGAAATATGCAACCATCAGGAAAAAATACGGATGGAAAAAATTGGATTCTGATTTTATACCGTCGAGAAATTATCGTCAAGCCTTATCCAAAGCAAGAAAGAGGTTAAAACCTTCTGATTTTAATGCTTTGTACGAAGTGATTAAACATTTCTCAGATAATGCAGGTGAGATGTACTCAGATACAAGGCCAAAATTAATTCGTAGAAAAAGTAACTTGGAGATCGAAGTACAGAATCACGAATTAAATAAGCTATTTGAAGACGTTGCTTCTTTTTATGGGGTTAAATATTATCCTAAACAGTTTACCGCACATCTTTTATTGAATGCTTCTGATGGTTCTGTAGGTGGTGGCGCTAACGTTGAACCGAGAGTACATGTGACTGTTGAACCGCTCTATCTAGGCGAAGAAAAGACAGAATATTTATTAACAGATATAGGTTCTCTCTCCCATGAAGCTCTTCATTTGATTGAAGACTGTACGGATATTTACGATTTAGAAAAATATGTTGGGCTTACAAGGAGAAAGGGAATTCGAGGGTTTGAAGAAGAAATACTAAGAGAAGCTATTGCAGAAACTTTAGTTCCTTGGGGTTTTTTATCTGTAAAATATGGTTTGATGAACGAACCAAAGATTTTAAGGTGTATGGATATACCGATAAAGCCTCCGATTGATAAAAAAGATTATAGGCAATACAGAATTGATTTTAGGCATAAATTAGCTGCACACTTGTATGAATTGACTCTAAAAACTTTAGAAAAAGAAAATTCTATTTTTGATGGAAACTATTTAGAAACAGCAATTGATATTTTGATAGCATTAAGACCTTACTCAACTTAATCAGATAGATTTTTAATTTTTTGATAATTCAACCATCCTCAGTAGTATGTGCTGTTAAATAGAATAATGTAATTAATAGTGGGGATGATTATGTTCTTTTGTAAGAAATGTTTAGAACTTATTTCCCAAGCTCAGGTTTATGGGAATGATGGCCTGTGTAAAAAATGCTATAATAAAAAAATCATATAGATTTTTGTTCTAAGAAGAATCAATTATTATTTATGAACTATGTGAAAACAATAATAGCATTTCTTCTGTTTACAGTTTTTTTACCTTCATTCGTTAAGGCCGGCGAATACTTTAATGTCAGTGTAATCGATGAATATTTTTGTGTTTATATAACCGATCCTGCAACTCTTGAATTAGCTTATAGAGATGCTAGAAGGGAGATTAGAAGAATAGTCATGGGGAATTTGACAAAAGGTGATGGTGGTTTCAATCAACCTTGGAGTTGGCATTTAAAACCAGATTCTGTAAGGTTAGTAGAAATGGCGATAGAACTCTGTGACGGAAGACCAAGCTATGTGGAAAGTAATCTCATGGAATGGCTTAAGATTGGGGTTTATTGTCCTTGGGTTTCAGATATCATTAAAATCGGTTGTTCAAGCGTCACCACAATAACCACATCGTCCACTAGCACATCAACGAGTACAAGCACAACATCCACATCAACTTCAACATCAACAACCACAACAAGGCCAGCGACTACTATTCCAAGAGGTGGTTGTCCTACTTTCTTTGTGTATGATGGCAAAGAATACGTGGATGTCAGAAAGACTAATTTACATTCTCAGAAAGGGATTGATACAGTTGACGATATCATTCTTAACACAAAACCAACTGTAGTTGATGGTCATTATTTACTTCAATTAAAAGAGACGACATTACCAGAACATTCTTTCATCGATAGTGTTAAATTATATGCTGTCAGTTCAGGAGAAAAGAAGGACTTGAATTTAGTATCAGCCAAGCATTCAAGACTAGGTGATGTTACTTCTACGTTAATTGAAAGTGATGATTCAAGGACTGATACAAAAGTCTTTGACAGTATTGAGTTGAAGTTTACTGCAGGAGAAGGAGATTACTTTATATTTGAAATAGAAGGATACAACCCTGGTGCATGGGGATATTATAAGTTGGATGTAACTCAGATAAGCGTGATTGCTGTGGTAGCTGCTGTGGTGATATTGGCAATAGTGTTTGGTGTTTTCAAGTACTTTGCTAAGACTAAAAAGAAATGAAAGAATCAGATAGATTTTTATCCTATTCTTCTTTAACTACCAGTCCACATAATCCTCGGCATACTCAAGAATTCCGTCGAGAACACTACTGGTAAGAAAGTAGAAACTAAAGAAACCAGCTGTATCGTCATGGGCAATAGGGTGTGTAATTCGAAATCACTGCACAGAAACCCTAATTCCTTTGTCAGTTATCTCAAAGGGATATATGTCCGTTCCGTGTTTTGTCCTTCTCATCTTCCTGACTATCAAGCTTCTTGTCGACCCTGCAGCGGCGTATTCGAGGAAATGCAGCACGATGATACCGTCGACTAGGAATTCCTCGACACCATACCTACTGAGTATCTTTGATCCTTCCTCTATTTCAGAAGTCACTAGAGTCGTGACGCCAAGCCTCTTGAGCTCCCTGAAAAGATAACTCAAGTTGTACCTTATGTCTTTCTTTTTATCAGCATACTCGCATATCAAGCTTATCGAATCTATGACCAGTTTCTTCGCATGGATATCCTTGACGTGTTTTAGTATAATCTTTACGATGTCCTTTATCTCTTGCGGTTCTATGTAAACAATGCGGCATTGACCAAGGTCCTCAGCCCTCTTGAAATCACGGCCGAATATGGCCACATCGCTCTTCACTTCTTCTGGGTCCTGTGACATAGTTATGTAAACTCCGTTCTCACCCATGCATAGAGTGTTCCATATGAATTGCGTGCAGAAGATCGTTTTTCCTGTCCCAGCATTTCCTGCGACCATCACGATAGAGTTAGGGACAAGACCTCCTTCCAACACATCGTCCAAGCCGTTAATGCCACTTGGAATTCTTGGAAATTTGCTGATTCTTGGCAATTCTGGGATCGGTTGCTCTATTCTAGGTATTTCTGGGATCGGTTCATTTATTTTAGGTATTTCTGGTGTTGGATAAGTCATTTGATCAATCGCTGATAACTCATCCTTCGCCTTATCTTTGAAAAATATCTTTTTCATAAGAATAGATTCTGAAAACCGCAATTTAAGGTTTTCTTTTCGAACCTGAAAGTTTAGAATTTAAATTTTGATGTTGGTGATATTCAAATTTCTATCATTAGCTTTTTGCTCTATTTCTTTTTACGTTTCATAATTTTTTTGTGCAAACCATGATAGAATATTAAGAATAAAATACCGAATAGAATAGACCACGGCCATTTTCTACGGGCCAAGGAAACAATAAAGGCAAGAAGGGAAATGGAACCAGCAATGACATATTCGACCTTCTCAACTTTTATTTGGTTCATAATAATAGTTTGATTTTTTAAATAAAAAATTAAAAGTCAGAATCAGATAGGTTTTTGTTTTTTAGAAGATAGGTTAAGCGTATAAATTTTCTCTCATAAAATTAGTATACTGATCAAATGGAACAAACCGTACTAAAGGTTTTTTTGTCTAATGACAATGACGTATGCAACATCCAGATACCGATAATCAATAATGTGGAGGAAATGTTCAAGAGCAGGGTTAAGTTCGAGAACATCAACGCAGAGCAGAATCAAGAGATGATATACAAGTACAAAATCATAGAATTTCCGACCATGATCATAGAAAAAAACGGCCAAGAAAAAGAAAGGTTCACTGGTTTGACGCAGGAACTGTTCTTGAAGAAGGCTTTAAAAAAGATTCTGAGTGAGAGGTTATGAAATTCCATCGTGACGTCTTGGAATTGAAGACACAAAAATACTTCCAATACATCAACATTACTGAAAAAGTTCAGGACATAGTCGATAAATCCAAGATAAAAGAGGGCATTGTTTTTGTTAATGCTGCGCATAACACAGCAACTGTGATCATGCAGGAACAGGATTCGACCATACACGAAGACACTAAAGATGCGATAGATGATTTAATCCCGGTAGACAGGGATTATAGACACGCCTATGAGGGGAACTTGAACGCCGCGAGTCACATAAAGAACCAAATAATCGGTAATTCAAACTTGACGATCCCTGTTAAGGATGGAAAGATAGTACTGGGAACATGGCAACAACTGTTCTTTCTCGAACTACTCGAACCGAGGAGAAGGGAAGTCACTGTCACTATCATCGGCGAGTAGAGTTAAAACTTTTATTTTAATAAGAGGAATTATTCATTATGAAAAGATTCAACCTAATTGTCGTGAGTCTAGTGATCGTAGCAGTCCTAGCAGTCTTCATCTTGATGGAAATTTCTAAAAACGTTCCAGACCAAGATAATTTCGAGTGTAATGCAGATACAGATTGTGTGCCTGCTCAATGCTGTCATTCGGATTCTTGCGTCAGTATCGCTAATAAACCAGATTGCAAGGGTATCTTTTGTACGGAAGAATGCCAAGGTGGAACGATGGATTGTGGATGCGGTAGTTGCACCTGCGTAAACCATAAATGTCAAGTAACATGGAACAGGAATAACGAATGGTGTTAACTCCGAACGGTCTTAAATTCCCCCAGTTTTTTTCTCAATTTTTCTTTCTTGTCCTCGTCAACCCTTACGACAACCTTTCCTTGGTCAGGCTGTCCGTAAATTACTACAGAATTATTCTCTGCGAGTAGAACTGCAGGATAGGTAAGTAAATCTTCTTCCCCGTTGATAAAAATCACACTCTTGGTCCCTAGAGCCTCTTTCACAACTCCCCAAACATTCTTAGAAATTGCTCCAGGGGGGTTATCGACAGTGAACTTATTAGGATAATTTTTTAGGATGAAATCCTTATAGCTTGATTCATTTTTTTTAATCTTCCCGTCTATTATTACGTTTTTTGGCTTGAACCCGCTCTTCAACAAATCGTAAGAGACTTCATCCCCGACACAGATAATGGTTTTTACTCCCTTATTCTTGATGTAGGATACGAGGACTTTTGTCATGGGTTTATTATCACCCTTGAATATCGGGTTCACTGGCTCTTCGAATTCTTTTCGTAAATCCTCTGTTAAACAATAGTCCACTAACACCCGACCTTCTCTGTCTATCTCCCCGTTCCTTATCCTGGAGGATGAGATAACCCTACCATCATCGGAATAAGCGTAAGGAGCTAGAATAATCTCCAAAGGTTTCAAACCCTTACTCTCTCTTATTCTGTTAATTTTCTCGCAATTTTCTTTGGTCTCTTCCGTCGCTACGATCGCATCAAAATCTTTCATTTCTGTGGCAGGTTTAAACGGATCTTCAATCGGCGACACGATACATTCTTTTTTAAACTTTTTAACAAAATCCTCGACTACTTTCTTTCTTTTTTCATACTTCCAGATAGAATTTTGTTTCGTTTTTTTATGCAGCATTTCTGGCGTGGTTAAACCGATAAAGACTTTTTTTCCAGATTTGAACGCTGTTTCAAGGAAGAGTTCATGACCTTTGTGGAACCTGTCGAACGTCCCAGCGGCCACGACGTTTTCATACTGCATAAAAGTATAAATCGTGAATTAAAAATAAAAAGAAATTTTTATACTACGTATTCTTGATAGTATGAGACAATTGAAACTCTTGAATTACGATGAAATCAAACCCAGGCTTTACCAGGAATTAATAGCCACTACTGCTGTCAGTAAGAACACTCTATGTATCCTGCCGACAGGTATGGGTAAAACACTCGTAGCGATAATGGTTGCCGCTTACCGGTTGGAAAATTTCCCAGAGAGTAAGATTCTCATGCTCGCTCCAACCCGGCCATTAGTAAACCAACACATGAAAACGTTCAGAAATTTGATGAAATTGAAAGAACCCGAATACGTAGCCCTTACAGGAAAAATTCATCCTAGAGACAGGGAAGTTTTTTATTCGAAAGGAAGGTTATTCTTCGCAACCCCTGAACTGGTAAGAAACGACATCGATAACAGAATACTCGACTTGACCGATTACAGCCTCATCATCGTGGATGAATGTCACAGGTCTAGGAAAAAATATGCGTACACGTCCGTCATAGAGAATTACGTCAAGAAATCCTTAAACCCGTTAATCCTTGGTCTGACCGCATCGCCCGGAGGGATAAGGGATAAAATCAACGAAGTGAAGGAGAATTTGCACATCGAAGCAGTGGAAATCAGGACAGAAACAGATGATGATGTCAAGCCTTACGTTCAAGAAATTAACGTAGAAAGAGTTTATGTTGAATTGCCAGATGTTTTGAAGAGAATCAGGTTGTACTTAGAAGAAGCCTACAGAAAAAGGTTGGAGTGGTTGATCCAAGTAAAACTCATATATTCTATGAAGGTTCCGAAGAGAGAATTACTTGAGTTGCAGGTAGAGATTGGCAAGATGTATGAACAGAAGAAGGATTTCATGGTCGCAAAAGCATTGACGACATGCGCCCAAGCGATAAAAATAGAGCATGCGATCGGTTTGTTGGAAACACAAGGCATCACGCCCTTGTACAAGTATTTTCTGGATTTGGAGAAGAACAAAAAATCAATGGCAACGAGGAACGTCCTTAACGACCCGAGTATAATAAATGCGATTAAACTGACAAAAGAATTATTTGTAAAAGGAATTGAACATCCCAAACTGGATAAATTAATCGACTTGATAAAAGAAGAATTAGCAAAAAAAACGAACAGTAAGATAATTGTTTTTGCGAATTATCGTTCGAGCGTGGAGAAGATAACAAAATTGCTTGGAGCAAACAATATAGCTGCAAAAGAATTCATCGGCCAAGCGATGAAATCAGGTAAGGGTTTGACACAAAAAGAACAAATAGAGATTTTGAATGAGTTTGGCTATGAGTTGTTCAATGTTTTAGTCGCGACGGCAGTCGGGGAAGAAGGTTTAGATATAGAGGAAGTTGACCTAGTTATATTCTACGAACCCGTACCATCAGAAATAAGGAGTATACAGAGGAGGGGGAGGACAGGAAGGACTAAATCAGGAAGGGTTGTATTCATAATCACAAAAGGCACTAGAGATGAGGGTTATTACTGGAGTGCCTACCACAAAGAGAGAAGGATGAAAAAAATACTCTATGACATGAAAGAGAAGACTAAAGATAATTTATTCGATTGGACAAAATAATCATTTACATATTGCGTATGCAGAATCTTTCTGTGAATTGTCAACGCATAGAACATAATTTTTTTTACCAGCCATGGTAAACCAACCACAAGTAGCTTGGAAATATTCATAGTTGATTGTATCTTCACATCTAATAGGTCCGAAGCAATTGTTCTCCTTTATTTGATATTTTTTACCGAAACAGTTCGACGTCAAGATTTGTGCTTTAACCATGCAGTTCCCCGTGCCTGAACTCGATAAAGACAAAGAACCTTTACATTTATCAGTCGGGAAGAACCCTAAAAGTTCTAGAGAGCCTGCCCCTTCAAAGAATGTTTGAAAGAGAGAAGAAGTCAACACAATAAAAATCGCTATCCCAACGAACATGATTATAAGTTCCACGATGAACGTTAGAGTAAACTTCATAATATTTTTATAGGGATTTTAAAGTTAAGTTGTTTTCTTCATTCTCAATTTATAATACCTACATTTATTACACTTGTAAGTCACGTAATTTGTTCCTTCGAATTCTTTTTCTACTTTTCCCCCACATAACGGACAGCGTTTAGCCTTGAATAAAACCAGCATGATGATTATTATCACGATGCTTACTACTATCACCCCTGCAAACAAGTAAGCGATCGAAGCCAGTGTCGGTTTGAGTCCTTCGAATTGTTTTTGTTTTTTTATGATGTCTTCAACATTCCTCGGTAACTCTTTCACGTTCAGGACTAAGGATGCAGTCCCAGAAGTTTCATCGCTCTTCAAGTTGATTCCCAGAGTGTAAGGTTGGATGCTGATATCCTGAGTGTTTACCAAGACTGAAAAATACGAAGATTGTTCTAGATCAAGATTGTCTATTCGATTTGGGTTGATAGAAAAGGCTTGTGAAGGAATGCCAGATATCTCTATAAAGATATTATTCAGTGTTATATTTCCAGAATTGCTTACTTTAACGAGAAAAGTAGTTGTTTCATTCACGTAAGCATCTAGATAACCTGGCATGGAATATACAAGTATGGCTCCAGGCACGCTTGTAAATGGCTCTACACCTTCTGAAAAAACCGATGGTATTAAAAGTACCGTTATAAAAAGTAAAATAAGATTCTTGACCTCGATTCGATTCACCTTTTGCATTAATTTTTATTTTTAGACTATAAAACTATACAGTGTGCGAATGGTACAAAGAACCCTTAAGCCAGAGGACAAAGTACTCATTTTTGTGGATTATAGAGAGGAAAACAAGATAACGGAATACGTAAAAGACATGGGAGCGTTAATAAAGTCTATTCCTTTAAGCGTGGGGGACTATCTCTGTTCAGACAGAGTATGCGTGGAGAGAAAAACTGACGATGACTTTATTTCATCTATAATCGATGGTAGGTTGTTTGAACAAGCTAAAGAGTTAAAGGAGAATTTTTCAAAACCAATATTTTTGATCGAAGGTAACTATTTCAAAGAAAGAATTAACGAGAACGCTTTAAGGTCTGCATTGGCATCCATTATCTTAGATTATGAAATTCCAGTTGTGATGACAAGAAATGAAGAGGAATCGGCAAGAACAATTTTCTGGTTGGCGAAGAGGGAACAAACGATAACAAAGATAGGAATCGGGATAAGTGGGAAGAAGAAGCCGAAAGAAGTAAAAGAATTACAAGAATATTTTATCTCAGGTTTGCCTGGAGTCTCGACTGTCCTGTCAAAGAGGGTATTGAAGGAGTTCAAGAGCATAAAGAGTTTCGCCAACGCAAAAGAGAATGAAATATCCAAAGTCAAAGGTATAGGTAAAAGTTTGGCTAAGAGTCTTTACAAAATTTTAAATGAAGAATACGGAGGGAATGCGTGAAAAGACCGACTATCGTGGGTTATGATCCCGGAACAACGGCGGCTTTGGCGATAATAGATACTAAAGGCGAAATCCTATTTCTTAAGAGTAAAAGGGGCTACAAAAAGAATGAGATAATCAACGCCATCACAGAAAGGGGCAAACCATTGATAATTGCCGGGGATAGGTTTCCGTTATCAAAAAAAGTAGAAAAAATCGCGAGTACTCTTGGATGCAGGACGTTTCACCCTGAACAGTCATTATCGGTCGTTGAAAAGAATGAATTGACTCATGAGTTCTCTGAAGAGTTGAAGGATAAGCATGAAAAAGATGCCTTAGCCTCAGCACTTCGAGCGTTCAAATTTTATTCAAGATTATTTCGAAAGGCAGCAGAAATGCTCTCTTCTACTGGCTTGAGCGACTATTACGACAGGGTTGTGGAGATGTTAGTTATGGGAAGAGTGGATAACATGAATGACGCAATCAACCGAATTTTGACAGAAACCAATATGGCAAAAAAACCTGAGATAGTTGAAAAGAAGACCCCTGAAGTCATCTCTCAAAAGACGGTCGTTAAGTTGCAGGAAAGAATTAAGAGTTTAGAAAAAGACATCGCCATACTTAAAAAATATAATGAGGGCTTGAGAGATAAAGTCAGGATGAACGAAGAAAGAATAGGTTATTACAGAAACAGAGTTGAACAAAAAGTTGATTTGGCTTCTTTAGAAGCATTAAGGAACAATTTAGAAAGATTAAAGAACGACTTGAATAAAAAAGATGCGTTAATTCAAGAATTGAAATCTTTCAGAAGTCTTGAGTTGGAGGGTTACATCCCAGTCCTGGAAATAGAAGAAGTCAGGAGTAACTTAATCAAAGAATTGCACGATGATATAGATTTGGAGGATAGGATAATACTGATTAAGACGACAGAGAATGCCCAAATCTTTAATGATTACAAGATTAAGGCACTGATAATCCCAAGACAACCTAACGATTTAATGAGAAAAATCGATTTCCCGGTTTTAACTGAAAAAGATATTTCCATTGAAAAAATGAAAGGTATATTAGCCGTTAAAAAGGATGTTTTTGAAGAGAAAATAAAAGAAGCGAGGAGATCGGGGATTTTACAATGGATAAAAGGACACAGAGAAAGAAAATTATAAAGGAAGTTTTTCTGTTTCTGTTGAGGTTCAATATATTACTGATACCGTTCTACCTGATAATTTATTTTGACTTAAACTTTTACCCGCTGCAAATAGCGTTCACTGACTTTTTAGCTTTTATAATAAAATCCCTCAACTACAAAGTCTCGACATCGGGGTTTTTGCTTTTCCTCGGAGACAGTAAATATCCGATAGACATTTCCCGAGATTGCATAGGTTGGAAGAGTTCGTATTCGCTGTTCGCTCTGGTCTTTGCGACGCCGGGGAAAATAAAGAATAAACTGAAGTTCCTTGGCATGTGGATACCGATTTTGCTCCTTATCAACGTATTCAGAGTTGTTGGAATAATTCTGATCGGGTTAAATTTCGGTTTTCAGTACGTAGAATCTGTGCATGAATTTATCTGGCAAGAAGGCATAATTCTTCTTGTAGTAGGAATTTGGTATATTTGGTTAAGAAGGGGAAAATTAAATATCAAGAAAATAAAAAATATAGTATAGCCGAGGTAGAAAGGTGTAGACTTTGGAATCTGACTCGATACCCACAGAACAAATTCAAAAATTAGAGAACAAGATTAAACTGAGCAACCTACTGACAGGAAAGAAGTTTGCGGACTTAGAATTGACCATGGGTAATTTCGAGCAAAAAATTAAGGATATCTCAACGGACTTCCCGAAATTGAAGGAAAGGGCAGAAGAGATCGAGGATTTGCTCAACATAATAAACTTAGGATTGGTTGAATTCAAGAATAATTTTGATAATCTTAATTCTCGGTTTGCTGATATTCAGAAAATACCCGCTGAAGTCGGCAAGAAGATGACCCATTATGAAAATAGGTTGAATTCTTTGGACGAAAACGTCAAGAAATTGTCCGAGAACCTAAGCACACTGAACACGATAAACGATGAGATAAATGAGACCATCAAAAAAACAGTATTGCCTAACTTCGAGGCGTTTAAAGTCAGCAATGAGGACAGCAAGGTTGAAATAGAACACATGAAAAAAGATTTGGAAACTTTTTCTTCGGCAGTGAAATCGTTTGGAAGGACTGTCGAATTAACGAACATCGATGTTCTAATAAGGCGTTTTGGGGCACTCGACGAAAAGATTCTCAACACACAATCACAACTAGAAGATTTTAAGACCAATCTACACGGTTTGACACTAGCAGGAGAGGATGTGGCAATCCTGAAGAAAAAAATCGATGAAATCAACCTGACGTTGATCGAAAAACTCGGAAATTTGAGTGAGTTCGAGAGAGATGTCAATATCCTACAACAAAAGGTGCATGACTTTAACTTTTTTGAAACCTCGAACGAATTGAAATCTAGCTTAGTCGAAAAGGAAACGATGATCAATGATAACAAGGTTAAGATTGAAGAACTGTCTGACAGGCTCGACAGGTTATCTGAAGCGGCGGAAAAAACCATTACTTCTTATAAAGGCGCTCTTCCTGAAACAGCCGGACAGACGGAACAAACAGAAACTGGAGAGTTATACAACAAAATTAGAGAAATGTACGTTGAGATAAACAACAAAATTTCTCAACTGAAGTCTTTTGAAGGTTCTGGGGAATTGAGTCCTAATTCAGCAGCAAATCTTATAAGAATCGGCGAAAGAATGAATACCATGGAAAAATACTACAATGACCTTGTCGATGTAGTGCACAACGAACTAAAAAACATTAAGGATGGGTCGACAACAAACATAGCAACGGAAAATTTGAGGAAGGAGTTGAACGAATACAGAAAGCAGATGGACAACAGGTTAAGACTGTTGGAAAGCAGAAGAATGGAAGTTGCTATGCCCAAAGACTTGATGAAAGAAATTTCGTTATTGAAAGAGAACACGAGTAGGCTTTTGACAGAGAACAACGAACTCAGGAAATTGTCCAGGGAAGTAAGGATTGCACAACTGGAAGCGGTAAAACCCGATGTGTTTGCAATCTTGGTGGATAGAGTCGGGGTGATGGGAAAGAAGATGAGCGAGATAGAGGAAGGGGCAGGTAAAGGACCCGTCACCAAGTTAGAACTAGGAAACTTGGAAAAAATCAACATGGAGATAGAGACTTTGAAGAGCATACTTAAAGATAAGGAATCGATAACCAAGAGCAGGATGAATGAACTAGAACAGAGTTTAAGCAAAGGTTCTAAAGTCCTAGATCAGTCAGAAAACGTGGAAAACATGAGAAAGGAGATCGAGAACTTGAAGTTAATGCTCCAAGAAAAAGAATCTTCGATGGAAAACAAGATAAGCAAATTGGAAAAGAAATTAAGGGAAGAATACGGTTCTCAGCCCGTTATCTTGGAGTAAAGCTTATAAGTATCCTTCTATTAGTTTTGTTTTATGACTGGTTCACATACGTTAATAATATGTGAAAAACCTCAATCTGCGTTGAGAATAGCCTATGCCTTAGCCGAGGATGATATAAAAAAAACGGGCAAAGGCGGCGTATACTGGTTCGAATTCTCTAGAAAGAACAAAAAACACATCGTTGTCCCTGCTGTAGGCCATCTTTTCGTCCTAGATACTGTAAAGGGCGGTGGATGGGATTACCCTGTTTTTGACGTGGAATGGATCCCTACCTTCACGAGAAAAGGCTATGAATTCGCGAAAAAGTATTATAACAACATTAAAAGTTTGATTAAAGAGTCAGAAGACTTCGTTATCGCAACAGACTACGATACAGAGGGGGAAGTCATCGGCTTTAATATATTACGCTTCATCTGCAACCGAGAAGATGCGAAGAGGATGAAATTCTCCACTCTGACGAAGCCAGACCTTATCGAATCCTACGAGACCATGATGGAACACATAGATCTTGGCCAGGCTGAGGCTGGTTTAACACGGCATTATCTAGATTTCTACTGGGGCATTAACACGACTAGGGCATTAACATTGGCTATGAAAGCCTATGTTAAAAGGGCATTTATCGTAGTTTCAAGCGGAAGAGTACAATCCCCGACGTTAAAGATACTTGCTGACAGAGAACAAGAAATCAGGAATTTCGTACCAGTTCCTTTCTGGCAGTTGGAATTGCATTGTTTGCATGATGTGAATGTCCTGGTCGCAAACTACGAGAAGGATAAGGTATGGAACAAGGAAGAGGCTCAGAAGGTCTTCGATGAATGCAAAGACAAGGATGCGACCATAAAGGATATACAGAAAAAGACTTACAGACAGCTTCCACCAGTTCCTTTTGATACCACCACATTACAGACAGAGGCTTACAGATGCTTCGGCTTTTCACCGACCCAGACCATGAGTATAGCAGAGACCTTATACAACCAAGCATTGATATCCTACCCAAGAACAGGGTCACAGAAACTACCGAGTAAGATTGGCTATGAAAGAATCCTGACCAGTATATCACAGATAGAGGGATTCGGCTCTATGGCCAAAGAAGTCTTGTCAAAAGGCGTTTTAAAGCCGATGGAAGGGAAGAAAACAGATTCTGCGCATATAGCTATCTATCCTACTGGAGAAGTTCCAAAGGGACTGACTAATCAACAGCATAAACTCTACAATTTAATCGTCAAAAGATTCTTCTCGATCTTCGGTAACCCTGCTATCAGAGAGGTTATTAAAGTCTCACTTGATGTTAACAAACACAATTTTGTTCTTCCCGGCGTCAAGACTATAGACCCTGGATGGTTAAGATACTACGGCGAATTCGTCAAACTCAAAGAGCAAGTCTTGCCTGAATTGAAGATAGGGGAATTGCTAAAGGTTAAAGAGTTGTTAATGCTCGAAAAAGAGACGCAACCGCCAAACCGTTATAATCAGGGTTCGATAATAAGAGAGATGGAGGATAGAGGCTTGGGGACTAAAGCAACAAGGGCTCAAATCCTGCAAACGCTCTACGACCGAGGCTATATTCGTGGTAGGAGCATAGAAGTGACTAACTTTGGCGAAAAAGTGGTCGAAGTCCTGAATGAGTTCTGTTCGAAGATAGTGAGTGAAGAGTTGACGAGGAAGTTCGAAGACGAAATGGAACAGGTTAACGAAAGAAAAAGGAAGAGAGAAGAGGTCGTGGGTGAGGCAAAGCAAGTGCTCACAGAAATATTGTCCGAATTCAAGAACAATAAAGACAAAATCGGTGAGGCCTTGTCGAATGCGTACATTTCCTTCAGACAGGAGGAAAAATTCATGGGGCATTGCCCTGAATGCGGGGAGGAATTAAAGATAATCGTCTCAAGAAGGACTGGTAAGAGATTCCTTGGCTGTTCTGGATACAAGAACGGTTGCAAGTTTTCAACTCCTCTGCCACAGAGAGGGCAGATAAAATGCTTGGACAAGCAATGTGAAGAATGCGGTTATCCCCTAATTTCCGTCAGGTTCAAGGGGAAAAGATGGTTCAACTCTTGCACTAACATGCAATGTTCGACGAAGAAGAATTCGAAAAATTAATCATCTTGTACTCTTCTGAAGGATAATCTGACCTCTGGGGTCGTTGCTGGTGTCTTGATTATATCCATCGTGTTCTCTACTGCCCTGAAACCCTTTAAAGTCAGGACATAGAACTTGGTGGTTTTCGCTATGAAACCTTGACTCATGAGATGGTTTAAGTGCTTGTATATCTCACTGCTGCCAATAGGTATTTCCATTTCTTCGAACGATTTAACTATGGACGTATAACCCATCGGCTCATTCTTTAACATGAACAACATCAGCAACCTCTTCCCAGAAGAAAAAGTTTGACTTATGTCCAAGATTGACTGAATATTTTTTCCGTTCATGTAATTACTCTATGGTAGTTATCTTTTTATGTTTTGAATAGAAAAGAATTTAAGCTTTTAGGGGAATTCACTTTTTCTTTGATCTGTATGATAACTTTCATATCCCTTTAAAATTTTCTCTTAATTTTTCTATTTCTTCTTTCCTGAGATTTCTTATTATTAACTTAATTTTAATCAAAAAATCTTCTGTTTTTATGAGTAAATCTTGAGCAGACTCCTTTGTAAGGACAAAATTATTCTTTGAAGTTACATAATATTGTCTGTCTATTCTTTCCCTCTTTGCGAAAGATATTATCTTGAAAAGGTCAGTTCTTTTAAATAACTTTTTGAATAGAATTATCGAACCTGTATGATTCTCACACTTTATTCCTGTTTTGAAAAGCAAAGCAGTTAATGAGTTGTACATGGTGTAATATGACATGGAAATAGAGTTTTCGTATAAATTGTTTTGCAGTAAAATTCTTGCCGATTTCAAACAGTTGTCTGCTTTATCTAGGTATGAACTACATATTTCTTCAGAAGATTCTACTAATTCTAATTTCCCTTCTTTCTTAAGTCTACTCAAAAAACTTAGTTTTTTCATAAAATTCTTCAACGCCTTTCAATATGACATGGTTTTTAATTATTTCTTTTATTAATTGTGAACTAGGATCAAAATCACCTATTTTTACCTTAATTTTTGAATAAACCAATTCGACTTCTTCTTTTATCTTTCTATTTCTTGTTTCGATGTACACATCTATATCACTGTCTTTTTTTGCCATGAATTTCGCGTAACTACCGAACAGGATTATGAGTCTTTCTTCACTTTTTTTAAGTATATCCTCTATGATGATGCTTAATTCAGGATATTTTTTTAATAACTTAATCAACTTGCATCTTTCTGCGTTAAAAACGTAATTTTTCGCTTGTAAATTTTTTTTTAGTAAAAAAACCTTGTTCTTGCCTTCTATTTTATAATCCAAGATATTTTCTTTCACTAATTTATCTAATTTCCTTAGGATTGTTGAGTGCGATTCATTTAACTGTTTAGCTATGCCTCTCAGATGGCTTTCACTTTTGATTAGAAGCAATATTATCTCTGAATTCAGATTGTCCCTATTTTGAACCATATGTACCATTATTGAACCAATACTATATAAATCTTTCGATGAACCTAGGATTAAACGCCTATTTAATTCACTTTTTCTTTGATCTGCGCTTGTATTCGTATGGTTTCTTCCTAGAAGGTTTTCTTCTCGCAAAATAGACTAACAATAATACAGCAGCTATGATTATAATTATCCACCAGTATCCGGATGCTAAAGCCAAGAAGCCAGTTATTCCCAATGGTTTAGCCTTTTCTGGCACTTTTGGAGTTATCTTTTCAGAAATCATAACATCCGACGAGGAACTGACTTCTATTTCTCCCGAGCTCTCGTCCGGTGTGATGGTAAAGTATATTTTTTTAGTATCGCCGGGTTTCAGAGTGACTTTTGCCTCATAATTTTTTGCTGTCCATCCTTCAGGCAAAGACAATGCTATTTCGTCAGAGCCTTTTGCATCTCCCGTATTCTTAATTATTACTTCTATATCAAACGGTTCGTTTGCGGTCACGTTCTCTGGTATTATTAAATCTATGATTTCTATCTTCGCTTCTCCGCCAGTTGTTGATATGGTAGTTGCTACTGTCGTAGTTGTGGTAGTTGTAGTTGTGCTACCGCCACCCCCTCCTCCGCCTCCGCCACGAGATGGTACGGTTGTTGTAGTCGTGGTTGGTAATGGAGCAGTTAAAGTTAAATTCAACTCTGTGAACCCGCCATTCTTGAAAACATAAGTGGGATTTGCTTGAATGCCACTAACATAGAAGTAGATTGTTTTACCGCTGTTAGTATTCGTTGGATCTGTTACAAGTAAATAATCATATTTACCGAAAGAAGTCGTTATGCTTCCGTATTCTGTGTCATTTATCTTAGCGATGAGTGTTAAACCCGCTGGTGCTGGGTTACCATTGGAGAGATATAAGTTACCATAGAATGTATGTGGTAAACTAGGTGGTACGGCTGCAAACACACTAGCAACGAATATGAATATTGAAGAAAGAATCGTGAACACTAACATTTTTTTCGAATTCATTTTCATCACTATTTAATAACTAAAAAGTAAAAGATAAAAAACCATTAGCATGTGTTACCTGAACAATCTGTGGTGTATCTATAGTCTGAATCTGCTACGTTCATTCCAATCCAATATCCGGCACCAGGATTCATGTATTTGCATGCATTTAAGTCAATGAAACTTCCTTTCCAATATGTTATTAGTGCATCCCATTCTATTGGAATCGGATTGCCCAAGTTTACTAACGAGTGGAGTGCGCAGAATGCTTCTCTCCCATCGCCAGAGAGGTTAGGTCCGTCGTATATTGACAAACCATCAGTTCCATAGTATCCGATCAAGTTCCAACTCTTGACAAGACTTCTACTTGGCGGTAATTCTCCTTCATGCATCAAACTGCCCACTACAATCAATGTTGTATCCTTCTTTGTTAATACCCAATAACCCCAACCTGGTTTAATGTGTTTTATCGTTCCTACTTCTGTAATCGGTATGTAGACACACCAACCATCATTTGCGGCACAATCGGGGTCTTCTGCATCGTATGTTAAGACTTCTAATACATCATTCTTTATGTCTTCGAAAATGTCTTTCGGGTCGTTACTGAATAGAACGAATGGAACCGATATTAAATTCCATTTATCGTTCAATTCTATTGTAAATTTACTCCCGCCTACTTTGAACTTCTCTTCGTCTTCCAATGCTTCGTTATCTAATTTATCTACACAATAGAATTTCAAATTGTGTTCAGAATCTTCTAAGAAATTAAGATTCTTTTCAGAACTTTGTATACAACACCAACCTTCTTTTAGTTCTCCACCGTTGCAGTTATTAACGCTAGATGGACAAATGTTGTTACAGTATTGTTCTGTTGCATCTTTTCCATCTAAATCAACTTTATAACATAATTCCTTAATACCAACTGGATGTGGGTTTGGATCTTGACAACTCATCGATATAACTGTTTCTTTTGTTACTTTCCAACATTCTATCTCATTTTCTTGATTATTCCAACACAAATCTCCTATACCTGGATAGAATTTACTGTCTTTTCCATCCCATTCTGCGTTGGGTTCACCGACTATTTTTGTGAGAACCGGTGGTTGATTATCAACAAACACACATTGTTTATGCGTATTTTCTTGATTTCCAAAATTATCTAAGCTGTAGAATTCAATCAAATGACAGGAATCTTCTCCTATTTTGAATGTTGCTTTATCTCCTTCTTCATTCCAACTACCAGAACCAGTGTAATCGCATTCTTCAATACAATCTTGATCAGATATATCTAATTTTGTAACTCTCCATTTTATTTTGTCAACACCACTTGGACAAATTCCCCCGTTGTCTTTGGCATCCAATGTTATTTCTGTATCAGATGTTATCCAACGATAATTGCCTGATACTACTGTTGGCGTTCCGTATGTTTTTTCAGTTTTTGGTTTTTCTACATCACAATCTGGGTCATAACAGTCTGTATAACCATCACAATCATTGTCGTATCCATCATCACAACTGATTGTATCTTCGCCGTTGTGACTTATGTAAGGATAACAATCACATCTACAATATCCCGTCCCTGGATTTTGTTCCGAACAATTCGTCTTTGTCGGTTCGCAGGGTCCCTCACATTCTGTACTGTCATCACATGTACAGTCCCCTTTACAAATACCAAAACCTGGATAATCATACCAATAAGAATCTACACAAGTGTCTTTTGGACATGGACAGTCCTGATTTTCATCACACTCTGCATCACAACCGCTTCCGAGTGGAACTGTATCGAACATATCGTTATCAGCACATGTGTGTGTTATGGTCTGTGTGCCTGTAGTACATTCATCCTTTGCTTCGTCACATACACTCGTAAATCCTAGTGCATAATCCCATGTAGGATGATAATCATCAGGAATCCAATCGCAAGTTGCTATTTCTCTTAGATCATTATCACTACAATCTATCAGTGTTCCTGGCTGACAATCCTTTTTCGAGTCACACCATTCGAGACCGTTACAATAAAGACAATCATCACAATAAGAATCGTCCGGAGTATTTACACATTTATCTTTTGCTTCATCACAAGTGTCAACGGTACAACCAACACCATCCGAACAATCATAATCTTTCCAAAAGATACAATTTCCTGAACCGTCACAATGATCGAGAGAACAGAATAGTTCATCATCTTCACAAGGAGTGCTCAAAGGATAATTTGTATAGTCTGGTACACAAGCATTAAGATTTTCATCACACACGCCATCTTGGCATTGGTCATCTAAGTAAGAACAATCCTTAGCTGGTCCTCCACAAACACCTGCTGTACAAGTATCTGGATTAGAACAATATAATTCATCATCACAGGAAGTTTCATCAGGTTTGTTTGTGTGTTTACAATATGTAGTGCAAACACATACATCATCAGTACAAGGGTTGCCATCACCACAATCAGCATTAGTATTGCAGACTTTAGTACTTGGTTGAACTCCTAATGTTTGAGCTTCAGGGGGACATGGTTCATACGCACGTACAGACCATACGTTTGCGACAAATACTGCTAACCCTATTAAGAGAGCTGCAATGAGAGAGGTTTTCAAAACCACAGAACTTTTATTAGAAATACGTATTTTATTTTCTTTCATTTTCCAAACACCCCCTCTTTCAAATTACTATCTACTTTTTTCTCACTAAAAGATAAATACTCTTTTTCCGAAAAGTTTAAAAATTGATATAGTATCACTTTCGAATAGTACTCCTATAAAATAGAAGTAATTTCAACTTCATCTCTTTCGTTCACGGATGGTTTTTTAATCGCGTTCTTTCTTCTGATTAACCCGATTGCTAACAGAATTATTAAAATAGTTATAAGAATCCACCAATAACCTATAGAAGCTACTCCAGCTAAGAATGCTCCTGTCAGTCCAAGTGTCTGTGGGACTGTTGTTGTAGCAGTTGTAGGTACTGTTGTTTCGACTGTAGTGGTTGCTCCGCCAGAAACAGTTGTTTGAGGTGTTACGGTCGTTGTTGCAACGACAGTTGTTGTTGGAACCGTAGTAGTTACTATTCCCCCACCACCCCCACCACCAGTTCTTCTAATAGTTGTTGTGGTTGGGGCTTGACCAACGTTCGTCGATCCTTCTATTGCTGGCCCTTCATGCGGCAAAAACTTGACTTTATCGACAGCAGTAACCCTATAATAATAAGTTCCTTCTGGTAAAGACGAAAAATCATTAAAATATGTGGTTTCGCTTTCACCTATTTTCACAAAATCAATGTCATCATCGCTCCTGTAAACATTATAATGGTCTATTCCGCTGCAGTCAGGCTCGTCTGTGGCTGCTGTCCAACTCAATGAGACGTTGCCGTCAGCATCATAAGGACTGCTTATTATAATTAAGTTAGACGGAGCTGAAGGTGGAATCTTATCGATACAAATTTCTGTTGCACTAACTAAAGGTATTGAAATTAAAATCAAGAGAATTGGTAAAAATTTTTTTGAGTTCATTTTTTATCCACCATTCATACAGGGCAATAATCGTTCATGCTTCCCGGCGTTCCATGATCGCCTAATCCAAAGACAGTCATCGATTCACACCAATTCAATGGGTTGTTGTTTGATATTGAATTATATGAATATGGGTCCAAGTTTATTGAAAAGCCTGTTGGAATTGTCCAGCTATCATCATACCAAACCTCATCTATTAATGTTCCATCTTGCATGAGAATGACTTCGTCCTCGACATTTCCTAGGACAAAATTACCGTATTCATAATCACAATTAAAACCGCCGTTCTGAATTGGGTCGTCATTCCTACACAAAACAACATGTTGACCTGGGTCGACCGAGACTGAAGATGAGATTACGTGATTGTTGGTACCATCATCCTTCAAGGTCAATCCATAAAGGTCATAAGTTTCAGTACCTGTATTATAAAGTTCAACGTATTCTCCGTATTCATCATTCACTTTGTCTGGATCTATCATCAATTCAGTTATTATTATACTGCCAGCAGGTACGGACAAAGCCTCTTCGCTTTCGTCTTCATGACTGAAACAGCCATCATCCATCGGATAATCAATGTGTTCGTCTAAATCGTTATCCCAACCATCATCACATTCAGGTCTTACTTCATGACTTGCTCCGTGCAAACTAATCTGCTTGCAGTGCACAGTGTTTCTGTCCAGTTGCATATCGATTCCTAGTTTATTATCTGGGTCGTTATCTGGCTGGTATAAAATGTCACATGCTATCGCATCGAAAGAATACTTACCGTTTCCTTCAATTCCATGTTCTGTCAAGTTAATCATGTCTGCATAAAGACCGTTGTCTTGTTTGGTCAATGTTATCCAGCCTGTATCTTCACAACCTCCCAAGCACCACAAGTTTCCGAATGTTCCGATTTCTTGCAACCTGAACTTGACTGTCTGGTCCACTATTCCTGATTCATCTTCCACATGCAATGAAACAGGCAATAATTCTCCGTAAGATTCATTTTCCTCAGGACTTACCACACCCATCGTCGGTCTTGTGTTGTCTACAACAAAGTCAAACCAATCTGAGCCGATAACTTCTACTTGCCAATCGTCGTTCAGTCTGTATTCTACCGTGAACCTGTAATCTCCGCTATCGATTTCCGAGTAGTCGGGTAGGCTGCCAGTAATTATGCACCTGTATCCATCTATAGCATTTCCTGTAATATCTCCTTGATAACTCGTTATGTACATCATGCTTGTTTCATCGTACTTCTCCACGATTCCTACACATTCTTTACTCCCACTCAACCCACTCTCATTGAGTGTTGCTTCGACTCTTATTAAATCGTTGCTGGTTACGGGCGAATCGAAATAATCCACAAGCGTCAAGAAACCTTTTTCTTCCATGTTCATCGTTATTGGACTAAACCATGGATTCAAAGCTAAACCGAATCTTTCGTTTCCTGCTTTGTCCACCCATTCAATCGCCATGAAAACTGTGTCTGTTAAGTTAGTGTCTTCTGGGATAGTCAAGTAACCTTTACATACACCATTCTCGTAAGGCACTCTTCCTATGTATTCGATGTACGGGTCTACTAGGAATTGTCCAAAGTACGTCCATAGGTCTTCCCAACATTCTTTAATCTTGCTCTGATCCAAACCTTCAAAGTTGAAATCTATCGCATAAACGTCGCAGTAATCCACGCCGCTTGCAGGACAATCGTATCCTTCGCATTCTCCACCTTCATAGAATAACGGACAACAATCACAATCATTTCCACCAAAGTCTACTGCTGGCGCGTAGAATGAAAATATCTTTCCGGCATAATAATTGTTACCGGCATGCGGGTTCAAGACTTGTCCGATTGGAGGCACGTTATCGATTAATATTTCAATTCCATCTGTCCATTCGCCTTCATTTCCTAACAAGTCTTCGGCTTTAACTTCATAATGCCATTTACCACATTCTTCAGTCATCGTTTCTTCATAACAATATGCTTGTTCCATCTCATCCCAAGTGAGTTCGAACTCTGGGTCTTGAAGTCCTGCTAGTCTGCCAAAGACAGTTTCAACTCCGACTCCCGAGTCTCCAGTTTGTTTTATATCCGTGACATTAGCACAGAACTTAATTATATTTCCGCCACCGATTGCTATTGTAACAACTCCTTCTTCTGGAGCGTAAATCCTTTCTCCATCTTTTACTACAAACTTTTCAACCATTGGCGGTTCGGTATCAACTTGATCATACTCCACGATTGGGTTTGTTGCAGTCCCTTCTGAGTTGCCTAGAGCATCTTCACAATACCATTCAAGGACGTGTAAACAATCTTCATCTTTCTTTATGTCTGCAGAACCGTCAGTTTCAACATTCCATTGTCCTGGTGTTTTCCCATCTAAGTAATCTCTCCAGTATAGAGTCACGTCACTAACTGGATGCGGAATTGAATCTTGACAATCTAGGTATATGTGCGTATCTTGTGTTATCCACCAGTCAACGTTCCCTGTCCCTTTAATTTTCGGGTCGCCGACTCTTTTTGTTATAGTTGGCTTCTGGGTATCAACGACATCTATTTCTTGTCGTTCTTTTTCAGCATTACCTAGAGCATCGACACAGTACCAAGACAATCTGTGATAAGAATCTTCATTGTACTTTATAGTCACATGGTTACTATCCTCTGTCCATTGTCCTCCTGTCCATTCATCTTCCAAAAGTTCTTTCCAGTCAATCTTGTAATAGATCTTAACATTATCGACAGGATGATTTCCTAAATCAGTACATTCAAGAGTTATTTCCGTGTCCTGTGTGACATACCAATCACATTCTTCCTGTCCTTCACAAGCATGCTTTGGATCGCCAACAGTCTTTGTTGTCACAGGTGGTGTATTTTCAACAAACACACATTGAGCTTTTATCGGCTCTTTGTTTCCAAGAGCATCTTCACTGTAGTATTCAATCATATGGCATGATTCTTCAGGCTTGTAGAATGGTTCTATGTATTCATTCCATCCTTCAGACTCATAACCATGTATAGGTTGGCAATTTTCCACATTCTGACAATACGTATCGTCAACAAGCGTATTCATCCAATATATCTTTACGTCATTAATTGCACATACCTCTCCGCCATCTTCAGCTGTCAGTATTATCGGTGTGCTTGAGTTGATCCATTTTGGATAACCACCGCCAGTTTCAACTAACGGTTGACCATATGTCTTTGTTGTGACAGGTGGCGTTGAATCAACTTTAAAGTATTCTATATCGGGCTGGTTTTCATTGCCGAGTGTATCGTTACAATAATATTCCAAATCGTGTAGCGAGTCTTCTTCAAAAGTGAACGTGTATGGTAATGATACTTTTTCTAAGCAACACCATTCTCCTTCGACTGTACCTCCAAACTCAGCACAATAATCGCATGTTAACCATGGTGTCTCTGGGTCATCGAAAGAAATTCTATAACACATTTTTTCATGGTCTACTGGGTGAGGTTGTTTGTCTTGACAATCAAGTGTTATTTGTGTGACATGATCTCTTACCCAATAGAAAACATTTTCTGGGTTTATAACATCGTCACTTCCAGGTGAACCAAGTTCTTCGATATTATCTACCTTACCATCATTATCGTCATCAACTCCTGCAATTCCTGGTTTTTCATCTGGACCATATGCTTCTGGTTTAGCATCAAATATTTTTGGATCGCCGATGGTCTTTATTCCCTCTGGGGCTTTTGTATCAACAATATCATATTCTACATGTGTAGTTTCAGTGTTTCCTAATTCATCGACACAGTACCATTCTAATATATGTGCCGAGTCTTCAGTCTTTGTTATAGTTACATGGTCGTCGTTTACAACTATCCATCCATCGTCAACAACTTGTGCAGTAAAGTCAGGTTCATAAAATAGATAATCTCTGTAGTAAATCTTAACATGGTCTACTGGGTGTGGGTTTTGGTCTGCACATGTCAATGTTATCGGTGTTTGTTGTGTTATGAAATAACAACCGTTTGTTGGATCGGGCATTTGAGGATAATACATTGCCTGCTCTTCTACTGTACATTCATGTTTAGGATCGCCCAAGTCTTTTTGTGAAACAGGTGGTTGAGTGTCAACAATATCTAACTCTGTGTGTTCTTGTTCTGCATTTCCTAGGGCGTCAACACAATACCATGTTAACCTGTGGTATGAATCTTTCGGATAACTAAATGTAACAGAGTTTGAGTCTTCTGTCCATTGTCCTTCTGTCCATTGATCTCCGCTTAATTCTTTCCAATCAATCTTGTAGTAAATTTTTACATTGTCGACTGGGTGTGGTTGTTGATCTGTGCATTCCAAAGTTATTTCAGTATTTTGGGTTATGTAATAACAACCGTCTGTGAATGTCCCTTCACCTGTCAAGCTGCAATCAATTTTTACTTTTGGATCACCAACAATCTTTGTTGTGACAGGTGGCGTGTTTTCAACATAGAAACAATTAACCTTTATGGGTTCAACATTTCCGAGTTCGTCTACGCTGAAGTAATACAATATATGACAAGATTCTTGTGGTTTCTGGAAAGGTTCTGTGTAAAGTGTCCAATCCCAACCGCCACAGCAGTGTTGATTTGATTCTGCTTGTACGCATTCTTCCCAGCTGCTGTATACCTGCCCATGCACTTCTAAATCTTCACAATCCTCTTGATACACGTCAATACAATCTTTAGGATATTTTCCATCAGGACAATATTGGCAATATTTATATTCTTCAGGTACTTTACAATAATTCTCAGGATCTGAGCAGGCGAGCTCACCAAGATCACCGTAATATCCTGAACCTGCTAAAATGTTTTTATACCATGTCTTGTCAACGCCAATCGCACAAACTTGTCCGCCATCTGTTGGTGTCATGGTTATTGGCGTACTTGAATTTATCCATTCTTTACCATCAATGTTCCAGAACGGGGTTCCAAGAGTCTTTATTGTCTCAGGTGGAGTTGAATCGACTCTGTATATTTGTTCGTGTGGGTTTTCTCTTGTACCTTCAGAATTTCCTAGTTCATCTTCACAGTAATATTGCAAAGTGTGGACAGAATCTTCATTGAATATTATTTGTTTATGTTTCTCTGCTATTGGGTCTGTCCAGTCTTGTAAAACTTGGCCGCCATCCAATAAAATTTTGTACCACAACTTGACGTGATCAACCGGATGAGGCTCTGAGTCGCTACAATACAAATCAATTGGTGTTACATGGTCTCTTACCCAGTAATCACAACCACTTGGGTCTTCAGGGTCACAAGCTATTTTTGGATCGCCAATTATTTTAGTTATCGTTGGTTTTTGAGTGTCGACTATATCTGTCTCATAGTGTTTATCTTCTGTATTACCACAACCATCAGAACACCAATATTCGAGTTCATGAGTAGTGTCTTCAGGGAACTTGAATTTGGCTTCATTGCCATTATAACTGAATTCTTGCCAACTACCGTCATCAACTCTATATCTCCAGTGAATAGTTACATCATTAGAATATTCTCCTGGGAGGTTGTTGTAACCGTCGTTTGTGTTATCGTCAGGATTGAAGTCATAACACGTCAAAGTAATTTCTGTATTTTGAGTTATGTAATAATCACATTCTTCCTGTCCTTCACAAGCATGCTTTGGATCGCCCACTGTCTTTGTCGTCTTTGGTTCTGTTGTATCTCCTATGAATGAAACAGTTGGACACTCTGAAATTTTACCCCAGTTCTCTACAGCATCTTTTCCTCTAAGTTTTATATAATGAGTTCCGTCACTTAGTCTGGATGCATCTACTTGTGCACCTAAGATAGCACAGTGATATCCACGACCATCTGTGAAGTTTTTGAGAACATTCATCCATATACCGCTCCAAGGAGCTGGAATCGGAGGTATTATCGTGTCGATGAAATATTCTCCTCCCTGTATCCATGATTCCTGATCGCAAACTGTTGCGTTCAACCATGCATTGTTTCCACAGATTTGGTACTCGTTCGGGTTCAATTGTTTGTCAAGATAAATATCATAAGGACAGTCTGGTGGTATTGTATCAGACTCGAAGTAAGCACAAGCACAGTTACCCCAATTGTTTACAACATCTTGTCCTTCTATACAAATATAATTCAAACCATCACGAGGATAATTTGAAGCCCTGCCAACATACTCAATCAGTTTATCGAGGTCGAACGTGTTATCGTCTAATGGATAAATAGTCCCGAACTGTTCGGCAGCAGATTCTGAACAAGAACCTATTGAACTATGACCTATGTAGTATTTAGCTGTTTTTATGTTTGAACAAGTATCGTTTACAGTTGCTGTTGTGTCGAATATCCCGTTGTTGACGGGTGGGTTGACAATTAAATTTGATGTTGTCGGTCCGATTGTGTCTTTTGGACCTAACTCAGGATCGCATACATCATAACACTTCATCAGTTCAGTTGAAAGACCACAACCTTTTTCTGTACATGATTGTGTGCCATAATAACATATTCCATCTTTTACAGTACCCGGAATCGGGCAGTACTGGTTGTTTTGATAATCGCATATACATGAACTCGGATCGGTATTGCAAGAGCCACCATAATAGCAATAGTCTTGACTCAAGTATGGTTGACATTCTGTTCCGAAGCCATCACATTGTGCTGAGCATGCTCTTATCTCATTACCAACTGGTATTATTGGACCTCCATCCCCTGAGTCGGAATCAGCACATGTGTGTGTTATTGCACAATCTCCTTCTGTACAAATATTCAAATCTGCATTACATTGACTAGTAAACGCTTCTCTATAATCCCAAGTGAAAGGATTAATGTCAGGGTCATTATCACATGTTGCTATTCCTGGCAAATCATAATTAGAACAATCTCTTGGTGTCAATTGAACACAAGTTCCTTTTCCATCACAATGATCTGTTTCTGAACACCATAGTCCGTCATCACAAGGAGTACTGAATGGTGCTTTTGCATCTGGCGGACAAACATCATTTATTCCATCACAATTTTCAGCAACATCACAAACATCTGTCGCTGGTCTGCATTCTGCAGTTGATTTTAAATCAAAAGGACAATCAGCACTTAATCCTGTACAAAATTCTGCTAGATCACATACTCCTCCAGATGCTCTACATTCTGTTGTGTCTGATAAGAATGAATCTGCAGGACAATAATCATTTTGACCGTCACAATATTCTGCTACATCACAATCTCCTGCTACATTTCTACATATATCTGTTGATTTAGCATCAATAGGACAATCTGCACTTTGGCCAGTACATTTTTCTTCTAAATCACATTCTCCTGCGGATGATCTACATACATAAGTATCTAGTTTGAATTGTTGTTCACATTGATTTTGTGCATTACAAATACCATCAGCACAATCATAATCTAAATAATTACAATCCTCATTTGTTTCGCATTCATGAGCTGTGTTTTGGAATTCACAATAAATAGCATCATTCTTTCCAATGTCAATACCAGTTACCGTCCCTTGACCTGGTGTTCCAACTTCTTGCTGATCTTTATAACAGTGTGCACTAACGAAACCATATCCACCTTGCGAAGTTTCTGTTAAGTCAACTGTTGCTGTTGTATCAGAAATATCTATATCAAATACAGGATTTATGAAACCAGTACCATCTGTTGTTGATGATGTAGGGTTTGAAGTTCCTCCTGTTACACTCGTTGTAAATTGCCAACCAGTTGCTGGATTACCATCAACTAATTTTTTAACAGTTATTGTTCCACCACAAAGATCATCTGCCAAAGCAGCTAATGTTTGAGCTAATGTGTTAAAATCAGTATCATAATAAGCATCATCACTTGATATCGCCTTTAGGTTGTCAATAAATGATTGACTTCCCCCTGTACCTATACCAAGCGTTATTATTCTGATACCATCGAGTTTTATCTGATTTGCTTCTATAACAGCTCTTGCAACAGCTTCAGGTGTTGTTGCTGTGACTGCTGGATTGCCGTATCTGTTTGGTTCGCCGTCAGAAGCGAAAACATAAAGATCAGGCTTATCTATCCTGTTGTCGTATTGATCATGAGCTACTACTAATGCATCCTGCCAGTTTGTATAACCGCTGCTTGTTGTCACAGCATCTATAGCGTTCTTTATTGTAGTTCCATCACTATTGTAATCTAACCTTAGAGTCGCTAATGTATTAAAACTCACAACAGCCATTTGTGTTGGTGTGGTCGGTAAGAAAGCATCAACAAAAGCTTTGAATGCATCTTTCATCGCTGTTAATTCGCTGCTACTGATACTTCCAGAATTGTCTATTATAAGAGCGATATCTATTCCACAAGAACTTGAAAGAGTTGGGTTGTCAACAGTACAAACACTTGGTTGACCAGAGCATGACCAACCGTTTTCTATAACACAAGAAGAATCACAACCATCATTATTGTTTGTGTTAGCATCATCACATTCTTCACCACATTCTATTATGCCATCGCCACATACATCATCATATCTTGTACAATCTCCCTTACAACCATCACAATCAGCAGTATTGCCATCATCACAAAGTTCAGGAGGTACAGAATTTCCATTACCACAGACATCAGGTGATGTGACTGTTATACCATTTATTAAAGTATAATTAGCGCTAGGACTTGCACCAGTACAATCATCGTTATCATAAGCTCTGAATGTAATATCATAAATCCCCGGAGTTGCAGGTGAAGTTATTATAAATGTTTCAACATAGGTACCAGAGCTAGTATGATCTGGTGTATCTTTACATTGCCAACTTTCACCTTCTATTGCATATCTAGTTGATTTCCAATCATTGTTAGTGCCACCTGCACTACTAGTTGTGACATTTACAGCAACGTTAATTGGAGAACTTGGTGGAGTTGTTACTGAACTTGAACCGTTAAGCTTTACGCTATTTATTGTTCTAGAATCAGTAAAAGACGTCTGAGCAGAAATTGTTCCGTCAGAAGCATCTACTATGTATGTTCCAGTTATTCCATTCAAACTATATCGATAAAGAAAATCTCCTTCTCCATCAGAAGTTTGCAAACCATCCAAGAATCTGAAATTGCATGCGTCTGCATTACACGGCTCGACCGTGAAATCTGGTCTTGTCACAGTAATACCAATTTGAGAAGTAGGATTGAACCCAGTCCCATGAATATAAACAATGTCTCCAGGTTCAAAATCAGTTTTATCAGTTCCTGAAGAATCAGTAGTCCAAAGTATTGCACCAGATTCATCGGCAAAAGCAGGCAATACAGAACTGACAAATACTACTAACCCTATTAGGATGACAGCAATGAGAGATAGTTTAACAGCAACCAAACTTTTGTTAGAAATCGACAACGTAAACTCTCTCATCTATTTTAACACCCCCAAATATTAACTGAAATAATCTTGGTGGATAAACTTAAATAAATATAAATTTTCTATTCAATAGAAAAAATTATTATTATTTTTGATGAATTTTTTAGATGAGTCGATTTTAACGCTTTTTGGTTCTATGAGCAATTTTTCTTTTTTTCATATAACTTGTCTTCTTTGCTGACGTTTTAAACAAATTATGCCCTTTTAGTGAAGGCCATGCAATTCCCAAGAATGCCGTGGTTATAGTGAAAGCGGACATTAAGACAGCTGCATTCATTATGAAGTCTTCTATCGGTTTCGGAACTTGCAGGCTTAATCCCGACATAATCACTTTATTTATATTATTCTGTGTGGATTGTCCATTCGTATTATAACTCTGTCCACTCATCAGAGCATTTTCATCAAATTCAGTTCCGCTGTCCTCTGTTTGTTCTACAGTTGTCGTGGTTTGTGTTTCCTCATTCGCTGGAGTTATTCCTAGAATCATGCTTTCTCCCGTTATCGGCGATACCAAATGGTTGTGATAGGTCGTTTCACCACATTTTACTGCAGCCAAGTCATACTTTTCTAGAATTTCTATTTTTGATTGACAGTATTCAGTCGAATTCATTTTTTCTATCGTTATTTCCAAAGCTTCGACTCTCAACTGCAAGTCACTAACCCTTCTCATTAAATAATTAACATCCTTATCGCTCGCACAATAACTGTCGATGCTCTGAGCTATTTCTATTTCATCTTTGGTGGGATCTGTATTCTTACCTAACAACCAATCCATCGCTCTATGAATCGTGTATGATAACGAGTTGAAACTAAAATCAGTATCTGCAGACCATTGCTCTTCACTTTCTTGTATGTACTTGTCTTGACACATAGACCATATTAGAGTTATATGAGACTCATCATCGTAACCCAATCCTTTGACGTATTCAACAAATTCTTCAGGAGGATACTGACCCATCTGTTTGAGATAATTCTGTAAGTAAGGGTCATTGCAGATTTCATCTATACTGCTTAAACCTTCTGTACTTGTTATCGGGTTGCCACCAGTATTTTTTATTTCTTCAAGTACCATGTCCTTAGGACCAGAACCTGTTGTAGTACCGTAAATGTCTTGCTGAGTCGCGGCAATAGCTTCTCTGGCTTCGGTATCATCAGCATCAACTGTTATATTCAGATTAGCAGTTCCGTTGACGCTTATATCCATGTTTACTTGGTCTGCCTTTACGAATGATGCTATGAAAACCATTCCGAGCAATGTTGCGATTATAATTCTTTTCATTTTATCACCCTAACCACATTTCAGTGTCGAACAAAAGATCATCATACGAAGTTACGACAAAATCATATTGAGACATACCATCAGCTCCTACATTCTCATAATAGTCTATTGACCCGATTTCAACATGAGTATTGGCGTCGATAAGGTCAGTAGTTTTTGCATGCAAGAAGCCGTTGATATGACTGCTCTCGTTTACAGGAACACAGTATAAACCCAATTGGGTGTTGTAATAACCAAAAGAGTACTCTGCTACCATTTCTGCATAACCAGGTTCACAAACCCATGCTGCCCCGCCATAAGTAGTTGCATAATCAAAATTGCCATCCAAGTAGACTATTTGACTGAAAGATACCCAAGATGAACCGGTCCCATTGGCGAGCTGATAACTCAAACCCTGTCCAGGCGATGCGTATACGTATGATTCAGCTGTTCCATTACCATCAAAATAAGTGTAGTATAATGTTTCTGATTTTCGATTATCATATTCATCATAATATGTCTGTTCTAAAGCAATGCAACCGTTTGTCACACTCGCTTGATCGCCAGATGCAGAAAAGGGATTATTGGTTACAACCTGAGTTCCTTCATAACTACCAGAACAATAAGGACAGCAACAGCAACCCCCATCACAACCTGTATGGATTTCAGCTGAGTCGATTATAGATGGAGAAATTGGAGATTGAATGTTTGTAGTAAGTTGAAAATCTCCATTTCCAGAATAGTCTGTAGTAACTTTTGTAGCTAAAACTAAACCGCTGAATAATATGAACATTAAACTTGTTGATACCAAACTTATTTTTGTTTTCATTTCATTACCTTTCGGTCGTGAATTTTTTCTTCACATTTAAACTTTTAAACCTTTCGGTTATTTTTGGAAAATAAAAAAGAAAAAAAGAAAACCAATTTTTTTCATGTTTTAAGTTGCTTTTTATATACACAATGTGCAGACTGGTGGTTTTGGCATAACTACGTCATGAAGGTAACATATAGTTCCTCTGTTCAAACCAACTGACTCGAATACATTAACTGTACCTTTGTATTGAATGTTGTCTATAAAGGTTCCTTCGTCAGCACCTACACTGACTATATCGGTTACATCGCCCAATGTAGCTTCTCTGTAAACTTCACCTTCTCCATCCCAAGACACATATTTTTCTACGTTTGCATCATAACTGAATATCCAGAAACTGGCTGGATCTACTGTTATCTGTTTGTTTAAGACTACTTCTGTTGGACTGAAAAACCATCCGTCTTCAATGTTTATGTTTTGTAATACTGACACTGATCCTTTGTCTGTCCATACATTTTCAATTATCACATCAGGATCCTTATGCTCGTCAATGTACAATGCGTCGTTGAACCAGACATTCTTACCTTCACCGTAGAAGTATGTATCAATACTTCCGTCGTTTGGCATATCACAACCAGGGCCAATACATGCAAATACTGGCATCGCTGTCAAAAGCAAACCTACTATTGTTGTTATAGCTAAAGCTTTCATTTATTTCACCTTTTTTATTAACATCTGTTTTAAGCCGGTATTAACAGAAAACCGTTGGAATGTCGTCCTGTTCCCACATGCTCCGAAGAGCGAGTAAGCATGAATAAGAGAGAATGCGTAGAAAATTGTGTTGACTACTTCTGAATGAAACTTCATAATACCGAATGTATTAATATCACATTAATTTTTTATACTTGATAGTAGTAACAGTATAGAAAATTATCTACTATTCGATAGTAAATTTTTGTATAAAATTTATCAGTTTGGAATCAATAAAGCAAAACTAACAAAATTATTGAGAAAAGTAACTATCTCCTGAATAAAGATGAAAAGTCAAAAGTAGGGAAAGTAAAGGTCGGTTTTGGAAAGGTAAAACTAGGTATTGTAGTGGTTAATGGCGGCCTGATTGGAGTGCACCAAGTACAAGTAGGCGGTGATAAGGGCTTACATCTTGGATCTTTCTCGGTTATTATTTTTGTCTGGCAATTATCCCATACGCAAGTGTCTTTACATGTATCGAAGTCTGGAGTTTGATAAGAAGTCGTACCTATACAATAATATATTACAGCGTTCTCTGGCAAACATCTTTTAACTGAAGTTTGATCACATTCAGCTCCACAGACATCTTTTACACAGTAAGTGTTTGTTGAAGGTGGAGAACAGTCCACAGAACAATGAGTACAAGTACAATCATTTTGGCAAGTATTATCACAAGAATCCGTCATAATAGTGCTATCCATCATTTTATCGTTATCATATTCAGTCAGTTTTTTACCAGTGCAATAATCATCATAAGTTACTGAACAACTGTTTGGATTACAGTCTCCATTCTGATCGCATTCAGCTCCACATGTTTGGGAACAATGTTCTAAACCAGTAGTCCAACAATCTGTGTTATCATTAAAAGCAATGTATGGATTACAATATTTTTGATAATCTGGAGTATCATCACAAGCATCATTTGCACATTGCGGGTCTGCTCTCTGCCATCCGCATATGCCCAAATAATCGCTCCAAAGAGGATAAGGCGGTGAACATGCAACATCATAATCTTGACATATTCCACTCAAGCATCTCTGACATCCTTCGCCACAATCATACTTGGGATCGGTTCCGTCTGGGACATTATAACAAGTGCCTAAACTAGAACATTCTTTACATACTGGACAGTCTTCATCTTGTGTTTCATCAAAAACATTACAGTTTCCTGACCCATCACACAAAGAACATATTCCACAATCCGTAGTATCAGGCTCCATTGCACATAATCCAAAACCATTACAATATCCATATTTACAAGCATCAACAGAACATTCTTCTTTTATATCCTCTCCTTCAGTTTGATACCCACATGTAAACAATGCAGTGCATTTTTCACAAAAACCACAATCACCATTCTGAGATGAATCATAATTACAATAACCGTTTCCATCGCATGCAGCACAAATACCACAATCTATTCCTTGTGGTTGATAACTATTTACAGGACAAAGAGGATCTAATCCAGTACAATACTCTGTTTTATCACAAGCGTCAACTGCTGGTCTACATTCAAATGAAGAAGATTTGTAAACATCAGTTGGACAAACTTTATTTAAACCATCACAATTTTCAGCTATGTCACACTCACCAGCGGAAGCCCTGCATTCATATGTGTTTGGTTGAACTTGATTAGTTGGACAAGCAGGACCTGAGCCAGTACAAAATTCAGCTATATCGCACAAACCATTCGCTACTCTACATTCGTACGTGTCTGGCCTGAATACGTCAGCTGGACAATCATTGTTTATACCATCGCAGTATTCTTCTACGTCACAGACTCCTGTTGCTGACCTGCATAAATCAGTAGATTTTACATCAGAAGGACAAGTAGCACTTATTCCGCTACATTGTTCAGCTGCATCACAGACTCCGGCACTTGCTCTGCAGGTATAAGTGTTTGATTTAAACATGCAATTAGAACTGCAACAGTCACTTGGGTTATTTGTTCCTGGATCGCATTGTTCCGTTCCTTCTTTTATGCCATTGCCACAAACTGCTTCATAACAATTAAGATGATCTTTGTTGTAGTTGTTTGCGTCAGCTGAAGTAGAAAAGTATAATTTCGCATTTGCTCCAAGAGTAAATTCACCATAACTTTTAGGAACAGCCCAAGAAACGAAATAGTGACCTGTACCATCTGAATCTATACGAGCATAAATTCCAGTTGATCCGTTCCAGATTGCAATTTCTGCCGGATCGTTAAAGATTGGATTCCAATTTATTTGCTGCGATTGAACAGTATTTTTCCATATTTGAACTTTCTCATCGTTGCCGTCTAGTGTAAAAAGGAAGTCATAATAATTGTCGCCTGTTTGTTCATCTACAACCACCCAACTAACTTGTCTAAATCCACCTGTTCCGCTAGGATTCCCTTCAACTCTTTCTCTTAAATAGAGATAGTTTGCATCAGTAACATAATAGACTGCTGGGTTGTAACCATCACCAATTATATCAACACTAATTATATCAAGCCAACTAGGACTTTCATCACTAGGATCATAGTTACATGTTGGTGTCGTCCATACAGTTGGCCATACAGGTGCTGGAGGTGGAGCTAGAATAGTCTGAGGAAAAATAAAGAACATTAATAGAAAAATCACAGAAGTTGTAATTATGATGCTTGGAAGGTATTTCACGAGTTTATTAATTATTTTGAAAAATTTATACCCGAAAAAGCTCAATGTTAAATACTTTCACGTCTTTTCTAAGAAATTATTTAAAATTATGTTTTATATTTCATAGAAAAATATTTTCTTTCTTTTTTCTAATTTTAGAAACATTTTAATTCTTGGCGAATCCTATAATATTAAGAGTGAAAAACATGAAAAAAATCTTTGTAGGTTTGTTAGTAGCTCTTCTAGTAGTATCAGCATTCGCTTCAACAGTCCTGGCAAAACCAAAAGAACCTTTAGACAGCATAACCTTCATCCACTATAAAGACGGAAAAATAAAACCAATAGATCAAAACGGAAAAGCCCCGACATGCTACAAATTGATGGGAATCAAATGGAAATCATTGCCGGTCAATTATGTGATAAGTCCATTAGTGGACAAAGATGCCATAGTAGCTGGAAATAATGAATGGGATTCACACACTTCAGCAACGCTGTTTGACGGATACGTAGTAGATAGTTCAGCCAACTTTGATGATACAACAGATGGGAGGAATGAATACAGTCTTGGTAATTATCCACAATCTGGTGTGATAGCAGTAACAAGGACTTGGTATACAAGATATAGTAAGGCAATAGTTGAATACGATGTTATGTTTGATTTAGATTTCGCTTGGGGCGATGCGACAAAGAACCCATTAGTAATGGATTGGCAGAATATAGCAACACATGAAACAGGGCATGGTATAGGATTATCGGATTTGTATACTAGTGGGTGTTCTCAACAGACAATGTACGGATACAGTTCTGAAGGTGACGTGGCAAAGAGAACACTTGAATCTGGTGATATAGCAGGGTTACAGAGAATGTATGGAATATAAGTCTTTTTTTCTTTTTCTTTTTTTAAAAAATCAGATAATTTTTGTTCTTGGGAATTTCTATCCCATAGAAAACAAAAAGGATAAGAGTTTTAACTTCCTTTTCAAATTCATAAGTGATTGAGATGAACACAAAATTGTTGTTGTTGGGTATCATCTTAATATCTTTTGCTACTGCTACAGCGATTCCAGTTAGCACAATACAGTTTAATTCAGGAGACATCACAAGTGGTGTTTTAACATTATCGAAGAGGGGTTGCAATTATATTTGGGATGGAAAAGTTACAATAAAAGAAAAGACAATAGAATATACAAGAAACTATATTACCTATACAGAAACTTTGTCGGCAGGAACATACGATTCTAAGGGTTATGTTTGTTTTGATACAAAAATACCAATCGGTGTACCAACACCCATAAAAGCGTTTAGATTAGACATATTCGAGGATGGAGTTTGGACTTGGAAAGTTGAAAGTATTCCATCTGGCAGCAAGTACTATGAAGCAATCCGTATAACAAGGACGTCAGAAAACACTTATGAGCTTGTAGTAGATAATACACCGGATATGGGAATATCAACTGCAATAATGGATACAGTACATGGCGGACCATTGGGTTCACAAAGAATAGAATGGGATTTCACAGCAAAAATATTAAGATGAATGTTGTCTTTTTCTTTTCTATTTTTAAATAACCTAGAATCAGATAGGTTTTTGTTCTTAATCTCCGAATAAAGGAAGTGACTGTCACAACTACGACCATGAACTAATCTTTGAGGATTTTTGTCTCTTATATTATCAAACTTTTTTATAAAAACGTTATTCCACTTGTAAAACTAACGAGAACTGTAAATTACTTCTTTTTTGCATGAACCTTCACCCTTCTCATATTTGGTTTTTTATCTGCTCATCTTTCTTAATAACTGTAACTTTATGTTTGAAGTGTCTGTTTTGAAAATTTTAGAAGGCTCTAATGGATATTCATCCAAATGTTTAAAACATTTGTTGGTCGGTATATAACGACCCCGTCCACCTTTTTTTAACCAGCCATGTCGTCTTAACTGATCTAATTTAAAGTATGCTAGTTGTGGTGAACATGTAAGCATTTTCCTTACATCTCATCGCATCTCTGTATAACAAACATGCTCTTACAAAGTTCCATTTCAAACCTCCGAGAGCATTCACTAATCTTATAAAATCCTCCTTTTCAATGTCATCTTCAAAAATACTATAAGCTATATCTAATGCTACCATTTCAATCACTCAATATTGATCTTAAATTTTTTATTTTTCAGTTTATACGCATAACTTCAGAGGGAAATTTAACAAATACGCTGCCAGTTTCTATCAAAACTCTAACGTCATTTCCATTATAATCCGTTTAAATCCTGAAAAAAACCAAATTAAAGTCCGTTTTGATACTTTTTTAGCATAATATATTAAACACATATTATGTGTTTTAAAAACAAAAACCCAATTTAAACCCGATAAAAATATTTAAAATAATAAAACACTAATTATAGTAGAAATAGATTCACACACACAACCCTATTTCTAAAGTGTTTGAGGTGATCTTAATGCCCAAAGTGATAGAACAATCCTTGATAGAAAACATACAAAAAAAGGATTTAGATCCGATTGATAGGGCGAATGCAGTTAAAACATTAGTTGATTCTGAGAAAAAGAAATGGAAAAGTATGAGAGACGCTGTAGCCGCTACAGCAAAGAAGATAGGCAGGAGTAAATCTATGATATGGGATGATTTAGCCATCATTGGACTTAAGAAAGAAGTAAAGAAGAAGATTTCGGAAGGAAAAATTAGGAGTGAATGGTCATATTTGTGGAGGTATTGACGAATATGACCTTTTTAAACTCCATCTTTATGTTTTTGCAAAAGAGCCATTCAATGTGATTTTAGATGGAGTTCCAATTTACCGGTTCATAGATGCATCACACCAAGTTGATATAATAATACCAAGAGAATTTTTGGTAGAAGATCTTTCTAAACCAAGAAGATTAAGAGAAGGTGCTCCTGTTTCCCTTTTAATTCGTAAGGAAAGCATGTATTGCACTAATCTGCAGATGTTAGAAGAAAAACCAAATATTTTATACAAAATACTATTGGCGACATACAGAGTTGTTAATTATGAACCAGTCGATGTAGTGGAAACAACAGTTTTTTTATATCCAAAGAAATTTGACAAAAAGAAAATTTCACCAATACAAAAAAATGTAAGCCCCGAAGAAATTAAAGAAAGGTTCCAAGAATTAAAAAAGATGCATATGGGAGATTTCTGTGTTATGGGAGGAAATATAAGTTTTATTGGTCCTCAAGATAAGGTATCCGTGGATGATTCAATAGTGAAAAAAACCAAGGAAATTCATGAACAAGATTATGATGTTCTTTCCAATGTGGCAGAACAAATTCTTTTCTCCTAAAAACCACCTTCAATCCCAACAAAATAAGATAGATTTTTGTTCTGGAATTTATCCTTTATCTCTTCAAGCAGTATAAATCAACTTGGTATAACCTTTAAAAAGATTTCACTCTAAAATCAATGGACATGTCAAAAGATAAATTTCCACCCAAACCAGACGAATCTGGGATGCTTTTCTATATATCTAGAACGTATGGTAACACATTAAAGAAGAGTGATTTATTTCATTTAGGATGTGGTGGCTCCTACAAAGAATATGTTATCAAAGGGGTTATTAAAGAAGAAGATAATAATCCAGACCCAAAAGTCACTATACCAGATCCCTACCGAAAGCTCGAATAGATTCAATATTAATCAGAATCAGATAGATTTTTGTTCTTTGTAAGTGCATAAAAATAACCGTTAGATGCAATTCCGAGGCTCGCGCAAATAAAGTTAAATTCTTAACAACTAAATTTTTATGAGATAATATGGTTCTAATTAATGACTATGAAGTTTCTTTTGAAGACGGAAGAATATTAGTATCGACTCTTGGTTTAGAAGGTAAGGGAGAACATCTCCTCGCGTAATTACCCACTTTTAAGGAAAAGGATAAAAGTTTAATGACTATTTGTAATTATATGAAATCAAAATTCGATGATTATTGGTCTGACGTTCATAGGGAGATTAGAGAGTTATATATAAGAGTGAATCAACAAAAACCACAAGAGAGTACATCTACTACAACGACAATGGCAAATACAGTTGTTTCTGAAATAGCTTCAAGATTAGCAGAAAAATATCCTCATATAGATAAAGAAGAAATTAAAGGAGATCTGGGTATATTTTTCAAGGGATATGTTAATGGAATATGCGACAAACCTGAATTATCGGTATCTTTGAATAAGAAAAAGTGGTATCAATTTTGGAAATAATCATAAATGAAAAAGTGCCTATAAGTAAAGAAGAATTTCTGAAAAAATTATATTTATAAAAATTTTCCGGCTCGTGAAACTAATTATACTTGAATTTTCTTTCGTAAGTCTTGTGATCCATCCACTCGAGAACTATTGAAACTATCCTTATTTCGTTTCCTTTAACAGTGTAAAATAATCTCCAAGCACTAGGCAAATCATACTTCCACAAGTTTGTGATATTGAATTTTGTTATGTACGCTTTCGGATGGAGTTTCTTAGGAATTATCACACCACAAAATGGATTATCTTTCAGGTCATCTAACGCTCTGTTGATAAATTTGAACAGGTTTGGATTATCCTTTTCTAGTTTTTTGAACGCCTCTAAAATATCTTTGTTGACAAACTGAACTATTCTTTCCTTCTCATTGAATTTCATCTAACAATCAACTCTCTGTTTTCAATCCACTTATCAACGTTAGGATCGTATATCCAGATTATTTTCTTGTCTTTAATCACGATTTTACCTGATTCTTCCAGATAATTTAAGATTAAGAGAAGTGTTTGATACATCATTTTCTTTGGCAAAGATCTCCAGAGTATCATCTTCGTAGGATGTTCTTTCGACCCTCTAATTGCTTCCTCTACCATAAGCACAGTGTCTAGTCTTGGGTAATGTAGTATCTGTCTCATAATTATATAAGTATATATAATAAATATAAATAGTTATCTTTCTCGAAATTTTCTGGTCTTACTGATAAAAAACGGCTCGTGAAAAATCTGCGTTTATTTATAGAAATCAGAAAGATTTTTGTTCTTTGGAAGAGAAAGAATAAAAGTTTAAATTCTCTATTTAGTTTTGTGATATAATGGTTCTTAAGTTTCTTGATTTAATTGGAATATACAATGATATCCCTGAAAATTTCGCTAAAGTTTTTAAGAAATGTCAAGAGGAATTACTAATCGCAACAGACTTAGATCCTGAATTTTTTGAAAACCACATTGTTTTGGATACAATAATGAAACTTGCAAAGAGAGGCACTACAATAAAGATGATTTACACTTCTGAAGTAAATCTGAAAAGGGCACCAGTAATAAAGGAAATGATAGATAAAGGATACATATCATCAAAATTAGGGGATGGATTAGATGATTATTTCATAGTTGGTGATGGATGGCATTACAGAGCTCATGGTTATATCAACAGAAAAAGTTTTGAAATGGCACGTATATTAACAGCCAAATTTGACCGAATGTGGAATTCTCTGTCTCATGGTTCAAATTTATATCAAGGAACGAATGATTAATTTCAACCCACAGAATCAGATAGATTTTTGTTCTTGGAAGAGAAAATTTGAGATATGAAAAAGGAAGAATTCGTGAAGTTGTGTGTAAAAAACAATATAACTTTTTATCCAGTCGATTTTATGAATCATTGCTTAAATTGTAAAAATTTTGAAAATGAACTTAAACAAAGAATTAAGGCTTCCAAAGCAAAGAAGTGAAATAATCAATAGATTTTTCTTCCGAAAAGATGTCTAAATAGGTTTAAAAGTTTTAAGTCCATCATCTAATTTTGAGTGTAAATGAGTGAAAAAGTAAGGAATTTATTAGAAAGCATAATGTGCCTTGACCTATACGAAAAAATAGAGATTGAAGGGGAAAACAAAAAGAGGAAAGAAGTGAAGGCTACTGTTAAAATTGATGACTATTCAAGAATGGATGATTTTAATCGAGAAAATGAAATTTATGGGGTAAACGTTGTTTTAAAACAGGACAATACTAGAATTGAATTTGTTCATGATAGATCAGAATGGGTACCTTACAGAGTGAGTGATGATAAAGAAACTTATACAGGGAGAAGGGCAAAATCTCGCTTTCGTGAATTGATAAATCGTGTACCAGTAATAAAAGAAACTGAATCGGTAAGTGAAATTGATTTAGCCAAAATAATGGGTCCAAAAGGAATTAAACCTATGATGAAAAAATATCTCCAAGAATTAATGGATAATGGTGCTGTCTACCCTGAAGATAAATGGTTACCCCTAATCTACGGTGATGGCATGATGTTCTATGAAAGTGGCCTTGTTCAAAGAAGGAAAGTTGGACATCACTATGAATACAGAGTGAAAGAACTACAACGTGTTCAAGAGTTGTTGGCCGTATAGGTTTTCTAAAACGTTAACTTAAAGTTTAACCCCGCCCAAATAATAACATGGTATATAAATTTACTTTTGATTTGACAAAAATTTCTCAATCTTTCTTCGCGGAACTTGCTAAAACAGCTGAAAAAACCGACTTAAATAGGAAAATCAGCCGCGGGGTTCTATCACTCATAGATAAATTTAAAGTTTGTGAGATGACCGGTTTAGATGTCCAGAATATAGTAGAAGTCGTTACCGATTTAATCGACATACAAATCAAGAACGTCACTCATAGATCAGAGTTCATCAAAACAAATAAAAGGGCATTGTTTTTACCGCAATGTCTGAGAAAAAACACGCATGGATCATGTAAAACAACGTTCAAACCAGAAATACCGTCACATTTTTGTAATTCATGCTCATCTGACTGTTTAGTCAATCAAGCAACTTCCATGGGCAAACAGAAAAACTATGATGTCTACGTCATCGATGGTGGTTCTTGCATAGCGCGTATAATAGAAAAAAATTCATACGAAGCGGTAGTCGGTGTGGCGTGCCCACCAGAGCTAAAGCTGGCAGCAAAGTATCTAGAAGAATTGGACATCCCATGCCAAGGTATCCCTTTGATTAAAAACGGATGTGTCTTCACTAATTTTAACATCGAGAGCCTGCAGAAGATCCTTTAAGGTTTAACTATGCTCTCTTCTACGAATTTTAGCAATTGATATCCAAACATTACCGCAACGAAGTACGTAGGCCACAACATTATCGGCCAATCGCCAGGAACATAATGCCATAAGTCTGTAGTTACGGCGAAGATTTCCATTATCATCATAATAAACAAAGCAATAAAAGCCAAAACGACTTGTTTTTTAAATTCTCTTTTGTCCCTACGACTTTTTCTATGGGTTGACAAAATCAGCCAAGATATTAAAAACCCGAAAAACAGGATATACCAACTTGGACTGAACTGAAAAATGATATTCATACAAGATAATATGTTTCTTAATTTAATAATTTTTCTCAGAATCGGATAGATTTTTCATTCATATCTTAACATTGAGAAAACTCTTCCAGAGATTTTTCCTGAAAAGAAAAGTTGATACGATAGTGCTAACTCCTGTTCCAAAAGCCATCAAAACAAATAGAAACCTAAAACCATAATTCATCGCTATAACCCCGCCAATCAAAGCTGCAACGCCGTATATTATAGCCGTAGAACCAGCCCAGTATGCCCACTCAGAACTCTCTCTTCCCCTATCCAAAGATTTGGAGAATATAGCTTGCCATGCCGGCACTTTAACAGCATCTCCAACACCAAGGAGCATTTGAGCAAAGAACAGTTGTAAAGGGTTCTTGACAAGATAGTAAACGATATAGGCCATGGTATTGAGCAGATAACCGATGCTCACCAATACTCTTTTCTCCAACTTATCTTCGAGTTTACCAAAGATTATGATCAAGACTCCGAAAATTATTTGATAGATCGTCCCTGCAAGACTCGCAGATAGAATATCCCCTCCAATCCTTTCTACGAATATCGCATATATGGGAGCAAGCAGACCGATAGAGAAATTGAAGAAGATGCTCGCTAAGATCAAGATTTTGATTGCCTTATGCATAATAATATTAGTAGAATTTAATTAAACTAATTTTATTCAACAAAATAAGATAGATTTTTGTTCTCAAAGAAAGGCTTAAATCAAACTTTTATAATCTTAAACCATAATTTTTCTATTATGTTTACGGAACCTAGACAAAAACAACTTTTTGAAAAAGTAAAAGAATATTTCAGGGTAAATAAATCAGACCAACTGCATGATATAGATCATATAATAAGAACTGTTTTCTGGGCAGAACTATTATCAAAAAAAGAAAATGCAGATTTATCGATAACCATTCCAGCTGCAATCTTGCATGACATAGGAATGCCAAAATATGGAGATGAATTACATGCGAGAGAAGGGGCAAGAATGTGTAAACCATTTCTGAAAGATTGTAGTTATACTGATGATGAGATTGCAAAAATCGCAGAAACAGTATTCATGCACAGCACGGATGATCCTAGACAGTGTAAATCATTAGAAGGGCAAGTCTTATTCGATGCAGACAAATTAGATGCGACTGGACCGATTGCATTGCATAGATGGTTCTTTGAATATTCAAAAAGAGGATATCTCCATCACGAGTGTCTGAATAAGATATTAGAACATTTACAAAGACTGAAAAATAAATATGGAGAACCGCCATTCTTCACAAAAACGGGCAAACAGATTGGTAAAGATCGATTAAAATACTTGGAAGATAAATGCAAAGAAATTTTACAAGATTTAGATAAATTTCAAGATTTTTACAAACTATTATAGAATCAGATAGGTTGTTCAAAAATTTAAGGTTCTGAACCCATTTGGGTATAAGCTCCATCGGGCCCAAATAAACCAATAAAATATGACTGTTTATGGTGTAATTATTACGGGCACAAAAAATAAATATATATAAATATTAGTGCCCCCTAAATATTTCTTATGACATATTTAGAAAAAAAGAAGATAGGAAAAGAAGTATATTTGTACTTGGTCAAGAATGTAAGGCTAAACGGTAATTTTAAAAAATTTAGAATTTACATAGGGAAAGGTAAAATTGATAGAAAAGAGTTACAGAAACTGAAGTTGAAATATACCGGGATACTTGATGAGAGGATTAAGATATACTTAGTTTCTAGGGACCCTTTATTGAAATTATTACCCATAAAACAGATTAAAAACTTGGAAAAGGTTAAAGAACTCTATAAAAAATCTTATTCAAGCCTACCTGAAGAAGTCAGGGCAAAACACTATGAAGACTTTCTGATAAGGTTTACCTATGATACTAATGCGATAGAAGGATCCACTGTTACACTGAATGAAACAAAGCTTATTCTATTGGACAAGATAACACCACCAAACAGAACTTTAAGAGAAGTGAGAGAGATTGAAAACCATGAGAAAGCCTTTAGTTATGTCTTTAATTACAAAAATGATATAAGCAGACAGTTTATATTGAAGATACATAGAATTTTGACTAATAGTGTCTTACCTGATGATAGATCGGGAAAATTCAGAAAGGTTCAGGTCATAATAACAGGTGCTGAAATAATTCCTCCAAAACCAGAATTTGTAGAAAAAGAAATTGAACAATTAATCAAGCGGTACAACAAACACAAGAGAAAATATCATCCAATAATTTTAGCATCATACTTTCATACAGCATTTGAAGGCATACATCCTTTTGTAGATTTCAATGGCAGGACTGGAAGACTTTTATTAAATTTCATTTTAATGAAACGTGGTTATCCTGTTGTTGATGTAAAATACAGAGATAGGCTAAAATATTATGAAGCATTGGAAGAGGCACAGAAAAGCTATCTAAAACACTTTGTTAATCTGGTAGTGAAATATCTAAAAGAAGAGTTATTTAGAGTGAAATAAACTGAATCATGTAGAATTTTTCTAAAAGTTAAAGGTTCTGAACCCATTTGTATATGGGTCCCATCGGGCCCAATCGGACTTGAAATTCGAATCTCACGAAGCCCATCGAACCTCAAATTCAATGAAGTTGTATAGATACTAAAAGGAAATTTATAAGATTGGATAGATTTTTGTTCTTTGAAGAGAAAGATTAACTATTATGAAAGAAACTTATAGAATCCTTTTTCTTTCTCTAGCTTGTGTTATTATCTTCAATATATCAATCACTTCAGCAACCGTATTTTTACACGAGATCAGTCATTACTTGGCGGGTGTTTATTTCGGGTGCGAAGAAATAAGAGTAGTTCTCATAGAGTACCCAGAATTAAAAGCTTATACAGAAGCGAGATGCAAACCAAACACTCAATACATGTTTTTGGCTTCTAGTCCTTTTATTCTAATAAGTCTATTTAGCGCATCGTTCTTATTGCTGAACAATTTACCAGAGAAACAACTTGGTTGGACTATGTCGGGCTTTAATTTCATTATCGGCATATCAGACTCAATGAATTTTCTACCGAGTTTTATGGTTTATTTAACTTTAATTTTTGGGGTAATACTAATAATCTCTGGCCAATTTTTGTTCATAAACGAAATCCTTTTATTAATAATGAAGAAAAAAGGTGGGATGGATGATCTTCGAACAGACTTTAACGATATATGAATCTGTAATAAGCGTAACTACGTTGGCTGTTTTAATCCTTTTCTGGAAATTTTTCTTTTTTAGAAAAAAACAGCTTGAAATCCTATCCATTCTTCCTTCAGCAATCGTAATCGGGACTGGGCTTTCTGGAAAATCTTCTTTAACAAAGGCGATAACAGAGAGTGAAATCTATTCAAGTTTTTTAGGGGATGGTTTAGGTATAAGTCGTTTTATACACGGGGATAGAAAAATGCAGATCATAGATGCAAACCTAACTCTAGAAAACATCAAAAAATTAAAGAAATTAAACCTCAAATCGATTGTCTATGTTTTCGACGTATCATCAAGCCTAGATTCTTTAAAAAATCAAATTAAGGACTTTGAAGATTTCAGAAAAACTTTCAAAAAAATCAAGCACCTCGTTGTTTTAAACAAGGTTGACATAGCTAACAAGCAGACATTGAAAGAGATAAAGAAGATATTTCGAGATGTTTATGAAGTTTCAGCTAAAACAAATGAAGGGTTGTATGAGTTTAGAAAATCAGTGATTTCATCTTTAAGCATCTAGACTTTAGTTCATAGATAGAAATTTTGGGATTCCTTATTGGCACTCTGACAAACAAAGACCCAACAACAATATATTTTTCAATCACCATTCATAATCTATGTGGTACACTAGACCAAGAAGAAGGAAAAGATTAATAATCGCTTCTGTAATCATTCTCACTCTTATTGTCCTAGCTATTTTAGCATTCATCAACTCCCAACTCCAGAAAGCCCTAACGACAAAAGGTTTTGTAGGGATGGAAGTGGACAAGGTAATATCATCACCCGAGAATACCCTCGTCGAATTGAAGGGCGAATGTTCATCACTCACTATATATATTACACCATGGCAAGGCATGGCAATAGAAGAAGGTATACGTGGTATCCCTATCTCTAGACCTTCAACTCATGATATAATGGTCGACATCTTCGAAGACTTCGGCATCCAACCAACAATAATAAAAATAACGAGAGTGGAAGAAGGCACTTACTTCGCTGAATTGTACTTATCGAGCTGGAACCGTTTGTTGATATTGGATGCGAGACCGAGCGATGCAATCGCTCTATCTGTCAGGACAAAAACGCCGATATACGTCAACGAAAGTTTAGTAACAAAAACCTGTTAGATTATTTCCTCATCTCCTTTCTAATCCCACTCCATTTTTCTTTCAATCTCTTATATTCATCCGTTCTTCCAGGCAATATTACTTTCCAGACTACAATACCTACTATTGTGACAACGATAATGATTACGACCAAATACAGGTATGAAGGTGCAGAGAATGTTTTAACTTCAGAGGATTCTTCAAGTACGGTGGAAGTTACCTCATCCAAAGCATCTTCATTGGGCGTTGATGTTGTTGTCGTGGTGGATGTAGTGTTTAATGTAGTAGTTGATGTAGAACTTGATGTTGTTGCGTTCGAACCATCTCCTTGAGAAATGGTTGTTGTCGTACTCGTGCTCGTACTTGTAGTCGTAACGCTCGCATACCAAGTCTCCGAATCGGAAGTATAGTTGGCATCGCCGAGCCAATAACCAGTGATATTGTAAGAACTTACAGTTGTTAATGCAGTGTAATTCTTTAAAGGTGTTAATCCTGTTAGGTTAACCCATCCAGAAATGTTCATAGTCAAGTTAACATACTTTCCAGAAACATTCAATGCGACTGTGAAATTAGCTACTTGATTCGGTTGATAATTTCTATTTCCTGCTGTCCCATTCAGGTAAACTGCTATATCGGTCGGCCCTTTACTCACTGTATAAGTCCATTGATCAGTGATATTCCAATTGTTAATTGTATCGTTGCCAAAACTTCTCCAGACATAAGTCCCTACTCTCAAGTCACCAACAGAAAAATAATATTCTCCATTAACAGAACCAGTAAAACTATCATTGTGTGGAGTTGAGATGCCAGTGAAATTGTGTTCAATCAAAGCTTTATCGAAATTAACATCATCAACCCAAGTCACATTAAACAAATAAGTTTGACTTGGAGCATAAGCCGCTGAAGAAGGGGATGTTTCATTCCCGTACCATCTTGGTGACAAATTCTCTGTCGTATTGAGACTATAAGTTTGAGAAATATTCCAATAGTTGAAAGTGTCGTTAGCATAAACTTTCCAATTTATTATACAACCAACAGTAGAATTAACTAATTTTGTTACATTAGACCAATTCCCAATTCCCGTCATCGTTCGCCAAGTATCGTTAACAAAAGTTCCAGTACAATTATCTAAATTGAATACATAACCGGACAGGTTAGTGGCATCAATCCATCTCAGTTTGAATTCAATTTTTGCCCCAGCTACGGTTGAATTAGTTGAGTTATCGAAATACTTTGGTGGAGTGGTATCGACACTGAAGTATCGGTTAGTTTGATTTATATTGTCGTAAGAATCGTTCACGTAAAGAGTTAATTTATGCGCACCGTCATCGCTCACGTTAAAAGTATTATTCCCAGTTACAACAGTCTCGTTAACACCATTGATCGTATACCAAATAGTCTGGTTCGTTTCATCAGTAGTAAAGTTTAATGGAAGGAAAGTTCGATTGCTGTAAGTTGTATTGTCTGGCAGAGCTAAAGTTATAGATGGTGGAGTGACATCTTCAAAAATTTCCATGTTCGAGGCGATGTAGTATTCTTGGTTGTTGCCGTTAATGCCTTTAACAAAAACATTCCAAAAACCTTCATTCGCATCTTTACGAAAGACTTGTTCGATTGAATCATTCGCATGGGTCGTGTAAGAAAAATTATAACTCCTGTTACCGATTATCAAATCCAAGTTGTTGTTTGTATCTTTATCCTCCGGCCAGTAGAGCGTTACTCTTAAATCGTCGCTCGTCACGTTTATCTTGTAACGATGCTCTTGTCCTTGAGATATCGTGTTGTTTCTCGTAAAATTCATTATCCTCAAAGCTTCGTAGGCATCTATTCTGCCAGCACCATAGACATTGTTTCTTTGTTCATAACCAACATTCTCCATTCCAGTCGTGTTCACTGCCGTTAATAGAATAGCTTTTACCATGTCTGGATCTGGCAAGTATCCGTGGTTCTGATTGTACTTTTGCATGAGTAGAGCAGCAACTCCAGTCACATGCGGAGCTGCCTGTGAAGTCCCTCCTCCAGTAGCATAATACGGGTTTGTATGATAAGTTGAATATATGTCTACACCGGGTGCGGTCAAATCTGGTTTTGTCCTGTTATCGTTCGTTGGACCTCTCGAGGAAAAAGCAGCGATATCATCATTATCGTCAGTAGCTCCCACGGTTATAGCCCTCTTAGCACATCCAGGAGCTGCTATCGTCTCATATCCAAAAGAGCCTTCATTCCCTGCAGACACTACTACGACTACTCCTTGTTTTGTTGCGTTATCCACAGCCTCAGAAAAAGCAAATTCGTAACATTCTGTAAAGGTATTATATTTTGCGCCGAGACTGAGGGATATTACATTCGCTCCGTTACTGACTGACCAGTCTATCGCCGCTACCAAATCGGAGTCTTGACCGTTGCCTGAACTATCCAGAACTTTTACAGCAAACAACGAGGCATTCGTAGCAACACCACGACCATTGCCATTCCCTTCACCGACAGCTATCCCAGCACAATGAGTGCCATGACCCTCATCATCGGTTGCATTATCACTCTCGTCAACGTTGTTGGGAGGGCAGCATCCAGTACAGTAACACTTTTGTTTTATTATCCTGTTTGGGTTTTGAAATTCAGTATGATTGTAGACACCAGTATCTATTACGGATACATTAATTCCGGTACCATTAACACCAAAATCAACAGAAGCTGCATCAGCCTTTATCAGAGGCATGCTCTCCAGCCTGAATGCTTGAATTTTTTTATCCAAGACAACCTTTCTCACATCCGATAATTCCTCAAAATCTTTCAATCTATCTACAGGAACTTCCATCGCTACTGCCGGTATTATATCATACTTATACCTGACTTTTCCCAATCGTTCGAAAGAATTAGTAGAAATTTTTTTATCTAACCAGACTATAACCCTAACGTTTTCTTGATTTTTTGATGCTAAAAGTTTATTTAAATCTGGATCTAACTTTCTCAACTCCATTTTTTTCTCGTTCAACGAGTACTGGTAAGAATTAGGACTAATTAAAAAAAATATCATTATTAATGAAAATAAAAAAAAGATTTTTCTTCGCATTATTAATTATATGTAGGATAAAACTAAAAACTTCATTAATAATTTAAGAAGAAATTCAATTTTCGTTACCAGAAACATTTTCCTTATTATTCCTGTTTATTCTTTTAACAAATATGACTGCCAAGAAAATTATTATTACTATAACTACAGCCGCAACTATCAAATTTGTTTTTGATCCTCTCATAATCTCTGGCAAGCTTGGTAATATTCCTTCTCTAGCTGCGGGGATTGTAGTTGTGGCCGCAACTGGAGCTGTGGTAGTCACACTAGCTGGTAATGTAGTCAATACAGTTGTCAAAGTTGTAGTAGTCGTATTGCCAGAAATACCTCCTCCTGCACCGCCAGCTCCTCCTCCACTAATAGTAGTTGTTGTAGATGATGCAGAATTAACAGTTACAGAGACTGTTTTTGTTACAGAATCGGCATTGGTTGGAGATATCAAAATAGATAAAGTCTGTGCCCCTATTGTGGCAGAACTGGATGCAGCTATCGTACAGGATATACCAGAACTCTGTCCTCCAGAAATGTCAGAGGGTGAACAGCCAGAAGAAATACTAAAATCAGAAGGTGAGACTGTTATTGTCCCGAACTTGGCAGTTGTTTCCCCATTATTTTGAATGTTAAGACTTAAGGAAAATGTCGAGCCTCTTGCCACGCTAGTGGAAGTAGGGCTTACGATAGCAGAAAGTGAGGGAGCTGTCCTTGCGTCAAAAGAAACGCTGCCAGACTCCGGAGTGCATGTACCAGAAATACTAACTGTGATTGTTTGTGAGTTAGCTTGACTGGCGGTTAGAGTCGTCCATGAAACACTATCACCGCTTATTGTTTTTGTTTGATTTTCAGAAATGCTGCACACACCACACTCACTCAAATCAATATATGCTGTGTTACAATCACCAGACCAACCAGATGCGATAACAGTAAAAGTTCTTTCTGCTATCACATCAGGATAGTCAGCACCAGATTGATCGGTGGAAACAGTAACAGCTGCTAAAGCTAGATTCGGGAGTAGAAACATCAAAAGCAAGATTGTTAGAATTAACTTCATATTTTTCACCATCCACAACTCCCTAGACAGAACCATCTCTCAAACGTTTCAGTTCCCTGAGGCGCTTGTATGCTGGCTAAGACTTGGTATTGTCCGGCATTCCATGTTCCAGATGGACTTATTTTTAGCAAGTTGTAACCGTATGAATCTGTAACGTTGGAAGTTCTGGTAATCGTATAATCAGATTGGGATAAAACCTGGAATCCCGCCCATGAAGACCTTGCTATTTGCGTTATGCTAACACTCGCACCTTGAATTGCGCTCTGATCAAAATTATATACTTTCAGTAGAAGATCTACTGGCTGGCTCGTATCAGAAACTCTCCATTCCGATTTTCTCAACAACATGTGTGTAGTGTTGAAGAAAGGTACATCCCAAGATGGTTGCAATTCCCATGGTCTATTCTGAACATCATAATCATCTCCGAAGCGAACGTTTCCGTTTCTTATTCCGCTGGGCAAGTCGCCCCATTTTTCATCCGTCCTGTTTATCTCATCAAAATTGGCCCCATTATAGACTTCACTTCCATTAAAGTCTATTGGGTTTTCATCAAAGTTCCAAGTAACAATTTGTAAATCATCATCCATAATTACATGTGATAAGGCTTGTTGGCCGTTAAAGTCGCTGTCGAATAAAAGCATGTAATAAGTCCTGTTCTTTCCGCCATCTTTGTCAAGGTCGTAGTTCAATGTGGCTTCGTTTAAAACACTAAATCTTGTAATGTTTGCAAATTCCATGTTAATTCCTGCTATTATCGGAAGTTGAGGCAGACCCAGTGTAGAAATATCAGTAAAGTTGCCTACTGTTATTCCTTCTCCATCACGTGGTCCGACTGAAGCCAAGTACAAGTCCCTTGTATAATTCTGTCCAGGTATTACACCAATCGCAGAACTGTCGCTGAAATTACCTATAGATCTTCGAACAAACCATGCTTTCTTTGCGCAATGACCGTCGTCCCAAGTTTCTAATAAGCATCGTTGATAATTGTAAGTATCGTTAGCAAGAATTACATCATAATAAGTTCCAAATATGCTAACATTCTGCATATAACTCCATGCAATTCTCCAGTTAGGATCACTGAAAGGATTGTTAATCATAGGGAGAATGATTGAAGAATTAACGCCAGGAACGCCAAAATCTGCTCTCCAACTTATGTCAAGGCGTTGATAGTTAATGTCATAAACGCCAAACCAACCAGTGTTATTTATACAAATATTCGATGAAGTCCAGTTATAAGCTGAAGGTGGAACTGGGCCACTCACGTTTGAAACACTGTATATAGCAGTGATTGGTCCTGGCAATGGTCTACATTCATTAGCGTTGAAATCCTCATTGTTCACTACCCAGTCTCTATAATCGTATACGTCCCTACCAACAGTTAAAACAGTCACATTGTAAGTTCTTCCGTTTCTGTTAATGCTAAGGGAGTTTCCTTTTCTATAGGTTGGCGTGGCACTCACATTAAACCAGCAATCGACTGGGTTTCTATACAATGTTTCGCTAGTTGAATTGTAGAAGAAGAAACCATTATTATCTTGACCATAATCTCCTAAGAAGGCATAATTTTCTGATTGTTGCAATATCTCATCGGTTATGTTACCTGTCACGTTATAAACCTGACAGCCTTCTGATTGAATTCCACTCACAGCAAACAAAACACCGTCGATAATGTATCCCGGCGTATCGTTTCTCGCATCTTGTTGTATCCTTTCTATACTCCCACCAAGATTATCTCCATTGTATTCTCTTATTGGCAACTGCTTGAAGTTACTTATGTACATAGACTCGCCTGTCTCACCATCGACTAAGTATCCCCTTATCGTAGCCATGGGCCACTTCCATTCTTCCATCACGTCATTAGTTCTAATCGCAAAAGCAAATTCCCCTTTTCCAACAAGGCTGCTGTTGAATTTTATTTCACCTATTCCAGTGATGTTTAAATTCGTAACGAGATTCTGATTAGTAAACGCAAAATTTCTCATGTTCTTGTATCCAGTTATAGAAACAAAGACACTTCTTGGACTACCATCAGGCGAAGTAACAATAATCGGAATGGTTATATTATTGTTAAACTTTATATCGCCCATATGAGCCCAATCCCCAACTTGACGAGAATAGAACTTTAAGTTTTGGGCTCTTGGGTCTATACTCAAGAGAGTTAATCTATCCTTCGAGTTTGAACTTGTGCCAAACTCTCTTTTAGTTCTGTTCAACTCGTTAAGCGAGATCGGGTTTGGTGTACCTGGGGCAGCTTCTCCTGTGAAGTTACCATCTGTTGAGAAGAAGAAGGTATCATAAACACCAGATACCGCGTTGTCAGATATTGCAAAGTATAAATTATCCTCGGTCAAACCATTGCCGTTCAAATCTATTCCGCTCCTTCCCTCTTGTGTGAAAGCACCTAAGTTTCTTTCTTCTATCTGCCCTAACTTGAACACACCGCTCCTTGAATAGGAAGTGTTGATTAAGATTCCTGTTCTGTATAATGTAGTTAAACCTGTAATCGTAATGCTTGGGTCGCCAATAGCATCCAATCTCCATATACCACCCTTATCGTCTGCAAAAATACCACCAACTGCTATTGGTGTTGTGCCCCTTAAGTCCGCCCATTTTTCTCCCAGCATGTCTGGTGTAATGTTTATCCACATATGCGTGCCGTTAGCATACATATACATGCTGCTTTTATTTGCCACAGAACCAAACCTTCCTATAGCCCAGCCTTCTATTAAAGGCACGTAACCAAAGATTTCTTTTGAGTAAGAAACATTCGGCGCAGTTATATTATAAGGGAAGGATTCGCATTCACCCTCACATAGCTCAGTGGCCTCACCACACAAGAAAGTAGCATCAGTGAATTCATTCCTATCGAGCCCATAACGTTCTTGACATCTAGACCATTGAGTTCTCCAAATGTTTTGTTCTACTTTCTTGCTTATTTGTTCATTTTCCCATATGCCTGCCTCTTCTATCGTTGGTATGCTGACGACCACATCCTGAACCTTGAAATACACGTCTTCTGTTTTTTCATTTTCTTCTTCATCAACTATTGTGAACCTTGCGTTGTACTCTCCGCTCTGCAAGTTAGTAAGAAAAACATCGACTTTACAGAAATTTTCATCACAAACGGTTGTATAGTTCTGACCATACCTCATTTTTATCGGTCTACCTTTTTTATTATCGAAGAAATCGCCTATAGTCACGTTTGTAATATTGTATGGGTTTTTATCAAAATCAAAAGCAGTAAAGTTCACAGTAAGGTTTTCTGTGTTTGAAAACATGGGTGGCCATGAACCCATTCTGTATGCAGCATTAACATCATAAGTGGAAATACTAAACCAGAAACTTCCAATGTCTGTACCATTGGTAGTGTTAACTTTAACATTTACCTGGAAATTCCCCTTTTTGTCTGTTGGTAGGTCTGAAATTGTTATGACATATGCTTGAGTAACCTCGCACTTTTCAGGATAACACACGAATATTTGTTCGGGCGAATTTGAAACTGAGGTAGTATATCCTGATAGTGAAACTGGAGGCCATCCTTCAAACCACTGTATACTTTCAACTGAGGGTTTAGAGGTAGGTTGTAAAATTTCAGGACTAAATGGAACTCTCGGTATAACCGTGAAGCTTGCTGACTGCCCTACTGCGTATGTAGCCCCTCCTTTGTCTCCTTCAGATAATAAATAATGTGTCCCATTCCAATCAACTTTCTGAATATCCACCCAGAAGTTTCTTATCTCAAACCCACCCCAACCAAAATATGTAGAATTTGTACTAGGATCTGTGACGACTAAATCAATGCTGTACCAACCTGTCTGCATATCCGTTCCTTGTGTCGGAACAATCGTGACGTTGGCTATAGGGTTAGTCGTATTTGTTATAGTCCCAGTTTGAACTGTATATCCCGTAACTTTCTTGAATTGTTGATCATTCCTGAGTTCGGAAACGCTGATAGTGAAACCACCACAACCCGTGCAAGTCTTCTGACTGTTGTAACCACCAAAGTAAGTTTGAGCTTTGTCTATGTCCAAAACAGTAACGGACAAAGTAATGTTTTCACCCTGTTTGATAAACCACTGTCCTTCCTGCGCCCCGGCCAAATTGCCCCAGACCATGTATTTCTTGAGCATGAAAAAGGCATCACCTATACCTGTTTCAACACCACCATCAATATCCGCAGTAAACCTGAACTTCATCGCATAGAAACCTTCATCGTTTGGTGATGTAAAGTTAATAGTGCCATTAACAACGCCTTCATTCAAGATGTTTCTCAGAGTAGAGTTAGCTAAAATATCTTTGAAGGATGGGAACACTTTGTATAATTCGATTATCTTCGCAGAGGTTATGTTGCCTGCGTCAAGTTCTTCATCTGTAGCTAAATCCGTAACTCCTAACTTAATCCTCACTGTTGAATTGGGAGCAAAGAAACCAAAATCATCACCTTTGGAATCGACCGTACCTCCTTCAGCCCAGAGCCTTTGTACACCGAATGCAACTCCAGAGTATCTCTCCTCTCCTTGATAATTGATCTTAACTTCTGCTGTGTAAATTCCGTTCTTACTCGGGGTCGAGAATATTATCATGCATTGATTCAAAAAATCTTGTGGTACATCCGCTGGAAGTTCGCCGTGCAAGTAGTTTAAGGCATCACTAAGGTTCATTTTAACATAATTAACAGAATAAGAATCACCACTCTCATCTCTTACTTTGGTTAATGTAACAGTAGAATTACAATCTCCAGGGGACAACAAACCTTCAAATCCCTCAGGCCCTTTAGCCATTATACCGCCAGCCGAGATGTTAGATAAGAACGTCATTATCGTTACGTTTGTATTAGGAGCAAAGGCGTTGACCATTGCTTCTCCCCCTTCTGACTCTTCTATGTATCTTGTGTTGATTGCCATGGCCTCAAAACTAACGGATTGAACCTCAAAGCCAGTTGAAACAGTTTGGCTGTTTGTTCCATCGCTGCCTGTAATGCTCATGCTATACCTCCCTGTAGGAGCACCGGTTAAATCAAAATCGTATCTGTAAATTCCATCAGTAACTTGAGTGAAATCGCTCTCAATCTTACTGGAAGTACTTCCGTCCGGATAATACGTTGTGACAGTAAAACTCGTCAGGTTTATAGTTCCAGAAGCATTCATAGAAATGATGGTAATTCTCACCTGAGAATTAGGAGCAAAACCTGAAGTCGGGTTGTTTGATAAATCAGAGATAGTAGCAAACAACTTGAAAGCTTCAACAGGAAATGGCATGATTCCAATGCTGCCGTTCAAACTTATAGTGTATATGCCAGCAGCGACGCTTGGCAAGCTAATACTCGCATTGACCCAACCGAAGTTATTCGTACTATATATATTACTCGGTGTGATGTTTTGACCAGTAGCATTCAACAAATCTACGCTAACAGCTTGAGGAAGTAAGTGAGTGTCATTCTTTGCTATGACGATAAATTTCACAGTGTCGGAAGATGCATATGGTGGTCTTCCTGTTGGGGGGTTCCAAAAGATAATTTCATTTCCAGTTGTTCTCTCTATTTCACCGATGATGTATCGGAATGTTCCGTTACTGAACATACTGCCTCTCTTCAGAGCTTGGTATTCGACGTCATTGTCAGAATCTTCCGTGTCGTTAAACAGTCTGAAATCAGAATCATCGTCTACATAAAGTCTGTCATAAACTGTAGCATTGTTCTGATCTACTAAAACGAAGTGATAAACCTTACCGCCAATAGAATAGTTTCCATAGTGCAGTGTCTTTGTACCAGATTTAGATAAACTCAACAGTTCTGTGAAGTTTCCGCCAAGAGCATTAGCAGTTGTTATTGAAGTTGAAGTACTCACGTTGATTACATCATCGCCAGAATTTATCGAGTTGGCATACAATGAAATCGATTGTGAAACCACTCTAATACTCAAATTGACTGCATCGGTTCCACTGATAAGGGATATTAAATAATTTCCGGGCGAATAACTCGTGTTTATCGTGCTTGAGATAGAAAATGTGTTTTGATCGCCACCAGAACTGCTCGTGCTCGAAGCATCCATCACGGTATCAACAGAATCGTATACTGTCATGGAGATGGAGGCGGTACCAGAAGTGTTAACTGTTCCGGTGATAGTCAAAGGGTCGTTAATTGCATAAGTTATTTTATTGGTTGCAGCGTTGATTGAATACGCATTCACGGAGGCAATCGATACTAAAAAAATACTGAAAAGAGTAACGAACAAAAAGTTTCTACCCATTTTTTAACCGGAAAACTTATAATACCAATTAGAATTTGGATTTTGGCTATATAAATTTTATAGAATAGTTTTTAACAATAAATGTAACAATTATAACTTACCAAATTATTGAAAAATTTGTTCTATATTTCAGAATAAGCGAGACTAGTCAAGAATTCCCCAACTATTACGAAAGCCATCCCGAGAGCAATGAAGAGGTATTCCGTTGATGGAATACCAGTTGCAGCAACTATATCCAAACTGCAAAAAAGGATGCTGAAACCGAGTATCACGAAGAAGAAATTTCTTTGAGGACTATTCCTTAAAAACAAGAATACAGAGCCAAATATCATAGGGATGATAAAACTCCCCATATAAGCGAAATTGTAATTTACCTCACCTGAACAGATTAGTTCTGCGTAAGGACCTTGTTGTGTTGTATCGAAAATGATGGCTTTACCACTTTGACAGCCTGTGTACATCCCTAGAACAACATGTCCGATTTCATGCAAACTCAAGAGTGATAGTACTATACCGATGTTAAATATGGTCATTTTAGCGACCATCTGTAGAGTAGAGGGTGTCCTGTTCATGTGTTACTGTTTAATAGTAACATATTTAAGCTTTATTTTATCCGCGGCTTTGCACAAAAAGTGATTCTTTAAAATGTAAGAAAAAAACTAAAGCATCCCTTTGTGGTGTGTTTCTTTCCTTCCCGGTGTCTTTTTATATATCCAAACGAGGACTGCAGCACAGATTCCGATGATTATCAATCCAGTCGTCCAGATTGGCATCTTACCAGTTTCTACTGATACAGGTATTGTCGTCGCTATAGTTGTTGCTACTGTTGTTGGCACGGTTGTCGTTGCTATTGTAGTAGGCATGGTCGTAGCAATCTGTTCTCCGGTAATAGCAAAAGTCGAAAATCCTGGAGTATCAGCCTCGTAATTAACATAAGTATTATCCTCACCGGTCATTCTTGTCGTCAATCTCTGCCACGCATTGTTCTTGTACCTGTTCAAAGCTATAGTTGCCTTGTTTATGTTGTTGCTTAAAACCCAAGATTTGTTGACTTGGAATTGAACTTTAACCTTATCTATGTTATCGTCTGGCAAGTTCGTAGGAGTTATCTCAATATACTTGTAAACTTTACCAATTATCTCATGTACGACTGAAGCGGGTTTACCATCCAGTTTAGTAACACTTATAGTTACGGTTTGAGCGGGATTTCTAACTGTAATGTTTATTTGTTTCAGTCCAATCTCAGGATCGGTTATATGCATTATCTCGGCTGAACCGGGTGTTATCTTAGTCCATGTTTGAGTTTTCTTATGTTCTTTAGGAGTTGTTCCACCGCCTCCTCCACCTGAAATAGTTGTCGTAGTCGTGGTTGTAGTGGTTGTTGTCGTGGCCACAGTAGCGTACCATGTCTCGCTATCAGCCAAATAATTAGAATCGCCTTCCCAATAACCAGTAATATTGTAAACTCCCAAATCAGCCAATACTGTATAGTTAATTATTCCCGTTGAATTGGTCACATTAACCCAGCCAGATATGTTCATTGTCAGGTTGAGATATTTACCAGTTACGTTTAAAGTGACAGTAAAATTAGCTGTTGCATTGGGTAAATAAGTGTAATTTCCATGAGTGTCATTCAAGTAGAGAGTTATATCAGTCGGTCCTTTATTGACGGTGACTGTTTGTGTTACCCCAGAAGCATTGGCGGTCCAGTTTGCACCTCCACTGGTATTAAATCTATAGATGTAAGCAGCTGGTGTCAATTGGACAGTTTGACCAGAAGGGGCTACGCCTAAAATAATGGAGTAATTGACCAATGTTGAAATATTTCTATACAGGGTATAGTTAACGTCAGCATCGACAGAGTTACTCTCACTCGTAGTTATAGCTACAGAGTCTGGATAGTTTACGTCAGAACCAGATATTGATAGAGTTAAATTCCCTTTGTTAATTGTGAAGTAATTATCCAAGTTAGTAGAAGAAGAATAATTCTGGGATGCAGTGTAAGTACAGTTATAATCCCAATACCCAACTCCTGGGTTTTCGCTAACAGCTCTATTACCTGAGCCAGAATTTACCTGAGATGCATTTCTGTATAGAGTTAGAGTGGCTGTCGAATCGCCTGAAGTTATATTACATTGTATGGTCGCTGAAGTTGGATAACTCGTTGCATTAGAAGATGGTATGAATAATACTGACAATAAAGATGAATCTTTATTCACTGTTCTGCTTTGATTTAAAAACCCAGCAGTATAATTCTGTGATGCGGCTACAGTACAGGTATAGTTGTACGCACCGGCTGCCAATACGATAGAAGTTTCATTTATCGGACTTGAAGTGTTCTGATTCAACAAGTTTTGAGTATAATTGCTGTAGAGAGTTAGGGTTGAAGATGAATCACCCGCAATCTTTTCACAACCAGTTTCTGTAGCAGTCCCATAAGTTACAGATGTTAAAGGACCTATTGCTAATGATGGTGTCCCTTTATTTATTAATAGATAGGCTGTTCTTATGGATGAAGTATAGTTTTCTGATTCAGCATAGTAACAAGTAAAATTGTAAGCTTTTGAAGACAAGCTTTCGGTATATTCTATTGTCTGTCCAGATTGCGTGCTTTTTGAAGTCCCGTTTTGATATAGTGTGAAAGTATTCTGCGAAGTTATATTTATTTTACAAGTAGCATTTGCAATTGTAGGATAATCTATTTGAACATCAAAGTTAACAGTACCTGAATTTAACCATATATCGATATTTGTGTTACCTCTATTAACCACATATATAGTAGCATCAGTAAGAATGGAGGTTGTACCTGTAGAATTTGTTGCAGACCAAGTAAAATTGTACGTGCCCGCAGGGCCTAGTTGACTTTGTGTCAAATTTATATACCTTGTAGGTGAAGTGGCGTTTGTAACTGCTATTGATGATGTAAAGTTATATTCTGTTATAGTTGCATCGGGTCTACCCAGAATGAATTTAACATCGGCTATTTCTGCGCCACCACCCACATCGTCTGTCACGTTTATCTGAAAACCATAAGTTCTAGTTGGGTCATATGCAGACTCATTTGCGATTGAAAATGCCTGGTTATCAAACGTGGGAGTCGCAAAAACGTAAAGTATGTATTGAACAAAGAAAACCCCGATTAAAACCAATGAAAACAATATTAAACCCAATTTCCCAAATTTCACCATACTCTTTCTATTCAGGATAAATTTCATCGATTAACCCCCCTTTTAAATCCTTTAAAATATTTTCGAAAAGCCTGTAGATAAACTTAACTCAAATAGAAAAAAATTCTGTGTTGAATTATTAACGAATCTTCTCTTCAATCCTCAACAATTCATTAATCATTATTATTCTCTCTCCACTTATCCCAAACTTAGAAAGGTCACAATTTAGACCGACTGCAAGGTGGCATAACAAACTTTCATCAGTAGTTCCAGACCTATGAGACATGATTGTAACCATCTTTTGTTTCTTGGCCATCTTAATTACGTTCATTGTATCAGTAATAGTTCCTATCTGGTTTGGTTTTATTAGGACTGCATTCGTAGCTTTCTTCTCAATACCAATATTTAGCCTATCTGGATTGGTTGCGTACAAATCATCGCCACAAATTATCGAGTTCTTAAAACTCTTAGTCAACCAAGCAAAACTATCGAAATCATCTTGATGGAAGGGATCTTCTATGAATAGAATTTTAAAATCTTCTATCAAACTCGTAATGTATTTTTTATATTCTTCCAGGTTTCTGCCGAGGTAAGTATTTCCATCCCATCTGTCTGAGGCCGCTATATCCATCCCTATTCTTAAATCATGTTCTTTGCACACATCCGAAATTAATTCCAACAATCTTCTCGTTGGTAGACCAGTGACCCAACCAGATTCATAATTCTTTGAATACTTGAATGTCTTATCTTCTTGTTTTAACATACCACCTAAATCCAGATAAGCACTTGCAATTCTGAAGGCGACCTCTTTGTAAGATTTTTGTTTTTCTGGCAACAGCAGGAATTCTTGTATCTCACTCTCTTCTCCCCAACCACCGGCTACATTGGAAAGGGGTTTAGGCATATGCTTACCATGAAGATATTCGAAGACTTCTTGGTCATTCTCCAATGCGAATGCTTTCAAAAACACAGAAGAAGTAGCTAAGGCTAAATTACCACCAATCATCCCGAAATTCGGGGTTTTATCTAGATCCCTTAGTTTTAAATCAACTTCCTCCTGAGAATTGAATTCTTTGTTAACGAAATTTTTCTTAAACTCTGAAAAAATTTTTATGACTTGGAAAACAGGCAAATAATGAACTTCATATTTTCCTTTGCTCGTACCCATAGGGACTGATGCCCTGACAACGCCTTTTTGAGTCTCGAGTTCAACTTCAATTGTTTCTTTACAATTGGTCGCGAGGATTTGTCTTATACTCAAATTTTTTACTTTCAACCCATCACCCTTTAATTTAAAATAATTCGCATTTTTCATATATATAACGGGATGAAATTATATTATATGCCCAGAAGAATTTCTCTGATTGTAACAGATGGCTGGGGCATTGCTAAACCTGGACCTAAAAATTTTGTGTTACAAGCAAAAACCCCGAATTTTAACAATTTTTTGAAAAAATACCCGCATACCAGCCTTAAAGCATCTGGAAATGCAGTTGGTTTACCCAATAGAACGCAGGGAAACTCAGAGGTTGGTCATTTGCATTTGGGCGCTGGAAGGATAGTCTGGCAGATGTACGAAAAAATAAACAGAGAGATAAGGAATAAAAATCTCTTTAAAGACAGAGAACTTTTGAATGCCATGAAGTTTGCAAAAGAACATAAGACATCTTTACATCTCATGGGTCTGTGTTCAGATGCTGGCGTTCATGCACATACAGATCATTTAATAGCTTTGTTAGAAATAGCAAAAAATGAAAACCTAAAAAATGTCTTCATTCATTTTTTTGCCGATGGTAGGGACGTACCTGAAAAGTCTGCTAAAAAATACGTAAAAATCATAGAGAATGCTGAGAAAAAAATTGGTGTTGGTATAATTGCGACAATGGTTGGAAGATATTATTCAATGGACAGGGATAAAAACTGGAAGAGGACAAAAAGAGCATATGATATGCTTGTCATGGGAAAAGGATTCAGAGTAAAAAATGCAGAAGAGGGGATAGAAAAGGCGTATGAAAGGGGGGATAAAACCGATTATTATATTCAGCCCACAGTTATAACTGATAAAAACGGGAAACCTTTGACAACCATAAAAGACGGCGATTCAGTTATATTTTTCAACTTCAGGACCGACAGACCAAGACAACTCACAGAAGTTTTCATCTCGAAAAATTTCAAAAAATTCAAACGGGAATTATGGCCTAAAGTGTTTTATACAACGATGACAGAATATGATAAAAGATTCGATTGTCCCTTTGCCTTTGAAGAGGAAACAGTAAAAAACAACTTAGGCGAGATGATTTCCAAAAAGGGATTAAAACAACTGAGGATCGCAGAAACAGAAAAATATGCACATGTCACTTATTTTTTCAATTCTCAGGTAGAAAAACCATACAAAGGCGAAGAAATGATAATGCTACCTTCACCTAAAGTGCCTTCTTATGATTTAAAGCCTGAGATGTCAGCATATGAAATAACCAAAGAGGTAGTAAGGCAAATATCAAAGAAAAAGTATAATTTCATCCTAATAAATTTCGCTAATTGTGACCTTGTCGGACATTCGGCTGTCAAAAAAGCCATAATAAAATGTGTGGAAGTAGTGGATGAATGCATAGGTAGAGTCGTAGAGAGTTGTTTACGAAATGACTATATTGCGATAATAACAGCAGACCATGGAAGTGCTGAAGATAAATTGTATCCGGATGGTAAGCCAAAACCCGCACACTCAACAAACCCCGTAAATTTTATAATAGTATCGAACGATGAAAAATTAAAAAAAATAAAACTTTCAAAAGGAGAATTGAAAGACGTCGCACCAACTATACTGGATTTGATGAACATAAAAAAAACCAAAGAGATGAGAGGCAAATCATTAATCGTCAAATAATATTTCAATTAATTCTAAATAACGAATGATTTCTCTTATTCTGTGTGTTTAGAGAGTAGATAAAAATATTAAGAAGTTAATTGAAGAGATAATTAGGTCTGTATGTGCTTAGCCATTCCAGGGAAAGTGTTGAGTGTAAAAGGCAAACAAGCAAGAGTAGATTTCAACGGCATCCAAAAAGACGTGTTTCTAGGCGCAGTAAAACCGAAAGTTGATGATTATGTCCTCGTAGGTTCTGGTATAGTTGTTCAAATAATCGATAAGAAAGATGCTATAAATATAGTTAAAGAATGGGAGAAGCCCAAATGAAAACTGTAGTCCTCTGTTTTGGAAATGAATTTGTAAAGATGGACAGTCTGCCATTAAAGTTGTGTAAAAAATTGAAGGATAAAGTTCCTGGTGTAGAATTTGTCAGTTGTGAATCCCCGAACGAGATAATGGATTATTCTGATTACGAAGATGTTTTTATCTTGGACACAGTGAAAGGAATTAAGGATGTCAGTATTATATATAATATTGATTCCTTGAAAGAGAGAAAGATATACACTCTCCATGATTTTGACCTCAGTCTTTTCTTAAAACTTTTGAATAATGTCAAAGAAATGAAGAACATCAAGATAATAGGGATACCAGTCAATTACGATGAGAGCGAGGCTGAAGAAAGAATCAAAAAATTACTCACAAAAACTTGACTTCTAAGAAGTGTGTCGGACAAGAAATGCATGGGTCATAAGCTCTAATGAGTTTTTCCAATTCTAACGTTATTTTTTCTTTGGGTAGATGAGATATCCTTGGGAAGAAATTTTTTATGTCGTTCTCAATACTTTCTAAATTTTGTTCGGTCGGAGTTATTATGTTTGCGTGTCTTATTACTCCTTTGTCGTCGAGGGTGTAATGATAGTATAAAATTCCTCTCGGTGCTTCTACTGCCATTATACCTTCACCTTTCTTCGGCTTAACTCCGATTGTTTCTTTTTTTAGACCGGACTGAATAAATTTATTCGTAATTTCCATACCTTCGTCTATGAAATGCACGAGTTCGATCGCTTGAGCAAAATTGTTCGTAAATGGAGAGAAATTTGGCAGTTTTATGCCACTAGTGTTTAACAATAATTTAGCATCATCTGACAAACATTTGTAATTCAAGTTTAACCTAGCCAATGCACCAACCATCAACCTTTCCCCATTTAATCTGGCATTTATTGCAGTAGAATATTCCTTCATGTGCTCTGTGATGTGTTTTTTATAATCTTTTGCATCAAACTCTATTCCATCCGTGCTTGTAATTTTTCCATCGTACAATGGATATTCCCCGTCTCTCCTTAGAGCACATCGTCTTGTTATGCTTTCAAAATTTGGAGTTTTAAAAGACGCGAATAGTTTTGCTGTTTTTATCGCATCCTCCTTCATGTCATTTAATTTCTTCAATATGGTTCCAAGTTCTTCTTTATTGGGAACGTCAGTGAATGTTCCAATACCGACAGAGACAGGATGGACTGGTCTACCGCCGATGATTCTGAGTATATCGGTTGAAAGTTTTTCCATTCTCAATGCTCTATGTACTTCTTCATGTCTCTTTTTTGACATAGTCAGTATGCTTTCGAACCCCAAGTAATCTGGTAATGTCAAGAAATAAAGATGAACGACATGACTATGAAGTTGACCGGCTATTATCAAGAGTTTACGCAAATCTATCGTTTGTTTAGAAGGTTGAATTCCAATGGCATTTTCTATAGCTTTAACTGATCCGACCGTGTGAATGACAGAACAAATTCCACATATTTTCTGGGTAATACTAGCAGCCTCATCATACTTTCTATTTACGAGCATCGCTTCAAAATATCTCGCTCCTTCACCGACTTCTAAGTTTACTTCTTTTACTTCTTTATCTTCTAGTTTAATCGTCAAACTAGCGCGTGCTTCTACCTTTGTTAGGTTTTTTATTTCGAACGTGTGATGAGTCATTTATTTTCACTTCCTTAAATTTTTCCGCTGGACCAGCATACTTACTAAACATTCTTTTAATATCATCATTACTAATACCATGTTCTGTGAGAAGTTTTATTTCCTGCCCAATATTACCGTCTGGTAAAGGACCTCTACAACCATCGCATGAAGCTCTGATTGTTGGACAGGGTGCGCCACAACCAGCATACGTGACAGGGCCCAAACAAACCTTGCCATCTTCGAATAAACATCTTGTCTCCCTCAACTTGCATTCAACGCATACGCAATAATCTTTTTCTCTGGGAGTTTTACCAACCAACAAGTCTTTAATAACTTCCAAACATTCTTCTTTACTTATCGGGCAACCTCTAAGATAATAATCAACTTTTACATACTGGTCTATCGGTAACGCATCGATCGTTTTTTGAGTCTGAGGTTTTGGATAAGCCACGCTCAAGTCTTCCACATAATTTTTTATCGAAGGTATTCCGCCCCAGCAAGCACAAGTTCCGAATGCGATAAGGAATTTTGAATCTTCTCTAATTTTACTTAATATATCAACCTCTTCTACTGTTGAAACAGCACCATCCATGAAAGTTATGTCAAAGGGCCCTTCTTCATTGTATTCTTTAAGCAATTCAAAATGCACTATATCTGCAACCTTCAATAATTCCAATATTTTATTTTCCAGAATCAAGAATTCGAAAAAACATCCTTTACATGAAGTGTGACCAAAAAATGCGATTCTAGGTCTTTTGATTTTTCTCACCATATATTTTCAGTCAACTCCTTCAATTCATCGTACCTGAAAACCGGTCCGTCAATACAAACATACTTTTTTCCGATGTTGCAATGTCCACATTTACCAAAGCCACATTGCATGAGCCTTTCCATCGAGAGATATATTTGATTGTCCTCAAGGCCTTTTTCTTTAAACTTTTGAGTGACAAACTTCATCATTACAGGTGGTCCGCATAAAAATCCCACCGTGCTTTTGTTCTTAATTTCTATCTTATCTAGTAAAGAAGTTACAACACCAACATTATCCTTCCATTCTGATGTTGGACTGTCAACGGTTACCAAAACTTCGAAATCTTTTTCATTCTTCCATTTTTCTAATTCCTTTTTAAAAACTATATTGGCAGGATCTTTAGCGCCGTATAGCAACCGCATCTTCCCATAGTCATTCCTCATGCCGAGAACATAATCTACTACTGATTTCAAAGGTGGTAATCCTACTCCACCGGCAACCATGACTATATCACTGTAAATCAACTTGTTCATAGGATAACCATTACCGTAAGGTCCTCTTATTCCGATGATGTCCCCTTTTTTCAATTCAAATAGAGCATTCGTTACATTACCGACGCATCTCACACTAAGTTCTAGAAATTTTTTGTTGAACGGTGAAGAACATATTGATATTGGAGCTTCACCTACACCAAGAATAGAAACTTGTACGAACTGGCCAGGCATGAACTTGAAAGAATTCTGAATCAATTTGTTTAAGAATTTAATCTTTAAAGTTCTAATGGAGTTCGTCTCATATCCAATATCTTCAATTTTTGCTCGTTCAGGCATGAATGGATTCTGAACATTTTTTTCGAAAATTTTCCAAATCATTTTTTACCACTCAATTTATTTGCGATTTCAGTCAAGTCAATATTGACGATGCAACTCTGGATGCATCTCCCACAACCAACGCAGAGGAAGACATTGTTCACTTCTTTGAAATAGCATAACTTATGGCATACGAATTGTTTTACTCTTTCAGTTCTATCTTGCCTGAATACATGACCACCGGCAACCTCAGTGAAATTCAACAGCATGCAGAAATTCCATTTCCTTATTCTCTCGCCCTCCTTTCCGTTCATTTTCATGACATCCTGAATATCATAGCAATAACAAGTTGGACAGACTATCGTGCAGGCGGCACAAGAAATGCATCTTTCTCCTTCTTTTTCCCATATTTTATCGTTAAACCCTTTATTCATCACTCCAACTAAATTTTCAGGATTAACTTTTTTCTTACAGTTTAATTCAAGCCTTTCAATTTTTTGATGAGTAATAGTAAACAAATCTTCATTGCCATTCACTAATTTATTACCAGTCTCACTCTTGACTTCTACTATGTATTCTTTTCCCAAATCAGTTAAGAGTAGATCACAATCCTCGGTAAAATCAGTTCCTAAAGAATCACAAAAACAATAGTCTCCAGCTTTGTTGCAGTTCAAAGCTATCAAAATTGTGTTATTCCTTCTTTCCTGGTAGAACGGGTCATGGTAATCATCTATGAATATCCTATCCATGGTCAATACGCCATTCACATCACAAGGTCTTATCCCAAATATAACTCTTCTCTCTTTTTTGATTTTTGTTGCCATCTTCACCTTACCAGTTTTTTTGAAAGTAAATAATGTCTCTGGGTTGGGTAAGAAGAATTTTTTTGGGGAGAATCTAGTGTTCTGATAATCAGTCAAATCGAGTTCTTGACCAGAATTAATTCTCTGAAAATTGTAATCTTTTTCATTTTTGACTGGTGCGATAATCTCATGACTTATTTTAAGTCTTTCTATGAGTTTTGGCACATCTTCCTTTTTTATCAAATAATTGTATAATGGAAATTGCATAATGTTATATACAACTCCAACTTAAATTTAATTACGGTAATTTTAAAGGAGGTAATGGTAGATGCCTATAAAAGTTGGTATTAATGGTTTTGGAAGGATAGGTCGATTATTTTTACGTTCAGCTTTGGTAGATAAAGAATTCGGTAAAAAGTTCCAAATCGTCGCTGTTAATGATGTCACTGATGCCAAGACTCTGGCTCATCTCCTAAAGTACGACTCTATACATGGTGTTCTTGACATAGAAGTTAAGGCAAAAGAAGGTGCAATCAGTGTGAATGGGAAAGATATTAAAATTATTGCTCAACTTGACCCAGAAAAATTGCCTTGGAAGGATTTAGGTGTGGAGGTTGTTCTAGAATCCACGGGAGCTTTTACTGATAGGGCAGGTGCAGAGAAACATTTGAAAGCTGGGGCGAAGAAAGTTATAATTTCAGCGCCTGGAAAAAGTCCAGATGCCACGATTGTCCTTGGTGTCAACGATAAGATGTACGACCCGAACAAACATAACATAATCTCCATGGCTTCTTGTACGACAAACTGCCTTGCTCCGATGATAAAGATTTTGAACGATAATTTCGGGGTTAAGCGTGGTTTCATGACTACTTGCCATGCTTATACAAACGACCAACGTGTTCTGGACTTGACACATAAAGATTTGAGAAGGGCAAGAGCAGCAAGTTTATCGATAATACCGACTACAACTGGTGCAGCAAAAGCGATAGGGGAAGTCATACCAGAAGTTGCAGGTAAATTAGATGGTATCGCTTTAAGAGTACCAGTGCCTGACGGTTCTATAATTGATTTGACTGTGGAACTTGGAAGGGATGTCACAAAGGATGAAATCAATTCTGCTTTCAAAGTGGCAGAGAAAAAGATGGAAGGCATATTGCAATACACAGAAGAACCGATTGTATCAGTTGATGTTATCGGTAATTCACATTCTTGTATATTGGATGGAACGAGTACAATGGTTCTTGGCGAAAAGAGTAATATAGTGAAAGTCTTTGGTTGGTATGATAATGAATGGGGTTATTCTTGCAGGTTGGTTGACCTGATGAAGTATGTTGTAAAATGAAAGTCGAGAAAATGGACTTGAAAGATTTTTTAAAACCAGATTGGAAAAAATTATTGATTTTCTTACTGTTTGTTTCTTTAATAACTATATTTTTTCAGCCTTCTGTGGTGGGCGGTTGTTGTACAAAGGAAACAGATTATTTTGTACTGCCATTCAATTCTATAACGCATAGAGAAATTGATTGTAATTCTCCACTAGCATCTACTGAGTGCAAACCAGAATCTTCCTTCAAAATAAATTATTCATTTTTAGCTTTGAATTTAGTATTTTGGTATTTAATTTCATGTTTCATAATAGAAGTTTATGATAAATTTTCTAAAAAGGCGGAAAAGAAATGAAAGATTTTTTGACCTTAAGTGATGTTAAAGTAAAAGATAAAACAGTTATCCTGAGAGTTGACATTAACTCGCCTTACGATGAAAATACAAAAAAGATAGAGCTATCGGACAGATTAACTGAGAGTGCAAAGACGGTAAAGGAATTATCTGACAAAGGAGCAAAGGTAGTAATACTGGCGCATCAAGGCAGAAAGGGCGATTCAGATTTTATTTCATTAGAACAACATGCTCAGTTGTTTACACAGCAAGTAGGGAAAAATGTAGAATTTGTAAATGACATAATCGGTGAGAAGGCAGTAAATAGAATCAAGAGTTTAAAGGAAGGTGAGATTGTTCTTTTAGATAACGTAAGATTCTTAGATGAAGAAGCACAGGATAAACCCACAGAGGAACATTCTAAAGGCCAACTCGTCCAGACACTGGCACCATTAGCAAATTTTTTTGTAAACGATGCGTTCTCTGCAGCACACAGATCTCATGCTTCCATGGTAGGGTTCACAAAAGTTTTGACTCCTGTTGCAGGAAGATCTATGGAAAAAGAAATCAACTCGATAAAGAAAATATTCACAAAAATGAAAATTTCTAAACACGACACTTTCGTTCTAGGTGGGGCAAAGCCAGATGAGCCATTGAATGTAATGGAATTCATGCTAGCAAAAAGAACTCTGGAGAGAGTATTAGTTTCCGGGGCGATTGGAGAACTATTCTTAATAGCACAAGGTTACAACATTGGAGATGTAAACATGGAATACCTTAAGAAAGAAAAATATCTTGATTATCTCCCACAAGTCGAAAAATTATGGAAAGAATATAATAAAAAAATAATTACTCCAGTTGATGCGGCTGTTGAAGTTAACGGAAAGAGACAAGAATTTTCTGTGGAAGAATTACCGGTAAACTCACAAATTCTGGACATAGGGATAAAAACTTGCGTTAAATATGCAGGAATAATTCATGAATCGAAGAGTATTGTTTTTAAGGGACCTTCAGGTGTTTATGAAAAAGAAGGTTTTGAATTAGGAACAAGAATAATATTAGAAGCAATAGCCAATTCTAAAGGGTTTTCTTTGGTTGGTGGTGGACATACACTTTCAGTTTTGGATAAACTCAAGTTTGATAAAAAACGATTTTCGCATGTAAGCCTTGGTGGTGGTGCTTTAATCATCTATCTTTCTGGAAAAAAGATGCCTGGAATAGAGGCACTTAAAAAGAAGTAAAATTATTTTGATAATTTTTTAATCAAATAGTTTGCATTAATTTCGAATATTCCCAATTCTTTAGAAAGTTTTTTAGAATTGCCTTCACAATCCTTTATTGTTTTTTTCAGTTCATCTTCGATTTCTTTAACTTCTAATAAAGTTCCAGCTACTTTATCCGGGTTAACACCGATAGAATCTAGATGCATCACTAAGAATTTTATGAATTCTCTGCCCAAGTCACTCGGTGCCTGACCACATATACCTACAGTTCTCACTGGTTCCATCGAATGCGCTCCCTCGCACAACATTTCTATCGATTTAGTTACTGCGTGGTTAGATTCATCAAATTCCCATGCCAATACTTCACAGTCTCTGTCTATACCAAGAGTTAATTGAGTTAAATCATTGCTTCCAATGCTAAAACCATCGCAATACATGCTAAACTCTTTTGGAATTATGCAAATGCTTGGGATTTCGGCCATGAATATTATATCTGGTAATTTCAAATTCTCTGTCTTGAAAATTTCTTTAATGTCTTTCGTGGTCATATCTGCCTCTGCAATTGTCCTTACAAACGGTACCATTGGTATAGCATTTGTCAAACCCAATTGGTGCACTTTAACAAAGGCCTTTAATTCTAAAATAAAAGCCTCACGGAACAATTTGCTTACGTATCTCGATGCTCCTCTAAAACCAATCATCGGGTTGTTCTCATCAAATTCTAAATCAATTTTTTTGATTTCTATTTTACCCGACCCGCAAATCGGGCATTTCCTTTGTTCTGTTAATGACATGCTCTTTCCACACTTACAATTTATCTCATAGTAGATTGCTCCCGGCAAGGACCCGTATTCATTAGTCTTGAAATCACTGAACCTGACGATTATTTTTCTTGGATAGAATGCGCCTGCTATAATAGCAATACCAGTCTTTAATCTTTCCACGTATTCTTCTGAGAGGGATTTAATAAAAGCATATTTTTCCTTTATATCACTGGCCCATCTATCTTGGCCAATCGCATCTGCTCTTAACGCAAATACAGGATGCAATTCTGCACTAGAAACAACAAACTCTATTCTGACCAATGAACTTCCCTGAGATGGTAATTGACTAACATGCAAAGCTTCATCAGGGGTTCCTATGTTAACCATAACTTTAGTGACTGTTTTTGGTATTTCTTTGAGTTCAACTTCTTGAATTTCAAATGGTAAAGCTCCTTGGTAAACTCTTGCTTCACCAGCTGAACAGTCTAAAGTAACAATATCTCCTTCCTTTATCTCAAGTATGCCAGTTGTACCTACAGCACATGGTATCCCTCTTTCTCTTGAAACAATTGCGGCATGTGATGTTCTGTTACCTCTCTCGCATATTATTGCAGAAATTTTTTCAAGACTCATCACTACCTCCCAATCTGGTGTTGTCATCGACGTCGCTAGAATAGGTTTAATACTTTGTTTATTGTAAATCTCAACTTTTTCTCTAGCTTCGTTATGATCTTTAGCTCTGATGGCAGGACCTGATGCTATTTTTGTTCCCACTGGTATACCAGTAAAAATTGGTTTTGTTGTGGGTTTCTCTTTAAGTTTGAAAAGAGTAACAGCAGTTCTGGTAGCATGAACTGTTTCAGGCCTAGCCTGTGTTATGAAAACTTTTCCTTTTTCAACGGCGTATTCCACATCCATCGGTCTTTCGTAATTTTTTTCTATGGTCGTGACATGCTTAGCAACTTGATATGCTTCATCCAACGTAAGAACTTTTGGATCACGTTTACCAGCAGGAATTGTAATATTTTTTTTCTTTTTTAAATCGTAGACCAACATTTCTTTTTGTGGACTCTTTGGTGATATTGTACCGAGCAACCTCACTCCCGGGTCCTTCAAGAAAGCTGTCCATGAGGCAGTTTCCTTTCCCTGGACAATCATTTCCCCTAATCCGTAAACAGCTTGTATGACACCGACATTCCTATTGCCAGTATCAGGGTCTATCGAAAAGGCGACACCAGCCTTCTCAGAATCAACCATAACCTGAACAACGACTGATATTAAACCCCTATTTAGGAGATCTAACTCAGAAAATTGTAATACGTTTTTCTTGCGCAAGTTCTGTCTGTAGTCGACAACCCTCCATCCAAATGCAGAGCCGATGCATTTCAGTATGTATTTGATTACTTCTTTAGTATTCAATGGGACGTTCAAGTATGTCTCAAACTGACCGGCAAAAGCGGCAGTAGCCATATCCTCGGTTATACCGGAACTTCTAACAGCCACTCTTTCCCTATCGACATGGGTTTTCATCATTTCAATTTTTTTACCGAGTAATTCCAAAAGTTCTTTTTGAGTTTTTATGTGCTCTATATAATCATTAATTTTATCGGCGATTTTTCTGGCTTCTTTTTCATCGTCTTTTGATAATGCCTCATCCAATTTTTTAATGAGCTCAACAACTTTCTGATCATTCAATAATATCTTGGAAAATTCTGTAGTGACCATTATCGCATAAGGTACGTTATCTTTACCTAAAATATTGAATAATTTAGCTAAGTTGGCACCCTTTCCCCCTGTAAATTTCCCATCAGCAGCAATATTCTCTTCAATGTCAACGACTAGGTTATCTTCGACCATATTTTCACCTCATCCCCACGTCACTAATTCAAATAAAATTATGAATTTTTGTAGGGTATACTCTTGACTGGTACAATAAATTTCTTTATACGTAATATAAAGTTTTTCTACAAAAACCGAAAAGTATAATATTCCAGAATTGCATTTTTAAACAACGATATTCTTTAGGTAGGTGGTAAAAAAATGAAGGAAACTTTGAGTTTAATTAAAGCTGATGTCGGGAGTTATTGCGGTCATAACAGAGTTCATCCAGATTTTTTTAAGATTGCAAACTCGGCTTTGGGAAAGGCGAAGAAGAAAAAATTAATCATGGACTATTATGTCTTCAACTGTGGTGACGATTTACAACTTTTAATGACCCATGAAAAGCCTGTCGATGACCCTAAGATTCATGGGTTGGCTTGGGATGTTTTTAAGGAATGTACCAAGAGAGCAAAGGAACTCAAACTTTACGGTGCAGGACAGGATATGTTAAAAGATACTTTTTCTGGTAATGTAAAGGGTATGGGTCCTGGAGTTGCCGAAATGAATTTTGAAGAAAGACAGAGTGAACCCGTAGTTGTATTGGCTGCTGATAAGACTGATCCAGGTGCATGGAACATTCCTTTGTACAAGACTTTTGCCGATCCTTTCACTGACCCTGGCTTAGTAATTGCTCCAGATATGAACAAGGGTTTCACTTTCGAAGTTCAGGATGTCATCGAGAGTAAGGCAATAAAGTTCAAATGCCCAGATGAAATATACGATATGCTAGCATTTATAGGGACACCGGGTAGGTATGTCATAAAAGCTGTTTATAGGAATACTGATGGTTTGATTGCCGCTGCCACAAGCACAACAAGGCTTTCTTTAATAGCTGGAAAATATGTGGGTAAGGATGACCCTGTTTGCTTAGTTAGAGCTCAATATGGGTTACCAGATGTCGGAGAGATTGTCGAACCCTATGCATTCCCGTATCTTGTCGAGGGTTGGAACAGGGGGAGTCATACAGGTCCTTTGATGCCTGTCGGTCTAGAGGATGCGCAACCAACAAGGTTCGATGGCCCACCTAGAGTCGTCGGACTTGGTTTTATCATCAGTAGAGGAAAATTCATAGGACCAGTAGATTTATTCAAGGATGTTTCGTTCGACCGTGCAAGACAAATAGCTAACAAAGTTGCAGATTATATGAGAATGCATGGACCATTCCAACCGCACAGACTACCTGAAGTTGATATGGAATACACGTCAATGCCACAAATCAGAGCGAAAGTGAAGAACAGATGGAAATCTTTATAGTGTAGTAGATAAAAATTTCATATCAAATAGGAGGTGTTAAGATGAAGCCAGAAGCTATTTTTGGTTTTGATGCAGGGAAAGTTTGGGGTGTATTGAATGCAACCAAGAAAGCTCTTTCAATTACAGAAATAATGAAACTTGGGAAACTAAAAAGAGATGACGTTCTTGCTGGTTTAGGTTGGCTGGGAAGAGAGGGGAAGATAGAAGTATTGAAACAAAAGGATGGAATGCTTTTCAGACTTCTTTGATTTATTTTTATAATTTTTGTAAATTTTCAGAAGTTACTTAACTCTCTTTCTTAATTCTGAAGAAGCTCTTTGTAAATCGTCAAAATCCACTTTTACATCGGGGTAATCCACGCTTTCTCCAAGGATGTTTTCGATATTATTAGTTTTTGTTTGGATTAAGCCTGTTTCAGGTTTTAAAATCTCCTCTTCAAACTTAACCGTAGTCTCTGGTGTTAGTTTATTTTTCATGCTTTTTCCAAGTTTTTTTATTGCCATGAATTCCTTCTTCAGAGTTTTCTCATTTTTTTCGTTAATTTTTATGGCTTCAATCTTTCCAAGTTCTTTTGCAATCCTCACTTTTATATCAGAAATCGCAGAGACTATGTTAATGAAACCATCGTGCGGAGTAGAAAATGGGGAGAAATACTTATGCACATCACCATCTCCCCACCATTTTGTGCACATATAATAGAGATGATCGCTCTGTTGCAACAACCTCCACAACCCAAGGAGACGTCTTTTTCCATTATGTTTGACTAGAGGTTCAAGTTTCTTCAATTCTTCAAAAGTCATTTGTTGCATTGAATTTCCTAACCAAGCCGAAGTGTCTCTTTCCATATCTGCCCATGAGACCGTGTTGAATTCATGCACATCTACCTCGCCGACTGGCTGATTTGATTGTAAGATTTCAGATGGTGTTGTAAATTCAAGATTTTTCCAATCAAAAAATTTCCATGGTAATGCCTTTAAGAAATAGAATATTCCTGTTTCTTCCGGATGATGCTCTCCAAAAGTTTCAAAATCCATAAACAAATTTATTATCTGACCTGGTGTTGATGATGCCCATATTGAATATTTTTCAGCTGTTAATGGCCATTGATCCCATGTCTTCGAAGAGAACCTGTAACCAATATCATCGCTGAGTCTGTAATTTCTTAGTAAAACTCTGATTCTTTCATTCAAAGATTTATCTCTCTCAGAAACTGGCCCACGGGCATAAACGTAGTTGGGTGATCTCCATCCTAGGACTCTGTCAACGCCTTCAGTAAAAATGGCTTTATAACCCAAATCTTCGACCGACTTTGCTATTAAATTGTTGTAAAGCATCTCGGTGTTAACAAAAACTTTTGGTTCAATTTTTAACAAATCTTTCATCAACTGATTTTGTAATTTGACTTGTTCTACAAATTCTTCACGAGAGTTGAATAAACCTGCCAATGAATGGTAATAAGTGCTTCCTAAGAATTCAACCATTCCAGAATTCGCCAATTGTTTTAAAACATCCAGCATATCTGGCTGCCATTTTTCACATTGTTCAACCCATACACCAGAAAAATTAAAAGTGAATTTGAATTTTCTTTTTTCTTTCTTGAATGTGTCCACATGATCGAGTAGGATTTGCATAGTTGGCCAATAACATTTTTTTGTCGCTCTATCGAAGACAAACTTATTCAACCCATTGTTAAGGTAGTGTTCAGTGAGTTGCTCGTCTTTCAGACCATCTGTAGAACCTGGATAATGTTTGAGCCTCATAGGCTGATGAACTTCAAAACATAGACAAATTGACGGCATAAACTTTACCTTTCTAATCACTATAATTTTTCTTGTAAATAAATATTACTCTTTTAAAATGATAATTAACTCTCAATCATAAAAAATTATAGTGAATGTCATGAAAGCGATTTATGTTCCTTGGCTCCATATGCATCAGCCGTTAGTATGGGGTAAAGACCGACTAATTAGCAATTTGGAGATGATGCTACTATCCCAAGATCAACAAGCGGCTTGGGATGGCAAGTTAATCGCGAGGGCATATAAAAATCCTGCTAAATATGTCAATGAATTGAAAGAAAGGGGGGTTGAACCCCGAATAATGCTCGATTTCTCGGGTATTCTATTGGAAGGTTTAAAGGATTTATCAAATGTTTTGAAGAAAACTGATATAGAAGGAGAAAAAATAGGCGATATAATAAATTTGTATTCGAATGTTCTGAAAAAGTATCCTTCTTGTGTTGAATTCGCTGGTACTGCCTATTCTCATTGTTATTTTCCAGTCACACCTGAGGGTGATTGGGGGATGCAGATAGCGGAATGGCAAAACGTTTTTAAGAAACTTTTCGGAAGTAAAGCATTAGAACGAGTTAAAGGTTTCTGGTTTCCAGAAATGGGCATTCCTGGTGATGAGGAAAAGCTATCAAAGTTAATTAAAATTCTGAGAGATTATGGATATGAATGGATAATACTCCCTACTGATGCGGTTGAAGGGGAAAAAGAGATGAGTCCGGAAGAAAGAATTAAGATGACAAGTCAACCACACATTCTCTCTGTGAACGGTCAAGAAATAAAGGTTATATTGAAAGTTAAGTACGACTTTATCGATCAACAAGCCGGATGTGATGCCAATGGTGTTTATGAAAAAAGTTTGGAAGCTGCAAGAATATTCAACGGAGAGAAACCTGCTTTAGTCGTTCCTGCTTCTGATGGCGAGAACGGAAATGTGATGATGAATGAATTCTTCCCTAACACTTTCGTTCCGTTTTTTAGAAAAAAGATGGATAATAAAGTATCCTCACTTACTGTCTCTGAGTTTTTGAAAAAATACTATGAAGATGGTGAGATTAAATCCCAAATAAAAATCAAGAAATCTGGTGGCTCTTGGGTTGGGGCTCATGAGCATTGGACTCAGGGGGATGAACGAAACTTAGTGAATAAAAAAAATCAAGAAATGAGTGAAATTTTTCATAAAATAAAACCTGGGGAACTGAAAACTAATGATTATAATTTTATTAAAAAATCATTGTTAATTTCAGAAACGAGTTGTTATACTTATTGGGGCATTTCTTTTTGGTTCGACCAATGGAAAAAAATAGCCGAAATTCTTGAAAAAACTTTAAAGAAATAGGAAATAGTTTTATTAATGCATGGCGAGAAATCTTATAAATAAGGTTGAAGAGGTGTTTAAATAAGAATTGCCCATTTTTCTTGGGAATCTCTGCATTCAGTTCGTGCAGGCGGAATTTCTGCAGCTGTGACAGAACTAGCTGCTGCCCAGGAAAGAACTGGGAATGAAGTACATGTTTTTACAAGGATGGGGGCAGGCCAGAAAGAGTATGAAGTTATAGATGGTGTACGCTATCACAGATGTCCCTTTGGTTTCGCCCCGAGTTTAATTCAAGAAATGCATAACATGAGCAAATCTATGGCAAGTGCATTTTTTGGTTGTGAAAATTATTCTGGTCACTTTGACGTTATCCACGGACATGATTGGCATGTAGTTCCAGCAATAGACGAGATAAAAAAAGCCAGAAATAAAAGAATAGTCTGGACGCTTCATTCTAGTCAATACGGTAGAGATGGAAACCAATTCCATAATGGCGGTGCAGAAGCAATCCATGGATTGGAATGGTATGGAACTTACATCGCTGACAGACTCGTTACCTGCACGCAAAAGATGAAAGAAGAAGCTAAATGGATTCATAAAGTTCCTGAAGATAAGATTAGAGTCATTCACAATGGTGTACATGTGAATAAGTTTGACAATTGGGTTGATCCTGGCCAAATAAAAAGTAGGTTTAAAATCGGAGCAATGGATCCCACAATACTATTTGTTGGCAGGATGACTTACCAGAAAGGACCTGATTTGCTTGTTGAAGCTATACCAGATGTCTTGAAAGATTATCCTCGGGCCAGATTCATTTTTGTTGGTGATGGGGATATGAAGAATCATTTGACGAACAGGGTACAGCACTTAGGAGTTGCTCATGCCACTAGGTTTACTGGTTTCTTACATGAAAACGAAAAAGTAGAATTATTGAAATCGTGTGATGCTGTTTGCGTGCCGAGTAGGAATGAGCCATTTGGGATAATAGTATTGGAAGCTTGGGCTGCGAGTAAACCTGTTATCGCTATTCATGGAACAGGTGCAGGAGATATTGTCTGGCATGACGTTACCGGGTTGAAAGTTTATGGTTACCCAAATTCTATTGCATGGGGTGTGAAAAGTATTTTCTCTAATTTTGATAAGGCAAGATCAATGGGGAAGAATGGCAGGCAAACCGCCGAAAAAGAATTCAATTGGGATAAGATTGCCAAAGAAACTTTGAATGTTTATAATGAAGTGATGTGAATGAAATGTTGGTTCTGTGAGAAAGATGCTAGAGGCGTATGTATAGCTGTGGAAGAGCTGTTTGTCATGAATATGGCCATAAAATGGATCAATTCACTCATACAAAATCTGATACATCAACGGTTTATGCAAGTTATTTCAAGGCCTATAACGTTCTGAAATGTAAAGATTGTAAAGTTGAATGGGAAAACTGGAAGCAGGGAAAAAGGGTTCTAAAATAAATTCAAAAATTTTCCTGCGATTATGAACATTGCATGAGACCATGCTAGAGGTATGATAAAATTTGGTTTTCCATTTTTAATTTGTTCAGGTAATTTTTTTTCTGTTCTTTCTAAAACCCAGTTAAAGTATTTTAATGCTTCTTCTCTTTTTCCCAATTTTGCATAATAAATCGATAACCAGAAATTCAGTATGGGCCAAGCGCCCGCTTCCCCACGTTTCAATTTTCCAACATACTTGTCATCTTTATATCTCATAATACCTCCGTTATCAGTTGAATTTTTTTGGATAATTTTGTTGACAGTTGAAAGAATTCTATCATCATCTGATTCTACAATTTCTGATGGCCAGACTAAACCAAGCATGGAAGAATCCAGAGTTTTGTCCGTATGTGTGTTATTGAAAGTTCTTAAAAAATAACCCAATTCCTTATTGTAAGATTTTTCGAATTCATTGCCCATTTGTCTAATGCATTCCAACCATTCTTCTTTCGGTCCTATCAGCATTGACGCCGCTCTCAGACCTTTTATACACATAGCAAGCGAATAAGTGTGTTTCTCATTTTTTATTGGTGATGCAACCCTCTCTTCCCAAACATCAAAAGATCTTTTGAATGAACTCCCACTCCAAGAAGAACAAATTCCATCAGCTGCTATTTCAATAATTTTATTAAATTTATCCACATCAAAAGATTTTGAATGATGTTCGATTGCCCAAAGTAATGAACCCGTTTGGTCAGGTTGAAATTCTCTACCATACATTTTTCCATCTGGGTTGTATCTCATGTAGAAGATTCCTTCTTCTCTGAAACCTTCAGCCTTATCCCAACACCATTTAAAAAATTTCTCTGGGATATTTTTTAGACCGATTAAATCACATGCGACGCAAACAAAACTAGCATCCCTAGGCCAAACATAATAATAATTTTTTACTCCTTTAGGATAATCTGGGTCATGAATATTCGAAGCGACGATCGCGCCACTTTTCAATGAACATTCCTTGAAGATTTTTTTACCTATCTTAAACATTCTCTGAATTTTTTCATCATCAATCAACTTCAACGCCCCTGCTTTTTAAGAAATCTTTAACATCTTTTAATCCAGGATATTTCCCCAAACCAATTTTTGTGGTTGATATAGCACCAGCAGCATTGGCGAATCTAACTGTGTTCTCGATCGGCCAATCAGACAAGTAACCCTTTATGAAACCTGCAAGAAATATATCGCCAGCTCCAGTCGTATTAACAGAATTAACTGCAAAACCATCAATATGTTTTATTGTGTTTTCAAGTCCTAACAAGCATCCTTTTTCGTCCATTTTTAAGCAGACAGTTTTAGCGCCGAGGTACATCAACTTTTTCACGGCCAATCTTTCATCGTTAGCTTTTGTAATGGCCTGACCTTCTTCTGAACTTGGAAAAAAGTAATCAGTGTATTTGAGAATTTCATAAATGTCATTCAACCTGTTCTCCGTCCATCCCTCAGGGTCCCAGTTTGGATCTAGAAAAGTTTTCATTCCTTTGCTTTTTGCGTATTTGAACAATACTTTTATGTCTTTTCGCAATGCATTCAAATGATTGAAACCGGTTACTACTAAAATATTTCCTTCTATATCCCTCGAGTTGAAATCATTTGTGGATAAAAATTCGTTTGTTCCTCTGTAAGTGAACATTGAACGAGTCATATTTTTGAAATTGACAGCGAATGTTAGGCCTGTGTTTTTCTCTTTCTCAGTTTTTATTTTACAATCAACATCGAAGTTTTTCAAAATTTTTAATAAGTAATCGGAAAATGCATCACCCCCAATCTTCCCAATTAATCTCGTCTTGACACCAAAATTTGCACAGCCTATGGCAGTGTTGCATGCACAACCACCAGGAACTAGTTGAGCTAATGACAGAACAATCTGACTATCTTCTTCAGGATATTTCTCGATAGGAGAAGTTATTACGTCAACATTCACATCTCCGATTACTGTTACAGCTACCATTAATTTTATTTACAGGATTCCAAGATATATATTATGCCAATTGATCCGCCAGATGTATGCTTTGAAGTTTCTTTCGAATGTGGAAATAAAGTTGGTGGAATATATACAGTTTTGGTTTCTAAAGCAACTGAAATGAAAAAAATATATGGTGATGGTTACTATACCATCGGCTTCTATAACCCAGAGAATTTCTTTAAAGATTTTATCGCCGAAGAGCCTCCAAACAGCATGAATAAGATATTCAAAGAAATGGAGGAAGAGGGAATAAAATGCTTATGGGGAAGATGGATCGAGGCACATGATGTCAGACTGATATTGATAGACCCGAAAGAATTCATGGAAAAAAAAGCGAGGTTAAGATTTAAGGATGAAGAAATTACGGATAAAAACGTAAACTTGATAAAAAGAGGTCTCTGGGAGGATTATAAGATAGATTCTTTGAGGGTTGGTTTTGATTACGATGAACCTGTGGCGTGGTCTGTTGCTGCTGGTATTTTAATAGAGAAAATGGTTAAGAACTTCAGCGAGTTTAAGAACAAAAAGATAGTTGCTCACTTTCACGAGTGGCTTTCTGGAGCTGGGTTGTTGTACCTGTTGAAGAAAAAAGTTTCTGTTGGATTGGTCTTCACAATTCATGCAACTAGAATCGGGAGGGCGAAATCATACATCGGAGAAAATTTAATCGATGAAGTCGAAGATGGGTTGAAACAGAAAAGATCCTTCGATGATAAGGACGCATACAAGTATAGTCTTGAAGGACAACACATGCTAGAAAAGACATGTGCAAATCGTGCTGATGCGTTTACTGCTGTTAGTGATATTGTTGGGGAAGAGGCGAAGTACATACTCTGTAAAGGACCTGATGTTATAACACCCAATTCTCTCAACTTTGAGGAATACTTCACTACTGAGACTTTAACTGTTCTGCACAACAGATACAGAAGAGATGTAAACGAATTTTTGGATGCTTATTTCTCGCCTTATTATAGTTTGGATATGACAGACAACATCGTGTTTTTTATCTCCGGGAGGTACGAGTTTCTGAATAAAGGAGTTGATTTATTCATCGAGGCTTTGAGTAAATTGAACGAACGTTTGAAAGAGAAAAAATTTGTAAGGAATATCTTCGCATTCGTTTTGATACCCTCTGGTGTAAAAGGGCCAAAGAAAGAACTATTGGAAAGTATTATCAGGTATCAAAAAATCAAAAGTTTAGTTAGAGAAGAGTTTTTCGCGATGAGGGATGATATTGTCGATCAAATACTTGACAATAAGAAAGTAGATTTTAACAAAGTAATGAGTAAGAAGCTCTTATCTAGATCAGCTGCGTTATCCCACTTCTTTTCGAGGTTCAGAGGAAGGGACGCGCCTTTGTGCGCATTCGAACTCACTTACGATGAGAAAACTGATCAAATAATCAATTACCTTATAGAAAATGGACTTATGAACAAGGCTGATGATAAAGTCAGAGTTATATTCTATCCTTCTTATCTTTCTCCGACTGATGGTCTTTTGGGTATGGAGTACCAGAATTTTGCAATTGGAACTTCTATGGGGGTATTTCCCTCTAGGTATGAACCTTGGGGTTATACACCATTCGAGACTGCTGCCCTTAGAGTACTTTCCGTAACGAGTGATGTTGCCGGTTTCGGTTCTTTCATACTGAATTACAGTAAAAATGTTGGTAAGTCAGCGATAAGGGTTTTACGAATGAAAAACAGAGATAAGAGGGATATAGTGAAGGATTTAACTGATATTCTGGAAGATTGTGTTTACTTGGATAAAGAGGAAAGGACGAGAGAGAAATTGGAGACTAGATACTTGGTCGAGAAGTTAGACTGGAAGAACCAGGTATCAAATTACATACAAGCACATAATTTGGCGTTGAAAAAGATGAAAGAAAGGGGTTAAAGTCTCATTGAACAGTTCTCAACTACATTAAAGTTATTTACTACCGTTGGAATAATTTTAACATGGCTAAAATCGAGTTCGTGAAAGATATTATAAAATCGGAATTTCTCAGTCCATTAAAAAATTTCGGACAAGATTCTCAAGCCATAGAAAGAAGGAAGGATCCTTTAACAGATGGGTGGTGCAGAATAAACGTAAACAGACCGAAGAGGTTTGTTCAAGCAGAAAAAATAAAAATCAAACCGGATAAAAAATGTTTTTTTTGTCCTAAGAACGTTGAAGTAACTACGTCGAAATTTCTTCCATCCTTAATTCCCGAGGGTAGAATCAAAGTAAATGAATTCATTTTATTCCCGAACTTGTTTCCTTTCGGCAAATATCATGCTGTTGGCGTCTTAACAAAAAAACATTCTCTGCAACTTCATGAGATTACTCCTGAAATGTGGAGAGATTGTTTAACTGGTTCTATTAAATTCTTTAAATCAGTCAACGAAAAAGATTCCAAAGCAAGATTTCCTTCGATAAATTTTAATTACTCTCACTCTGCAGGAGCATCTATATTGCACCCACATGTCCAAGTCTTATTGGATTTGTTGCCAACAGTAATGACAGACAAGTATTACAGAAAAAGCTGGGAGTATTTTGACAAGAATAAGACGAATTATTGGCAAAATTTAATATCGCAAGAAAGGAATGGAGAGAGGTTCGTTGGAGAGAATAATTCCATGGCTTGGTTAACAGGTTTTGCACCTATTTGCAACGATGAAACTATTGGGATAATGAAAGGTAACGTATCATCATTTTTTGAACTGAACGAAAAACAAATCTCAGACCTGAGTGAAGGTATTCACAAAATTTTCAATGGTTTGTACAAAGTTAAAGGTGTTACGAGTGCTAACATGACGGTTTTCTCTGCTCCTTTGGATGAACGTCTAGGAAATTTCTTTTCTCTGAACGTAAAGATTATCTCTAGACCTAGTGATAAAGCCTATACTTCTGATAGAGCGTTTTGTGAAATCATACACAGAGAACCTGTTATATCGGGTATACCAGAAGAATTAGCAAAAGATTTAAGAAAAGTTTTCTGAGTTGATTGGATGGATTTACCGGTAATTGAAATTGAAAAAAACACGATTCAAGACTTGAACAAGTCCAAAAAACTTGAATGGATAATTACCAATGGTATGGGTTGTTATTCTTCTTCAACAATAACAGGAATGAACACAAGAAAATATCATGGTTTACTCATAGCATCAAACAAACCTCCCTTGGACAGAAAAGTCATTCTATCAAAACTAGAAGAAGAAATCATACTGAAGGACAAGACGGTAAAATTATCAACTAACAGATATACAGATGTTGTGCATCCAGAAGGTTACAAAAATCAAGTTAAATTTGAACTCAATCCATTTCCTCAATTTACTTACAACGTGAATGGTGTTGAAGTAAAAAAATCAATTTTCATGGTCTACGGAAAAAATATCGTCATTGTCAAGTACGAATTTGAGAATGTGAAGGAACCTTTTGTTTTTAGGATACATCCACTCATAAACTATAGATCTATTTATTTTCTAACAAAATCTCAAATCAATTTTAAGGTTTCCAAAGAAAGCAAGACTGCAAAAATCACTTTTCCGGACAACAATTTTTTAATCATGAATGGATGTGACTTCAAAGAGAGTGGGTTGGTGGAAAATGAGAAATGGTATAAAAATTTCTTCTATGAAACTGACGCAGAAAGGGGAGAGGATGGCACAGAGAACAATTACAACCCAGGGTATTTTGAATTTCGAGTTTACAACAATACAAAGAATCTTTTCTTAACGATTGGGTATTCTGTTGCAGAAAAAGAGTTTCATGATCCAGAAAAAATCGTAAAACAAGAAATTGCAAGAAAAAAATATTTGTTGACAAAGTTCTTTGAGAATAAAAAAATCCCGGAAGAAGATTGGATTAAATGGCTTGCTCTGGCAGCTGATTCTCACATCATAACTCGATTCGATAATAAAAAATCTATTATAGCTGGTTACCATTGGTTCGGGGAATGGGGAAGGGATTCGATGATATCATTACCTGGATTATGCTTAACAAACGGTAAGGTCCCTCACGCAAAAGAAATACTGAAAACTTATGCGAGCTTTTGTAAAAATGGACTAATCCCGAATGTCCTGCCAATTGGTTCAGAGAACCCATCTTACAATTCTGTTGATACGAGTCTTTTATTCATAGACAGGGTCCATCAAGTCTACAAACACACAAAAGATTTGAAATTCGTTAAAGAAGTTTGGTCGACGATGAAAACAATTGTTGAGAGTTATATGCAAGGGACTGATTTTGGAATAAAGATGGATAATGATCGTTTGATCTTACATGGGCCTGGTTTAACCTGGATGGATGTTTGTATAAATGGGAAATATATTACACCGAGAGATGGGAAAGCGGTTGAAATACAGGCTCTTTGGTATAACGTACTAAAGATTATGGAATTTTTCAGCGAAAAATTTAAAGAAGATGAAAAAAAATACCTTGATCTTTCAAGTTTAGTTAAAAAGAATTTCAATGAAAAATTCTGGAACGGTTCTTATCTAGATGATTGTTTGGGTGATAAAACCCTAAGACCGAATCAACTATTTGCCATCGGACTTGATCACAGTGTTCTGGATGAAGGTAAATGGAAACAAGTTCTTTCTGTCATTATAAAAGATTTATTGACGGATTTTGGCCTAAGGACATTGCCAAAAAGTGACCCGAGATATCGCAGTACTTATTCTGGTAATCTGATGGAGAGGGATGCAACATACCATCAGGGAACTATCTGGCCTTGGTTATGGGGTATCTTCATCAAGAGTTGGGTTAAGGCTACTGGTCAGGACAAAACGATAAATAAGGGTTTAAAATCCTTTATAGAGGCAGAAATAAGGCGTTTTGGACTTGGAACTGCGTCAGAGATAGTGGATGCGGATAAACCCTTCGAGAGTAAAGGTTGCGTTTCTCAAGCATGGAGTATAGGCGAGATTTTAGCTTCTTTTTGCCTATTTTAGCTCATTTTTACCCATATTTTAGATATTGTCACTACATAATAGTAATACTTATAAATAGGTGTCACTGAACAGTAGTTTATGAAACCGCTACTGTTAGACACATATAGTGTAGTAGATGGAAAGTTAATTTCACTTAAATATGAGAGTAAAGAAGGTGAACTTCTGGAAATCGAGAATAGTTCATCCAACTTCAAATGTTCGATAATGCCATTGCTTCAAGGTCACGGTCTAATGTTTAGGTTCTCTTCTAGAAAAAAATCTTCACATTTCCCGTTATTCTTCTTTCCAGAAGCAGGAAAGGAAATGCAGGAAATCGATAATGATGGAAAATACTTGATTAGAAAGGGTAACTTCTACTTCTTGACAGATGGTCTATCTAAGTTCGATGGTAAATATCCGAAAAGAAGAACGGATGACAACCACAACGAATTGCTAAGACAGATAAACGAAAAAAGTATTTATGGTGGTTTCTTCGGTCAAAAATACATTACTACGGAATTAACCGGTCGTAATGTTAACGCCTATATCGGGTTTGACGATTCAACTGTAAAAGAAATCCTAGATTCAGATTTCGAAAAAATAACTAAAAGAGAGAGAAAATACCAGAAATTACTTTACAGAAGAATAACCGCAAGTAACAAAGATATACAAAAATTGGACAATAAATACGTTGATAAATTCGTTACGGATGTGATGATCCTAAGATGTCTTCAGAACAGGTACGGTGGTATTTCCGCATCTTATGGTTTTACACAGGAAGGTTATCAGGATGTATGGGGTAGAGACTTGTTCTTCATGCTAAAAGCATTGAAAGAATGTAGGATGGAAGAATCTTACAAGGAAGCTATAGATTTCATAGAGAAGGCACAAATTAAATCTAAAAACGAATGGAAATTCTCTGAATTACACATAGGTAGATGGCCACAGAGAATGGCAGTTGACGGAAAACCTTCAAATTTATGTTGGGATAATAGGGATAATGCTCTAAAGAACTACCAGCCAGACGACCAATTATGCTTCCCTCTGTCATTGCTGATAGACGAATACTTATCAGGAAATAAAAAAGTTGATAAAAATATTCAATTATCAATAAAAGCTCTGGAAGAGGACTTAAAGAATGAGATGGAATGTGATGGGTGGTGGGAAGATAAATACGGTAGAAACGATTATCCTATGCCATTCTCAGAATTAGTTAGTTACTTGCATGTTCTGTTAAAATTAGAAAGTTTAGATAAAATATTCAAAGAAAAAACTGATTTGATGTTCAATAAAATCATGGAATTATGGGATGAAAAAAGACAGTTGTTCATAAGAGACTTGAAAGAAAAAGAGAAAGTTTATGACTCTGCCACATTGTACATCGACCCTATCTTAGAATACATAGAAAAAAGAAACAAGAATGATCTGATCGTAAAAATAAAGAAACATATTTTGAACCAAATTAACGGATTAAAAAAGAAAGCTGACAGTAGAATAATGTTGAAAAGATATGAGGGGGACATATGGCTAGGTAACGAAAAGATCTGGACGCTATCAACCCTGATCGGTGCTTATTCTTGTATTAAACTGACAAGTTTCTTGAGAGAAAGAAAGGATAAAGATTGGGAGATATTCTTGAAAGAAGGAAAACAATTGTTAGATACTACAATCGATATAAAATTCTTACCAGAACAGTTGACAGAAGATGGTAAGGCAGACTCAGCTAACCCATTAGGTTGGTCTCACGCAATGAGAATATTAACGATTAAAGAATTAACAAGATTTTAGTAGTTAAGACAACTTCTCAAAAATTTTACTCAACTTTTCAAAGAAACTGAAACCTATTTGGGGTGGTTCGTAGAATTCCCCAGTCAAGGTCGATGCCAATTTAAAGAATTCTGTACTCGCACGGGATTTATCATCATAAAAAACCAAGGGAGTTTTCGCAGCCAAACTTTCAAGAATCTTCTTCTCGTATGGTATCTTTGCGAGAATGGTCAAACCAGTCAACTGCATCATTTCCTTGTTAGTGAGTTCAAATTTTCCTCCAGTGACTTTATTCACGATCAAACCTAGAGGTTCTACGCCTAATTCTTCGAGAACAGCTTTACCGCGGATGACATCTGTGATTGATGGTATATCAGGCGTAGTAACGATTAAAACTTCTTTGCATGCTTTTGTTGCCGAGATGGCTTCCTTACCAAACCCAGGAGCTGTATCAAGAATAACAAAATCTTCATTGATGAATAAGTTCTGTATTTTTCCTCCAAGGGTTGAAATATCCACCCCAATTAAATCGGTTAAATTCATGGAAGCAGGGACTACTTTAACCCCTGATGCGTGCTTGAATATCGCTTGTTCAACCGTTGCCTCATTCTTTAAAACGTTATTCAGAGTAACTGGACTAAAATATGCTCCAAAATGCATGGAAAGATGAGATGCTGTGACATTACAATCGACGACTGTTGTCTGTTTCTGGAACTTGGTTGCTAACGCTGTACTCAGATTCGTTACAACAGTTGTCTTTCCCACTCCACCCTTCCCAGAAACTACCCCGATGTACCTTGTCATCAAGAATATGTTCAAAACATAAGTAGATAAAATTAATCGAAAGTTTTAAAAAGTTTCAATGCCTATATTAGTTATAGTGTAAATAAACACAAAATGATAAGATATGATTGAAAGGAAAAAAGCAGTGCTAATAACATTCACGGTGAACACGAGTAAATTTGAGAGTATGTCAGAGAGGAACAAATTCTACAAAGAACTTTACGGTTGGAGACAAGTGGTAAAAAAACAAGAGAAACGATACATATACAGGAGAGATGGTCTTCTAGACGAAATGCCACACATAAGAGTCGACAAATCCATATTCATAATCATGAGAGAACACATGGAAAAGATGAGAAGGTTTTTGGATGAATGGGATGATAAAATTAAATGGGATAAGTTTGATGTTTTATTGGATGAAGAAAGGAGGAAAATGTTGAGAAGGTGTTTTGATGGAAGATAAAAAAGATGAGGTCGAATTGAAAGTTGGGGAATTAACTCAAAGAGAAGAATTCGGTAGAGGTATTGTCAGAATCGATACAAAAACTATGCAAACAATAGGTGTTAGGGAAGGAGATGTTGTTGAACTTGAAGGTGCAAAAAAGACGGGTGCAACCGTTGTTAGATCCTATCCTGCTGATATTCACCTGAACATCGCAAGAATGGATGGTCTTGTAAGAAAAAATATTAGTTCTGGTGTCGGTGATATAGTTAAAGTCAGAAAAGCAGACGTTAAAGATGCAAAAAAAATTGTACTTGCTCCTGCACAAGAGGGTGTGATTATTCAGATTAGTCCTAACATTATCAAACAAAATATCATTTATAGACCCGTCGTCAAAGGGGATATAATCGTACCATCTTCAATTGTTAGGGGTAGGGATAAATTCGACCGAATGCCAAGTATATTCCAAGATTTCTTTGGCTTTGATTTTGATGATTTTTTCACTCCTACTGGTGAAACAAGATTCGTAGTTACAAATACAGATCCCGCTGGTATTGTAAGAATAACAGACATGGCTGAACTGGAAATACTACCAACATTACCAAAGGGGTTTGAACTCGAAGCAAGAGCAGCTCCGTCAGTCACTTATGAGGATATTGGCGGGATGAATGAAGCAACCCAAAAAGTCAGAGAGATGATTGAGTTGCCTTTGAGACATCCAGAACTCTTCACAAGGTTGGGTATAGAACCACCAAAGGGGGTTTTACTCCATGGGCCACCTGGGTGCGGAAAGACTTTATTGGCCAAAGCTGTATCAAATGAATCTGGTGCTAACTTCTATGAAATTGCTGGACCTGAGATTATGAGCATGTGGTATGGTAAATCAGAAGAAAACTTAAGAAAAATATTTGAAGAAGCAGAAAAGAGTGCTCCGAGCATCATATTCATAGATGAAATAGATTCTATTGCACCTAAAAGAGAAGAAGTGCATGGAGAGGTTGAAAGACGTGTAGTATCACAATTGCTCACGTTGATGGATGGTTTGAAAGCCAGGGGAAAAGTTATAGTCATAGCTGCGACAAACATACCAAATATAATCGATCCAGCATTAAGAAGACCGGGAAGGTTTGATAGGGAAATTGAGATTGGAATTCCAGATAGGAAAGGAAGAAAAGAAATATTCCAAATCCATACTAGAAGGATGCCCATAGATAGTTGGGATATTAAAGTTGCGACAGATACGTTAAGAAAAAAAATTAATAATTTTGAAGAAGATTCCAAAAAAAAAGTAGAGGAGTACAAAACCAAAATTGAAACTCTAAATTCAGAGATGGTATTAAAACAAAGGAGATTAAAGGAAGCGACAGAAGAACTAAAAAGATTGGAAATTGAGAAAACGAGGTACAGGGAGGAATCTATATTAAGAAAAATTTTAAATAAGATTACTTCTACTCGGTCCGAAATAGACGAGATTAAATCGAGTGTCTTAGAATTAGAAAAAGAAATAACTGAAATTAAAAGAAATATTGAAAAGACAAAAAAAGATATTGAAAAAATTAATAAGAGAAAGGAAGAAGTTAACAAAAATAAAAAATTATTAGACAGCATAGCTAAAGAAATAACTGAAATTAAACATCTAATTACCATTAGAGGATCTAAAGACCTTAGAAATATTTTCTCAGAAAGAAGATTAGAAAATATCAATGAGAATGTAAAAGAAATAATAGATGATTTATTAGAAACGGGTATAATATCTAATGAACTTATTGGAGATATTACGAAAGAAACAGTAATGACCATGTTGGAAGAAATGGCGGGAACCACTTATGGTTATACAGGTGCTGATATCAGTGCATTGACTAAAGAAGCTGCTATGCATGCATTAAGGAGATTGCTTCCAAATATAAAATGGAAAGAAGAGGAAGAATTACCGGCGAAAGATTTAGAAGGATTAAGGGTAACAAAAGATGATTTTGATTATGCCTCACGAGTGGTCGAACCTTCAGCTATGAGAGAAGTTTTGATAGAAATACCAAATATAAAATGGTCCGATATTGGTGGCCTAGAGGATGTAAAACAACAACTGAAGGAAGCAGTAGAGTGGCCTTTGAAAACACCTGAAAGTTTCAAGAGAATGGGGATAACACCACCAAAAGGAATATTGTTATATGGACCACCTGGGTGCGGAAAAACTCTTCTGGCAAAGGCAGTTGCGAATGAGTCTGGGGCTAATTTCATATTAGTCAAAGGACCCGAATTATTCTCAAAGTGGGTTGGTGAGAGTGAGAAAAAAGTGAGAGAGTTGTTCAGGAGAGCAAGACAAGTTGCCCCTTCGATCATATTCTTTGACGAAATAGATGCAATGGTTCCAAGAAGAGGTTTGAGTTATGGTGAGCAAGTTACGGAAAAGATTGTATCCCAAATGTTGACAGAGCTTTCTGGTTTGGAAGACTTACATGACGTGGTTGTTTTAGCGGCGACAAATAGACCCGATATGCTCGACCCAGCTTTGTTAAGACCGGGAAGATTCGATAGACGTATACTTGTTCCATCACCGGATGAAAAAGCGAGACTGAAAATACTCGAAATAAAAACGAAAGGAATGCCTCTGAAAGGAGTTAACATAAAGAAACTTGCTAAGGATACTGAAGGTTATTCTGGTGCAGACTTGGATGCTGTATGTAGAGAGGCGGCTATGTTCGCTCTAAGGGAAGATAAAAATGCAAAAGAAGTGAAAGTAAAACATTTTGAAAAAGCTTTGAAAGAAGTCAAGCCCAGCCTGAATGATACTGTAATCGAGTTCTATAAAATGTTCGATGAGAGAACGAAGAAAAAATTGACCAAGGAAGAAAAACCTGGGAAGGATGAACTCAGTTATGTGGGTTAGAAAAATATTTAAAACTAAGTTTGAATATGATTCATATAAGTTAAACGGGGGTTAATGCTTAGAGTCGACTGATTCTAAAATTCTACTCAGTTTATTCTGGGTAGGTTACTAAGGAGGTTTTACTATGGAAAGGAGGTTCTCAAGACCAAGATTCGGCGGGGGAGATTTCGAAGGAGATTTTGAAAAACCAGTTAAAGTAGGAGAAACATACGATGTCGAGATAAACGAAGTAGGTTCCAGAGGAGACGGAATTGCAAGAGTAAAGAATTTCGTCGTGTTTGTTTCAGACACGAAAAAAGGGGACAAGTGCAAGATAAAAATAACACAAGTAAGTAGAAGATTTGCTATCGGAGAGAAGGTCGGTGGAAAGGAAGCAAAAGAAGAAAAGGGTGAAGAAGCTCCTGAAAAAGAAGCCGAAGAAGAAGTTGAAGAAGAAACCGAAGAAGAAGTTGAAGAAGATGTGGAGGAAGAGGGAGAGTAATTTTGAAAATAAATGAACTTAGGATTGGAATGAGTAGCATCAACTTGACTGCTAAGGTGGTTGGTGTTTCTGAACCCAGAAATGTTAGGACTAAAATGGGTTATCAAGCCAGAGTTGCAACTGCGACTATAGAGGATGATACTGGGAAGATTCCTCTAACTTTATGGGGAAGACAAATCGATGAGATCAATGAAGGAGATGCTATAGAAGTAAAGGACGGTTTTATAAGCGAGTTCAGGGGAGAATTGCAACTCAACGTTCCAAGAAAAGGTCAAATCACAAAGGTTGGTTGAAGAATTTTTTAATTTTTGTCTGTTTTTTTATTTTTTGGAATAATTTACTTTTTTGTAAAACTTTTTCTATTGGAATGGTTAACCTAGTAGAAACTTTTTTTATGGCTTCGTCTAAAGAATTGAATGCTTCTGGTTTGTTATCAAAGGCTCCTCTAACAGTCTCTCTCATCTGCCATATGCCTAGCGGAGCATAGTAAGCCGGCAAAACTTCTCTTATTATTAGAATCGATGCTTGTCTTTTAACTTTCTCTAAATACTCTAAAATAGATAATCTGCCTGCATAGAATGCCCCTCCGGTCGCTGAGGCATAATCTTTTCTTCCCCAGTATGATTCATAATCAGAATAAATCGCTGGTTGCCTCCCATAAGGATTCCAAATACTCTTCGGTTGCTTCACCTCGACTAATTCATACTCGTATGGATCCGGAATGAAAATTATCTCGTAATGGTTGCCGATGTATTCGTTGTGAAAAACTTGATATTCTGATAATTCGTCATAAATTTTTATTTTTGACCTGAGTGTTTTTCCTATGATATCATCCACACCAGTTATAGACCATCTAGTCGGTACCAATCTTCTTTGAAACGGTAAACCCAGTAAACCAACAGAAAATATTTTTTCTATTTTCGAGACTTGTATTCCATGAGTATAGAGTAAATTCGTAGCATCTCCAGCTTTCAAATCAGTGTCAGAAACTACTTCATCAACCTTTAAAGGAATCTTAACATTCTCTGTTATTTTTGCTTCTTTAATTATTGCTGGATTGCCCACGGGAGGAGTGAAATTGTTAACGGAGAATTTGAACTTAGGTTTTGATTTCAACCAGACCTCAATATCAGCGGGTTTCTTTGCCATGGATAATTCTTGCATGGTTTCCAGAAGATTCCCCTTCGGTCTCTTCACATCATAACTTGTTCTTGAGTTGATCATCTCTGATCTGTAGTCTAATATATCTCTGATAGTTGTTTGTTCTTGATACCATATTTCCGGTGAATCCAATTTTTCTGCATCCTCTATCTCGACTGGGGGGGAAAGAATGCCAACGTTAACTCGTGGGTAATTATACCTGCCGACAAAAACTGAGGGTGGAGTAGTTCCAAAGAAAGAATCCTTTACATTTTCTATAGTCGATTTCCAAAAATTAAGTCTTTGAACTATAGGACAAAATTTCTTTCCGCAGAGTAGTTTTCCACCCTTGCAGATCTCGCAGATTGGAATTATCATCGTTAAAGAATTCGTTCTAAATATTTTAAAGAATTAACATTACTCTCTCATTTGGATGTTTTCTTAATTTTATTAATGTCTTCCACAATTAACCAAGAGGACATTGCACCGAAACCAGTCTTGTTAATTTCGAATGGTTCAACCTCCTGAGGATTTTTCAGAAAAATTAGCATACAATATTTCTTATCTTTAAACATCTCAAAAAATTTAGGTATTTCATCCACTTCGATTCCATCGTCCTTGCCATATTTATGTAAAATTTCTTTGACTTTTTCAGGAGTTAGATTGGAAAACTGAATTACTTTATCAACTTTAGCTTTTATAGTAACAGGTTCTCCGGAGTCTTTAAAGTAAACAAACTCGCCTGATTTAATCTTATCCCAAGGAGGGTATTTTAATTTGTACCATCTAGATTCTATTTTCTTTTGCCCAGTAAGAATATTTTTGGTCAATTCCCACGATTTTTTCATTATCGCCAAATGTTCCATAGAATTAATTTTAAAAAAAGAAGATTAATTCCTTTGAAGAATTGATTCAATCAGCTTTTTTCAAATTAGGGACTTTTATTGTTTTCCCACATTTAGAACATTCGAATTCAGGTCTCTTGAATTTCTTCTTTCCCTTTTCCATTTCGACAGTTTTTATCTCGTAAAAATTACAGAATGGGCAAACATACTCGACCTCAGCTGGTTGATCTAATTTTTTACCGACAACTAAATTTTCCCTTCTAGTAAAGAATTCAAAATCACTCGAAGGTCTTAGTCCTTCATCCATCCATTTCTTTACGAGCTTACTCTCCATCGCCTATACCTTCTTTTCTCTTCTCTTCGGTCTTAAAAATTTAGAACCACATTTTCTGCATTTGACTTTGCCTTCTTTAACTTTTGCATAATCCGCCCTGATCTTGCTCTTACACTTTCTGCAGACGAATACTCTGGAGTATAATCTCTGCATAGCTTCTGGGAAAGTTTTTTTGACCATATATATCTCCTTAACTTATAGATGTTTTGAATTAAAAATATAAGCGTTAAACTTTATGTTCTTTTGTCTAAGTAAATTCTCCATTTCATCCCTCAATTTTTCCAACCTTAAGACAATAGGACTATTTTTACCGAATAATTTTCTAAATCTATCTAAAGTCGGTTCTATTGAATCATACAACAAATCTTTTCTGTCCACGACTTGTTCGTCATCGATGGTATTAAAAACAAAGTCGCTTTCAAGAAACTTGTCTGCATAAGATAGTATTTTCTCTTCCAGTGTTTGTGGTATAAAATCTCTTCGAGGCAATCCTAACTTCGCCGCTTCTTCAGCAGTTATTCCTGCACCCATATGGCGTTCAACCAATTTTATAACAGGTTCTGAGAAACCTAATTCCTTTACTATTCTACTACTTTCAACCTCATGTCGTATGCCATGCGTAACACTCCTACCGATGTCATGCAAATACCCACCAGTTTCTAGGAGTTCTAAATCTACTTTATATCCATTTTCTTTCAATTTTTTGCCTACTTCTAAGGCCTTTTCAGTGACTTTTTCTATATGAGAAATAACTCTGGGTTTATCTGCAAGCTTAATTTTCATCCATTTTTTGGCCTTTTCTACCTCATATGGCATATTTTAACCACTGATGAGTTATTACACATTCAATATAAAAGCTTTTTGCTATGAAAGAATACAAGGAATTCTATGCTAAAAATTAAACGAGAAATCAGGATTGCTGGTTTTGATGACGCACCTTTTATTCCTAGGTCTAAAGGTAAAGTTCCTATTGTTGGCGTTGTATTCAGGGGGGGAGAATTCCTGGATGGGGTATACAAGTTTGACGTAACCATAGATGGCATGGATGCCACGGATAATTTAATCGATGTAATCAACAAATCAAAACACAAAGAACAACTGAGAGTAATAATGCTCGACGGTATAACAGTCGGCGGTTTCAACATGGTAAACATCTCTGAAGTTTTTAAAAGAACTGAACTACCTGTGATAGCGATAAACAGAAAGACACCTGATTTGAAAAAAATAAGAATTGCATTAGAAAATTTCGATGATTTTGAAAAAAGGTGGAAGTGCATAGAGGATGCAGGAAAAATTCATAAAATGAAAATAGAAAGAAATAAGAATATCTACTACCAATTTAAAGGTTTAAAACGAAAGGAAGTTGAAAAAATAATAAGGTTGAGTTGTACAAGAAGTCTCATACCAGAGCCTTTGAGAGTTGCCCATTTAATGGCTTCTGCCTTAATAAAAGGTGAAAGTGGAGGGAGAGCTTGAAACAAACTAAAAAAACACAAAAAGAAATTTTTGAAACGGTTGGATATGTTATATTGGGAATTGTAGCGGCATATCTGTTAAACTTCAGTTTAGGGTTTGCCTTGGGAACGGACCTTCCTGTCGTTGCCGTAGTTTCTGATTCTATGACCCACGATTCGTTTACAGAAGCAAGACATTATCAATTCCTCGAGAATAATTTGGGTTACAACAAACAACAAGTGGATGCTTGGCCTATAAAGGATGGTTTCTTAAAGGGGGATGTCCTCGTTGTTGATGGTGTTTCAAGGGAGGATTTAAAAATCGGTGATGTGATTGTTTACGATATCAGTGGACAAAGTACTCCTATAGTCCATAGGATAGTAAAATTTGAAGGCGATCAAATTATAACTAAAGGTGATCATAATCCCTCATTCGATCCTTGGAAACTGACAAAAATACATGGAAAAGCTGTTTTGGTTGTACCTTTCCTCGGTTGGCCGAAACTTTTATTGACTGAAGTATGGAGGGGAGTTTCGAAATGATATTTTGTGACAAATGTGGGAACTTGATGTTGCCCGGAAAGAAAGAAAATGAAGTAGTTAACATCTGTAGGACATGTGGTAACGTATCACGTTCAAAAAAAGTTACTGGCACTATTTCTGAAAAGTTGAAAATTGAGGAAAAGAAAATAGTGGTTTTGACTGAAGATGACACTCTAAAACAATACCCAAAAACAAAAGAGATTTGTCCTGAATGCGGAAATAACGAAGCTTATTGGTACATGCAACAGACAAGAGCAGCGGACGAACCTCCAACAAGATTTTATACATGTACTAAATGTAAACATAAATGGCGGGAATATTAATATTTTAAATTGTATAAGTTATGACGATGCCTTTCAAGAACCATTACTTTAAGAGAAAAATTCCTGAAATAAACCCCGATACAGACTTAAAAGTTAAGGTGCTGGGGTTTGTCGTGGATAAAAAAGACGATACATTGATGATAGATGATGGTAGCGGAAAGGTAAAAGTTTTTGTCGATATCTCAAGTGTGATGGGAAAAATAAACATCAATCAGTTGGTGAGGGTTTTTGGTTCTACATTGCCAACAGAAGATGGCTTCGAGATAAAAGCTGATGTGATCCAAGACCTATCTAATTTAAATATAAATTTATATAAGAAAGTTGAGGAATTGTATAATAAAATGGGGGTGTGATTTGTGTTCAAAGCCGTTATGACTGATAGCAGCTTACTACGTGATTCTATTTCTACTATTGGTGAGTTGATAGATGAAGGGATTTTCAAGGCTGATAAGAATGGTTTAGGTTTAATAGCCGCTGATAGAGCTATGGTTGCTGTCATAGATTTAAAACTACCTGCAACCATATTCGATGAGTTTAAAGTTGACAAGGAACAGAACATAGCGATCAACTTAACAAATTTAGTGTCTGTTTTGAAGAGAGTTGGAGTTAACGAAAAATTAGAAATAGAATTAAAGGACAATAGGTTGGAAATAACCATGAGGAATTCTTCGACTCGTAAATTCACAGTTCCTTTGTTGGATATAAATCAAGAAGAAATTCCACCGATAAATCAATTGGACTTTAAAGCTAAGGTCAAAATCAAATCTGATGTCTTAAAGAGTGGGATAGAGGATGCTGACATAGTAAGTGATTCCGTAGTTTTAGAGGCATCAAAAGAAGGGTTCAGTATGAAGGCTGCTGGTGACATAAGTTCTACTGAATTATCATTGGAGAAGGGGGATAAAGCATTGTTGGATTTAAGTGTAACAGAACCAGTCAAGTCTAGGTATCCTTTGGATTATCTGAAGAAGATGATTAAGGCTGCTAAGTTATCGAACGAGACTAACATAAGATGGTCTAAGGATTATCCAATGAGAATGGATTTCAGTTCAGTCGATAAAGTTAGCCTTGGGTTCATTTTGGCTCCGCGTGTGTCGGAAGAGTGATTAGAGTTTAACTTTCGATAGGACTTTAACATAACCGTCCATTTTGTTTATTTCACCTTCTAATTTCTCTATGGCCTTTAATAATTTTTCACTTTCACTTTCCTTTAATTTCTTTAGTTCTTTTTTATACGCATCGAATTCCTGAAGGCTGTTCGAAACACTCTTATCTATTCTCACTAGAATCGCTCTTTTCAAACCATCTAGCAAACTCCCATTAGACTGAAGATAGAGTTTTCTATCACCAGGTTTTTTTATTCTCTTAACCATACCAACAGTTTCCAAAAAATCAGTACTCAAAGATACCATTGAGGATGAGTAGCCGGTTTCTTTTGCTATGTCAGTAAGAGCAACCGGACCTTCATTGATCAATACACAAGCAATTATTCTGCCGTGAATTTCTGAGTAACCGAGACTGTTGGCAATATTAGCAAAAGTAGAATATATCTTCTCCTTAATTTCATTTTCTTTCATAAATTCTCTATTGATGAGAAACTATTTAAACTTTTAAAAACTATTAAAAGTTTATGAACCAATATGAAAATTTCAGAGTTTTGGTTAAAAAGGTTGAAGGAATAAACTTAGAAGACCTGAATGTTCTGAAAAAAACTATCAGCCTCTGCCCTGAGTGTGTTTTAGCTAACAATATTAAAAACATGAAAATTCCTGCTCTGGTTTTTGAAAGAAACAACAAAGTCTGGATACTGAAGGAGTGCCCTAAACATGGTGTTGTAAAAGAAGTCTATTGGGGAGATTATGAGATGTACAAAAGGGCAAGCAAGTATGCAGACCCTGGAATTAAACTAGAGAACCCTGAGGTTAAAAACCCTGTGGATGAAGTAAATTGTCCTGATGATTGTGGTTTATGCTTCAGACATAAGTCCCATACAAACCTTGGGAATATAGTTGTAACGAATAGATGTGACTTGAGTTGCTGGTATTGTTTCTTCTTTGCGAAGGAGGGGGAAGCGATCTATGAACCGAATATCGAGCAGATAAGGATGATGTTAAGAAGAATGAAAAATCAAAGACCTGTTCCATGTAATGCCGTCCAGTTAACTGGTGGTGAACCGGCCCTGAGAGAAGATATAATCGAGATTATTAAGATTGCTAAAGAAGAGGGTTTTGAACATATCCAATTTAACACGGATGGTATCGAATTTTCAAAGAATTTACAATTGGTAAAAAAAGTCAGGGAAGCTGGATCGACTTATGGGAGCATTGTCACTTACTTGAGTTTTGATGGTGTAACTCCTGAAACCAACCCAAAGAATTATTGGGAAATGCCAGACATTCTAGAGAATTGTAGAAAGGCTGGGTTAAACATAGTTTTCGTTCCGACTGTCGTGGGTGGAGTTAACGATCATGAATTGGGTAAGATAGTCAAATTCGCCTCGGGTAATATTGATATCGTGCGCGGTGTTAACTTCCAACCAGTATCCCTCGTTGGCAGAATGACCCATAAACAAAGGGAGAAACAAAGAATCACGATTCCTGATGTATGCAGAAAGTTGGAAGAGCAGACCAAAGGGGAAATATCTATGGAAGATTTTTTTACTGTTCCAAGTATAGGCAGCATAACTAATTTTGTTGAAGCTTTCAAGGGAAAACAACAATATAGATTATCATCTCACTTCTCATGCGGTGTGGGAACTTACGTCTTTAAAGAGAGAGATAAACTCATTCCGATAACAAGGTTTGTTGATGTTGAAGGCTTGTTTGATTATTTGAATGAGTTAGCCGAGAAGATTAAAAACAGTAGGTTCAAGAAAACTCGCAAGACAATATCATCCCTGAGATTATTATGGAACATAAAGAAATTTGTCGATGAAAAAAAGAAACCAAAAGGTTTGAGTATAGCAAAACTTTTATCTAAAGCATTCAAAGAAGGTAGTTTTGAAGACATAGCTCAGTTCCATAAGAACGCTCTTTTCATAGGAATGATGCACTTCATGGATCCTTGGAATTACGATGTCGATAGAGTTGAGAAATGTTGTATTCATTACGCGATACCGGACGGTAGAATAATTCCTTTCTGTGCTTTCAATGTTATACCACAAGTTTTCAGGGATAAGACACAGAAAGAATTCAGTATTCCTGCAAAAGAATGGGAACTAAAACACGGAAGAAAACTTAAGGATGATGAATACAGAAGAGAGTTGAACGAAGAAAAAAAGAAAAAAGTGAGAGAATTTTACGATAAATTTATTTAAATTAGTAAAAGTTATTATTCATTTACAAGTATATACAGAACATACATAAAAGTTTAAATTTAGTCCTGAACATATAATAATTCCCAGAAGTTGTGTATAAAAGAGATTTAAAACACAAGATGTTGTACCTTTTAGTGATAAAATGAAGTGCCCGTATTGTTCATCAAACAGGACAAAAGTAGTCGATAAAAGAGTGTCAACTGACACAGGGGCCAATCGTAGGCGTAGGGAATGTTTAAAGTGTGGTAAGAGATTTACGACTTACGAAAGAGTAGAAATGACTGATATAGCTATAATTAAGAGAGACGGCAGGAGGGAGAGGTTCGATCGGGAAAAACTTAAATCAAGCATACTGAAAGCCTGTGAAAAAAGACCCATCAGTTACAGAAAAATCAATAGCACTGTCAATGAAATTGAAGATAAAATCAGGAGTTTAGGTAAGAACGAAGTGAAGACCAGAGCTATCGGAGATATCGTGATGAGGAAACTCAGACTGTTAGATGAAGTTGCTTATGTTCGTTTCGCATCATACTACAAACATTTCACTGATATAGAATCTTTCGAGAGTGAATTAAGAAAATTAAGAGTCGTGGGAGATGTTGAACACACAGACTCGACTGATATTTCTTTGTTAGTATCCACTGAAAGGGAAGGTGTAGCCCATCCTTGGGATAAAAACAGAATAACCGATGCTCTAGTAAGAGAAACTAGACTTCCAAGGAATAAAGCTAGAGAAATAGCAAGTGCTGTTGAGAAAAAAGTCTTTGCCTCTGGCATCAAAAAAATATCGGTTAGTTTAATCCGAGAACTCGTAAACAATGAACTTTTTATGCGTGGTTACCAAGACAAACTGGAGAGTCAACAAATACTCGGTATGCCTGTATTCAACCTGAACCAACTCATCTTCAGCAAAACTAATGAGAACAGTAATATAGCCTACAATAACCCAGAGGCGGTGAATTTAGCCATAGCGGAAAACTCTTTGAAACAATATGCTTTGAAAGAAATTTTTTCTAAGGACGTGGCTGATGCCCATTTGAGAGGGATGATACATCTGCATAACCTAGGTTTTCCTGTCAGGACTTACTGTTCATCTCATAGTCTAGAGTTTATCAAGAAGTTTGGTTTACATTTACTCAATTTGTCTACAGCATCTGGCTCCCCAAAACATGCTATGACTCTGACAGGTCATTTAAACACTTTTCTTGCATCGATGCAAGCTTATTACGCTGGCGCCTTAGGGATTGGTTATATAAACATATTTTATGCTCCGTTCTTGATTGGAATGAATTATGACAGAATGAAACAAGAAGCACAATACCTAATCTTCTCCTGTAGTCAGAATGCATTTTCTAGAGGGGGCCAAACGCTTTTCATAGATTTTAACGTTCATCTTGGAGTACCTGATTATCTAAAAGAAGTACCTGCCTTAGGCCCTGGTGGGAAGTATATGATGAAAAATCCAGACGGTACGATTGAAAAATTGGATGATGTTCCTAGGAATAAAAAAGACGATATAATACAACCAAAAAAAGGAAGGATATTAACATATGGTGATTTTGAAGATGAGGCTCAGGTTTTTGCGAGGGCCATGATGGATGTCTGGAGGGCAGGCGATTATGATGGCAAACCATTTCCATTTCCGAAGATGGATTTACATGTGGATCAAAAATGTCTTGAAGACCCTGAACAGTTAAAGTTGTTAAAGCATGCTTGTCTAATCGCTTCTGAGAACGGTGCTCCTTATTTTGTTTTTGATAGAGACAGTGGTGCTACGTTATCACAATGTTGTAGGTTGAGAACAAAAATAACAGACGATTACATGATTAAGCATCCGGAGAGTATGCGTTTCTGTGGGTTCCAGAACATCACTATAAACCTACCTCAAGCAGCTTATCGTGTTGGCCCACCCAATCATGGAAATTTAGAGAAAACAATCGATGAAGTTTACAAGGCCATGAAATTGGCCATAAAAGGGCATCTGCAGAAGAAAAAATTCATTCAAAGATTGATGAGCGTAGAGGGATCACCACTTTGGCAAGTAGGGATGCCTAGTTTTGATGGAAGACCTTACATAGATTTGGATAAAGCAACTTACATAATGGGATTGATTGGCCTGAACGAATGCGTCAAGTATGTGATCGGAAAGGAGCTGCATGAGAGTGAGGAAGCTTATAAGTTGGGTTTGAAGATTATTTCTGCTATGTATCTTAAAACCAAAGAATTTGAAAAAGAATTTGGTTTGAAGGTCGCACTAGAAGAAACTCCTGCTGAATCCACATCGCTAAGGTTTGCAAAAGTAGATCTGAAAGAATATCCGCAGAGTAAAGACTACGTAAGGGGTAGTTTGAAGACAGGAGAAATCTATTATACCAACAGTATTCACTTTGCTCCTGATGCTCCAGTAGATATAATTGAAAGAATTGACAAGCAAGCTAAATTTAATCCTTTGATAGAATCTGGTTCTATTACGCATGTCTTCTTGGGAGAACAGAGACCAGATTCGGAGAGTATTTTCAACCTTGTTAAAAGGACTTTTGAGAAAACATCGAGTGCACAATTGGTCATTTCCCCAGAATTTACTGTGTGCAACGATTGTCATAAAGTAAGTCCTGGCTTCATGAGGAGTGAAAATCAAGTTTTAAGAATCGCAACCGATGGAGGTGAATGAATGACAAAAGAAGAAAAAGTATTGGCAAAATGCCCACACTGTGGGAGTACTAACGTCTTCGGTATAAGCAGAGTCGTGGGGTATTATTCGAACATAAACAATTGGAATGCGAGTAAATTAGCCGAATTTAAAGATAGACAAAAAGGTAAATATAAAATTTAAAGAAATTGAAAATTTATGAAATTTATTTAGTGGTATTAGAATGATAGTAAAAATATTCTGGCAGAATGAATGTTCACGTTGTCCTCAAGCAAAGGAATTGGGAAAAGAACTTGAAGAGAATGGGGTGAAGGTTGAATATCACGATGTAAAGAATTTGGATGGTCTTGCTGAAGCGACTTATTTTAATGTGTTATCCACTCCTTCTATCATAGTAGTAGATGATGATCAAAAAGAAGTAAATGGCTGGCGTGGAGAAACTCCTGAGATAAAAGACGTCAAAAAGTTCTTGAATTAATTTATTTATTTTTAAAAACCTTTGAGTGGTTTGATGAAGAATAAATTCTCGAAAAAAATCAATGCCGACAAGGATGACTACAAGATGGGTTGCCCAGAGGCCATTGCAAAACATATAGCGAAAAGGATAGGATATGTTGATATTCTAGACTTGTGTTGTGGTGTTGGGATGAACACGGTGCAATTTGCTAAACAATCAAAATCAATCGTAGCGATAGACAAGAGTAAAAAAAGGTTGAATTATGCGAGAAAAAATGCCAAACTTTACGGGGTTGAAAAAAAGATAAAATTCGTCCAAGGGAATGTAATGGATGAAAAATTGTTAAAATTCATTAAGGCTGACGTAGTATACATGGATCCGGACTGGGCAATGCCAAAAACACCAAAGACTCAATGGGTTCTTAATGTTGATAATACGCAACCGCCTTTAGACGCCTTGTATAAACTTGTTAAAAAAAATGTGACTTCTAATATCGTGGTTAGAATTGCAAAAACTATTGATTTGGACCAAATAAGGAGTTTGGATGATTGTGAGATTGAAGACGTATACGTGGATGATGAGTTGAAATTCAGAGTTGCATATTTTGGAAGTTTAATGAAAACAAGAGGACAGGATGATATGAGGTTCAGTAGTGAAAGTGACATGAAGAGCCTCAAAATAAAAGGTTATATTCCTAGTTCACTCATTGATTATCCTGGAAAAATTTGCTCTATAATATTTCTTCCAGATTGTAACTTTCGCTGTCCCTTCTGTCAGAATCCAGATCTAATAAATAAACCTAATGAAATTCCTGATGTTGAGCCAGAAAAAATTTTGGGACACTTGAAATCTAGAAAAGGATGGCTGGACGGTGTTTGTGTTGGAGGAGGAGAACCGACATTACATGCAGGCTTGCCTGAGTTTTTATTTGAGATAAAGAAGTTAGGGTTCTTAGTAAAACTAGACACTAACGGTGCTAATCCTAGAATGCTTAAGGAACTGTTAAAGAAAAAATTGGTCGATTACATCGCTATGGATATTAAAGCTCCTATAGGAAGATACGATGAAGTCACAGGAGTAAAAGTAAATAAGAAGGATATACAAGAGAGTGTTGACATCATAAAGAACAGTGGGATAGATTATGAATTTCGGACCACTATTTTACCGAAATTCCATAAGAAAAAGGATTTGGAAGAAATAGGGAAGTGGTTAAAAGGCTCAAAACTTTATTGTCTCCAGCAATTCAGACCTGACAAGACTTTGGACGAGTCATATCATAATGAGAAAACGTATACGCCAGAAGAATTGAAGGAACTGGCTGAAGTTACAAAACCATTCTTCAAATCTGTATGTGTAAGAGGCATTTGAAATAAATCTGTAAAAATTTCCGATTTTCTATTGAATGGAAAGGTTTAAAAATTTAATACTGTTTTAAGATTGAGATGGCAAGAGCGAAATACAGGTTCTCTTTAACAGAACTTGGAAAAAGAAAATACGAGAGAAAATATTTTCGTTTAGTCGTAGATCCTACTGCAAGTAAAGCATTTTATCAGCTTTATCCTGATGTTGCTTTGACTAACCCCGAACTTGCTGCAACGCTTGATACTACAACGATGAGGGCAAGTGGTATAACAAGTACTTATTGTAGAAAGGGTTACATGAAAAGGGAAAAAATAGAATCTTAAATTTTTTCTGGGTATGAAAACCCAAAATGAACAACTTTTATAAGCATTGACAACAAGAAAATAATATTTCACGTGATATTATGGAGTGCAAACAACAAAAGAATTTAAAGTTTTGCGCCTGTACTTATCCCAGTTGCAGTAGGAAAGGTATTTGCTGCGAATGTCTCAGACATCATTTAGATAAAAGAGAGTTACCGGCTTGTTGCTTTCCACCAGAAGTAGAAAAAACTTTTGACAGGTCTTTTGAAAGGTTTATACAAACCGCACAAAAATGATTGTTATGGTAACAAAAGAAGACGTAATGAAAGTTTTAAAAGAATGTTATGACCCGGAGATAGGTGTTAGCCTGCTTGACCTTGGTCTAATCTATGACGTTAAAGTAGAAAACGATAAGGTAAACATAAAAATGACTTTGACGACTCCTGGCTGTCCAATGCATAGTTATATGGTTCAGGATGTACAAAATAAAGTAAAATCGATTAAAGGGATACAGGAAGTGAACATAGAATTGGTCTGGGATCCTCCATGGACGCCCGATAGAATTTCAAAGAGTGTAAGAAAACAACTGGGATTAAAATAATTTTTTTGCAGAATGAGGTGATAATACGGCAAAATTTAAGATTGAATACAAAAAGGATGAATGCATTGGCTGCGGTGCTTGTGCATCTGTTTGTCCAGATAACTGGGAATTGAAAGAAGACAAATCTCATCCTAAAAAAACAGAGCTAAATGAAATCGGCTGTAATCAAGAAGCGGTTGATGTTTGCCCGGTCCAATGCATAAAAATAAAGAAATTATGAAAGCAATTGCATTGGCTTTCCGCAACAAACTAGAGTGCCACCGCCAGCTTTCGTTACAGTGACTTCATTACCGCAAATGTTACACCTATACTTTTGTCCGACTTTTACTACCATTTTTTAACCTCAATAATTTTCGACAAACAATTCGTAGAAGCTTTGAGGATGCTTACAGGCTGGGCATGTTTTTGGTGCTTCCTTTCCTTCGTGTACGTATCCACAATTTCTGCATTTCCATCTAACAACTTTATCTTTATTGAATACCGTTCCGTTTTTCAAATTCTCCAAAAGTTTTCTGTATCTTTTTTCATGTTTCTCTTCAACTTCTGCGATTTCCTTGAAAGAATCAGCAATTTCGTTTAAACCTTCCTTCCTTGCTGTTTTTTCAAAATCAGGATATATAGTTCCCCATTCCATTTTTTCTCCTTGTGCAGCAGCCAAAAGATTTTCTTCAGTCGTTCCTATTTTTCCAGCAGGATATGAAGCAGTTATTTGTAAATCCCCGCCTTTTAAGTGTTTGAAAAAAACTTTGGCATGTTCTTTTTCATTATTCGCTGTCTCTTCAAATATTGCAAATATTTGTTCATAACCTTCCTTTCTAGCAACACTTGCAAAATAGGTGTATCTATTTCTTGCCTGACTTTCACCCGCAAAGGCTTTCAATAAATTCTCTTCAGTTTTTGTGATAAAATCACCCCACAATTTATTCTACAGATTATTTAGAGATTTTATTAAACTTCTCACTAATCCATTTCCAATTTAAGTTTTTAAAGAATGCTTCGAAGTACTTGTCCTTGTTTGGTCCTTGATCGAGATAGTATGCATGTTCCCAAACATCCAAGGCTAATATTGGTATTGCTTCCCAAATCGCTCCTAGATCATGAAAATCGACGTTGTAATTGTGTAACCTTCCGTCAATCGAGTCAAGGCACAGAAGAACCCATCCTCTCGAGCTTTTTGCTATTGCAAGGAATTCATTCTTCCATTTCTCGAATGAGCCAAAATCTTCTTTTATTTTTTCAGCCAATTTTCCAGTCGGCTCTCCGCCTTTTCCCCCTAGACAATCAAAGTAAATTTCATGCAATATCATCCCACTAGCGTTATGACTTTCATTCAATTTTATGCCTCTAACGGCGCTAAAATCACCCTTATCTCTCATATCTTTTATTTTTTGTTCGATATCATTTCTGTTATTTACGTAAGCAGCATAGTGTTTATCGTGGTGAAACCTGATTTGCTGTTCTGATATCCCCTCTAATGCGTTATAAGGAAATGGTAATGGTTTTATCTTGAAATTTTCCACAATTTCACCCCCTTATATTTTATATTCGAACAGTTTTTAAACATGATTCACAAATTAAAAAATATTGTGATTTATTGACTCTAGAAGAATATTATAAAAAAAGAAATTTTAACAAATCTCCAGAACCGAAGGGAGACGAAAAAAACCCTGAAGGTAGTAAAATTTTTGTTATACAAAAACATGATGCCAGTCATTTACATTATGATTTAAGATTAGAGATAGAAGGTGTTCTAAAAAGTTGGGCAGTACCGAAAACCCCACCCGAAGAGATGGGGATAAAACGCTTAGCTGTGCAAACTGAAGATCATCCATTGGAATATGCGGGTTTTGAAGGAAAAATTCCTGAAGGACAATACGGAGCGGGCACCGTAGAGATATGGGATAAAGGAAAGTTCTTACCAGAAAAAATTAAAGACGATGAGATTATTTTCGAACTCCAAGGTAAAAAAATGAGGGGAAAGTTTGTTCTGATAAGATTGAAAGATCGAAAAAACTGGTTGTTCTTTAAGAAAAAATAGGCAATAAAATTATTTTCTAATTATTGCCAAGCCTTTATTCGTTATTTTTATCGGATAAACGTCTGTTCCATGGCTTGTTCTTCTCATCTTCCTGATTATCAGGCTTCTTGGTGAACCACCCACCACAAATTCTAAATAATGCAAGACGATTATACCATCTGCTATGAATTCTTCAATCCCGAATCTACTCAAGGATTTTGATTCTTCAGGAATTTCGGACAACAGAATACTAGTGGCATCTAGATGCCTTAATCCTTTCACGAATTCTGTCATTTCTGATCTGACATCTGCAAGGTCTAATGAAGAACAAACGAGTGTTAAACTGTCAAGCACGAATCTTTTTGCTTTTATAGTGTTAATCTTCTCAGATACCATGACTGGTAATTCTTCCAATTTCCAAGAGGGCAAATGCTCTATGATACATTTTCCTTTTTCAACGTAAGGTTGAAAATCCCATCCAAAAGCTTTAATGTCAGCAAATATGTTTTCTGGTTCTTGTTCTAAACTTATGTAAACCCCATTTTCCCCTTTTTGTAACCCTTCCCAAATGTATTGAAGACCAAAGATTGACTTTCCTGTTCCTGTTTCACCCGTGACAAGGTTCACGGAATTTTTTACAAAACCCCCCTGCATAAGTTCGTCTAAACCAGGTATGCCAGTGCTGACCCTGTCATCTGAAGACATAATATGGTTTTATGTATGAGTGCTATATTAAATTATGCACTCTTCATCTTACCTAAAAAATGTTTACGGGGGAAAAAAACAGAAGATCAAAGAGAGGTTGAAAGAATTCGCAGATGTTTGGAATAAACCTGATGAAGACATATTCGCTGAACTGTGTTTTTGTTTGTTGACACCACAATCAAAAGCGAGAGCTGCTGATAAAGCAATAAAAAAAATACGAGAAAAAAATATTCTTATTTCAGGTAAAATAGATGAAATTTTGGGGGAATTAAATATTTCAGGTGTCAGGTTTCCAGAAAACAAAGCAAAGTATATCATAGAAGCGAGGGTTTTTTTCACTCATAATGGAAAAATCGATATAAAAAGTAAATTGGATAAAGGAACTGCATTCGCAAAAAGAGAATGGTTAGTCCAAAATGTAAAAGGTCTTGGATACAAAGAGGCCAGCCATTTTCTTAGGAATATAGGGCTTGGGTTTGAGTTGGCTATTCTTGACAGACACGTAATGAAGAATCTTATGGAATACGGAGTTATCGAGGAGATACCAAAATGTTTGAGTAAAAAATGTTACTTGTTCTTTGAAGAAAAAGTAAAAAAGTTCTCTAAAAAAATAAATATCCCTATAGCTGATTTGGATTTGCTTTTCTGGTCTGAAGAAACTGGTGAGATATTCAAATAATGTCTTCTTTGACTTTTTTCAGATTGGTAAGAAACAACTCGTAAACGGGTAAGGTTATTTTACTCCTAAATTCACTCTCCATTCCAAGGATTTCCTCAAAACTTTTGGTCTTAAGAATTTTTTTGATTAAATCTTTAGCACTCATTTCAATTCTTTCGACTCCACGTGGCTCTATATTACCATACCTAGAGATAACAACTCCCAAGATCTTGTCGATATTGCTCGTGATTATTGCTCTGTAGCCATCGAAGAACTTTCTTTGAGTTTGAAGCATGTTTAATTCTCTTTTAATTACAGTTAACTCATTGATTAATTGAACATCTTTCCCACGCAGGATTAAACCATCACAATAGTTATGCATAAACCTTTTTGCATCGAAGAGTTCTTCTGTTGTGATACACAACCCTATGGGTTTGATATCATGCAGTGTTAAGGGCATAGCATCACTAATTATTTAGTAAAAAACAAATTAATATTATTAGAGGATTCCTGATGAAAAAAATAATTATAGTTTTTTTAATTTCTATTCTAGTTATTCTTATTTTGAGTTATCTCTTAGCTCCAGATAAGTTTACTTCAATATTACAACGTCTACAAATAATGCCAACCCCAGAGAAGAAGATTCCTGCCGAAATCAGTATAGCAGAGAAGGTTTTAGGGAAAACTACTAAAGATAGGCTTGATATGAAAATTCATTTAAAGGCAGGAACATTCGACCCTGAACGCATAGAAAAGCCAATTAAAACTGAAAGTTTATACGTAGCATCTTACCCTACTGAAACATCTAATTACTACATAGTTCAATTCGATGGCCCAGTAAAAAATGAGTGGATTAAAGATGTTAAAACTCTAGGAGTTGAAGTTTTTGGTTATATCCCCAACTATGCGTTCATTCTAGGAATGAATGAAAGAACTCGAAATTCAGTTGAAGATTTGGGTTTTGTCAGATGGGTTGGTATATACCAACCTGCATATAAAATTGATCCAACATTAATGGGACTTATTTTAGGGAAATCGTATGTAAAAGGATTAAAAGAGAAACCCATGGGTAACGATGATAACAAAATAATGCTTTCATTAGTACTCTTTAAACATGAGGAAGATGATGTTTATGTTGAATTACAAAAAATAGGAGCAGAAATAGTAGCAAAAGATAAAAACCTTGTCAGAATATCAATGAAAAGATCTGATATATCAAATATTCGAGATATCGCTCTGATTCCTAATGTAAAATGGATTGAAGAATACAAACAACCTGAACTTTTTCTGGATGTGAGTGCTGGGATTGTTTCTGCGCCACAAGCATGGAACTTAGGAGTAACCGGTAAAGGAGTAAATGTTTCTGTCGTGGATACTGGTGTCGATACTGGAAAAACAGATAATATACATCCTGACTTTAAGGGTAGGGTTGTTGGATTAATCGACTACACAGAGACTGATATAACAGATGGAATAGCTGAAGATAAGCTTGGCCATGGAACTCACACCTCTGGTACTGTGCTCGGGAATGGAACGGCTTCTAATGGAAACTACACTGGGATTGCACCTGGAGCCAATTTAATCCATCAGCGTGTATTTGGCGATTATGGTTGGTGGGAAGGCCCTGAAGATTTGCGTGATATTTTTAATGATACATTTGAGGCTAAAGCTAAAATTTCCAGTAATAGTTGGGGAGCGAGAACTTATGGTAAATATGGTGAGTATGATGCTCAGGTTGATGATTCTGTTAAAATGAACGACATTATAATAGTTTTTGCTGCTGGTAATGAAGGTCCCAGTAGCGGAACTATTAGTTCTCCTGCGAACGCTAAGAACGTTATAAGTGTCGGTGCTTCAGAAAACAATAAACCCTATGTCGATGCAATGTATGGAAATACGTATTCTGATGATCCGAATTCTGTTGCATCATTCAGCTCGAGAGGGCCTACTGATGATGGAAGAATAAAACCTGATGTCGTAGCTCCTGGCACAGCAATACTAGCTGCCAAATCGATTTATGCAAGTGATTCAACTTACGGATACTATGGTGGTGTTGTGAATGGAAGTGGTGGTGATTATGGTTATATGGCTGGCACTTCAATGGCAGCACCACATGTTGCGGGAGCTGCATCCCTAGTTGTACAATATTATCAAGATAGATATGGTTTTACGCCGAGTGCAGCTTTGGTGAAAGCATTATTAATAAACGGGGCGGAAGATATGGGATATGGTTACCCAAGCAATGACCAAGGTTGGGGTAGAATAAACCTTTCTAATTCTCTCTTTTCAAGAGAAAATAGAACAATAATCTTTCATGATGAAGAAATATCTCTTATAACTGGTAATTACACTGCCTACAAGTTCAACGTGACTGAAGCGACAAAACTAAAGATTACGTTAGCTTGGACTGATCAGCACGGGGACTTGATAGCTTCCAAGGCTTTAGTCAACGATTTAGATTTGGTTGTTATTTCCCCGAGTGGTTATGCATACCATGGTAATGATTTTTCTTATCCATTCGATGATACCACTGATGATGTTAACAACGTGGAGAATGTTTTCATAAATACGCCTGGAGACGGGAATTATACAGTAATAGTTTATGGGTCTAACATACCCTATGTTTCTCAAGACTTTGCGTTGGTATTATCAGGTAACGCAACGGGATTGCCTTTCTCGATAAATGAGGATATATTTCCCCCGAGTATTTATGATGTTCGACCCGGTAATAATAAAACTGAGCTTGGCTCTGATGCTGAGATTAAAGTCAAAGTTGCAGATGATTACGGTATTGATACTGTTTGGTTAAATTATTCCAGTAATGGGACTGATTGGTTCACGAAAACAATGACTAATTTAACCCAGGACGAGTACAACGCGACTATTACCATAAATGAAGATGGGACTTGGATTTACAGAATAATGGCAAATGATACATCTTCTAAAAAGTCCTCAACTAGAAACTATTATCTCTGGAGTAGGGAGCCGATAAAAGTTGCAATCTTAGATTCATTCGGAACGGATTATGCTCTATACTGCCCATGGGATGAACTCAACTCGAACTGGTTTAACTATGGTATATCACCGATCAATGTCGATTACACATACCTGAATAAAGAAAATATAACCTATGAGGATTTGAACAATTCAAACGCCGATGTTCTCTTAATTCCTTGTGCGTGTGATACCGAGTATGAATTTACAGATTTGGAGATTGAGGCAATAAAAAAATATACGATGGAAGGACATGGTTTGATCGCAACAGCTGGGACTCTATATGCTTCTTGGCCCAACAACAACAAACTCGCATTTTTGTTCGGGATGCGCGGCGATATCAGCTATGATGCTGAGTACTTTGATTACATGAATGTAGATGATGCTGGACATCCTATCTTCATAAATATGCCATTGAAATACACGCCAGGGTATCCTGTCAGCGCTACACCTGATGATTATAGGTGGGATAAAGATGATTTGGCTGGAGGTAAGTATATAGCCACGTCTGACAATAACGTAAGCGCGATAATAGTTTATCGAAATATTAGTTACATAACATACTGGCCAGAATATTACTCCACAAATTATGATAAACAATTGTTATACAATGCGATGACTTGGTCAAAGTTCTACTCGGAAGAGCATGATATAGTTTTATCCTCATTGAGAATGCCTCCATATGTTAAACCGGGAAGAAATGTTTCCATGAATGTTACTGTTACAAACTATGGACTCGAGGATGAGATCGATTTAGAAGTGCAACTTTTAGTGAATGGTTCAGTTGAAAAATATCAAACTATACCAAATCTTAAGAGTTTACAGAGTATGGGATTAAACTTCAATTGGTCCAGTGAAAATATGGGCATCTACAATATCACATTATACGCTAAGAACGTGACCAATGAAACTCTGGTCGAAAATAACTTTAAGACAAGTTTCCTGAAGGTGGCTATGTATGATATTCTGCTCGTGGACGATGATAAGGGCAATTCATATGAAACTTACTATGAGAATGCTCTTTCTGCAAATAATTATAATTATGTAAAATGGGACGTGCAAACTTCTGGTAGTCCTTCTTTACAAACACTACAAGATTTTGATATGGTGATTTGGTTTACTGGTGATGATTGGACAACGACTCTTACTTATCAGGATCAATACCATCTAGAGAATTTCTTAAATAGTGGTGGGAAGTTATTTGTGTCTGGACAAGACATAGGTTATGACATACGTTATGATTTCTTCTACAGTTACTATTTGCATGCTAAATATCTTTTAGACGATTCGAACATTTTCACACTCGGTGGCGTGGAAGGGGATCCTATTAGCAACGGTTCATCGATCGAGATAGATGGTACCGGAGGTGCCAACAACCAAAAATGGCCGGATGTGATTGCTCCTTTGAATGGAGATGCAAAAACTATCTTCACTTATACTGGAGGTGACTGTGGTGCCGTAAGGACCAATACATTTGATTACAGGATAGTTTATCTTGGGTTTGGTTTCGAAGCGATAAACAATAGCCAAGACAGGATTACTTTGATGCGCAGGAGCATTGAATGGTTGAACAAAACGGATAGAGAGCCTTATGTAATTCTAAAATATCCTATAAACAATTCGATTTTTAGTTCCAACGAAACCTGGTTTAATGTGACTGTATTGGATGATTTTAAAGTTGATAACGTAACTCTTTATGGAAACTTCAGTGGATATTGGAAGGCCAACACAACTCTTTACCCGAACAATAATACAGAAACTGGGGTCAAGCTGAAACTCAATGTGGGGGCTTACATCTGGAATTATCTGGTCTATGATAATGCATCCCAAAGTGATTGGGGCAGTGAAAATAGGACGGTCCGCATAACTTCATACACAACGACGAGTACGACTACTGCTGCAACGACTACATCAGTGACGACCACGACTACTGCACCTGCCACGACATCTAATACGACGACTACTGTGACGTCATCCACCAGCACTAGCACAACTGTTTCTACATCTTCGACGACCACAGCCGAGCTTACGACTACCGCCTGTGGAGAATTCGGGAATTCATGCCAATCGGATGAAGAATGCTGCTCTGGTTATTGTTGCAATAATATATGCTTGACTAGAGAATGTGGGACTAGTGAAGTTGAAAAACGATTCGAAATCGGTGGGTTGCATATTGCAATTATTACTGCTGTGGCATCAGTTTCTGCTGTCGGGGTATTATATTATACTGGTCACTTGAAAAAAATAATTGGAAGAATTCCATTCAAAAAAGAAGTTTCACCTTCTGTAAGTTTTGCTGAAGAAATCGGTGCGTTGAAATCAAAAGTAAAATCATTAGAAGAACAGGGCATCGACGCTACTGAAATAAAAAAAGAATTATTATTAGCAGAGAACGCAATTAAAAAGGGTTTAAAAAATTTGGCGTATGATCATTTGTTGAATGTCCGAAAGAAAATGAATGGTTAATTTAAAAAATTTTGATTTATGTAATCCTAAAGTATTAATAGCTAATAAATACCAATAGATAACTTTACGTGATTCCATGCCTATACGTCAGCCAATAGTTGCAGTGTTGGGTCATGTAGACCATGGTAAAACAAGTCTTTTAGACGCGATTAGAGGTAGTACTGTAAATCTAATGGAACCTGGACAAATCACTCAGCACATCGGGGCTTCATTCATTCCAATAGATATCATTAAAAAATTCTGCGGTTCGTTACTCGACAGGTTTAAAATCAAAATCACAATACCCGGTCTACTTTTCATAGACACTCCCGGACATGCGGCCTTTACAACGTTGAGAAGAAGGGGAGGCTCTGTAGCTGATTTAGCTGTTTTAGTGATAGACATAAACGAAGGTTTCCAACCACAGACAGATGAATCATTGAATTTTTTAAAACAATTCAAGACTCCATTCCTCGTAGCTGCGACTAAAGTTGATTTAATATCAGGTTGGTATCCGCACAAGAATGAATGTTTTATGGAGAGCTATAAAAAACAGAGTGAAAGCGTTCAAGAAGATGCGGAAAAGAAAATTTACAACATAATCTCGCAGTTATCGATGAGGGAGTTTGAAGCCGAAAGGTTTGACAGGGTTGGTGATTTCAAAAAACAAGTTGCAATAGTTCCTACTTCTGGTAAAACTGGTGAAGGGGTTCCAGAATTACTGATGATGCTGGCTGGGTTGTCACAACAATTTTTAAAAGAGAGACTTGAATTATCCAAAGCTGCTAGGGGTGCTGTCTTGGAAGTCAAGGACGTAAAAGGTCTAGGAACGACAATAGATGCGATAATTTATGATGGAAGTGTAAAATGCGGAGATTATTTGATAATCGGTGGAAAAGAACCTTTAACAACAAAAATAAAGGCATTACTGAGACCTCCTGTTTTGAAAGAATTGCGCATAGAGAGAAAATTTGAATCTGTGAAAGAAGTGCATGCTGCGGCCGGAATAAAGATTTCTGCACCGAATCTTGAGAACGTAATCGCTGGTAGCCCTATAATATGTGTTTCTGATAAGACAAAAGTTGAGGTGGCAATGAAAACAGTCCAGAAGGAAGTGGAGGAAGTAGAGTTTTCAAAGGAAGGTGAAGGGGTTGTGGCAAGGGCAGACACTCTCGGTAGCCTGGAGGCTTTGATTACGATATTGAAAGGTAATGGAACACCGATAAAGAAGGCTGAAGTCGGACCGATAACAAAACAAGATATCGTTGAGTTAGATTCGGTCAAGGATGAACTGAGAAAAGTTATTCTTGCTTTTAATGTTGAAACTTTGCCGGACGTTGAGGTAATGGCAAAAGACCATAAGATTCAGGTATTCAAGAACAACATCATCTATCGAATAGTAGAAGATTATCAGAAATGGTGTCATGACGAGAAAGAAAGAAAAGAATCAAAAAAATTAGAAGAGATTGCACGCCCATGCAGAATAAGAATCTTACCTGGTTTTGTTTTCAGAAAGAGGAAACCGGCTGTGTTTGGAGTGGAGATCTTAGCAGGCTTTTTGAAACCAGGAACCCCGATGAAGAATGAGGAAGGTAAGGATATCGGAAAAATAAAGAATATAGAGAAAGAAGGTAAGGTTATACAGGATGCGAAGACCGGGGATAAGGTTGCTGTTTCTATGAATGAGCCCACTGTCGGGAGACAGGTAAACGAGGGTGATATTTTAATTTCCGTGATAACTTCAACTAATTTGAAGGCCTTGAAAGAAATTTGGGATAGGTTGCAGGATGATGAGAGACTCCTTTTGAAGGAATGGGAAATGGTTTAAGCAATTATGTTTTTCAATTTTCCAAGATAAGTCCCATCCAAAAGATACAAATCAGCATTATCCATATTAACAAAATTATTCTTTAGCAATGGGCCTAGGAGTTCATCATTCGTTCTCTTTATATTGACAGATGTTCCTCCCAACAAACGATTGAATGCAGGCATTAGTACAACTTCCAGTCTGCCTATATTATCAGTTTTATATTTCTCCTTTATTTTTTCCGGGATAATCTTGCCTTTAATCCAGACCGGTTCTATGATTCTGTATCCAAACTTGTCTTTGAATTGGATTGTAGGATGCGTGTGACCCATCATCAAATAATCGCAAGTTATGAGTTCTTTAGAAGGCCAGGTGTGTCCATGTAAAAAACCGAACTTTCCAATCTTGAACCCTCTACTTTCATGAATTTCAATCCCTTCAGGAGATAATTGTTTTACATAAGTGTCGTGATTGCCCAGACATACATCTACTTTAATTTTTTCAGAGATTTCTTTTAACAATTGTGGTATTTCTCTCATTTCTTGGTAACTTATTCCGGGGACATCATGCTTCAAATCGCCGAGAATCACAAGCCTTTTTGCTTTGGTCTGCTTGATTAAATCCTCCAAGATTTTTTTTATCTCTTTGACCTGAGAGGGGATGTTTATCCCAGATTTGTAGAGCTCATATTCTATACCGATATGTAGGTCGGCTATGGCTAAGACTCTTATTTTTTCGAGAAATAACGCTGGACAATTCTTTATGAACCTCATCTAAAACCCTTAACGCCAAAATCTTTCTAGAATAATAGTTGCTACAAAAACCCACAGACCGAAAAGCAAGGGTTGAAGAATGTAGAACGAGTACGGAATTGCTGGTATAAACCCTATTACGAACGGTGTTATAAAAAGGTTCAAGAATCCGGCTATTATCCCAGAGACAAAATTCTTTATTGTCGCCATTTCAAACCACCTAATAATTATTTGATTTTTGATTTAAAATCTATCCGACTGGTTGAAAAATGTTAACGAATCAAAGAATTATTACCAGAATGTGAGAAGATTATGAGTTTATGAAGAAACTCTGTAAACATAAGGCCTTTTTCCAGCACGAACGCTTAGATCTTCATGTCGCATGGGAGGTGAGTATGCTACTATCCGAACTCTCTTAGCCTTATCTTCTCTACAAAGTTTATTTAAAATTCTTATAATTCTATCATGTTGGTAGTAAACATAAGGTTTGCTAGTAACACTGTAAGCAACCAGGGATGCTACAGAAGAACCCGAAGTGTATACATCACTGTATCTGCCAGTAAGTTTTCTTAATGCCTCATAAGTAAGTGTTCTAAGCTCCTCTTCTTGTTTTTTTGTAAACACCATATTTTTTAAATCATGTATAAAACATTTAAACCTTTTGCAAACATTTTTCGATTTAATCAGAGAACAAAAATCTAACTTCATCAAAAAAACTTATCAAATTGAAGTGTGATAATTTTACCATGCCTAAGACAATCGGAACGGTGATATCATCCTTCGAAGGTCCTTCCACTTATCAATTCAGTTTCGTGATAAAAGAAGATTCTGACGAGATACCAGTCCATAAAGGGCAGTTCATACAGACCAAGACTGAACAAGGCATTCTCATCGGAAGAGTGGATGAAATCATCAAGACGAACAGATATTTCATGCAGGCCGAATCTGTGAGAGAGTATGAGAAATCCGGCAAGTCGATGATGGACATGTTTCCTGTGGACAGATGGGAGTATCTTGTAGCAAAGACAACTCCTCTGGGCATTTATAATGATAATCTAATGAAGAGAGTGACTTATCCTCCTTCGCCTGGCTTAGCTATTGAAGAGGTTGATACTGATATTTTATCTAAGTTTCTTGGCCTGGACGAGAAAGGATTGAACATAGGCAAGATAATGTTCCATGATCTGGATGCTAAAGTTAACTTGACTAAGTTGTTTCACAAGCATCTGGCTATACTGGCGATAAGTGGAGCGGGGAAGTCTCACCTTGTATCAGTGTTCTTGGAAGAGTTGTTGGACAGGTCTGACAATATGGGAAGGCCTTCCATCGTTGTTGTCGACCCGCATGGGGAGTATGCTGGGTTTATTGAGGATAAAAATTATTCCAAAAGAGTGAAGGTTTTTGGCAAGGGCAACGTGAGCATATCCGTCTCTTCCCTTTCACCTTATCAGATATCTGAATTCCTACCAGAGATATCGGCCGTGCAAAAAAGAGAGTTGAACAAGATCATTGGCAGGATGAGGAATGAGAAAAAAGAATACGGGCTTAAGGAACTGCTGGACGAGATAGAGAAGGCTGAGATGAAAAATTCGACGAAGAATACTTTGATGAGCTGGTTGTCTAACCTGGAGATGATACATCTTTTCTCTAAGTATAATAAACCTTCGATAGAGGATTTGGCCAAGCCAGGACAGTTGAGTGTTATCGACCTGTCTGGGTTTAACAGGTTGAACGAGAAACAGATCATAGTCACTTACTTTGCCAGAAAATTGTTCAATGCCAGACATCAGGAAAAGATTCCTCCTTTCATTTTAGTTGTTGAAGAAGCACATCAGTTCTGTCCGGAAGGCGTGGAAAGACAAGGGGCGATATCCAAGGGAATAATAGAGACAATAGCAAGAGAGGGAAGGAAATTCCATGCATCTTTAGTCTTGATATCACAAAGGCCGATTCAACTTAGTACTACAGCCCTGAGCCAGTGCAACAGCCAAATTCTCTTGAGGATTGTGAACCCCTACGACCAGAAGCACATAGCTGAATCTAATGAGGCTATAACCGGTGATTTGATCAAGTCTTTGTCCGGGTTGCAGGTTGGTGAGGCAATCATAACCGGGAATGCTGTCAATCATCCCTTGTTTGTCCAAGTCAGACAGAGGAAGAGTAAAGAGTCGTCTAGACTTGGGATGAGTTTTGAGGATGCTATTGTTTCGTACAATGATGGGATAAAAACAAAGGAAAAAGATTTGGATACTTTTATGTAAATTCAATTAGAAAGTTCTGAGCTTATAGCTACTAAACAATATTTTGTCCTTATAGAAACTTTAAAACACTAAAATTCATAGTTTTTTTTGGGAAGGTGTAATGGAATTATTGAATTATTTTAAAAGATACGTATTAGTCGTTCTTGGACTTCTTATTATGACTAGTCTATTCTCGTCATTTGTTTCTGCGATTGATTGTCAATACACAAAAGAAATTGTTGAATCGACAGAAATCAAATTTCTTCCATTTGATTACAAGGGGAATCAATTAAAAGAACTGACAATCCAATTAAATGAAAATTGGGGTCAACCAGCAAAAATAATCAATCCCAACTATCTAGAAGTTGAAATTCTTTTGAAAATAAATACTAACGTTAAAGGTAACTTTGGGTGTAGTGGCACATTGGATTTCATGATAACAAAAAACCTGACTATCCCAGCAAATGATTTTATTGAACTTCAGGCTGAAAACCCTTTGTCACGGTTCGTTCAGTGCCAAGAGTCTCGCTGGACAGAACCTTATGAAATCCAATATCAAGTCACCCAACTTGTAGATGTAAGACCCGTTGAAATAAATCACACAAAAACAGTATGTAATGGAAAAAACGATGGTGAACCCTGTAATCTCCCAAGCGAATGTGGTGGTGGGCATTGTATAGAAGAATTTTGCTCAAATTCCGATGTTTGTTTTAACAATGATTGTAAGTGTAAATTTGATGAGGTTCAATGCGATGACAATAAAAGATGTGTAAAGAAAGCAGTCGTTCCTGAAGATGTTAAACCTGAATGCAATGAACCTCAGGAATGTGTTACAGGATACATAAATTCAGAGACAGGATTATGTACCAAATCCCCTGCGCAATTACAAGATGAAGAGTTGGCTCGAAAAGAAAAAGAAAGAAACTTCATAATTTATGCAGTCTTACTTGTCTTGTTATTAGGAGGTGTTATTTTTTACTTAAGGAATAAAACGATTCAGAAAAAAATTGAATTAGAAGAATACGAATTGAATAAATTAAAAAATCAAATAAAAAATATAGAGGAACAAACAGAAAAAACAAAAAATGAAATTAACAAATTAAAAAAATTGAAATTAGAAGAAAAAAAACGTAGAAAAGATCTTGAAGAACTATACAAAACACCATTCCAAGATCCCCAAGCAAGTGATAGATTTGTAGTAAAAAATCCATGCTTGGGAGGTTACAGATGCTTCTATCAAGAAGGTTTACCATTAGAAGATTATCCCATTTCGAGACTGGTTCATCGATGGGTTTGGAAAGAGCATCATGGAAGATGGCCTAGACCTGGTTATCATATACACCATATTGATGGAAATAAGAATAACAATGACCCTAGTAATCTTGAAGAAAAAGAAGGGGAAGAACATTTTCGAATGCATAGAACAAAATAGGAATAATCAGATAGGTTTTTGTTCTTGATAATATATCTCAAAAATTTTTATTTCAATCCATCAATCCTATATTTAATCGTATGAACAACCCCATAAAATTCAACTTGAACGAAATCTCAGAAAAAATCACAAAACCCTGGTCTCCAGAGAACATAGAAACAGTAAATGATTATGTCATCGGAATAGCAAGGTTCGACGGCAAATATCACTGGCACAGGCATGATAAAGAGGATATTGAAGAAATATTGGAAATAAATTTTGAAATTTTCAAGTATCTGGTTCAGTCTGACCCTGTGTCCATGGTTTGTATTTTTCTTCTTTAACTAATTTTTTGGCTAATTCAGTTCCCTTTTCTGTAATTTTATACCAATTTCCCACACTATGAAAAGGTCCTTCTCTTTCTTCACAAGGAGTCATATAGTCAAATTCTAATAAAAACGCCAATGGTGCGTCGATTCCACCATCTTGAGTAAAGTAACCCTTTCCCTTCAGATAAGTTAATATCAAAGTTGTTGCAGCTGAATTTATAATACTTTTTCCGTGCTTTTCTAACTCTTCCGTCATTTTATCAACATCATGAAGAATGTAGTTAAAAGATTTAAACCTTTTTTTAGATGTATTTTAGACTTTTTGTGCAGGATAGGGTTATACTGAAAGATTGAAACAAGATGGGATAACGACTAGATTCTAATCTTTTACTATCAAATTAATTTTCATGGCAGAAGTCGTCTTAGAGCCAATGGAAACAAAAGTCTATAGAGTGAAAATAAAGTTAACAGACCCAGCAATCATAAAATGGGTAGATACGAGGTTAATCAAAGAACAATTCGAACTATCTGGATTACTAGAAAAATATCCAAATAGCTTATTAGTAGAAGCTGAGTATGAAAAATCCTCTGGTATTTTTTACTTTCTCTTACTTGGTCCTCATAATATAAAGTATGAGGATGTGAAATCTGCTGTGGATGACGATATGGTTAAAATAAAAAAAAGAATGGAATAAAGACCAAATCTTATAAAATAGTTCTATCCTTTAATGTATATAAAATAAATTAAGATAAAAATAAAAAGAGGGGTTTTAGAGTTGAGGCATTATGTAAATTACAGCGATATAGCCAACGATGAAAACTATGAACACCCACTTTATTATTCTCATTATAGCATGCTCTTCCCAAGTTCCTACGTTTATCGGACCTCGTAGCGCAAACTTTGAGACTGGCCAAAATAACCATGTGCCAAAAGGTGTGACACAGTCAGCTCCGATGTGGCATAAACAGCCGAATGAAAAAGCACCTGCGACATAGAGACCATTGGTGAAATGACCATACCAAGCAAATACAGATATTATTGCAAGGGTAGTTATGGCCACAGCGAAGAAATTATGCAGTAGCTTTCTGTGGTATTTCTTTAGTTTCCAATATAAATCGATATCGGGGGACAGAGCGCCAATACACACCGCAAAAGGTACTAGTGCTAATTCAGGGTTGTTGATAAGCCAGTTGAAGTAAGAGAGATCGGGGTTACCATTTGATATATTGTCAACAAACGCTATGATATCGCTGATACTAGGTTTTGGGGCGAATACTAACAGCAATCCGAAGAGCAGATAGAAGGCTATTTTTACATGGTTTCGTAGCATCAATACTTTGTCCATCCTATTTACTTTCACTTTTCTCTCCAAAGACAGTAAAGACAGGATTTGAATTTATTCAATACAGCTTCATCTAAGTTTTTTTATGGAGTTGTCTTTTGACCAATAGTTAGTCAAAGTGATTTTTTTGGAGAGAGCATGAAACTTGAGTATAAGTAATCAATTAAACGTTAAATAACTATTTTCTCCCTTGTGGGAGAAAAAATTAGAAAGGTTGAAACAACAAATATCGCTATTTAAAATTTACTTCTTATAGAATAGTTCATGGACACAGTCATATTGCAAAAGAGATTACGATACCTTGAAGATGCACTTGAAAAACAAGATCTTTATGCTTTCCTATTCGTCGACAGAGAAGCCATAAACCCCAGTCACATCGCTCGTGATATAGTTGGTACTGGTTTCGTAGGGTTGTCTGCTTTTTTAATAACTCAAGACGGTAAAAGAAAAGCTATCGTAAGGGGATACGATGCAGATAACATACCAAAAGTCTATGAAGTTACTGAATATGAAACTGGGTTCAATAAAATACTCTTACAAGAATTAGAAAAAATGAAGGGGAAGAAATTAGCGTTGAATTATTCTCCTAATCTAGCTGGTGTTGACACTCTATCTCACGGAACATACTTGATAATAGAAGAAGTTCTGAATAAAATTCCAGGGTTAAAAACTGTATCGGCAGAAGATGTCTTGATTTCGAGTGTGGGAAGAAGATTCCCCGAAGAAATCGAGCTCTTTAAAAAAGCTGTAGAAATAACAGATGAAATCTTGGATGAAACCCATCATAAATATTTAAAACCAAGCTTTACAGAGATTCAAGTTGCTAAATACATGAAATGTCGGATGAAAAGTCATGAAGTAGAACCGGCCTTCGATCCTGATGGCTGTCCCATAGTCGCCACCGGTAAAAATACTCTGAATGGGCATCATAAACCCGCCCATGTTCATATAAACAGAGGTGATCTAGTCAACATAGACTTTGGTGTTAAGTACGAAGGTTTTTGCTCTGACCTTACATGGACTTGGTATGTTCCGAATGAGGGTGAAGACGAACCACCAAGAAGAATTGAAAAAATGTTTAATGTACTCAGAATAGCGGCAGATGCGGCAATAGCTGCAATGAAACCTGGAGCTATCAGTCATGAGATAGATTCCATACCACGTAAAGTTATCTCAGACGCTGGTTTTCAAGGATATCCTTATGGGACTGGGCACACGATAGGTAGAACTGCTCATGGGATTGGACCAGGTCTGTATCCGTTGAATGATACTTATAAAAATCAAGGACTTAGAGTTCTTGAAGAAGGGAATGTCATAACTGTTGAACCTGCTATTTTTGATTCGGAGATAGGTAGAGTTGCTGTAGAAGATGATGTCCTAGTTACAAGAAATGGAGCAGTGGTCTTAAACAAAAAACAACCTGTATTATTTGAAATTCATGGATGAAATTTTTGATAGATTTTTGTTATAAAGAAAATATTTAAAACTGGCGATAGTTCTCTTGTTCGAGCCACTGGAATTAAAAAGTAAAGGGATTAGAATTTAAACCTTAACTCTATTATTTTTGCTAATGATTAGTAAACAAGAGGCAGAAAGAATAAGAGGAAAACCTGTTGTAGTACCACGCCTAGTCAACATAAACTCCACATCACTCTATGATTGGCTTGAAGACATTCCCATCCTGCTTTTTCCAGATATAGCACCTGAAGTTCTGAGTGAAGAAGCAGAGTTCATCGTTCATCCAGGGTTTTATTATAGGTTGAGTGAATTCCAATGCAAAGGTTACTCAAGTTATCTGGACAGGTTGAAGTCAGAAACTCAATCCTTTCTAGGAAAAAAACCTGTTTTAGTCTGGACACCAGTGGATTATAAAAAAGAAACTCTAAGAATTTTGGGTATAAACAGGGATTCAGCGATTTTGGTTCCCACTGAAAGTTTTGGGATGAAATTGATAAACGAGTTACTCAGAATGGAAGATGATGAGTTCCTTAAAGAGTTGTCTGTATATGTTAAGCTCGGCAATGTGAATGGCGAAGCTAAATATGGCTGTGCCAGAGGACTTAAAAGAAGATGTGAACATTTTAACATTAAAACTCAAATCGTAGAAAATTTAACCTATGTCTAGGTTTTTGTAAATACTTTTTAAAAAAACTATTAAATCGCAACGCCCTTTTCCATGATAACTCTTTCTGATATCACATCATTATCTTCTTAGAACAAAGATCTATCTGATTGTCCTATTGAATCTTTATCGCTATCTGCATAAAAATATCCTTAAATCCTTTATTTCTAATGAAAGATTAGATGGCATGGCTGTCAGAATTGAATCTAAAAACAAACAACCAACAGAGGAAGAACTTAAAAAACTTAAGAAATACGTAGAGAATGCTGAGACAGGTGGTTTCAAAACTTTTTATTCTAGTAATCCCGATGCAGTGTTTGTTCCTCTTTCAAAATCGCCTTATGAACAAAAACCAACTGTAGTGGATGTAATGACTCTTTTGAATATGCCAGATCATTTAAGAAAAACAGCTCAAAATGTTGTAAGATTAGGCAGAGCTACAGCAGATGATGTTGCCGAACAAACTCATAGAGCTAGAGCAGCTGAAAGTGCATATTTAAATCAACTTGTTATCATGGGCTACTTGAAAAAAGAGAGGGAAGGTAGAAAAGCCTACTTCTATGTAGAACCCAAATAGCATCTTCTCTATGTATAATAATTTACTGACAATAGACTTAAGAGTTTTAATGACTTTAGATGATTAATGATAGACGCAAAAACCACAGAAGAGATGGTTGCCTTATACATAGGTTGGGATGAATTAGAAAAACAACTGGCGAACCAATGGGGAACAGAGAGGGAAAAAATAATCGACTTTAACCTCCTGAAACCGAGAAGGGGGGAGGAATTTAGATCAAGACCTCAAGTCTTAGACGGGTTGGAAGATTTATACAACAGAGTTGGATCGACCAACAACGAAGAGGAATTCATCAAAGCAAAACTCAATGCTTCCATGTATTTTATTCGCGCCTTGATGGGCGAAATCATACCATTTCCTGAGTATGTAAAGAATCTAACTGGATTAACGCCCAAACTGATCCCTGAAGATGTGATACAAAAACACAAAGAAATACTGTATGCCCGCATGGAAGACGTAGGCTATAAACCAAAGCATGAAACGTTCGAAAAGTTTTTCAAAAGAATAGTTATCAGTAAAGAAGAAGCTTTGAAACAGGTAGAGATGACCAGACAAACCGTTCCACATCTAGTTCAAAGTGCTCTAGGTTTTGGCGATCTTGCAATCGATTACGAAATCAAGAATGAAGAAGTAGATGATTTCTGGGGGGCTTGGACTTCAAAAGAACCAGGTCAGCCATTCCTACTACGTTTTAACTTCCATCCTAAAAAGCACTGGCGTAACGGTGATATAAAGAGAATATCGGTCCATGAATATGGTCATTTCGTTCATGGGCAAAATTTAATGAATGGTATCTCAACAGGACAAACAAACCCATTCATCGGAATTACAACAGTCCATGATCCTCATACTTTCAGTGGAGAAGGTTCAGCAAATGCCATCTTGCACTTACCAGAAGTGAGAAAAAACCTTTCCAAGTATGAATTGCTATCGAGAGACCGCGTTATTGCTGCAAATTATCTAAGCAACAATGCTCTAATTTGGGCCAACGAAGGTAAAGATGAGGGTGAGTTAATAGAATACTTTAGAGGTTTTCCTTTCCTCACTAAAGAAGCACTTCTAGATAGTTTTGCTAGATGGAAAAAACCCTCTAGAAAAGCATACGAGTATGTCTATGGAAGGAGTCATTATATGCATCGTCAATTGCTAGGAAAGTTGCCTATAGAAAAACAAAGGGAGTTTTTAAGGTATGAAATGACAAGATACCGAATGCCTGAACGATTAATCGAATTTGCAAATAGATTATTTTCAGATTAATTTTTTTATCAAGCTCATTTTTCCAAGAAGTATTAGATGATTAATCAGAACTAACTCGCTTTCTCATCTACAGTTAAAAATGATCATCAGGATAGTATTCACTTCTTTCCTCTTTAGTCAGGAATTCCGAGAATAGTCGATCATAAAGACAACCACAAATATTGTATATTTTTTTCAACCTACCTCCTGGTATCAAAACAAAACCTTCTGTTTTTTCTCCTCCATCCATTGTAACCAATTTGAAGACGATAGTCTGAATATCTTTTTTTCTCCAACCAAAATTCATTCTAGTCAAAGCTCTGTTTACTCTGTATATCTGATCGTTATGTTCTATGGTCCCAATCCATTCATATTTCAAGTTTTCAGGGGGTGTATAATCTCTTTTGAAAAACATGCTTTTTAATGCAAATTTTAAAGGATTTAAGCGTGATTATCTGAAATAATTCGCCATTTCTATTCTTTCTTCGATTGTATAAGCAAATCTATCTGTAATCGATAAAACTTTTTCTAAAATATCCTTTTCATAATCCTTCGAACCTTCCATCATAACTTCCCGACCATCTCCATAAGAACCTAAAAATAATGGAGGGTTTGGAATCCTTCCTCTAGATATGGATACTGATGCTGAGCACAATGGTCCCAAATCTGTTTCTCCAGCACAACAACCTATGTAAATGTCCTTAATAAAATTCATAGCTTTTGATTCAAGTGCAGTTAAGTATCTGACACCGCCTTGAAAAAACATATCAGATTCCCATAATTGTTGAACATGAAACTTACGGGCATGATATTTCGGTGGCAAAGGCATATCACGTGCGGGTCTGTAGGTTGCATCAATCAATACAGCATCAGTTACATTATTTTGTAATAATGGAAGTGCCGTAAAATCTTCTTGTGATATTTGAACCTCTATTTTATCGTGTAAAATTTTCAATAGGTTCGAAAGGGTATCTCTATCGATATGTCTTCCCCTATCAAAAACCGGAATAAAGGCTCTGAATATTGTCATGATGAATTGGACGTAGATTAAAGATTTAAATAGGTTTTTTCATTAGAAGCAAGCCTTAAATCATTAACTTTCTTATCAAGTTTCATGTTAAACGTAGAAAACATCAATCCTGCATTCGAAAGAGCACTCAAGAATGTCTAGTCCCATACTCTTCTCTGTAACTTTCCAGGTCAAAGTCAACAACTGTTGTTTTTTCTTTTCTATGGTAGATGAAATAAATTATTAAGGCAGCAATGACAACAACTAGAACAGTCGCACTAACCTCGACAATAGGTATTCTTCTCAAAAAATCTAAAGGCATTTTAGTCAAGGCAAAACCTGTGAATAAAATCAACGACACTGCAGCAACGACATAAATTATCTTTCTTTTCTCTCTTGATTTAACTCTCTCTATTAAAATTTTAGATTCGAACTCATCTTCTAGTTCAAATTCAACTACCCTTGCTTTTCCTCTTCCTTGATAGGCATAGACTATTGAGATAATGACAACCACCATTGGAATAGTCACCCCGATTGTCCAAATTGGAATTCCAAGAACTTTCAATTGCACTTTAACTGGAACTGTTGTCGTAGTCGTCGAAGACGTGGTAGAAGTTGAACTGGTTGTTGTTGAAGAAGTTGTCGTGCTAGTTGTAGTCGTGGTTGTTACTACTGCAGGACCGCCGCCTCCGCCACCGCCCCCTCCTCCACCACCGATTGTAGTAGTCGTGCTAGTTGTAGTTACAACAGTAAAACTTGTCGTAGATAACGTTGAATTCCAAGTAGAATTACAGGATACGTTATAAGTGCTCACGTTCAAACCCGATGATAGAGTTATATTGGTTTGGACACCAGTGCCGTTCAGCATCAATTGAAAAGTCCCGTTATAATCATTCCAGAGATAAGAAAAAGAAGTGAGATTGCTAGACCAACAAGTGATGTTGATTGCTTCCGGCTGAGCAAATGTAGTACCGTTAACTTCTATGTAATTCACTGGAGCACAATCCTGATGACAACTCGTCACACTCTCGTTTAGAGACGTACAGTAACCATCCCCGCATACAACTGGGTTCAAATTTATATCTAAATAGGGCCTACGAGATGTATTAGAATATTCATTGCCCGCAAACCCCACATACCAACCTCCACCTACAAAATCACTGTATGCCTCCAACTGAACGAATACGTCATTCCCATTCTTAGTCTGGTTAATTACATAGTCTGTGATGTTCCAAACACTCCAAGTATCGGCAGAAGGGCAAGTAGAGGTGATATTTAAACCAAAAAATGTTGAATTTTCAACGTAATAATCCCCAGAGATATAATAATGATTGTTATAAACAAGTTCGTGAATCGTATGATTAACATTCTGCTTATTCTCGTTGGGTAAAACAGGTCTTAGAACGATATTTTGACAGTTGCTTACGTTAGTTACCCAGATTTTTACAGTAGCATTTTTTATTAAGTACCATGGTACCTCAGTGAGGTTTCCCAATGCCGTAATTCCCCTTGACATGTTGAACCAAAGGTATGAATGCTTTTCAGAGTCATATTTTGTGCAAATTCCGTGTCCTCCGTACCCACTGCCTTTCCCGACCCAAATTTTATCCTCTCCTACCCCATAACAACCGCCATGAGAGAAATTACAGTTCGCTTCACAAAATTCTTCCCCGTTCGAACAAGGATTTCCCACGCAACCTCCTGGAAGCAAGTTATTGCCGACCCATGTATCCTCGCTAATATTTACTCTCATAATTCCTGAGATATAGTCTCCATCAACTTCCATTTTTATTATGGATGAAAAATTCCCTGTAAAATTTTTACTAAAGAATAATACGAGTAAGGTGAAAACCGCTAAAATAAACGACGCTACTAATTTTTCTTTTTTGTATCCCACAATTCTAATTTAATTTTTAGAAGATAAAAAATGGTTAATTAAGAGACGTTATGATTTGAGTCACTCCATCTCTTCCTTTTTCTCTACCTAATCTGTATAAACTGCCTGTAACCGCATCTTCCAATTTTTCTTCATGTGTGATTAAGAAGACTTGATTGACAAAATCTCCAATTCTCGTCTTTAAAGTTTCGGCCAAATCTTCTATTGCTCTAGAGTCCAGGTTGTGAGTGGGTTCGTCCAGAACGAGCCATTTCAGCTGTGGTGCGAGAACAAGAGAGAATGCAATTCTAAGTGCAAGACAAGCTATGGAACGTTCTCCTCCGGAAGCTATGCCATCTGCATTGACCCATCTGTCAAACCTATCTTTTAACTGCAAAACGTAGTCACCGCCCTCTATGTTGAGAGCAATACTAGTAAAATCTTCATAAGGATAAATGTTGGGCCATATTTCATTCATTGTATAATTAACAGCATCGATGAATTCTATTCTCAGTTGTGTTTGCGTTTGTTCTAAGGCTTTCTCAAAAATTTTTAAGTCTTTAATTATTTTTTCTAATTTTATTATCTCTGCCTTTTGAGCCTCGACAATCTTGAGTTTTTCTTCTTCTTCGTTTTTTCTTATTTCCTTTTCTCCCAATAGCTGGTTTAAATTCTTCAATCTTTCTTCAAATTCCGATTTTTTACTAACTGTTTCAGTAAACTCTTTTCTTATTTTTTCTAAATCTTGACCCTTCAATTTTTGATTTATATCGGTTATTTTTCTTTCAACATCTTCCATCATGGAATTGAGGTAGACTAACCTTGATTTTTTGTTCTCAATCTCGGGTATTCTTGAATACAGAATTGATAGGCCTTTTTGTTCATCCTCGCTATTTTCGATTTCCTTCTGTAAATTCACAATTTCGATCTTCACAACGTTCAAATTTTTTTGATAGGATTCCAGAGTTTTCATGTACTTGGAATTTAATCTCCTCAGTTCCTTGAGTTGGGTTTGCAAATCATCCAAATCCTTGACATCGTTTAGGAACTGTTTGAATCTGTCAACCGCATCTTCCAATGAACCTAGACTCTCTTTTTTGAGAGTTTTTTCCTTTTCCAGAGTTTTTATTTCACTCTCTATTTTTTCTATCCTATCTTTCTGTTTTTGTATAAGTTTCTTCTTTTTTTCTTCGTTTAATTTGGACAGACATATCGGACACTGATCTTTCAAATTGTATACTTGCTCGAGAATATTTCGAGTTTCTGATAGTTGAGTGTTCAGTGAGGATACTCTCTTAACTATTTCTTCCAATTCTTTTTTTTCTTTGTCGAACTTATCCAACGGTTTCTGTCCATAATCCTTTTTTAAGTCATCCAACATTCCTTTTATTGAAAGTTTTCGAGAAATATCATTCTCCAATTTTTTCATCTTGTCTTTTTCCAAGAACTCAATTTTTGTTTTCGTTTCTGAAATCAGTTCTGTCAATTTTTCTTGCTCACTTCTTTTTTGTCTCATATTATTTTCCAACTGATTGATCTTTTCAGAGAACTCTTTCAGGTTGCTTTCAATTTCCTTAGAAGTTTTACCTTTCAACAATTCCTCGATATCTTTTATGAATTTTTTATTCTCATCAATCGCGGATTCAAGGGATTTTTCTTGTTCCTTGTAATGTGCCAAATCCCTATTAAGCTGTTCCAGTCTTTTTAATTCAACCTCTATTTCTTTTTTGATTCTATCCAATGCATCAACTTCAGCTGTAATTTCAAACTTATCCTTTCTCAATTTGTCCGAATCTTGAGTCAATTCATTGACAAGTTTCTTTAATCTGTCAGCATCAGTTTGCTCAATAATACTCTGTTTACCCAATTTTCTTTCAACTAGTTTGTTTGTTAAAGAGACTGTAGAAGATCTTGCTTTTTCGAATTTGTCTATAGCCATTAAATTGTCGATTTTTTTCATCCTTTCCCCTCGTGGTAAAGTAAGGAAATAATCCAATTGGTTCTGCTCAGAGTAAATCGCCTTAGAGAATAAATCGTAATTAACTTTCAGGACTTTCTCCACGAGTTCTGTAACTCTCTGTGAGTTTGGGGCATCGAGTAGTTTATCCCCCTCTCTTATTTCGGAATAAGTAGTTCCCTTTCCACGTTCAATAGTCCTCATCACAGAATAGGTCTTATTATCGATGATGAAATCTATAGTTACTTCAGCCTTATCTTGGAGAGAAGGCTTGTTCATTATTATGTCGTCAAGTTTTATTTTCTTGCTCTGTATATCTGGGAATGTACCAAACAGACCAAAAGATAGGGCATTCATGACAGTGGATTTTCCGCTACCTAAAATTCCGACTAAAGCATTAGTTCCTGCAGAGAAATCGAACTCTGAGTCTGAATGAGAACGAAAATTCTTCAACCTAACTTTTGTTATCATAATCCCTCATTTTTGAATGCCTGAGCAAGTGTTGTCTGCTTTCCAGTTAAAATATCAAATGCTCTTTCGGTTTCACCGTCACTCAACAACCTGAATACATTTTCAGTATCGAAGGAAGATGCAAACTTCAGTTCTTTCAGGTTATTTTTTAATATTTGCAAGCCAGTCTCTTCAACAGAGAGTTTTCTCTCCCTCAAATCTCTTAACAGTTCGATTTTTTTGGTAATCTCTTCAGATTCGAATTCCTTCGAGAAACGGATTATCGATTTTTCAGAGTATTTTTTTTCTATCTCCCTCAATTCTTTTTCAATAATGTCTGTCTCTTTTCCACTAATTTTTAATTTGATTATAGGAGGTTTATTGAAGTTTTGAGTAAATATTTCAGTTAAAACTTCTTCTATTTGATCTCTCACAGATAATTCAGGCTTAATTTTTAGTTCCTTGTAAAAGAGTTTTCTGTTGTTTTCTAACGGTATGAAATCGAATTTTATTTCATTGCCAATCTCAAGTTGATAAAATCCTTTTTGAGTCTCAGATTCTTCTTTTTTTAATTGAGTTACAATCGTACTTCCAGGTAAAAGAAGCGTTGTATCGTCAATTTTTGTCAAATCTTTTGTGTGAATATGACCGTCTATTATCAAATCAAACCCTTTAGGGAGGTTTGACAGGTTTAATGATGGCGGTTCTAAAGGAGAGTAAACATAGGGATCTATACTTTGATGAAACATCAAGATGTTAAAACAATCCTCTATCGGTTTTGGGTCCCACTTGCTTAAAACTTGTTCTGCATATCTCTCAGGAACGCCAGACATTCCTTGTATAGCAACTCTCTTACCGTCTTTTTCGAAGATTAAGCCGTTACAATGCAGATGGATAAGGAAGCCTGTCTGTTCTAAGGCTTCTATCGCATTAATCTGATCTTTTGTTCTCCTTTCATGAGTTCCATGCAAAGCTAAAACTGGAACGCCAGAAAGGGTTCTTTGTGAGATTTCAGGGAGATGCTTGTTTATTTTTTCAACCAATTCAACTCCCTTATTTTTTTCTAATATGGGTTTGGATAATACTTTCAATGCTTTTGCCCATGTTTCAGTCCTGGGATTCCTAGAATCGAATATATCTCCAGCAATCAGTATCAAATCGGAATTTAAACACTTAGAAATAGCTTCTTGTGCGTTCTGGTAACTATCTTCTTCTAATCTTGTGTTCCAGCCATAACCGAAATGAAAATCGGAAAGAATTGATATTAACATCGAGTTAAATTATGTCTATAAAAATATTAAAGTTAGTTTTTACAAGTAGGTCGGTAGATATTTTACTTTTAACTTCTCGACTAATGCTAACGTTTGATATCAACCCTAAGGAACACATGGTTACGAGTTTATTAAGTAAATAATTTGTTCATTAAATTTTTTTATGAGAATGGACTTCTTCTGGTTCATCATCCACAATGAAAGGTAATGGTTGACGTTCAGAATCACTAATTGAAACTATTGAGTTTTTTAATCTTATGAAATCTGATGACGATTGAACGTCTAATAAGTCTTCAACCTTGGATTCGTCCTCATGAGTAACTCCAATTTTACAATTTTTAGGTGAAAAGGGTTGAAGAATTTTGTAAGGTACATCTTTTTTAATGAGGTTTTCAAGTTGTTCCAATGTTACCATGAATACCTCTCCATGTGGGAATTGTTCATCTGGTTCTCCTAAAACTTCAAAGCTATAGCCACTTAAAGTTCTGTATAACATCTGTATTAAATTATCGCCAAAGATGCGGTATGATTTATTTCTCGTTGAGAATGAGCTTACATCAAAATCTTGAAAAGTGGGCCTTTTGAAAGTCCTTAAAACATTGCGATGTAATTTGTCCTCTGTTGGTATTATTTCTTCTTCCGACCATTTCATACCTTCATATTCTTTTGAAAGAGTTATGTTAGGAGAAAGTTTTTGAGCTGTAGTTAAATCGATAATTTTTTGACCTTCGTGATGTTTAATTATATCTTTTTTTCTCAAAACCCAGCGATAAGCTCTATTCACTGGACCCCCTTTGGAAGTTGCAGTCAAATCAATTGCTCTTCTTATAAAATTAGGATCATCGCTAGAAAAATAGATAAACTCACTCAGACCATAGCCATTGGATCGATGCATTCTAAAGAATCCTTTGGGGTTCTCCAACGTGTAAGGTTTACAATTTCCAGGTATATAACTTCCTGGTTTTAGATGGAGTTCTTCGGCTAAATAAGGTTCGCATACCACTGGTAATCCGTCTTCTATACCAAAAAGAACCACAGATTTAGGTTTAACACCACCTTCGACATATAGTCTATTTTCAAACCTAGAAGACTCAAATTTTCCTGAATTCATTATTTCATCCTAATTTTATAATAATGAATTTTTGAACAATAATAGTTTTAAATTTAATTCTAAATTTAGAAAATAGAAACTTTTTAATACTTAATCAATCTAATTCTCTTGTGATTGGAATGATCGGTGAATGTCTTCCAAGTTGAACTGATTCTATATTTTTCTACTCAAATTACTAAATTTTCTAAATCAAGGGGATGTGGTATAGTTTGGTCTAGCATTCCAGCCTTGGGAGTTGGAGACCCGTGTTCAAATCACGGCATCCCCATTTCAGTGATTATATGATAACATTCGACGACTTCCAGAAAGTCGATATAAGAGTTGGTAAGGTATTAGAAGTGGAAGATTTTTCTGAAGCCAAAAACCCTTCTTACAAGCTAAAAATAGACTTTGGTCCAGAAATAGGAATTAAAAGATCTAGCGCACAAATAACCAGACTTTACAAAAAAGAAGATTTGAAAGGTAAATTAGTCTTAGCGGTCGTCAATTTTCCTCCGAAACAAATTGCCAATTTCAAATCAGAGGTTTTAGTTTTAGGAGTTCCAGATAAGAATCACGACGTTGTCTTGGTCAAACCAGATAAAGAAGTTGATATTGGAGTAAGGTTATATTAATTTTAGTGATAACATGTCAGAACAATTGGGAATAACAGTAAAAAAATCCGAGGATTTCTCTGAGTGGTACATACAAGTCGTTCAAAAAGCTGAATTGGCAGATTATGCTCCTGTTCAAGGTTGTATGGTAATAAGACCAAACGGTTATGCAATCTGGGAAAACATGCAGAAAGCTTTAGATCAGGATTTTAAAGAACATGGAGTTAGGAATGTTTACTTCCCTCAATTCATACCAGAAAGTTTCTTGAAAAAAGAGGCAGAACACTTTCAAGGTTTTGTCCCTGAATGCGCTTGGGTTACGATTGGCGGTGGTAAAGAACTCGGAGAAAGATTGGCTTTGAGACCTACAAGTGAAACCATCATAAACTATATGTTCAATAAATGGATAAGAAGTTGGAGAGACCTTCCTTTTAAAATCAACCAGTGGTGTAACATCATCAGATGGGAGAGTTCAACAAAATTCTTCGTAAGAACGACTGAATTCCTCTGGCAGGAAGGCCACACTGCTCACAAGACCATGGAAGAAGCAGACAAGATGATGTTGGATATTCTAGACGTATACAGACGTTTTATCGAAGATTATTTGGCTATCCCTGTTTTAGTTGGAAAGAAGAGTGAAAGAGAAAGATTTGCTGGAGCTTTAACAACGACCACACTGGAAGCTTTAATGCCTGACGGTAAAGCAATCCAGATGGGAACATCCCACAATCTGGGACAGAACTTCTCTAAAGTCTTTGATATAAAATTCTTGGATGAAGATGAAAAGGAGAAATTCGTCTGGACGACTTCCTGGGGTGTGTCAACAAGAATGATTGGCGCTTTGGTGATGATACATGGCGATGACAAAGGCTTAGTCCTGCCACCGAGAATAGCTTATACTCATGTTGTTATCGTGCCCATATTCTACAAACCAATTGATAAAAAGAAAATTCTGAAGAAGGCTGAAGATTTAAAGAAGAAATTAGAAAAAGAAAATCTTACAGTCGTATTAGATGACAGAGAAGAATACACACCTGGATGGAAATTCAACGAATGGGAATTGAAAGGAATTCCATTAAGGATAGAAATCGGGCCGAAAGATATTCAGAAAAAACAATTGGTTCTGGTTAGGAGAGATAATTCAGAAAAAATTATGGTCAAAGATGGAACTGCGATTAAAAAAGTAAAAGAAACTTTGGACAATATACAAAAAACACTCTTCAACAAAGCTGAAGAATTGTTGAAAGGTCATATAACAACTGCAAAATCCTTCGATGAATTCAAAGATATTTTAGAAAAGAAAGGGGGGTTCATAAAGGCTTGTCATTGTATGGACCAAAAATGCGAGGAAGAGATCAAAGAAGAAACCAGTGCAACTATAAGAGCAATTCCTTTAAAGAAAGAAAAAATATTTTCCAATTGTATTCGTTGTGGCAAAGAAGCGAAGGAAGTAGTCTATTTTGCAAAGGCTTATTAAGTTTAAACTATTTAAATATGCTATCAGATAGATTTTATAGAATTCTGGGGTGCTCTTATGGAAGAAATAAAAGGAGTAAAAACTGGAACTACAACTGTAGGTGTTGTTTGCAAAGATGGAATAATTTTAGCTGCGGAAAAAAAAGCGACGATGGGTTATCTCGTCGCCACTAAAGAGGATGTAAAAATAGTCGAGGTCATGCCTCACATCGCTATGACTCAAGCTGGTATGGTCGGTGATGTTCAGGCGTTGTTAAGATACTTGATTGCAGAATGTAAATTGTACGAGTTGAGAAATGGGAAGAGGATTCCTGTGAAATCTGCAGCTACACTATTATCAAACATACTTTATGGTGGGAGATGGAGTTTCTTCCCATACATGGTTCAATTGATTTTAGCTGGGTTTGACGAGGAAGGTCCAAGCCTGTTCATACTTCACCCTGATGGTTCTAAACTTGAAGATAAGAGGTTTTTTTCAACTGGTTCGGGTTCCCCGATGGCTTTTGGTGTACTCGAAACGTTATATAAAGAAGGGCTATCATTGGATGAGTGCAAGAAGGTTGCTGTTAAAGCCGTAAAGGCTGCCGTAGAAAGAGACATCGCTTCGGGTGGAAGAGGCATCGACGTCGCTGTAATAGATAAAGACGGTTTTAAGTTAATGAAGAAGGCAGAAGTAGATAAGATAATAGAAAAGTTTGATTAAAAACACTCATCCTCATAGTGAACAAAATGGAGATTCTAGATAAAGTAAAAGAAAGTTTACCCAAAGATGTGGTCGACAGAGTTGAACTGGAAGGTTGTGAAATAGTAATATACACAAAGGACAAGTTCTTCTTTCTCGACGCGTCTGAGCAGGTAAAGAGCACTGTTCAAGAATTGAAGAAAAGGATAGAGGTCAGGCCAGACAGTACTCTGAGTTTATCACCAGAAGTCGCGAAGAAAAAAATCATGGAGATAATTCCTGCTGAAGCCAAAGTTACTGATGTACGATTTGAACCTGAAAGGAGTTTGGCGATAATCACAGCAGAAAAACCTGGACTTGTTATAGGTAAGGGTGGGGAAACTTTCAAGAAAATAAAAGAAGAAACTTTGTGGGTGCCAAGAATCGAGAGAGTCCCCGAAATAACTTCGAACATCGTAAAATCTATCAGGGGTTTATTGTTTACAGAAACTAAATGGAGAAAAACGTTCCTGAAAAAGGTTGGGAATAACATATTTTCTGAAAAAACGACTAACAGGGATTGGGTAAGATTGGTTTGTTTGGGCGGCTACAGAGAAGTTGGTAGGTCCTGCACCCTAGTTGAAACGCCAAAGTCCAAATTACTCATGGATTGTGGGGTCAATGTAGGTGGTTCTGACAGCGGAAGGTTCCCTTATCTACAAGTGAAAGATTTTGATCCTGCAGAAATTGATGGTATCATATTTTCTCATTCGCATCTGGATCATTGTGGAATGGTTCCTTATTTGTATGAATATGGGTATGAAGGACCGTTGTATTGCACGACCCCTTCTCTTGATTTATTTACGATGTTATGCTTAGATTACATCGATGTTCTACAAAGAAATGGTGTGCAACCACCATTCACAGCAAAGGGTGTTAAAGAAGCTGTAAAGCATTCCATAACTCTCGATTATGATGAAGTTTCGGATGTGGGTCCTGACGTAAGGTTGACTTTTCAACAAGCCGGTCATTTGCTAGGTTCATCATTAGTTCATCTGCACATCGGTCAAGGATTGCATAACATAGTTTATACTGGAGATTTAAAGTTCGGTAGAACTAGACTTTTTGATCCTGCGTTCACTAACTTCCAAAGAATTGAAACACTTATCACAGAATCAACATACGGTGGACCAGAAGATGTGATGCCACCTAGAGAAGAGTCAGAAAGACAGTTGATGGAAATAATAAACAGAACTATGGAAAGAAAGGGTCAAGTCCTCATTCCTTCATTCGCTGTTGGAAGAGCACAGGAAGTAATGGTCATACTGTCAGAGAACAAGTTTCAATACCCGGTATTCATCGATGGTATGATTTGGGACGCTACTGCTATTCATACAGCCTATCCAGAATACATGTCGAACGAAATGGAGAGAAGAATATTCCAAGGCGAAAACCCGTTCTTGAATGAAATATTCAAACAAATTAAATCGTCTCAAGAAAGAGAAAAAGTATGGAGTGAAAAGCCATCCGTCATCATCTCTACATCCGGTATGTTGACTGGTGGGCCCGCGATGGAACACTTAAAAGTTTTAGGCGAGAAGAAGGAGAATACTATGATATTCGTCGGTTATCAAGGCGAAGGTACTATGGGTAGAAGGATTCAGAAAGGATGGAAAGAGATACCTCTAACCATAGAGGGCAAGACTCACATAATGAAACTTGACTTAGAAGTCGCGACCATAGAAGGATTGAGTGGTCACTCGGATAAGAACCAACTCATCAACTACGTCCACAGACTAAGATCCAAACCTGAAAGAATAATCGTGATGCACGGCGAGAATACTAAACCCGTCAACTTGGCGAGAACTCTGCATAAATTGTTCATGGTAGAGACTACTGCTCCTAAGAATTTAGAAGCTGTAAGGCTGAGATGATTAGTAAGGATATCCTAAACCCAGAGTGAAAGTGTAAACCACATAACTGTTTGAAACATTCATCACGTCTATAATATTTTCTCTATAACCTTCTGTAAAATATGGGATTTGCATGTTAACACCACCTGGCAAACTATCCACTTGTTTCCACCATATGATGGCGCCTCTCTCAATAATAAAGGTGCTATTCATAAAACCGTTGAACCCGTCGTTATCAACTGCAAAGTCATAGGTTTTATTTAATCTTTCTATGGTGTTGAGAGTATCCCTGACTCTAACATAGAGTAAAACACTGTCCCATTTGGATTTGATAGAATATTGAGGAAAGAAAAACATGAAAGCCATCACTAAAATTACCCCTGTTATCAATACTTCTATTATGTGTACTATTCCTTTCATTCTATCACATCTGAACTATAACTTCACCTGGTTTTAACTCACCTTTTGGGTCTGTTCTAGTATCGTTGATCGCAACTATCCTCACAACAGTTATGTTTATAGCGGTTATAATCGGTGTTGGAGGGTTACATACATACAGTATTTCTCTATTCCCATTATTCAGTATCCTAGAGATTGCAATCGAGAATTGTTTATTCAAAGCCAGTTTTTGTTGTAGTTGTTTGTACTCAGCTTCATTCGCACAATCAAAATCATCTCTCAATTTCTCAGTCTTGTTAAAATGAATTAAATTGGCTTTGTTTGAATTCTTATCAGAAAGTCCTATTCTTTTCAATTCATTGTTGTTAGTAGATTGATTCCAGTTTGGAGGCTCGCCAAGATCGTTTACAAGTATTTCAGAGAGTTGATAGGCATTCGAACGCGCTGTTTCCTTCCTAACCTCCTCAACGTACAATGGTATGTTAGCTGAGTATGAAAGATAAATGTAACTGATGAGTATTACAAAAATTATAAAGGAGGCTAAATACTCAATAGTCAACTGTCCTTTCATCCTATCTACCTATGAAACCCAAGTTAACGAGTATGAAGAATGCACCGAAGGTTATTGCTAACAGTATAAGACTGTGCTTTGTCCCTGCTATTATCGAACCCTCACCTATTTGTCCTGCGACTAAACCTCCCGCGAGCGCTTGAACAATACTGACAGAGAAGAACAGAGCAAAGTAATAGCAACTTATCTCGGTCGATTCTACACCGAATATTGAGCAGATATTAAAATATATGCCGCACGGTAAACAATTGGGACCAGTTACTCCATAGCATACGGTGCAAGGGTTGCCCACAAAACTGATCATTTGTTCTCCAGCTACAGCTGATGATGACATAGATTGAAATATCGGGACCATCATACGATTTATTGCGACGACCACACCGATGAATATGAAAGAAATCACGTACATTGCCATCACGTACTGATTCAGTGTACTTCTTCTCTCTTTCTCTGTATCTTGTATCGTTATCAGAGTGTTGGAGAGGGCGTTTAAAGTCCTATCGATAGCTCCACCAGATTTGTATGTTTCTATTACGATCCTCAGAATTTTTGTTAAACTCTTACTTTTCTTCAACCTTTCCTTAGACTGTTCAAAAACTTTCAGTATATTCACATTCCAGGTTAATTGGTTAGCCATCTTTTTTACTTCTGGTGTTAGAGCACCATAATTGGCATGACTCACGAATATGATAGCCTTATGTAGTGGCAAACCAGCTCTAGTTGCTTCGACTAAATCCCTCAGGAAATTAGGAAATTTTGATTCTATCTCTCGGAGGTTGTTATAAGCTATGTAATTGAAGATTAATTGCGGCGTTATTATAATGAATACGGATAAGATGATCACGTTGCCCAAAACCCCACCTTCTCTGCTGATTATCCCGACGACTACCAAAAAAACCGAAATGAGTATGCATATCAACAAAACCTTTCTCTCCTTGGATAAATTTATTTTCACCATCATTCACCTCCGGGAGATGCTGTTTTAATCAAAACTATGAAGGCGGCAGATATTAACGGTATGAAAAAGAATATCAGAAAGAATTGAAGCATTACTATATTACTAGAAACGCCTCCAGTAAAACCTGACATGACAGAAGTTAGAATTATGAAAAAAATTGTTCCTAGAACTAACGCGGTTAAATAAACTTCTAGATAGACTGAGAGTGAATTTGCAAATTCAGTCAACCTTCTTCTATAACCATTTAAGTAAGTCTGTGATTTTTCTGTTAGATAAATAGATAAATCACCACCAGCTTTCAGAGTTGAAAGTATCGTCCAAAACAAGTCTCTTAAATCCCTTGAAGGTGTTCTCTCCACGGCTTTCTCTAAACTTTCGTAGACATTCAAACCAAACATCTTTATGTCCGTAATAATTCTTTTAGTCTCGACAGTAAATTCCCCATATTCATCGAATTTGGAGAAAATTTCGAAGATTTTGTGTGGAGGTAAACCAGAGCTCGCGATTGTAGAGAGATAAATTCCAGCATAGGGCAGAGTCTTTTCTATAGAATTTGCTTTGTCCCTGATGATGAATTTCGGATAGTTTATGAAAAGAATGTAGAAAAATGCAGATAATAAGACTGATGTAGTAGTCGCCAAAAAAAAACTGAATAAAAAACCCAAACCAAGTAAAGAAAAAATGTAAGACAAAATTGGTAATTCTATCATAAAAAGAATCATACAAGTGAACACGGATGCACAAAGATACTCTATTAATGTTTTTTTCAACCCACACATTTTCAAGTCTTTCTTCAAGTCAGTGAAGAGGTTCAAGTTGGGCTCTAAATATTTGTCGAGATAACGCATGGCCATTTTTTCGTAGAGTGACATCACTCTCAGCCTCTAACCAATTCTAGAACTTTCTCCGGGAAGTCATAGTACAAACTAATAATACGACCAACATCACGATAGTCTTTAATGTCTTGTTCCTGTAACCAGAGGAGTATTGCCATTCTTCTTTTTAATTCTTCTGTAATCTCCTTTTCTGTTAGACCTCTTTTCTTCATGATTTTCCAGAGTGTATAACTCTTGTTCCTCGTAACAATCTTATCAGTGCTCGGGTCCCATTCAAATACTTCATTAGATTTAATTTGTTTTTCTTTGAGATCGAAACCAATGACTTCACTTACACTCCTTACTTTCCTCACATGCTTACCTCTGTATCTCATCATTGTGAGGAAAACAACTATATCCAGATTCTCTAACAAGCTTGGCGGTAATGATATTGGTGGTGTGGTTAGTCTGTTGTTCAATTTCTCTATTGAATCTGCATGTATAGTTGAAAGAGAGGGATGCCCAGTAGCCATCTGTTGAAATAATACGTACGCCTCTTTACCTCTCACTTCACCCACGATAATATAATCTGGCCTTTGTCTAAGACTTTCTTTCAACAAATCGAACAGATCTACCTCACCCCTAGCCTTTCCAGCTTCAGTAGCTATCGATACTCTTGCAACTTGAGGTATCCAGTGCGGGTGTGGTAGTTTTAATTCAGCCGTATCTTCTATACTTACAATTTTCATCTCAGGTTTTATGAACAACGAAAGGACGTTAAGCAGGACTGTTTTACCAGTTGCGGTTCCACCAGAAAGGAGAACACTACAACCATTATCTATGGCATACCATAGGAATGCTAGAGTTTTTACATCCACAGTACCAAAATTCAAAAGATCAGTTGGTGAGAACGGGTATTCAGTGAACTTTCTTATCGTAAAATTAGAACCCTTTCTAGCTATGTCTGTTGCCAGAGTTCCTTGCAACCTTGAACCATCTGGTAATGTTCCATCTAATAGTGGATCGATTACAGAAACAGCCTGGCCGCATAATTGTGCTAGACGAATCAAGTATGAGTCCAACTCTTCCCCAGAATTAAATACTATATTCGTTGGTATTGAGCCTAACAATGAATCTCTATGAAACACGTAAATCGGTATTCCAATTCCGTCACAACTTACGTCCTCTATCTCTGAGTCATGCATAAGTGGTTCCATTATACCCAAACCCAAGAAATCTCTATTTATGTAATAGTTGATTATCATCTTCTCTGATTCAGTCAAATTTATCCTGAAATAGTCTAATAGTTGAGAAGTTTGTTCGTGAAGATAATCCTTTGCTTCATTAGTCTTTAACTTAGACAAGTCGACATCCAGTTTTTCTTCCAACAGTGTCTTGATCCTTATAAAAACTCTTTTTATGTTTGGTGTTAATTCAGGTTCTATCACTTTATACTCGTATGATTGTTTTTGAGGACTCCACTCGATTTTGGCATAAGAAAACACTGGTTCATTTTTTGCTGGTTTATTGGGTATCAAAGGGTATTGAATACATAAACTAGTATCGTGTTCTTTCTCCTCTAACCACATTCTACCTATTTCTTTCGGCTTAAAAGTTGGTATTTCAATTGGCTTCGCTTCTTCTTTTTTTATAATTATTGTATCCGCATTGATTTGACCTATTTGAGCGGTTATTACTCCTGGTTGTGCAAATGAGGGAATTGATGTTGGCAGAGATGGTAAAGATGCCAAAGATGCGAGCCCCTTGTTTTCTTTAGAGATTGCTCTATATCCTCTCACTAATTTTCTGAATAACAGTTGTGCAAAGAGCATTCATTCAACCTCTAAATACTTTCCAATATTATTAATTTTGATTCCTACTATTTTATTTTCACTTTTTGACTCGCTATTCAAAAAATTGAAAGTCTCGTTTAAATTAAACACAGGTGTTTGCTCAGAAGATCGTTCTAATGAAAATAGGGTTAAGTTCAAACCATTGTTATCTAAACGAATAGTGTAGAAGAAACCACCGATTTTTGATGGTATATTTTCTGTTATTATAACCCTTTCACAACTTTTACAATTCACTCCATTTATTATATATGTAGAAACGATATCATTCATTAGTTCTGATGCTTTTTCGCCGAGTCTCTCTTCAAAAAATTTATTTTGGTTGTGAAAAAAAAGGCTAATTGTAATGAAAAGACTGAATGAAATAGTAAAAAATAGAATGAACTCGACGATGAAACTCTGGCCTTTTCCCATTACTTTCAGAGAATTATATTAATTTCCGTGATAGTTAAAGTTTTTCCGCCCGTTATTCGAAAAGTTTCCAATCTCTGTATTCTCATAAACCCTGTAGTCGTACTCTTTATATTACCGTCAGAAGTATTCAGTACAATCTTGTAACCGTTGTTTGATAGGTCATCAAGCTCTCTGTACCATAGTCTGTACTTAATTTCAATTTCATTATCAGTCTCGTTTGCCATACCAAAGATGACAGACGGTGGGTCTATACCTAAAGTTGCAGTCTCGTTCATGTTTGGTGTGTTCAATGGAATCCATCCGCCTTCCGCAACATTTGAAACTAGACCTCCAAAGGTAAAAATAATGCTATTATTCAAAGGAGGAACCGAAGCAGGGTAAACATATAATTGTCCTGGAACCCCCAAATTCAGAGATTCTTCGCCACCATTCTTTGCAATGGTCCTTATCGTTTCATCTAGGGATTTAAAGAAATTATAAACGTCGTCTATATTTTTTGTATCTTTCTTCTTTTGAATCATACTATTTGCCCAGGGATAAACGAAAGCGATTGCTCCAAGAATTAGAAGAATTATGATAATTAATGAAACCACTTGGGCTTGTCCGTATTTCATTGAAACACTTATAAGAAATAGGAAATTCAATTAATAAAATTCTTGGAATTACCACAACTTTGTAAATCTCTTCTGAAATCACTAGTCATTACTTTAATTATCTCCAATATTATTCCCGATGCTATTCAGCACCAGATTCTTTGTGTTATCGAGTTACTTGGGGATACGAGCAATACTGTATGAGATACTCCTGTTGCATAATTACTCGAAACATCGATGAGTATTGCAACTCCACGTGGATTTATCGTATAAGCATTACTTGCAGCAGTACTCTCATTGAACTTATTCGATTTATCATTATTATCTACAAGTATTTTTAAATCGCCGCCAGTAGCAGTATTGAGTATCGCTTCTTGTCCATCGTTAGAAATAACTATCGTCATGTTTCCACCTTTGCAGTTAGCGTCTAACACAGATATAGCCTTCGCCATCTTACCGGTCATCATCCCTGAGATGTAGACGTATGCTGTTCCTGCTAGTCCGATTGTTATCATCAGCAATAATATTGTCGCTATTATTGCGGAAACTCCTTTCATTTTTTTAAACCTCCTTATATGTTAATGGGTTTGGGTGTTCTTAAAGTTTGAAAGGTTGATAGGATTATTAACTTAGTAAGTCTATCGGTATGTCATTCTCACACTTATGAGTAATAAGAAATTTATTTAATCAAATGCCTAGAGTTACCACGACTGTATAAACCTCTTCTAATATCACTAGTCATTACTTTAATTATCTCCAATATTATTCCCGATGCTATTCAGCACCAGATTCTTTGTGTTATCGAGTTACTTGGGGATACGAGCAATACTGTATGAGATACTCCTGTTGCATAACCTGTAGCGTTGTCAAGAAGTACTACAACTCCACGTGGATTTATCGTATAAGAGCTGCTACCACCACTCTGGTAGAAATTACTCGTTTTATCGAGATTGTTCACAAGTATTTTTAAATCGCTGCCAGTAGCACTATTGACTATTGCTTCTTGTCCATCGTTAGAAACTACTAGAGTAATGTTTTTATTAGTACAACTAGCGTCTAACACAGATATAGCCTTCGCCATCTTACCGGTCATCATCCCTGAGATGTAGACGTATGCTGTTCCTGCTAGTCCGATTGTTATCATCAGCAATAATATTGTCGCTATTATTGCGGAAACTCCTTTCATTTTTTTAAACCTCCTTATATGTTAATGGGTTTGGGTGTTCTTAATGCTTGAACATTAGGTGTGATCATGGGCCTTGTGAACATTGGCTTAACTGGCATTGGCCTGCCTAAAGGACTCTTCAACTTTCTACTTATTTCATCTAACAACTCAAGCATAGAATCATTTTTTTCTGATATATTCTTGTTGGTTTGAATCATCTCATCCAACTTACCCACAACAGGCTTCATTGTATCTTGAGTTATGCCAGTTGTTTCCACCTCACCAGCGGATTTAATGAATGATATCAATTCCTTTAAATTGAATATTACTTCATCTAATTTACCGGGTAATTTCGCAAGTTCTATCCTCAAAGCGTCACTCGATTTTGCCAGTTCATCTACAAGTTGCTGATTCATTCTAACTATGTCGACTATATCATCGACGATGCTCTTAGGATCAAAGGGAGATGATGACTCTATTCTCTCCATCCTTTTTTCTAACCTTCTAATAGGAGTGACAGGGATTAACTCGTACTCACTTTCAGACCCCTCATCAACCATACCTACACCTTTAATAAAATTCTTTTCTGTGTTTAAATTATTTCTTCTGATATAAAGTTTTCTTATTGAAATATAAAAGTTCTAAAAATCATTTCACGTAAAGACTAATCGGCAGTATCCCTACTCTTTTAACCTTAACTGGTTTACGATTGGAAAAATTGTGATCAACTAGGATGATTCTAGTTCCTTTTTTTACTTCTTTTTCAATTTTTTTCTGCAATTTTCCAGCTAAGATTTGAGATAAATATGCAACTATAATCGTAGCTCGATTCAAGTCTTGATCAAAGATATCGTCCTGGATTATTCTCGCGTTCTTGAATCTCTCTAATTTCTTCCTTGCGATTCGGTTTAGAATAGGATTTTGTTCTATCCCAACCACCTTAATTCCTTTCTTCGCAGCTTCAACAAGTATTCTACCATCACCAGAACCTAAATCGTATAGAACATCACTCTTCTTTATCTCAGCCAATTCCATAATGACATTGACCACTCTCTTAGAACTAGGTATGAATACCGCTAATTTATTCTTCAGCATATAGTACAAACAAAATAAAAAGAAAAAAAACAACAATAGCCAGATTTCATTCATGATTTATTTTTGGTTTGTCGGATTAATATTCCCCTTCGCCACCCATACCACCCATCCCACCTGGTGGCATTGCCGGTCCGCCCCTATCTAACTTGGATGCTGAAACTATGTCGTCTATTCTAAGTATCATTATCGCTGCATCTACTGCGGAGTTTATCGCTTGTGTCTTAACCTTCAATGGTTCAATCACGCCAAGTTTAATCATGTCTGCAACTCCACCTTCCATAACGTTTACTCCTGTTTCGACTTTTTTCTGGTCGTGTGCCGCTCTAAGTGCAACTAAAGTATCGATTGGGTCTAAACCACCGCTTTCTGCTAAACTTCTAGGCATAACTTCTAGAGCATCCGCGAATGCGTTTATAGCTAATTGCTCTCTTCCAGAGAAGCCTTCTGCATATTTTCTTAGTTCCCTTGCTGCTTCTTCCTCCGGTGCTCCACCACCTGGTACAACTTTTCCAACTTCTATTGACGAAGCAACTGCTCCTATAGCATCCTCTATTGCTCTATCAATCTCGTCAACGACGTGTTCTGTTCCGCCGCGCACAAGTATTGATACAGCTTTTGGGTTCTTACAGTTCCTTATGAACGTCATCTGTTCGTCTCCGATTTTCACTTCTTCAACCAAACCTGCAAAACCTAAATCTTCTTTTTTTAGATCATCTATGTTTGTAACTATTCTTGCACCAGTTGCCTTTGCCAACTTTTCCATGTCTGATTTCTTTACTCTTCTGTCAGCAAGAATCCCTTTCTTTGCCAAGTAGTGTTGAGCCATGTCATCTATACCTTTTTGGCATAGAACAACGTTCGCACCTGAAGCTGCTGCTTTCTCGACCATGTTCTTCAACATTCTTTCTTCTTGATCTATGAATTCTTGTAACTTGTTCGGATCTGTTATCTGTATTTGTGCGTCTGTTTCTGTTTCTTTGACTTCTAATGCCGCATCTAATAGAGCAATCTTAGCATTTTTTATTACTTTGGGCATACCAGGATGAACGACTTCTTTGTCTATGATTATACCTTCTATCAACTCAGTGTCTTCTGAAGCACCACCATGTTTCTTTTCTCTTTGAATGTTTTCTGTGTCAACGATTATTTTTCCGTCTCTTTTCTCTGCTACCTGTTTTACAGCTTTCACAACGAGTTCTGCTAATTTTTCACTGTAGGCATAAGCAGATTTACCACTCATACTCGTCAATGCTATTTTCTTCAACTCAGCATCGTCTTCTAGTCCGATTGGTTTAGAAATTCTATCCATCGCTTTCAACACTTTATCCTTTGCTAGGATGAACCCCCTTATTATCACGGTAGGATGAATTTCTTGTTCCAAGAGTTCTCCTGCTTTCTTCAGAAGCTCTCCCGCAATCACGACGGCAGTTGTAGTTCCGTCACCAACTTCTTCATTCTGTGTCTTTGCGACTTCGACCATCATCTTTGCAGCTGGATGTTCTATCTCCATCTCTTCTAAGATTGTGACACCATCATTTGTGATGACTATGTCACCGATGCTGTCTACGAGCATCTTGTCCATTCCTTTTGGACCTAAAGTTGTTCTCACTGCATCTGCTACTGCTTTTGCTGCAGCAATATTATTTTCTTGGGCACTCCTTCCTTTAGTTCTCAGAGTACCTTCTGGCAATATCAAAATGGGCTGACCCCCAATTTGTGCTAATTGTGCCATTTATACACCTCCGTATAAACAGAATTATAATGTGTATGTAGGTATACATTTAAGAATTTTTCGGTCTATATATCTGAAGCTTTTGAAGAAATCCTGCGTATTCGAGAACTATTCTCCCTTCCAACACAATTTTTTTAGCTAAATTATCTTGATGATAGCAACAAATATTTAAGTTCTTATTCCTGGATACTCAACACTAAAAAAATTATTTCTTTTATCCTTACTTAATTAAGGTTATTTCAAGATTCCTAACTTAAAACTTAAGCGACGCATCAAGTCTATTACTCTCGGTGTTGAGATTATTAAGCTCCAACTAAAGATTATTCCGCCGGTGATGACGAAACCCAAAGTCAAATCTGCCATCCAATTCGCACTAATAAGAAATAATTCGCCATTCCAAAGATGATCTATCGTACCGAACACTGCAGCCCCAAGGAACATCAGGTTGAGCCAATGGTTATGTCGGTCTTTGTTATTTTTTTTCCTAATAAACTCGATTATAGTCGCTATCGTTGGTACAATATAGCAAACCATATCTTTTCATTTATGAAAAGGTATAAATAAATTTTTTGAAAAATTCTTTAGGTCACCTTAGATACCATTTAGATAAATGACCCGAGCCACTACCTGGTTTTTCATTGTATTCTTGAACAAAACTTTTTCTTGGTTTGAGTATTTTTTTGGGGTAATTAGATTGTTCAAGTAACCTGTTATATAACTCCACAAATATTTTTATCCCCTCTTCTTCTGGAAAATAAATTTTCTTTCTGTCGCCCTTTGTTCCAACATAATTCTTATCAATTAAAGGGTTAAGAATTGAAGGCATATATCCTTTTTTGATTTCAGTATTTAGTTGGCGTAATTCCCTCACTAGTGCTTGCTCAGTATAAGTACGATTATCAAAACGGCAAAAAATTAACATTGCTAAATAAACATCATAGTCTTCAAAAATAGTGCCAGCAGTTTCTTTTTCAAAAACATCATCTGATATTCTAGCTGTTTCTTCCATTCTTGATTAGATGAAGTTAAAGTTTTTAAGACTTACTTTTTAGTGAATTTTACTCGCTTTTTTCTCTGATCAACTTACTTAGTTCCTTAGAAGATTCCAACTCAGGTAGCTCACTTTCAAGCAAAATAGGCACACCACTTATCGCTTGTTCATGACTTTTTTTTGCAACAAATATACGTTGAGAAAAAAATATAGAAGAGAGTCCTTTAACCTGAGAAACAACTTTCTTTATCTTTACAGTATTATCAGACAATCCAGTGATCAAAGAAGTCTTCTCTTTACCTATTATTTCAAAACTCGTAGAAGTAACAGTTGAATTATCGATTCCTAGACGGGAAAATTCAAGAGAAACTTTTTTCTGGAATTCATTTTTCGGTTCGATGTAAACTCTCCCAATTTCCTTCATTCTATAAGGAACTTTTAATTCTATTCCAAGCATTTCTTCGAGCTTTCTAACAGTTTCAACTGTGGGGTTAACTCTCTGATTTTCTATCTCGTACAAAGCTTTCTTGGAAATTCCGATTTGTCTTGATAGTTTTTCTAAACTCAGGTTCAATTCCTCTCTTTTTTTTCGCAAATAAACTGTGTTAATCACGACGATGTTTTTTCCTTTTATTGCTTTAACTTCCGGAACAACCTGTTCTTTTATCATCTCATCGAACAATTCCGGCGTCACAACAGGCACTTGAAACCTGGAATATATGACTCCATCATTCAACTCACCATGATTAGTCCTTTCTGATACGACCAATGGATAGCCAGATGTAAAGTAGGAAATTGCTCTTAAGCTTTGGGCGTGTTCTTCCATTAAGCCATCAATATTCGTTAGCGTCTTTATCAACATCAAAAAATCTTTTCTGGCAGCGATGTCGAAACAGCCATGAGTAATGAAGAGTTGAAATTCATTCTTCATCAGAGTATCAGTTAACCTGTTGATAAGTTGGGATTTATCGAACATTTTTATCTTAATTATATGAAAGGGGATAAATTTATAAAATAGTGTGTTTGTGGGTATATCAATCGAAATTTAAAATTTAATTCATAAATTCTTGGCAATGCAGTTATATGGGGAAATTACGGTAGAACAAGCTTACATTCTATTAAAAAAATACAATGTAAGTGAAAGGAGGGTTAAACATAGTGAGGAAGTTGCGAGATTAGCAAGGGAATATGCAAGGAAGATCAGTGAAACAACAGGGATAACCATTGACCTGGATTTCATCCACACCGCTGGATTACTACATGACATAGGAAGAGGATACATAATAAAGATCACAGATGATGATTCAGAGGAAGAAGGAAATAACGAAAAAGAAAAAAAATTCAAAAAAGATCAAACTTCAAAACAAATCTATGACGAACCGGACATGCACATGTTCATTGGAGAGAAAATCCTAAGGGATGAAGGTTTAGAAAAATATGCAAGAATAGCTGAAAGACATGGTTTTGCGAAAGAAGCTGCAGTAACTTATGGCAAACCTGGAGTCTATGAACCAGAAACGATAGAAGAAAAGATTATTACGATAGCAGATTTGAATGTTGTTAAACGCGGGATAATAACGGTCGATGAAAGGTTTGAATGTTTAAGAAACACATTTACTGAAAGAAAATTACTTTGGAGGTTAAAACATTTAGAAGATGCTGAACCTAGGATTAAAGATTATGAAATGGAATTAATGATACTAGGAGCAATGGGTTGATATTAGACAAAAATCAATTTTTTAACTGTATCAACTTCAAATATAATGTTAGTAAAGTTTCCAAATGGGCCGGTAGCTCAGCCTGGTGGATGCTTTCGCAGCAGAAAGCGCTGGTCTTATAAGGCCGCTGAGCGTAGAAACCAGTGGTCGAGTGTTCAAATCGCTCCCGGCCCATTCCAAGTTTAACGTGATAGAATGAAGATGACTTATACTCTATGGCTGATAATCATAAACATCGTTTTATTTGTTTTTCAATCGATTGCTACTGCTTCCAATATAGACATTATACAAAATCCTGGTTGTACACCAAAAAATGAGGGTTGGGATACAGGCTGCGATGCAGTTTCAGATATATTTAGTCTCAATATGAAAACGTTATTAGAAAGAGGTTGGGTTTGGCAAATATTCACTTATATGTTTGTCCATGCCGGCGTTGCACATATATTCTACAATATGTTTGGTTTATTGATATTTGGACCCAAGATAGAGGCTACAATGGGAAAAAATAAATACCTAAAATACTACTTGCTTTGTGGTTTGGGTTCCTCAATTTTTTATTCTTTAATCACGACTACAGCAACAGGAATAAGTAACACTCCGATGTTAGGGGCTTCAGGAGCAATATTCGGAGTACTAACGGCTTATGGTATAATGTACCCGAGAGATATAATATACGTTCAATTAGCCATACCGATGCCTGCGTTCCTTTTCGTCATAATCTATGGTTTCATACAGATAATAGGTGGTGTTTTAAACATGTTCGCAAATACTGGTGGCATAGCATACTTTGGGCATTTGGGTGGTATGATAACTGGTATTATATTGTTAAAATTCTTTGGTTATGAAAAAAGAAAGATTAGATATTTCTGGGAATGAAAAAATGAAAATGATGAACAAAAAAAAGTTTGAATTCTGGTTAGACAATTGGGCCAGAAAAGTCGCTGAAAGGGAAAAGAAACTTAAAAGAGGTTTGAAAATATTCAGGACTGAATCTGGTCTAGGAGCGAGTGGTGTCCCTCATATAGGAAGTTTTGGTGATGTACTAAGACAATACGGAGTCACATTAGCCTTACAAGATATGGGTTTAAAATCAGAATTAATTGCTTTTTGTGATGACAGAGACGGTTTAAGAAAAGTTCCTTTAGGTTTTCCAGATTGGTTAGAAGATTACATAGGAAAACCTGTCACAGATATTCCGGACCCGTTCAAATGTCACAAGAGTTTCGGGGGTCATATGAGTTCTATGTTAATCGAATCCTTAGAGAAAGTAGGGATAAAATTCAGGTTAATGTCAGGTTATGAAATTTATAAAACAGGTATTTTGAACGAACAAATAGAAAAAATTCTTTTGCAATCTGCTTTGGCAGGTGAAATAATCAAGAAAATATTAGGTCAAGAAAAATTCACAGAAATGTTACCATATCTGCCCACATGTGAAAATTGTGGAAAGATTTATACGACAAGGAGTTACGAAGTTTTACCAAAAGAACACAAAGTCATGTATGCGTGTGATTTAGAATTCCTAGGAAAAAACAGGAACAATGGGAAAGATATTTTAGTGAAAGGATGCGGTCATAAAGGAGAAACAAGTTACTTTAATGCCAATGGAAAATTAGCATGGAAAGTAGAATTTGCCGCGAGATGGTGTGCTCTAGGTATAGTGTTTGAAGCCCACGGGAAAGATATTTTAGATTCTGTCAGAGTTAATGATGAAATCTGTAGAAGAATCCTAAATTGGGAACCACCATTACATTTCGTTTATGAGATGTTCTTGGATAAAGGAGGAAAAAAGATTTCAAAATCCATAGGCAACGTTCTCTCGCCACAAATATGGTTTAGGTATGCAACACCAGAAAGTTTGATTCTTTTGATGTTAAGAAGATCTGAAGGAACGAGAAAAATAAATGTTACCGATATTCCAACTTACATGGATGATGTCGACAGGCTGGAAGATATATATTTTGGTCTCAAAGAAGAAAAGAATCCGAGAGATTTATTCAATGCCAAAAGACTCTTTGAGTTTGTTCATCTTTTAAAAACACCCAAAAAAATTTCTTTGCATATACCATACAACACCGTAATCGAAATCGCAAAAATACTGCCAGAAGAAAAACAAGTTGAGTTCGCTCTAGAAAAATTAAAAGAATTCGGGTATGTCAAAAAGATCGATTCTTCTGTTAAGAATGAACTTGAAAAAAGATTGGAATTCGCTAAAAACTGGGAAGGTGATTTCTTAAAAGCTGAAGTTATTGAAATAAAAGTGTCTGAAATTGAAAAGAAGGCAATCAAACAATTGATTGAAACTATCGAGACAGAAAAAGATGGGGAAAAATTGCAATACAAAATTTTTGAAATTGCAAAAACTTGTGGAATAAAACCTGTAAAATTCTTCCAATTAATTTATAGAATAATCTTTAATCAAGATAAAGGACCTAGGCTAGGACCGTATATGATTGAAAGAGGTAAAAAAGAAATTATAGAATTGTTGGAGAAATCCTTAGAGTGAATATATTTTTTTATCTTCACATTTAATTCTCAGTGATTTAATGCTGGGTGAATCAAAAATCTTCAAAGAAGAACAAATTCTTTCACCAGAATACTTACCAGAATTGTTGCCTCACAGAGAACCTCAAATACAACAGATAGCAAATAATCTTTTTCCTGCAAGTCAATGCAGACCACCACAAAACATGTTTGTCTTTGGTAAACCTGGTATAGGAAAAACCGTTTCACTCAAATTTATTTTCAGACAATTTGAGGAATATTCTGACAGAGTTAAGACTGTTTACATAAACACATGGGATTACAAAACTTCACATGCCATACTTACTAAGCTTGTTTTGGAATTAGAATTTTTCGTTCAGAGAAGAGGTCTGTCAAAGGATGAAATAGTTGAAAAGCTAATCGAAGCATTAAAAAAAACTAAAAAGAGTTTAATCGTTTGTTTGGATGAGGTCGACCAATTAATCAAAAGGGATGAAAGTGCTCTGTATGATATCTTACGTTTGAATCAATACGTCGATAATCCTATAGGTTTGGTCATGATAACAAACTATCGTAACATTCTCGCAAACTTAGAACCTAGAATAAGGAGTAGTTTGAATGTTGCAGAGATAGAATTTAAGCCGTACACTTTACAGGAGATGAAGGATATTCTGAATGAGAGATGTAAATATGCTTTTCATGCAGGTGTTTTAGAAGGGGGGATTATTCTTCTTTGTGCAAACCATGCAGTCAACAGAGGCGGTGATGTCAGAATAGGATTGGAATGTTTAAGAAAAGCTGCCAGAATTTGTGAACAAGAAAATTCGGACAAAATAAAAGTTGATTATGTCAAACAAGCCTTGAAAGAAACTGGACAAATCAAATTAAAAATCATGAAAGAAAAGTTGGAAGGTGTGGACAAGAATATAGTGTGTTTATTATCATGCATAGATCAGATTACATCGACTGAATTTCACAAAAAATATGTCAATAAGTTTGGAAAAATAACTCAATTTGGTTTAAGGAAACATATTAAACACTTAGAAGATATCGGAATTTTAAAAGTGACAAAAAGCAGAGAGGTTACAAGAGGTAGGAAATACTTTATAAGTTTGACAAAACGTAAATTGTTTAAATAAAGGGAAATAGATATCTTTAGCACTCCAAAAGCGGGGTAGAAGGTAAAATGCCTCCCTAAAGCAGCCTGGAGTGCTCGCAGATATTAAGCGGAAGGCTCATAAGACTGCTCTAAGATACCCTGAAGATAAAATCGGGGATGGTCACTGGTTCAAAAGAGGTTGAAACTCTGAAATTCCAGTCCCCGCTATTTTCTTTACTTTTATTATATGTTTGGGGTTTCTAAAACCTATTTTTTGAACCCATTTTAAGAATTCATTTTTACCATTAATTTGAATTCGTATTTCACCATTCCCTATTTGATAAACGCCAAATTTGAATCCTAAATTATTCAAAATTTTAATAAACTGATTTTGCATAGGAGAAGGACAAATTTTCATTTCTAGTCTAGGGTAAATTGTACCATTATTATTTGTTATAACTACAGAGCCATCTGTATCAAAATATCCTCTAAGAACGCCAACTTCGAAATTACTGTTAATATAGAAATGGGGAATTTTTGATTTATTCCACTTGGGCGCTAAATCCATGCTTAAAGAATTGATAAAAAACGTAATTATTTCCCGTCTAAAAATTCTTAAATCACATGCTTTTTCATTTTTACGAAATGATTGATGCAATTCAACATCGAAAAGTTTCTTAAATAGACCCTTTATGTAATATAGATATTCGATATCATCCTCAGAATGACAAGTAATTTGAAATTTATATTGAATTTTAATTTTGTTTTTTGATTCGCATTCATAAATCCCGATAGAACCGTCACCTAAAATTGTACCTACCAATTCTGCCAATTCATGAGTATCTATTGAAGGAAGCCTAACACTATTTTTCATATTTAGATTTATACAGAAAGTTCTAAAAGTGATTTTCGAGAGAGGGTAAAGTTGTGATGAACAGTTATCCTGCTCTTTTACCATATTTCCTTTCAATTTCAACTTCAGGAACAACGCCTTCTAAATCTTCAATCTTCGTTTTTATAGATTCAACTCTTTTCTCTAAATTATTCAAATCTTTCTGGAATGAAACAGAAGTGTCTACAGCCTTGCTAACACGCTTAGAAACATCAGATAAATACTTCGATATCATATTTACTTGTTGTTCAATCGCTTCAAGTCTGTCTATAATTGTACAAATTTTTGGTTCTTCTGTGTTCTCGATTTCAGATGGTTTCTTTATTTTGAACTTGAAAATTTCCTCTTCCTTTTCCGAGAACATTACATCACTGATTCTATCTATCAACAGTAAAAGATTTAAGGAGATTATATGGGTCCAGCCAGAATTGAACTGGCCTCTCCGCCTTGTAAGGGCGATGTCCTAGCCGATAGACTATGGACCCGGTAATAATTCTTAGAATCATAGAATTAAAAATTTAAAAAGATGGTAATCTTACAAAGTTAGCTAAAATAGAACGGGGTTTTGTGCAAAGTTCATTTCCGTATGTTATTTATTGGGTAGAAATTATAATAGAAACATTTATAAAACCATATTAGTAATAGAACAAAGGTGATGTAATGGAAATAGGAACCTCAAAGGAAGTGGAATACGACACCAAAAACACTAAAAGGGTTATAGAGACTTTGAACAAAAGTGTTAGAGGGATGACGATAACTGATATAGCTCATGAATTAAAATTGAACAGACATACGATTACTAAGATATTAGATAGATTGTTGATAGAAAAAAAGGCTAATTATGACGAAAAGGGACCAGCTAAAATTTTTTATTCAGGTGGGACAGGTAAATTCGTGGGTAGAGTAGATCAAGGTAAGTTTGATACATTATGGGTAGATGTATTCAAACCCAAATATACAGAGGAAGAAGAGTTTGTCAGGATAAATCAAACAAAACACGATCATTTGATAAGGGCGAGCAGCAAATTCAGGTCTGTGGGGGCAATAGCAATTAAAAAAAGGAATATAATTAACCTTATTAGAATACTCAAAGATGTCGCAAGGGATGAATTGAATTTAAAGGTTTGAAGTTCTATTTTTAATGAGTGTTTTTATGAACGGCAATAAAGAATTTCAGGAAAAATTGATGAGATACCAAATTCTGGATAACAGAGTTAAAGGTCTGATGAGTAGAAGGGATTTTTTAGTGAATAGGGTCCTTGAAATAGAGAGCACTTTAAACTCGATGGAAGATGTTGAGAAGAGTAAGGGAGATGAAATATTTTTACCTTTAGGATCGAGTGTACATGTACCGGGTACTTTACATAAAACAAAAAAAATGATAGTTGAACTTGGAGCTGATATTGCTATAGAATGTACAGCAGAGAAAGCTAAGGTAATACTAGAAAATAGAAAAAAAACAATAGAAGATGGTCTACAAGCAATTGAAGGAGAGTTGGTAGGTTTAAGTAATGAACTAGTAAGACTAGAACCAGAAATCAGAAGTATTTTAGAAAAAAAAGGTTCTCGAGAATTAGAAGCTGGTTAATATGTTTGGTTTTCTGAAGGAAAAACTTTCGAAGGCTGTTAAATCTATATCCGAAAAAGTTGAGAAGAAAAAACCTGTAGAAAGGGAAGTTGAAGTAGAGAAGGAAGTAAAAAAAGAAGTCAAGAAAGGAGTGATAAAGAAAGCCTTTGAAAGAGTTACTAAAAAAGTTTTGGAGAAAGAAATTTCTGAAAAGGATCTGGGCGAAGTTTTAGACGATTTGGGAATATCATTACTAGAAGCAGATGTTGCTTTTGAAGTAAGCGAAAAAATAAAGGATGATTTGAAAAAGGCACTCATCGGGAAAGAGGTGAAAAGAGGTGCAGTAAAGGACATGATAAATAACGCCTTTAAAGAAAGTTTGTTAGATATTCTAAATGTCCCCAACGTCAATTTTAAGGAAATAATTGAGAGTAAAAAACCTGCGCTTTTCCTTTTCTTGGGTTTTAACGGATCTGGAAAGACGACCTCATTGGCAAAAGTTGGAAATTACTTGAAGGAAAATGGTTATTCCTGTGTTTTTGCTGCCGGAGATTCTTTTCGTGCAGCCAGCATCGAACAATTAGAAGTACATGGAAAAAGGCTTGGTGTCGATATAATAAAACACAAGTATGGAGCAGATTCTGCTGCTGTAATTTTTGATGCGAAAAAACATGCTGAAGCGAAGGGTATAGACGTTGTTCTCGCAGATACTGCTGGGAGGCCTCACACAGATAGAAACTTGATGGATGAATTGAATAAAGTCTGTAGAGTCAACAAACCCGATCTGAAAATTTTGGTAATAGATTCTTTGGTTGGAAATGATGCTGTGCCACAAACAAAAATGTTTAACGATGTTGTTGGTATAGATGCTGTCATGTTCACAAAAATTGATGTTAACGAGAAGGGGGGTTGTATACTTTCTGTATCTTACATCTTAAAAAAACCCATACTATTTCTTGGAACTGGCCAAGAGTATTCATCTTTAAAAATATTCAAACCAGAAGAATTCATTGAAAATATACTATAGGCGATCCAATGCTCGACCTGGGAAAAAATCTGAGTGAATTATTCAACAAAGTCTTGGGTAGGAGCACGATTGACAGGGAAGCAGTGGAAGATTTAATTAAAGGTTTACAAAGAATTCTGTTGCAAGCTGATGTCGACGTAAAACTCGTCTTCGAGATGTCCGAGAACATAAGAAGAAGATGTTTAAAAGAAAAAATTCCTCCTGGTATAACCCTAAGAGAACAAGTCATGAAAGTTGTTTATGAAGAAATGGTTAAACTTCTGGGTGAAGAGAAGGCTGATCTTTTAGGAAAGAAACGAATCATGTTATTAGGATTATTTGGTTCTGGAAAAACAACCACATCCGGCAAATTAGCGAGATATTTCCAGAAACAAGGATTGAAACCTGCGATGATATGTTGTGACTATCACAGACCAGCTGCCTCAGAACAATTGAGTCAATTAGGTGATAAGCTTCATGTACCAGTTCATGTTTCTAAAGAAAAAGATCCTTACGATGCGTTAAAAGAAGGTTTGGGAAAATTCCATAGGTATGATACGATAATCATCGATACTGCTGGCAGAGATGCCTTGAACAAGGAATTGGCAGATGAACTTAAAAAAATGGATAAGATCTGTCAACCCGATGAAGTTTTGTTAGTCATACCTGCTGATATAGGTAGGATTGGGGGGAAACAGGCGGAAGAATTCAACAAATTGGTTGGTATAACTGGTGTTATCGTCACTAAGATGGATGGGACTGCTAAGGGAGGCGGTGTACTCTCTGCTTGTTTTGCCACTGGCGCAAAAGTTAAATTCATCGGCATGGGAGAGAAAATGGAAGAGTTGGAAGTTTATGACCCTGTCCGTTATGTTTCCAGATTGCTTGGAATGGGCGATTTACAAACACTTTTAGAGAAAGCGAAAGAAGCTGAGTTCAAAGAAGAAGATGTAGAAAAAATAATGTCTGGTAAGTTTACTCTACAAGAATTTTATGATCAATTGAGCGGCGTACAGAAGATGGGACCTTTGAGTAATGTGATGGGTATGATCCCCGGCCTTGGCCATTCGATACCTGAAGAGTTGTTAGTCGTCCAGGAAGAAAAATTAAAAAAATACAAGTACATCATGGACAGCATGACCCATGAAGAAAAGAAAAACGCTGATTTAATCCATAGCAGTAGGATTGAAAGGATAGCTAGGGGTTCTGGCACATCGCAGAAAGATGTAAGAGATTTATTGAAGCAGTATGAGCAAGCAAAAAAAGTAATAAAGAAGATTGGTGGTATGAGAGGGATGAAGAGAGGGGCGTTGATGAAACTCGCAAAAAACCTTGGGCTTAAGTTATAATAATTTCTCTCTATTTATTTTCTCCAGGTAGCACGATAGTGAATGCTATTACTCCACCGATCACACCGGCAAAATGTGCAATTTCTCCTATGCTGTAAGGAAGGTTTATGAATAACATCATCAGGTTCTCTATGAAATAGAATAAAATCGCAACGAATAAAGGCAATTTAATGTTTTTGAGGGTAAAAGCCACATATGGTAAGGCAATTAGGTTTAAAACTGGGATGAGTAAAGCCGGCACTTCTTCCCAACCTGCCAATGCCCCTGCGAGGAACATTAAGCCGAATATTGCTCCTGAAGCCCCTATCAAAATCACTGTAATACCTGTCAAGTATTCCATCAAGAATGCGAACGGTATCACGATAAGTCCAGAAAGAAAATAGAATAAAGCGAATTTTGTACCTCCAATTTTCCTTTCACCAACCCAACCAACAATGGCAAGCATAAACATGTTCCCGTAGAAATGCATTATATCCCCATGGATGAACATGTGGGTTATTAAAGTGTACAGTCTCAAATGGAGTTGTTGTGGTATTAAACCGAATGTGTTTAATGCCCATTCCGAAACTTGATTTACGGAAGCTTCGTAAGTGAATAGAAAAACGGCAAGATTTATTGTTATGAGAATGAAAGTTACGTACGGCCATTCATCATTCATATCTTTCCCTTTAATAAAATAGTTAAAGAGTATAATTATAATTTAATTGGTGTCACGTTTGGACATAAAAGAAAAAGCAATTGAGGTCTTGAAGGAAGGTTTTGTATGTGACAGATGCTTAGGCAGGAATTTTGCTCAGTTACTTTCAGGTATGTCTAACGAAGAGAGAGGAAAAATCATAAGAAACTATCTCGCGATGCTTGTGGATTCAGGAGAAGATTTTAACATAAATGATTCTAACTTTTACGGAATAAAATTTCACATCAAAAAGTTTGAGCCAAAAAAGCCAAAGAAATGTTCTGTATGTTTTGATCTTTTTCCAGAACTTAAAAAAAAAACAAAACTGATAGTAAACGAACTAAAAAAGTATGATTATAGAACATTCTTAGTGGGTTGCAGACTAACCTCAAAATTGATAGGAAGGGAACAGGAAGTTTGGGGCAAGGTTGGGATTGATTGGTGCGAATCGATAAAATCTGAAATAAATCGAGAAATAGGAAAAGAAGTATCAAAATTAACCGGAAAGGACATGGACAGAAAGTTACCGGATATAGTAATAACTTTTGACCTAAACAATGAAGATATAGATTTAGACGTCCGTTCTATCTATGTTTATGGAAAGTATCAGAAATTAGTTAGAGGGATACCACAAACCAAATGGAAGAAGAAAGTCTTTCCCACCTCAGTACAGGAAATAATAGAAAAACCGTTCTTAAAACAAACCAAATCTGAAGAGAGTAGTTTTCACGGTAGTGGCAGGGAAGATGTTGACGTCAGATGTTTGGGCTGGAGACCTTTCGTCCTTGAACTCATCAGCCCTAGAGAGAGAAAATTGAAATTGAAAGATGTATTAGGACAAGTGAATAAATCAAAAAAAGTTAAAGTAAAAAATCTGAAGATAGTCGGCAAAGAACTCGTGAGAAAAATAAAGTTTGCAAATCATGATAAGACCTACAGGGCAATAGTAGAATTTGAGAATCCTGTTGAAGATTTGAAAAGGGTCAATGAGTTAAAAGGCATGATAATATCCCAGAAAACCCCTACACGTGTTCTAAGGAGAAGATCGGATAGAGTTAGAAGAAGGAAAATCGTAGATATAAGATTCAAACTTTTAGGTAAGAAAAAAGTCGAGTTCCAAATAAAAACCCAAGCTGGAGTTTATATAAAAGAGTTAATAAATGGGGATGAAGGTAGGACAGAACCGAGCATTTCAGGTTTATTGGACAATAGAGTTAGAAATATTGATTTAGACGTTGTAAAGATTTGGGCACGTGAGGATTAGTTACGAATTTCCACCCCAAACTTCATCAAGTCTTTTTTCAGTTGTTTGACATTCTTGAAAAGGATTGTTTTCATACCGAGCTTTTCAGCAGTCACAAGGTTTTTTTCTTTATCATCGATGAATATGCTTTCATCTGCTTTAACCTTCAACTTTTTTAAGGCCATTCTGTATATTCCTACTTCTGGTTTTTTCATACCTACTTCAGAGGATAGTATCAAGACGGGAAAGGGTTCGTACCAACCTTTTTTTTTCATATACTCAACGTGAGGTTGGATTGTATCAGAAATGGCTGCAATCTTGTAACCCGCTGCTTTGACAGATTTCACTATTTTAACTGTCTCTGTGTTCAGAGTCCAATTATCGCAGAATTCTTTCATAATAAATTTTTCATAGTTTTTTTTAGGTTTCATGTTAAAAGTTTGAAACAATTTTGTCCAAAACTCTTTTTCGGTGATTCGCCCTTTTACGAGTTGATCAATGATTTTACCGATTTTTGGTTCAACTTTTTCATACTCTATCCCTAGGAATTTGGACAATTTTTCACGAAAGGGTTTCTCCGCAGAATCAACAAGCACGACTCTACCTATATCAAAAAATACTGCTTTGATTGACATTGATAACAATTTTAGTCTTGAATTTAAATTTTCATCGTATTTTGACCGATTCTATTAATCTTTTTAAATCTGTTTGTAGATGTAATTTATAACTTAATTACAATCGTGATTGAAATGGTACAAAAATCCAGAGGACCGAGAAAAAGAACGAGAAACCTGTTAAAAATGAAAGTGAGGGAAAAGGTACCCATAACCAAATACCTTCAAGAATTTGAAATCGGCAGTACGGTTGTTTTACGTCCAGTTCCATCTAGCCACAGAGGGATGCCCTTCAAGAGGTTCATAGGAAAAACGGGATTAATCACGGATAAAAGGGGTAAATCTTATATAATCAAAATAAAAGATGGTAATAAGGAAAAAATTGTTATTTCAAGACCAGAACATCTAAAGGCGATTTAATGGAAGAGATACTGAAAGAAACTTTGATAACGAACGCAGAAGCTAAGGAGATGTTGAAACAGAGAAAGGAAGAGATAGAGCTAGGCTACGAACAGAAAAATTCCTTAGAGTACCTGAAGAAGTATGACAAGTTAACTGATAAAAAAGCGAAGGAATTGATGGAAAAATTGGCAGAGGTTAAGAAATTAAGGGAAAGACAAATCCTCACCATCGTAAATCTAATGCCAGAAGATAATGACGATTTAAGACTTGTCCTAGAAAAGGATTATGTGCTCTTGACTGAAGAGGAAAAGACACTTATCCTCGAAAGTGTTAAAAAATTTATGTAGGGAGTGGGTGAACCTTCTATGAAAGATGATTACATCATAGTATTGGATTTCCTCTCGACTGGGCATGCTGACAGCAGGAGAGCAGAACCAGTCGTTCAAGGTATTGGCAAGAATTTTCTGAACTTGCTCGAGGTTGTTTTAAAATCGGAAGTAGTTGTAAAGCCTGAGGATACTGTATACATAGGCGAGATGAAGAGAGACCAAGTAAAATACATAAAGGGAAGGATAAGATATGATGAATTGACCAGCTTTGCAAAGAGTGAACTTGAATATGTCATCGATAAGATAATCAACGAGGATGAACAGAAGTTTGTGAACTTCTTTAACATAACTGGTCCTGTTTCAACCCGCTTGCATACGCTAGAATTGTTACCTGGAATTGGAAAGAAACACATGTGGTCGATAATAGAACAGAGAAAGAGAAAAAAATTTGAAACTTTTGAGGATTTGAAAGCGAGGGTTGACATGCTCCCTGACCCAAAAAGAATGATAAAAAAGAGAATTATAGACGAGCTTCAAGAAAAGGATAGGCATAGACTTTTTGTTATGGGATAGTTGTTATAATTCTTCAGATTCTTTTACTGCTACTGCAACCGATATCCAGAGCAACCCTGTTATCAACAAAAGTACAAATGCTATCGACAAAGCAAGAACCGACCTAGTGTTTACTATTCCAGAAATGACATTGGATTGACTTATGAACAAGAATGCTATCAACGCGAAGATTGCACCAAAAACCCATAAGACAATAACTTTCCATTTGTTATATTTTTTTTGTTTTCCTTTAGTCATAATATTAGAATATTTTCATGAGAATAAAAGTCTTACAAACTCAATGTCAAATCAACAACTTCTACTTCCTTCACGCCCTTGATTTTTTTTATCTTGTCAGTAACCTTGTCCATTTCTCCTTCTTTGTCTTCAACAAGTTTAATAACCTCAATTGCATTGATACCAAAGGCTACAGGCGTTATTTGCATCCTCTGAGGAGATATTTCTTTTACTATCGCCTTTTGTAAGAAATCTAAATCGGTCTCAACACTCTCTGGCATTACCTTGAATGTTACGATTACGCTACCCATTCAAACACCTACGGACCGATGAAGCCACAACCAGTGCATTTATATTCATTCGACAATCGCTTGCATTGTGAACATCTGAATATCTCGACTTTCAAACATTTGGGGCACATGAACCTAACGTATTTATCATCACCTAATAAGTCTAACCCACAACTGGTGCATTTCATCTCTTGTTTCAACCTAACACCTTTTAATTTGTAGTTAGTATTTTCTTCTATAAGGGATATATCTTTTAAATAGTTTATGGATGCCCCTGTAGTCTAACGGATAAGATGGTTCCCTGCGGAGGAACTGTTCTGGGTTCGAATCCCAGCGGGGGCACATACAATTAGATAAATTTAAGTATCTATTCCACTCAAAACCAATGTGGATAAAATGATCGAAATAATCAAGAAATATCCTGAAATGATAACGGATGCTATAAAAAGAGCAGAAAGAATTGATACACCCGATTACAAATTTAACAATATTGTAGTAACTGGTATGGGTGCTTCAGCAATCGGAGGGGAATTATTAAAATCTCTTTTAAGGGATAAAATCAAAATCCCCATAGAAGTTTCAAGAGATTATCACCCCCCTGCATACGTGGACAAAAACACCCTAGTTTTCTGCATATCATATTCTGGAAATTCAGAAGAAACCCTAAGTCAGTTTGTTGATGCTTTCGAAAAAAAATGTAAAATAATCGCAATAACATCTGGTGGAAAACTTAGGAAATGGTGTGATAAGCTGAAAATTCCTTATTTTTTGGTACCGAGTGGCTATCAATCGAGATCAGCTTTGCCATATCTATTCGTCCCGATGATAGTTTTCTTGCAGAAATTTGGAATAATTAACTTAAGAGACGAAATTGATGAAACAATCAAAATACTGAAAGAAATTAAAACTTACGATTTAAAGGAAATCGTTTCAACTCTGAGTGATTCTGTTCCAATAATTTATGCCTCAAATGAGTATTCGCCAATTGCCGAAAGGATGAAAACACAATTTAATGAAAACAGCAAGATGTTGGCAAGGTTTGCTATCTTTCCAGAATTAAGTCACAATGAGGTAGTTGGCTATCAAAATGATAATTTAAACAATAATTCACTCGTCATATTCTTAAGGGATAAAAATGAGACAGAGGAACTCGGCGTAAGAATAGACATCACAAAAGATATCATAAAAGATAAAGTTAAAGGAATCCATGAAATATGGGCTTATGGTAGTAACAGATTATCGAAAATGATGTCTCTGGCTTTCATAGGAGATGTTTTAAGTTATGAGTTGGCTGTTTCTAGAGGAGTTGATCCTTTTTCCGTTGAAAACATAGATATTATTAAGAAAGGACTAGAAGAAAGTTTGAATTTTGCTCAGAAATTAGAGAAAAAATTAGGTATTTCCTGAATTAACTTACACTAAAAATCATTCTCTCTCATATTTCTCGAAAATGCAAAAGAATTTTAGCTCTTTGTCACTGGGATTAAAAACTTTGTGAAACTTTCCATCAGGAATAGGAACTATATCTCCTTCTTCTACATCAATAATTTTTTTTTCAATTTGCATCTTTCCTTTTCCTTTTAAAAAATAGTATACTTCCTCTACTCCCGAATGGTCATGTCCTCTAGTTTCTTGATGTGGTTTAAGCTCCGTTATAGAAAGAGTTATCCTCTCCATTTTGTAATCATAAATCCTGTATACCTCATTATCTTTTGTAAGTTCTGCTTTTTTCTTGAATTCTTCTAACTTCATTCACTTCAACTCAACTTTCATGAAGTCATAAGCAATCTTGCTATTTTTAAAAACATTTGTTGCTTGTTCTTCTAATTCTTTCAAATCAGTATATCTCCTACTAATATGAGTTAAAATCAATTCTTTAACGTTTGCTTTTTTAGCCATTCTCGCAGCTTCTTTAACATCAGCATGTGCTTTCGAACCTACGTCTTCTTCTAGGAATGTACCGTCATGAATCAACAAATCGGCATCCTTAGAAATCTTAACTATATTCTCACATGGCCTAGTATCTCCAGAATAAACAACCCTTAATCCTTTCTTTACGTGACCCACATTCTCTATTTTCACTTTTTTACCCTTGAACTCTATCTCACCTTCTTTTTTTAGTCTTTTTAACCAGGGGCCTCTTTTTATTCCGAATTTATCAAGTTTCTTGTCATCAAGATTCCATTTATTCTTTTCTTCGAAACAGAAAGCCACGGTAGGAACTGAATGATAGACTGGTATTGATAGTATCCTATAATCGTCAGTTTCATCGACGACTGATATCTCACTCCCCTCGAAAGGGACATCAACAGCTTTCACGGGAAATCTTAATCCAAAGTAACCCAAGTCGACTATATCAGAGACAAACCTCTCCGCCTCAGGGCCGTATATGGTCAAAGGATCATTTTTTTTCTCAAGGTTCATAGTCTGGATTAATGGTATTAAACCAGCGAAATGATCTGCATGCCAATGCGATATGAAGATTTTTTTTATCTGCATAAAACTCACGTTAGATTTCATCAATTGCTTCTGTGTACCCTCACCACAATCAAATAGTAATACGTCTCTATAGTCTGAAAAGTACTCTAGAGCTATTGCTGGGTGGTTTCTCTTTATAGATGGTATACCGGATACTGTGCCAAGGAATGTGATTGTTATCATAAATAAAATCTTGAGTATACAAACTAATTAATCTTATCCTAAAGCTCACTGGGCAGCCAACTTAAAATTTTAAATAACCAAAGTAGTACGCCAAGATTAGTGCCAATATTATTATTAAAATTATAATCAAATGGATTTTCTTCATAATCTAAATTTTAATTTTTCGAGGTAATAAATTTTCCTATAGGATAGAGTTCAAGATAAGAAATGTTACGACTTATTAGTGAATAATATGCCTGTACTTCTCACCCTCGTTCTCACTTCTCACAAAATGGTGTGAAATGTAATTTAAAATATATTTTTTAATATATACTTTAAAAATACTATATTTTTATTATTTACTAAATTATATAATTTTTTATTATTATATTAAATTAGTTACTTTATAAAATATATTTTTTAATTAAACCACCAAAAGATATAAATATACCAGAAATGATAAATATTCTTGGTAATATGGTATTAACCGATACGACATTGGCGAGGCTATTTCTGAGGTTTAAACCAGTAAAAATCATGTTAAGCCTTAAGAAAGGTCCAAGATATGCAACACAAGTTTCCAAGGAAGTAGATTGCACTTATTCACATACGGTAAAACTACTAGAAGACTTTAAAAAATTGGGTTTAGTGACCTTTAAGAAACAAGGTAGAATTAAGATAATAGAACTAACTCAAGATGGAGAAGATCTGGCCCATTCTATCGAAGGGGTTTTGATGAAACTGTCCAGAATCAAGGAAGATAACGAAAAGAAAAAGGAGTAACTGACAGTAAATAGCGACAGAAACAGGTATCTATATTTCTTTTATAGAGTTTTCGCAAATTATCTGGGGTAAATTGCTCATATATATAAGTAAACGGTAGGTAGCGACATATTTAAGTTACGAAAACATAGTATTTTTTATTATCTGTCATTAACGGGTGATGGAATGGAAATCAAGACATGGGTTATAGATAAAATAGATATGAATGAGTTTTCCTGGCAGGAATTCTTAGATCTGATGTTCCCTAAACATGAAAAGACAAAAGAATGCGCCGATAAAATCCTCAGATACTTAAAGGGGAAACCTGCAACAATAAATGAGATAATAGAAAAGGAAAAACTGGTTAGAGGAACTGCTTACGACGCATTTAACACGCTAAAAAAATTCGGCCTGATATCTAGAAAAGATAAGTATTCACCCTTGGTTTTGTCAGAGCAGTTTTCTAAAGCCTTAGAAAGGCTATCAAAATACTGGAAAACATGGGTAAAAGAGACATCCTCAAAAAAAGAGAATTAACGTAGAATAACCAGGGTTAAACGAAATTAAAACATGTAGAAAATGGGCATTTTTGACATGAAAATATGTAATAGTTTATATCGATTTTGATAAATAGAAAAAATTATAATAATTTAATAATATATTTTTTAATACAATATTTAAAAATAATTTTTTAATTAATATTATTTAAAATATATTTTATTTTATATGATTGTAATGTTAATGGTAAAGTGAGAGTTTTATTTTAGAGTGATGATCGAAGTTGAGAAAAATGGAAAAGGCAAAAAAAGCGCTTAAAAGTGGCAAAAAGAACATTTTATGAGAATTGAGTCATGCGAAGATTAGGGAATGAGAGTGATAGAAAAGGAGTAAAGTGGAAAATCATCAATTTGAATAACTATAAAAGTTAAAAATAACTAAAGAGTGAGTTAAGGTGTTTCGATGAACGTGGTAATGTTTAGCCAACCTGGTGCCGGAAAGGGGACTTATACAGATATTCTAGCAAAAAAATACAAGATTCCCCATATTTCAACAGGTAATATGTTCCGTGAAGAAATCAAAAAAAATACAGAAATTGGTGAGAAAGTGAGAGAATTAGTGAACAACGGGGGATTGGTACCAGATGAGATAACTATTTCTTTGCTTAAAACTCGACTGAAAGAGAAAGATTGTAAGAATGGGTTCTTTTTAGATGGCTTCCCCAGGACTATTCCACAAGCCGAAGCATTGGAAAAATTCATAAAAATCGATAAAGTTCTAAATTTCGTGGCATCGGATGAAGTTATAATAGATAGATTAAGTGGAAGGAGAACTTGTAAGAAATGTGGTTCAACTTTTCATATAAGGAACGTGCCACCTAAGGTAGAATGTATTTGCGATAATTGCGGTGGTGAGCTTTATCAGCGTAAAGATGATACACCTGAAGTTATTGGGATAAGGACGAAAGAATACTTAAAAAAAACAAAACCTTTGATAGATTTCTACATGAAAAGAAAGTTATTAGTTAATATTGATGCAAACCCACCGATAGAAGAAGTAGATAAGATAATTTCTCAGTGTGAAAGAGTACTTTCAAGCATAAAGAAAAAGTGAGGGTTTAATATCTTATTTACAAGATAGACGATAGACAAATCTCGAGCCCGGGCATTTTGTCTCCTGCTAAAATAGATAGGGCAGCTCCGCCTGCGGTTAAAACTTTACCGCCTTTATCGATGAAGTATTGATAGATACCGTGATCCCGGAACAGACAAGCCGAGGAGTGACCACCTAAGTCTAGAGTATTAGGACCAGCAACTTTTCTCATCAGTTCAAGAGTATTATTGAAACCTTTTTCGAAAACACCCATCACACCGGCAAAAATAGATCTTCCGTTTATGGAGTTTGAATAAAAGTCTAAAGTCTCTGGGCCCACATCCATAACTACCCCATGAGAAGAAGGTAATTCATCCTTATTTACTATGCTTCCATCATCTAATACGTAATCCACTGGGTAAAGGATTTTTCCCTTAAACTTATCCATCAGTTTCTTGGCATTTGCAATTTCTGCTTCGTCGAGTAATTCTACGTTTTCTTCGTTCATTTCTAAGCCATCTGCATAGGCTATATACTGACCAACAAGGCCACCAGTTAAGAACCTTGCACCTGGGTATTGGAGTATTTTTTCCAAGTAATTTATCTTCTCGAACTTTTTCCCCCCAACAAAGAAAGTGACTTCCTTTCCATTAGCTAACTCGTTCTTCACTTCCTCTAGGGACTGAATTTCTGATTCCAGTAATAATCCATAAAAGTAAGGCATCCGGCCGTAAAAACCAACGACACTAAGCTGGTTTCTATGACAAACTGATAGGCCGTCGTTTATGAAGGCGTTAACCTCATTGCAAAAAAATTTAGTCAAAGGCGATTTAGTCATTTCTGCAATATTTTCTAATGTTTCATCAGGATGATCCCTGATGTTTTTTATCATCAAAGCTTCCCCTGATTTTAGTTTTTTTATCGAGTCACAGACCTTCTTGCCCATGACTTCGTCGACATATCTCACTTTCACACCAGACAGTTCTTCCATTTTTTCTGCTATTGACTTTAAGCTGGGTACAAAATCTTCGTCGCCTTTTCTGCCTTGATGACTCACTATAACGGGTAAAAGTCCATTATCAACATACTTTTTCAAGGTTCCGGAATGGGCAAAGACTTTGTAAGAGTCCACATCTACTTTGCCGTCGACAACTGCGCTGTTTGTATCTATTCTCAGAAAAACTTTCTTTCCTTGCAGTTCATCTAGATGATCCTTTACGAAAAGGCCTTTGTTCTTAATTTCTTTCAGATAATTCATTAACACACCAGGAAAAGCCTTTCTTTAAACAATTCATACCCATTCATGTCTATTTTGAGCATGGGAGGGTTCCTCATGTTTTAGAAAGTAATGATATCTTTTCCATTTAAATTATATATAGTTTTATCTTGTAGTGAGGGGATTCAGAAAAAATAATCACTTTCTTGGTCTTTCTATTCCGTAGATAATTAAACTCACAGCAAAGAATAATGCTATCACTTTCCCTATTGGAGTTCTTGTTAACCAATAAATCAAGTCTTCGAATGAACCTATTGGTCCATGAAAAAAAATAACGGCTAGTATTGATACACCAAGAAAAACGTATAATATCATCCTCGCGAATTTACTAAGGTAAACGAGGTCCCTGTAAATTCTGCAATTGTTGTATAATTTTTCCAGAGAATTCTTGTACTTAATGAAAAGAGTATCTTCTTCGGCAATTTTTTTTCTTGTCACAAAAATTCACTATATAATTATAGGAATTGGTTAATTAACTTTATTCTGAATAGAACAAAGTGAGGAAGGCATTATTATAGATTTATCAGACGTTCCAAAAGTGAGAGTTTTTCCCTCTAGAAATAGTTTACCGACGTATGCACAAGTGACAGCATCCAACTCATGGTCACTCATTTTATCTGTTAAACCGGTGATTTTTAGCTTTTTTAACCCATTTAACATCCTTTTTAGTCCTTTTTGTTTTCTAGGTATGTTTAAAACGTCTTGAGCTCCGCCTGGGTAGACTTCTATGACTCTGAAGCCCTTTTTTTCTAGGATTTTTTTGAGTTTTATGCCTCTTTCAGTGAGCTTTCTCATCGGACCGAGAGTTATAGGAAAAAACTTTATTCTCCTCTTCAAGAGTTCTCTATCACACTCTCTCAGATGGATGTTTGTTCTTTCTTCTATGGATTTTCTTCCTTCGGGTAGACTTAAGGGAGCATCGATAGCGATTAAATTCGGTTTCAATATTTCTACTTTTTGGATTATTTCCTCATCTGAATAAACTAGACATGCTTCAGTTTTAAGTCCATGTAAAGAACAAAATCCTGTTGGTCTGGTTTCAACTCCAGCCAAGTCTAAGCCAACAACTAACATAATCAAAATTAAGCCCTGGTAGTAATTATAGGTTTATCCTGAATTATTATGGTTTCTTCAGCCTGAGCTACTAGAGCGTTTGACCTTTCTCTAAGTGGTGGGTATTCATGCAATACTTCATTCGATGTGAGTTCCTTTAATGCCAATTGTAATGCAACTGGTCTACCTACATTTTTCAACCATCTTCTTGCGAACGGCAAGGTTTGATATTCGTTTAAAACGAGTTCCAATATTTTTCTCGATTCTCTTAACCTAACTGGCCTCGGTGTTTTCAACATGTAAATTAAAGTTGGGGAAGATTCTTTGACCATACCTTCACCTGTAGTTGTGAATACTTCCATTCCAATGACCTGCCCTTCTTCCAATTCTTGTTTTATCGGAACGTGACCGTTTGGAATCGATAAATCCCCGTGTTGAGTATATTGTTCCAGAGTATGCCCTGCCAGATTTCTGATTGGGTTAACACCATGGCTTTTTACGACCTCTTCCACCAAGAGTGAGAGTTCATCGACCGTATTTCCAGGTTTTACAGCTTTTATGAATTGTTCTAACGCATCTTCGGCAGCTTTTATTAGAGTATCAGACTTTTCTCCTAATTTAACAGAAAAGGCAGTATCTCCGATATAACCATCAATGTGAACGCCGATGTCAACCTTTATCAAATCACCTTCCTTCAAAGTGAGAGCGTCATTTATATCAGGAGTGTAATGTGCAGCGATATCATTCAAGGATATGTTGACTGGAAATGCTGGTTTTCCCCCTTCATCCTTTATCATCTTTTCAATCTGTTCAGCTAAATCTAAGACTTTCAATCCTGGTTTTAGTTGTTGTCTTGCCAGATCTTTAGCTTTTTGACAGATCTGTCCTGCTTTCACGTATTTTTCCAAGATCTCCTTTTCCATTAAAACACCATTTCAAGATAATAACAACAATATCGTTATCAAAATTATAAAGCATTCGCATAAGTAGGTAATGTTTAAGTCAACAAAAAACAATCAATAAAGTATGTGTGTATGCATGTGCAAACCATGGAATAAGATGACAAAAGATGAAAAAGCGGCTCACGCAAACCACAAGATAATGAAAGGATTGTGTATTCTTGTTTTTGGAGTGATATGGACATTTTTTGCGTCCATGTCAAATAACGTTTGGGATGCGTTGCCATTGACACTAACTGTATCGGGACTTTTAATGTTCCTTTACGGTATGTACAAGAAGTCTTTGTGTTAGAATTTACATGATTGTGGTTGCAGAATTTTTCTTAAACTATTTTACAAACAATTAATCCATTTATTATTTTTCGAACCACTTTCCCAAGCTAGTTTGAATCCTTCCAGATAGTACTTGTTGTTCTGTTAAACCTAAAGCGCTTAGAACACGCATAGCTGCTGGTAATACTTGATGGTTTATGTAATAGTCTGAATCATAATCTCCTTCTTTCACGTCTTCAGTTGGTTCAGCCTTGTCGGATATACTACCGGGTTTTTTAGTGATGATATAATTTAGTATCATTCCTTCGCCTATTGGTTTTCCCCTGTCTCTCATTTTCTTTGCGACTTTAACATGTGGCCCTATCGATTCGTACGTTGAAATTGGTTTTACTAACTGGGTGTAGATCATCAATTCTTCTAAAATTGCTTTTCCATCTTGTATTTTTTTTATAGTATCTCTAACGAGTTTGGTTGCTTTATCAGGATCTCTGTCTTGGAGGAGTATTCTCAAAATTTCGTGTTGAATATTCTTTGCCAAATCGCACCAGTTCCTTCTGACAGTTTCAAAGCCACGAATTTCTAAATTGCCTTCTGCATCTATTAAGGCATATCTTTTTTTTGCTCCTTTTTTCTTGCCTTTTGTTGTGACGAATATTCCACCTTCATATATTCCTCTAAACTCTAATTCAATCATGCCCGGTAATTGTTCGTTGATTTTTTTCAAGAATTTTTCAGCTTTGTTGACAAGTTCCGTTTTTTTTACTTTAGGAATTGCCACGAACACGCTGTCCGTATCCCCATACATAACTTCAAAATTTTCTTCTTTCATCATGTCAATGCTTCTATGAATGTAAAACCTACCAAAGGAAGCGGCAGAGGCGGCACAAGGATAACAATACCATCTCGCACCAAAGTATCCCATGTAACCGTAAGTAGAATTTGCTATAATTTTCAGAGCATACTGTAAGTTGTCCAGTCTTTTGAATTCTAAAGAATCTTTCTTCAAATCTTTCATTTTCTTCTTAACTTCTGTCCTGTCTTTGATAATTTCTTCTAAGTTTCTTGGAATGAAACCTTTTTCAGTCGTACAATAATAATGCTCTGTGTCTGGGGTTTTGTTCCTACGTTTGCATTCATCATGACCACAATCTATAGTATCTGGTGAAATGTTGTGAGTGACTATAACAGTTGGATAGAGACTCCTGAAATCGAAGACTAAGATGTCTGCATGAATTCCTTTTTTGGGCTCTATGACGAAACCGCCTGCGTATTTTGGTTTCATTCTTCTTTGGGCAATCTCGTCTTGTTTAGGGCTGTTCGGTATCAATACATTTTGCTTGAATGCATTTCTCATCAAGTACGCTTCGTCCAATTGGGAGTAAGTATACCTGCCAGCGTCGAACGGTATTAAACCAGTCAATTGAGAAATGGCAAATATTTGCGGTAACAATTGTTCAGAGAGTTTCAGAGTTAATTCAGAATCCCATTGACAATAATCTGCCAAGTGTTCTAAACCTTTCTGAGTTTTCCATGATTCTTGTATATCCTTCCATTTTATGTCTCTCTTTCTTAACCCTAATAATTCTTCTGCGACTGCATCTAAAGTGAGGACTTCTGTTTTCATCGTCGGTGCCAATGCATGATCTATGTAATCGAACAAATCTATGTGGACTCGGCCTCTTATTTTGGTTGATGAAATCCTACCCCTTCTCACTAACCTTACCTCTGAATTATCCCTTCCAAGTCTTAATGAAACTCTCAGTTTTTCAGATCTATCTTTTATTTTCGGAAAATCAAAATTGTCTCCATTGTATGAAACCAGGAAATCTGGGTCTTGTTTTGTTATTATTTCAACGAAACGTTCTAACAATGTTTTTTCGTCTGGTAGAATTTCAACTAATTTACAAGTATCTTGTTTCCATGTTGTTATGACTTTCTTGAAACCATAATTATCGGCAAAAGAAATCATTATTATTTTTTCTTCCCCCTTTTCTTCGGCTATTTCTATGTCGAAAGCTAATGTTTTCATTTTAACTTCTTTTTCTAAAGCGAGGGGTGTTATGTTTTTAGTGTTTATAACTTTTTTAGCTTGATATCTTTTTTCAGTAAATTCTTCGCCATCAACTTCAACCCAACTAATTGGTTTAATTTCTTTATCAATCATATATTGCTGATAAAAAGAGATTGCATACTCATATTCTTCTTCGTCTTCAGGCCATTCTTTGACTTCTTCCCTGATGTTGTAAACATCTCTAGGATTCTCGACAGTAATTTTTAGAAGTTTCTTTTTTTCGCCGATGAATTCTTTCTCTGCTTCTTCTACACTTACAATTTTTCCTTCTTTGAAATCATGCCCCAGTAATTTTTTCTTGTAATCTTTCATTTTTCCTTCTTTCGGTTCAACATAAAAATATGATTTGAATTCTGAATCAAGAACGATGATTGTATCGCCCTTTTCATCCTTGCAGAAAAGTCTCACTATGCCCCTTTCTCCGTCTAATATGTAATCAACATCAAAAATGAGTAGATTTTGTTTCATTTTCTCAATTATAGGATTAATGGATGAAAATAAAAATCTTAATCTGTTTTAGAATTTTTCTTCCATTCGGTTTGAAATTAAAGATTTTAAAAATTTTGTTTAACTCATCCCGAAAGTGAGGGTTTGTCTTAATTACATAGATAAACGTGACTACGCCAATGATCTCAGATGCTATGTTAAATGGTGTGAATATTGAACCGATAGGATAGGTAGAAAAGTCATAACTTACTAATGGGTAGAACCATGGCACAAAACGTGTAGCATCTTCCAACAAATGAAGCCAGTACCCGAACGATAAAGAAAGTGTTATGAGTTTTTTTCTGAGAATGATATAGGCGATTAAAGGAAGTAGTATACCTAAGAATAAAGTATGACCTATGAAGCGGGTTGTCGTGGTGAAGCCCAATAAATAGAGTATTTTATCTATAGCGTCTGGTAGTAATGCTCCTATGAAAACGGCAAAGAGTGAGAGTGAAAGAAGACTTCCAAGAAATGCTGTTATTCCCAAATGGCCAAATAATATCATAATAACCCTCGACTAATTGGATAAGATGTAAATAGAATTTATTATATTTTTGCTTAGATTGTTCCTCTTTTTTTCGATGCCTCAACTTGCTTATCATACAACATTTTGGCATAAGAAGTTCCATGTTTTGTTATAAATCATTCTCCTAAACCTTTTCTTAACCACTCTAATATCCAATCATCGGACTTATCGGGGAAAGAGTCTGCCAATGATCTTCTTGGGTTATACCTGTCCAACCTACTTCGTCTATCATTTTTTTTCTGATCCTTAATCATTCTTCAAACATTTTCTTCGTCTCAACTTTCATCCCAGGATACTTCTGGAACAATTCTTTCCTGTGCGCCTCCAACATATCCACATCCTTCCCCAAGTACTCTGCAGCCGTTTCAAGCTTAATTTTCTTCTTTTCAGCAACCTCAAAGACTTTAGAAATCTTATCCTTCCATCTCAAATCTCTCAAGAAATGATGGTCTGTTATGAAAGATTCCAGAGGACAAGCCTCGATTATCTTTATCATGTTCTCTACAGAACTGTTCATCGCCTTCGTTCCAAACCTGTACATTATATATGATAACGGTCCGTCAGAAAACACTAAGTTCGGTTTTTTCTCTAGTATGAATTCCGCCTGAGCATCGTTATTCGGTCCTTCAACATCAGAAGTATGCAAGAACTTAAAACCGTCATCGACAAATACTTCTATCACAAAACCAAGTCTAGGGTTAGTGCCATGAAAAACAGCTTTAGAAAATTCAAGCTTAGTCTTGCCGAACTGGTATTTCTTCCCATCGGCATACTCTAGCTTCTTCGGTCTATCTTTTATCTGGTCCAAGAAGAACGCAGACCTTCCTTTCTGACTAAAATTAATGTTCTCAGTAGGATGTTTTATCAGGACAGTCTTGCCATCGTATATCTCCAAGTTCTCCCATGGATTGTGATGGTCATAGTGATAGTGAGTTATTATCAAGACTTCAGCTTTCTTAGCCAGTTTAACAATTTCATTCCAATGCTCATCCAGTCTTTTCAATTCTAAGGGATGTGGTCCTAATCCAAATCTAATCGGAGCAAGAGAAACTCCGGGATCGATGAGTATCTTGACATCGTCTGTCTCAACGTAAGTAGCCATTCCTCTAGTACCGAGAGAATCGAATGCGATTGGAATGATTTTCATGATTAAACTATGATAATAAGTTTTTAAGAAGGTGTTATTTTATTTGAATTTTAGATTGATTGTTACATCCCATTAAAAAAAGTTTATCCATTTACTGTGCCTTCTTCTTCGTAGTCCTCCTCGTCGTATGCCTCATCATGATCCGCTTCTTCATGACCTTCTTCGTCAAGCACGTTTTCGTATTCTGTTTCGTCCCCTCGTTGTTGATGCAAAACTTGCTCTTTGTCCTATGGTTGGGTTCTTAGGCATCCGATTTTCCCTATGCCATTCAGCATTGATTTTGTTCATATTATTCTCTTTGAATTAGGAAAATTAAAATTAAGTCTGTTGAGGTAATTTTTTTCCGAAATTAACACAATATCCAAAATACTCTTTTATCATTCTATAAAATTCAGGAGTTTTATGCACTAAAACGTCGGGTTCTTTTCCTTCCTCTTTAATCCAACCATGACTTAAAAACATAGAATAAGGACCACCAGCACCAATTTCTCTTGTTAAAAGGTCTCTTCTTACTCCTTCGTCTTTTCCTAACCTCATTAAAACACTAATTAGTATATAACCTGGAGAACCATACGGATATATCATTGTTTCTGTGGGCATGTCATGTTATTTAGGAGGTAAATCTTTTAAACTGATTTATTAGATATTCATCGCAACTCATGTCCCTTAATAGAATAAATAACTTATCAATTCAATAATAATCTGATGAAAATGAGGCAGATAAAAAAAATATTTTCAGGCTCAATGTTGATTGGAGATTTGCCTAGAGGTTGTTATTATTGTACGAAAGGTTCTAAACTCGTTTTGTTTGTTACTGGAAAGTGCAAAAAAAATTGTTGGTATTGTACCATATCTGAAAAAAGATGGCAGAAACCGATAGTATTAGCGAATGAATCAGAAGTAAGTTCGGATGAAGAAATAATAGAAGAAGCTAAATTGATAGATGCAGAAGGTGCGGGAATAACTGGCGGAGAACCATTATTAGACTTAGACCAAACCGTTCATTTCATAAAACTACTGAAAAAAAATTTTGATGAAAATTTTCATATTCATCTTTATACTGGGAGAAGTGATTTGACAGAAGATCAACTGAAAAAATTGTACGACACTGGTCTGGATGAAATAAGGTTCCATCTTCAGGACGATTGGAATATAATTGAAAAGGCATTAAAATTCGATTGGAGTGTGGGAGTCGAGGTACCTGTCATCCCGGAAATTTTTGAAATTTTGAAGAAACTTATTTTGTTTTGTGAAAATTCTGGAGTGAAATTTCTAAACTTGAATGAATTTGAATTTTCTGACAGGAATGTAAAGCCTTTAATAAAAAAAGGGTACAAGATAAAGTGTAATGAACCGACTGCTGTTAATAGTTCTGAAGATTTTGCAAAAAGATTATTAAAATTTGCAGAAAAGAATGCGAAAAGATTGTCTGTCCATTATTGTTCAGCAGCGACGAAGAACATATACCAATTAAAGAAGAGATGGATACGTAGAGCGAACAATATTAAAAAGGATTATGAGGTTGTAAATGAAGACGGTTTCATAGAAAAAGGTATAATAGAAACTGAAAAACCTGAAATCGTTCTGAAGGAAATAATGAGAAAATACAAAATTCAAAACAACTTCATGAAAATAAAAAACGGGAAAATAGAGACGTCGATATCAATCGTAAAAATGATTTCTGAAAAAGAGAAGAATTTGAAATGTTTCATCGTGAAGGAAATACCTATAGAAAAAACTTGGGAAGTCGAGAGATGGCCGTTATGATGAGAACTGGCGTTGCCGAATTGCCTTTACATTATGGTCATGTTCCTTTTTGGTTGTTAAACAGGATGAAAAAATTGTCCAGTGAAGTTTTAACTATAATTATAGATGAATATGGACCAGAAGAATTGTTAAGAAGAATTTCAAACCCTCATTGGTTTCAAGCTTTTGGTTGTGTTATAGGGCATGATTGGCATTCATCGGGTATTACCACTACGGTTTGCGCTGTATTAAAAAACGTAACAAAATCAGAAAGACATGGCTTAGCGATAGCGGGTGGTAAAGGTAAGTTCTCTAGAAAAACCCCAGATGAGATTGAGAAAATTTCTTATAATTTTAACTTGTCAACCAAAGAAAGTGAGAATCTAAAGTACTCGAGCAAGATGTCAGCTAAGATAGATAATACAGTTATTCAGTGTGGTTATCCTTTATACCAACATACTTTTTTTGTTACTGAAAAAGGTAAATGGGCAGTCGTACAACAGGGTATTAACACGAATGATAGAACAGCAAGACGTTATCATTGGTTGTCAGACCACGTGAAGAGTTTTGTCGAAGAGCCGCATGACGCAATAATCGGGGATAATTTTAAAGATAATGTTCTTGATATGACTGCAAAAGAAAGTGAGGGTTGTAGGAAGATATCAACAGATTTAGTCAAGGATGGACCGAATAAAATTAAAAAAGATTTGTTTTCATTAAGACCAAAATATCAAAAAGAGTTGACCCAATTTTTCGGGCAGAAAAGAAAAGAATTTTATGTTGAAACTTTAAAGATGCCTAGAAAAGTGAACTGGAAGGCTCTTGAGAGGGTTTACGATTTTCAGCCAAAGAATTATGAAGAATTGATTGGCGTTCAGGGTGTAGGCCCTTCTACTGTGAGAGGATTAGCGTTGGTATCAGAGATAATTTACGGTAAACCGCCCTCGTGGAAGGATCCTTGCAAATTTTCATTTGCTTATGGAGGGAAGGATGGTGTTCCGCATCCTATAGACAGAAAAGCGATGGATGAATCTATTGGTTTTCTAAGAAATCTCTTAGAACAAAGTAAATTAGAGAATAAAGAGAAACAAAATGCATTGAAAAGATTGAAAAATATAATTCCCGAATAGAATAAATCAATCCTGTAATTTAATGGAAATGTGAACTCCTTGAGGAATAGCAACCCTTAAAACTTGCCTTAAAGCTCTGTCATCAGCCTGTAAATCAATCAATCTTTTATGAATCCTCAGTTCCCACTTGTCAAAAGTGGCGTTTCCGTGCCCTGTACCATCACCACATGGTGTCTTCAAGGGAGCTACTCTTAGGTGTTTAGTAGGCAGTGGAATCGGTCCTTTATAATCAATCCCGAATTTCTTAGCAATACCTATTATCTCTACACAAATCTCATCCAATTGCTTAGGATTTCTTCCTGATAATTTAATTCTGGCTATTTGCATTACATCACTGTGACTAAATATTCTGGGTGTGAAGCATTTAAATATTTTATTCTGCTTCCTAAAACCTTAAAAACAAAGAAAATGGGTTTAATTTTTAAGTACCTTCCTTCCAGCCACTCAAATATTTTTTCTGTCTTTCTGTGAGTTGATCTATCTTCACTCCCATGGATTCTAATTTTAGTTGTGCGACTCTGTCATCAACTTCTTTCGGCACGTTGTAGACATCGGGTTTTAATTTTTTGTAATTCTTAACCAAGTATTCACAACATAGAGCATGATCAGAAAATGACATATCCATTACGTCTGAAGGATGACCTTCTGCTGCTACGAGGTTGATTATTCTACCTTTACCCAGCAAGTAAATTTTTTTCCCGTCATTCAAAGTGTATTCTTCAACATGTTTTCTTATTTCCCTCTTACCCTTAGATATGCTCTCCAAATCTTCGACATTTATTTCAACGTTAAAGTGACCTGTGTTGCCGATTATGGCTCCATCTTTCATCAATTCTATATGTTCTTTTTTTATGACATCCCTATCTCCAGTAATCGTGATGAAAATATCTCCTATTTTTGCTGCTTCTTTTAGAGGCATAACTCTGTATCCATCCATTATTGCCTGTAAAGCTTTTACGGGTTCAACTTCTGTGACTATCACATTCGCTCCCATGCCTCTAGCTCTAGTTGCTAAACCATAACCACAACGACCATAACCGCATACAACAAAAGTCTTGCCAGCAATCATCATGCTTGTTGCTCTTAATATCCCATCGATCGTGCTCTGACCTGTTCCATAAACATTGTCGAACATTCCTTTTGTCGGTGTGTCGTTTATTGCGAACATAGGGTATTTTAGAACGCCGTCTTTTGCCATTGCTCTAAGTCTAATCACACCAGTCGTCGTCTCTTCTTGCCCGCCAAAAACATTCTTTATCAAGTCTTGTCTTTTCATGTGAATCGTGTTTACTAAGTCACCGCCATCATCCAAAGTCACATTCGGCTTAAAATCTAGAACTTGATTCATACACCAGTAATATTCTTCCTCATTCTCACCAGCCCAAGCAAAGATGTTTATTCCTTCTTCTATTAGGGCGGCAGCAACATCATCTTGAGTTGATAAAGGATTAGCTGCACATAGAGCAACTTCTGCTCCACCAATTTTTAGAGTTTTAACGAGAACTGCAGTCTCTTTAGTAACATGAAGGGCAACGCCTATTATCAAACCTTTAAACGGTTTCTTTTTCTCAAATTCTTCTCTAATCTTCATCAGAACAGGCATTCGACTTTCTGCCCAAGCTACCTGAAATTTACCTTGTTTTGCGAGGGTTTGGTCTTTTACTTTGTATTTCATGAAAAAAATCACCCCAATGAATTATGATAATTTAACTTTTAATTTAATATAATAGGTTTATAAATGATTTGCCCAATGGTATGAAAATCATAACTGTAAAATCTGAGCCGTTGAAGAAGGCAAAAAAGATAAATTTAGTCGTGAGTGCACTAATCGAAGATAATGGAAAGGTTCTTCTGATCAAGAGAAAGAAAAATAAATCCTTTGCTAATTTCGGGGTATTCCGACCGGAAAAGTGAAACCGGGCGAAAAAGTAGAAGATGCGATAAAAAGAGAAGTGAAAGAAGAAACGAACTTGATTATAGAAGTTTTAGAACTTTATCACCTCACTCAAGAGTTTCATGACGATCACCACCACATTGTAATAGCTTTTAAGGGAAAGGCTATCACTAGTAACCTGGAAGCAGGAAGTGATGCTAAAGAGGTTGGATGGTTCCTGAAAGATGACATATCGAAACTAAAACTTCAACCCACAGCCATAGAACAGTTAAAAATTATAACAGGATAAATTACTATAGCCATCCCTTGAATTTCAAAAACTTTAGGATTTCTTTGGATGATTCTTCTGGGGTTAGCTTCTCTGAATCTATAACTAAATCTGGTTGTTTTGGTTCTTCGTATTCTACGTCCACGCCAATGACCTCACCAAGCCCATCAATTTCTTTCCCGTCTTTAATTCTTTCTAGAGCTTTCCTGTACAATTCTTTCATAACCAAATTATCTTCTCTGGCAGATTCTCTCTTCATACATAATTCTAAAGGACATTTTACATAAATTTCAACAAATCTTGGTATAATATTTCTGGCTAATTCTCTCCAAACTTTTTTGTGACATGTGGCATCAAGAATTACGTTTATTCCATGAGCAGACAAGAACTTGCTTATCAGAACTAAAGCCCTGTATGCATGATCCCTTTCTTCTTCTGTGTATTTCTTTTTCGGTGTTAATAGGTCTCTTATTTCGTCCATCTTCAAGTATTCAGTCTCAATATTTTTTTCATTCAATTCTTTGAAGAATTCTCTCGCTCTCGCAGTCTTTCCTGACCCCGGCAAACCAACCAACCAAACAACCCAACCCCTCATTCAATCTACCATCAATTTTCTAATTTCAAGATACATTTCATCGTTAGGTACTGCTATCAAATTTACGTTCATATTGATACCGATTTGATAACTGGTAAAATTATTTCCGTCTAAATCTTTTATTATTGCCCCAGCCTCTCTTGCAATTAACTGAGATGCAGCAAAGTCTAGAGTCCTGTTTGAGCCCAGAACTATGTGTCCGTCCGCTACGCCCTCAGCGAATTGACACATCTGTAATGTACTCGAACCAGTCATTCTTAAAGATCTAAAGTTAGCGCCAACTCTCACTATTCTCTGAAAGTTTTTCTCTCTCTCTCTAGCGATATCAACCAGAATGCATCCTATTTTTTCTTTAATCACATTAATTTTTTTGCCATTCTTGAATGAGCCTTTACTTTCAATCGCATAGTAATCGTTTCCGAGTATTATGTCCTTAACATAACCAACTTTTATTCCACTTATTTTTTCGGAAAGATCACCTACAGCAATGGATGTTGAAGCAATGGGCAACCCGTAATTCATGTTGTTAGAACCGTCCACGGGATCAACCACAACTATAACTTCTGGTTTACTGCCGATTGTTTTTATACCAATTTCCTCAGAAATGAATTTGAAACTTTTCCCAGTAGATTTAAAATGTTCGAATATAGTTCTTTCTGCAACATCATCGATCAAAAGTGTTTTGTCTCCACTAAAACCAACTTTCAAAATTTTTTTTCTATCTTCATTTTCTAAAATTTTTTTAATTTCAGTGAAAACCTTTTCACCAGCTCCCTTACAAACTTTTAACCAATATTCAGTATCCATATCAATCCTTAAGATAGGAATTGATTTTTTTGACTTCAAATCCTTTTTCTTCAAGAATATTTCTCATAAAGTTAATTATTTTTTTCTTACTTTCATCTGACACTTTAATTCTATCTTCGTTAAAGCCACGGCTTTTCATCCATTCTTTAGAATAAAATATAGGATGAATGCAGACTATCGCTCGAAATGCAAAGAATAAAGGTGAGACTTCGAACATCTCTTTGTCGTTTCTGTGTTTGAAATATTCTTCAAAAAATATTTCTGTTAGCTTCTTGAAAGGATCTCTGAAATCTCCATAAGACATAACGGAATAGTTGATGAAATTCATTGTTAAGCAAGTAGTATCATCTGCTGGTTCTCCGTATCTGAATCTACTTCTATCGAGAACGACTAACTCGTCATTATCAAACCAAATATTACCAGGATAGAAATCCCCATGAACTGTAGTGAGTCTATGGTCTGTGTTCTTTATTCTGCTCCACCATTCAACCATTTTCTTAACGATCTCAACCAATTCAGAATTAGAAACAAAAGTGAGGTTATCAGGGAAAGTATCGATAACTCCCATCGTTAGTTCTCCATGCCCAACAAAGTCTCTGACAACTCTTCTGTAGAGATGTCTTCTGTTGTTACCAGTACACTTGATAGAATGAACGTCTGCCAGGTATTTTGCCAATACCTTGATTCTTTCGATATCTTCACTCTTTAACACCCCCTTATCCCGAATATTATCCAAATCAGTCCAATAATCCTTTCCTTTAGCCTCTTCCAGTATTACAAAAAAATCTTTAGGTTTTTGTATTGATAAAAGTTTCCCATCTTCTTGGACTGAACCGACGTCCTTTGCCTTAACATGTCTCGGCAATATATTATAGTCCATTAAAGCTCTTATAAGGACACTTGCCCTATCTGCTGGATAATCTTGACCAAAACCTTCTCCACGCAGAGTCTTGAGAATGTATCTTTTTTCTTTACCTGTTTTGTCTATTGTATCTATTGAGAATCCCATGCCGTGAAAACCCTCCCCCAATTTCTGGATGTTTTTTATCTTGATTTCAGAGCCAAAAACAGAGGAAAGGTAGTTTTTCAGTTCGTTCTTATCGATTTCAATCATGTTCTATTAATGAGATTTTGAAGATTTATTTATGATTTAAAATCTTTTCTTCATCGACCATCAAAAGTTTTCTATCTTTCATTAAAACTTTCCCATCACAAATAACATCACAAACATCATATCCCTTAGCGGAGTAGACAAGATTCGATAAAACAGTTTGTTCTTCAAATGTTGGTTGTAGGTGGGGCTTCTTCAGATCTACTGATATTATATCTGCTCTCTTTCCAATTTCAATCGAACCGATTTGATTCTCTAATCCTAATGCTCTAGCGCCATCAATCGTAGCAAAATCAAGAACCTTTTTAGCAGGAACTGTTATTGGATCATGTTTATTGACTTTATGAATTAAAGCTGCAACTTTCATCTCCTGAAATAAATCCAAACAATTGTTACTCGCAGCACTATCCGTTCCTAAACCAATACAAATGTTATGCTTAATCATCTCAGGAATCGGAGCGATACCAGCAGTAGTTTTCATGTTTGATACGGGATTGTGGGATACTTTCACTTCGTTTTTCTTTAGTATTTCCATTTCTTTTTCTGTTAACCAACAACAATGAGCTGCCATAACATCGGAAGAAAGAAAACCAATATTCTCAAGGTATTCAACAGGTCTCATTCCAGTTTTTTGTATACAATCTTCCACTTCTTTTTTTGTTTCAGATAAGTGAGTGTGTATAGAAAGTTTGTTCTCATCTGCAAATTGTTTTGTTTTAATCAGAGTTTCTTTAGAACACGTGTAAATGGCATGAGGTCCTAAATTCACCATAGTTCTTTCATTCTTTCCCCATCTTTTTTTCAAATCGATTGTCAATTTTAATGCCTGGTCCAAAGTCTTGAATTCTAATATAGGAGTATCTAATATAGCCTGACTGAAAATTCCCCTCATACCAGATTCATCGGTTGCTTTCAAGACAGAATCGCCAAAATAGTACATGTCATGGAAGCATGTTATCCCATTCATAATCATTTCTACACAACCAACCAGAGAACTGTAATAAACATCTTTCTTGGTCAGTTTTGATTCAAGTGCCCAACTTTTTTTTAACCATTCATGCAATTCCATATCATCTAATTTCCCTCTTAAAATTGTCATACCTAGATGAGTGTGAGTGTTAATTAAGCCAGGGAGAATTATTTTATTCTTGCCATTTATTATAAAATCTGCTTTTACTTTTGGTTTACCTATTTCTACTATCTTGCTATCCTCAACGTAAATTGAAACGTTCTTTAAAATTTGTCTTTTAGGGTTCTGTGTCAGTACATAATCTGCATTCTTGATAAGAATCGAATTAGTTTTCATATTGAAATGATTTAAAATTAGAATTAAAAAACATTAACATGAAAGTGAGGGTTGGAATCATAGGCGGGTCAGGTTTTTACGAACTTTTGAGTAATGCCAAAGGAAAAAATGTGAAGACCCCTTACGGCAAGCCTTCTGATAAGATTTATATTGGTAATTTAAGTGAGAAAAGGGTGGCTTTTCTTCCGAGGCATGGGGAAAAACATACTATACCACCGCATAACATTAACCATAAAGCCAACATTTTTGCGTTGAAATCCTTAGGTGTTGATAACATTATTTCTGTGGCCTCTGTCGGGATAATAAATGCAGATATAAAAATAGGGGATTTTATAATTTTGAGTGATTTTTTGGACTTCACAAAGAAGGCTTACACTTTTTATGATACTTTCAATAAGGAACCCGTCCATGCGGATTTAACTTATCCATTTTCAAATCGGTTAAGAAGATTGTTAATAGGAATATGTAAGGAAATTGGATGTTCTTTTCATGATAAAGGTGTTTATGTAAATACTTCTGGTCCAAGGTTGGAAAGTCCTGCTGAGATAAGGGTGTTTGGCAATATGGGAGCAGATGTTGTTGGAATGACTGTCGTTCCCGAGGCAATACTTTCAAAAGAATTGGGAATTGAATATGCTAATGTATCAGTAGGAATTAACCATGCCTGTGGCATAATTGAAGGCCCTATGAAGATCGAGACGGAAAAAATAATGAAAGAAAAAGATACTATGTTAAAAGAAATTATCAAAAAAGTTGTTGAAAGGATTTAATTTATTTTAGAGATTGTGCTTTCTTGAGAGTCTTAATTGCTAAATCACCGGCTTCCTTCATAGTCCCGCCAAGAGAAACAAAACCACCATTTTTTATGATGATGATATTGTTATTTCCTAATACGTCTAAAACCTCGTTTGCTAATTCCATCGTTCCAGGCGGTTGTTCATTCTTCGTAACAGGTATTTTTAATTTTCCTGCATTCTTTAGGATCAAATCACTATGACCATGAAATATTGCGTTGACATCATCTCTTGTGTTGTAAACTAAGAAATGCATTATAGATTCAGAAGACGGTTCCAGCATTCCTTCGACAAAAAATACGTTATTGTAAACGTCATAATTGATTACTCTGACGAAAGAATCATTCTTAAGATTGTCTTTTGATTTTACAACGCTTGCAGTTATGATGAAATAGTCTTCTATTCTGGTGCTCAGATTGCCGACAGATGCGCCTTGAAATTCTGGTGTTAAGTTGTTCTTTTGAAACTGATTACACCAATTTTTTAATTCTTCTACTCCTTTCTCATCTGGTATTTCTTTAGAGAGAAAATTTGTCTTGAATTTTATTCTTCTGGTTGGCTCCATAAAAATCACTTAAATAATTTTTGGTGATATTTGGATTTATATTTCATCTCTGCTTTTGTGGTTCAATTATCACTTTTATAGAATTTTTAGCATCTGCAACAAGTTGGAAACCTTTACCAGTCTCAGCCAAGCTTAACCTGTGTGTTATCATATCCCGAATATTCACTTTATTTTTACTAATCAATTCCAATGACCCTTTCAAATCATCAGGGGCGGCGCCATAAGATGTCATCACAGTTATCTCATTTCTCCAAAAATCGTTTATGGGAATAGAAACATCTTTTCCAGGCTCTGGTACAGCAAAGAATAGAATCGTTCCGCCTCTATCCACAGATCTCAATGCTTGGTTAGCAGCTGATAGAGCTCCAGTACAAACTATCACTCTGTCTGCTAATTTATTATTATTAAATTCTTTTAGTTTAGTTGGAACATCTTCTGTTGCGTTTATGACAAAGTCTGCACCGAACTTTTTCGCCATCTTCATGCGATATTCATTAACATCGGTCGCAATCACTTTTTCTGTTCCCATTAGTTTTGACATCTGTATATGCAACAAGCCGGAAATGCCACTTCCCAAAACAAGTACTGTTTGATTTTTTCCTATCTTTGCTAATCTCTGCCCTCTCAACACACATGCTAAAGGCTCGATGAAAGTCCCTTCTTCATAAGAAACTTCTTTCGGTAAAACATAGACGCCAGTTTCCACATTTATTTTAGGCACGCGAATGAATTCAGAAAAACCACCCGGATTAAAATTTGTTTTATGCAAAGTTTCACATGCAGTATGATGACCACTCAGACAATAATGACACTCATTACAAGGAACATGATGGGAAACAAAAACTCTGTCTCCGATTTTATAACGCTTAACATCTTCACCAATTTCAACTATCTCTCCAGTTATTTCATGGCCTAGAACCTTTGGCGCAGTTTTTATACGATACCATTCCATCACATCGCTGCCACATATTCCACTCGCCATAACTTTGATTAATATCTCCCCAGATCCAATCTTGGGTTTCGGCATCTCTTCTAATCTAACATCTTTATTGTTATAATACATCGCTACTCGCATAATACACCTTCATTATCAAAAGACATTCATTTAACTATACAATGTTAATCTGTACTTTTTTAGAAACATCGAGCCCCCATGGGTATATCCAAGTTAGCCTGTACGTACCAAGATATTCTTCCGCCAGCCGTAGATAGAGATTGAATTGTTTTCAGTATACTTCCAATTTGGCCTTCTAGTGGTATATTTTGAGAAAAATTCGTAGGGATTTTTATTTCAAAGGTGTATTTTCCTTTTAGGTAATCCTTCTCTCCATCTAAAGGCATTTGAAAATTGTAGATACAAGTTTTTTCTTCATATGGATGCATCCTGCCATCAGGTTTCCTCTCTATTCGTGTCGATATTCTTTCACCTATCAGTGCTACTCTCAATTGTTTGGCATGCATCATTTTATCCAGATTTAGAGTGATTTTTCCTCTTACAGTCTCGCCAGAGGAAAAATTGAATTTCTCAAGAACTATGTTAATTTGTTTTTTTCCGAAACCAAACATTAAATCAACTTTATTTTTTCTTACCGCCTTTGAGACTCTCTAATAAATTATTGGCTTCTTTCACTGTAGCTTTCTCATGAATTATTGCTCTCAATGCTTTGATCATAGCAACTGGATGCTCAGATTGCCAAACATTTCTCCCAAGGTTAACGCCTATCGCCCCCTTCTGAATTCCATCATAAACAAATTCCAACACTTGGAGTTCTGTATCTACTTTCGGTCCTCCTGCTATAACGACTGGAACTGGACAGCCATCGACAACCCTCTCAAAATTCTCACACCAATAGGTCTTCACTACTCTTGCACCAAGCTCAGCAGCTATTCGACAAGACAAACCAAGATAACGAGCATCCCTCTTCTCCAATCCTTTACCGACAGCGGTTACAGCCATAACTGGAATGCCGTATTCTTCAGCTTCATCAACAAGTTTTGAAAGGTTTAGTAGAGTTTGATGCTCATACTTGCTGCCGATGAACACAGAAAGGCCTACGGCACTCACGTTCAATCGAACAGCTTCTTTTACAGAAGTGGTAATTCCTTCGTTAGCTAAATCTTCACCGATTATACTCGTACCACCAGATACTCTTAGGATGATTGGTTTATCGTTTTTTGGATCAATACAATTTCGTAAAATGCCTCGGGTAACGAATAGAGCATCACAATATGGAAGGAGGGGTTTTACAGTTTCCCCTGGTTTCTCTAATTTTGTCGTTGGACCAAGAAAGTATCCATGATCTATTGGCATCCATAAACAATGGCCATCTGGTATCAATCGAGACAAACGATTTTTAATTCCCCAATCCATTTCAATTCCCCCTAAATATTACTTGAATAACTTTTTTATATCCCTTGGATTTATAATACCTTTCTCTGTTATGAAACTCGTAATATATTCTACCGGTGTGACATCGAAAGCAGGGTTCTTTGCGTGTGAACCTTCCGGTGCGATTCTCACTTTTTTGATATAGTTTTCAATAAAGCCTGAAATATGCGTAACCTCTTCCTCACTTCTTTCTTCGATTGGAATATATTTTCCAGATTTAATGCTCATATCAATCGTATTGGTCGGGAGGGCAACATAGAAAGGAATTCTATTTTCTTTTGCCAAGACTGCTTTCTCATAAGTCCCAATTTTATTCGCGACTGAACCGTCAGCAGTAACTCTGTCCGCACCAACAATACAAACATCAATCTCTCCTTTTTGCATGTAATACCCTGAAGCATTATCCGCTATAATCGCATGGGGAATTCCCTCTTGTAATAATTCCCATGCAGTTAATTTTGAGCCTTGACACCTTGGTCTTGTTTCATCGACGAAAACAAAAATTTTCTTTCCTTCATTGTGAGCAAAACGAATTGGTGATAAGGCCGTGCCATAATCGACTGCTGCCAAAGCTCCGGCATTACAATGAGTTAGTATTTTATAACCATTCTTAATTAATTTATTCCCATATTCTCCTATTTTCTTACAAGTTTCAACATCTTCATCAGCTATTTTTTCCGCTTCTTCCTTTGCCAAAGAGATTTTTCCTTGAATAGATTTTTCTTTCTCGATTACTCTCAACATCCTATCGATCGCCCAAAAGAGATTGTAAGCAGTCGGCCTAGTATTTTTCAAAACATTAGCAGCATTCTTAACGTAATTATCAAAATCGCTTTTAGATGCTTCGAAACAAGCTTGTACAATTCCATATGCTGCTGTTGTCCCGATAGCCGGTGCGCCCCTGACAACCATATTCTTAATCGCTTCACCAGTCTGTCTGTAATCAGAACAACTATAAACCTCAAATTTATGAGGTAGTTTTGACTGGTCAATCATCTTAACGATTTTATCTTCTAGCCAGACTGTTCTATAATCTTTTGAACCGTTACCGATTCTTACTTTCATTGATTATTCCTTCGTCATTAATACTAAGGAAGTTATTCCCAAAAACATTCCTACTAACTTTAACAAAGTTAATTCTTCTTCATAGAACAAAAACCCAATTGCCATAGTACACAAAAGAAAACCAACACCAAAATATACAGAACCTCTTGCTAATTTACTCCCATTCTTTAGAGCAATCAACCAAAAATAATTGGCCACAGCGTATATTGATAAAACTAATGGGAAAAGAAATAAATTTTGCATAGAACCAAACAGACCAGAAAGAAAACTGCCAACGATTTCAAAAAATAAAAGTAAGCTGAAAGGAATAAGCCACTTCATCAAAAACCACCCATCAACGCGATAGTAATCAGTCCGAGTATCACACCTAAAAACTGTTTCTTACTCAAACTCTCCTTGAAATAAATTATACCCATTGCAACCGCAATTATCTCTTGTCCGATTGCAAAAATAACAGATCCTCTGGTTAACCCAACTCCTTTCAAGACAGCAAACAACCAAAAGGCATTGCCGATTACGTAGAAAGATAATGAAGTAAAGAAAAAAATTGATTTCTTATGCAGAGTCCACTGCTTACCAAGGAAGTCACCTATAAGTTCGGATACAAGTAATAAAGTCATCGGCAAACTCCAGAATAGAGGCGAAGCATAAGGTAAATACAATAAACCTGTGTAAGGCATAGGCATAAAAAAATTTTAAAGAATTTCAAATAAATAGATGTTCGGCTACCATTGCTTCCAAAATATAAGAAAAAAGGAAAGGGATTATTTGGCCTTGACTATATCCAAGATCATTCCTGCCGCAACCGTCATACCCATGTCTCTTATAGCAAACCTTGCCAATTGTGGTATGTCAGATTGTTTTTCAACAACCATAGGTCTTGATGGCACAACCTTAATTCTTGCAGCATCACCAGTCTTTATGAAGTCTGGTTTTTCTTTCAAAACGGCTCCAGTCTTAGGATCTATCTTAGCTATAATTTCTTCTACTTTACATGCGACAGAAGCAGTTCCGACGTGGAAAACTGGAGTATAACCTGCAGTAATGACTGTTGGGTGTTGCAATACAACAATTTGCGCAGTAAATTCCTTTGCAACTGTTGGTGGGTTATTGACATGACCTGCAACGTCCCCTCTCTTTGCATCGCCTTTTCCTATTCCTCTAATGTTAAACCCGATGTTATCTCCTGGTCTCGCTTCTGGTTGTTGTTTATGGAACATCTCTATTGTCTTGACTTCACCCTTGGCACCAGAAGGTTCAAAAATCAATGTATCCCCTGTTTTTAATATTCCTGTCTCGACTCTTCCTACGGGAACAGTACCAACACCTGTTATAGTATAAACGTCTTGAATAGGTATTCTGAGTGGTTTACCTGTGGGTAGTTCTGGTTGTTTTATAGTTGCATCCATGGTTTCTACTAAAGTACCACCCTTGTACCAAGATATCTTGTCAGATTTTTTGAATACGTTATCTCCCTGTAAACCAGATACAGGAACGAATGGGATGGTATCGATTTTAAACCCAACTGACGATAAAAGTTTCTTTACATCATCAACGGTTTTGTTGTATTTTTTTTCATCATAATTCGTTGTATCCATCTTGTTTATAGCAACTACTAGCTGAGTCACACCCATGACTCTCAAAAGGAATGCGTGTTCTTTTGTTTGTTCTTGTACGCCTTCACCTTCCTTCGCAGACACTACGAATATAGCAGCATCTGCCTGTGAAGTACCAGTAATCATGTTCTTTACAAAGTCCCTATGACCAGGACAGTCGATGATAGTATAGAAATATTTTTTCGTTTGGAATGGCTGATGCATGATATCGATAGTAAGACCTCTTTCTCTCTCTTCCTTTAATTTATCCATGACGAAAGCAAATTCGAAAGTCTCTCTTTTCAATTCCTTAGCGAGATCTTTCATTTTTCTTATTTGATCCTCTCTTACCGCGCCAGAATCGTAAAGTAGTCTTCCGAGTAAAGTAGACTTACCTGCATCTACATGACCTGCAGTCATGATGTTAATCTTAGGCAATTCAGCCATGTTCACACCTCCACTAACACTATTATTTTATTCAACCACACTTTTAAATACGTTATTCCTCGATTGTCGGAACAGCTTCACTCAACCCTTTTCTCTTTCTAATCTTTGCTATAGTCTGATCCTGTAAATCTTTCGGTAATTTCTCAAATACTACATCAATTAAACTATAAAAACCTTTTCCACCTGTGGCCGATTTTAAAGCAGAATCAAAACCAAACATTTCCGAGACAGGAACCTTAGCTTGTATGACTGACGCACCTCTTTCTTCTGACATATCCAAGATTTTACCACGTCTATTCTGGACTTGACTCAAAGCTCCGCCCATAATTTCTGTAGGCACATCAATCCTTATGATTTGCTTTGGCTCCATCAATGCAGGGTTTCCCATCATGATCCCTGCTTTAATTGCTTGTTTCACAGGTGGTAAGACTTGGCCAGGACCTCTATGAACAGGATCTTCATGCAAGTCAGCGTCTCTTAGGACAACCTTTAAACCGATACAAGGTTCCCTTGCCATCGGCCCTTCTTCAGTTATGTTAACGAACGCTTCTTTAACCATTTCCATTACTTCATTCAAGTATTGAATACCTTTTGATCTGTCGATGAGCATGTTCTTGTTGTGTATAATCTGTAATTTCCTTATATCCTCCGTCTCCATTCCCAATTCTGACAGTTTCTTCTGCAATTCAAGATTCTTTTTCTTTAATTCTAAATCAGAAGGTATATCACCAATTTTCATCGCTTCCAAAATATTTTCTGGTAAAGGTTCTACAGTGAAATAAAATTTATTATGTTTGTTAGGTGACTTACCTTCAACTTCAGGTGATTTTCCGGATAAAGTTTCTCTGTAAACAACGATGGGGGGAGAAGCTTCTATTTCCAAACCCATCTCTTTCAATTTCCTCTCAACTTTTGCGTCTAAGTGAAGTTCACCTAAACCTGAAACTAAGTATTCTCCAGTCTCCTCATTTATCTTGACTTGGAGTGTTGTGTCTTCCCTACCAATCTTCTTCAACGCATCTATTAATTTTGGCAAATCCATCGGGTTTTTAGGTTCTATTGCCTTTGTAACGACTGGTTCAAAAATATGTTTTATCGCTTCGAACGGTTCAATAACTTTATCTGCATCACAAACTGTTTCTCCAGTGAAGGCATCTGAAATACCAACTACAGCAGCTATGTTTCCTGCACTAACTTCCTCAACTGGTATTCTTGCTATTCCTTTGTAAATAGCAACTTGCTGTATCTTTTCAGTCCTGTGCTGACCTATTAGTCTCACATCTTTGCCTTTGAATATTTTTCCAGAGAATAGCCTTCCAGTTGCGACAAAACCAACATGAGGATCAGGAACCATTTTTGTGACTATCATCGCCAAATTTGCTTTTGGGTCGCATTCAGTCATATGCCTTCCTACGTCTGAATTCAAATCACCCTTCCACACTTTTTCCAACCTATATTTTTGTGCTTCCAAGGGATTCGGCAAATGTTTTATGATCATATCAAGAATGACTTGATGCATAGGCGCCTTTTGTGCCAATTCTTCATCTTTTTTCTGGTTGACCATGTCTATTATATCCTTAAAGGTAATCCCAGTCCTTTTCATAAAAGGAATTGAGATTGCCCATTTTTTGTACGCAGAACCAAAAGTCACTGTTCCCTCTTGTACACTGACAAGCCACTTGCTCTTGTATTTTTCTTCTACGTATTTTTGGATGAGAATGTTAACATCTCGAATAAGATCCTCAAACCTCTTTTGCATGGCTTCTGGTGTGAGTTTCAATTCTCTTATCAACCTGTCAACTTTATTGATGAATAAAACTGGTTTAACTCTTTCTCTCAGAGCTTGTCTGAATACAGTTTCCGTTTGTGGCATTATACCTTCTACACCACAAATCAAGACTATTGTACCATCGACTGCTCTCATGGCACGTGTGACGTCACCACCAAAATCAACGTGACCGGGAGTATCGACGAGGTTTATCAGATAGTCTTTACCTTCATACTCATGCACCATGGAAACGTTTGCTCCATATATCGTGAGTTGTCTTTCTCTCTCTTGTTCATCAAACCATGTTAACATACCACTATCAACGTCACCAACAGTCTTATCAGCCATCATCCCAGCTAGTGCAGCGAGGTTATCAGTTAAGGTTGTTTTACCGTGGTGAACATGAGAAGATGTAGCGATATTCCTGATTCTAACAGGATCTTTCATCGCTTCCAAAACTCTTTTTATCATTTCTTTCTTTGCCATACAAGACACTGAAAATAAATACTGTAATTTTGAGAACAAATTAATTTAAAGATTTGGTTTTGTTAAAATTGAACAATCGTCGATCAATTTTATCTTGCTCCACCAGCCTCTCTTTCAATTCTTTCTTTTTCTTTTATCGCCTCAGATTTAGAAGCATCATTCTGATAGGCAAAAAAGATTTCATTAAATAAAGCATTGGCCATTGTCACCTTCTTACCAAAGGCCTTTCTGTAGGCAGATTGAACGATAACTCTCAGTGCTAAATCAACCCTTCTTTGTGGCGACGTGACAACAGCCTTTCTAACCATGATACCTCCCATTTGGTATGAAGTTATCTCTTCTCTCAATGCAGCATTACCAATCGCTGTAACCAAGACTTCAATCGGATTTTTCTTTGTTTCTTTTTCGAGTTTTTCAAAAACTTTCTTAACGATTTTTATTATGGTTTGAGTCTGGCCTGTAGCCCTACCAGAGGTGAGTAAATGTTTTTTTCCTCTGTGGCCTGGCACCATCATCTTGTTGATGAGTCTTTCAACAATGTTCATCTTTGATTTGTAGAAAGGATGCTTACTAAACTTTCCGCCAGTCTTTGGGATGAAAACTGGTTGTAAATTTATATAAGGTTTTATCCCCAGGTCTTTAATTTCTATACCCTCGTAACTCCATCTGTTAAATAATTTTATCTCTGTCATTTTACCTACCTAGTTGGCTTCTGTTTCTTTCCGGAAAGAATTTCAGAAAGTGCAACACCGTTGACGACAACAACCTTATATTTTAATCCCCATTGACTTCCTATTGGTCCGCCTTGACTTCCCCCCATACCCTCTATAATAACTTCATCGTGTTCGTTTATCATGTCTATTGCCCCAGAACCAGGAACGAATGCGGTTACTTGGATGTTATTCTTTATCAGTTGAACTCTCACAGCTTTTATTAACCCTGAGTGAGGCTGTTTTTGTTCGACTGTTCTTTTATCTATTACTATTCCTCTAGCTTGCGGTGCACCTTCCAACGGTTCTTTTTTGTAAAGTTGAAGTTGTCTCTTCATGTATCGTGTATCCTTCCATCTGTTCCTTTGTCTCTTTCTCCTCAAACCCCTTGCAGAAAACATTCCTCTTGCCATTATTTCACCTGTATATCCGATAGATTGTGTATTCTTTTCAAGATCTCTTTATAAATTTTTATCTTTTCCCCTCCTCTACCGATAACGAAGCCTCTGTCACCTCTGTTGACTCTGATCTCTGCTGTTACAGTATCTCTATCGTTTATCATCTTAACTTCTTTCGATTGAGGAATCAAATTCTTGATAAATTGAATTGGGTTATTAGAATATTCGTAAACTTTAACTTTCTTTCCGATTACACGTTCAACGTTCTTTATAGAACTCCCATTCTTCCCTATCGCCAAACCTATTTTTCCTTCCTCGACTATGAAAAAAATTACATTCTTATTCACGAAGCAATCTCTAACAGAAACTTTCGTCATGTTCTCAAAAAGAGTGAGAAGTCTTATTGTTTCAGTCGTAAATTCTATGGTCATTTTTTGCTCCTCTTTATTGCTAGTGCACTGACTGGGAATGGTTTACCACACAGTAAACCGAGATTAACACTGTCATTTGGGTATTCTTTTATTTCAACGTTAGATATTTGAGCATTATGTTCAATCATCTTTTTTCTGTCTTCTAGTATATTATTTGCATAAACGACCAGTTCAGGGTGTTCACTCTTCAAAATTTTCATAACAGTGTTAAATCCAAGGATGATTTTTTTCTCCTTCAGACTTTCTTTTATCAGTTTTTCTAGCTCCATTTTACTCCTCGCCTAACTTCGCAACCAACTCGAACATACCTGTTCCAACTGGAATCTGTTGATTGACCATGATATTGTCGAATATAGCATCAAAATTATCTTCTTCTTGTCTAACTGATGCCTTAACTAGATGCTTTATAGTTTCTTCAAACCCAGCCCTTGTCAATACAGAGGATTTCATACCAGCTACACCATACCTTCCTATGGGTCTCAACCCCCCAGAAAAAGTCATTATATCGGCGACCAATATAACATGTCTCTCGTCAATATCCAAACCTTGTTGTTTCATTGTATTCCTAGTTTCCCTTATTATTGCATTCCTCGCTGCTTCAATTCCTAGTACACTTGAGATCTCTTGAATGTTGTTTGTATAACTTCTCACCATATCAACTTCCTTTAAACTCATAATCTTGAGAAAATTAGAACCAAAAGTTTTTATAATCCAATCATCACCATCTTTTAAAACTATGGCATTCTTTACTTTTTGAACACCGGCAACACACAGATCTAAAAGTTTTTTCTTAATTCTTTGTAAATCCTTGACTGATGGTTCCTTCTCCCCAGATTCTATGGCCAAAATACTTTCTCTTAAAACAACCTTATAACTCTTAAGTCTCTTTTTTAATTTCAGAATTATTTCATTTCTTTGAGTTTTATTTATTTTTTTTAATTTGATTTTTATTTTTTTGTTAGTTAAATCGAGTGAAACTGCTATTACAAAATTTCTTAATCTCTTCTCAGTCAGTTCCTCTGCTATTCTCTCACCGTCTTCTTTGTTGTTGTATTGTTTTTTCAGGTAAATAGTCATTATAGAAGTTGCTGGTTCTTTTTTTGCGTCAAAAATCTCTATTAACCTCGGTAGACCTAAAGTAGCCCTTACACCGACGGATCCTGCAAAGTGGAAAGTACGCATAGTCATTTGTGTCGCAGGTTCTGATATTGATTGAGCCGAAATTATTCCAATTGCTTCACCGGGTTCAAAGGAAGAGTTAGTATATTCTTTTCTTACTGTATCGATGAGTTTTTCTTTTTGAGTGTTGCTGAGTTTCTTTTCTTTACAAACTTTCTCTACGTCTTCAACCAACCAATTTGGTAAAAATTCATCCGAACATTTTTTCTGCGATTCTTCTGACATTTATTCCACCTTTTTGTATTTTGGACGGATCAAGTCCGTCTTCACCAGGAATGAACTCAATTATTTTTTTACCACTATCCCTGACAGTACCATCATACTCTACCTTTAAATCCTGTAGAGCACCAATCAACCTTCTTTCTAGGTAACCACTATGTCTGGTTTTTAGAGATTTATCCATCAACCCTTCTCTACTGTTCATCGCATCGAAGAAAAATTCATATGGATCTAATCCTTGTTTGTAACCATTCTTCACAAATCCCTTGGATTCTAAACTTATATCACCAGGTTTAAAGTGAGAGAAAGTTCTTTTATGATACCCAATTCTTATTCTCTGTCCTTTTATTGTTTCTTGACCAATGCAGGCTGCAGTTTGCACAAAGTTAATTATACTTCCTCTAGAGCCACTCTTTGCCATTAAAACAGTGTTATTATCCGGAATGTTTTTCTCTATAACTTCTGCGATGTCGTTCAAGCAAGTAGCAAGTCTTCTTTGAACGAGCATTTCTAAACTTTCTCTAGGTGTTCTTCCGATTAAAACTTTTATCTTTCCTTTTTTGAAATTTTTAATAGTTTCATCAACCTCTTTTCTTGCTTCATCGATGAGACTATTTATCTTCTTCATAGCCTTTTCATCTAAGTCCTGATCAGAAATAGAGACAGAAAATCCGTGGTAAGTTAAAAATATTAATGCAAGTTTCGTGATGTTATAAAGAAACTCCTTCGTAACCTTATGTCCATATATCTTATCTATTTCATCCAATATTTTCCCGCTGAAAGCTGATACTCCTTTCTTGTCGACTGTACCTGAAATAAGCTTACTATTTTTGATCATAACATAACAATCATAAGGACACTTTTCTTTTGTACATTTTTCGCAGCCTTTACAACCCTCACCCTTGTATTCAAAGTTAAAATCTTTCGGTAGAAACATGCTAAAAATTTCTTTACCGATGAAAGTATCTTTTTCTGGAATCTCTGTATCAGAGTTACAAGACTTTACTATTTCTACTGTTTCTTTCCTAGTCAACTCTCTTTTACCATGTGTCAGTATATATAAACCTGTGATGTGATCTTTGCTACAACCTATGATCGGGCCACTAAACCTCGGGCTCCTTATGTGGTTTGGTACATCCATCAAAATTTTAGTTTCAGCTCTTGCTTCTTCCACCTGTGGAACATGCAGGTTCATTTCATCTCCGTCAAAGTCTGCGTTATATGGTGGACAGACTACGAGGTTCAACCTGAAAGTATTATAGGGCATAACCTTCACTTTGTGACCCATCATACTCATTCTGTGTAGAGAGGGTTGTCTGTTGAATAATACCCAATCACCATCTTCCAATTGTTTTTCGACTATGAACCCTGACTCTAATTCTTTAATGATCTCTTCTTTGTTTGCTTCACCGACTTTTTTCTTTCTGCCATCCGGTCTTAACACATAATTTACTGTTGGCCAAGCGGGATATCGCGTGATAAGTTTTTTCACATCTTCGATATTTTTTTCATTAACAACTACTGGTGTTGTCAATTCTTTTGCTATAACTAGAGGAACACCAACTTCATTTATATCAATCATAGGATCTGGACTGACAACGGTCCTGGCTGAGAAGTTCACTCTTTTTCCAATTAAATTATGTCTGAATCTTCCTTCCTTCGTTTTCAATCTTTGTGTTAAAGTCTTCAAAATTCTCCCTGATCTGTGTCTAGCAGGAGGGACTCCAGATAATTCGTTACTTATATAAGTAGCAACATGATACTGGAGCAGTTCCCATAAATCTTGAATTATGAATTCTGGTGCGCCCAAATCTATATTCTCTGACAACCTTTTGTTTATCCTCACGATATCAACTAATTTATGTGTCAAATCGTCTTCAGATCTTTCACCTGTTTCGAGAGTAATCGATGGTCTGACTGTTACAGGAGGCACGGGCAACAAAGTTATAACAAACAATTCTGGTCTAACATTCTTCATACCCAGATAAATCAAATCAGAATTTGGTATTTTTTCCAATCTTTCCCTTACTTGAGTTGAACTTAAAATGGTGCTATCTTCAATAAAAGCCGTGGGTTTCAGGAATTTAATCTTTTTTTGCGGTTCATTACAAAAAGGGCATTTACTCTTAACCAAAGTTTTTAATCTTTTAAAGGATTTTTTACCGACTGCAAACTTTTTCATTGCTGTTTCATCCAACAATACCCTTCCACATTTTGGACAGGTGGTCTTCAAGGTATTGTATATCAATTTTGCGTAGTGAACATGAATGACCGGTCTGGTTAATTCTAAATGACCAAAGTGTCCTTGACATTCACCCACAGATCCGCCACACGTTCTGCACCTCAACCCAGGGTCGATCACACCTAACCTAGGGTCCATTAAACCTCCTTCTATTGGATAACCTTCTTGATCGTATAATTCTGTCTTGTTAATTTTAGCTGCAGACATTTTTCTTATTATTTCTGGGGTTAATACGCCAAAGACTATTTTTTCTAACATAATTATTCCTCTTTTACGACCATTTTAGGATATATTAACATACTCTTTAATTCGTCCATCAAGAGTTTGAATGCATAAGACATATCAACATCCACGATTTTAGAGCCACCGCACACAGGGCAATATTTCTTATTTTTTGTCCTGTCAATTATCGCAACCAAACCACAGTCTTTGCAAACCGGCACACTGGTTTTATCTGAATCGAATCTTTCTTTCAGGACCAATGAAGCCCCTTGAGCTATCAAACAATCCTTTTCCATTTCCCCCAACCTCAAACCACCTTTTTTGGATTTTCCTTCGGTTGGTTGTTTTGTTAGAAGTGTGACAGGACCCTTTGATCTTGCATGTATCTTGTTAGATACAAGATGATCCAATTTTTGGTAGAAAACATTTCCGACAAATAGTTGAGCTGTAAACTTTCTCCCAGTCTTACCATCATAGAAAGTCTCCATACCATCGTTTCTGAAACCATATTCTTCAAGTGTCTTTCTCAATTCAACTTCTGGGATAGGATGAAAAGCCGGGCTACTCATCTTCTCACCCTTTAATGCAGCGGCTTTTCCAGCCAATATTTCCAGTAATTGTCCTATGGTCATTCTAGATGGAATACCGTGTGGATTAAATATTATATCAGGGACAGTACCGTTCTCTGTGAAGGGCATGTCCTCTTGTGGAACTAATAAACCTATCACTCCCTTTTGTCCGTGTCTACTTGCAAATTTATCTCCTATTTCAGGTTTTTTTAAATCTCTGACCATGACTTTTACTAGTTTATTACCGTCACTACTTTCTGTCACGAAAACTCTATCGATGATTCCTTCTTCACCATGTCTCATTTTTACAGAAGTCTCCCTTATGTTCTCCAAACCCGTGATGAATTGATCTAAACTACCTAAGAATCTTAATGGCGATGATTTTCCTATTAGTACTCCATCGGATTTAACTTCTGTTTCTGGGTTTACGATTCCGTCTTCAGGTAAATGTTTGTAAGCATCCTCTCCAGGATAACCTCTAATTCCTGGCTCGGGAATACCTATAACATCTTCTTGACCACCCATGTACCTTTTTTTCTCTGTTTCATAGGCTCTAAATAAGTAAGACCAAAACAACCCTCTTTCTATTGAAGATTTATTCATGACTATGGCATCATCCATGTTGTACCCTTCAAAAGACATTATCGCGATAACTATGTTCTGTCCACCAGAATGATCTTCATCGTTCAAAACATCGTTTATGTGTGTGTTGACCAATGGTACTTGAGGGTATATCAAAATATTTGCCTTAGTATCAATTCTCATTGGAAAATTTAGAGAATACATACCAATTGCTTGACCCACCATTTTTGAACCAAAATTAACTCTGTCACCACGATCAAATTCAGGGAATGGAACCAAAGAAGTTGATAATCCAAGTATAACAGTTGGATCCAATTCTAAATGTGTATGTTCATTCGTCAAATTCTCTGGTCTTAACGCAACGTATGCATTTTCTTCTTCTTCTGCGTCTAAATACTCAATCACACCTTCTTTTATTAAATCCGACCAAGTCATCTTTTTTTCTTTTATTTTATCTATGTGTTCCTTCGTCAATTTTGGTTTACCATTTTCTACGATTATCAAAGGTCGTCTTGTTCTGCCTGAGTCAGTGAGTATTTTAACTAAATCTAGATGATTTAAGTAAGAAACATTTACTTGTTCTGAGATGTGACCTTTTCTCCTTTGATCCTTGATTGTTTCTACTATTTTTTCTGGGGTTTCAGTTGTTCCTATGTATCTACCATCCATGAAAACGTCAATCATACTTTCACCATATTTTTTTTAGCGAGATTAAAAACACTTTTATTTTCTTTTTCAGAAACACCTTTAGTTATCTGAGCCATCACTGCCAGATATTTTCTTAAACCTATTGTAGCTCCTTCTGGTGTTTGTGATGGATCTATTCTACCCCAATGTGTTGGGTGTAATTCTCTAGCTTCAAAATGTTCTTGTGTGGATGTTAATGGCGATAAAACATTCCTTATGTGCGAGAGCGTTTTTATATAACTGCTTCTTTCAAGTCTTTGAGACACACCAGTTCTACCACCAACCCAAGCTCCTATCGCTAATGCAGAAACTATTTGATTAGTTAAAACATTTGCCTCTACTATGGCTGGTAATGGTGGGAACCTACCCCTTTTAGTCAGCTTCTGATAGTTGTAAGTGATTCTGGTTATCAACCCCCATTTACCCAAAAGTATAGATCGAAAGAGTATCTCCAACAAATCTCCCGCAAGTCTCAGACGTTTATTAGCGTAATGATCTAAATCATCCTCAGGGATTTTGTTCAAGTGAAAACGTAATAATTTATTGACAGATTTTGATAAAAATATGGCCTTATCAATTCTATCAGTTTTTTCTTGGCCCAAATGAGGGAGTAAATATTTATCAATCAGCCTAGTCACTCTTTCTCTTCTGTATTCTTTTTGAGGAATCCTGATACGCTTTCCTATTTCATCTATAGCATCTTTGGCGTTCGTTGATTCGCTTTCGAATAAATTGGGGTAAAATTCTTCTTGAATCTCTGAATCAAGCGAAACTGCATTTATTATATCTTTATCAGATTCCAGACCTAAAGCCCTTAACAAAATTGCTATGGGTAAACTGTTTATGTTAGCGAAATTAATTCTGATAATTCCATCAGTCCTTCTGTCTAAAACATGTCTTTGAATATAACCATCTTTCTCTGAATGTATACGTGCAGTTGCAGTTACGTTTGAAATACGAGATTTTTCAACTATCACTCTATTGGGCGCAATTTCCTCTATCAATACTAAAACTCTTTCTGTTCCGTTTATTATAAAATAACCGCCAGGATCATCAGCGCTTTCTCCAGACTCAATTAATTCTTTTTTTGCCATCCTCGAAAGAGGGCAAACTTTTGATTTCAACATGATTGGTAGGTCGCCGAAGTTGACCCAAATTGTCTCACTCTCAATTCCGTTAAGTATTGGTGTCATTTCCACGTACATCGGAGCAGCATAAGTCAGGTTCCTCATTCTTGCTTCTAGTGGTAGTATATTCCTCTGAGAACCATCTGCTTCCTTAACTGATGGCACGCCAAGTTTGAATCTGCCTAACTTTATCTTAAATTCACCCAAATCTGGCACTTCAGGCTTTATCTCTTTAATCTGTTTTATGATATTGGGTATTCTTCTCTCTATGAAATCATTGAACGATTCTACCTGAAATTTCACAAACCCTTGTTCTTCAGCGAATGAATTTAACAACGTATTGAAACCGTCCATAATCAAACCTCTATTACGACTCTGTAATAAACCGATTCTTTCCCAGATTCGCTTTTTCTAATAATTTTAATCAAATCTCCTGCCTTAGCCTCTAGAATTTGGATAATCGGATCTGATTTTACTATTCTTGGGAATTGGTTTAATTTTTGAATGCCATAAACCTTCATTACATCCTCTTTTTCTTTATCTGAAAGTAAAATGTGCTTCGGTACCAGCTCGTGTTTGAATAAGTCAATCTCAGTTTCCAACTCATCACCTACGCCCTGAAGGGGATTTGAACCCCTGTCACGGGAGATCTGCAAAATTTGACAGTCCCGTATTCTATAACATCATTAAATGTCTTGATAGACCGGACTACACCATCAGGGCATTCATAAAAAATACCCGTTAGAAGATTAAATACCGGGATTGAGGGGGGGTTGGGTTTTCCAATCAATAAGGGGTCACCATTAAATTAGGTTGACAACGTCCTGGGCTTCCCGTCCGAGGACAGTACATCCCATATCACTGAGGAGCTTAACTTCCGTGTTCGGAATGGGAACGGGTGTTTCCTCCTCGTTTTGGTCGTCAACCATAAATCTATTGCTTCAAACTCTTATTTAAAGTTGTCGATGTATTCAGAAACTTTGTTCATGAAGACTTAAATAGTTTTCTGAAGTCCCCGGAGCCGGATTCGAACCAGCAACATCTCGGTTTCTACGAGTACCGGTTAAATGACTAACACAAAAAGTGCCAATCTACAGCCGAGCACTCTACCGTTGAGTTATCCGGGGTCACATATAAAAATAGAGATAGGATTATTTAACTTTTCCAGTTACAACCATTCTCTTCGAAAGTACTCTACTTTTTTTACCTATTTTACTCTTATAAACCAAGTAAGCCTTGGGTAACTTCAAATCTCCCACAACTTCTATAATAGGTTTTATTCTGTACGTCAAGACTCTCTCTTCTTTCGGGTTTAATTCCTTTATCTTCCATACTAATTCCGTACCAGTTACTTTTCTCGTTATTTTTGGTTCGAGTGTGTCAAACTTTTTAATTAAAACAGCGAGAGGCGGAACGTAATCCACGACATTTATATCATTCAATGGTTTTCTTCCCTTGTTTTTCAAGTACAAGGATATTGTTATCTCTTTATCCTTCAATAACAAGCCGACACAACTCTTTTTCAATGCAGGTCTGAAAAATAGCCAAATAATCCAAACTACCGCTATGATTAGAATGCACGAGATTACAACAACATTTGTGAAACGCAGCTGATAACCTATGACTACTTTCTCAGTAGGAGCTAATTCATTAATTAGCCATTTGTACACGATTCTGTTTTGTTTCTCTTCCTGAGATGTTGGTTCGATTTTAGGATAGAAGAAGTTTTTAGAAAACATTGGTAGTGATTCTGTAACATAAAAGTTGGATTCAACGACGTTTCCGTTGTTAATAACAACAATCGTAACAGTGCTGTGCAAGAATTCGTTCTCGGTCTTTTTTTCTTCATCTATTTTATGAACCGATAAAACATTGAACGTAACTTTTTTTTCGTCTACAACTTTATTTAATTTGTTCTTGAGTATCGTATCAATTATATATTCTCCTGGAGCGTTTGTTGTCTTAATGTTGAAATCATATGACAGAGTTTCTGTGTTTAAGGGAGCAACAGAAAGAGTGTTTTCGAACACTTGAATTATATTATCATCTTTTAGGATTTTAGTAGTGACAATAATTTCTGTGAGCTGTTTTTTATCGATGCTAGTTATTATCGGTTTAAAATTCAATACTTCACTCGGGTTCAAATTTTGTTTGTTTATTTCGACATCTGAAATAAAGACATTACTCGGCCTAACTATATCGAAAAATATTTGTTTCGATGCTGAGGCATTCGAACCAATTGATGTCACTGTTATTGTGTATGCTCGGATTCCCTCTTCCACATCTTTTGGTGGATTGAGAATGATGGTTATGTTCGTTGCTTCACCAGAATTCAAATTCATCGAATACTTTGGCATATTAACCCAATATGTAGGCCAAGCAGAGATGTAAAAAGTATCAGTCATTGCTAGATTATTTTTTACTAATATTCCTATATGGTTGTTTTGACCTGCATAAGCAGTAACAGTCCTCTCGGGTACAACGAGATCTATTTCAGCAGCAAGAACTGATTCAAAAAATAAAAATACGGTGATGAATGATAGAAAAAAAATAGTAAAATTGTTCTTCAAATTATTCACCTAATATTAATCTTGTTTATAAATTTAAATTTCCGTTATTCTTGAACTTAAATTTATTTTTTTCTGAGGGTCAATTTTTCTTTCAATTTTTTGACTTGTTCATCCAAGGGAGTTATAACAAACTTCCATTCTCCTCCAGCATGAACATCCATCCACGAGAAACCTTTGTCGTATTTATCTACCCAAGTTATATTTTCGAAACCTAATCTACGTTTTTTTGATGGTTCTTCATATCTTATCGGAAAACCTATCGGAATTAAAGCTACAGGTCTCAACTTCTCAGGTATATTCAAGATACTTTTAACTTTTTCTTCTTCGAATGCGCCCACCCAACAAGCACCAAGGCCTAAATTGTTTGCTGTTAACAGCATATTTTCTATTGCGGCAGCTGTATCCTGAATGCAATATAAGTATTTTCCACGTTCACCATATTTGTCTCCACTTTTTTCTGGGCATACGCAAACTACTATAACGACGGGCGCTTCGGAAACAAAATCTTGCCTTAAAGCTGCTATAGATAGTTCCTTTTTTGTTTTTTTATCTTTGACGACAATGAATTCCCAAGGTTGTATATTTCCCGCGGAAGGAGCTTGTGTTCCTGCATGAATTATTTGACCTATTAATTCATTCGGAACGTCTTTTTTATCATACCTTCTCACAGATTGTCTGGAAACGATACATTCAAAAGTATCCATTCATCCACCAATCGAAATTTTAGTTAACAATATTATAAATCTATGCAGTAAAATTAGTAATGATCACATGGAATATTCTATATTAACTGATGCTTATGAAAAGTTAGAAAAAACTTCTTCTAAAATTGATAAAACTGGTATACTATCCGAACTTTTCTCTAAAAACCCGAGTGAAGAATTGCCGAAAGTAGTTTTGTTGGCAACTGGCAGAGTGTTTTCTGCATATTCTGTTTACGAGTTGGGCATAGCAACACAGATGATGATAAAAGCGATTTCCAAGGCTACTGGGTTTTCTTCGGGGTTGATTGAAAAAAAGTTTAAAGAAACCGGTGATCTCGGCCTAGTTACAGAAGAGTGCATAAAATCGAGAAAACAAACAATTTTATTCAAAAAGGAATTGACTGTTGATAATGTTTTTGAGAATCTGCAAAAGATGGCCTTTGTAACAGGCATAGGTTCTCAAGAGAGAAAATTGAATTTAGTCGCAGAATTGATGACATCTGCACAACCAAAAGAAGCTAGGTACATAGTGAGGACGATTTTACAGGAGTTGAGAATAGGGGTTGCTGAAGGGATAATAAGAGATGCCATCGTGAAGGCTTTTCTTACGAAGGAAGTAATGAGTAAAGAAGAGAAAAATGAAATGGTTGCAGCTGTTGATTATGCTTGGAATATTCTTTCAGATTTTGGAAAAATTGCGAAGATCGCAAAAGAAAAAGGTGTTAATGGCCTAAAGAAAGTTAAAATTGTGTTGGGTCAACCCATACAAGTGATGCTCGGGGAGAAAGCAGATGGTATAGAAGATATCATAAAGGATTTTGGTAAGATTGCTGCTGAGTATAAATACGACGGATTGAGGACACAGATACAGAAGATGGGTGACAAAATTTGGATATATACAAGAAGATTAGAAGATGTGACAAAACAATTTCCAGATTTAGTCAATCTATGTAAGAAAGGTTTAAAGGCAAAAGAATGCATAGTAGAGGGTGAAACTTTAGGCATAAATTTACAAACAGGATTGCCCCTACCGTTTCAAATGTTGTCACAGAGGATTCATCGAAAGTATGATATAGAAAAAACAATCAAAGAAATCCCAGTTCAAATTCATATTTTTGATATAGTTTATCTTGAAGGAAAAACTCTTTTCGACAAACCCTTTAAAGAAAGGAGAAGGATTCTAGAAAAAGTAGTAAAAATAATTCCACAAAAGTTTGAATTGGCAAAACAAATAGTGACGGGAGATATAAAAGAGGCTGAAAGATTCTATCAGGAAGCTTTGAATGCGAAACAAGAAGGTTTGTTCCTAAAAGTATTGGATTCACCTTATGTTTTTGGTAGACATGTGGGAGGATGGTACAAGATTAAACCCATAATGGAAACTCTAGATTTAGTTATAGTGGGGGCAACATGGGGTGAGGGGGCAAGAGCTAATTGGTTAAGCTCTTACGTCCTAGCGTGTCGAGATCCAGATACAGGTAAATTCTTGCCTTGCGGTATGATGGGTACGGGTTTAACAGAAAATAAGTTCCAGTTGATGACTGATATCTTGAAGGATTTGATAATCGGAGAAAACAGGAGAGAAACTAAAATAAAACCCAAGATTGTTGTAGAAGTAGCATACCAAGAGATTCAAAAATCACCCAACTACGAATCTGGTTATGCTTTGAGATTTCCACGCCTAATAAGATTAAGAGAAGATAAAGGCCCCGATGAAGCAGACACGATTAATAGAATTTTAAATTTATTTAAAACACAGGGTACATCAAAATGAAATTACCACAAGATAGAAAGAAATCTTAGAGTAAAATTCGAACAAAAGTTATTAATGCTTAAATGTCCAATCACTATTAAGTAATACAAGGATGGTATTTATGTTGGGTTCGCCAGAACTTATGGATGCTTTGAAGGGTATTGGATTAAACTTGTACGAAAGAAAACTTTGGGTTGCTCTTCTTGCAAAAGTAACTGCAACTGCAGGTGAATTGTCTGCAATATCAAACGTTCCCAGGTCAAGAACCTATGATGTGTTACAAACTCTTGCTGACAGAGGTTTTGTTGTTGTCCAAACTTCAAAGCCCTTAAAATACGTGGCTGTACCACCTTTAGAGGCTTTGGAAAAGGCAAAGCAGAGAATGATGGAAAAATTCAGAGAGATTGAAACAAGGATAGAAAAACTAAAAAGTTCTAAATTGGTAAATGAGTTGAATATTCTTCACAAAGAAGGTTTGAAACTAATCTCACCAGAAGATATCACTGGTGCATTAAAGGGTAAATATTCTGTCTTACAACAACTGGATTTTATGCTCAAAGATGCATCCAATTCAGTGAACATCGTGACGACACCTTCTGGATTAAACGAGTTGTTCGAAAATCACATCAGCATACTAAAAAAATTGAATGAAAGTGGTGTGAAAATAAAGATTGCAACTAAAGTGGATAAAAGATGTACTGATGCGATAGAAGCGCTCTCTGGAATTGCAGAAGTGAGAAATATATCACAAGAAGGTACACCGTTGTCAGGGAGATTTTATGTGGTTGATGGGCAACAAATGATGATGGGCCTTTCTGATCCAGAATTAGTTCATTCATCTCAGGATATGATGTTCTGGACAAAATCTAAGCATGTATCGAAGGATATGATAGAACCACTATTCAATTTAGTCTGGGAAAAATCCAAACCGATTGAAAGCAAAAAATCGAGTTAAGCTGAAGCAACAAACTTTGGTCTTTCTGTTAAGAATTTTGAGAGGGATAGTTTTCTAAAGGGTTTGTTCAAAAGTTCTTTTTTAATCGACTCAATAAATTCTTTTAACTTCATGTTTTTAACGTTTCCCGATTCCCTGATTCTAATTGGAAAATTGTTTGATTTAATCTCTTTTTCTCCGACTACTATAGTGTAAGGAACCCATTCTAGTTCACTGCTTCTGACTTTCTTTTCAACTGTTAGGTTTCTGTCATCTATATCTACTCTCAAATTTTCCTTCTCGATTTCTTCTGCTACTTGATTCGCATATTTTAGATGTTTTTCAGATACCGGCACGATTCTGACTTGAGTTGGTGAGAGCCACGTTGGGAATTTAGGAATTTTTCCTTTCTTCCCATCCATGTATGCTTTTTCGAGCAATGCGTACATAACCCTTTCAATACCGCCACTTGGAGAACAATGAAGAATGAATGGTGTTTGCTTTTTGCTGTTTTCGTCAATAAAAGCAATTCCGTATCTTTTAGCATTTTCTACGTCAATTTGGTCGGTTGAAAGAGCTGAAGCTTTGTATAAAGCGTCTACAAAGTTGAACTCATATTTAAGAATGAAATAAAATATTTTTTCGTCCCACATCTCAACTAAAGCTGGTTTTCCGTGAAGTTTAACCAAGGATTTAATAAAATCTTTATTTTTTTCATAAAAATCTTTCGTGAACCTTATCGCCAATTCATAGTTATCTATTCCGATTTCACTTAGAGTGTTTTGACATAGTTTGAACCTCACTCCAAATTCTTTCATGGCTTGCTCTAAGTCTGCACATAGGGCATGTACGTCGGGCATCGTGAATGCTCTCAGTCTTCTCAAACCAGCTAATTCGCCACTCTTTTCTCTTCTGAAACTGTATCTAGTCAATTCATAAATTCTCACTGGTAATTGTTTGTAAGATATGGTTGCACTACTTAACATTAAGAATTGCCCAAAGCAAGCTGCAAACCTCAAAAAAAATTCCTTGTCATCTGATTTAACAACATATTGTCTTGCAGGAAATCTATTCAAATATTCCGCCAAAACAGGGTGTTGAAAATCGTACATTATAGGAGTCTCAACTTCCATTCCACCATAATCGATAACCTTTTGAGAGACAAATTCTTCTAGTAGGGATTTGATCAACCTCCCTTTGGGATAAAATCTTAAGTTTCCTGGGTCGCTGCCTTCTTCGAAATCTGCAATCTCTAATTCTCTCATGAGTTTTATGTGCGGCGGTAACTGATGCATCACCCTATTTTTAGCAATCTCATAGATTGCAAATTTTTCTAGGTTTTCATGTTTTTTGAAATCAAAATCCCCAATTAGTTTATTTTCCTTTAAACTGACTGGGATCATTTCTCCGTCCATTTTTATTATAAACCAGTTAGACTTTGTTTTTTCTTCTGATTTCAAAGCCTGAGAAACAATTTCTTTTTTTCCCGAGACTTTTTCTGACAGGAATACTTTTGATTGTTCAGCCAAGGGGTGGCCTTTAATTTGAATATGAAATTTTTTATTCCAACCGAACGGTGCTCTGTAAGTTTCTATTTCTGATTCTTTCGCGTAAGATTCCATTTCTTTGATTAGTTTTAATGCAAGGTTTGGGTTCGATAAATTGCTACTCAGATGGGCATAAGGATATATCAAAATTCTCCTTGCCTTTATAACATTCAGGCTAGATTTAACCTCATCTATTGCTTTCTTGACAATCTCTTCATTGTCATCTTCCTCGATTGCAACGAATAAAACTGCTAAATCTTCTAAACGTGTTTTTTTCTTTTCTGCTTCTTCAGCTATCTTAATTTCTTTTTCAACAGGTTCGTACTCTATAAAATCTGAATGAAGTTGTAATATTCTCATGTTATATCACATTTTTTAATAACAGTTTACTTTTATAAATTTAGTGAAATCCGATAATTATAGTTAGGTGTTGTTATGGAAGTGCAATTAGTCAATTTTGACAATTTCGATAAAATCACGATGGATAAAATAAAAGACATAACTTGGCCTTTGATAAATAAATTTGACAGAATGTTTGGAGAAAAAAACATCGAAGAGTTTAAATTGACTGTAAAACCTATAAGGGAAAAGCAAGAACAAGTTTTATATGAAGTCATTGGTACATTAAAAACTACTAAAGGATTTTTTAGAACAACAGAAAGTGGATGGAAAATTCTAGACACAGTAGAAAAAATCGTAGATGAACTTGAAGGGATGATAACAGAAAGGAAAAATATATTAAAATCAAAAAGGAAGCGGCAAACACTTAAATAATAAACCATCTTTTTTATTTTACTGGCGACAGCCCTGTCGTCTAGTGGTCAAGGATATCGGGCTTTGGACCCGCAGACCCAGGTTCGAATCCTGGCAGGGCTATTCTGATTCAATGCCAACAGAAAGAGAAGTTTGGGACACTATAGCAGATTCATGGACAAATGTGAGAGTTAAACCTGAAAAAGAAGTTATTGATTTCTCTAGAAAAATAAACTCAGGTCCAATCCTTGATGTTGGTTGCGGTAGTTGTCGGAATAGCTTGCCGTTTCTTGAAAGAAATATAAAATGTTTTGGGTTAGATTTTTCAAAAGGAATGATCAGAGAGGCAAAAATTTTTTTGAGGAGGAGGGAGTTAAAAATGAATTTTGTTATCGCAGATATGACGAATATCCCTTTCAAATCAAAATCTTTTCTAGCAATTATTTTTGTGAGAGCACTTCCACATTTAGAAACTAGAAAAAAAAGGTTGGAATGCCTGGGTGAAGTAAAAAGAGTCGGTATAAAAACAATAATAAGTTGTTGGTATAGATGGGATAGAAGACTATTCTGGATTAGTTTAAAGAGTTTGTTTTCAAATGATGTATACATTGATTGGAAGTATCACGGTAAAATTTATAAGAGATTTCATCATTTGTATACAAAAAAAGAATTGGAAGAAGATATAAAAAAAGTGAGATTTAAAATTGAGAAAATATGGGTTGGTGGCGGAAATATTTGGTCCTTGGTGAATGTATGAGAAAAAAACCATTAATTGCAGTTGTAGGACATGGCATGCATGCAAAAAAAGAACATATGAAAGTCGCAGAAGAAGTTGGAAAAGAAATAGCGAAAAGGGAAGGTATAGTAATTTGTGGTGGTCATAATTTTGGAATAATGGAAGCTGTAGCAAAAGGGGCGAGAAGTGGGGGTGGGATAACAATTGGTATTATACCAGAAGACGATCTTTCAAAAACAAGTAAATATGTTGATATTCCAATTTTAACTGGAATTGGACTCGTACGTAATCAAATTATTTCACTTTCTTGTGACGTCATGATTGTTGTCGGTGGTGGAGTAGGTTCATTGGTAGAAGTTGCATATGCCTATCGTTTCTCAAAACCAATAATCGTCATAAAAAATTTGGGGTCAATGGTAGAACAGTACATAGGAAACTACATGGACGGGAAAAAAACTGTTAAAGTTATTGGAGCGAATAACGCCAAAGAAGCTGTAGAAACAGCTTTCAAACTGATTAAAAGTGAATAAATGAAATGCTCCTTCTGCAAACAAGAATCAGTCTATTTTAGAAAGAATGAAGGTCATTATTACTGCAAAAAACATTTTATAAAAAACATCGAAAAGAAAGTCAAAAAAAATATAAGCACGAGCAAACTCGTAGAAAATGGAGATGCAATTGCTGTTGCTTATTCTGGTAGTAAAGATTCGGCTAATGTTCTTTTTTTGTTAAAAAGTATTTTCAAGAATAATCCTAAGATTAAAATTTTTGCGATAACCCTTGATGAAGGTATAAATGGTTATAGTAATTCCTGTGCTAAAAAAAGTGAGACTTTATGCAAGAGAATCGGGGTAAAACAGTACGTTTTTTATTTCAAGAAAGAGTTTGGGTCTACATTCGATGAATTAACAAAAAAAGTTAAATCTGGTTATTTTGAGAGTTGTGATTTGTTGAAAGGGTATTTATTGAATAAAAAAGCTGTAGAACTTGGTGCGACAAAACTCGCCATTGGACATGATTTAGATTACGAATGTGAGAGTATCGTAATGAACTTGTTGAAGGGTGATATCCTCAAAATGAATCATATCGGACCGATGCAAAAACCAGATTGTCCAAAATCAGTCACGAGAATTAAACCGCTAATAACAGTACTGAAAAATGAATCGATATTATACGGAAAAATTAACAATATACCCTCTTGTCCCAAAGGGTGTTTTTATACTGTCGATAATTCCTTACGAAAAGAAGCTAGAAAATTCTTGAGCAATTTAGAAGAGAATTCGCCTGGAATAAAATACAGTCTTTATGAAAGCGCCCTTAAGATTAAACCCTTTATTAACAGTAAATTCAAAGAGAAAAGAGTTCTAACTTGCAAAAAATGTGGAGAACCGAGTAGTCAAAAAGTTTGTAAGGTTTGCGATTTTAAAGAGAAATTATCTTCTTAACACGCTACTATGAATTTCCTCAATTCTTACTTGTAAAAAGTTTATCCTGTTCTGTAAAAACTTCAATTGTTTGACACTTTTCGCCCTAAAAAGCTTATTTTTCGTGTCGAACAATTCATCTTGATAAAATCTCAAACGGTGGATATCTTGTTGATTCATACCATCACTTATTTACTCTTCAGTGGTATATAAATGTTACTACTATCTGATAGAAAATAATTATATAAAGATTTCTATTCTCCAGCCAATAATTAAGAGTGATGAGAAGAAGCTTGAGTAGAGAAATCATAGATAGATTGGTAGAAAGTGATGTTTTAGACTACAAAAAAATTGATAGGATTATCAAAAAAATTTGTGACAAGCATAAATCGGTAAAAATGCCTTCAAAAGTCGATATTTTAAGTGCCTGCACACCAAATGAAAGAAAGAAACTTGAAAAATTCTTGACTACAAAACCTTCTAGAACGATTTCTGGGGTTTCCGTAATAACTGTTGTGGCAAAACCTGCTAAATGCCCAGGAAGTTGCATATACTGCCCAAAAGGGGCTAAAGCACCGCAATCTTATACTGGTATGGAACCAGCGATACAAAGAGGGATAAGAAACGGCTATGATCCATTCCTGCAGACTAAAGATAGATTAACTCAATATAAGATTACGGGTCATCTATCAGACAAAATAGAGATAATAATCCTAGGTGGTACGTTCCTTGCATTGAAAAAGAACTATCGTGATTGGTTCGTCAAGAAAGTTTTTGACGCACTCAACAAAAAAGAAAGTGAGAGTTTACAGATGGCACAAAAACTAAATGAAAACGCAAAACATAGGTGTGTCGGTATAACAATAGAAACTAGGGCAGATTATTGTTTTGAAAAGCACATTAACCAAATGTTGAATTTGGGGGTTACAAGAGTAGAAATTGGTGCCCAATCTATTTATCAAGAAGTATTAAAAAAAGTGAGACGTGGTCATGATGTAGAGGATATTGTAAATGCTACCCAATTATCAAAAGATTCCTGTTTAAAGTGTACTTACCATATAATGCCCGGATTATTTTGTGATTTAAAAGAAGATTTAGAACAATTCAAGATTTTGTTTAAAGATTCAAGGTTTAAACCAGATTCATTGAAAATATATCCTACCCTAGTGGTCAAAGGTACGAAATTATACGATTTATGGGAAAAGGGCGATTATGAGCCACTGACAACCGAAAGGGGAGTGAAACTTTTATCTGAAACTATGAAATACATACCAAAATATTGTCGTGTAATTAGAGTTCAACGTGATGTTCCAAGTGATAAAATTGTTGCAGGAATCAAAAAAAGTAACCTTAGAGAATTGATCGAGAAAGAATGTTATGGGAAGGGGATAAAAATTCAAGAAATAAGGTATAGAGAAGTGGGACATAAAATCGAAAAAGGGGTTTTACCAGATATTAATTCTGTCGAATTATGCAGGTTGGATTACGACGCCTCTAACAGTAAAGAAATCTTCTTGAGTTTTGAAGATGTGAAAAAAGATGTCTTAATTGGTTTTCTAAGATTTAGAATTCCTTTTAGGTCTTTCAGACCAGAAATTGATGAAAAAACTGGGTTGATTAGGGAGTTACATGTTTACGGACCCACAGTATCTATAGGATCGACAGAAGAAAGAGCATGGCAACATAGGGGTTTTGGAAAAAAATTGCTCGAAGAAATTGAAGAAATTGCGAAGAATGAATTTGATTTAAAAAAAATCACAGTCATCAGTGGTGTTGGGGTAAAAGAATATTACAGGAAATTGGGGTTTGAAGACGATGGTGTTTATGTTTCAAAAGGAATATGAAGAATTTAGTAAAGTTTTGGAAAGTAAAATTAAAAATTCTGAAACAATAGGGGTTTATTTTGATTCAGATGCGGATGGTTGTTGCGCCGCTGCGTTGTTAACCGTATATCTTCTCAAGAAATTTAAAAAATACCCAAAACTTGTTTCATGTTTTCACGACGTGGACGAAAAACTCGGTAGTTTGGATGAAAGTTTGATTTTCGTATTAGATACTCAACCTAAGAGAATAGATTCAGAAAAAATAATTGTTTTAGATCATCATATAGTTCAAACCACACCCAAGAAATCGCTCTTGTTCAATCCAACTTTATACGATAAAAATTCTTACATAGCAACTTCTTGTATTGTTTATAAAATTTTGAATAATCTCATTGATATGTCCGAATCATCTTGGATTGCTTCAGTGGGTATAAAAGCAGATAAATCAGAAGAGTCTTGTGAAGATGTTCTAGGCTTAACAAACGAAATGTATCCTGAATTCAGGAATGTCGAGAATAGATTAATCAGATTAACTAGCACTTCTAGAAATCTCCCAGATGCCTCAATAGTCGTGAATAGTTTAGTTGAATGTTATAATATAGGTAGCCCAAGTTTCTTTGGTAAAACTGAGTCTTCTTCCAAGCTATTGAAGATCCATAAAGAAGTGGAGATAGAATTAGAAAATACTCTGTTAAAATCTGAGAAATTATTAGAAAGTGAAAAAATCGTTGTGTACAAAATAAATTCAAAATTCAACATTCAAAGTTTGATATCAAGCAAGTTGATTATGAGTTATCCGAATAAGACAATAATTGTCTGTAATTTTGGATCAAACGAAAAAATAGTATATGTAGAAATCAGGGGTGTTCAAGAAGGATTGTTCGAAAATTTTTGTATAGAATTAAAAGATTTAGTTGAGGGTATTGGCGGTCATAAAAAAGCTTTTGGTTTATCAATATCGAAAGAAATATTTTCTCATCTTTTAGATTATCTCAAAAATGTGTGATTTATATAAATGAAATGAATTTATTATTATGCTGAAAAATTATCAAAAAACTCTAAGAGAAGTTTTGCGTGAGATTCAACCAACAAATGATGAGAGAGTAAAGCTAGAATCGCTGAGTGGAAGAACATTACAAATTGCTAACGAATATGCAAGAAAAATGAAGGGGAAGGCGATAATAGCGGGTTCTTTGACGAGAAATACTTGGCTGCCACACAAAAATGAGTTTGATGTTTTTATTATATTACCAAAGTCTATAACAGAAAAAAATCTTGAAAAAATTGGGTTAAAATTTGGGAAAGGTATCATAAAAAAATTGGGTGGAAAACACAGGATAGAATATGCACAACATCCTTATGTGAGAGGGTTTGTTGATGAGACACAAATAGATATTGTTCCTTGTTATGAAATGATGCCAGGAGAAAGAATTAAGTCGGCAGTTGACAGAACACCATTTCATGTGGATTATTTGAATAAAAATTTGAAGGAAGACATGTCAGACGATGTTAGATTGCTAAAACAATTCTGTTTTGCAAATAAAATTTATGGTGCCGATACTAAGACTGAAGGTTTCTCTGGTTATGTTTGTGAATTACTCGTAATAAAGTACGGGAAGTTTTTGGATGTTTTAAAGAATGTTGCCAAATGGCAACCAGGAGAAATAATAGACATTGAAAATTATTATGACAAAAAGGATTATCATGAATTAAAAAAACAGTTCAAGAGACAAGTTTTGATTGTTATCGACCCTACCGATAAGACACGAAATGCAGCAGCTGCAATATCAGCAAACAGTTTTTATATGTTAAAAAAGATGACCAATGTATTTTTGACTGATCCGTCGGAAGAATTCTTTTTTGAAGAAAAGTATGATACATTGACAGAACATGAACTTATCTCTCTTTTAATGAAAAGAAGGACAGAAGTAATTCTAGTTGTTTTTAGGCCACCAAAAGTAGTACCTGACATACTCTGGCCTCAGTTGAGAAGATTTTCAGATAGGTTGGAACAAATTTTGAAAGAGTATGAGTTTATCGTACACAGAAAGGATATTTATACCGATGAAAAAGATTTGGCAGTAGTACTACTGGAAATGGAAGTTTCGAAACTCCCTGCTATAGATAAAAAAATCGGACCTCTTATTTTTGATTTAGATGATTCAGAGAGATTTTTGAACAAGTACAAAAAAATAGCAATAACAGGTCCTTTCATAGAGAATGATTTTTGGTGTGTTGAAGTTAAAAGAATCTTCATGGCCGCGAGGGACAAACTGTTTGAGAGTTTGGAAGAAAAAGCTAAGATATTGAAGGCCAAAGGAATACCAAATCACATTGCGGATGAAATCACAAAGAAATTTGAAATAATTTCTGAAACAGAAAAAATCATGGAATTAATTAAAAAAGATGAAAAATTTGGAATATTCCTGAGAAGGTATTTCACAAAAGGAAGTCTTGTATAAAATGATCTTATGTTAGTTAGACCACCTGCCGTAGCTGGGATGTTTTATAATTTAAACCCAGATATGTTAAAAAAACAAATTAAAAGTTGTTTTAACCATAAGTTAGGGCAAAAAGAAATTAAAGAAGAAAAATTTGTCGCTGCTGTAGTCCCGCATGCTGGTTATCCCTATTCGGGTCCAATCGCAAGTTGGGTTTATTCTAAAATTCAGAAATGTAATTACATCATCTTAGGTCCTAACCATAGGGTTTTTGGTTCCAAGTTCGGTGTAATGAGAGATGGCATTTGGAAGACTCCATTAGGGTCAATAAAAATTGATGATAAAATTTCAAAAAAATTAATTGAAGCTAATACTTTGTTCGAGTATGATGTCATTTCGCATGAATCAGAACATTCTATAGAGGTTCAATTACCTTTCTTACAATACAGGTTTGAAGATGATTTTGAATTCATACCAATTTGCGTAATTAATGATTATCCAAGTTTTGATTTTCTTGACGAATGTAAAATGATTGGAAAAGTTGTTGCTGATACAATAAAAAATGAAAAAAATAGATGGATGATACTCGCGAGTTCAGATTTTTCTCACTACATACCATATGATAGTGCTTATTCCACAGATAATTACATAATAGATGCTATTCTAAAGTTGAATGAAAAGGATTTTTTTGCAAGGCTCCAGGAAAAGGAAGCTTCTGTTTGTGGTTTTGGTCCTATAGTGATTGCTATGATTGCAGCAAAACAACTCGGCGCTAAAAAAGGTGAACTGTTAAAATACGCAACTTCTGGAGATGTAACGGGTGATAAAGAAGCAGTTGTTGGATATGCTAGCATTATTCTGAAATAGAACTCATCTTTTGGGTGATATTAACCAACTCTTGTGTTGCTTCAATATGACCTTGTTCAGAGATATTTAATGCAGATCTAATACTTGGAGCCATCATCGGAGATTTAATAGCTATATTTTTTAGCATTGCAGATTGCTTGGCAGTTGATTCACTGAATGTTTCTAAAACAGGTGTTACATCTTTTTTTTCTGTCTTCGCTTTTTCAATTTCTGTTCTAGCTTGTTCAATTTCTGTCTCATAATCATCTATGACAGAATTGACTAGACCGAAATTACCACTACCAGCAACATGCCTTGTTTCTTCGAGTCTTTCGTTAGCATGTTGAATATGTAATTGAGCTCTCTCTAAACTATCGTGTGAAAGAGCTAGTTGGAAATTTTCCACACTTCTCTTTAAAATATAAAATGGTTGACCCGGATAAGAATTAGCAGCAACGAAATACCAACTTCCGAAGAATGTCATGAGAGTTACAGTTAAGATGAACACCCATCTGTAAGATTTAGGTTGCAAGATTTGTTCGCCAGGTTTTGTTAATTTGTAATAGATCCATTTTCTACCTGGTCTTTCAATCCTTTCAACCAATTCAGAATCTTTTAAAAGATCTAAATGCTCAGTGACGGTCGTCACATGTTTACCTAAAAAGCGTGATAATTCAGATGCGGTCATGGGTCTTCTTTCAAGTGCTTTTAGTATATTTGTTCTAGTCTCAACAGTGAGAGTTTTTAACAAATTCTTTGATACCCTAAATTCCTCATCTTCCATAATTATTCGATATCAATCAGTAATTTTAATCTTTATAAAGATTTAGGGTGAAGACCAAAAGTTTTCTTAACGGTTGATAAACGTAATTTTTACAATCTTTCTTGGTGATAAAATGGATAAAAAAATAATTGCAGTAGTAGCAACTGTTTTGATAAGCAGTATGAGTATTGCTACAATAGTATTTGCTCAGAAGCAAGAAACGAAATCCTTCTGTGTTGGTGGAGGATGCATAATACCGCCATATCCATCAAGACCAAAATATCCGGATATCACATTGGCGCAAGGAGTTGCAGTAGATAAAACAAACCTTGAAACAGAGCCAGTTGTTTTTTTAATCGTTAAATATAGAGGCGATTCGAACACGTATTTGTTTTTAGACAACGAGTTCTACAAATTAACTGAAGTGAACAAGATCGATGATTGGGAAAGTGGAACAAAAATATTTCAATATAAGGCAGACAATGGAGATATTATGACGGTTGTCATACAACACTTTGATTCGTATGGCTTTGTGAGTGTATCAGCAAATTTTCAGAACTATCTAATAACATTTGAACCCATATACAAATACAGATCTGGACCGATGCCAGCAACTGGAGCAATTAAGGGAATACCCGAATACGAACAAATCGCTAAAAAATTGACACAAAAAGTGGGAATAAACATAAGTGATATATTCAGCGGCAACGCAGGACAGATAGAAGAGTGGACAAAATAACCGCTCTTTTTTTATTTCTTTTTAAATGATATTTAATTATGGAAGAAAAAACCATACTGAAATTTGCGATTTTAAATGCGATACAACATGGTGGCAAAGCTGAAGTACAGGCAGTATTAGGTAAACTTATCTCCGAAAAACCTGAGATAAAAACTGAGATAAAGGAAGCAATTTCTAAAATTAAAAAAATTGTAAATGAAGTAAACACTTTGAGCATTGAAAAACAGAATAAAAAATTAAAAGAACTGGGAGGTTTTATTGAAAAAAAAATTGAGGAAAAGAAGGAATTGCCAGATGCAAAAATTGGTAAAGTCGTGACGGCATTTCCACCTGAGCCAAGTAAATATCCTCATTTGGGGCATGCAAAAGCAGCTTTACTCAATTATTTATATGCAAAAAAATACAGGGGTGTTTTCTGGTTAAGATTTGAAGACAACAATCCTGAATTAGTAAAGAAAGAATATTATGATGCAGTTCTCGATGGTTTAAAATGGCTTGGCATCAAATGGGATAAATTAGATTTTGTTTCTGATCATGTTGAAAAATATTATGATGCAACAGATAGGTTGATTAAAGAAAATAAAGCTTTTGTGTGTATATGTCAACAAAGCGAAATTAAAAAGAATAGAAGATTCATGATCGAATGTAAATGTAGAAATAATCCTGTGGATAAAAATTTGGAACTTTGGAAAAAAATGTTAAATACTTTTAAAGTGGGTGAAGCTTCTGTAAGATTAAAAATTTCAATGGAGCATAAGAACACTGTCATGCGCGACCCTGTCATAATGAGGATTATTGATCACTCGCACCCAAGAACCAAGAATAAATTTAGAGTTTGGCCGATGTATGATTTTGCCACGGCATTGATGGATGTGTGGGAAAAAGTGACGCATAGGACAAGGTCAAAAGAATTTGAGTTGAGAACTGAATTGCAACAGTTCATACAAAAAAATCTTGGGTTTAAATCGCCTTACATTACTGAGATAGCAAGGTTCAATTTAGAGGGCGTTCCCTCCTCTGGTAGACAAATAAGAGATATGATAAACAACAAAGAGTTACTTGGATGGGATGACCCAAGACTGACGACTTTAATGGCACTTAAAAGGAGAGGTTTCATGCCTGAAGCTATAAAAGAATTCTTGATATCAACAGGTGTCTCCAAGGCTGAATCGACATTGACATGGGATATGTTCGAGAGTTTTAACAGGAGTGTCATAGATCCCAAATGTAACAGATATTTTTGTGTGTTCGAACCCGTCGAGATTAAAATAGAGGGTTCATCTTCAATAAAAAAAGTGAGGGTTCACCTACATCCAGATTTCCCGAAAAGGGGCTACAGGACCATTCCTATGAACATGAATAAGATTTTTGTTTCGAACGAAGATTTTGACAAATTTAAAGGCATGGAAGTTAGGTTTATTGGGTTGTTTAATGTAAGATTGGACAGAAAAACACAATTCATGAGTAAAGAAGTGAGGATGGAGACGCCAAAAATACAGTGGGTTTCTGATAAAAATATCAAAGTGAGGATTTTAATGCCAGATAGTAAAATAAAAGAGGGATTAGCAGAACCTGAAATAAAAAAGCTAAAAATCGGTAGTAGAATACAATTTCAGAGATTTGGTTTCTGCATGTTGGATAAGATAAAACCTGGTTTTCTCTTCTATTTTACGCACAGATGAAAGTTTTATAAACTTTAAATAGCTATGTTGAATAGCAATTAATGAGGATTGATCCGTTAATCGGAGGTGAAATTTGATGGCTGAATTTGATATACCTAAAGATTTGATCGACAAAATTTTACAAGCTTTAGAAATCGCCAAAAATACTGGAAAAATTAAAAAAGGTACGAACGAAGCTACTAAGGCGATAGAAAGAGGACATACGAAATTGGTTGTTATCGCAAAAGATGTTGAACCAAAAGAAATAGTAATGCACTTACCTGTTTTATGTGAAGAAAAAAAATGTGAATACGTTTACGTACCTTCCAAAGAAGAAATTGGTAGAGCTATTGGAATAAATGTTCCCACAGCTTCGGCCTGTATTACTGAACCGGGAGAAGCAAAGGAATTAGTTGATGAAATCATAAAAAAACTCAAGACGATAAAGAAGTGATAATATAATGCCAGAAGAGGCGGTACCAGCAGAAGTTGTTCAGTTATTAGGAAGGGCCGGTGTGAGAGGAATTATGCGTGTTAGATGCAGAGTCATGGGCGGCCCTGATAAAGGGAAAATACTCACTAGAAATGTTTTTGGTCCGATTAAAGAAGGAGACATACTAATGCTCAGAGAAACTGAGATGGAAAGTGTAGGTAGGATGGAAGGTAGATAAAATTGAAATGTTCTTTCTGCGGCAACAAATTGAAAATCGGAACAGGGAAAATGTTTGTGATGAAGTCAGGCTCGATTTTATACTTTTGTTCTAAAAAATGTGAAAAGAATTGGAAAATGAAAAGAGATCCAAAAAAAGTGAGATGGACCGAATTCTTTAGAAAAAAAAGTAATCGGTCTTAAAATTGAAAGGTTGATCAAAACAAAGGGCCGGTAGATCAACGGTAGATCGCTTCCTTGGCATAGCACTGGCACCGAAGGAAGAGGCTTTGGGTTCAAATCCCGACCGGTCCATTTTTTGTCATAAAATATGAAATTGCCAACTTTTAAAAACTTTTATCTTCAAAATACTACACTGGTTTCATGCCAGAAGAAGTCAAAGGTATTATCAGGATAGCTGGAACGGATATTAAAGGAGAGAATCAGCTATTCAAATCCCTGCAAAGAATAAAGGGTGTTAGTGGAGTATTGGCCAATGCTGTTTGTAAGATTCATAATCTCGATCGTAACAGAAAAGTAGGTACCCTTAAACCTGAAGAAATTAAAAAAATAGAGGATACCATTAAGAATCCCGCCAAATTTGGTGTACCCATTTGGATGCTCAACAGAAGAAAGGACTTAGAAACTGGTGAGGACAGACATTTAATTGGAGCAGATCTAACTTTCATGCAACAACAAGACATCAAGAGAATGATTAATATAAAATGTTACAAAGGCGTCAGACACATGTACGACCTACCTGTTAGGGGACAGAGAACAAGAAGTTCTTTCAGAAAAGGTAGAAGTGTCGGGGTTGTAAGAAAGAAGGTTATGCCAGCTAAGAAGGAGAGTAAATGAGAAAGATAAAAAAGAAATTCAAAAAACCAAGAGAGCCTTGGGACAAAGAACGTATGGATAGAGAAGACGCATTCATGAAAACTTTTGGTTTGAGAAGAAAGCATGAAATATGGAAAGCAGAATCGATACTCAGAGATTTGAGAAGGAGAGCTAGAAACTTAGCTGCAAAAAGGGACAAAGTTCAAGAAAAAATATTATTGGATAAGTTGTTTAAGATGGGTTTGCTGAATAAAGACGCAAGCCTAGACGATGTTTTGAGTCTAACTGTAGAAAACGTTCTTGAAAGGAGATTACAAACCATGGTTTTAAGAAAAAATTTAGCAAATACACCCAAACAATCTAGGCAACTTATAACTCATGGCCACATAGCTGTTGAAGATAGAAAAATTGTGTACCCAAATTTTATGGTGTCACGAGGCCTTGAAAATAAAATTTCGTTATACAGTGGATCAAAGATCAAGGTTGTTAAACCTAAAATTGGTGATTAAGTGGCTGAGAAAAAAAAGATAGTAAAAAAATATGAGATGAAAGCTGCAAAAACAGGTGCTTGGGGAATTGCACATATTTTTTCCACTGTTAACGGTACTATTGTTCATATAACAGATGTCACTGGGGCAGAAACTGTTGCCAAGTATTCTAGTGGTATGATGACGGATAGGGATAGGGAAGGTGGAAGTCCATTCCCTGCAATGCAAGCTGCAAAAAAAGCGGCTGAAGATGCAATAGAAAAAGGTATCGTTGGCGTCAACATAAAAGTGAGAGGTATGGGTGGCCATCACAAGAAAGCTCCTGGCGCTGGAGCACAACCTGCCATTAGAGCTCTGGCAAGAAGTGGTTTAAGGATTGGGATTATAGAAGATGTGACGCCAATTCCGACAGATGGAACGAAGAAAGCTGGAGGTCGTCGTGGTAGAAGAGTTTAATATTTAAAATATCTTAACCATAAACTTAAATTCTATATAACTAAAACTTTAGTTGATTGGTGGTTAGTTGGAAATAAATTTTTTAGAAAAAAACGATGAAAAAATAAAATTCGTTGTTGATGGTATAAATTCGGCCTTGGCAGGAGAATTGAGAAGAATAATGATGACCGAAATACCTACTCTCGCTATTGATTTGGTGGATTTTCGCAAGAATGATTCAGTTATTTGGGATGAGGTACTTGCAAGCAGGCTCGGTTTGATTCCTTTCAAATACAATACGAAATTCTACAATTTCAAGAATGATTGTAAATGTGGTGGTAAAGGTTGCGCACACTGCCAAGTGAGTTTAAAAGTTAAAAAGAAGGGACCTTGCATGGTTTATTCTGGTGACCTCGTGCCTTCAGATAAAGAAGTTTTTCCTGTTTATGACAAAATACCGATAGTTGAATTAACCGAAGGCCAGGAGCTGGAGTTTGAAGCTATTGCACAATTAGGTCTTGAAAAGGAACACGCAAAATGGCAGGCGTCGATTGTTGGTTACAGGACAATTCCTAAGATAACTGTCGGTAAAGATGGAAATTCTAGTGAATATGCAGAAAGATGCCCTAAAGATGTTTTTAGTTTCAAAGACAAAAAACTGAGAGTTGAAAAACCACTCGAATGCAATATGTGCTTGCAGTGTGTGAATCTATCGAAAAGTGAGATAAAGGTAGATACCGATGAAAACAAGTATTTATTCAGAGTTGAAACGACTTGCGGTCTTAAACCGGAAGAAATATTTCTAAAATCAATAGAAATTCTTAATAGCAAATTAGACGACTTCACAAAAGATTTAAGAAAGTTAAAATAACTCATTCTATATATTTAATTTGAAGCAGGGGTTGCCAAGTCTGGTCAAAGGCGCAGGATCATGGATGCGAAACTCAGATGCGAGACTTAAGAATGACTTGGGAAATCCTGTCTCTTAGTGAGTTCGAGAGTTCGAATCTCTCCCCCTGCACTACTCTTTACTTTCTTTTTTTGTAGAATATCACTAGACTAATACATAGCATTGGAAATACAAAAAAATTGATTATTAAAGAACCTAAAATCCTGATTATTAATGGACTTAAAATAGAGACGAAGGTTATCGCTAATAATAAAGTAAAGTAAAAAAATAATAAAATCAACATCCTAAAATAATTTCTCTTTACTATATTTACACTCATTTTTATTGATTCGAGTGTGTTCAGATTATCCAGTATGATCCCAGGGAATATAAGTGAGAATAAAATCATAACTAAGCTAGATATAACAACTCCTACTAGAGCTCCAGTTAAAGGAAAGAAAGTTCCAAGACCAATTGTTAGCACCAATGAGATTATTAGCGTCAATATCCCGACTATGACGCATGATAATATACCAGTTAATCCTTTACTCTTAGCAAAACTAAACATGACTTCAATTTTTATCTTACCTCTTAGGGCTTGTGCGGCCATACCAAAGATGCCAGTTCTTAGAAAGATCCACACCAACCCAGCTATTATAAAAAATACAGATGCTGATCCCAGACTGACTAACATTGGAATTAAGGATGTTATTCTTATAAACGTATTTTGTTGTGAAGTTATTTCCATTAGTGCAGATATCCCTACAGAGCCAAATATTATTCCAACTCCTATGAGAGCAATAATTCCTGGAATCACTAGAGTTATTAATTCGGCGAGTATGAAACTCATCGCATTTTCTTTGTAAATTTCCAATGATTCTCGAATGAAATCTAAAATCATTATATCACTAAAATAATATTAATCATTTATAAAATAGTATTCCCTTACAATAGTTTAATTGGTTTTTGGTGAAGGAATGGACATAGAAACTTTATCTGTAATTTTTTTCTTCGGAATAATTGGGATTTTAATATATCTAGATAAAAAAAATATAGAATTCAAACAAGGCTTAATCATAAGACGTACAAAAAAAGGAATAGAAATAATTTCTAACATAGCAAAAAAACATAAAAGAATTCTTTCTGTTTTAGGTAACATTGCAATCGGTGTAGGAATTATTGCAGCTGTCATCGGACTAAGTTTCTTAATTTATGATACTTTTTTAGGGAGGAGAAGTGCTGGTATCATTCTGCCAACTGTTGGGAGTTATCAATACCCTGAACCTGTTTTCAGTGTCCCGTTCTGGTATTGGATTGCCGCTATTTTTATCGTCGTTACAGCACATGAACCCATGCACGCACTTTTCGCGAGATTAGAAAATGTCAAAATAAAAAATATGGGAATTTTTCTTTTTTTTGTCTTACCTTTAGGGGCTTTCGCAGACCCAGACCAAAAACAATTGGAAAAATTATCTCCTCTTAAAAAAATGAGAATATATGCTGCGGGTAGTTTTGGAAATTTAATCATCGCTGGTATTTTCATCGTTTTGATAATGAGTTATAATTTTTTAATCGATTCCATTATATCTACTGAAGGCGTTATTTTCAAGAGTACTATACCTAGTACAGGTGCTTCTGAAGTTGGGTTGAGTGGAACAATAACAGGAATTAATGGGAAGGGGGTAAAATCAATGAATGATTTTATCATTATTATGACGGATGTTAAACCCGGTGACATGATTGAAGTAAAAACAACACAGGATACATACAAAATAAAAACAACACAGAACCCACAAGATGCAACAAAGGCCTTCGTTGGAATCAACGAACCTAAGACTTTGTACATTTACAAGAACGCATTAATCGGTTTAGGGATTGTATCTGATAATATGTTAAGAATTGTAAATTGGATTTTTGGTTTCTTGGGATGGATATTTTTAATAAATATGGGTGTGGGTACTTTCAACTTATTCCCACTAAAACCTCTAGATGGTGGCCTTATTTTCGAAGAAATATTGAAACATTTTTACAATGGAAAATATGTTAAATACTTAGTGAACGGTGTTTCATTACTAGTTCTGGCTTTGCTCCTATTTAACCTATTTGGCCCGAATTTACTTAGTTTAATTAAACAAATAATTTAACTTTCCAGTTTTCTGACTTCAAATGCCCTGATAGGATAGATTTTTCCGCCTTCTTTAAACACAGAATTCTTTATCTTATCATTAATAATTTCTTCTAAGAGATCGTCTAATGTATTTGATTCAACTTCTTTCTTAATTTTTTCTTCAACAAATTTTTTAAGGTTGACTTCTACATTCCTTTTAATTTTTTTACTGGTTATTATTATTGTTTTAATTCTGACTTTCTTTTTATCCTTTGTTACCAAATCTTGAACTGTATCATTCCTCGATATCCCATATCTAATTAATCTTGAAATGAAGTCTCTCATGATTTCAAACCCAGCAAACTCTGTGTATGCTTTATCATCTTTGACTTCGCTGACTTTGAAATGGAATTTCATATAATACTTACTTAAATCATCTATTAGGTTTATCAGATGCACGTCTACTTTTCTTCCGATTAAAGCTTTAGGGTCGCCTGTTGGAGTTTCACCTATGACTTTTTCTTTAAACATTTTAGGTGCAACCATGGTGTACCATTCCTTTCCTTTCAGTTTTTTGGGCATATCATCACCTCTGTACTAATAACTTAGCTTGTTCAGGATTGTAACGCCAATCTTCTGGAAGCACTCCTGTTTTTACATAATATTTACCGAGTCTTCTGATTTTTGACTCGAGAAGTTCTAATCCCCTCTTAGAAGTATAATCCTTCTTATTTTTTTCTAGATGATTTCGTAAATTAATGGCCTGTTTTAGCAAGTTAAACATGTCTTCAGGGTATTTAGGATGGATCTTATTTTCCTTCATTATATCAGAGATAGTTTTACCAGTAATTGTTTTAACGGAAGGTATGCCGAATTGATCACGCAGAATTAAACCTATCTTTGCAGTGGAATTTCCTTCATTTGCAAGTTTTAGTATTAGTTTTTCCACTTCATCTTTTTTGTACTTGACCCATTTAGGTGTGGTTCTCATTGAAGGCCTTTTAGATCCTGACTTTCCTTTTTTTCTCGAATGCATCCTTGCCATTTACTCACCAAACATTTCTTGAAATAACCAAGCAAATATCAAACTAATGGTTGCTAGAAAAGCTATTAATGCACCTAACATTGCCATTATTGCTGGAATTCCTTTAGTGCTTAAAGTAGTTAAACCTATTCCAGAAGACATTACTAGTGATCCGGTTATTAAAAACAGTATACTGTAACCTTCCATTTTCTCGAGCTTTTTCTTGCTCTTTAGCATGCCTAGTAACCACATACTAACACCTTTTTTATTTCAACATAAATATACTTAAGGATTTTCCTGGGCATACTTTGGAACTACCTTTTCATGTATCTAGCCCTTTTTTGGATTTCCTCTATTTTTTTTAATACTTGCTCCGAGTTCTCATATTCTTCTTTATATCCCTTGATGATGTTATTCCAACACAAACCTAGGATTTTAAAGTGGGTTGATTTCAACGCCTCTAATAGTAATTTCAAATCAGTTCCTTGATCTTCTATTTTTCCTGAAAAGAAACCCAGACCAAAGTCTATGAAGTAGATATATTCGCCTCTAAGTATCATGTTAGAAGTAGTTAAATCTCCATGAATGATTCCTCTTTTGTGCAATCTACCAACTAGTTTTCCTATCTCAAAACAAATTTTTTCAATAGTTTTTCTGTCCGATTCGTTTAAGAGTTCTTTTATTCTCTCACCATCGATGTACTCCATTATAATTTTGTGGTTCTTTTTATCGATTTCTATAATTTTCGGTGTAGGAACACCAGCTCTTTTAGCTGATGTTAGAAGATTGTATTCTAGAGATGTCCTACTTTTCCTTATTTTTTCATCAATTTGTTTTATCCTGTATTTTTTCTTTATCCTATCTTTTATTATAACGTCTTGATCGTCAATTTTGTCTAAAAATAATTTCGCTTCTGCACCTTGTTTTATTAATTTCATAGTATCATTTTAAATTTTTACATAAGATATAAAAAGGATTGGGTACATAATTTGATACCATATGTGTTTTCTAGAGAAGTGTAAAGATTGCAAGGAATACAGTTCTTGCCCTCTTTTATCTGCAACAGTGCAACGCAGTTATGCAAACAGAAATTTGGATAGTATATTCAAGAGTTTATGTAGAATTGAAAAATTACTAGAAAAAATGACGAATAGGGGTTAAATTTATTAAAAAGTGAGTTGAATTATTTCTACATGAACAAAGAATCCCTTGGAACGTTACTAGCAGTTTTTACTGCAGTAATAAGTGGTTTTTCTGTAATAGCGAACAAAATCTTCATCGTAAATTTAGATCCTGTTATATTCACATCTATAAGGGCATTATTCATAGGGATTATTTTTTTCATAATTTCTTCTTTTCAATGTAAGTTTGATTACAAAAAATTCAAGATGACAAAATGGGGTTATCTTATAGCAATCGGTTTGATTGGAGGCGCATTAGCATTCTTGTTATTCTTCTCTGGTTTAAAAATCACGACAGGTAGTAGGGCAGCTTTCATCCATAAAACTTTGCCGGTTTATGTCACAATGTTGGCAGTGGCATTTCTGAAAGAAAAAGTTACAAAAAAACAATTCTCGGGTTTGATTGTAATGTTATTAGGGTTAATTATTCTCACTTATTCTCAAGTTATGCCAAATACTCTATGGTCGAACCCGTCTTTAGGCGACCTCCTGATTTTATTTGCAACAGTGTTGTGGGCAATTGAAAATGTGATTGCTAAACGTATTATGATTGATGGTGAATCTAATTTTGTTGTGACTTTTGCAAGGATGTTCATTGGTGCTATATTTTTGTTTTTGAGTATTCCTTTATTGGGTAAGTTGGATTTGCTTTTTAGCCTGACTTTTGAACAAATCACAAATATTTTGATTTCAACTATAATTTTGTTGGGTTATGTCTTGTTTTGGTACTGGAGTATCAAACACATAAACGTGTCAAAGGCAACGATGATATTGTTATTGGCGCCTGTTATAACTTTGATTTTTGGAGTGACCATGTTAAATGAACCTTTACCAACCGATCAACTGGCGGGTTCTGTATTAATTTTGATTGGGGCATACTTTGTGACGAAAGTTAAGAGTGAGTTCACAACAGGGGTTTAAGCAACATTTATTTATTCAGTTAAAATAGACTAATATGAAACCTGAAATTTTTTTCCTTAAGTATGCATTTCCATGTTCATTTGTTTTGGTACTAAGAAAGGAAATCGCAAAAAAAGAACATAAATTGCTTTACGAGTCAACAAAAGAAGAGAAACTTTATTTGTCAAAGGATAGAATAGAAAAGATATTCTGGCGTCCTATGAAATTTCTAGGATCAATTTCTGATATGAGAATGATACAAAAGTACTGGAGGTTCGACCATAATATTTACTTGAAAAAAAATAAAATCAAAGATTTCGAAGACGTTCTAATCGAACACTGTCTTGCGATGCCATGTGAAGTTGTATCAGTTAAAAAGAATGAAGCTGTAGTTAAATCTCCTTTTTTGAAAAATGAAGTGAGTTTAAAAACAGATTTCGTTAATGTGAAGCCTGGAAATAAAGTTACTAAACATTATGATTATATCTGTGAAAAAATATCAGAAAGAATGTATCAAGAGATGGTAGAAAGTTTAAAAAAATTATGAAATAATAACGTTTCGATGGGTAAAATGAAGTCAATTGCACTAGTACCGGCATTCAACGAAGAAAAAACTATAGAGGAAGTAATATTCCGTCTGAATAGTATAAATTTGAACGCTATCGTGGTAGACGATGGTTCAACAGACAGAACTAGTGAATTATCTAAAAAATCCGGCGCAATAGTTTTAAGACATAACGAAAATAAAGGTAAGGGAGAAGCACTAAACACGGGGTTTGAGTATATATTAAATAATTACCGTGATGTCAAGAACATAGTAATAGTCGATTCTGACTTGCAGTATTTTCCTGAAGAATCGATCAATTTATTAAAACCCTTAGAATTAGGAGAAGTAGATTTCGTCATGGGTTATCGAGATTGGAGTACTGTACCATTCAGACATAAACTGGGAAATTTTGTATGGAGAACCTCATTCAACTTGTTGTTTGGAACAAATCTAAAAGATACAAATTGTGGGTTTGTTGCATTGTCGATAAATGCGATGAAAAAAATGAAAGGTGCTTATGGAGGCTATATAATCGAAAATATGATGTTATTGGCGATGTTAAAAAATAATCTCAGGATAAAACAAGTTCCTGTTAAAGTAGAATATAAGGGTAAAAGAGGTATAGCTAGCGGTATAAGAGTTCTTTTAGGTTGTTTGATTTTCATATTTAGAGAAGGCGTCAAACACCAATTGAATAAAGTTTAAAGTGTTAACCCCAAAATATTTAGTTCAATGGGACGGTAGCTCAGTCCGGGAGAGCGCACGGCTGAAGACCGTGTTGTCACGTGTTCAAATCACGTCCGTCCCATTTTTTAGTTTTTTAATTCTAAAAGACTAAATCTAATTCAGGTGAGTTACATCAAAATAAAAATTGTCCCAATTGGTGAAGTTCCAAAAAAATTTTTAGAAGATGTGAGAGAAGAATTGAAGATACCATTCCATATGCTTGGAGATATATCGGTGGTTGAAAAATTACCTAAGTCTGCATTCAACGGGGTGAGAAAACAATATCGTTCTGATTTATTACTGGATTTTTTGGAAAAGAATTATCAGGGGAGAGTCGTTGGAATTACTAAAGAGGATATGTACACAGAAGGTTTGAACTTTGTTTTTGGTCAGGCAAAGGTGAGGGGTAGAGTGGCAGTTGTATCTATAGCCAGATTGGATCCGACCTTTTTTCATTCACCTGCAGATGAGGGTTTACTAGAGAGAAGGGCGATAAAAGAGGTTATCCATGAAGTTGGGCACATGCTTGGGTTAACACATTGCAATAAAAAAGGATGCGTGATGAATTTTTCCAACACGATAGCTGATGTTGACAGAAAGATAAAAAATTTATGTGAGATGTGCAATTTACAATTGGGTTTATTAACCTCTAATCAAAAGTGAGAGTTATGATAGAGGGAGAACTGCTAGAACAACGTGTGATTGTTTGGGATAAGGAAGTTTTTGATGAGTTACAAGAATCTGGGTTTGGGAAATCATCAGAAGATAGAATAGAGTTGTCACTAGTCGAAACAATCTATTTGATCGAAAAACAAAAATTGAAAGTTATTATCAAAGAAAAAAACAAGAAAAAAGGTTTGAAGAAGGTAGAATTTTACGATTATGCTGTTAAGAATGAAAGAAATTTCCATGCTAGGTTTATTGTTTATTCTGATCTGAGAGAGAGAGGTTTCTTGGTTAAGACTGGGTTTAAGTTTGGCTGTGATTTCCGAGTTTATGAGCGTGGTGTTAAATTAAAAAAAGGCCCAAAAGAGGCTTTTGAGCACACAAAATGGGTAGTACATGCAATACCAGAAGAATTTTCTTGCTCTTTTCCTGAACTTTCGAGAGCTGTAAGACTTGCACAAAATATCAGAACTGAAATGATCTGGGCTGTAGTAGACAACGAGAATGATGTTACTTATTATGAAATAAAAAGAATAACACCATGATTTAGTATATCCTGAATCGCAGTATAGCTCCCAACCCACCCATTCTACAGAACTGTTCTCCTAGTTCATGATTTTTAGAAATAATTTCAATATGTCCTTTTTTCTTTTCAACACTCTGAGTTAATTTTTCTATTTCTTTTTCTCTTATCTTTTCTTCTGAAACCAGTAAAATTTCTATAGCACCGGCAACATCGGCATCTTCTAATTCTTTTAATCCATACAACCCCAGACCATCATCTTTGTGTAAGTGGATAAAAAAATTCTGAATGATTTGACTTTCTTTAACAATCTCACTTTCTTCTATGACTTTATCCAAAGTTCCTCGTTTCATGACTTCATTTATACCAGATTTAGTCGCAGATGATACAGAATCCATGATGATTTTATTTTTCACATCAGGAAAACTGTCATTAATTATTTTTTGAATATGTTCTTTTGCAAAACCTGGACCGGCAAGAATTATTTTTTTCATATTTTTTGAAAATCTGTCAATTTCACTAGCAACTTTTTTGTAAAATTCTTGTAACTTTTCCTCTTCAAAACGGATTGAATATGGATTTCTTATTTCTGAAACAATATCTATCCCGCTTCTTTTCAGAATTCCAAAAGTTGCTTGATCCATATCTGCTACTGCAATTAAAACTTCTGGAACTTTTGTCTGCGCTTTCTTTATCTTGTCGATTTGATAGGGTTTCCATTCTTTTTTGTATATTGCAAGAATTGTACCGAGTTTAACTTCTATTGTATGGTACGAACCTTTCTGTACTTCCTCTGGGCCTTCGATTATTTTACCCATTAAACGTAGAGCGTTGCTAGTTTTATGAAATTCTGACTTTTCTAATCGAATAGTGAGAATCATCGGTTTCTTTCCTATTTTTTCCTGTTTTCCTTCTCTCTCTAGAAACAAACTCCTGAGTGTTTTGGATTTAATTATATCCCCAATTTCCAGTATGCTATCTAAATACCACAGGTCATCGTTCAAGTTGATCTTTATTTTCACGAATCCTTTTTGAAAATCTGACCCAAGAATATTCATCTGAATCATTTTTTTTATGGTTTTTAAAGTTTAAATGAAATGTAAGAAATATTAGCTTGAAATCCTAAAGTTTTTTAATATGAGACTTAGAAATAAGGGCGCAATAGATGAGTTCGCTTTCGTTCTTCTAGCAGGACTCATCATGATCGTTGTTATGCTAATTATATGGGGCGTACCTAGTGAAGTTACTGAAAATGTCACGGAGAATGTTAGTGGAATCTTTGTCGTTGGTGCCCGTCCTCAAGATGTTCCAAGGAGTATCAGAATAGGCGACTTTCCTGTCAGCTATGCGCTCGGATCAAAAGTATTAATGGAAAACAAAAACATCGAAGTGAAAAAAGGTATGTTCGAGAATAAATATCATAAGACAAGCGTGGGAATTGAACAAGATATGGATTCTGTTACTGGGGCTTTCTTTGTTGTTGATGTTTTAGATACAAATTCTGGGGGCAATCTCGTAATCAAGTTCAACGATCAAGTTATATTTGACCAAAAGGTTCAAACAGGCGAAGTTAATGTACCCATAGATAAGAGTTATTTAAAATCTTACAATATAATTGAAATAAGTACTTCCAGCCCTGGGTGGAAATTCTGGTCTTCCAGTTTTTACTACATGGATAGGTTGAAATTTGGTATCAACTACTTTGGCAACCAAGAAAAACATGAGTCGTTTACGGTTTATGAAAACGAATTACAAAGTTTCAAGCGTGGTGAAGTGAACCTTTATGTTGAAAATGCTGAAGGTGATGGTGATTTAATAATAGATATAAACGGTCACAGAGTCTATAAAGGAAGGGCTATTGGTCAGCTAGTTCAACCGTTCCAGATTTTCGACGTAGGATTAGTTAGAGGTGTGAATACTATTAGTTTTTTCACTGAAAAGGGAGCTACTTATGAGATAGAGGATGCAGAAGTGATAATCACACACACTGAGACTGGACAAAAAACTAGATCTGTAAGTTTTAACATAGACAGTTCAGAATATCAAAAATTGAAAACGAAGAGAGGGGCTATAGAATTTTATATATTAGATTCCAATTACCTTGGATCTTTACTCGTTACTATAACTGATTCTGCTGGAGTTAGGCATGCCACTCAAACTATACAGTCTTATTCTATAGGACAACTACAAAGTGTAATGTTCGATTCAAGTTATGTAAGGGTTGGAAAGAATACTGTTACTTTTGAAGCTTCTGGGGAAGGAAGCTTTGTTCTGAGTAACTTTGAAGTTAATGTTTAAGCTGGATAAATAAGTCCTAGAAAGTCTCTCAAACCTGTTGCTGCTCCTATGATCCCTATGATAAGCTTGATGTAATTATTGAATTCTTTATCTTTCGAATACTTGTCTATGCCTATCAAGATTAGTACGATTGCTATGATTTTAAGTATGATAAAAGAAAATGGCGTCCCAGATAGATTTATTATATATCTAGGTAAAACATGCTGCTCGCCATAACCAAAGTAATTCATGGCAACAAAAGTAGCGGTCGCATCAAACATCTGCAGACTTGTGGCTATCTTATTTTCGTTTGACCAAGGAATAAACTTGAGTATTATAATCCACGGAGAAAACCAAAACAAAACATGCCAGAGACCATACAAGTTTTCATACCTAAGTATTCCTAAAATAGGTGCGACTAGAATCAGCCCGAAGGTGAATGTGAGCTTATAGTATGGTATTGATCTTTTTCTTTCTAAGAACAATGAAATTAAAATTGTTAGGAAAGTGATTCCGAAGACTAAAAAGTAAATACCTGGTGTCTGAAAAAGACAGTTAGTCAGATAGCCAGCATCCTTCAAGACTCTAACAGAACTACCTAGTAAAATGAAAGGGGAAACTGCTATAGCCAATCTTTTGTCTATTCTAATTTTTAATCTAATTAAAATTTCATACAATAGGTAAACGAAGAGTATCGTGGTTATGGATAATAATATTGTAGAAAAAGACGTATACCCCTCAGAACCACAAAAATTTTCATAAAAAAAATATTCTAAATTCATATAAGAATATTACGAGTAAAACTATAACTTTTTTCCTTAAGTTTTAAATTTCAGCAGTCAGAATTATTGAATATGCTTTCAAGTCTTGCTATTTCATTCTCTATAGTTTCTGGTATAATGGCTTGTTTTTTGTTCTTCTTAGGCATTTCAAATGAAAAAGACAAAAAAAAGTCTCGATTTATCCTTATCTGGGCCTGTTTATTCTTAGCAGCTTCTTTTACGACTATGGAATGGGCCTTTTGGTTAGAAGGACAGAACATTTTTAGATATTTTTTCGGTGGCTGTTTACCTTTAGTTTATTATTTCATGGTTTGGTTTGTATTTATTATATGGTTGTTTGAATCCAGAAAAGAAAGGAAAATTTGGATTATATTGTTGATACTGTTAATACTCATATCTTTGTATGCCATGATAGATACCAAGGTTATTTGATGTAACCTTTTTATTGGCAAGATTTAATATTATATTAATAAAATTACGGAGGAACAATATGATGAAGAGATTGTTGCCTTTATTGCTATTGATTGGTGTAGTAGCACTAGCAGGATGTCAAGTTGGAGGATCAAGAATAGGACAAGGAGAGCCAGCGGGAATAACGTGCCCAGGATCAGGAGTTACAGAGGGTATATCGATAACCGATTGGTCTTTTGATTTTGACCAGATATACGGCGCAGAAGCAGTGGGTTTAACTTTGACAGCAGAAAACTTTGGTGGAAAAGATGGTACTTTAACAAGTTATACAATATTCGGACCGGATATAGTTTATCCAGGCCCAGGTACTAATATGCAATGGGTGAGTGATAAAGCGATTTCATCGACTTCGATTACGAGTGGGGCTTTGCCAGCACCTAATACAGATTTAGGTATGCCAGGTGGTATGTGGACAGATACATATACTATGACAGCACCCACAGGTTTGACAGTAGAAACGCCTTTCACATTCAACGTGAGGGCTACGTATGACTATGAAACATCATTTTCAGGTATATTGACAGTAATGAGTTCTACGTACTTGAGATCTTTACCAGCAGAGGAGAGGGAGGCTTTGATACAGAGTGGTGGTCTTTCGGCTCAATGCTTTACTGGAGGACCTATCAAAATAGAAGGTGCAGCAGGTACGCATTTCGTTGACCCAGCTTCAACAGCAAAGACAGTAAGGTTCAAAGTCACTAACGTGGGTGTAGGGTTCCCATTCTACAGCGCAACTCATAACTACAATGGTATAACAACAGATACTATGTACAAAGTTCATGTCCAACCAATTTCGACTGGAATAACATGTACAGATCAGACAATAACTTTAAGTAGAGGACAAACTGGAACGTTCTCATGTAGTTTCACAGCAGCAACGCCGTCATACAAAACAGACTACAGCTTCCAAGTTAACATAGATTACCAGTATTGGCAGGATCAATCAGCATCAATCAAAGTGCTAAGGCCGCTTTAGAGTATTTGACTCTACCTTTGTTTTTTAATTTTGGTAGAGGTTTTAGGTTTTATTTAAAGGAAAGTTTATTCTGATTTTTATTTAAAATTGAAAATCAAAAATTGTTTATATGAGGTTATTTATTCTATTGGTTTTAGTTTTTGTCATTCTAGTTTCTGGATGTGTGGAACAAGGACCCATATCAACTGGTTCAACCAATGATGGTGTTGTTATAAAACAATTCTCTTTTGATAGCTCTATTGTCAATGAAGGTGATAGAATAGGTTTGAATTTAGAAATACAAAATGTTGGTGGAGTTAAAGCTACTGTAAAAAGTGCAACACTATTCGGACCTGATTTATCAACTTGGTCTGTCACTGGTCCAACACCAAATATTGCAGTAGATTTATCTCCTTCTGTGCCTGAGGCCAATTTTGAGGGTGAAGCACGTTCTACTAGATGGAGAGTTAATGCTCCAGACGTAAACTCAGAAACAAATTATAATTTTGGTGCAAGGATTGTCTATAGTTACAGTACTGTGTACACGGGGACTTTGAGATTAGTGCAAGAGAGTTATTTAGAAACTCTACCAGAAGGGGAGAGAAGTAGTTTGTTGGAGAGCAGTGGGGTTTTTTCTTCATCAGTAACGGGTGGACCTCTAACCGTCAAACCTATGGAGGGTAGAAATTTCATAGTATCTGGAAGTGGAGGAACATCAACACTTGTGTTTGAATTGAGTAACACTGGCAGTGGTTATCCTGCCAATGGCGCTACCATAGACAAAGATACTATGTATAATGTAGAAATTTCATCTTGGAATGGTTTGACCAACTGTAATTCTTATGGATCAAGGACGTTACGATTAAGCAAAGGAAAAAATCGTTTGTTTACTTGTAATTTTACTATACCTTCAAGTATTGTAAATAAACAGGATATTGTTTTTTCAATAACATTCAATTATCATTATTATGTGGATGGTATTGCTTCTATAACTGTTAATCCTCTGTATGGTGCTGCGAGTACTGGTGGAGGGAGTACTACGACTACTTCTTCTGGGGGAACTTCAACAGCGTATACCACAACAACAGTAAATTATTGTGCTGATGTAGTTGGAACTTGTAAAACTGAGACAGACTGTCGTAGCATTGCAAATTATCGGTGCTACTGTAAAGATTGTTTAGATTGCGTTTCTCCAATAAATTGTTGTTGTGTAAATTGGATTCAAGCTTAAAAACAAATACATGAGGTTGCCTGAAAGTTTAAGTTTTATATATTAAAATTCCAAATATAATTATATGACGAAAAAACTCATTGTTCTTTTATCACTTTCTGTTGCCATTATGATTTCTGGTTGTCTAAATCAAGGTACTGAAATTGCAGGAGGTCCAGGTGTTGTCATCACAGACTTTTCAGTTGATTATTCGCCCATAACTGCTGGAGACTCAGTAGGATGGAATCTCGAAGTGGCGAATCAGGGAGAATATGACACCGATGTATTTAAAATAACATGGTTTGGTGTTGACCCTGCTGCTTGGGGATTTACTGCAGAAGATAACACAGCACATCCTGTCGTGGGAGCTGATCCTGTAACAGGGTTTGAGGGGGGTACTTGGTTTACGACTAAAACAATTACATCGCCTTCAAGCATAGCATCATCGACTCCTTTTGACCTTGGGGTTAGGATTGAATATGTTTATGAAACACGTTACACAGCCACTATAAGAATCGTGGATCCAAATTATCTTAGAACTTTATCTAAGGAGGACAGAGATGCTTTGATAAGTTCCGGTGGTATCAGACAATCAACGGCTACAGCAGCACCTATAACTATAAAGGCGGCCAGTGGGGCTCATTTTGTCGCAAGAGGGGCAGGTACTCCTGTAACAATTCCTTTCAGAGTGACTAATATTGGCTCTGGACTTCCTTATCGTGTTGATATAGCTGATGCTGAAACTGCAGTTGGTGGTGGGTTATACGAAATTCAGGTCATAAATCCTTCTGGTATAAGCTGTACCGGTGTTGGTAATATAGTACTAAGTAGAGGCAAGAATGGTGGTTTTGGTTGTACTCTTACTGTTCCTGCAGCAGTAAATAATTTTGAGGACCGTACGTTTAGTTTAACGCTTCGATATAAGTATTATGTTGATGGTAGCACAACTTTAACTGTTAATCCACCATATGGTGGAACGACTGTTGCAACAACAGTTGCTACGACTACGGTTGCTACTACTACGGTTTAAGATTAATTATAATGGGTCCACCCGGAGTTGAACCGGGCCTCCTACCGTTCTCATTCAATTGTGAGGGTAGTGTCCTAGCCGATAGACGATGGACCCTAAAAATCGATCAATCTTTTTTGTGAATGGAGTTTTAGATTTTTTTGTTTTTCTTCGTGTTGCTTAAATTCTAATTCATCGAATATAGGCCTCCCATAAACACCATCATAACCAGCGATGTATCTTACTTTACCTTCTCTTACTTTTATTATCGCATCTGCTATCTTCTCACTCGTTACTTTCAACAATTCTTCTTTTGGAACATTCAACAAAACATTAAATTCAGTTCCGAATTTATTTATAAGTTTGTCTTGCTCTTTTATCACAGGTTGAGAATAGAGTTGGTTAGTACCTGTAACAAAAGAGATGATTTCATATAGTGGTAATAAAGTTTTGAATGGAGTTGCATCTTTTGGAACAAATCCTTCTTCTCTATCAGCCAATTCTTCAACTCTTTCTTCTACACCAACTGTCAATTTTCTGTGACAGACAGGACAAACGTTGTTGACTTTCAAGGATTGTTTAGGTGATAGACTCACTTTACAATTTCTATGACCTGTCCAATGATATTTTCCGTAGGCTGGACTGACTTCCACAGTAAATAAAAATCTTTTTTTATCCTTTTTCTTAATCGCATCTAAGATTTCCCAATAAGTCAATTCTTTCAGTTCAAAAACATTACATTCTCTTCCCAATCTCCAAGACCATGGGCTGTGACAATCTGAGTTAGACATTAAAACAAATTTATCTAATGATGATAATCTCCAATTCATTTCAGGGTCGCTTGAGAGTCCTGTTTCCAGAGCAAAAATATTTTTTGTCTGGTCTTGATAACAATCCTCTATCCTATCGAAACCTGATTTGGACCCAAAAAGAGAATACCACGGTGTCCATATGTGGGCTGGTATAATTAACGTGTCTCTATAAATTTTGACGAGTATTTCTACGAGTTCTGCGCTAGTTCTTTCATTTAAAAGAAGCCTACCATCGATGTCTAACTTTGCTCCTAATTTAGTTAACTCATCGTTGATTTGATTTACTATCTCAAAACTGGGAACGTGAACCAAATGATGTATCTTTCTTGTTTTATTGTCTTGATTGTAAACCGTACTGATTTCTGTCGTGAGCATAAAGTTCATTCCGTCAAAAGAAAAAAGACCTGTGTTTTCAATGGGTTTCAATTTCTCCTTTAATTCTTTCAACCATTTTGGATGAGTGAAATCACCAGTGCCTATCAAATTTAATCCTTTCAACTTACCGAATTTTGAAAGATGTTCCAAGTCCATTTCTTTGCTAGTTGCTCTCGCATACTTGCTGTGTATATGTAAATCCGAAAATACTCTCATCACTACACCATTAACTAAAGTAATATCAATTGATTTTAATAACTCTTAAGCGTCCCTAACACCATCAGGAGTAATCTTAAATACGCACTCTCCCGGTGGCAAATTAGGAGAATCCATCATCCTCGCTATCCTTTTTTCTCCAGAAGATTTTCTCAAATAAACACGATAAGTAGATTGATGTGCGAGTACGTGACCGCCAATCGGCATCGTCGGGTCACCGAACAAAATAGCAGGATTGGCTAAAACCTGGTTAGTGACAAATACTGCTATATTAAGTGAATCGGCTAATCTCTGCAAATTGTGAAGTAATCTATTTAATTTTTGTTGCCTGGGCGCCAACTCTCCCCTGCCAACATAATCTGCTCTGAAGTGAGAAGTGAGAGAATCGACGATTAGTAACTTAATGTTCTTATCAGCAATAGTTTCACCTGCTTTTTCTATCAAAAATATTTCATGGTCAGAATCGTATGCCCTTGCAACAAATATATTTTTTAAAGGTTGAACCGGATCTAGGTCTAAAGATTTAGTCATCTGTGATATTCTATCTGGTCTAAAAGTTGCTTCAGTATCGATAAACATACAATTCCCGTTTAATCCTCCTTTTTCTTCTGGAAGTTGAACGTTCAAAGAAAGTTGAAAGCCAAGTTGGCTTTTTCCTGAGCCGAAAGCCCCATAAACTTCTGTTATGGCTTGGGTCTCTATCCCTCCTCCAAGTAGTTCATCCAAAGCCTTACTTCCAGTTTTTATCTTCCCAATTTTCTGTCTCTGTTCCCATACTTTATCTGCCGGAGTGAAACCTATCTCCAACATTTCTCTAGTATTGTTTATAATCTTAGTAGCGGTGGCTTCTCCTATTTCCAGAATACTCGCGAGTTCTCCCGGTGAAGCTACCGCAATAGACATTGGGTCTGTAAAACCTAACTCTGTCAGTTTTTCAGCAATTTTTGGTCCTATCCCAGAAATATCTTCTAATTTAATTTTTTTTTCCTTCAATCTTATGCACCGATTGATTTCATTTATAATAAACGATTAGAAAATATTAATACTAATTTAGGGTAAAGTTGTGATGAATGATTTCATTTAGAAAGTGTGTTTATTTCATCTATGATTTTTTTACTTTCCTCTTCAATGTTCAATTCTCCAACTTCATTGACGATTATTTCCAAGGTATCAAATATCTTGTTCTTCTGAACCCTCCCTTTCATTATAATCTCATTACCAAGAGCGTGATCTTTAATTAGGTTAATGGCCTCTTCCTGTGGCATGCTTGATAGAATAGATGGATCTAAACCCGTCAAAGTTTTGGCTTGATCTCTGAAGAATACTGACCTTATACTTCCAGAGCCATCATCTACTATCCCAGAAATTATCATGTTTGATTCTGGTTCAACCTTGCCATGTTCAGGACATTCATACCCATTTTCTTTAGCCTCAACTTTTGCCTTACATTCAGGGCACGTCTGGAATAAGGGGTTGACGTTAAATATCTGGACTATGCTCCCTTTTATCTCATGATTGCCTTCTTTCAGGTCTTTTATTTGGTTTCTCTGGGTCTTTCCTCCTATGATTTGACGTGGTATGGATTCATCGTCCTCTACTTTCTCTAATCTAGCATACTTGGGTAATCCTAGCTCAACGCCACCGAAAATGTTCTCTTTAGCTAAGGCGTTCTTTACTTCTACGACTTCGCCCTCCTTTATTATGCCTTCGTCTATCATGGACACTTGCTTATCCCATAGGGGAAGCCTTATTTCTCCAGTACCATCTGTAAGAACCAGATTACAAACCCTGCCTTTACTACCGTCTTTTCTGTCGAATTCCCTCTTTTCAGATATCTGAATTACTCTACCTTTTAAGTTGACGTTCCTCATTCCGCTGACGACTTCCTTTATTTTCAGATTTCTTTTTTGTGTTATCAAGAGAATCACCCCTAAATCTCTTGCAACAAGATGGCCAGCACCTTCTAAAGAGACTAAGCCAGATAATTCCTCTTGTTTTTTCTTTATTCTGTCGTAAATCTGTTTTCTCGTGAATTTGGTGTTTTTTTCAATTTCAGATAATATCTCTTCTAGAGTGAGCATTGTAACCACAATAACTATAGTAATAAAAATAAAAATAGATGAAATCAGGATAACTTCTTTTTAGCCAACCTCACATCCGAACCAATTATAGTTTTTCTACCAGTATGTTCAGCCAAAGCAGAAGCCTCAGCAGACAAATCATGCGCATAACTGATGATTACTTGAGCAAATTCTACTAACGCTGATTTAGAAACTCTTTTTGCACCAGCCTTTTTCAATATTCGTTCCAAAGGTGCTAAGGGCATATCTTTCACCATTCTTCTCACTCTTGAATTTTTAAATTAAAACTATATTTAACATATTTTCATCTTCAATTATATATTTTCTTATTAAACGACTTTGTACAATCTTATCTCTGAATTACTGAAAACTGGTTCAAAATGTTTTAGGCCTTCGCCTCCATAAAAGAACAAACGAGTAAATGTACTATCTTTTATAACTGGGGCAAAATATATCAAAGACCTGAAATCTGGTTGTAACCAGGCTAATCCATCAATCCTTTCTAAAGTTGCGTTCGAACCAGAAAGATCCTGATTTTGTTCTTTTCCGTTATAGAAGAACGTGAGATGGTTTATTATGAACTGATTGTTGTAAACAGGAACTAAATTGTTGCCTTTTTGTATTAGTGAAATCTTTAGTCCAGCATAATCATAAACATAGACGGGGTTTCCTTCTTGATCCTTTGTTACGCTAGAGAGACTAAATATCCAAGGACACCATACCCATACACCTCTTCCTTGACTCGCAAATTCTCCACAAGATACCTGTCCAGCTTCTGTTTTTGGTGTGGAGGCACAACAAACACCAGGGTTCTTGTTGAAATCAGAATTAGAATTTATAGGTGCTCTATAACCACCAAAATAATTCAGCCAGGTGAATTTACCTATTAAATCACTGCTAGCTATGAAGTATATTTCCGTTGCAGCCTCGCATCCTTCCTCTGGTACTATACTACCAAAGGTTTTCTTCACTTCTTGACAGTCTTCTGGTTTCAGTTGTTTATATTTTTCTATCAACGTGACCGCTTCATCTTCATCATTCGTTGACATGATTTTACCCATATCTTGGATTCTTATATTGTGGTTGTAAGGTATACACTCACCAGGTGCACAATGTCCACCGTCGGCATGAACTCTTAAACCCGTATAACCTGCTATTATATGACCTGGATCCCACCAAGTTTCTACCAAGGCATTTGGGTCCGCATTAGCCTTCAACCATTCTAGCATATCGATCCAATTCTGACCGACTTCCATACCACCTGCAGCATAAGCGTAAGATATTGCATCTGAAACAAACATTAACATAGAAAAAACTACAATGCCAAAAATAGTTGCTCCAAAGAAGTCATTCTTCATGAATTTTATAAAATTACCAATGACATATCCAGTTGCTGTAGCAATAGCGCAAGCAAAAATCAAAGAAAATCTAATTCCATTTAGTATTAAATAAAAGGTTATAGTCGCCCAAATGAAGAGAAATATTTCCACGAAATTTATTTTTTCTTTTTTCAGAACTTTGTAAACTACTAGTGTTGGTAGTCCTATTAACGAAAAAAGCATCGGGACAATTCCAACCCTTCCAGCTACAGCGAGAAAACCATCTCTAGTGAAAATGTTTATTGGCTGAAGTTCAGCCACAGAGACGTTGACTATTACGGATTGAGATACAGTATAACCCATTCCAACAGATATGAAATTAACTATAGTTCCGTAACCGAGTAAATAACCGATGATGTTTGTTGCAATAATTATTATTAAAAGGGGTGTCAACAATGGTTTCGCTTCACTTACAACATTTTTCAAATTTAATTTTCTTTCATGAACTAACATTTCTAGGATTCTGAATAGTATAAAAGCTGGTATGAACAATGTGAAAAAAAGTAGAATATACCAACCGAACCACCAGTTATAAATAAACAATAGAGTTATTATCACAGAAAATACGTAATATTGGATTTTCCTTTTTTTCATAGCAAGAAATATCGAATATAGCGCGATGAAAGAAAAGAACACGACGACTACATCAGTATCGTTGTAGCCTCCCATGGAAACTCCAATGAAAGTTGGGGTATTTGCTGCTATCAAACCTGTTATTAAACCGCCCCAATTGTTCGTGAGGAGTTTTCCTAATAAGAATGCAGGTATGACTGAAAGACCAACCATTATGACTGGGGAGAGTTTTGCAGCATCCATAAAAGTTATACTGGACGAAAAAAATGAGAGAATCTTGTAGAATAAAATCATCATGTAGTCCCAACCCAGACTCTTGTAAAAAGGTCTTCCTGGCGGGAAGTATGACAATAGATCCCATGCCGGCGGTTTTAAGTTATTATCTAACAACATTTTGGCTGTCCTGTAGAAAAACCACGGGTCATAATCAAGGATAACTTTCGATTTGAGTGTTCCAGAACGTGTCCACATGGAAAAATAGATAATCGCAATTAATAGGAAGAAAGCTATAAGCGATTTTACACTCAGTTCTATTTCTCTCATTACATCATTAAAGTTATAAAATTATTTGAATTTATTCCTTCCTACATTCGATTACTATATTTTCCCTTAATTTTCTCGGGAGTAAAAAACATAATATTTTTCTGGGGATTACAGTGAAATTGTATATGTATAAACCAAATTGGAATGGAACTGTATTTGATTTCTCTATCGACAATTTATTCTTTTTTAAAAGTCTAATCAACTCTTCCTCACAAAAAATCTTTCTATGTATGTTAGAATCATCGTATTTTTGTAATCCTTTCTTGTAATAAGTTCTAAATATCATGTTAAAAAGTGATTTTTTGTTTGGCGTTTCTAAATGGATCATACCATCCTTCTTTAGCACTCTTGAACATTCCTCCACAAACTGTTCATATTCTATAAGATGCTCTATCAATTGGATAGCCAGAATTTTTTCAAAACTATTATCTTTGAATGGTAATTTTGTTGCATCACCGAGTACATCGGCATGACTTTTTCTACTAACATCTAAACCTATTATACTGCATTCTGGGTCGTTTATCTCAAACTTATCAATACCACAACCTATATCAAGAATCTTTATCTTTTCCATCATTCCACTAATTCCTCAAAAATTTCTAGGTATTGTGATACTGTTTTTTCCCAATCAAACATCCTGCTTCTTTCTGCAGCATTTTTACCAATTCTTTTTGCTTCGCTTTCATTCTTCAACAAATGACATACTGCTTCTGTTATTTCGTTTGGTTTTTTTGGATTAACTAATATCCCAGTTTGTTTGTCTATTATGATTTCAGGTATAGCTCCCACGTTTGTAGCTATGACTGGTTTTCCAAGTGAACATGCCTCCAATGTAGTAAGACCAAAACCTTCACTTACGGATGGAATGACAACTATATCTGATGATGCGACGACTTCGGGGACAAATTCTTGGCTCCTTGGGGGGATTATGAAGAAGTTTCTTTTTTTTGTTGTTATGATTTTCCCTTCTATATCAATGTCAGAATGAACCATACTACCGAATACTTTTTCAAGCAATCTAATGTATTTTTCATGCATATTTTGATACGGCAACATCGCACCAAAAACTACATCATCATATTTTTTCATCAGACTCTTAGCTGATTCTATAAAATAATCAAAACCTTTCTCGGGGGCTGGTCTGCCGTAGAAAAAGATAAATTTCTTATCATTTAATCCGAGTGTTTTCCTTATTCTTTTTCCATCTACTTTGGGGTTAAATAAATCATGATCTACGCCATTGTAGATAACTCCCATTTTTTCATCTGGTATACCTTCGTATCTCAGAAAATTTCGTGTATATAGAGAAACGGGAACCCAAAAATCAAAATCTCTATGTAATATTCTTTGTTCAAGAAACTCGTTAAGAACACCACGAATAAAACCGAAATGGGCATACCACATCCTTTTTTCGAGTAAATGAACTGTAATAACACAAGGTTTTTTCTTTATGTTTTTTATTAACCAAGCAGCACCAGCTGAAACAAAAGTTTGAGTATGAATTACATCAAAGTCTTCAAGAATGCCTTTTAAACCCCCAGTTGCTGAAAAAGAATATCTCCCGATGGGAACATTAACTCTTTTTATTTTTACATTATTTTTTGTTTCCTCTTTTTCAGTCCCTAAAAGACGGGATGTTATTATAGTGCAATTATGGCCTTTTTCAGACAAACCTTCAGCCAAATTTTTTATTAGAATTTCTCCCCCTCCGATGTAGGGGTAAAAAAGATCTGTTACGAATAATATATCCATTTAACCACGATTTTTCAGCCAATCGACTGTTTCTGTGATAGCATTCTCAATGTCATATTTAGGCTTCCAACCTAGATTTTTTAACTTGGAAACATCTAATAAAAATTTACGAACATCACCCGGCCAACCTCTTTCTTCGCCTGTATATCTAAAATTAATCCCTTTTAAATTTAATCTATCACAAACTAATTTAGCTATTTCGTTAACTGTTATCCATTCCTCACTTCCTACATTGAACACATTGTATTTTTCATTAATTTTTTTCGTGCATAAGATTGTGGCATCAATACAATCCTTTATATGAAGATATGATTTTTTTTGTAAACCATTACCCAGTATGAGAAGCTCTTTTTGGTTTTCTTTTAATTTTTTGACAAAATCTGGTATGACTCCATGTTCAGATCTTGGACCAAGAATGTTTGCGTACCTCAATATTAAACCTCTTATTCCGTATAAACTAGAGAATGTTTTTATGTATTTTTCACTCATGAGTTTGGATGTGCCGTAATTGTTTATGGGCACTGTCTCAGCATTCTCTACGATCGGGAACTTTTCCATTTCTCCATAGACTGTTGAAGAAGAAGTGAAAACTATATTTTTTATATCATTTCTTCTCATAGCTTCTAGTATATTCAAAGTTGTTAAGAATGTATTTTCAAAATCATAAATTGGGTTTTCGAAAGAATATTTAACAGAATAATTAGCTGCCAAATGAAAAACCATTTCAACATTTTTTATGTTTTTTAGAACAAAATCCGGATTTCTCAAATCGCCTTTTATGAATTTAACATCTAAGTTTTTAATATACTCCATTTTACCTGTAGAGAGGTTGTCTATCACTATTATCTTGCATCCTTCATTTACAAGCACTTCGCACAAATGACTGCCTATGAATCCTGCTCCACCAGTCACTATAATTTTCGAATTTTCTAGATCCATTTTAATTGCCTCATCACATTTTTTATTGAAAACAACAGGCCTAAGCTCCATCCAACCGTACGAATAAAGAAAACAGTTAAGAATAAATTAATGTCAGTTATCTGTACTTTCATTCTTAATATATCTGAAAAATAGAATGAAAAAAGTAGCAAAAACAAAATTATTGCAGGTAACAAAAATAACTGATTTAAAACTGATAAAAACAAGCAAATTGTTCCAGTTACAAATGCGAGTAGTTGCAAACCCATTAAGGATTTGGATATATGATCTCCATAAAATCTTTTCTTATGTTTTAGGTATAATATTGGAACAAATTTACCATAAGTGAATTGTTGTTTGAAGAACCCTCTCCAAGAAGTTCTATGATAGTGATAAATAATTGCTTTAGGGGTATAACGCATTCTTCCGATTTTAGTTAATCTGTATCCAAAATCAGTATCATATGCGACATCCAATCTCTCATCAAATTTCAATTTTTTCGCTATTTCGGTCCTGATGCATAAGTTCATAGTTGGAAGCCTGGGGACGTATTCAGAAAAATGTCTAAATCTGTCTTCTAATTCAATCCCTATAATTTTTTGCAAATTGTTTAAATTTTTAGGAGTCTTGCAGAATCCACCCACAGCTAAGATATCTTTAGATTTAAAGCCAGAAATTAATATTTTAAGCCAATCTTTTTTTACTATACAATCTCCGTCTGTAAGAGCGACAAATTCCGTATCTATTTTTTTTAACGCGTGGTTATATGCAATGGGTGGGTTCCCTCCTAACTGTTCCAATTTAATTTTTTTTTCGAACTCCTTCAAAATTTCATAAGTACCATCTGTAGAAAAAGCATCTATTATATAGATTTTTTTGTTAGAATAATCCAAGTTAAATAAGGATGCTAGACACTTTCTTATTGTATTTTTAGAATTTTTTACGGTTACCAAAACTGTAACTGATGGATTCATCGTCAAAATTCCTCTTCTAGTTGTTTTTCAGTATTTTTTAAGATATAAGGGATAACAAAAATTGCAGATCTTATGAGCCTTTTCAATTCATTCGGTTTGAAAATAACTCTCTTTAAAAACCCAAAATTAAAATAACATTCTTTCATAGCTATTTTACACCAATCAACCATTTCTTTGTAACTCATTTCTTTGTATTCGGGCCTACCTTTTTCATCAATTAATTCGTTTTCAATTAACCAATCATAGTATGGTGTGCAAGGATAAGGTTTGGGTGGTGCGAATTGGTATGTAACGACATTTAATTTCTTAGCCCATTCGATAGTTTCTCTTGCAGTTTTTTCTGTCTCGCCAGGTAATCCTATCATAAAATCAGCATGAACATCTATACTAGCATCGTTACACAAGTTAGTAAATTTTTCTAACATTTCCCTAGTTACTCCTTTGTTTATTTTTTTAAGAATTTTGTTCGAACCACTTTCATATCCAACATGCAAGCAATGACAACCAGATTTCTTCATTAACTTTAAAATTTTTGAAGTGAGAGTTAAATCGCCCCTTGCATAAGTGGACCAGGCAATATCAATTTTCCTTTCAATTATACCTTCCGCCAATTGTTTACATCGCCATGCTGGGGGTGTGTCATCTTGTATGTAAATTTCCTTTATTTTTGGCTTGATGTTTTTTACCGCCCAACCCATCTCATCGAGAACATCATCGATATCTCTGGCAATATAACCTCCTGTTTTAAAAATAGTGCTTGGCCAGAGACAAAAAGTGCATTTGCCCCAATAACATTTTCTGCCCGTGAACATGTCCACAAAAGGATGCCAAAGAGAGCCTATCTGATAATTCTCGATATTCAAATGTTTGTTATATACTTTGGTTACCCATGGAAGTTCGTTTAATTGTTCAGAAGTTAAACGTCCCGCTGTTATGATTTTTTTATTCTCTTTACCTTCTACTATATCTTTTACAGCAAACTCAAATTCACCATCGATTAAATGGTCAACAAGGGGTTTAGATTTTTTATCTTTCAGGCAAAATTCTTTCACTTGAGGCATTGAGCACCAAGGACCGACAAAAATTATTCTTGAATTTGTATGCGTTTTAATTTCAGAAGATAAGTATTGATGTTTGATAAGACCTTTTTGAGATATATAGACAACTGTAAAATCGGGCTTAAAATCATTTGCAACATTCAGAACTTCTTGATCTGTCAAATTATCCGCTTCTGCATCGATCAATCGACATTCATGACCAGATTGTTCTAGCAACCCCGTTGCGTATGCTAAGAATATTGGGTACCAATGGCTACCAGAAACTGTTAAACTGTCCCATCTAGCCGAATGAATATAACCCTGTAAATAATGTGGATTGAGTAATAAGACTTTCATTTTATATCTATTGATACTAAACCGCTTAAAAATTTATAAATGTTAAATTTTGGTATAATAAACTCCAGGGGCAGCCTAAGTGTTATACTTTAGGTTTTGATTTGATGTGCAATAACCCGTAAAAAATACCTATAGCCAAAAAGACCATTGTAACATAATCAAAAAAAGGTGTTAGAAAGGATTCTTTCCATTTTGTGGCAAAATACATTCTAAATGATCTTTGAATCTCAATAATTGAAAATGTGAGTAGACCTAGTATTCCAAAAAAGTAGTATGGATATCGAAAAAAAAGTAATAATAAATAAAGTGGTAAGAGAGCGCATAAAAATGTGAATCCAATTGTTCTCAAAACTCTTTTATGTTTAACCAATGACAAAGTTGATTTGCCTGCCCATTTTTGTTGCCTATACAGTTCACTGAAAGTTTCTGGTTCATGATGCCACATTTTCGCTTTTGGCACGCATATTATATCATATCCTCTTTCTTTTATTTTTTCAGCCATTTCCCAATCATCATAGTAACCGTAATGAGGTTTTATGCCACTAATTTGTGTCAAAGCTTTTTTTCTTGCTATTTTAGCCAAGGTGAGTTGGCGTGTCGCATAAGCAGGAATTTTTCTTAAGTATGAGAGTTTTGCAATTAATGATTTTTGATTCAAAAAAGATTCGATATAATAACCGCCGCCTACACTTTTATTATGAAAAGATTTCATGATTTCTTTTAAGAAGTTTTTATGAACTCTCATATCGGCATCAAGGAAAACTATTATATCAGATTTGGCAGATTTCCAACCCAAGTTCCTAGCAACCGATGCGCCTTCATGTTTGCCCCTTATTGTTTTCACTGGATATTTCGATATTATTTTTGGTGTTTCATCGGTCGAACCGTCATCTATAACAATTATTTCAGTTTTTTTCTTTGGATAATCTAGTTTCATTAAAGAATCGAGTAAACCACCTATATCTTTTTCTTCATTGTACACTGGGATAACAATTGATATGATTGGGCATTTCATAATATTCTGGTCATTTTTTATTTTATTATTGTAACTGCAGATTTAATATTAAACTTAAAAGAGTTTCAAAATTAAATTAAATATACCAAAAGTTACTCCAATTGTCCAAGCTGTATTGCGTAACAAATATAAAAAAATAAGTGAAAAAGCGTCCTGTGGCCTCTTTGTAAAAGTTAAGATATCAATAAAATAAAGGGATAATAAAGAGAAAAATAAAATTATTGCGTAAAAAAAGAAAATATTATAAAAGAATGAAACCAAGATAAAAAATGAGAAAAATAAGAATACAATTTCTTCTATTATCATTATCGGTTTTAATATATGATCGCCTTTTAACTTATTTTTGTGTTTAAAATACAACAAAGGAATTGCCCTAGCGTATCTAAATCTTTGCATAAAATAATTTTTCAGTGTTGATCTGTGATAATGATAAACAACGGCCTTAGGAACATAAATCATCTTGCCGAGTTTTGTCAATCTATAGCCCCAATCAGTCTCTTGTGCAACATCAAACCTCTCATCGATTTTAATCTTTTTAGCTATGTCAGTCCTTACACACAAATTCATTGTTGGCGCCCTCGAGATAAATTCAGGGAATTTTTTAAACCTGTTTTCAAGTTCCATTCCTATTAACTGCTGTAACCTATTAACATCTTTTGGAGTTGAACAGAAACCAGCAGCAGCGATTATATCATCCGAAGTGAAACTGCGAATAAGATATTTTAGCCAGTTCTTGTCCACAGTACAATCAGCATCAGTCATAGCTACAAAATCGGTGGAAGTTTTTTTTATCAAATTATTATGTGCAGTAGCTATATTGCCTCTAACCCTTTCGAGTTTAATTTTCTTTGGATGCTCTAATATTAATTTTTTTAAAATTTCATAAGTCCCATCAGTAGAAAAAGCATCTGCGATATGAATTTTGTAATTAGGATAATTTAGATTTAGAAGAGATTTTACACATTTCTCAATAGTATTTCCGGCGTTTTTTACAGAAACTATTATTGTAACTCGCGGGTAATTTTTCATGTATTACCTCTTTAAAGAGATACCATCGAATTTATATAAATTAAGTTATTTGACTGCTTTTTTTAATAAGAATATTGTTGTAGTTGAGAGACGCTTTACTATCAATTTATCTTCATTATGCCTTTCGAAATTGTAGATCTTTGGTTTGTAAATTTCAGGAAGTGGAATAAAAATTGGTAAAAAGCACGATGGGATTTCTCTCACTATATCAAAATTAAATTTTTTGAATTTATCTTTCCACCAATTGTTAGAATGCTTATGAATATGTTCTTTTTTACAGTAATCCATTTGCCAAATAAATAAAAACAATAAGTAAAAGATTTTGGTAAATTTATACTTTCCTTTATTAGCAAAATTGATACGCAATCTAAAGGTGTCTCTATAAAAATTCAATCTTTTTTCAAACGATGAGTAAAATATATGTTTAGTTGCACCAAAAACTCCAAAAATATCGCCAAGTATATTCATCGTAGTATTTGGGACATCCGCGATCAATTTTCCGTCTGCTTTTAATGTTCTATAAATTTCATTTATTACTAAATCTAAATTCGTTAAATGTTCTAAAACTTCATTTGCCAGAATAACATCAAAAAAATCGTTTTTAAATGGTAATCCTTTACTTACGTCACATCGAAAAAATTTTATATTAGTATTTTTAAAATTTTTTGAATAATCCATAATATCGACGGCATAAACATCGTTTTTAGCTGCCAATATTTTTGAGAAATCACCACGGCCACAACCCAAATCCAATACTTTTAAATTCTTTAAATTTTTTATAATAGCTAATAACTTTGCAGTACGAAAATTTATTATATCCCACATTGGCATAAACAAATCAAGTTTCTTTGCTTCAAGGAATTCTTCCATATAATTCATTTAAATGTTCACCTGTTGAATAAGTTAATTAATTTTTATTGTCTATATTTTAATCGTAAAAAATAATAAATAATGTGATGTTGAGAGTAATATAATGACTGAGAAAGAAATTACAATTGAATTGCGTCGACCAGAAGTAATCGCGCTATTTTTAATTTTAGGTATTGTGTTCTTTCTTGAATTACAAGTCACTCTAAATTCGCCCATCGCATTCGGCGATGAAGGGCACCACACTTATATAGCTAGAGATATAGGCGAAAAAAAGGATTATTCAGCATGGCAAACAAAGTACGGGACAGAGATAGACAAATATGGCTTTCATGAGAAACCTTTGTGGCATATACTAGAAGGTAGTTTTTATCTAATTTTCGGGTTTCATGAAGCGATAGTTAAAATATTAACTCCGTTCATTGGATCTATACTCGTTGGTTTATCCACCTACGTTCTAGTTAAAAAAATCTATGATGAAAAAATAGGCTTTATTTCAAGCATAATATCTATAACAGTACCATCATTCGTAACTTATTCTGTTTTGGTTTATACAGATGCTTTATTTGTTTTTTATTTTAGTTTATTCGCTTTAACACTCATTCTAGCTGTAAAAACAAATGAAACTAAATATTGGATTATTTCAGGTATATTTGCAGCTTTTTCTTTTTTAACAAAAAATACTGGATATGCAATTTTTCCCTTAATTGGTATTGTTTTTTTGTACAGATTTTTAAACCAAAAAAAATTATTAAAGCCATTAAAGGAATTTTCGATATTAGCAATTTTTTTCTTTTTAATTTCTGGTACATTTTTTATAAGAAGTTTTGTATATTATAAAACACCTGATTGCTATTCGGACATTTTTAATATAACGGGTTGTAATAGACTATCTAATTACAAAGATCAATTTAAGTATGAAGGTAGAACGGAACAAACTGGAACAGAGGTTGATGTTTTTAGAATAGGTGTTATGAATTATCTAAACTTTGCTTATGGTAATATCTGGCTTGTAGTTTTAGGGTTTTTTTGCGGGTTATTTATATTTACGTTGAGAAAGTCTGAAAACGATATTCTAATAATATTAATGCTCCTTGCATCAATACCAATATTTTACGTTTCAGTTGGGGGAAGAGCGGAAGATACAGCTAGATATACGCTTGGTTGGATCCCATTAATATCTGTTGTAGCAGGAAAATATTTTGAGGAAGCATATAATTTTATTAAAAAATATCAAAAATACGTAGCAATAATTGTTTTTATTTTTGTGATTGTTTTCAGTTTTCAAAATGCTATAGAAAAATTAAATGTAATGAAACAAGTAAAACAATTCTCTCCATTGTTCTTTGAGGCATGTGATTGGGTAAAAAATAATGTTGAAGAAGATGCAAGATTTGGTGCAGTTATTTGGACTGGTGCTACAATATACAATTGTGAGAGAACAGCAGGTGGTGGTGGACCTGATGTCACAAACAGTAATAATTTAACTTTAGCGTTATCTGTGCTTAAAATACAAGGTATTACTCATCTTTTCGTTCAGAAATTTAGTATCAGTTGGGATGATCAAAAACTACAAGAAAGATATCCCATAAGCTTCGTACAAATGTTAGAGAATAATCCTAATTATTTTGAAAAGATATATGAAAACGGACCCAGCTTACAACAGTGCATACAATCTGGTGGTTGTGACGGGAGTTTAATATATAAGATAGACTACACACAGAAGGGAAATTAGCAAGGAAATGATCCTATATTTTTTTATTCTAATTATTGAAATGTTTAATAAAATTTTCGACAAAATCTGCTATAGATGAGATATAATTGCCAACGATAGGAATTCTTTTTCCAAAGTATCTTAAAATTTTAATATCTTCGGGCCTGTAAAATTTGGTAAATAGTAATAAAGACAAATAAAGTAGAGAAATGGGAATAAAAGTTATAATGAGTAAAATGATGCTGTTAATAAATGGTCTCATAAAATAAAGAATCGACATAATTATCAGTGATGAAAATAAAACTTTTGAGATATCTTTTATAAAAAGATCGATTTTTATGTATTTTTTTAAACTAATGAGACTTAATAAAAATCGAAGCAGCATTACAATAAGAAAAGATATAGATAGACCCACTGCAGAAAAATAATTAATTAAAATTAAAGATAAGGCCAAAAAACAGAAAGCGATCATTAAATTAATGTTTCTAAAAAGTTTCGGTTTTCCTACTGCATAGATGTTCAACAAAAAAAGAGTTCCAATGCCATAAAAAACAGAGGCTGGAACTAATATCAGAAAATATTTTTCTGCAGGTAAAAAGGCTGTTTTACTGAAAAATATAATTGCATGCTTTGCAAAGATGATAGTGAATACTGATATAGGAATTGTCAGAAATAGACTGTATCTTAATACCAACCCAATTAAATATCCTCTTCTTTTTTTTCTCTTTTTATCAACAGATAAAGATGAAATAATGGGGAATAGTGCAGTAACTAGTGTATGGGTTATCATAGCGATTACAGAAGTTATTGTAGATGCAATTGTGAATATTCCTGTTACTTCTGTGTTCTTAAGAATCGTCAAAATGATATATTGACCGTTTGTAATCAGTGATGTTGCAAAAAAAGCCAAGAGTGCAGGAAATGCATAATCAAATAATTGTTTATAAGTAAATGTTGACTCAGTTTTTTTAATATAATTAATATTGAACAAGTATAACGAAGATATTAAATAACCCATAAAAAAAGCGGTCAAAGGGCCAAAATAAGATAGTCCAAAAAAAATTAGAACCCCAGTGAGTAGCAATCTAATAGACATTTGAAAAAAGTCAGAAATAAACATGCGTTTCATATTTTGGAGACCATACGGTACAGTAAGTAAAAAATCCCAAATAGATAGGGCCATGAGAGAAAAAATTGAAATTAAAAATGCATAGTAAGGAACTTTAAGAAAAGATGATATTTGATTTGAAAATATTAAAAAAACAAAAAATATAGAAATCAATGAAATTAAAATAGGTTTTAGAGAAAGATTAATTAGCGAATAAACACTTCTAACCCCTTCTTTTTTGTTGGTTTCTGGTATTAGTTTATTTAGCGCTCTTACTATTCCTAGAGTTGAAAGACTAGATACAATAATAACAAAGTTATTTAGCGTGGATATGACACCTACACCTGATGGGTTGAGTGTTTTTCCGAGAATTACCCAAAAAATAAATGCAAAAAGTGATCCAGTGAACCAATTAATGAACAAAAAAGTTGTATTAGAAATTAATTTTTCTCCAGCATGATATTTTTTCGCATGTGAATCTCTGATTTCTTTTTTTTCAGTCATTTTGCTTTACTTCCTTCAACTCAATCTTTTTTAATTCAAAAATTAGTTGTTGACATGTTATTACAGAAGACAAAAACTGTTCCCAGAAATTTGGGAACTTGTTGACAAAGGGGTTTATCATATGATTTAACCAAGAAATTCTTGAATTATCCTTTCTAAAGTTTATCCTCATCTTAATTTCAAATTTCGCTTTACAATAATAATTTTCAATTTCTCTTTCTGGCAACAAATTATTAAAGCTCCTCGTCGTGAAAAAATGTTTGTGGTCTAAATGATATGCCCTTATATCCTTGAAATGTGGAACAGTAACTCTCAAAATACCATTAGGTTTTAGTATTCTATGTAACTCATTTAATAAACCCCAAATATTACTCACATGTTCTAATATGCCTTGTGCTATTATCATATCGAATTCATTTTTTTTGAAAGGTAGAGGTAGTTTTTCTAAATCCCATATAACATCCACACCTTTAAGTTTAAACTTATCTAACCCAATTACTTCTGCGTTCGGGATTTTATGTTTCTTCTTTCCACAACCCAAGTCCAATATTTTGATTTCTTTTTTTTTCATATACATCCCAATCATTCAGATTTTTGAAAAATGTGTTTAAAAAATGTTCTTGCTGTTTTCAAATTTCTTTTTGCTTCCTCGAAATGCAACAAACTTTGTTTAATTTTGTAAAAAATATAGTCACTTCTGAGGTAAAATTTCTTTCTAGCATGATCACATATCTCTACTAATTCTTCGTTGGTTAATCCAGGTAGATTAATAACTGTTCTATGCATACCTTGTGGTGTTAGCCACTTGGCATAATCTTCTGTCATTAAATAACCATTCTTTTTTGCCCATTCATATGCCTCAGTTCCAGGGTATACCATTAATGGAAAGAATTGCGCTGTATCTGGATTTAGTTTCTTTGCGAATTCGATTGTTTTTTTTATGGTAGCTCTAGTCTCACCAGGCAAACCAAAAATAAAACATCCATGAACGAGTAATCCTATTTTTTTTGTATTTTTTGCAAACTCTACTGATTGTTCAATAGTTATACCCTTATGAGAATTGTTTAAAATTTCTTGAACGCCACTTTCATAACCGGGAATGACCAACCTGCACCCTGCCTTTTTCATCAAACTCATCGTTTTTAAATCTAAGTTAACACGTACATTGGCCCACCACTTAATTTTTTTGTTTATTCCCCTTTCTATCAAAAGTTCACAAAATTTACGTGCTCTTTCAAGATCGGCTGTGAATGTATCATCTTCTATGCCAATTTCTTTTACTTTAGGAAAATTATCTATTATGTATTGAAACTCTTCGACAACATTCCCGGCACTCCTTAGTCTATATTTTCTACCATAGAGAGTTTGAGGATACATACAGAAAAAACATTTGAAGGGACAGCCTCTACCTGTGAATATCATTATCATGGGGTATTCGGCTGCGGCGAAAAAATAATCTCTAATATCAAGATGTTTTTTATAGACTGAACTGACAAACGGGAGCTCATCCAAATTTTCTATGAATGGTCTTTCACCTGTACGTATAGTCTCTTCATCTTTTTTATATAATATTCCTCTTACGTTATTCAGATCTTTTCTTTCTTCTAATGCGTGTGCTAAATCTTTTATGGTATAATCGTATTCACCGATTGCAATTGCATCTATCTTATTACTCATGTTCAACGTTTGTTCAGGTAAAGCGGAAGCATGTGTACCTACAAGAATTACAAAAGTGTTAATTTTGTTTTTTATTTTCTCCACAAATTTAACATCATTTTTTATGCTTGGTGTGGAGGTATCAATTACTACTAGTTGTGGCTTAAATTCATCTATAATATTCAGAACTTGTTCATCGGTATAGCATTTTACCGGTGCGTCTACGAGTTTTACATCAAACCCTTCTTTTTCTAAAACTCCACAACAGTAAGATAAGAGAATTGGCATGTAAATTGTTCCAGATTTTGTTACTGCAGGAGAGCGTGATTGTCTAGAAAATTTGGGTAAAAATGGGGGATTTAGTAAGAGGCTTCTCATTTTTTAGATCACCTTGATTTTTCTATTGCTTCCATAACACCACTTGGATGTATAATAGATGAGATTTAAATCTATTTGCTCTTATTTAAATTGACTGATTTCATGGCAACGGATAAAGATTGGGATAAGCACTGGGGAAAAAAAAGAACAAGAACCACTATTAATAAAGAAAGAATGATGAAAATTCTCGATAAACATTCGAAAGGTAAAGTTCTAGATGCGGGGTGTGGAACTGGATTCTTTTCTAGATATTTCCTGAATAAAGGATGTAATGTTTTTGCATTGGACTACTCTAACAGAGCACTGATTATAACAAAAAAAATTAATGAAAGGATAAATTCGATTAAGGGAGATGTGACGAGAATCCCTTTAAAAAACGAAAAATTCGATATAATATTCACAGATGGTTTATTAGAGCATTTTAAGGAACCAGATGGAATTCTAAAAAATTTTAAAAGAATACTTAAAAATAAAGGTATAGTTGCCACATTTGTCCCAAATAAATTTTCTTATTGGATGTTTTTGAAACCTTTTATTATGTCTCATATTAATGAAAATAGGTTCACCATTAAGGGATTGGAAGAAATGCATAAAAAAAATGGTTTTAACATAATAGAAAGTGGTGGTTTTACAGTCCTTCCTTCAAGTTTATCACCTGAATTTTTAGGAAAGTATATTGGGAGAATATTATACGTCATAGCAAAAAAGTGATTGGATGAAAATCTGTTTGATTGCATCAGCCGGTGGCCATCTAACGCAACTAATGCAACTAGAAAGTTTATGGAATAATTACGATTTTTTTATCGTAACTGAAAAAAAGGAGATTACAAGAAAATTGAAAAAAAAATATAAGGTTCATTTTATTAAAGACCCCAATAGAAACCCTGTTAATTTTTTTAAAAATTTATATGAAAGTTCGAAAATTTTTGAAAAAGAAAACCCAGATATAATAATTTCTACAGGTGCTGGAATCGCACTCACAACAATTTTAATTGCAAAATTTCATGGAAAAAAAATCGCATTTATTGAGTCTCTTAGCAGGGTAAAAACTCCCTCTATCACGGGTAGGTTGGCATATTATGTTTCTGACCTATTCCTAGTTCAATGGAAATCTTTGTTAAAAGAGTATGGAGATAAGGCAAAATATGGAGGTCGAGTTTTTTGATTTTTGTTACTGTTGGGACGGCAAGAAGTTTTGAAAGGTTGATAAAAAGAGTTGATAAATTAGGGAAAAAATATGAGATTATAATTCAGAGGGGGCAGACAAAATATACACCAAAAAACTGTAAATATTTCGATTTTATAGATCGTGATAATTTTTTAAAATACATAAAAAAAGCGGATGTAGTAGTAACTCACGCAGGTGTTGGAGCAATAGTAACATCTTTGACGAATAAAAAACCAACGGTGATAGTACCAAGAAGGAAAATATTTAATGAACACAAGAATGATCACCAGATGGATATAACAAAAGAACTCGAGGATAGCAAGATTATAGTTGCCTGTTATGATATAGAAAGGCTCGAGGAAAAGATTTTACAGGCTAAAAAAATTAAATTCTATTTAGATGATAAAGAGAAAAAAATATTAGAAAAAAATCTGAAAAATTTTATTGAAGGTTGTAAAAAATGAGGATATTATTTTCTGGCGAAAGCCTTTATCCACCCGAATCAGGAGGGGATATATCAGCATTAACTTTATTGAAAGAGTTAGCAAAAAATAGAAACTATAAAGTTGAAGCTATCTTTACAGGTAAAAAGGATGAGATAGATGAATACAAAGGCATAAAGTTTTATAGAAAGGGAACTGTCTTTTCTTCTTTTCCCAGTTGGGCAAAGAGGTATTTTCTCAATAAAAAATGGTTCAAAGTTTTAGACGAACATCTCAAAAAAAATAAATATGATTGGATAATCACCCAGGCTGTTTTATCACCAGCATCTGTAATAACTGCAAAAAAAAATGATATGAAAGTTATGTTATTCATAAGAGGGTATGAGAATTTTTGCATCTCTCACTTCAGAGATTCAGGTACTATAAAAAAACATAATTGTTGGAAATGCGCAAGCTGGAAGTATAAAATACAATATCCGTTCTTTAAGGAAGTTATTAAATGGCATAAAAAAGCATTAAAACAAGCAGATATTATAGTCGCCAATTCTAAATTTGTCAAAAAAGTTGCAGGGAATTATGATGTGAAGGTTGACGATGTAATCTATCCCGTAATTGAGTTAAAAAATTATAAGACTGTTAGGAAAAAAGCAGAATACATAACATTAATCACCCCGACTAAAAGGAAAGGTGTTGACATTTTTTTAAAAATAGCTGATGGGTTGCCTAATAAGAAATTTTTAGTTGTAGGTAGGGGTGAGATGGATAATGAATTAAAAAAAAGAAATAATATAAAATGCGTTTATTGGACAAATGACATGAAAAAAATTTATTCAAGAACAAAAATTTTATTAGTTCCATCTATTTGGTTAGAGCCATTTGGAAGAGTTGTTGTTGAAGCAATGTGCAATGACATTCCTTGTATAGTTAGTAACATTGGGGGATTACCAGAAGCAGTTGGTAATGCAGGTATAATAATATCAGATATTTTCAATATACAAAAATGGACAGGTGCGATAAAAAAAATGGAAGATGAAAAAAATTATCAAATGTACTCAAAAAAATCGAAAGAACAGGCAAAAAAATTTGATTATAAAATTGAGTATAAAAAGTTTGATAACATATTAAATAAATCGAAGTGAATGAAATTAAATTTTGGGTGCGGTAAAAAAATATTAAAAGGATGGATAAACGTCGATATTCAAAAATCTCCAAAAATAGATAAATCCTTTAATTTTAACGAATTTCCATATCCGTTTGATTCCAATACATTCGACTATATTTTCGCTGATAACGTTTTGGAGCATTTAGATAATCCAAGAAAAGTATTAAATGAATTATGGAGGTTATCGAAGAGAAATGGGATAATAAAAATAATAGTTCCTTATTATCATTCTATGGGGGCTTTCAATGATGTAAGCCATAAATATTTTTTTAATGAAAGAAGTATAAAACTGTTAATTCATCCTCAAGCGGGTTATGGAATAAAAAATGAAAACAAGTTTAAAATAAGAAAATTAGAACTTGTTCCAAGTAAATTAGGAAAATTCATTTACCCGAAAAAAATTAGGTATATTGTTGGTAGACTTATTGCAGATATTAATTGTCAAATAGATGTCGAATTAGAGGTAATAAAATAATTTGTTTTTATGAAACATTCTTTATGTTCAAATTGGTGAAAAATGAGCAAGGTTTTGTTGATAAATCCAAGAATTCCAAGCCTATCCAGCAAAGGTTTTTTAATGCCAACTGGGCTGTTGTGGTTAGGCTCTTTCTTAGATCAGAATGGACATGAAGTGAAAATAATAAACGCACATGGAAATTCAAATTATCTGAAAGAAATAAAAAATGAACTTGGAAGTTCTGAATTTGTAGGAATATCTGCTATGACTGTTCAAGTTCAAAACGGTCTAGAGATTTCTGATTATATAAAGAGTATAGATTCATCTATACCGATAGTTTGGGGTGGAGTGCATGCGAACCTTTTCCCAGAAAAAACTCTAGAAGATAAGGCAGTTGATTTTGTGATAAAAAATGAGGGCGAATATCCTATTCTGGCTTTGGCAAATTATTACGAAAAAAAGGGCGAATTAAAAAATGTAAATGGGATCGTATTCAAAAATAAATATGGCAAAATTATTGAGACACCCGAACAAAGAACTTTTGATATGGATGAATTGGAACGTGTTAAGTGGGAATTGTTACCAAAGAAGATGGTACAGAATATAAAGAGTGGTTATTTTGGAGCGAACATTCATACCAGTAGAGGGTGTCCACACAGATGCACTTTCTGCATAAATACAGTAACTAAAATGCGTTACAGGGTCAGATCAGTAGAAAATGTATTGAAAGATTTGGAAGATGCTCACGATTTTGGTATTGAAGAGTTTAAATTCAGGGATGAGAACTTTTTTGTTGATGTAAAGAGGGTTGAAAAAATAATGGATGGTATTCTAAACGGAGGATTAGATTTTGTATGGAATGCTAGTATAAGAGTTGATTATGTAAGTAGAGGCAATGTTACGGTAGATATATTAGAAAAGATAAAAAAATCTGGATGTAAATATTTGAATTTTGGAGCCGAGTCTGGTTCACAAAGGGTTTTGAATATTCTGAAAAAAGATATAACACCTGAAGATACGATAAAATCTGCTAAGATAATGAATAAAATAGGCGGAATAATACCTTATTATTCATTTATACTTGGTATTCCAACTGAAACGAATGAAGATAGGATAGCGACAATAAAATTAATTGACAGACTTTTAAAAGAATGCCCAAGCATGAGAGTTGTAGGTCCACATATATTCAGACCATATCCTGGGGGTGAGTTGTACGAATTGTGCTTGAAGAATGGATGGGAGGAGCCAGATTCACTGAGAGCATGGTCATCAAAAGCAATGGAAGATGGTGTTTTTGCTTCTGCTAAAAATTTGCCATGGGTAGATGATCCAGAAAGGGTGGAAAGTATTTCTTATAGCGCTTATTGGACAAATGGGTTGAAAAGAATGATGAGTAAAAAAACTGCTTTTCTCAGGTTGCTAGCTGTGCTATCTTATACGAGCTCAAAGATGAGATGGAAGTTAAAATTTTTTGATTTGCCTATAGATATAAAAATTATGAAATTTCTGAGAAGGTACAAATCTAATTTATAAATATTTCATTTAATTATCCTTCTTAAAAACAAATAAATTATACACGGTGTTTTAATGGCTGAGAAAAGAAAAAGATGCTCTGTTATTATCCTCAATTACAACGGTAAAAAATATTTAAAAGAGTGTCTAAATTCGTTGATGAATCAAACATACTCTGATTATGAAATAATAATTTCGGATAACGGTTCCACAGATGGCTCAATAAATTTCATAAAGAAAAACTATCCGAGAATTATATTGATAGAAAATGGGGAGAATCTTGGATATGCAGAAGGAAACAATAGAGGTATAAGGAAAGCTACAGGAGACTATATAGTGATTTTGAATAATGATACAAAAACAGATAAAGATTGGTTGAAGAATTTGGTGGAGGTTGCTAATTCTGATAAAAGGATAGCTGTTGTCGGTGGAAAGGTATATTGGATGAATGATCCCAAAAGAATACAGTCTATGGGTGGAAAATTACGTAAATGGAACAATTTCATACGTCTCGGCTCTAGAATAGGGCAGTATGAAGTTGATAAAGGACAGTATGAAAATATAATGGACATAGATTATGCCTTAGGTTGTTCATTTCTAATAAAGAAAGATGTTTTAAAAGAAGTGGGTTTGTTTGATGAAAAATATTTTATTTACAATGAAGAGATAGATCTTCAATATAGAATAAAAAGAAGTGGTTACAAAATCGTTTATTCGCCGAAGGCTAAGATATGGCATTTTGGTAGTGCTGTTGTCGGTAGAGAAACTTACAAGAAAGTTTATCTCACGCAAAGAAACAAAATGAGATTCATGTTGAAAAATTTTGAACTTTATTTGATAATTTGGAATATTTTTTCTCAAAGTATCCATTTCACCCTTAAGGTTTTTTTTAGTTTATTTAATAGAAACTTTATCAATACGACTAGAGGAATTTTCAACGCAATCAAATGGAACTTGGTTAATCTAAAAGATACAGTTAAGGCCAGAAGATATTAAATGAATTTAGAGAGAGTTTGTTTCAATATGAAGACTAATGGGGAAAAAATAGCAATTAAAACTAAAAAAATGTACCAGAAGTTAAAAATAACTCCATAAAAATAGGTAATAAGAATTTCAAGAATTACAATAACATTGATGTAAACTGGTAGATAATAGTTCTCAAGAATTTCATGAAAAAATGCAAATAAACCCCAAATAATTTTTACAAACAGTCCTTTTCTTTTTAGTTTTTCATATTTCGGTGTTTTGGGTATCTTATCTTTCTTTAATAATTCTATGATTGTAGGCGAATCAAAAATCTTGTTTACTGCAAATACTATTTTAAAGGCAACTTTTGAATGTTTCTTAGATAAACTAGTTTTTATTCTCTTTGTTACATGAGATTTAGATTGAAAAATCATAAGGAATACATCTTTCAAATGAACGAAGGTATACGATAGAAACCAAAAAAATGATGCAAAAATACCAGGGATAAATACAAAGGGGTTTAAAAATTGGAGGTATAATCTAAGCGATAAAAATAAAAATAGTATTGGTGGGATAGAGTAGACATTTAACCAATCTAAGAATGGACCAATACCTTTGGATCCTGCCGTTCCCCTATATCTTGCTATTTCACCATCGCAAAAATCACCCATGAACCACATATAGAGCATTATAACCGCTAAAATGTCTAGAATGATATTGTTGAAAATTAATAGAAAGCTTCCAATCAAACCAATTAACATAGCTGCTATTGAAACTTGGTTTGCTGAAATTGGTGTATACAAAAGAAGTTTTGTAAAATAAAAGGAGACTTTCCTGTATGCTAAAACCATTCCAGTTTCTTTCTTAGGTCTATAACATATTTTTTTCAATTCTTCAATTGATTCTACCATTACATCACTTCCATAAAAAATATATTTTTTCAAGTTTAAAGTTAAATTTTGGTAATAAAAATATTCTAAAAATCATAAGTGTTTTTTATCGGTATTTACCCTTAGGAGGCTTATAATTCCAAATTATCAACATCAAAATAGCAGATATAATCGCACTTATTACCCAAAAGTTAAATGCTGCATTCCAATTGTATTTATCTATTAACCATCCAGAAGCAACGCCAGTCAGAGCTGCGCCAATGTATCCCCAGCCATCTATAAAACCTGTAGCTGAAGCCGCAGCTTTTCTCGTCCCATATTCCATGGGCATGGTTGTGACCATTAAAACATGCGGACCATAAATCATAAAACCTACCATTAATAAAACAATTAAACTCAACACCCAATTACCAGTTGGAACTTGAGGGTATAACCAACTCACTAATGCTAATATGAATAACATTATAGCTGCTATTGGTGATCTTCTCGATTCGAATTTTTTATCTGATACGTAACCCGCGAATAAAGCCCCTAAAGAACCCGCTAAAGGTATTGCTATCGCTTGATACGCAGCTGTTGAAATTTCTGCCTTTTGAACTTCGAACATATATGTTGGTGCCCAACTCAAAAAACCATACCTTACAACATTTAAAAAGAAAAGACCCAAGGCAACGATCCAAATTCTTGGATTCATTAAGCATTGTTTACATGTGTACCTAAAACCTAAATGATGATCCTTTGTTATTTTTGTTTTTTTAATTCCATTTTCTTCCTCTTCTATTGTTGGCAGACCGACCTCTTCTGGAGCGTTCCTTCCTTTTTTATACCAAAATATGGCTACCAAAATGAATATCAAGGCTGGGATCCAAAAACCATATCTCCACCCTAACGTCCCGATTATAGAACCGGCTAAAACCCAAGAAACTGCATTACCTATTTGATAAGAAGTCCCCAATACAGTAGAGGCTTTCCCCCTTTTTTTAAATGGGTACCAATTTGCTATTGTTTTAACACTGAGTGACCATCCCATAGACTGAAAGTAACCGTTTAAACCCCATATTAATATCATTAAAATTAATACACCACTATTGAACCCAAAAAACATGTTTAATAGAGCAGAGCCCAATATACCTATTGTAATGATTTTTCGTGCTCCAAATTTATCACCAAGTTGACCATTAATAAATTGTCCAATGGCATACGCTGCAAATAAAGCACTCAAAACACCACCCATTTCAGTTTTTGAAATGCCATATTCAGCTATTATGCCAGGTATTGCTATAGACATGTTGACTCTACACAGATAGAAACTGGCATAAGTTATCCATGTGGTTATTAAAATGTGTTTTCTCCATTTTTCTATCGATTCCATAAAAACACTTTTAAATCGTACTAGTTAACTTTCCACTCTCTTACTGCACGTTCAAGATCTTGCGGGGTGTCTATTTCATGCCAGCCACCATCTATGTCAATATTTTTAACTTTATGTCCTCTGTCAATCAATTCTTGAAGCATATCTGTTAGATATGCCTTCTGTATTGTAACAGCATTATGGAACTGTTTGTTTTGAAATTTTTTGTTCACTTCCCTAAAAACAGTTTTTAATGTCTTTGCTCCCTTTTCTGAAAAAAAGGCAAGTCCAATAAATTCCCCATGGGATTTGTCTGGGTCTAACCCTTTAGCTATTTTTGTTATAAAGCCGTCTTTGACAAAAACTAGTTCTGCTTCACTTGGAGGGTGTAAAGTTCTGTTTTCGTATCTTTTTTTCCATCCAACATCCACTATTAGTTCGATATCAACTTTCTGTTCTAATAATTTTCTGACGATCTCCTTATCATAAAGGATATCAGAATAGGAAAAGACAAAAGCACCATTTATCTCACTTTCTGCGCAGAATAAAGATTGAAGAATATTGTTGTTAAGATAATCGTTATTTTCACAATATTTTACATCAGGAAAGTTTATTCTTTCTTTCATATGGCCTCTAACAATAACTATATCATTTACGTTGTGATGTCTCAATGCCTCCATTTGTGTTTCTAGTATGGTTTTATCACCAACTTTGAGCAGACCTTTAGGTTTATCGTATGTGTGGTTCCCCAAACGTTTTCCAGGGCCAGCTGCAATTATTATTGCTTTCATGTCATCAACTTTGCATAATTTTGATTTTTATATTTATATACTTTTTTTTAAAAAAATATATAAATATATTTTTTTAATATATTAATAGGTAAAATGACTCTTACTCAAAGGAATATAGAAGTTGATTCTGATGCATGGGCAGGACTAAAGGTAGAAGCAGAAAAGAGAAACAAGAATGTACGAGAATTTGCGGGTGAGATTCTTGTAGAGTATCTTAAGGGTAAAAAATTAGAAGTGAGGACTAAACCCAAAGTTATAATTCTAGCTGCAGGCCAAGTTAATCGTTTAGCCCCTCTTACAAATAACTTACCAGCATGTATGCTCAACATAAACGGTAGACCACTGCTAGAAAGATTATTGGATACTTTTAGAGAGTGTGGGTTAACGAACATAAGCATAGTCAAAGGATACAAAAAAAGTGCAATCAAGTATCCCAATATAAAATATTATTACAACAAGAATTATAAAAACAATAAAACTTTAGAATCGTTGTTTTGCGCTAAGAGTGAAATGGATGGTGAATTTATTGTTTCATACGCTGATATTTGGGTTGATACTTCAATAGTAAATAAATTGTTAGAAAATTCTGGAGACATATCTATTGTTGCAGATGTCCAGTGGATGGAACATTATAAAGATAGGTATCATCATCCAATAGAAGAAGCCGAAAAAGTAGTTGTTAAAAACGGTAAAATTGAAAAAATTGGTAAAACAATAAACCCAAATGAAGCGCATGGTGAATTCATTGGTTTAATTAAATTTAGTAAAAGAGGGGCAGAAATTTTGAAGGAAAATTATAAAAAAGTAATAGAAAATCATGACATTGGTAAGCCGTTTCACACTGCCATATCATTAGAAAAGGCTTATTTAACGGATATGATCCAAGAATTAATCGATAAAGGGTATACGGTTTCTAACGTAGATATAAATGAAAGATGGTTTGAGATAGATACAATAGAGGATTTCAGGAGAGCTCAAAAATTAATAGAGTAAATTAAAAAACATGATTTATTAAAAAATTGATATTATTTATTGTTGCTTAATTTTTTATGTCTGAAAACTCTGTGATAAACATAATCTGTGGCTCTCTTACAGCTTATCCATGAACCAATAACAAGCCCTCTTTGGTTGATTAACCTTCTTATTTTTTTAATTAATAATGGGGCAGGGGCTGGTGTGTGACTCCATGCCCTATCAATTTCATTCTTTAAGTTAGCAATTTCTTTTGAAGATAGTTGTGGGTAAGATATAATACTAGAACGTGATCCATCATACTTACTCCAATTTTTGTCCGTAATCCAATTGTTTTTTAACGCCATATCATAAAATTTTGTTCCTGGAAAAGGTATTGCAAAACTCGTTTGTATACTAAAAACTAAACCCTCTTTAGCAAGAGTTTGAATGTATTTCATTGTATTTCTAATAGTTTCCTTCGTTTCGCCAGGTAGACCAACCATAAAAGTTAAATGTACTCCGACGTTACATTCTTTAGCCCATCTCAACGCTCTTTTCACATGTTCTAAATCGTAAGGTTTACCTATCGTCTTTAATACGTTCTCATCTGCACTCTCCAGTCCAATTTTTATTCTCTCACAACCAGCATCGCTCATCTTTTTTAACAGTTCTTTGCTCCTTATACAGCTAGCGGTCGTCATACAACTCCAAGGAATGTCAAAATCGTTTTCAATAACTTCATTGCATAGTTCCATTGTTCTTTTTTCATTGACTGTAAAAGTACTGTCATCGAAGTATATTTCTTTAGGCTTATACTGTTTTATGAGCATCCTCATTTCTTCTATAACAGAAGACACGCTTCTTGCTCTATAAGATTGACCGTATACAACCCAAGGTTCAAGACAAAATATACAATTAAATGGACAACCACGAGAAGTTAATACCTGTACATTTGGAAAATGTTCACAAAACGTTTCATTATATTTTTCCATTTTAAATAAATGCCTAGCTGGAAGAGGTAATTCATCTAAATTCATAATCAGAGGTCTTCTTTTATTAACATGAACATTATTATTCTCTTTATACGCTAATCCTAGGACCTCAGAATATTTTTTTTCATCGCTAAAATTGAGAGCTAGGTCTCTTAAAGTGTAATCATACTCCCCAATCAACCCTAAGTCCACGGAATTATTTTTTAAAACTTCTTTGGGTAATGCAGAAACGTGGTTTCCAACAAAAGCAATTTTTGAATCTGTAACTTCCTTAACTTTTTCAGCGTTGTAATAATCAATGTCAATTGAGGGGGTAGAGCATTCCATGACAACTAAATCCGGAGAAAAATTCTCTACCTTTTCTAAAAAATTGGTTTCATTAATTTCTTCAGCTAAAGTATCTAACATGCCAACTTTTATATTATTTTGTTCAAGCACAGCTGCCGAATAAGCCATCATGAAAGGGAAGGGGACGTATTTTAATTGCGATTTTATCTTTCGCATATGAGCCCATCTACTACCCGCTCTAATACCGATAGAATCCTCAGAAAACCATGGAGCGTTTACGAATAATATCTTCATGAGATCGCCGACACTCTTTTAATACCAAGATATTTTTTTAACTTATTTTTAAAGGCTGGTTGAAATATTACCAACCACTTTATGAATTTTTTAGGGTTTTTAAGTATTTTTTTTAACATCATAATTTTACTTGTATCCAACAAAGTTGAAAGTTTAATTTCATTATAAATTTGCAACAATTCTTGAGGTTTTATCACATCGGAACATACCGCTGCGCCTTTATCTACTTGACCCATCCATAAGTCGCTCCAAGATAAATTTTTAATTAAATTTTTCTGCTTGCAAATTTCCCATAATTCGGTCCCAGGATATGGTGTAGTTAAATGAACACACACCGAATCTAACATTTTTTTATGTTTTAATATGAAATTTTTCGTATCATTAATCTCGTCTATAGTTTCGGTTGGAGCGCCAATCATGAAATTACCCAACACCCTAAAACCTACTTTCTTACATAACTTAATGGCATTAGAATTTTGCTCTACTGTCACAGAATTCTTTTTTAACATGCTGAGCATTCTATCGTTTCCAGATTCAAACCCAAATTCTGTCTGTATGCATCCAGCTTTTTTCATTAGTTTCAGTAATTCTATATCTTTATTAGAAATTAGATTGGCTCTGAGCTGAACAGACCAAATCAATTTTTTGTTTATACCACGTTCGATTATCATTCTACAAATATCTTCAACTCGTTTTTTATTAATAGAAAATGTGTCATCTTGAAAATAAAGAGCCTGTATTTTATACATATCGATCAAGTGTTCAATTTCTTTAATAATGTATTGGGCAGAATGGGCCCTGAATTTATTTTTATGTATTATATGGCTTGCACAAAAAATACAATTATAGGGGCAACCTCTAGATGACATAATCTGTGTAGAACGTTTTATTATTCCACGTACAACGCTACGTGGTTTAAGATAGTATTCTTTCATCTTCAAAAGGCGCCTAGCAGGAAATGGTATTGTATCAATATCTTCAATCAACGATCTAGGTTGAGTAATAATTATTTTATCATCATCCTTGAATGCAATTCCATTCAAATTTTTCAATTTCTCTTGCGTAAATTCCTTTTTACAGAATAAATTAATTAATTCCAAAAAAGTCAGTTCACCTTCACCGATAACGCCGATATCAAAATTTTTAAATTCTCTCAGTGTCTGTTCAGGGATTGATGAAATGTGAACTCCACCAAGAATTATTGGAACTTTAGGATAGTTCTCCTTCATAAAACTGGCAATTCTATTGGCATCTGCTATTTGAGGTGTAGAAGCAGTAATACCAACTATGTCAGGTTCATTTTTTGAAATTTCATCCTCAATAATATCCCCAGCATTTTCATCAATAACTTTTATGGAATGCTTTGTATCTGAGTACTTATCCAGATATGATGCTATATAGGCTAAACTTAGAGGTGGTTGGTATGTCGAGAATTTTCCGGGGTTTATCAAAGCGATTTTCATGAAAATTCATACTTTTTCAAATTTTTATACGTTACAAGATTTTCTTGTTGAGTTATAAAATCTCAAATGAGCTAACTGGCGATTTCTGTATCAATATTTTATTTTTATAAGTATTCTCTCATTGCTGTTATCAAAAATTTGATTTGTGATAATTTCATGTATGTAATCAGATTCCACATATTCTTTGGTTTCATGTAAAACTTTCTGAACGCTAAGGTTTGCCATTTTTTTAATTTTTCTGCTGATAATATATCAGTTTCAAAAACAGCCTCATCCAATCTATGTTTAGACCAATCAAAATGGGCTATATTGTTCTTTTTAACCCAATCATCAAAATCCTTACTGCCCGGTAACGGAGAAAATAATGAAAATGTTGCACGTTTGAACCCAGCAGAAATTGAGAATTTTATAGTATTTTGTATTGTTTTATTCGTTTCGCCTGGTAAGCCTATTATAAAGAAACCATATGATAACATCCCTACATCATTGACCATCTTCACTACTTTTTGGACTGCATCTAACTTGAACCCTTTGCCAATCCTATCGATAATTTCTTGGTTCCCATTTTCTATCCCGAAACCAATTAAATAAAACCCAGCTTTTTTCATTTTCTTTACTAATTCATCATTCAAACTATCGATTCTGATACCACTTGGACATGCCAGTGATATTTTTAAATTTCTTTTAATTATTTCATCGCATATTCTCATAGCGTGTTCTTTATTTAGTGTAAAATTATCGTCCTCTATATCAATCTCTTTAACACCATAGTTTTTCACCAACATCCCGATTTCATCAACAACCTTTGAAGGACTACGAAATCTTACTCTTCTTCTCCAAGTTACTTTAGAAGTGCAAAAAGTACAATCAAATGCACATCCACGGGAAGTAATTACTGGCGCCACTGGGAAATTTTTTGCAACAGTACCATGAGGTGAGTTTGGGTATTTGTTTGGTGGGATTAAATCCCATGCAAGAGTTAAATCATCTATATTTCTTATCAAATCTCTTGGCTCATTAATCCTTATATTATTACCATCACGAAAGGCAATTCCCCTCACTTTTTCTGGATTCTTTAAATTTTTTAACAAATCAACGAATGTTTCTTCGCCCTCGCCGACAACCACAAAATCCAATTCAGGGGTCTCATTCAATGTTTGTTCTGGTAACGCAGATGCATGAGGACCGCCCAAAACCGCCATAATTCCAGCAGAATGAGCGATGGAAATATATTTTTGTGCATCTGGGTAATATGCAGTCATTGCGGTAAATCCTACTATATCTGGCTTTTGCTCTGCTAAAATATTAGAGAATTTTTTATGAGTTATTTTATCTCTTAAACAATCTACTATGTCTACCTCATGACCTTCTTTTCTCAAAGAACCTGCCAAGTAACCCAATGACAATGGTGGGACAATTATGTGAGTTTTATACAGAGGCATTACTAGCATTACTTTCATTTTTCTTCACCCAATAAAATCCGCAATCTCTAGTTTTAGACCTTGCCGGCCCAAAAGGTGTTATATCAAGTGGGGTTATTTTACAAAGTATCGGCCTGTACCATTTATCATGTATTTTGCATTGATTATCATTTGTTAAAAGGGGGCATCTAATCAAATGGATACAACATTTTCCACAATTTTTACAATTCCCTCTTCTCCTTTTTAATGCATCTTCAATTTTCTTACGGTCGAAATGCCAATAATAGTACAATAAAAAATAATATTTAATACAAGCTGAAATCTGAGTTATTTTCATAAAACCAACCAATATTTTTTTCAGTAAAATTATGTTTTATAACGAACTTTGAAGCATTTGACCTTTAAAAACCATGATATTTCTAAATTTTTATTTCTTATAAATTTATAATATGAAACATGGTTATCCAGATTTAACACTTTATGTAATTAAAAAAGGAGATGATGAACGAATGAATCCAATAATTTACAATTTTATCCAAAGATTACTGAATAATCCAAAAAAGAAAAAAAAATTAATAAAAAATCTCATTATTGGAAATGTAATAGATATAGGATGTGGTACGGGATTTTATTCTGATTTAACCGAAGATTATACTGGGGTGGATAATGATGAAGACCTAATAAAGTATTGTGCTAGGAAATGGCCAAATAGACATTTTATTTTGTGCGATATAAGAAACTTGAAAACATTTAGTAATAACTCATTTGAAACGACAATATGTATAGATGTTCTTCATCATTTAAACGATGATGATGTTAAAAAGACCTTAGGTGAGATTGCAAGAATAACCAGTAATAAAGTTATAATATTGGATTCGATTAAAGAGCAAAATCCACTTTGTCAGTTAATAAATACTTTTGATAAAGGAAAGTTCATAAGAGATTGGGTTGATGAATATAATCTCATAGAGAAATATTTAGAAATCAAGGACTATAATTTCAACAATTTTGGGTTGTATAATGAAGTGATATTTTTGTGCCAAACAAAAAAATAAGAATTTATAGATTTTTTAGAAATTTATTAATGTTAATTATAATTTTGCTTATATCATTTTTTATTAAAGAGATAGTTATGTTTTGATTATAACAAAAATATAAAAATATATTCAGATTTAATGTTTCATGTAATTGAAAAAAATCAGTATGAGATGTTCACTATGAAAGAAGATGTTGATCTAACTGTCATATTACCTGTTTTTAACGAATTCGATATTTTAATCGATTCAGTTAAAACTATAAAAAAAATTCTTGATGAAACTGACTATAAATACGAAATAATAATTGCTGAGGATGGCAGCACAGATGGAACAGATAAAATAGCAAAGGGGTTATCGGAAAGGCATAAAGATGTTATATGGCTGCATTCTGATAAAAGACTTGGAAGAGGACGAGCTGTATCAAATGCTATTAAAAAATCTACCGGAACGATAGTAGGGTTCATAGATACTGATCTTGAGATATCACCAAAATATATACCAATTATCGCTAAGAAAATAAGAAATGGGTACGATATAGTAACTGGTAGAAGATACTACCTAATGGATACAAGGCGCCCTTTAAAGTGGATTACAAGATTCTTACTGAGTAAGATGTACATTTTTCTTACAAGAATATTATTGAATGTAAGTCTTAATGATACAGAAACTGGATATAAATTTTTTAATAGAAATAGAATTTTAAAAATTTTGGATGAGATCGAAGATAATCATTGGTTTTGGGATACAGAAATAATGGTCAGATCATATTATAGTGGTTTAAAAATAAAGGAAGTTCCAGTAATATTCATAAAAAACTGGGAACATGCCTCAAAGGTTTATCTTGTAAAAGACACCGTGGATTATTTCATTAAATTATTAAAATTCAGATCTAAGATTCATAAAAGATATAAATTTGAAATAAAAACTCAATTGGGACGACAATGTGGGAAGAAAAGCACGTCTTTATAACTGGTGGGACGGGTTTTATTGGGAGCCACTTAGCAGATGCATTAGTAAAAAAAGGTGCCAAAGTTTTCATATATACCAGGTTTGAAGCAGTGGATACATTTGAAGCCGTACGTCATCTTTTGCCAAATGTAAAAATTATTTGGGGAGATCTAACAGATTATGATGGCATACAAAAGGCTTTGAAAGAGGCCGAACCGAATGTAATCTATCATGCAGGAGCTGTAACAAGAGTTCCCTATTCTTTTGAAAGACCCTTCGACACATTAAATACAAATATCACTGCGATTTTAAGTTTACTGGAGTATTGTAAAGATAATGAAGTAGAAAGAATAATAAATTTTGGTTCAAGCGAGCAATATGGGAACACAGATGTTAAATACATACCGTTTAAAGAAGATGCTCCATTGGTTGCAGGTTCACCTTATGCAGCATCAAAAATATGTTGTGATAACCTTTGCCAAGTATATTATAAATCTTATGAGATTCCAGTAGTTATGGCAAGAGTTTTTAACACTTATGGAAAAAAACACTATGATACTAGAAATGTTATAGAAAAAACTATTGAGCAAGCTTTAACAAAAGATGTTATTGAATTGGGAACACCAAAGCCTACTAGAGATTTCACCTATATAGATGATGTTGTTGAGGCCTACCTTATTCTTGGTTCTGATAAAAAAGCAGTTGGAGAAATATTTAATGTGTGTAGTGGTAAAGAGTACACGATTAAAGAGACTGTAGAAACTATAATTAGATTAGCCGGCAGAAATGTGAGAGTTAAATGGGACGCTTTTCCTCCACGCCCAAATGAAGTTTGGAGACTCTGCGGTGATAATACAAAGATGGAAAAATTTTTTGGATGGGAACCTAGAGTTAGTTTGGAAGAAGGATTAAAAAGAACAATAGGTTTTTGGAAAAAATTGATAAAATGGAGAGAAGAAAGATGGGATGGTATATTGTTTTAAGGTATTAAGATGATTAGATTATCTGATAACTACACTGATTTAAATGATATAAAAGCTGTAGGAAGGGTTGTAAAATCTGGTTGGTTTACTCAGGGACCCAGAGTAGAAGAGTTTGAAAAAAAATTCGCAGAGTATATAGGGGTAAAATACGCCATAGCTGTAAATTCTTGCACAGCTGCATTACATCTTGCGATTAAAAGTATAGGCATAAAAACTGGGGATGAAGTTATTGTACCATCATTGTCTTTTGTTGCAACAGCAAATTGTGTTTTATTTGTGGGAGGTAAACCAGTTTTTGCGGAAATAGACCCTGACACATTGAATATAGACCCTGAATATATAGAAAAAAAAATTAATTCAAAGACAAAGGCGATAATTCCTGTTCATTTTGCTGGAATGCCGGCAGAAATGGACCTAATAAACAAAGTTGCAAATGAAAATAACTTATTCGTAATAGAAGATGACGCACATGCGATTGGCGCCAAATACAGGGATAAAATGACTGGTAATTTAGGTGATATAGGATGTTTCAGTTTTTACTCAAATAAAAACATTACAACTGGGGAAGGAGGGATGTTAACAACAAACGACAAAAAAATTGCAGAAGTTGTTAAAATGACGCGTACACATGGTATGTCTAAAAGTCTTTGGGAAAGAATCGATAAAAAAGCTTCATGGAACTATGACATTGTTGAATTGGGCTATAATTATCGTATGAACGAAATGGGAGCGGCCCTTGGTATAGAACAATTAAAAAAATTAGAGAAAATGAATAAAAAAAGAATTAGAAACGCAAAGATGTTGACAAACCTACTGAAAGGTGTAAATGAAATTATAATACCGAAAGTTGAAAAACATGTTAAACATGTTTTTTATATATTTCCCATAAGAATGACAAATACTAAAATTTCTAGAGATGATTTTATAGAAAAATTACGGATTAATGGTATTGAAGCTGGTGTTCATTACCCTTTAATTCATTTGTTCACTTTGTACAGAAAATTATTTGGCCATAAAACCGGTGATTTACCAATAACCGAGACTGTGTCTCAACAATTAGTTACATTACCAATGCATCAAAAGTTGAATAAAAAAGAAATTAAATATGTTGCGAATACTGTTAAAGCTATACTTGAAGATTAATTTCCTTTTTTAAAGTTTAGATTATACTTTTTTACTCTGAGATAAACTATTGCCGTTATTACTAAAAAAATTATAATTAATGCCCAGAAAATTATTGGTGAATTGTATACATATTTGTGGTGAACGAATGCTGGATCATAAATCCATTCCATATGAATCACAAAACCTTATATATTGTAACATTATCTTTGTTGTAGACTTCGTCTAGAGACGGTATATCTAATTTTTTTATATTGAATAGATTCATTTCTTTTTCTCTTAACAAAACGTATAAAGGTTTCCCAAGTTTTTTAAAGGATGAGGAAACGATTTTACGTGAATACAGATTGTAGATATCATTATATCTTTCTACTACTATTTCGGGGACATCAGAATTATTTAGTATGTATTTGGTTGAGTTAAGAGGAAACCACCCAATTTTAACTTCCATCAATCCGTCAAGATAGACAGATCGCTCTGCGATGGAGACCTCAGATGGGTAGTTATCATCCGGTATGGTAATCAGTATCGAGTTGGGCTCCGTATGCTGTCTTATCCACTCAGAAGCCTGTATTTCACTATTTGGTATATAATATACTTGCCATGGTTTAATAGTAGAGTTTAAATAATCAAGCTCAACAAGGTATGCAAACAGATTGCCACTTAGATAAAGTATGTTGGAAAAGATAGAGATGAACAATATTAAAAATAAAAAAAGAGTTTTTTTATTAACAGTTTCCAAGAATTTTTCTATGCCAAAGCCTGAATATATAAAAAATGTTATGAAGAATGTTAATTCGAATTTTGCAGCCCTCTCACCTAAAATTAGAAAATTAGCCATTATAAATGATACGAACATCATTGAGATTATAAGATAATCGAAGTCGTTTAATTGTTTATTCAACAAACCGACAATTCCAAAAATAAATGGTACTCCAAGTACCAGAATGTAAGAAAAGAGAATCTGTATGCCATTGAAACTCTTTACAGATTGTAAGCCAAATTTTAAAGGATAATTCCCAGATAGAAAAGAAAAATATGGGATAGCCCCAAGAATTAAGAATGATACAAAAAGAATAGTTTTTACTAAAAAGTTTTTACTAAGTTTTTTCTCTAAAATAACTTTTAATATCATACATCCAATAAAACCAAAAACTAAGACAATTGCAAAGAATATGTGGTATAACGGAATAAGTAAAATGGAGAAGAGCCCTATTGCTAAAAATTTTTTATTTTTAAAGGATTCAAAAAATGAATAAATCGTCAACATAAAGAAAAAATATGCACTACTTACTGGAATATTTGAAATTAGGGTTAACGAAAGGTTTGGTATACTGAAAACTAATGTCAAATCAGATATAACGGCCATAAAGGGCCGAATAAAAGTCTCCGCGTGAACTACATTTATCAGAAATACATACAAAAATTCAAGACTACCAGCCAAAAAAATAAGAAAGGATGTTATAAGAGTGGTGCGTTCACTAAAGAACTTTCTTAGAAGTAAAAATGTTATTAAAAAATTCAAAATTCCGATAAGCGGTGTAAATAACTTCAACACGGTGAGGGATTGAATTCCAAAAATTTTACTAAAAAATGAAAGCGGATAGAATGATAGCCAGTATCTTTTTGCAGGTACTCCAGCGACAAATGGGTTCTCTGGTGGAAAAATGTGTTTTAAACTTGATATGTAACCTGCCCAATCAAATATATCTCTCCCTTGAATACCCAAAGAAATTGCTTTCTCACCATCATTAGGTAACATAGAGAGTAAATAAAAAAAGTATGGCATCAAAGAGAGGGTAAAAATTATGATAAAAAATTTTTTATTTTTTATTTTAATTATCATGATTTAATCAACGTTTAATATTTTTTTGAGTTTTTTATGTAAAAATTTAAACCATAGTGTTAATGCAAGTACTCCATATTGATAACCTATTTTCGGGACTTTTGTAACAATAAAAACGGGTGAGAATGAACCAAATTTTGATTCGCCTTTAGTTCTGCCATGCCAAGATACAGGAACTTCTGCGATTTTGAATCCAAACATTTTCGCCTTAAGAAGAATTTCAGCTGTAATGGCAAAATTGTTTGATTTTGGTTTTATCAAATCTATAACACTTTTTCTGTATGCTTTAAAGGCATTAGAAATATCTTTTACTTCCAAGGAAAAAAGAAACGCAAAAAGTCTATTATAAATTCTATTAAATATCATTTTGGTTCTAGGGTAACCGATAATTTTACTTCCTTTAATAAACCTTGAACCACAAACTACATCAAACCCGTCAAATATTTTTTTAACAAGTTGAATTATTTCATTTGGATCATCGGATAGGTCTGCCATTAAAGGTATAATAATATCACCCCTGCAATGTTTAAAACCAAATTTTAATGCAGAGCCCATTCCAGTCGGGCCTCTGGTATTAGATTTTTTATGGATAGGTTTTATTTTTTTATTAGTTTTTGACAACCTATCTATTATTTTCTCTGTCTTGTCGTCACTGTTATCGTTTACAACTATTATTTCAAAATCATACTTTTTTTTGTTTAATATGCCATAAGTTTTTTTTATAGTTTTTTCTATTATTTCTTCTTCATTGTATGCCGGAATAATTATTGAAATTTTCATTTCTTCATCTCATAAATTAAAGAAGACTAGTACGGTTTTGAATATGAAATAATCTTTCATTTTAATGTAAATCACATTTCTTATATTTACAATATATAAACTTCAAATAATTACTCAATAGCAATATTCATAAAATATCATTAGGGGCTATTAAATTGATGATTTCAGTAAAAAGGATGCTTTTGACTAGCGAGAAAAATTTTTTAATAGTTGTATTTATATTATCTTCATTGTTTAAAATTGGTGTTTCATTTTTTGTTGAACTTTGGCCCCTAGGTTATGACCCACTGGAACATTATCAGTGGGCTTTGAGTATTTTAGATGGGAAATTTCCCACAGATAGAACATTCCTTTACAACATAATTTTATCAATTTTCTTGTACTTCAACAAAGACTATTGGGTTGCCCAAATAGTAAATGCTTTTATCTCTAACTTTTTTTTAATTCCATTCTATTACATTGCCAAAAATCAGTTTAATAAAAGAGTTGCTATGCAATCTGTGGTTTTAATCAATATAGTTCCATTTACAATTTTTGGCATAGCAACTACACCAAAACTTTTAGTAGTATTCTTTCTACTCATTGTCTATTATTTTGTTTTGAAAAAAAAGTATAGTTGGTGGATTTCTATCGCTTCTGTAATGGCTTTTTTAGCACATCAATATTCATTATTCTTTTTGGCACCAGCTTTTTTATTGATCTTAAAAACAAATCGAAAAAGAGCTCTGTATTTTTCGAGTATATTAATAATAGTCATATTGTCTTGGATGACTCTCAGTCCAACTGAATCGATGTTTATTTACTATCCTATTGCCGTGAACGGTTGGGAAGGTGTTAAAGGAACTCCAAAAGAAACCATATTGGCTGATTTTTATTCGACTCCTTGGTATAAAATAATAGCAATTAGAATTGTAAATTTCTTTATACCAATAACCCCACTATTATTTCCATTGTTTAAAACAATTGATTTTATTAACCCGATTACGTTGGAATTGCATAAAACAATTGATTTCTCCACACAACCCTGGGCATACAACTATCTGCAGTCATTCTCTGGGTACATTGGTATTTTATTGTATTTATTTGCAATTTTAGGGGTGTGGAAAATGAAAAAGATCGATTTAGTATACTTGATTCTGTCATCATATATTATTTCTGTTTTATTTTTCGGTTGGATACATCCGATAACTGGTTCTGTTGGCTTAGCATACGCTCCTTTTCTCATGATGATATCCGTGTATGAAATCAACAAAAAAAAGAGGAATAGATTAATGATGATAATATTGTTCTCACTTTTAATAGAGCTTATACTGATGTTCATTACATTTGGGTGGTTTATAGAGTTTACAAAAGAAAATCTAATAATGTCTGGCTCTTTTGAAGAATATGCAAAATTAAATTCTCTTTGGAAGTTAGCTCATTAATTTGGTAGTGTTTTGGCACACCCACTCATTTGATATACAAATATAATTACATTTAGAATCTGACGGTTTGTAATCAATATTTTCATATATAAAAACTTTTGTTTCTTTATCTATAATACCTGATAAATATTGCAATTGTGATAATTGATTAATTTTTTGAATGCTTTGTTTATGCTGTTCCCTTATAGGATCAGTTATTATCACATATCTTATTCCTTGGTTGTCTAATAAATCCTTTAAATCAAAGTTATCCAAAACACATGGTCTGAAAACTTTTCTTACGAATCTACCCTCTTTTGAAGCTAATTCAAACATAAAAGAAGAAGAATAAAACCAAGAAGTTTCAGAGGCAAGAAGAATATTTCCATCCTTTTCTATAACTTTGTCTATTACAGAATTAAAACCAGTTTTATGTCTAAAGGTAGGTTGAAGATAAAAGTAATTAACATTTAACAAAAGAATAATGATTAAAATCAATGCAACAAACTTTAATTTAATATTCATGGATTTAAGTAAAGTTGCTAATGGGAAAATTAAAGATGGCCAAATAGGAAGTATATATCTTGGATCTTTGTTTGGTAACCAAGTAAAAAATAGGTATGTAACTAGGAACCATATCAAAAACAATTTCCAATATTTTTGTTTCTTTTTCAAATAGTAAACTAATGAAAATAAAGAAAGGATGAAAATTGGCAAGGTAAAATAATTATTTGATAATGTTACCGGATAGTATAACCATCCTTCCAGAGAAGTATACTGTGGATCCTTTTCTGTATATCCTGCTGTAATCATAGAAGTTTTTAATGGTAAAAATAAAAGTCCAGCTTTGTAGCTCAAATAAAGATACGGAGAAAGTAACATTACAACAAGAATAAAAGATAATATTAATTTTTTAATAGTTTTTTTATTTTCAAATAAAGAATAGCAAAAAATTATTGGAAAAATTAGAGCAACATTCCATTTAGTTAATAGACCCAGAGTAGAAAATACGGAAGATATTATAAAATATTTTGTCTTATTCGTGTTGATAGCTAAAAGATAAAGATAGATTGAAATAAAGAAAAAAAAGAAAACTGGTATATCTGTCATAGCTTTTATAGAAAGATAGATGATAATCGGGCAAATGACAAAGAAAATTGAAGATATTAAACCGATCTCTGAACTTTTTAAATAATTTTTGGAAAATTTAAAAACAAATATCAAAGTTGCTGAAGAAAATAGTAGTGATGAGAGGGAACCTGTGAAAAAGGATATACCAAATATTCTATACATGAAAGAGAGAAAAACATGAAATAATGGTGGATAGTATAAGGAAAGTTTTGGATAATTAATTAGATATGAGATGGCATAATTGTAAATCTTATTAAAAGAAAATGTTGGATTAGTCAAAAAATAATTTACAAAATCATAAAAAAATAGAGCAATTAAATTATGAGTCCCTTCATCAGCAATAGGTGTAGAACCAAACAAAAATAGACAAGATAGGAAAAACGAAATCAAAATTAAAGTAAATGCTAAATTAAACCTGTTGAATTTCTCTTTGAACCATAAACCTAAAACATCAATACCCATCTCAAAACTGTTTTTAAAAAAAGAAAATTTTGTTTTTTCTTTTCTAGACCATACAACAGGAACTTCTGTTATTTTGAGATTATTCTGCCTTGCTCTAAGCAGTAATTCTATGTCAAAAGCCCAACCCTTAAGAGTTAATTTTGAAAGTATTTTATTCAAAGCCTCTTTTTTTATAGCTTTTAGGCCACATTGTGTGTCTTTGGTCCCAAAATTGAAAAGGAAATTTACAAGTATGTTAAAACCTTTGCTAGCAATTTTTTTCAGTAAAGACCTTTCTACTATTATCTTAGAACCTTCCAATCGTCTAGCTGCAATAGCAACATCTGAACCATGATTTATTTCATCTATAAGTTTATCGAATTCTGATGCAGGACATGCTAAATCAACATCTGTAAAAATTAGTATGTCACCAGTACTTTCCTTGAAACCTTTTATTACCCCACCACCTTTACCTTGTCTCGTCTTTGAATGTAAAAGTTTAACTCTTTTGTTCTTTTTCATGAAACTTTTAACAATCTTGCATGTCCTATCAGTACTCCCATCTTCGGAAACAATTATCTCATAGTCAAACTTCTTTTTAGAAAAATGATTTATCAATTTTTTTAAGGAATCTTCAATTCTTTTTTCTTCATTATAGGCTGGGATTACTATTGATAGCATTTTTCAAACCAGTTATAAAATAATTTTGTACCCTCTTTAATATTTACTTTAGGGTTATAATCAAATGTTTTTTTAGCTCTCATAATGTTCGCCCAGGTATCTAATACGTCTCCTTTTTGTTTTTCAATATATTTTTTATTGGCCTCTTTACCAACAACATTTTCTATTACCCCTATTAACTCGTTAAGGGTAATGTTTTTACCTCTGCCTAGGTTAAAAACTCCTGTAGCATCACTTTCCATATCTTTAATCGTTCCATCAATTATGTCTGAGATAAATGTGAAATCTCTTGTCTGTTTACCATCACCATAAATGATTATCTCCTCGCCTTTGATAATCAACTTGGTGAATTTATGAATTGCCATGTCAGGACGTTGTCTTGGACCGTAAACTGTGAAATAACGGAGAGAAACTACTGGGATTTTGAAAGTTTCCATAAAGGCGTTGCAGAAAGCTTCTGCAGCAAGTTTGCTAGCACCATAAGGCGAAATTGGCTGGGTCGAATGATCTTCATCTGCAGGCAGATGCTTTGCAATTCCATACACAGATGAGCTAGAAGCATAGACTATTTTCTTAATTTTTTGAGCAAGAGAGGCTTTCAAAATACTTAATGTCCCATTAACATTCAAATCGTGATAAGAATATGGGTCCTCAACAGAAAGTCGGACCCCAGGTCTTGCCACTAAATGAAAAATTACATCTATGTTATTTTTTTAATGATATTTTTAACTAAATCTGTATTTCTTATATCACCATCGATGAATATGTAATTTTTTTGTTAAAATTGTGTTTGATGTTTTGTTCCTTTATTGACTTGTCATAATATGAATCAAAATTATCAATAACACATACAACATTACCTAATTCCAGTAATCGATCTGCTAGATTGCTTCCGATGAAGCCTGCACCACCTGTGATGAGAACATTCATTTTTTTACCTTTATCAATATCATATGTTTCCAATCGTAATATAATTCGTTTATTTTGTGACTTAAAAACTCAAAATCAGATGATCATTTGTTTATTACCTAAAATCCATTCGTGTGTTTTCATAATACCTTCTTCTTTGTTAACATTTGGAGACCAACTCAAGTCCTTCTTAGCTTTATTGGTATTCGTGTAGTATGCTTTTTGATCCGCAGGCCTCCATTTTGAAAAAGAGCACTTTAATTCCAGGCTCAATCTTTCTTTTAAAAAGTGAATTAACTCTAGAAGAGATATCGTGTTGCTCATCCCACCACCAACATTATAAACCTTGCCAGAAACTTTTTTTATGTTTTTTAGCGCCAATTCAAAAAGTCTCGCTAAATCAGTTACATACAATACATCTCTAATTTGGCAACCGTCCCCATAAATTACAACTGGTTTGTTAAATATACCTGAGATAATAAAATGACTCAGCCAACCTTGGTCAGTGGTTCCATGTTGTAGTGGACCATAAATACAACTCATCCTAAACACGACCGTTTTTAATCCAAATACATCATGAAAATCTCTCATATACAAATCCCCAGTGTATTTGGAACAACCATAGGGAGTGTGTTCATTAGCATCAGTGGGAAAATCTTCCGTAACACCGTTTTTAAATTCTGAAGGTTCAAACTCGTATCTTGTCTCTTTTTTAACTAGAGAAATTTTGTTAACATTGTTACCGTATACCTTATTAGTAGATGTGTATGCAATCAACGGATCAGTTCCAATCTGTCTAGCAGCTTCTAAAACGTTAAAAGTTCCCAGTGCGTTAATCTCAAAATCTTCTCTGGGACGTTCAACTGAAGTTGTGACGGCGACTTGCGCTGCTGTGTGAAATATAGCATCTACATCCTTACATGCATTTTTTAGAGAACTGAAATCCCTTATATCGCCTTTGACAAAGGCTAATCCTTTCTTGTGGTTTTTTTTCAACCAATCCAGATTTTTTTCAACGTTCTTTCTAGATAAGTTATCGAAAATTATTACATCGCAACCTTTTTTTAAGAAATAATCCGCTAAATTACTTCCAACGAAACCTGCACCACCTGTGATGAGAATCTTTTGACTCATCCAATTTCACTTCTAACCCATTCTATCTCTTTTTTTAGACCTTCTTCTAATGAAACTTCTGGGTTCCAACCTAAAATTGACTTTGCTTTCTCATAGGAACCGACAAATCTTTGAATATCACCTTTTCTCGGAGGGAAATACTCGATCTTTGATTTACTTTTTGACAACTCTATAATTTTTCTAGCCAGTTCATTTAATGAAACTCCTCTATTAGTAGGGAGCAAAAAGGCCTCACCAATAGCCTTTTTATTTGTTAACGAAAGGACAAAAGCTCTGGCCGTATCCAATACGTACGTATAGTCTCTAATTTGTTCCCCCGTTCCATAAATGGGTATTGGTTTGTTTTCAAGAGCAAGTTTAACCCAGAAAGATATGAAATTATACCAACCCATTTTCCAGTAGGGTTGTCTAGGGCCATAAACATTTGAAGGTCTTATAATCACGAATTTCATTCCATAAAGTCCTGAATAAATTTTGCACAGGTTCTCTCCGTAAATTTTGTGAACATTGTAGAAAGTGCTTGGGTTGTAGGGAAATGTCTCATCAGCTATTTTTGGTGTTGTAATCTCGCCTAGAACACTCCTACTACTCGTGTATACAATTAAAGCATCATCATTCCATTTTCTGCATGCTTCATATAGTTTAAATGTCCCTAAGCAATTAGATGAAAAGTCCTCATGTGGGTAATCAACTGATAAGAATGTGGACACTTGAGCAGCACAATGAATAACAAAATCAAAATTTTTAACATCCGATTCTTGGATTTCAGATACTGACTTGTGAATTAAAATAATGCCAGGGATGTTTTCTTTTCTTCCAGCGCTTAGGTTGTCTAAAACTACAATCTTATTATTGGTTTTGAGCAGGTCGATGATGTGGCTTCCTATGAAACCAGCACCGCCTGTGACTAAAATATTTTTTCCTTCTATTATTTTTGGTTCTTTCATAAATCTCACAATAATTTTTTCTTTTTCAACCTCTCTCTAATTTTTGGTCCTAATTTTTCGTCCTTTAGGGCGAATTCGACAAATGTAGTAGCATAATCCTCTATCGTACCGAGATCATAATGGCCAATCTGAAGAGGCATAGCATAAATTGAGAAACCTTTTTCGACCAAAACTTTCATAGCATCTGTTATCTGGTATTCGCCTTTAGCGCCAGGTGGTCTCTTTAAAGTTTCTCTTATTGCGTCGAAAATTACGGGTTCAAAAACGTAACAACCTGAAATAGCCCAGTTGCTGGGTGCGTCTTTTTTTGATGGTTTTTCTATCATATCTAAAACTTTGAAGCAATCGCCAATTTTATCCGAATCTGAAACATCGACAATACCCCATCTTTCTACGTCCTCGACCTTCATTATTCCTATTGTTGCAGCTATGTCTTTATCTTGTATCCGAACATTCGTATGCGCATCTATCATTTCTTTGAGATAGGTAGGTGGTGTTATTATTGTATCACCAAAAACAACGACAAAAGGTTCATTTCCAACAAGTGATTTTGCTTTTCCTATTGCATCAGCTACACCTATCGCGTCGCTTTGAGTCGTGAACATGAAATTCAACCCATTTAGATCGCTTATTCCCTCTCCATCAGATTCAGGCGAAGAAAAATAATCCATCAAAGCATGTTTTTTGTAACCACTAACGATGATAACATCCTCAATCCCAGCAAGTTTCAAAGAATGGATTATGTGATGTATTGCTGGTTTATCGACTATTGGTAAGGTTTCTTTGGGCATCGCTAATGTTAATGGTCTTAATCTCAGTCCTTTGCCGGCAGCTGGAATTACAGCCTTTCTAATCATTCTCTTACACCCTTGTCTTTTTTTATTCTTTCATTTATGCCGCGGATTGCCTTAAGAAACATTGGATCGTAACCATTCTCCTCTGCGAAATTGATGAAAGCTTGTAAGTCCTTTGGAAAACATTTCCCTCCGAAAGCAAGACCATGAATTGTTCCATACTTCCCTATTCTCTTATCCATCCCTGCTACATTAGCGACGAAATTAGAATCTATACCAATTTTATTACAGATGTAAAATATTTCGTTCCAATAAGAAATACGACTCGCAAGGCAACAATTAGACGCATATTTTATCAGTTCGGCTGTTTTTAGATTTGTTCTAAAAATCGGTACTTTTAATGGTTTGTACATCTCCTCAAGAATGTCGCCGGATTTTTTGTCTATTTCTCCTATGACGATTCTTTCTTCGGTGAAGAAGTCTCTCGATATGGTTGGGTCATCGCTCCATGAATGATGAATTTCAGTCAAAAACTCTGGGTTCATGCAAAGACCAAAATCTGCCCCGCATTTTAAGTCAAACTTTTCCAAAATCGGTTTAACTAATCTTTCAGTTGTGCCTGGTACAACAGTGCTTTTGACGATAATCAAATGATAATTCTTCTTATTTTTTATTGATTTTGCTATGTTTTCAGTGGCTGTTTTGAGATGAGATAAATCGATTTTACCATCAGTAGTAGGTGTAGGTACTGTTAGGAAAGAAACATCAGAATTTTTTATTGCGTAATCTATATCGGTTGTGGAATTAAACCCTTCTTTTTTTAGTTGTTTAACTCTATCATTGTTTATATCATAAAAAAAGACTTCATGATCGAGTTGTTTAAATCCTTTACCAGCTATTGATCCTACAACACCGCTTCCAATAATACTAATTCTCATAAATCAGCCACTTTTTATAAAATAGATGAAATTGTTTTTAAATATATTACGAAAGTAATAAATAGTAATACTATAATATTACAATTTATGAAAGCAAGAGTTTCCTTAAGTTTAGATTCTAATCTTGTGAATGAAGTAGATTCTCATGTCGATGGTATTATCATTCGTTCTAGATCTGATGCAGTTGAAAAAATACTCAAACAGTACCTCGTTGGAGAAAAAACTGCAGTAATCCTAGCAGGCGGCGACCCAGAAAAACTTCTGATTAAAGATTTGAATGTTTTTAGGCCTTTAGTTAAAATTGACAAAAGGAGCTTAATAGAAGATATAATTCTAAAGTGCAGAGGTGCTGGTTTTAAGAATGTCATAATTGTCGGGTTTTCCGTTCTTATTGCAAAGCTCTATGAAATTCTCGGGAATGGAAAAAAATATGATGTAAATATAATTTATGTCGAGGAAAGTAAAGAACTGGGGAGCGCAAAGACATTAGAATTAGCTAAAAAGTATGTTAATGGTGATATACTTTTTTTACCATGTGATCACTACTTTGATTTTGATTTAAAAAAATTATACGAATTTCATCAACTACAAAACGGCACTGTGACACTTGGTATACACGCAAGAACTAGTTTCGATTGGAAAACGAGTGTAGTAGTAATGGATGGTTATAAAATAATTGATTATGAAGAATCACCAAAGGTGCCAAAAACACACCTTATATCTATATTCATTGGTTTTATGAAACCAGATGTTTTTAATTTTATACCGCCTGGAGATGTCTGTTGGAGTTTACAAAAAAACCTTTTCCCAAAATTAGCTGAGGAAGGCAAACTAGTCGGATATCCTATTGCTGGTAACTGGATTAATGTTCATAGTAAAGAAGATGTTGAAAAAGTGATTGAACTTGAAAAGAAACGATCTTAAACCCATCTATATTTATTTAACAGAGATAAAATCTAAATATGTTATTTAGGGGGAAGAAAATGAGTGTATTGCTACTAGTGCTTATCTGTGTGATTTTTGGTGTTATAGGTCAATTAATAATGAAAAAAGGCACGAATATGATCGGCGTTATAACAATTAGAGATATCTTCTCGATGAAGTTATTCTCAGTTGTCTTCCAAAAATACATTTTTATCGGAATTGTTTTGTATGTTCTTTCTTCAATGATTTGGTTAGTTGCACTGTCACAGGCGGAGGTGAGTTTTATTTATCCCCTAATTGGAATCGGTTACATTTTAACAGCTATACTTGCTTGGCTTTTTTTGGGGGAAAAATTAACATTATTCAGATTTTTTGGAATACTTTTAATATGTGGCGGCGTTTATTTGATAGTTCTGAAAATATAGTGATAATATGTTGAAGGATATCGCTTCTAAATTATGTTGTGTTTCTATCGTTGGGGGTGAAGGCAGGAGATTACGCCCTTTCACTAGCGAGAAACCAAAGGCTTTACTTCCAGTTGGTATAGAAAAAAAACCAATGTTGGAATTTGTAATGATGCCTTGGATAAAGTTTGGTATAAAGAAGTATGTTTTTTGCACAGGTTATAGAGGGGGGATGATAGAGCAACACTTTAGAGATGGGAATAGACTTGGTGTACATATTGATTATTCTACCGAGAAAATAAGCTTGGAAACTGGTGGTGCTATTAAAAACGCAATTGATAACAAGAAGTTATCCAAAAATCAACCAATAATTATCTTTTATTGTGACGATTTTGTCAGATTAAACACAAAAGATTTTTTAAAATCACATCTTCACGGAGTCGAACATGGGTTCAAAGCGACTTTAGTGGCGACTAGTAAATTCAAACCACATTATGGTATATTAGAGACCGAAAATATAGGTAAGGGAATAAAAAAGGTAGTTGATTTTAAAGAAAAACCACTCATAGACAAAAACGCTAATGTGGGAATTTATTGTTTAGAGCCAGAAGCTTTGGAGTTAATTGATAAATTTAAACCTCCGTTTAAATTCGAGAGAGTAATATTACCAGAATTGGTTAAAAGGGGTTGGTTAATGGTCTACGAAATCCCTTGGGATTATTGGTTACCTGTGAACACCGATAAGGAATATGATGAAGTTTTGAAAATGAATTTAACTGATTTTTATAGGGAATTTTAAATAAACAGCATTAACCCGAACATTATTTGTATTAGGACGAGAATTAAAGTAACTTGTTTTTCTGTCATTCTCCTTAGGTTCATTATAACATGCGTCCATGAATATATCCTCTTCCCATATGGTGGTTCTAGTTTGCCATTATTTCTCAGCTTACCCAGGCAAGAAGCTTTAAATTTTGATCTCAGTTTAAATAAAAACTCTATGAAAAATGGCGTCATCATTATTACTCCTGCTTTTTCCATGTTCCCAACTATAACACCTGAAACAATTACAGCACCCAGACAATATGTTAAACTGTCGCCAGACAACATTTTAGCAGGATACCAATTATATTTTAAAAAACCTATTAGCGCACCTACGGTAGAGAGAAAAATGGTAGCTGCAACTATCTCATTATTTAAAAATGCACGCACACCTAAAAACGAACAATAAACAATTCCCATTCCAGCTTCAGACCCGTTAAACCCCCCTAAAAGATTTATAGCATTAGAAGTAAAAATCACAGAAATTGGTATTAAAAGGAGCGGATAAAGATAACCGAAATTTATCGAACCTATGAGTGGGATTTCCATCGTTGTTATCCCTGCACTCACAACCATCAACGGTATAGCTGCTGGTAATGTTAACAAGGGTTTTTCCCATTGTTTCAAACCAATTCGAATTGCTTTTTTTCCTGAAACGACATCACTCCTATTTAAGTCATCAAAAAAACCGATAATAGTAATCAAAATAATAGTCAACACAGAAGCAAACAAATAAATCATTTGTTCGGTTAATCTGTAAACAAATGTTTGAATGGCAATAAAAAACATTAAACCGAGCATCAAAGAAAAGGCGACTGGAATGCCGCCACTATTCGAAATTTTTGGTTTATTTTTTTTGTGAAGATCTAGAGCGATTATGTCATTTCTTAAAAAAAAAGGTATCATGATTTTTGTCAGGAAAAATGAGCTAAGAAATGAAACTATGAATGAAAAAAGCAAGATTAGCATGTTCTCTAGAAATAGTTTAGCATAATATTATTAATTTTTATCATCAAATCCTGTAGTATTAGTCAAATTTAAAAATATAAACTATTACATTAAGAATGAACTGGTGATTTTGTGAAAGATACGAGACTTTATGTTTTTGTTATTTTGGTATTAATTGCCTCAATACTTTCTCTTTACTCATATTTTGCGAAGGCTAGTGGAGTTATAGTCAATTCCATAGACGCTAATTCCGTTTGTAAGGACATCATTACGATTGACTCTATTATTACAGAGGTTATAGGTATGCCTATCAAGGATTCAAATGATTTTGCTAGAGTGACAAAAAATCTCAAAGGGCCTATCACAATGATAATAAACGGCAACCCAAGGAGTTGTAATATACAAGAAAATTCTAGTTTAATTCTAGCTGTGAGCAACGTAAAAAGTGGTGGTTTAAGATTAAGCGTCGAGATAAACGGGGGGGGTTATTTTTTATTTAAACCGGAAAATAATGTTTCACAGGATGTTCTACGAAATACGTTTAAAATAATTAAATCGAGATTGAAATCGTACAATTTGATAAACACTATAGTAAATGAAGAGAATGATTCCATCAAATTAGTTTCTGGACCAGATGAAGAGGGGTACATCAGGTTTTTAACAGAAAGGGGTATTTTGGAGGGCGGCGTAATCCATAAGTTAGACTTCACGAACAGGAGGAGTGAATTCACGTTAAATGAGAGTACGTATGAAGTTCTATTAAAAAAAGATAATTTAATTTCAATAAATGGTTCAGAATACAAAAAAACCCAGATATTGAACCTGAATGGGTTGGATATTCGAATCGAAAATATTTCAAGTAACACGACGATACTTTTCGTGAAGATTTTTAGCAACGAAGACTTAGTTATCCCTAAGAGTGGCGTAACTCAAACAAGTTCAAGTAGGATAATTAAACAAAATGTTGGATATGTTTTTGTTCTGCCAGTAGCTATTTTTAATGAAGCCAGTAAAAATTTTGCAAAGGCGACAGTGGGTCAGGAAATAATAATAAACTCGGCGACAGGAGAAGGCTTCCTGAAATCCTCTTTAACTGTCCTAATAGACGGCAAACCCTTTATTGAACTACCAGTGAGGTCCGTTGAAGCAGGCAAGGCAATAGAAGAGTTAATTTTGTGGGGATACAAACCAACAGCTGAAGCAGCTGGTATTGATATGTTAAAATTGAAATCTCTAGTAGAATTCAAGGAATTACCAGTAACGCTAATATTAAAAGGAACTGGTGTTTTCCTTCCAACAACAGAAAATTTCTATTTAAAAATATTGTTATTTGGGGTTTTAACCCCGATTTTAATAACATCTGTTTTGTTTTTTGCTAGATACAAAAAAAATGGTGTAGTATTTTTACCTTTAATTTTATTGTGCCTTAGTGAAATTATTTTGATTTTAGGGACGTTAACAGCAACGTGGTTTATATTATTAATTTTCTTTTCAGGTTTTTTTTATGTTGTCTTGGGGGGTGAAATAAAAAGTTTAATTGAATGGGTCGGATTGGTTTTGATGTTTGTAATGACAATTGGAATTGTTATGACGAACTGGGTTTTAGATTCTTTTTCTGTAATTGGAATTATAATGGTGATGCCATTAAGTCTTATTTTAGAAACCATAGTAGCGGATAAAGTTTTGTATAAAAAAGATGTTCACGTTACAGGTGAATTCAAACGCTCTTTGAAAAAAATCTGGTTATTTTCCTCTATAATAACGATATTTTTACTTATTTTATTTTTCTCGGTTGATGTATTAAGAGGGTTGTCCGCAACTCTTTTAATCGTCGTTTTAACAGTCTCTACTATGATAACACCTATTTACTTCAAGATAATAGAAAAGATTTGTAAAGGTTTAAAATCTTCAGCTGCCTTTTAGTTTCATTATTGCTTCAGCGATGTCACCGTTCGTTTCCTTTAAAACTTGTTCCACTCTTTTTTCGTCTTTAATACCTGTTTGCTCCATAACGAGTCTTATGTCTTCATCGGAGGTGGATTGTTCCTTCACGTTACCTGAAACCTGAAACACGACTTGCCCTTGTACGGTGGTTTTTATGACCTGTGGGTCATCTATTGTTATATTGCCAGAATCGGTTTTAATTACAACTTGAGTCGCGGGTATGTTATCCATTTTCATGCCCATTTTTTTTAGCATTTGTTGCATTTTTTGTGGGTCTAAACTTGGAAACATGATTGGTATTTAATGAAAAGAAAATATAAATCTATAGCTAGAGTTGGTTTCAATACTCAATATTTGATTTATTATTAGCGAAGTAAAATTTTTTGAAGATTAAGTTAAAATTCGTGAAGTTTACGTTCATGAAATAATGAATTTCATGTGACCCCTTTATTTCTCCTGGAAATCAGTTTATTTATCCTTGTTTTTCGTTAGTGAACTTCACACCCCTTCATTTCCATTGGAAAATGCATTTTGACACAATTTGTGAAAATAATACCTTGAAGATTAAAAATTGGTTTTTTCACTCGGAAAATCTGCCCTGGGGGCGTAAACTCGTGACTTTTTCTCGCCCTTAAAAAAAACTATTTCCCCATTACAATAGTTGCACTTACCAGAAAGGGGGATTCTACGGAATATGTTGTTGCAATTGTTGCAAATGAAACCGTCTATTTCTGTGAGACACTCTTCAAACATTGGCCCGTTTGTCCCGTTTCTCATCATATCAAAGATTCCCATCTGTTTCCCTATACCCATTAAATCTGATCTATTAAACTTTAACGCCTCAAAAACCCTCTCTAAGGGGGGAAGCAGTTGGCTTTCTATGTAATATTTCGAATCGAGTATAAGGCCATGTTTTCTAGCATATTCAGGGGATTCCGCTCGTTTAGATAGCATCTGTAGACCCTTTATGATTACAAAACCAACCCTATCACCTACACCAGGGGCAGAGGCTGGATCTCTCTCTCGAATTTTTCTGACTAGTTCAATGTGCGGTTGTATGCCTTTGTAACTTTTTAGGGATTTTGATATGCTCTTGGTTATCACTAATTTGTCCATATCCATCCTACCTGTTTTTATTTTTTCAACTTTATCCCTAACCATTTTAACTGACTTTTTAATATCTTGTTCTTTGAGGATGATCTCCAAGGTTTCTTGTAACGTCTCCGAAACCAAATCACACCAATCCCTTCTGACAGTTTCAATGCCCTTTGTTACTATAGACTCTTCCCAACCATTTTCGATGGGTTCAAAGTTCCAGCCAGCATATCTTTTTTTGGAAAGAATTAAAAGCGCTTTAAAAACACCTTCAACCCTCATATCTAGAACGTTATTAATGCCTTCATTGATTAATTTTGATATTTCAACTCCTATTTTAAACGCCTCATCTACATTACCGGTTTTTAAACCGACCATTACACTATCTGTATCTGCGTAAATGACTTTGTATGGTGTTTTGGATTCAACAATTTCTTTGGTTTTCATAATCATGCTTCGACCGGTGCTCGTGATGGCATTAGCCAGATCCAAGATATAAAGTCTCGCTCTGATGTAACCCAGGTGGCCGTAAAAGGCGTTGGCTATTGTTTTAAACGCATATTGTTTTGCATAGAGGTATAACTTTCTTTCTGGTGTTTTAGCGCATTTCATGTCTTTCTTAATCTGTGCCCTCGCATCTAACAGGTACTTAAGAATACCCGGAATTATGCCACTTTTAACTTTGGTTGAGACAAATTTTGCGCCGTTGGGTGTTTGGGAGTATTCCATATTTTTTTCTGTTTTTAAGATTAAAGTCGACGGACATATGTTGAAGGACATAATTATACTGGGGTACATACTTCGAAAATCTAGATAAACAGTGCATTTATCGTGAAAACCAACCGTTGGGCTGAGAACGAAGGCACCCTTTAGCCCCTCAGTTGTTCTGCTGATATTTCGTTTTGAAATTTCATCTGATGAGGGTTTGCATGGTATGACATAACCCCTTTTATTAAATTCACGTAAAATTATATTTTCAACTCTTGTGGATTCACCACCGTCCAAAGCGTCTTGAGGCACTATACCTGAGACCTTTGATATCTCCAGGAACTTATCGAGCATGCGTTCTTTTAGTAAAATTTCAAGCGGCAATTGCGCATCTTTTCTGCTGTAGTCCAAGAGTTTCTTAAAATGCGCGCCATTGTCTGCCCAATGATCGCTTATTTCACTTATTGAAACGTCTATTTTACTTTCACCGAGGATTAGTTTCGAAACATCAGATAGACCGTATCTCTTTAAACCTTTAAAAAGACCAAACTTTATGGTAGCTTCCTTAACCAATTCATAAACATCAACTACTATTCTCCCAGGCACCGGGTTTCTTGTTTTATTTCCAAACTTTCTTGGGAAAATCGGTTTCTGAGTACATCTGCCAATAGTCCTTGGTAGGTTATTTTTTCTCAGTCTGGTTTCAATGTATGGTAAGTCAAAGTTGTTTATGTTGTAACCTAGTATTACATCTGGGTCGTATCTATCTACAGTTTTTGTGAATTCTTCAAGCATCTCTTTTTCTGTAAAAAACCCGACAGTATCCTCAGTTGGCTCTTTAATTTTTTTTGCTGCTAACACCAATGATTTTTTACCCTTAAAATCGGGGTGAAAGTACATACTTATGATAATTATGGGGTCTTTTTCCGCATCCGGCAATGATACCTCGCCGGGAAGAACCTCGATGTCCAAGCTCATATATTTAAAATCTACGTTTTTTTCTACGTCGATTTCTCGAAGTTCATCGGCTTTGATCTTTCTTTCTGTCTTAACTGTTTTGGTATCTATACCATTACCATCGGCCATATACCATCTCATACCGTAAATGTCATTATCAATCATAAACCTGTTCTTAAAAAGGATGTCTGCTTCAAAAACTTCTTTTACCCCCCCTTCATTTTTAATGCCATCTCTTACGAGGGGTGTTTTACTTGGATTGTTTAGGGTTATTTTTAATAGTTTTGTTGGTGTCTCAGAATAACCTATTGGTAGAAACTTCTCTACAGTTTCTATGCTGATGATTGTGTCCTTAAAATTTTTTGTCAAAACCTCCTTCAACTCGCTTGCCCTCCCTTCAGAAGGCAACACATAGAAGTAAGGCAAGAATTTTTCATAAAAAACAGTAATTGTTTTATCGTCTTCTGTCTTGCCGAACATTCTTATAATTGGCTTATCAGTTACTACATAATCAACATCTAGAACTTGAAATTTTGTTTTCATAGTAGTAAGTTATGATTTAAAGGTTTTTATTTTCTTCTGAATTAAATGATATAGGTTAATTGTGTTAGTGGCTCAAAGGGTTTTTTCCTCTATTTCTCTGGTTTTTAGGTCAATCAAAAAAAACTTTGTTGGATCCGAATTAGAAATAATTGTCGTCCCTTTGTAATTTTTGTAGGCGTTTTCGTTAAAGTTAGAAACAACTATATCAGGAATTTCGTCCAAAACAAAACAATTACCACCGAAATTTAACAATGAATCAAAAGAAGCGGCGATGTTTCTGCGTTTTAAAATAGATAATATAAATTTCATGGGTTCTGTTGTTTTTTCTGCGGGAGTAAAAAAATCTTTGGGTAAAATAAGTGTTTTTATGTTGCTTATTTGTATGAGTTTTGGGTTAGAGTTTTGGGGTATGCTTATCAAATTAAATTTTAGTAGTTCTTTAGGTGGGGGTTGAACGGAAAAAATAAAAACCAAGGAGAGGTTTTTCTCTTTTGATAGGGTTGAAATTAATTTTTGAAACTTTTCATTTTCTAAGGACGGTGTATAAGATAAAATTGCTATTTTCATTTCCGTTTCAGTTTTTTTAATTTCTCTACTGGATAAAATATCCGGAAAATATACGTTTTTTGCACAAACACCTTCTTTTGTTTTTTTGCAATCCAGCCCTACTATATCGTCCAATTTTATATCAACTAATTTTTGTTGCAACCCGTTATCAAAATATACTGATATTTCTCCAGAAGGATCCTCCAATAAAACACATTTTTCTTTTTTTTCCCTTACTATACCTATAATTGAAAAAACAGACAGTTGCGGCGATATTTTGTTTATAGATATCAGTTTTTCCTTACTCATTTTTTCGAGGATGATGTTTTTAATTTTTTCATAATACGAGAACATACAGCTAACATAATCATCAATGCTTATGTCTTTTCTTGTTTTTTTATACTCCTTGATTGTTTTAGGCTTAAATTTTGCCGTATCCATAAGAATGTTTTTTATGTGCTCCTCTGTTACAAAGAATGGCCGGGGGATTAACTTGTTCAACTCCGCGACAACAAATTCGGGGTCGGACTCAACAAGTGGGAGAGTCTTTTTAGAAAGTTGAAAACCGTTTTTCAAAAAGAGTTTAATTATATTCTCCTCATCCATTATTAATTACCTTTTGTTTAAATCATTAGGTTTGTTTTAAGGATTTCTTTTATTTTGTTCCTGACGTTACTCGAAACGCCAAGTCCGATCTCCCTTGTACGACCATACCTACCAAAGGAAACCACTTTTGCATTTATTATACCTAACATGTCCAGTTCTGATAAAAGATCTGAAATTCTCCTTTGTGTAAGCGGATGAATAGCACATTCTTTACACACACCTTCATAAATATTGTAAACATCGCCAGTTTGAATATTATCTTGGTTTTTTTCGTCTAGACTTATTATAGACCATAAAATAATTTTCGTGTGTTTTGGAAGCGATTTAACAGATTCGATAACTCTATCATAGTCTATTTTTTCTAGCGCCAAATCAACGTGTTTTTCTGTTATTTTTTGTTCACTTTGTCTCTCTGCAGTTTCACCAGCCACCCTTAGCAAATCGAGCGCACGTCTAGCATCACCATGCTCTTGCGCCGCTAGAGCGGCGCATTTTGGTATCACTTCATCCGATAATGCGGTTGGGAAAACCCCTAATTCTGCCCTCTGTTTTAATATGTCCTGGAGCTCTAAAGCGTTATACGGTGGGAAGAGGATTTCTTCTTCACCTAGAGAACTTTTCACGCGCGGGTCTAAGATGTCGATAAATTGCAGGTCGTTGGTTATGCCAATAATAGATACTTTTGCTTTTTTTAAATCCTGATTTATCCTTGTAAAATTGTAAAGAAAATCATCGCCCATTTTTTTAACTAAGGCATCAACTTCATCTAGAATGACGATGACAACCCAATTCTTTGAGTCCAACAAAGAAAAAAAGGTTCTGTATACTTGTTCTGTTGGGAGGCCTGTAACAGGAACTTCCTGACCTAAAACTCGGGATAATTCGGCAACCAACCTATATTCCGTATCAGAAGTTTTTTTCATTTTGCAATTTACATAAATAATCTTGACTTGGTTTGGGGTTTGGTTGGATGCCTTTTCGAGTTCAACCCCAACATATTTTGATATCAAAGTCTTTCCAGTGCCAGTCATACCATATACAAAAATGTTGGAGGGTCTGCCGCCCCTCAAAGACGGGGCCAACACAGAGGCCATATCATTAATTTGTTCGTTTCTATGCTGTATTGTCTCCGGTGTAAAGTCTGAAGTTAAAGCGTTTCTGTCTTTAAAGATAGGTGTTTTTCTCTCTATAAATTCCTGAAAAATTGTTTGAATTGTTCGAGCCACAACCAAAATTTAGTCCTACAGAAATAAAGCTTTTTCTATTGGAGATTCTATAAACCCCCACCCCATCGGTTCCTCTGGAAAAACAAAGAAATTTAAAATATATTGTATAACGGTGTTATATATATATATTAAAAGATAAAAAAATTTTCTACCAGAAATACTGGGGGCGGGCCCTATTCAATTAAATTTAATATTTTTCCTTTTACAGTGTGATTTTCGATGTTTATCAGGCCAAAATACCCTTCTGAAAATTTACCAGAATTCATTAAAAAGACATTCTTGATTTTGTCTGTACCCTTTGCCTCATGAACATGTGAAGATATAGCAACAATTGGTTCGTGTGTTTCGATAAAGTTTCTTACTTCTTTAGATCCCACATGGGCACCAAACTGAATTATATCTAATCTTGTTTCAAATGGGGGGTTGTGCGTAACCTGTACTTTATGTTTTGCATCTCCAACATCTTTCAAAGCGCCAGTTAAACCTGCTTTTAATTCCTCCTCACTGGGCTCTATGTTTGTTTGAAACGGTGTTTTAGCGCCGCCAAAACCATAAAACCCAAAATCTTTAATAATTCTTCCATTACCATGGATCGAAACCCCCTCCTTTTCCAAAACACCAATAACCCCGCGTGAATCTACATTGCCCGGGACGCAAAATACCGGCTTTTTCAGGGTCTTTAACTCCTTTATAATTAAACGGCACACATCCTCTTGTGTAAACCCCTTCGGGGTGTCAATATCGGTGAAATCACCTGGAGAGACAACGACATCAAACCTGAATTCCCTTACCTTATCTAGGTAGGTTAGAAGGTTTTCCAAATCACCATGAATATCCGATATAACCATTATGTCCATGCAACAACCCGAATAAATTAATTTATTAATTTTGAAACCCTTAATTATAAGGGTTGATAAATTATAAATTTAATAATTATTAAAGACATTTCATAATAAATTAAATGGGGGTATAATGTCTGTAGGAATTTTAGTCAAAGAAATAATGACGAAACCCGCGGTTCAAATTAATCACAACGTAACAGTTCAAACGGCCGCGCAAGAGATGGTTAAACACAGGGTCGGTTCAATAGTTGTAGTGAAGGACAAACGCCCAATCGGCATCATAACCGAGACCGATCTAAACAAAAAAATTGTTGCGCCCGGGAAAGACCCAAGTAAAATAAAAGTCATAGAAATCATGGCATCACCAATCGTCTTCTCAGGTCCAGATGATGATATAGAAATGGCAGTAGAAAAGATGGAAAACCATAAAGTAAAGAGGTTGCCGGTTCTCGAAAAAGGAAAAATCGTTGGCATAATAACGAACACGGATATAGCAAGAGCATCCCCAGAAATGATAGATATACTTAATTTTAGGTTAAAAATGAGAACCGAATTACCTTCTATTCGTGAAAGCTCAACGTCTGGTATATGTGAGAGTTGTGGCGATTATTCAGACGACTTGAGGTTTATTAATGATCAATGGTTGTGTGAAAACTGCCGCGATTAATTCAACAATCAGCAACCCAAAGACTTATAAATCTATAATATAATATTCGAACTATTCACACTAAGATGATTATAATGCTCATCCCTCATAACCCAGAAGAATTATTAGACTCCTTAAGAGACATGTATATTATTGTCGAAGGAAAAAGAGACAGGGAGGCTTTAAAAAATTTAGGAGTTACTCATATTTTGGATATTTCTGGGAAATCTTTGGAAAACTTTGTTAAACCACTTAAAAAAGATAAAAAATATGTTGTTTTGACGGATTTTGACAAAGAAGGGGAAGCAAAAAATAAAGAAATCTGTAAAATTTTAGAAAAAAACAAGTTCAAACTCAACTTAAGGTTGAGGTATGTTGTCAAAAGATCATTTGGCATACAAGAGATTGAAGAATTGATAAAATTTTCAAAATTAAAGGAGGATGTTTATCATGGCAAAATTAGCGCAATCAACAATAAAATATTTAATAGAAGCAGATTTTACCGCAAATGGTGTAGTAGAAAAACCAGACGTGATTGGAGCAATATTTGGTCAGACTGAGGGCCTACTCGGTCAGGACTTAGACTTAAGGGAACTCCAAAGATCTGGAAGAATTGGAAGAATAGAGGTAAATTTAAAAGAAGCTAAAGGCAAAACATCTGGAAGAATTGTTATTCCATCAAGCCTAGACGGTTCTGAAACTGCATTGATAGCAGCTGCTATAGAAACCATAGAAAGAATAGGGCCTTGTGAATCATACATAAAACTGAAAGCCGTTAAAGACATTCGTGCAGTGAAGAGGGATTATGTTATTGATAGGGCGAAGGGGATCCTATCAAAACTTTTATCCGAAGAATTGCCGAACGCGACAGAGTTAACTGAAAAGGTTAAAGAATCAGTGAGAACTTCGGAGATTACAGAATATAATGGCTTACCTTGTGGTTCTGGCATTTCAACTTCCGAGGAAATAATTTTAGTTGAAGGAAGAGCAGATGTTCTGAACCTGTTAAAACAAGGTATAAAAAACGTGGTGGCAATAGGCGGAACAACGATACCAGAACAAATCATAGAATTATGTAAAGGAAAAATAACGACTGTTTTTCTCGATGGTGACAGGGGCGGTGACCTAATCCTCAAGGAGTTACTGCAACTTATCAATGTGAATTATGTTGCAAGAGCACCTGAAGGCAAAGAGGTTGAAGAACTAACCAGCAAAGAAATTTTTAAAGCGCTGCGCAACAAAAACCCCACCGAACAAACACCGCTAGAAACAAAAAAAGATCTGGACCCAAGAATAAGAAAAAAGATAAGCACAATCTTGGATAAGATGGTTGGAACAAGGGCGGCCTATATTTTCGATGAATCTATGAAATTGAAGTCAAAAATACCCCTTAACCAATTTACTGAAAAAAATGAACGCTTGAGTAAAGCTAGGGTTATCATTTTAGATGGAAACATTACTGATAATATTGTTAGTGTAGCCGAGGCATGTGATGTAAGTTTCCTAATAGGAGCAAAATCCGATAAAAACTACAAGACTAAGTCACTAATTATCTACACAAAGAACGATTTACTTTAGTTTATAATAGCGTTGACTCATGCACAGTCTTGTATATAGGACCGCTTCTAGTCAAAACACTATTTACAAGAGCTACACTTCTAACCTCAAATCCCCCAATTTCAATGTTTCGGTTTCTCTCTATAAATTCTCTCAAAGAATGCTTATCTTGTATTTTTTTGACTCGGCACAACGTTAATTTGGCCTCTTCATAATATTTTCCACCTATAGACGCCCCTATTTTTTTAATTAAATCAACGACATTTTCTCCGTCCATCAAATTTATTCCCAAAACACGAACACAGGATTCGTTAGGTATCACTTTCAAACCCATCAATCTAACTGAAAATTTTTTTGTTGTTTTTGTGATGTAGTCTAATTTTGATATAATAGAATTCAGTTTATCTTCTTTCACGTCGCCCAAAAAAGTTACCGTTATATGCAGATTTTCTGGTTCTACAAATTTTGTCCCTAGAGGCAATTTTTGGACTTCTTTCTGGAACTTTATTATTTTGTCTCTTAGATCATTCGGTACCCATATACATGCAAAGAGACGCAACATAATTCTACCCGATTTTATGTTAATTCTATGACTTCATACAAGTTTCACGATAAATATTTATTCTTCATGAACTAAAAATGAACCACTCGTGAAGTTTATGTCACCAGAATACGAATACTTTTTAAAATTTAATTGGTTTTCAAACCCCTTCACTTTAACTGTTCTTCCTGAATTGATGGTTGGTTATTCCCAACAATCCGATTCTTTACTATCTCACATTCATAATTCACACAAATTTGCACTAATCGTCGGTCCTACCGGATCTGGGAAGACTACATTGTTGTTATGGGTAAGATCACAACTAATGGCCTACAAGAAATTTTTCCCATATTATGTATCAAAACCTCCCAGGTCCCCATCAAATTTAATTCTTCTAATGAAATCCATCTTTGGTTTTAATTTATTGGATAAGTTTAGGCATAGAAATATATCGCTTTTTGATGTCCAAAAATTTATCTTCAGAAAATTAAGAAAGAGGCATCTTGTTTTGTTAATTGATGAATCGCATGAATTTTCGATCACTAACCTCGAATGGTTAAGAACTCTTGCAGATTCAATCCCAAACGTTTCAGTCGTACTTGCGGGTTTACCCGTTTTCGAGAAAAAATTGGAGACTCAACTACCCACTCTTTGGATGAGAATTACAACAAAAACTTATTTGAATAGTTTATCCAAAACAGAAATGGAATCCCTTATTATGAAGAGAATTGAGTGTGCAGGGGGGAATGGTTTAAACCCATTTACATCTGATGCTATTAATAAAATTTTTGAAATTACTAACGGTTTTCCCAGAGAAGTTATAAAAGTATGTGACAAACTCATAAGAGAGGCTGCTGAAAAAAACATATCAAATATCAATCAAACCCTTGTTGAGGAGTGTGTTGATGGGTTTGGGCCACAACCATCATTAGAGTTGAAAGCTTCTTTATCTGAAAAACAAAATCAAATACTTCGATTGCTTAACGAAAGCCCCAACCTTACACCATCCCATATAATTGAAAAACTAGATTTGACTGAGTACAAAAGTAAAGACAATGCAATTCGTTCCATCAATAATATATTAAAAAGACTCATGTTAGATGATTTGATACAAAGAAAGAAGTTAGCGAATAGTTATGTTTATTTCCTTACTGGCAAGGCTAAAACCGTCTTTACAGAGGCTTAATTGAAATTAATCTTAAAATGATAAAAATAAATTAATTAAAGTCCAAATAATACTATAAGAGGTGAAACTTATGGTCGAGACTAGAGTCAGAGCCAAGGACATTATCAGAAAAACTATTATTAGCGAGGAGACAGGGAGAAAATTTGGTGTCGTAGGAAATATTGACTTTATTACGGAAAGTGGTGAACTATTGAACATAATAATTGAAGACGCTACCACCCATCTCAAAGATTTGAATCTAAAAGGAGATGAAAAAGGTAGATTCTTAATCCCGTTCAGCGCAGTAAAATCAATTGGCGATTTTGTCATCGTAAGCGAAAACGAATTGGTTTAGTTAATTTTTAGATAACAAAACACCATGTAGGTTTTTAGGTATTTAGTGAAATTTAGAATAATACCTTTTATCGCATTTTAATTACTTAATTATTTAAGTTAAGATTAAGTAAATTATAATGGTATTATGAGTTTTGTTTCATGGTTAAGAAATAAGTTTGAAAGAGAAAATTATTTAGCCCCTAGTCTGGAACCCATATTTGTTTCTAGGTTGGAAACCCCCAATAGAGTAATTGAAACTAAAATACAACCTGTAAAAGTTCCAACAATTGTTGATGTGGTTGATCGTTTGACTTCCATTTTTCATGAGTTATCTATAATAAAAGATGATATGGTATCAAAGTCATGGTTTGAATCTCAATATGAAGATAGTAGTGATGTAATAATAAACCATTTGAATAATATAGATGGCGTTTTAAGTGATATTAATAATAAATTAAGTAATTTTACTAAACTTATACCACAATCTGAACCCCCGCATTTAACTTCTGAACCTTCTTTAAGCGTTTCTGATAGGATATATAATACCATTCAAATTAAAAATAATGTTAGATATAAGGATATAATTTCTTCTCTACCATTTTCCGACCCAACCATTTCAAAGCATCTAAAAATCCTCTTAAATGATAGAAAAATTAAACGAACAAAAATAGGTAAAGCCGTTTATTATACTATAAGTTAGCTTTCACGCGTAATTCATGTAAAATTTAACTATTTTTAACCCTAATTTTATTATTTCATACCCAATTGACATTTACTTCGTCCGTTCTCCAATCCCTAATGACGCCGGAATTTTCAATATTTTGCCCCCTTTTATATGCCAACAAACCACACCATGCTATCATTAATCCGTTATCTCCTGCCAATTTATAAGGTACAACATAACACTTAGCTTCACGTTCTCTACACATCTTATTCATCATTTGTTTTAACCTTCGTGAAGCTGCTACCCCTCCAGTAATTAGAACCTGTTTTTTATTAGTATGCGCCAAAGCCCTTTCTGTGACTTCCACCAACATTGCATAAATTACCTCTTGAAAACTATAACAAATATCTTGCTTTTGCGCTCCTGTTCTGTATTTTCTTCTGCATTCCGTTACAATACCTGTAAAAGATAAATCCATACCTTTTACTACATATGGTAAGTCTATCCATTTCCCGTTTTTTGCCAAAATCTCTATTTCTGGCCCACCAGGCATTTTTAAACCCAAATACCTTCCTAATATGTCAAAAGCATTGCCAGCTGGTATATCCTCAGTTTCTCCGAAAATTCTGTACTTGCCTCCGGCATAAGCAATTATCTGTGTATTTCCACCGGAGCAATAAACTATTACAGGATCTTTACATTTTGTCATCAATTTTCCTATTTCTATATGTGCTATGCAGTGGTTTACCCCAACCAATGGTTTTTTGTATTTTTGACTTAAATAACGAGCAAAACTTCCCCCGATCTGCAAGCAGTTTGGTAAACCTGGCCCCTTAGAAAAGGACACTAAATTTATGTCTTGAATTTTAATTTTTGACTCTTTTAAGGCTCGTTTCAAAATTTTTGGCCCATTTTCAATATGATATTGCGCCGCTTCTCTAGGGCGAATTCCCATACCAAAGGGTGGTTTATAAAATACTCTCTTGTTGGCTAGTATTTGTCCTTTATCCGATATAATACCAACACCGAATGTGTGTGCTGTGCTCTCTATGCCTAGGCTAATCATACATTAACGCCCATAAATTTCCTCGAGAAACCTGTTTGATATTTTAACCTTTTTGATAAGTTCTTCTATAGGGATGTCTTTTATTTCCTCCTTGAGCCTCACAAGTGTTAAAGGCAATCTAAAACTCTCAAAATCACTTCCCCTTTTCACGTCTAAAATCGGTTCTAGTTTATTAATTGCCCTGGAAACGGCCATCGGATTGATTTTAACTATTCTTGCGATTTCTCTTATACTCAATCTAACATTTTGTGTTTTGGATAATTCTTTTAAGACATTTAATACCATTAAATTATATTTAATTTGTTTTGGTGACGATTTTTTCTTTTTCATAAACTCTCACTCTTTCTATACGTACAACTGTAACAAATTATACTTTCTAAACTTAAATATGGCATTCAAGATATTTTTTCGACAAAACATTTGTATTGTTATACTACAAAATTTTAAGCGAGATCAATGAAAGATGAGATTATTAAAAAGGTATTTGACAATTATGGATTTAATTCACTGAACCCAATGCAAAAATTGGCCATAAGCAGTGGTTTATTGGATCATAAGAGTTTAGTAATTTCGGCCCCCACGGCTTCCGGTAAGACGCTCTTATGTGAGATGGCTGCTTTAAACACATATTTCAACAAAAAGGGTAAGATGGTCTATATAGCACCACTCGTGGCTTTGGTCTCCGAAAAATATTATTCATTCAAACAGAACTACTCAAAGTACGGCATAAAAATTGCCATGTCTGTTGGTGATTTAGATTCTTCTGACCCGTGGTTGACGGATTATGATTGGATACTAACTTCTAATGAAAAAATGGATAGTTTAATTAGACATGAAGCCAATTGGATTAGAGACATAGATTTGATAGTCGTAGATGAGGTTCATTTACTTCACGATACTTCACGTGGTCCTACACTTGAAGTAACTTTGACGAGACTACATGAAATGATACCTCATGCACAAATTCTTGCACTATCGGCAACTATCAAAAATGCGAAAGAACTGGCTGAGTGGTTGGGTGCAGAAGTTGTCATATCCGATTACAGGCCTGTGGAATTACATGAGGGTATTTATCTTAATTCAAAGTTGCATTTCTACAAAAAAAATGGTTATGATTTAAATGAACATTTAGAACCAGAATCTGCTATTTTTGATAACACCAAAAAAATGAAAAAACAAGCCCTATATTTTGTTTCTACAAGAAAAAATGCAGAATCTCTAGCCGAAAAACTGGGCGAGTTTAATAAGAATTATTTGTCGTTTGAAGAAAAAAGTAGACTTATTAAACTGTCAGAAGATATTTTGAACATTCTTGAAATTCCAACACGGCAATGCAAGAGATTGTCTAACTGCATAAGGAACGGAACTTCTTTCCATCATGCTGGCTTATTGTACAATCAAAAAAAATTAATTGAAGACAATTTCAAAAGCGGCGTTCTCAATGCAATAGTTGCAACTCCTACACTTGCTTACGGGGTTAATTTACCAGCATTTCGTGTGATAGTTCGTGATGCGAAACGATATTATACTGGGTATGGCTCCAGTTTTATTCCTACTCTGGAGTACAAACAGTTTTGCGGTAGATGTGGGCGACCACAGTATGATGAATGGGGTGAATCGATTTTAATTGCGAAATCTGAGGATGAAGCACGAGAGTTTACTGATAGATACATTCTTGGTGAAACAGAAGACATATATTCCAAGCTTGCCTTAGAACCCGTTTTAAGGATGCACACACTTGCTTTAATAGCATCAGGTTTTGTAAACAAAAAAGAGTCTTTAATGAATTTTTTTGAGAAGACATTCTATGCGCATCAATACGGTGATATAACTACGATAGATGATAAAATAGACAAAATCTTACAACTTTTACTTGATTTTAAGTTTTTGTATGAAGAAGAAGGCAAAATAATTCCGACTATAATAGGTAAAAGAGTATCCGAACTCTATATAGATCCATTAACAGCCAATTATTTCATTAAATGCCTGGGCAGAGCGATGAAAATAAAATCTCAAGACTTTAGTTATCTGCATATGATTGCTAACACATTGGAGATGAAGCCTCCGTTATCTGTTGGCAATAAAGAATTTGAAGAGATAAATGATGCCATTGCTAGAACCAGATTCTTGCAGAAAGTTCCTAAGGACTGGGAATTGAATTTTGATGAGTTTTTGAAGAGTGTTAAGACTGCTATGATGCTTGAAGGTTGGACTAATGAAATGACAGAAGACCAGATATTATCTAGGTTTAGAGTCACGCCTGGGGAATTAAGAACGAGGTTAACTAATGCTGATTGGTTGCTTTACGCTGCGCAAGAACTAGCTTTACTTTTAAAATTCAAGAAATTATTGATCGAGATAAGAAAAGTTAGAGTGAGAGTGAAATATGGGGTTAAAGAAGAATTGATACCTTTAGTTAGATTAGAGCAAATTGGGAGAGTACGTGGAAGAAAAATGTATAACAGCGGATTAAAGAGCATTTTAGATTTGAGAAAAACACCTTTGTCAAACCTTGAAAGAATAGTGGGTTCCAAGGTTGCAGTGATAATCAAGAAACAATTAGGAGATAAGGCAGAAGAAATAAAAGAAGAGAAACAGGAAAATTTATCCGGTTTTGAGGGGGAAGTAGTATAACTTGGTTAGTATCCAGGCTTCGGGCCTTTGAGAAAAAGCCTGTGATTCGGGTTCAAATCCCGGCTTCCCCAATATTTATTCATTTGATTTCTGAAATTATCCCCTTGATTTCTTTTTGGTAATTTTCATATGCTCTATAGACCAAGAACCCACTAACAATTCCTATAATGGAACCAGCAATCACATCTAGCGGTTCATGCACACCAAGCATTACTCTGGAAACGGATACAAGTAAACCGAAGAACATTGATAAAACAGTCAATTTTCTGTTTTTATAATGGAGCGAAAGGGTGGTCATTGCGGCAAAAATAACCGTGGCATGTCCGCTTGGGAAAGAATAACTTATTGGACATGCGTCCACGCCAAAACAAGGTCTTGGAGTTTTTAGAAAATTTTTTAAACCAAATGTTATTGAATAACTTATTATAACAGCTGGTAAAACTAAAAAAACGAACCAAACTATATTTTTACGTGTTTTTTTTGGAACAGCAAAAAGAAACAGTAAAGACGTTAAAGCTGCACCTACCCAGAATTGCACGTCTCCGAATATTGAAATAAATTCCCAAAAATTCATAATAATAATTACAACTTCCTATTTACTTATTTTATTAACCCCTCTGCATTTTTTTTTGAAAATGTAAAAAGAACTCATCAAAAACCCTAACATTACGGTAATTGCAAATATTACTGGTGCATACCAAATTGTTGGAACCAAAAATACTGCGTCAATTGTTAATAAAGAAGGTGGCCAATGTATTAAAAAATAAAGACATATGTAGTAAAAAATATCCCAAATTGCAAAAACCCATAAGAAGACAGCCAAACGCTCCCACCAAGTCTTTCCTATCAATATAGCAAAACTAGACAGCATTATAATGGTTGATATTTCCCTTGACTGTTCAATTAAAAATATTTCATGTGGAAATCTTGGTATCAAGGGAAGTACGAGAAACTCCTTTATTGCAGGAATCATTCTCAGATAAATAACAACTACAGCTTCGAAGAACCCCATCGCTATACCAAAAATTGATACCAAAAGTAAATTCAGATAGAGTTCGTATTTTTTTTCTGCCAATTTCATGCTGCTCTTAGAATCTTTTTAAATTTAATTATTAAAAATTTAGCTCGAAATGTTATTTAGTTAATTTTTCTGGCAAAAGTCAAAAACCCTGTATGTAAAATACCAAAAGGTTCGGGTAATGTATGCCTTCCAACTCTCCATTCCCTTACGATATTTTCAACAGTTTTTATTTGAACAAAGTCCAACTTTTCAATTTCTTCTCTTACAGCTTCTACTTGCTCGATGTATGGGGAATATATGACCAACCAACCACCGGGTTTCAAAATATGAAACACATTCTCAACCATTTTTTCTGCATCTTTCATATCTAGAGTAATCAAATCGACATTTTTTTCTTCAATACCTTCAAAAACATCTTTTTCTTTCACTACTATATTTTTTAATTCGGATAATTTCACATTCTTTTTAACAACTTCTGTAAAATCAGGTCTTTTTTCGTAAGTTACTACCTTTCCTTTATTACAATAATATGCCAGAAAAATGCATAAAAACCCAGAACCCGAGCCTGCATCAACTATTGAACTCTCTGGTGATATACCAGTATAACCCAGTATTAATGAGGCATCTTTCGACATTATGATTTGTGGCATTCTTTTTAATTTTTTTATTATATCTAGTAGGTTTTTTTTCATCCTTTTCACATTTTATTTACATGTTTCTCAAAATCTTTATACGTTCTTCGGGTGGCGGGTGAGTTGCATATAAGGAGTCTAGAGGGCTTTTATTGGGATCTGCGAAGAATAAGTGTGAAACAGCCTCACTGACCTTCATCTTCCCTTGATTTATTTTCATAATTTTTTCTAGAGCCGAAGCTAAACCCTCAGGATAGCGTGTTAATTCAACTGATTTCGCATCGGCCAAAAATTCACGTTTTCTTGATACGGCAAATTGAACTATTCTAACAAGTATCGGAGCAAATATTGCTAAAACAAAACCTAACAGTATCAATATACCTAATTTATTTCTTTCATCCCTGTCTCTACCACCGCCGTACCAAAAACTTCTAATTAATAAATCACTCAATATAGCAACCAATCCAACTAACACGGCAACAAAAGTTGCAAACCTTATATCATAATTTTTTATATGTGACATCTCGTGCCCTATTACACCTTCAATTTCGTCTCTTTTGAGGTTTTTTAATAAACCAGATGTTACGGCTATTGAACTACCCTTCGGATTTTTGCCAGTTGCAAACGCATTTATTTCATCACTTTCTATCACATATAATTTTGGTTTCGGGATCCCAGCGGCAATACTAAGACCATCAACAACAGTTATTAGATGTATATATTTTCTATCATCATCCTCAATAGGTTTGGCCTTTGTTGCCGCTAAAACAACTTTATCTCCGTAATTATAGGTACCATATATGTATAGAATCATGATTAATGTCCCGAAAATAAGAAAAACAATAGACGCTCCTGGTGCAAGTATTTGACTAATTACATAAACCAAACCGAGCAAAATAAAAAAAACTGCGCTTCCAAGTACTAAAGAGTCTCTCTTATTTTTCGATATTTGATCGTAAAAGTTAGCTTTCTCCATCTAGAATTCCACTTTTACCGGCTTTCTTTCCCCTTCTGTTATCTCAAAGAAATCCCTTACTTTGGTCTTTCCTGTGAAACCTGCGAACCATCCCCCCGGGATAGTCGTTATAGTATTGTTGAAATTTAGTACAGAATCATTGTAGAACTGTCTTGCATACGCAATCTTACTTTCTATACCTTCCACTTGTTCCTGCAGTAACTTAAAATTCTCACTTGCTTTCAAGTTCGGATAATTTTCTGCTATCGCAAAAATTGTTTTCAAAGCTTTAGTTAATTCGCCTTCTGCTCTTGCTTTGGTCTTAATATCCGTCGCATTTAACATATTTTCTCTTGCCTGAGTTACCATTTTAATCGCGTCCTTTTCATGCTTCATATACCCTTTAACTGTTTCTACTAAGTTTGGCACTAAGTCAGCTCTCTTCTTTAATTGCACATCTATCTGCGACCACGCATTATCAATTCTGTTCGACAATACGATTATCCTATTGACATAGGATATGCATATACCAATACCTATCAATACCACTATTCCTAAAATCAAAGGCCAAATTACCAACAAATCACCCCAACTATTTTATTAATCTTAGGCTTTAAAAGTTTTTTAAATACTTTTGTTTTCAAAAAACTCAATTTTCTGAACGAGTTATTTAAAAAATTATTTTGTTTCATCGAAAATGGTTTATAAATTAAATTTGAAGTAAAATTTAGAGTGCGTGCCCGATGAGGGATTTTAAGCGACCCCTAAATGGGGTCAAGGCACTCTTTTTTAAATTTCTTCTCCTAATGACATAGCAAAATTTGCCCTTTATTTTTAATCACCCAAAATTATTTCAAACATTAAACTAAAAATATTATGGAATTTAATGTCTTGGGAAAGAAGTATAATCACATCAAAAACTAAAAAAGACATATTAAAAGTATTATCAGATCTCAGAATAAATGATTATTCTCTGAGAGCTGTTAAAGGGAAAAAAATTAAGATTAATTTAAACGTTAATCTAGAAACCTGCAGGAAAATCATCAACTATTTAGAAGAATGATCCTTCTTCCTTACCAACCTTAGTATGACTATTATAAATAATATGTAAGATATTCCGGTCAGGAAGGCCAATAAATTAAATTTAAAAGCTATATCAGATATATTCTCAACACCGAGAAATACAGCAAACCATACGCTCAAAATAAGAATTGAAATGCCTATCATTCCTAAAATTATTAGCATCATCTCAAGGAAGCTGGGTTTCATAGAGTAATGTAGTGGTTTTTATTATTTATTATTGATTATTCGCCAATAAACCAACATAAGAAATTGATTCACTCCCCTTAGAATTATTTTTTCCATTTAAGTAATCTACTTATCTCAAACTTACCTTTCTTACTCTTCTTCAATTCTTCTCTACAATTCTTACAAAGAGGGGCCCTAAAACCCAACCAAGTCACTCTAATTAATCTGCCCACTTTATTAATGGGCTTCCCACACTTAGAACATTTTTTTTGCATCAATTATTTTATTGCATTACGTTAAAAAATACTTAACTCTCTCATCCCTGTATTTATAAATTTAAAACGAGAATGAATATTGGAATGAAAATCTACATAGTGAACAGTTTAATCGGCGTTTTTGCTCTGGATGAAAAAGGAGAACTGATAGACAAGAATCTATTCCAAAATGATGCAAAAACAATAGCACAAAAAATCCTAGAGACTAAATTAACTCAGGATGAAAAGGAACTGTTGGAACGGCTAAAAAAGAGAGGTTATTCGGAGTTTGTATCGTCTAAGTCAATAGAACCATACGAATTTGAACAAGAAAACATAGGAGAAAAAAATTTCAGACAAAAATTTCGTTTTATAACAAAACAATTGAAAATTTCTGATACAGAGCTCAACCGATTACTAACAAAAATTGGTATAGAGCTTACAAAAATAAACATAAAAAGAGTAACAAAGAAAGATAGCATCGTTATCCAGACCATAAGTGCTATAGACGAGATTGATAAATCGCTCAATATATTTGCTGAAAGGTTAAGGGAATGGTACAGCCTTCATTTTCCCGAAATGAACAGAACAATAGAAAGACACGAAAAATACGCAAACATAGTTTCGGAGCATGGTTTAAGAAACAATATAGAAGAAAAAGACCTCCAGGATTTAATAAAAACGAGTATGGGAATGGAGTTATCGGAAACAGACGAGAAGATTTTAAAAGAATACGCAACCGCAATATGCGAATTGTACAAATTAAGAGAACGATTGGAAAAATACGTGGATTATGTTATGAAAGAAATTGCACCAAATACGAGGGAACTTGCAGGTTCCGTTATAGGTGCGAGACTTATAGCTTTAGCTGGTGGTTTAGACAACATTGCGAAAAAACCTTCATCCACGATCCAATTGTTAGGAGCAGAAAAAGCATTATTTAGATACTTACGTGGCAGGGGTCGTTCTCCTAAATATGGCCTACTCTTTACGCATCCCATGGTTCAAAATGCTCCACAAGACAAGCGAGGTAAAATTGCGAGAGTACTTGCATCAAAATTAAACATAGCAGTAAAGTTAGATTATTTCGGAAAAGAAGGCGAATCCAAAGATTTGAAAGAAGATTTGGAAAAGAGAATTAAAAGTATTATGGTGGGTAAAGATGCCAGACGTTAAACAGTGCCAGAATTTTGAAAATGTTTACTGGTTTAACAACAGAATGTACACTAAAAATCTTGTTCCAGGTAGACAAGTATACGGGGAAAGATTGATTAAAAATGATAAGGGCGAATTCAGGGAATGGGATATATTCAGGAGTAAACCAGCAGCTGCAATCTCTAAAGGTTTACATCATTTTCCGATAAAAGAGGGAATGAAGGTTCTCTACCTAGGAATAGCTTCAGGAACCACGGCATCTCATTTTTCAGACATAATCGGGAAAGAAGGAATAATTTATGGGATAGAAATTTCTGAAAGAGTTTTGAGAGAAATAATTCCAATGGCAGAGGATAGATGTAATATAGTTCCTTTACTTGCTGATGGTAGAAAGCCAGAAGAATACTCTTGGGTAGAACAAGTGGATTTAATTTATGCTGATGTTGCCGCTAAAGAGCAATCTGAAATATTAATCAGAAATGCGAAACTTTTCCTTAAACATGATGGGTTTGGAATGATTGCTATTAAAGCAAGAAGTATAGATGTGACAAAACAACCCAAGGTCGTTTTTAAAGAACAAAGAAACATTTTGGAAAATTTTTTCAATGTTACAGACTCTGTAACTTTAGATCCGTTTGAAAGAGATCATTGTTTTTTTGTTTTAAAAAGAAAATAATCAACAGGTTTTAATGAACCAATAATCAAACCACTTTTTATTGAATTAATTCTCCACTTCAGAATACACCTATCTTTGATTAAATCGATTTCAAACTTTTTCAGAACCTCCATAAAACTACCCTTAGTGCGCCGCGCCATGTTTTAAAAATTGGACATTAAATTCAGATAATTTCTTAACACTCTTCAAATTATTCATCTTATCTAATAGAAAACTTTCTTGACAACTCTTGCAGAATATCCTCCACTCCCCGAAACCATCCAAAAATCTTATTATTCTAGGTGAGTTGCATTTTATGCACGACATAATACCATTACTAAACAATAATCATAATGAACTATAGTTGCTTTCGGAAGAGTGGTGTTGCGATGAAATAACCAAAATGAATCTAAGAAGTCCCAATATGCTCCAAAAACCCTCTTTCGAATTCCGGGACATCTTCTAAATCCAGGATAACACCCACCGCAGATTTATGGCCACCGCCTTTTAAACCTGGAATTTTCTTTTTCAAGTCATTAATGATAGAGACTAAATTCTCATTCCTGAATTTCTGTTCTAACCTAATACTAATTTTTATCTTTCCTTCTCCGTAACCCTTGTTTATCACGTATGCAATCCAGTCTGGATATTTCTGTCTTATTTTGTCAGAAATGAAAGACGTCAATCCTCTTATTCTCATTCTGCCTTGTTCGTAAACAATTACTTTTTGTTCTTTGTAAAATCTACCATTCCTCTCGACGTCCATCAAGCAGTTTTGTGTTTCGTAAATTAACTTCTCGTAAAATTTTCTAAGGGCCAACGAGTGTTGTGTCAAACCATTCACCAGTTTGTCAGGTCTATCTTTACATTCTATTAATGCCATGACAGCTGTTTTTGCGCCTTCATTCCCTCTTATCATTCTCCCAGACCTTACCATATCCCACAACTCACCAAAGAAAGATTTTTCGACATTTTCTTGATTGATTTCATCTATCTTCAAAAGTTCAGGATTTTCCTTCTTTACTCCTTCAAAAACATCTTTGCACACGTCAACACGATGGTCTTCGGTAATCCCAATAGCGGCCACCCATGCAACTTTTTCTGAGGGCAAGAAATCTCTCAAAATTCTGTAAGCCATGTATGAAGTTGGTGTCACATTTTCATCTCTTTTCTCGAAAGACCTGGGATTCAGGTATGGCATATCTTCCCTACTTTCTATTCCAGAAAAAATGTGATGGTCAAGTACAAACCCCTTGAATAAACTAAGTAATTTTGGATCAACAGTTACGTCAAAAACAAAAACGTAATCCGGGTTTATCTTTTTCATTCTGTAGAATAATTTGCTGTTCACGTTCTCTAAACCAGTCACAGGGAACAATAAAGGATAATCACCAATCAGATTATTGATCAACATCGAAAATAGTGCGGCAGAACAACAACCATCAGTATCATCATGATGTATTACACATATCTTTTCCGTATTTTTTATCCCTTTAATTATAACTTCGGCACGATTCAACAAATCATTAAGATTTTCCAGTTTCTTCACCTAATTTTTTTAAATCACCACCTGTAAGAAGTATTATTTGTTGGTCAATTTTTTTCTTACCACGATGATAGTATTCGATAATCGAGACCATAGAATCTAAATGATGAAAAATCACGGCTTCAAACGATCTTGGCGGAGTCGGTCCACCTTCACCGATATGTGAAGCAACTATATGAATAACTTCTTCGGGGAAATCTCTTTCATATAATTCTGCTACTGCGAGCGTGCTGTGATCGAGCATTATACCAGTTGGTCCCAAATCACCATCCTTATCTCTTTTGTATTCGAAGACCTTCATTAAATCATGGAGAATCGAGGCAGCAATCAAAGCATCTTTGTTAACTTCTAGTCCATATTCCCTCTCGAAAATTTCTGCAGTTTTTATACACAATTCTGTTAACGCTACTGTGTGATTGATTATATCCCTTTCTATTGGACCTAAACCAGAAGTTGGTATAACAAACATACTTCCGGCCTTTTCGATATTTTCTTTTGGGTATTTTTTAAAATGTTTGCTGGATAGTCTTAAGTCTTTCAAAAAACTTTCGACTTGGTTTCTCAAACCCCTGTCTCCTATTTTTTCAGTTAATTTAAACAGTCTCTTCATTCTATCTAACCGAATAAACTCGCTAATCCAGAAGCTGCCTCTTCAGCTTTCTTTTCTTCATCTTCAGGTTTTTTCTCTTCTTTCTTTTCAATTTTCTCTTCCTTTGACGCTGTCGTCGCTGCTATTGGTGCAACTGGCATTGCTGCCTGTTTTATTACTTCATTTATGTTGACCTCTTCTAATGCGCTGACTAAAGCTTTAACTTTTGCTTCATCAACTTTTGTCCCTGTACTCTCTAAAACTTTCTTTACGTTCTCTTCCGTAATTTTTTGTCCAACTGAATTCAATAACATAGCGCTGTATACGTACTCCAAACAATTCACCTCCTAAATTTTTAAGACATTTTTTAAGTTTTGGGCCTGTGCCTCAGCCTTTTTGACAAGATCATCAAGAATTCCTCTATCCAATATGTTTGCGTTGATACCAAGATTCTTGCATTCAACATATGCCTTTTGTATTAAGATCCTAATGGACTCTCTGTTTGTATACCCAATATTGACACACAGATTAAGAGCGTAGATATAAGAGTCTCTTATTTTATTCAAGTAATCTTCTTCATCAACATCGAGGACTTTCTGATTAAAAATTATTTCGTTTTCCCATACACCCAAAAGGTTGATACCTATCATCATGGGTTGTATATCCAATTTTTTCAATACGTTTGCGATTAAGGAGGAAATGACCTCGCCCTTTTTTGCTACAACAGTGTCTTCTCTTACGTGTATTCTTCCTTCTTTAATCATTGCTGGTATTTTAATCCTTTGCAGTTCACCTATTGCCGGTCCAGCCAAAAGAGATGTAGGGCCAGAACGAATCACTATATCTTCTTGAGTCACATCGTTTGGTTTTGCGTAAGTTTTAGATTTGTTTTTTTTCAGCATTTTGAACAATTTGAATGGGTTCATTTCAGTGAATATTAAAGCAGGTTCTTTTGGTGCGAATTCTTCTAACTTTTCTATACCTTTTTTACTTCCCACCTCTTTCAACACACGAGAAATCAAACTTTTTTTATACATTTTTATTAGAACATTCCCCCTCAAGGATTTTCTGATAGATTGTAATTGAGGGGAAGGCATTTTATACAAATCCAATATTCCAACTACTGGATATTTTTCTATTATAATCTTTATTTTTTCGATTTCACGCTTTTTACTCTCGCTAACCATTTTGCCATGCCTCAATTTTTACGGGTTTACCCATAGTCAATTTCAAGTAAACATCCTTAATGTTATTCTTCCCCTCAGGGAGCCTTTTTTCTAAAAACGTTAAAAATGTTCTGACATTTTCTTCCACATGTTTCGCATCCATACTTTCAGAACCAACGATCGTATGTATTATAGGTTGTTTATCGACAAAAATTCTAATACCATTTTTAGAATCGCTTATCACCCTTCCTATATCACCAATCAAAGGCTTTGGCATCAATCCCCTCGGGGCAAGATATTTACCTAAATACTTTCCTACTATTGGCATCAGTTTCGGTTCGGCCAAGAAGAATTTCGTATTTTCGATTATTTTTTTCAAATCTTTTTTATTTTTAGCCAACTCTTCTATTTCTGTACTTTTTACAAGCTTACAACCCTCAATTTTTTGCCCGCCATCAGAAAACAAAGTAATTAAAGAATCTTTACCAGTGCCCTTTGGCAGAGGGAAAACTTCATCGATCTTATTTTCAGCTTTTTTTAAGTCTAATTCCTTCAAATTTACGATTAAATCGTATCTCTGTAGAAAGTTTCTCTTTTTCGACTTTTCTTTTATTTCTTTTATTTTTTCAAGGATTGCCATACTCACCCTCCTGCTATCCGCAGTATTATCGGGATAAACTATGTTGTAGTTTAACACTTAAAAACTTTATGTTTTTCGTTTTTTTGCAGAAAAAATGGTCTAATCCCGCTTTAAACCATGGTTAAGAATTTATATATCTCAAAAAAACGAATTACAATTAGTGATATTTTGAAGGGATTATCACCGATACTAGCAACTATAATGTTAATAGCGCTCACCCTCGTAGTGATAGGTTTAGTTGGAACTTGGTTCACAAGCATGACTAAACAACAGACAGAAATCATAGAAACTGGGGCGATGAAACAAATCAATTGTACAAGTGCTCTTTTTGATATCGTTGATGTTATTTGTTCTAATTCATCTCAGCAACTTAAGATTGCGATCAATAACATTGGTCAAACAGATTTATATGGTTTTTCAGCTTTTGTCAAAGTAAACAATACATTTTACCAAAATAGTACTGGTGGGCCCAATTCCACTAGTCCACTTGGCCCCGGAAAACAAACCACTTTGGTCTACGGATGTGGGTCTGAATATTGCTCAGGTGGGGCTAAGGTTGGAAAAATAAGATTAAGTCCTAGTAATTGTCCACAAGTCTATATAGAAGAGGATTTTGATGTAACTTGTGGCTAATCATTTCTTGACATCTTTACTTAACTTTATTACACTCTCTCCGAGCAGTTTGTACTTTCTGTTCAGTTCATTGTCTACGTCCAAAACCTTTCTAACAACTTCCCTGTATTTTTTTTCCTGTTCTGACTTATAATTCTCAAAATCGTTTAATTGTCTTTCAAGACTCAAAACTTTGAAGTTGCATTCTTCCTGAGTCTTTTCCATTTTTTTAATTTCTTCCTCTAAAGGTTCGAAATCAATGTTTTTTATCATAACTTTCAATCTGTGTAGATGTCTTCTATTCCAAGTCTGGTGAAACATGGTGATGCCTATCAGCAAAAAAAATAATACAAACAGTATAAGCTCGTAGGTCTTATAGTTAGGAAAAGTCAACACCAAAAAAATTATTACAAGCATCCAAATAAACCAAAAAATTGCTTCTAAAACCCTCATACAATCGTTACTTAAATGGTACAATAAAAGTTAAGTATTTAATTCATTCTCCATAGAATTTTTATGCTTTGTTATTATGCTAATCTAAGTCAATTCATTCTCGATTTTATCGTCGTACAAACCGGCATCTATATCTTTGATAACGTCTTTTGGTGATTTTCCCTCGACAGTAATGGGCATACTGACACAAGAAGCAACAACCTCTTTCAAAGCCTTCTTCTTATTTTTCGCCAGTAAACTATCCCTTTTCATCTTGGTTATTTTTATACACTGATCTATTGTGAGGTTTCCGACAATAATTCTTACTTTAGGCTTTATTTCTTCTTCCTTCTTTTCTGTTTCTGCTGGTACCTTTCCTTCAGAAGTTTCTTTTTTACCCTTTTCATCTAAAGGTTTTTCTTCACCTTTTCCTTCAGGTTTTTCACTTGCCGATTTGCCTGCCGGCGTCTCTTCCTTCTTTTCCTCTTCAGCTGCTATTTTTTTAAGCCCTAATTCTTTCCTTATTAAAGAAGATATAGGAGGAGTGCCGATTTCTATACTGTATTCTTTTGTCTCATCATCTATGATAATCTTCACGGGGACCTTCATATCTTCATAACTTTTCGTTTTCTCATTTATATCCTGGACAATCTTACCAACGTTTACTTTAAACTGTGCGAGTGATGGTCCTAGAGGGGGGGCTGGAGTTGCCTTGCCACCATCGACTAAAGTTTCAACAGTTTTTTGAGTCATTTACTCCCCCTTTTTTATAACCTTAACTAATCCAGCATTAACCGTAACAGGAATAGGGACCGAGACTTCTATTAGTTCTATGGTTACCTCTCCCTTCGTGCTATCGAATCTAGTTGCCCTGCCTTTTTCGCCCTTAAATGGCCCGCCGATAACTTCCACGATATCGCCTTCTTTTATCTTTATCTCGACTTTCTTCGGTTCCAAGAACCTTTTAATGTCTGGCACGGTTACTTCTTGTCTTAAAACGCCCCTCGCATGTGGAATTTCTTTTATCATGCTTTCAACGTCCTTTAATTCCCCCTCAACAAAAATGTAACCCTTGATTTCTTCGGGATGAACTAAAGCTTTTATTAGCAAACCCTGAACTTTGGCCTTTCCTGCCATAGATTCGAGTACCACGTTTTCTCTTCCTATGATGGTCTTTACTGCGTATATGATTTTAACCACCGATTAAGATTGTTATCAAGACTGAAACTAGATAGAATATGAAACCTACAACCCCGATTAATAAAAACCCTATGCCACATACCCTTGCAGTATCCTTTAACTCCTCCTTATCGGGCTTTCTAGCAATGATTAAAATTCTCTTGTATTTCGTTAAGGTTTCCCTGATGTTTATTTTCATTTTCCCACTCTTAGAATATGTTTTTTAGACTAAATATAAATTTAATAAAATTTAAAAAGGAAACTACACGAATTCCACTCCAAGTTCCTGCTCGATTACTTTCTTCTTTGGTTTGAAAAATTTCTCTGTTATAGTCTCTTCCTCATCCTTCACCCCAGTTACTATTATCAATGTCCTTACTACATCATGTAATTCCTGTGCAACTTGAGCCCCCCAAATAATTTTTGCGTCAGGGGATAACCTGCTTGAAACTGCTTCAACGATCTCTTGAGCTTCCTTAATTGTTATATCTGGCCCTCCGCTTACATTTATCAAAGCACCCGTAGCCCCGTCTATATCCAATGATAAAAGTGGATTAGTTAGAGCCTTTTCTACAGCTTCCATAGCCCTATTCTCTGTGTCAGATTCACCCATACCTATCATTGCTAATCCGCCGTTAGTCATGACCGACCTGATATCTGCGAGGTCTAGGTTGATTAATCCAGGCTTAGTTATCAGCTCTGTTATTCCCTTAACGGAATTAACTAAGATCTCATCCGCTACTTTGAAAGCTGTTGCTAAACTCACATCAGGTACTATTTCTAACAATTTATCATTCGGTATGGTTATGACTGTGTCAACAACTTTCCTTAAATTTTCCAAACCTTCTTTTGCATTCCTCATCCTGACTTGCCCTTCCATCGAAAACGGTAAAGTGCAAACAGCGATCGTTATTGCGCCAAGTTTCTTTGCCGTTTCTGCAATAACTGGACAAGAACCAGTTCCTGTTCCACCACCAAGACCACAAGTGACAAAGATTAAGTCAGCTCCTTCTAAAACTTTTTTGATGTCATCTTTACTTTCCTTTGCTGCCTCTTCTCCAACTTTTGGGTCCCCACCTGCTCCTAGACCACCAGTAATTTCCTTGCCTATTAAAACTTTCACATCTGCGTCAGAGTACAGTAAATCCTGTGCATCAGTGTTCATAGCAATAGTTTCTGCACCAACTATACCAATTTCCGCTAATCTAGTTATAGTGTTGTTCCCTGCACCACCACTACCAACAACTTTTATGTTCGCTTTCTTCGATTCTAGAATTTTTTCCAATTCACTGTCAATTTCAAGAACTCTCTTCCTCTCCCTTTTGCCAATCTGTACAGCCATTATCCTACCCCCGTTTGATAAATCAGTTATTAAAGCTCAAATATTTTAATCTAAGGACAGTTAAACTTAAATCCTTATTGTGTAAACTCATCGATAAAGCGGGTTTTCTTTATATTTTCGATCCATTTCATTATCATGTCAGAAATAGTTTTTTTTATCATCCTTGGAACATCTTCGTTCTTGATTTTTATTTCTACGAGTTCGTTCTGGATTGAAACCTCTGCATCTTTTATGTCTTTCAAGTAATTTTCCATAATCGCTTTTATTTTTTCAACAGGATCATTAACTTGCTCTTTTATCTCAACATCATATTCCAGTTCTTTTCCGGCGAGAGGATGGTTGAAATCAACTCTGACCCTACCACCAGAAACAGATAGAACTCTTCCTCTAAGTCTATTAATATTGACTAACATACCGGGATAAGGCGTCATGTCCTGTTTCTTGAATTCCGCTATCGGGACGAGCTTGATGAACTCTGTTTTTCTCTCACCGAAGGCGTCTTCAGGGTTTACCTTTATTTTTTTCTTATCACCAATTTTCATTTCCTTCAATGCATTCTCTAAACCTTTAACAACCAGATTCGCCCCTATAATTATAGGAAAAGAACCGTATTTGACTTCTGGTGTGAATACGCCTTCCTGTTTTGCATAATCTTCTTTGGTTAGATCAAAGATTTCTCCAGACCCTGCTATTCTTCCCACGTAATCAATTTTTACAAAGTCGCCTTCTTTCATGAGACCACAGATAAAAACTTTTGATTTAATGAATTTAAACAGTTTTCATTAAAAATTTAACTGTTACCACCATCAAGTATTTATCCTTTAATTAAAGTAAAATTGCTAGGTGATATAGTGCTGTTTGGAGAAGAAGAAGATTGGAAAGAACTTCTCTCAGGAAAGGCTCAAGTAGAACTCGCAGAATTGATTGAGAAGGCAAAACAACACAGAAGTGCATACATGCAAGCGGACGATGTTAAAGTAGCTCAATTATGGGCAGCATTGACCGAGGTTTCACTACAGTTAAAGAGAGTTGAAGACAAATTGAACAAGATGAGTTTCTTGGCAGACGGTCTAAGACAACTCGGGGAGACAGCCAAGAAAGATGCTATAAGAGATAGAGTTACAGAATTGTTCAGACCTAAGACAAGTATGGAAAAAGAACAAGTAGAGAAGATCGTTGAAACTTTGATGGAATTCTAGATTTTATTCGTGTCGACCAAAGAATGAGACGCGAAAATATTCGTTATTAGAGTGTATTATTTTTCTTGGCAGTCCTTACACTTCCCAGTTTTTGGATCTAAACAGTTTATGCAGACTCTTTTCCGCAATAGACACAGATCATCAATGCTCTGCTGATGTTATGGCAAATAACACAACTTCCTGCTAATGGCATGATTATCCTATTTAATATTCAATTTTCACTTCTTATTTATGCTGAAACAGGTTAAAAAATTACTCCAAGAGAATTTCAAGGACAGACTCTCTGAGAAGGAATTATCTGTTTTACCTTCCAGTTATCAGAAGATTGGGGATATTATAATTCTGAATCTGAAAGAAGAACTCTGGAAATACGATAAAGAGATAGGTCGATTCTTATTGAAGAAAATTCCTGATACAAGAACAGTATGTAGAAGGGCCGGTTCCATAATAACCGAGAAGAGGAAACCACAAATAAGAGTTATAGCAGGCGACAAAAATATAGAAACTGTTCAAAAAGAACATGGAATTCTTTATAAATTAGACGTGAATGAGATAATGTTCGCAAAAGGGAATTTGAATGAGAGAAATAGAATTGCAAAGTTGGTTACAAAAAATGAAACTGTGGTTGATATGTTTGCTGGTATAGGTTACTTCTCTCTTGGAATAGCGAAATTATCAAAGCCAAATAAAGTTTATGCATTTGAGATTAATCCGGTTGCCTACGATTATCTGAAAGAGAATATCAAACTGAATAAAGTTGAAGATAAAATTATTCCCATTCTCGGGGATTGTGTTGTCGAAATACCTAAACTTGGAAGAATAGCAGATAGGACTATCATGGGTTTGTTGCCTTCTTGCAAAGAATATTTGATAGATGCGATGAAAGTCATTAAACCAAACGGAACAATTCATTACCATGGTAATGCAAAAAACTGGAATGAATTATTTGATGATGTGAAGACTGCTGCTGCGATTGAAGGATTCAAAGTAGAATTGATTGACAAAGTTAAAGTAAAATCTTATGCACCAAAAATCTATCATTGGGTTTTAGACTGTAGAATTTTTTGATTTACATTAAATCTTAAATTATTAATATTACGGTAAAAATTCCTTCTTCTCAATCTTCGTCGGCAGATAAACCTCAGTCATGAACTTCAAACCACGACCAGAAAGAGCTTCCAACTCGGCCTTTACTCTTCTCTCGACCATCAATTTCAACTCCTTTTGCCATGCCGGATGTTTAAACCAGTCATACTTTAACATCTCATGCGCCCTTTTAATGTCGACATCCTTTGCCTTGATAGTGAAACCCTGTAACTTGAACTCCTCTATGTCGCTTATAGTCAAACCGATGAATTTTGCAGTAGGACAACCAAGCCTTTCGGAAATATGAGCGAGTGAAATACTACCATATTTTATCACAGAATAAATATACCACCCATAAGAGTCAGCGTCCGTGAAGACATATACAGGTAACTTATAATCAGTCGACAGCCTCTGTATCAACCTTCTCGGTCCTCTTGCAGCTTGACCTTGCGTTGTTACGAGGATACAATTCTGTTTTTGCCAGAACCTATCTTCATGCAATCTTTCAAAAGCAGCGTTCTTTTCCACAACCAGAATATAATCAGCATCAACACTCTTTAAAGTCACTTCTTCGACATTACTAGGAATGGACCAACCACCTGAACCAAGCTTAGACCAATCTATAGTATCGCCCCTGTCTTTTATAACAACATTACCTACAACCCTCCCTCTGACATCGGCATTCAGATGCAGTTGTTCTCTTAAAACATCTAACATAACTTCCAGGTCGACAATAATAGGGTCGCTCTCATTCTGTTCATCGAAAGTGTTCTCATCAGAATTTGGTAAGGTTCTTTTCAATGCATAGAACAAATCTCTCAGGCTTGTATGAATGCTCTGTTCTTGCAACTCTTTACATAAAGCAGCGACGAGCATGGTTTGCATGAAAGGTTTTGCATGTGCTACATTGAATAAAAATCTTTTAGAAACTTTATTGCCGAGAGTAAGTTGTTTCATCTTCTCGTTATAAATAACGTTAGATAATGACCTCACAGGTATGTCTACATCAGGATTCTTATTCTTCTCAATATCAGATAGAACGTCTTCACCCAGATTTTCCAGTTTCTTCTTTACTTCTACCATCTACAATCGCCTCAGCGCTCTTTTTAATCATACTTTTTAGTTTAGTTAAAATAGGTTCTGGTTTTTTGTTGGTCAATTTTGCAACAGCATTAGCAACTTCAGGGAGATATCTATCGAATATCTCTTTCCTTCTCTGTTGCATCTCCGCTCTTCTCTTCCCAGACACATGATGCTGTAACTGTCTTCCTATTTCTTGCAAAGCCAGCTTTATCTCTTTGATTATCACAGGATAAGATGCTATTGCCTGCTTGCTCTCAGAAACGAATGGAACCCAGACAGAAGCTAGATGAACCAGTACAACAGCAGGGCCAGCCGGCAAACTTCTTCCAGACTGTGTCAACCCATACCTTCTCCAATCAGTTCCTGCAATGGATTTTGTTATCGCACAGTCCCCTTCTTGATAAATCAAAGGAACTCTGTTCGAAAGTCTGATGATTTTTACAGTTTGATCTATTGGTAACTCACCACCATAGGCAACAGCAACTTCTATTTGGAACGGGTTTCCTCTGTAAACTTCAGGTTGTCTCGTAATCGCAGTAAAAAACTCAGCCTTGTATTCTTTTTTCAATCCCTTTAACAACAAATCTTTTCCTAAGGGAGAGAGACAATCAGTTGGTGGTCTGACCAGTTTAGCCTTCTGCATGGCTCTAAATAATTTCTCTGAATCTGCAACTTCTAGTCTTTGGGGAGAAACCTTAGGATCTAACCCTGCCAAATTGCATATTTCTTTTGCCGTGCCAGAACCAATTCTTGAGAAGTCTTTTGCCAAGAAAGAAGCAACAGTTCTTGCCTTCGTTGATTTTAACATCCTTCTTAAAACACCTAGCTCGATGCCGTGAGGATGTGGCATTATCGCTTTAGATAATGGAGGTAACTCATTCGCACCTCTGGGAAATTCAAACCTGCCCGTAGGACCATCAAAGACTATGTCTGCATAAGGGTTACCTATCGCAACTTGTTTAATATATTCTGGGATCGATTGCTTACTCTCTATATATCTACCTTCAGCCTCCATCTCAATCTTGAATCCATGCCAAACCTTCCCGTCAGAAACCAATTGGTGTGATATTATCTCAGGCGCATTCTTTTTTACATCAATCATTAACTCGTAAAAAGAGGTTTTCCCATCGCCAATACTGGAGACCACAGACGTAGGTTTACCAGTGGTTAATTGTGAATAGAGTATAGCACCAGAACCACCAATACCTTGTTGCCCTCTTGATTGTCTTAATCTGAAGAATTTGGAACCATACAACAATTTCCCCATAGCTAGTGGAATTTGTTTGTCAACTATTCCAGGCCCATTATCCTTAACCATGATTCTGAACCTATCCACACCATTAGGTTTAATTTCTATCCAAATTCTAGGAACAATTCTTGCTTCTTCGCACGCATCTAGAGAGTTGTCGACTAATTCTTTTACTACAGTAAGTAAGGCTCTTGTGGGGTTATCATAGCCCAATAAATGTCTATTCTTTTCAAAGAATTCTGATACAGAAACTTCTCTCTGTTCCTTTGCCATATCCTCAGCAGTTTTTGCTGGCTCATCTATCATTCATATCACCGGTAATCTTTCCAACCATTTATATAACGCCTGGTGTGTACAACCTTTGATTATTTTCGTAATAGCTTCTTTTGCAATACTAACTTTATCCCATTCACCTATGATGCTTACAGTCTTACCAAAAACTGAGAGTTTTACATCAGTGTATTTCTCAATGTAACTCTTAGTTTTACCTTCAGTACCTATTATTCTGCCTTTTAACGTTTTTAATCTTTCTCTTGATTTGACGAAGGTCATCAAATTTATGACTTCCAGGCCATATTCATCCTCTAAAAGGCATAGTGCATCATTCATATCGAAACCACGGCCGAACGCTTTCAAGACTTGTTTTGTTTGATAAACATCGAAAGATTCACCATCTATGCAAACATCGTTCCCAATTTCTATCTTCGTGTTCGTGAATTCTTCCAATCTTTTCTTTATTTTTTCATTCTCCTTCAGAATATTTTTTCTCACTTCTGGTATTACGACAAAATCTTTCATTTAGTCACTTTTTCCTTTATAAGTTGTTCCAATTCTTTATAAGTTTTTTCTGTGTCAGTTTTTACGTTCAATTTTTTAAAATAGGAGTTCACGTTTTCTACATCCTTTCTCAAAAGTTCCAGTGCAAGAGGGCTTTTTATCATCGTGCCATGGCTCATATCAATGAAGTATGGTTTGTCCCAGAACAATATGTTATAAGCACTTAAATCGCCATGAACTAAACCCGCGTTCACCAATTTTTTCAGGTTTTCTAAAACCATTTCATACAATTCTTCAGGATCTTCAGGTATGATATCAATCAATCTGGGGGCAAATTCGCTTTCTTCACCAATAAAATCGATTATCAAAACATTTTCCATGAAAGCTATGGGTTTCGGGCAATAAACACCGTTCTCATAAGCAGTTCTTAAATTTTTGAATTCTCTCTGGCACCAAACTTTGACTATAGCTCTTCTATTTTTTCTTATGTCTTGAAACCTGGGGTCTCCAATCAAATATTTCCACATGGTTTTAAAATCACATGCTTCAAGGCAGTAAACTTTTATAGCCACCAAATTCCCATCATTTGTTTTTCCAGAAAGAATAACCGATTCTTTGCCTTGCTTTATCAAAGATTGAGCAGAAATTTTGTTCTTGTTGAGCAGTCGATATAACACTAAAAGAGTCCTCTCATCAAAAACACCTCGAACAATTTTCAATTCCTTGTATTGTTCTCGTTTTCTTTTTAGGACCATATGCATCAAAACGAACAGGATTAATTTTATAACATTCCAGTCGAGATACCTTTCGAGTAACCTTTTTTTTCCAACCATTTTGCTTGCGTATTTGTGTATCTCCAAATAACATCTGCCCTTCTATCAGACATGACCTTCCATGGTTGAATTAATATTAAGTCCCCCACTCTTATCCAAACTCTCTTTCTCATTTTCCCTGGAATCCTTACTATCCTTTCCTTTCCATCGCTGCATGGTACACGTAATTTATCTGAGCCGAGCATCAGTTCAACTATTCCTAGTAATTCCCCTTCCTTCGGGAGTCTTGTTCGAGCTATTTCTTCCTCTTCTGTCATTTTTTCCCTTTCTTTCGCCAAAATAACACCTTATAATACTGTAATAGTTGAAGATTTAATATTTAATCGATTCCTTTTATTACTATGAAAGTTTGGGTTTTGAGACTGGGGCATAGGAGAATAAGAGATCAAAGGATGACCTCGCATTGTGCTCTAGTTGCAAGGGCCTTTGGTGCAATCGGAGTAACCTATTCTGGAGATAGAGATGAAAACTTGGAAAAAAGCATAAGAAAAGTTGTTGAAAAATGGGGAGGGCCTTTTGAAATTAACTATGAAAAGAATTGGAAAAAGGTCATAAAAAGCTGGAAAGGAAATATTGCACACTTGACCATGTATGGTTTGCCAATACAGGATATCATGAAGGAAATAAAAGAAAATAAAAAGGATCTATTAGTGATAGTAGGTTCTCAACATGTGCCTGGAGAAATCTATCATTTATCAGGCTGGAATATTGCTGTTACAAACCAACCGCACTCTGAGGTTGCTGCCTTAGCCATATTTTTAGATAGTTTTTTTGAAGGCAGAGAATTAAATAAAGAGTTTCAGGAAAATAAAATAAAAATAATTCCTCAGGAAAGAACAAAAATTCTTATTAACAGAACTAATTAAATTGTTTTCAATCTTTCTTTGGCGTATTCGCCACATGATTTATTTAAAAGAAAAGAAATACCAGCAGCATAAACTGATGATAAACTTAGTCCAGTGTTTTTAACTGTAGTTAAAGCTCTCTCAAAACAGGTTAAAAATGAACCCGAAGTTTCTTTCGTAGCTTCTAGTGCACCAAACTCAAGTTCTTTGGGACTCATATTCTTCGGTTGAAAGTTGGCATGAAGGAAATCGTATCTACTCCAATCATTAGGATAATCTGTATAAATAATTCTTCCTTCATTAAAAAGCCTTCTATATAATACTGTCTCTGGTAGGGGGGTTAAAACTTCAAACCTGTTGCTATCGATTTCAGCATCCTTTACAAAATCAACTGTTCCTTGAAATACGTCTCTAGTATCTGAATCAAACCCAAAGATGAAAGTTCCTGATACAGAAAGACCATTGTCATGAAGTTTTCTTACTCCGTCTTTGTAACTATCAACCCCCACTCTTAAATTCGGTGTTTTTTTTACTTCTCTTAAAGAATTGGGGTTTTTTGATTCAAAACCCATAAGGGCATGTACACACCCACTTTCAGATGTATATCTCAAAAGTTTTTCATCATCTGCAAAATCTACGGTCGCTTGAATAGCATATTTAATACTTGTTTCATCTCTCAATCTTTTTAACAATTCTATAGTGCGTTCTCTATCTTGCTTATTGATACCATTAAAATGATCATCCACGAAAAGTATTCTATTACATTTAGTTGCATTCACTTCTGCTATTACTTGATTTAGGCTCTTATACCGACTTCCAACCCCATAGACGTTTTTAACAGAGCAATATTCACACCCTTTAGGGCAACCCTGTTTAGTTTGAACCAATTGGATGGGATATTTGTGCCTTAAAAGATCAAACCTAGGAATTCTCGGTGTGTCTAGAGAACGAGAGGAACCATAATAAACTCTTTTCATTTTGCCTCTTTCATAATCCTTCAAAACTTCTGGAAACGCACCTTCAGCTGGGCCGACAACGACAGTACCGTGTTTGCTAGCTTCATCTTGTTTACTACTAGGGTGAAATCCGCCCAATACAAATGGTATTTCTTTTGCAGTAAGGCTGTCCGCGATTTTATATAAACGGGGAGCTGTACATGTCATTGCCGTACCGCATGCCAGATCTATACTTCCTAATGAAGGCAGAGGTTCTACACGTTCATCTATAAGAACAACATCCCAATCATATGGTACAAATGTTTCTACTAACAGTAAAGCATAAGGAGGTAATTTTAACCCAGAATCCCACCATGAACCTTGCTCGCCTTTCGGGTTTATTAGCGCTATTTTTTTAGTCATCCAATCTGTAATCAATAAAAAGCCTAAACTTTTAAGTCTTTCTTAAACTCATTTTGATAACAGAACAACTCTGCTGGGTTTGAATTCATCTCTAATTTTATAACCAGTGATATCAGACAATTTTTTAGCAAATTCCACGATATCTTCATGATAAGGCATAGAACCCATTGGCAACCTTTTTTGTGATTCTCCGACCCACATGTAGCCTTTTGGTTCGACAAAGTCAGGTTCTGCCTTGAGAATTAGTTCAGCATATTTTTCAGGATTATTCATGTTCAATCCTTTAACCAGAGTCAATCTTATAATTTTTCTGCAATCAAAACTTTTCATCAGTTCTAAACTTTCATTCAACCTCTTCCAACCATCTTTAACTAGAGGATTATCAACCTTCGTGTAAGTTTCTTCATCTGGGGCACAGAGAGAAACGTAAAGGTTTGTCGGTTCAACTTCTAGTGCTTTTAGCCTTTCGGGTGAAGTACCTTTTGTGACGAGGAATGTCGAGAACCTTCTCTTATGGAATTCTTCTAATAGTTCAGAAATCTTTGGATATAATATGCTGTCACCAATTAAACTCAAAGCAGCGTTATTTGGTTTTTGTGCCTCTTCCCACTTTTTCTTATCAACTTTTAAGTTTCCTTTAAAACCTGTCAAGAGTAGTCTTTGAGCTTTAATCGATTCATCAATTATCTCAGAAGGCTCGTCTATACTCTTTTTGTCCATCTCTCTTTCAAACATCGGATGGAAAGTTCTCCAACAATAGATACATTTGTTTAAGCATGATAGACTGACCGTACACTGCAAACATCTATGACTTTCAATTCCATACCATTTTTGCTTGAAGCAAAACTTGTTGTGCCTCAAACTCTCTTTTGTCCACCTACAGATTTTTACGGCAGAGTGTTGATGTTTTCCTACTATCCTGTAACCCTGTTTATAATACAGATTTAAGAATTTTTTTGGAACTTCCCTTTCCGTTTTTAATCGTGGCATAATTTAAATCATACAAAAATCAAATTATAAATAATGAATAGAGAGAAATTCTTCCAACTCACAAAAAACAAGATTCTAATTGCGGAGACCGTGATACTTTTATTTCTAATCAATATTTTGACAGGCTTTTTTGGTGGCCCACATTTTAATTTATTCGTAATTTTTCCATTAGCTCTTTTTACAATCCCAGTTTTTTATTTGAATGCAGCAATAGCTTTCATCGTAATAATTCTCGGTCTCGTGGTCGAAGTTATTTATCTGTATGCCGTTTCGTGTTTTACTACTTCAATTTATAACAAATATCTAAGAAGGTTGAAGAGCGTCTAATAGGATTATTGATTTAATACATTAACTTCTATAGTTTGGCTCTCAGTTATGCATTTTGATTTTACATTGATCCCAATATCATATTTTCCTTCATTCCCAAGACTTGGGCTGATGTACAAGAATAGAGTTTTTGATTCTTCCGCTTTCAAGCTGAACGAAGTAGGTCTAATGATTACCCATTCTGGTCCCGTCAGAGAAACTTCGTATCTATCACCGAAGCTACCTGCGTTAATTACTCTTAATTTTACAATTATACCTTTGCCAATTTGTGTATCTAATTTGTCCACATCTGGGAACAAAAACAGAGAGTAACCTTCACAATCATTCTTTGGTATAAATAGATTAGAATATTCCATAAAAAGGCCATAAATTATTATCAATACGGCGATAAGAGTGAATAAAAAAGCCAAAAAACTATTGAGTTTCATTCATCTCCCTCAGAAAATTTGAATCAAGGCAAATATCAGGTCTAATATTCCTATTATCAAACCAGCCAAGACTATGAATAAGCCGATTTTAGACTTAACCTTTGCTTCTGTGGCAACTGCCAAAAAAACTAAGAAACTCGCAATCAACAGGATATTGCCAAGCAAGGCCTCACCTCATTACAACTAGGTAAACAATAATGAGTATTATTATCACGACAATAACAGCTATCATCAAGGCCCTGAGGATTTTATTATCCCAAACTTGGCTGAATAAACCCCCAACAGCTTCACCAGTTGGTACTTCTTCTTCGGGTTTAACAGTCGTTGTCTCCTCTTTCTCCCCTTCTTTTATGGCGGTTTCAACAGTCGTTACTACTCCAGCGCCAGAAACTGTAAGTTTCATATCCACATCAGATTGACTGTTTTCAGATGCGGCACTTAAAACGGTTTCAAAAGTACCAGTCATCCCGTACTTGGGACTGTAATAGACGTAAATATCCTCTGACTCGTTTGGCTCTAACGTTATTGTATCGGGTTTTATCGAAACCCAATCAACATCAGATGTTATTTCAAAAGTGTCACTCTTTGCCCCAAGGTTTGTGATTTTGGCTTTGATCAGTTTTCCCCTCCCAAGTTCCATGTCAACTGTCGTTTCTTCAACACTCAATTCTGCACCATAACATCTTAAAACATCAAAAGTTATCGTGCCTTCTTCCTTTACGAAGTCAGATTCGGCGACAAAACCTAAATCATAAGAACCAACTTCATCTTTGAGGAAAGATACTGCAAAAGTCTTGGATTCATCTTGCTCCAATTCAACCACTTCTGTGTAATTTAATTCCTCTATACTTAATTCATAACTATCTTTCTTCAACCCGATATTCTCAATAGTAATCTCAAATTCAGCAACTTCATCAACACATGTTTCTACTTTTTCTGGATATTTGATATCTACTTTATAACATTCAACGACATTTACTATGCCAGAGTCCTTTGAGATGGCATAACTAGAAGTTGATTTTGCCTCTAACTCTAAATCATAATCGCCAACCTCAGTTCCCCCCGTAGGTATTACAGCGATATTCACATTTTTTTCTTCAAAAGGTTCAAGAGTTATACTATCTTCTTTTAACTCAGCAAAATCAGAAGCACTACCAGACAAAGTTAAGGTAACATCTTCAGTGTAATTACCGCCATTTTTTATAGTTGCTTCCACATCCAAACTCTCCTGAAGGCAAGTCTTAATTTCTTCAGGCATCGTTACTTGAATTTTACGATCTGGAATTACTTCCAACGTAAAACTATCAGAGGCACTAGCTCCATCAGAAGCCGTGACAAAAACTTTGAAAATTCCAGTTTCAATCTCTCCTGAACAGGAGGCTGTAACGAACAAGTAGACTCTTCCAGATTCTCCTGGGCCGAGATTAATGGAATCTTCACTTAGGGAATACCAACCATCTGGTAAACCGGTAATTGCGATAGAATAGGTATCTTCCAATTCGCCTAAATTATCAATATCAACATCAAAACTTGCAGGATCACCGCATGGGTAAATTTTCATAGATTTAGGACTAACTGAAACAGACAAATCATAGTCCTTTGCAAAAACGACCGAAACAAGAAAAACGAAACTCAAAATTGCTAGAGATAATGTTCTAAATTTCATACTATCACAAGATAATAACATGTCTAAAAAAAGATTTAACTCTTTTTGCCAAAAGATTTATAATATTAACGGTACTTTAATAGAAAATACATGCTTTAAGCCCTGGTAGCAGAGCCCGGTAATGCAACTGACTTGTAATCAGTAGATCGAGGGTTCAAATCCCTCCCAGGGCTTTAGTTATTATTTACTTAGAATATCAATGGCAATACAGACACCCAATGCGATTCTTGGGTCTATTTCCTCACTTATGTCAAGAAAATAGGAATCTATGAGATTAACCAGTTCTTTATGAACTCTAACTACTATCATTCCGTTAGAATTAACAAAGTCATAATTACATTTTAATAAATTCCCTCGAACATCAAAAATCTTCCTCTTGTTTTCATCCTCTATCGAGAACGAGGCTCCAAGCAACTTGAATTCTTTATTAATTTTTACTATTAACTTACCTTCAGAATCTAAGATTTTATAGCTTGGGTGAAATGAAATTAATTCATGTTTCATGAAAAATATTTCATTGCCATCATTATCCATGAAAACAAAATTAGATGAAAAAATTTTTTTCTCAACTCTTCCTAATTGAGCCCCCACCCTGTTTTTTATGACATAAGTCTCTCGAAAAGAAATAGGTTTCTTCTCTATTATAAAATTCATTCCATCCATTCTTCCCAAAATAAAATATGGAAGAATGTTATATTTATCAACGACATGAAGAAATTATTTTATCAATAGAGGCTCTTAGCCAATAACTGTAGTTATCAGGGTTTTTTTGAATATCTTTTTTTAATTCCTTTAAATTAACCCATTTCCATTCATCAACTTCCTCTGTGTTTGGAATTGGTTCACCATCAAATTTTCCTATAAAAACATGATCATATTCGTTCTCAAAAAGATTGTTATCAAGCTTTGCCTTATAAGTAAAGCTGAAGATTTCCTTAAGCTCGCAATCAAAACCCATCTCTTCTTTTAATCTCCTATGGGTAGCCTGTTCCAGCGGCTCGCCAAGTCGTGGATGGCTACAACAAGTATTTGTCCATAAGCTTCCAGAATGATACTTCATTTTTGCCCTTCTTTGGAGAAGTAACTGACCCTTAGAATTAAAAACAAATATGGAGAATGCTCTGTGTAGTTTTCCTTCATGATGTGCCTTTATTTTTTCTTCGGCCCCGATTTCTTCATCATTCTTGTCAACTAGTATAACTTTTTCTTCGCGCACTGTCATAACCATCGATTAGAATTTTAGTTTTAGAATATTAATTTAAATTCTTTTGATTATCTTTAATTCAGGTGATTCGATGAGTAGGGGGTCTGGTTTCGGGAAAGTAATTTTATTCAATGAGCATTTTGTTGTTCATGGTGTCCCTGGAATAGTTTCAGCCATTAATTTGGCAACAGATGCAAAAGTAAAAAGAATCACCGGGAAAGGTATCAATGTTATAGATGAGAGGAAAGGAACTGAAGGTTATACAGAAAAGAAAAAAATTCAACAAAAAGAATCCATTGAAAGGATGCTTAGAATGATGGGTTTAGATTTAGAAAAAACTTCTTTAGATATATGGCTCGGTGGTGAACTCCCTTCATTCAGTGGTGTTGGAGCATCTGCAGCGAGTAGCGTTGCCATTGCAAGAGCCCTTTCAGAAGAATTTAAGATGAACCTATCCAATGAGAAAATTAATGAAATTGCTTATGAGGCAGAAAGAGCATATGCAGGAACACCCTCAGGAATTGACAATACTGCTGCAACTTACGGTGGTTTATTGTGGTTTAAGAAAAATTTGAGTGGTGGGCCCAATATAATAGAGAGATTAAAAATAAAAAAACCAGTCGAGATAGTCATGGGGAACACAAATATTGTTGCTAACACAGAAGCCATGGTTGCTGGTGTTGCTGAAAGAAAATCAAAATATCCAGAAAAGTACAGTAAAATTTTTAGCCAAGCCGAGGAGTTGGTTTATGGGGCAAGAAAAATCTTGGATAAATTTGACTTGAAAAAACTTGGAGAATTGATGAACGAGAACCATAAACTACTTCAAGATATAGGAGTTTCTTGCAAAGAGTTGGATTACTTAGTTAAGATAGCATTAGAAGAGGGTGCTTATGGGGCAAAACTTACTGGCGGTGGCGGTGGCGGGTGTATGGTTGCTTTAACGCCGGGTAAAGAATTACAGGAAAAAGTTGCTAAAGTGATGGAGAAAGAGGGTTTTAAGGTTTTAAGAACAGAAATTGGGGTTGAAAAATAGTATTTAAAAACTTTTATCCTTTCTCAAAAGCGTATTTTTAAATAAATGACAACTGAAAAAAGGATTGATTTGATGGATAAAAAAACTGAAGAATTGATAGAAAAATTGGTTAATGGAAAGATGAAATTAAGAGAGGTTGAGAATTACATAAATAATGATAGCAATGAGGCTACGAAAATTAGAAGAATGTTTCTTGAAAAAAAATATGGAACAAAATTGGAACACATCGGGAAAACTACTATTGATTTTAACGATGCTCTTAACAGAAACATCGAGAATCCTATTGGGGCAACACAAGTACCTCTAGGTTTCGCAGGAGAATTGAAAATTAACGGTAATTATGCCAATGGATATTATCCTATTCTTATGGCTACAACAGAAGGGAGGTTAGTCAGCGGTATGGCCAGAGGAATAAAAATTTTCAACATGGCTGGCGGAATAAATACAGTTATAATAAAAGAAGGTATGGCAAGAGACGTTCTTGTCAGAACAAAATCAGCTAAAGAATCTTTCAAACTAATCGAATGGGTTCAAACTAAAGAAGCATTCAAGTTTTTCTCTGAAGAATTCTTAAAATCCGCAAAATATGCGAAATTAAAAGAAGTGAAGGCATATACGGCCGGAAGATACGTCCATGTAAGGTTTAAATCCGGTTCTGGAGCGGCTATGGGAATGAACATGTTAACTATAGCATCCAAATCTGCGGCAGATGCTATGATACAGAAAGTTAAAAAAGAATTGAAGTTAGATGTGACATTCATAAGTGAGTCGGGAAATATGTGTGCTGATAAGAAAGCTTCATACATCGATGTTTTGGAGGGAAGAGGAGCTACTGTTATTGCAGATGCTATAATTCCAAGAAAAATTGTTTTAGAGGAATTCAGAGTTGAACCAGAAAAAATAGTTGAATTAAACAAGGTAAAATGTTTACAGGGGTCAGCTCTAGCTGGGTCGCATGGTTTCAATGCTCACGTAGGCAATGTTTTAGCTGCAATGTATATTGCTCACGGTCAGGACCCTGCACAGATCACGGAAGGTACTCAAGCCATAACAGATGTGGCAGTCGTTGACGGTAATATGTACGTTTCATGCTTCCTTCCTGCGTTGGAAGTCGGGACGTATGGTGGGGGGACAAAAAGAGAAACGCAACAAGAAGCGTTGAAACTTTTAGGCTTATACGGAGAAAACGATAATGAAGGTAGAACTAAATTGGCTTTCGCTGAAGTTGTTGCTGCAGCATGTTTGGCATCAGAAATAAACCTACATGCCATCGAAGCGGCAGGCGAATTATCTAAAACACATGAAAGTTTGAAGCGAGGTTAATCCAATGAAAATAGTTGTTGCAATTACTGGGGCTTCTGGTTCTGTTGTTGGATTGAAATTAATAGAAGAGTTGAAGAAAAAGAAAATAGAAGTTGTTACTTTAATATCAGAAATAGGAAAAAAAGTCTTGAAAGAAGAAACTGGTAAGGAAGTAGAACCGGATTATGAAGAAGACGATTTGTTCTCTCCTATAGCAAGCAGTTCACAAAAAATAGACGCTTTTGTCGTGTGTCCTTGTTCAATGAAAACTTTATCAGCAATCGCGAATGGTTATTCAAATAATCTAATAACAAGAACAGCTGACAATTGTCTGAGAATGAAAAGAAGGGTAGTAATTTGTGTCAGGGAAACCCCATATGGTTTGATGCACATCGAGAATATGAAAAAAATAAATTTAGCCGGTGGGGTAATAATGCCTTTGACTACAGCTTATTATTTCAAACCCAAGTCTGTGGATGATATAACTAATTTTTTTGTGGGCAAAATTTTGGATATTTTGAATATAGATAATAGTCTTTACACAAGGTGGAAAGAATGAGTTTGTATGAATTTTTGGAAACACAAAAATCAAAAATCATAGAAAAAGAGACTGATAAAGATAAGATACCTCTAATGATAAAAAAAGATCAATCACTCATACTTTTCAAAAAAATCAAAGGATACAAATATCAAATTGTGAGCGGGGTTTGTGGTAGTAGAGATAAAATGGCATCATGGCTCGGTACTAATAGAGAAAAATTATCCTTCAAAATAGCTGATGCAATTCAAACCCCAAAGGATTATAAAAAAATCGGCAACGCGCCCTGTTATGAAATAAAAGGTAAGGACTTAGATGAAATTCCATTGATGAAATATTGTGAAAAGGACGGTGGTGAATACGTCAGTTCAGGTATCGTAATTTCTCGTGATCCTGATAGCAAAAGGTTGAATGCTAGTTTTCACAGGATGATGAAGATTGGCAAAAATAAAATGGCAATAAGATTGTGTGACAGAGACACATTCAAGTTTTGCCAGAAACATCCAAAAGATATGCCAGTTTCGATTTTCATTGGACACGATCCTTCAGTGCTAATACCAGGTGCCGTATCTGCCGGAGATATAGACGAGTTTAAAATAATGAGTTCTTTGCGACCACTTGAAGTTGTTAGATGTAAAACAAATGATTTGTTTGTACCAGCACATTCAGAAATTATAATTGAAGGAAGGATAACTAAAGAGACGGTTGACGAAGGACCTTTTGTTGATATTAGCGGAACTTATGATGTAATAAGAAAACAACCAGTTCTAGAAATAGACGGAATCTGGCACAAGAAAAATCCTATATATCACGCGCTCCTACCTGGCGGAAATGAACACAGATTATTGATGGGTATGCCAAGGGAACCTACTATATACAATGAAGTATCAAAAGTTTGTCCTGTAAGAGCTGTCAACATCTCAACAGGCGGTTGTTCTTGGTTGCATTGTTTTGTGTCGATAAAAAAACAAAATTCCGATGATGGTAAGAAAGCATTGGAAGCTGCATTCCATGGTCATAAATCATTGAAACATTGTGTGGTTGTGGATGATGACATTGATGTTTTCAACATGGATGAAGTGGAATGGGCTATCGCAACAAGATTCCAAGCTGATAAGCAAACTTTGACAAAAAAAGAAGAAGGCAGTAGTATTGATCCGTCAACAGTTGGACAGGAAACATTACCAGGAACTGATAGAAGACTTACGTGTAAAGTTGGTATTGATGCTACTATCCCGTTTGGAGTTAAGAAAGATAAATTTGAAAAAGCGTTCGTAGTTGGCGAAAAGAAATGATTTCTATTGGTCAAGGAAAATATAGAATCTGGATGAAAGAAGAAAAACTTGATGATGGAATAGTTTTGATAATAAGCGGTGGAAAATTATCCCATATAGGAAGTGTTGTCTTATCGGAACCAAGAACGAGTAGGAGTGGAAAGGGCGTATCATGTACATCTCAAGTCATTAACATTTTTGGGCACAAAGAAGAAGAAATAGCCAGAGTCTTTGCAGAAAAAACTTGCCTAAAGAAAAAAATACCAGTATTGTGCGTTTGCGGAATACACATAGATTGTGCAACAAAAAAAGATATTACGGTACTAGTATCAAATGCTAAAAAATTATTAAAAAAATATATGAGTTGATTTAGTGCAACTAACAAAAGAAGAAGAAAAAATGTTGAACGGGGAGCAGGGGCGTGCTGTAAAAAAATCTATGGAGATACTCGTTGCTCTAGGGGACATATACGGCGCAGAAAAATTGATAGAAGTCAGTTCAGTTCAGATTGCAGGAGTTTCTTATCATAACTTGGGTGACGCTGGTTTGGAGTTTTTAGATGAATTATCCAAGGATGGAAGAGTCAAAGTCGTAACCACATTGAACCCTGCTGGGATGGATTTAGAAGATTGGAGAAAGCTTGGCATATCAGAAGATTTTGCAAAAAAACAGAACCTTGTAATAGACGCATTCAGAAAAATGGGCGTTATAATTTCTTGCACTTGTACACCTTATTTGATCGGGAATGTTCCATTATACAGAGAACATGTTGCATGGTCAGAATCTTCAGCTGTTACATTTGCAAACTCAGTTCTAGGGGCAATGACTAACAGGGAAGGTGGTCCTTCAGCTTTAGCAGCGGCATTTGTTGGTAAAACACCTATGTATGGTTTGCATTTGGAAAAAAACAGAATTCCAGATGTTCATGTTGATGTTAAAGTTGATTTAAAAAAAATTTCTGACTGGGGTGCTCTTGGATATTGCATTGGTAAGAAAGCAAGCAACAAAATACCATTCATAACAGGGATAAAAAGTGCGAGTTTAGATGAATTGAAGTCTTTTTGTGCTTCAATAGTGACTTACGGGTCGAAACCATTGTTTTACATGAAGGGAATCACACCTGGCTCTGAAATTCAAAGAATATCAAAAGAGAAAATAATGATAACGAACGATGACATGAAAGATGCTTATAAGAATATAAACGACGAAGTTGATGTGATTGACTTTGTTTGTATAGGCTGCCCGCATTGTTCGATGAAAGAAATCGCTGATATTGCAAAAATTTTAGATGGCAAGAAAATTAATCCTAAAGTTGAATTCTGGGTTGCCACATCAAGATCTATAAAACAATTGTCGGATAACAGAGGTTATACAAAAATAATTGAAGACGCAGGAGGGAAATTTGCTTGCGATACTTGTCTGGCAGTTGCACCTTTGAAAGGCAGGTTCAAATCTGTCGCAACAACATCTGCTAAAGGTTGTTTCTATTCTAGAGGAAGTAATGAAATGAAAACAAAATTAGGAAGTCTGGAAGAATGTATTGATGCTGCGGTGAAAGGAAAATGGAGTTAAAAGGAAGAATTATTTTCAAAGGAAAAGCAAAAGGAGAAGCTCTTGTTACTTCACAACCTGTATCCTTTTATGGGGGTGTAGATCCTGATTCTGGGATATTGATAGAAAAGGGGCATGAATTAGAAGGCAAAAGCATTAAAGGAAAAATTTTAATCTTTCCCACTGGTAAAGGCTCTACTGTTGGGTCATACACGCTTTACAGGATGAAAAAAAATAACACTGCCCCAGTAGGTATGATAAACAAAGAATGTGAAACTATCGTTGCCGTAGGTGCGATAATATCAGAAATACCCTGCGTTGACAGGATTGATATTTCTAAAATAAAAACTGGAGATATTATTGAAATTGAAAATGATAAAGTAAAAATAAGCTGATTTTATGAATGAATTGATCTTAGTAAAATTAGGTGGTTCTGTAATAACAGATAAGAATAAACCATTCACAGAAGATTTGGATATAATAAAAAGATTAGCAAAAGAAATGCATGAAGCAAGGCAAGAAAAAAAGTTTAGATTGATAGTTGGTCATGGTGGCGGTTCTTACCCTCATACGGCTGCTGCAAAATTCCGCACGAATGAAGGGGTAATAAATAAAAAAAGTTATGAAGGAATAGCTGAAGTTCAGGATGCTGCTTCTAGGTTGAACAGAATCATTGTCAGAGAATTGATGAATGTAGGGGAGAATGCAATGTCAATACAATTATCAAGTTGTAGCATTTGCGAGGATGGAAACATAAAAGAAATGTTCTTAGAGCCTATTAAAAAATTATTGGACTATGACATGATTCCTGTACCTTATGGCGATGTTGGGTTAGATTCAAGAAAAGGTTGTTGCATAATATCAACAGAGAGAATTTTTGATTACATAGCTAGGAATCTTACTAAAGTCGATAAAAAATACAAAATCTCAAGAATAATTTTATGTGCGAGAGTTCAAGGAGTCTTTAGTGATAACCCAGATGTAAATTCTTATGCAGAGTTGATAAAAGAGATAACACCCAAAAACATGAAAGATGTCGAATCTTCCTTGAAAGGATCATTTGGTATAGATGTCACAGGTGGAATGACGCATAAAGTAAAAATGATGTTGGAGTTGGCAAAACTGGGAATTGAGTCAGAAATTATTAATGCAAAAGAACCTGACTTGCTTAAAAGGGCTTTGTTAGGTGAAAAGGGTTTAGGTACTATAATTAAAAAACAATAAGAAAATTTGAAAGAGGTAATTTATTTTTTAATCATTTTTTCAAATTCTTTGAATTTCTTTCCCTTTATGTAATCAATCGCATCTTTTTGAAATTTTCTATCTTTTTTTGATATAGGTTTAAACTCTTTAATGAAATTTTTTATAGGCAATATATGAGTTTTCCCATTCATGTAAGATTGTTCCGCCAAATTAACAGCCCATTCTTTTTTTTCCTTAAATGCATCGAAAAAAATAATCAGAAATTCATGTCTTTGTTTTGCAAGTTTTCTAAAAATATTTGGAAATTTTTCGGGAGTCCATTTTCCAATCTGTTCGGCCCAAAAAGTAAGCATCGCCTCTTTAAAAGATAATTTTATATAATCTTTAGACTCACCAACATACATGTTCAGTCTGAAAACCGCACAGCCCCCCATCAATTCAAGTATTTTGTCTGATAGGAAAACTGACTGATGTAACAAAGAATTCCATTGATTGAAATCACTATGGTCGTTTATAGCTTGAGCAACTTTTTTAATAGAATTTTCGTTGATATTAAATTTTTTAAGAATTTTTATAGATTTCTCAGCGCTAATTTGAGAATGAAATTTTTTTCTTGTTATTGGTCTAAAAATATCATGTAATAAACCAGCAATATAAGCTAAATTTTGATCTTCTTTTGAACCATTCATAATTTTTACGAACCATTCTGCTCCTATCGCGGTTCTTTTCAAATGATCAAATGCATGAGTCATCGATTCGGCATTTTTGGTTTCTTCTTTGACAAATTTTTCTATTTCTTTTATAGGCAGCATTAAAATTTTCTCTCTATTAGAAATTTCGCTATAGATTCCAATTTTTTTCCCCTTTCTGTCTCAGGGATTTCTTTTTTCAATTTCTTGACTGCGTCTTCCATAATTCTTGTTGCATAATTTTTTGCGAATTCGATAGAATCATATTTTTTCATAATTTCTATTACTTTTTTCTTTTCTGTTAGGCTGATATCTTTTTTACCAACCAACTTTCCCATTCTTTCCTTTTCCCCTTTATCGGCATTCTCGAAGGCATGAACTATTAGTAGCGTTCTTTTGCCTTCTTTTATATCACCAGCAAAATCTTTACCATACCCACCGCCAGAAGTTCCAGGTGCAGTTTTTTCTTCCCCTTCAGACATAGTGACATTCAATATGTCATCCTGTATTTGGAACGCCACACCTATTGCAAATCCAAATTTTTTCAGAGCTTCTATTTGTTTTTCATTGCCGCCAGCTATTACAGCACCAATGGCACAAGGAGAACCGCCAGAATAATAGCCTGTTTTATGCAAGGATAATTTTTCATACCACTCCATCGTTGCTTCAGACAGGTCTTTATCACGTTGATCAATTTCCATTGCTTGACCTTCACCAGTTATCAACAACATCTCTGTCATTAAATCTAGAATTTTCATGGTTTTCTCAAGACCCCATATTTTTTTTGCAGAAAGTAAAGTCTCGTATATTTTCATCATCAAATAGTCGCCCATGTTTAATGCGTGTGGAGTACCGTAGGTTATATGCAAACATGGCTTACCTCTTCTTGTTTCAGAAAAATCTTCAATGTCGTCATGAATTAAGAGGAAGGTGTGAGCAATTTCTAAAGCTGCTCCAGCGATGATAGTGTCTTTTGGGTTACCGCCCAATGCCTCGCAACTTAACGCTATCAGGGCCGGTCTGAATCTCTTCCCACCATATTCGAAGTATTTCCAACAGCCATCAAAAAGTACTTGGGGATCTCCTTTTTTGAGCAGATGCTTCTCAATTTCTTTATCAATTAAAGGTTTGATATCACTCAGGATTTTCATCGCATCTTCCATACTATCACACTGTTTATTTTGAACTTTGATATTTAAAGGAAATCCATATCAGCGGAGTCCATTAATCTTGTCAGCCTACTTTTTTCAACACTAGTAAATAAGAAATTGAGTTGTTCGTCCGAAAGTGAATGAATCAATTTACTAAATGCTAAACCTTTTTTTATCGGCCAAGCTAATTTATTCTTCCAAGCATCATCATAATTTTCTTTAAAAAAATCTTTGCTGTAATTTTTTTGTTCCAATGATTTAACACAAGCTTCTGCAGCGAATTCTGAACCCATTAAACCATAAATTAATCCGCCACCAGAGAAGGGTTTAACTTGTGAAGCAGCATCACCAACAAGGATAGTTCTATCAGATGTAGAACTTTCAATTAATCCGTATCTTATCATACCAGCCAAACTACTTCTGTGTTTAATTTCATGATCGAATCTAATTTTAACAAAATTCTTGAAACAATTCAACGTATTTTTGGAATTCGCTAAACCAACTCTCGCCCATTTTTCGTTTTCTGGAATAACCCATCCAAAAAAGTCTGGTGAAATTTTAGATCCAAACCAAAGTTCAACAACTTCAGGATCAAAATCATATTTTATAGTACTCTGGACTGCAGTCAGAATGTTCTTTGATGGTTTGAGTTTAGCGACTTTGGCAACGGCCGAATTAGGCCCGTCAGCACCGATTAAAAGTTTAGTCTCAAAACTGCCGTTAGAACTTTTTATCCTTAATGAATCCTTTTTCTTTTTATAATTTTCAAATCTTGTAAACCTTTTTATTTCTGCACCCGAATTTTTTGCCATTTCGGTCAATTCTTTATCGAACTTCTCTCTGCTAATGACATAAACTGGTTTTTTTGATTTTAGCTCGATGAATTTTTTGTTTGGTGAATAAAATCTTGCTTTATTCGTAACGTTAACAATTATATTATCTGATGCATTACTTAGTTCAAATATTCTATGACTAACGAGACCAGCACAATGCACGGGTTTTCCAACTTCGGGATGTTCCTCTAAAATTAAAGTCTTAAAATTATTTTTTGCAATCAATTCTGCAGTCCTAGAACCTATCGGCCCTGCACCTACTACAACAACATCGTACATTTCATCTTCCAAAATTTCTTTTTAGATTAGAAAACCATTTTAATGCCTTAACAAACTCCCTTTTATTAAAATCGGGCCAAAGAGTTTTAGTCACATAAATATCAGCATAAGTAGTCTGCCATGGTAATAAATTGGATAGCCTATTCATACCGCCTGTACGGATCACCATATCAACATCACCAGAAATTAAGAGATTTTCTTCTATTGTTTTTTGAGTTATTTGTATTTTTCCAGATTTTATAGCAGCTTCAGCAATTTTCTTAACGGCTTGTTCCAATTCAAACCTCCCACCATAGGCTATTAACATGTTAAGGACTTTTTTGTTGTATTTTTCTGTTTTCTTCATTATTCTTTTCATGATGTTAACCAGGTTGGGCGGTAATTTTCTAAAATCACCACAGAATTTGACTTTTACTTCATATTTATCGAATAGACTTGCCTTTTCTGTTTCAAATTTATCCAATTCATTTTTCAATAATCTCATAAGTTCTATGACTTCTCTTTTAGGTCTATTTAGATTCTCGCTAGATAAAGCATAAATCGATATTTGTGGAATATTGAACTCCAAACACCAGTCAACAAATTTATTAAAAGTATCAGCTCCGTATTTATGGCCTTCCCAGGGTTTAAGTCTATGCTCGGTAGCCCACCTTCTATTACCGTCTAAAATTATCGCAATGTGGTTAGGAATGACCAATCCATTCATTTTTTTAACCTCAGATTAATTTAAATCACTGAATGTAAAACTATTTAGATGTTGCGGTTATTAAAAATTTTAGTGTTGGGGTCGTAGTATAGCTTGGTATGCTTTGCATAAAACTTTGCACAAAAACACGGCGGGCTCCAGTTAATTCATGGAGAATTGATTTCAAGATGATAGAAGAAATCCGCAGTCTTGGGTTCAAATCCCAACGACCCCATTACCTTAAAGGAACGAATATAAAGGAACCTAAATCCTTTTCTTTGAATTTTGTATCTGATATTTTATCGATAACGAGCATTTTTTGACCTAAAAACCCGTTTACAGGGGCGACTATTCTGCCACCAATTTTAACCTGTTCTATAACTGCTTTAGGGACTTCTTTACAGGCAGCTGTGATCATACATTTGTCGTAAGGGCTTTCTTCAGGATAGCCTTTCTTCCCGTCGCCGCAAACAATCTTCACGTTTTTCAACTTAACTTTTTTTATGTTGCTCCTCGAAAATTCAGCCAGTTCGGGCTCTAATTCTACTGTAATAATTTTCCCTTTTGAACCAACACAATGAGCTAGAAGCGCGGCTTGGTAACAAGAACCAGAACCGATTTCCAAGATTTTTTCTCCTTTTTTTGGTTCTAAGGCCTCAGTCATTATAGCGATGGTATAAGGTTGAGAAATAGTTTGTCCTTGAAATGTTGGTAGAGGAATATCATCGTAAGCATGTCTTAGGAAATCTTTTCTAACAAAAAGATGTCTTGGTATATTTCTAAACGCTTCAATAATTATCGGTGTTTTTAAAGTCCCTGCTTCTATTAAGTGATTTACCAGAGTTTCATTCTGTTCTTTGAAATTCATCGTATCATAATTTGTTCTTTCGACTAATTAAATCAAAAAAGAGAGTTACCACTTGATTTATCTTATCCACTTCTCGTACAGTCTTTTAAACGCGAGTTTTGTTTTCTTTTCTCGTTCCGTTAAAAAGAAAAAGTAGAATAGGACTGCCGCGATAACTACTACAATTACAGGAACTATCCACAGATAGTTAAAGCCGCCCTCTTTTTCAGGAATTGTCGTGGTGAGTGAGGGGCAACAACATTTCTCACCAGAATTGCATTCAGTGTTATAAGAATTACAATCCTCATAACCGACTACACACTCATTACTCGTTATTTCACAGTACCCATCAGCACCGCAAACACCTTCTGAAATTGTCGTTTGAACCGTTGTACTAGTTCTTGTCGTGGTAGTGGCAGTCATAGCGACGCCAGAGACGATTATCATCTTTTCAGTTGATTGCCCCTCGTCACAATCAACACGAATTTTAACAGAATCCGATGTAGTGTTACAATAACTCCAATCGATTATTGCAGTTTTATCAGAGATTTTGGGTAAACATAAAATGTCAGTGACGTAATCTTCATAAACCAGAATATTTCCGTTAGTGCAAGTGCCAGATATGCTGCAGGTGCATAATTTTCCCCTCTCACAAAACCAATTGACAGAACCGGATTTGCAACTTGTTATATCGGCAGAATAAACGATGGGTAATAAGAGAAGTAATGTTGCGAACGATAACATGAATTTTTTCATATCAATCACTAACATGTGAAAGCATCACCCTTGATTCTAGTAACCCTTTTGTTTAAATCAGAATAAGAGTATGCCATAGCCAAAAATTTTAATTCAGTCCCACTGGGGCACGTATTAACCGCTCTGAGTAGAGCAGTTTTTAAACCTATTGAACTGGGCATCGTGTCGAACTTGCCAGAATAATAAATAATCCCTTCGGGTTCTTTTATCAAACGAATGATTATGGTTACTGCATCGTTTCTAGTATTTTTATTTACGTTTAATACGCATTCATCTTCTGAACAGATTATACTGGATATTTGAAATTCCCCTAATATCGTGGTAGTGATCGTTTGAGAAGTAATGTTTATGTAAGCTTCTTGTTTCGTTTCATAAGGGTCGTAACAGAACATCCTCACTCTTACTGACCCCTCCTCAAGACTAGTGAATTCATATGAAAAGTCAGTCGCGGTGATATCCCTTATGACATCCCCTTCTAACGGGGTTCCTTCAGAATTATCCATCAAATAAACACCGTTTTTACATTCGTCTACTTTGCATTCGCATCTTTCTCCAATGTAACAAGTTTTAGGGCAGACTAAGTTAGGGCCTTTTACGACTTGGGTAGTATGATTTTCCATAGTGTAAGGTGTCAAACAAATCGCTGCAGTCAGTATATTGCCTGTTTCGTTAGCCGGTCCAAACTGTATGGTGTTCGGTGGAATGTTGATCAAGATATCTCTTTGTAATGGATGTTTTTCCAAGTTCGATATCAGCCAATAGCCACTCTGACAACCAGTGACAGTACAATTGTTAGATTGTCTCACATAGATGCTGGAATTTTGGCATTGTAAAGAGATCAATGGAACTGTTGAAGTGGTTGTCGAAATCGTAGTCGACGTACTCGTTGTTAAGGAAGTAGTGGTAGTTGATGTTGGACCTGTCGTGGTTGTAAAAGATGTCGTGGTCGTAGTCGACGTACTCGTTGTTAAGGAAGTAGTGGTAGTTGATGTTGGACCTGTCGTAGTCGTAAAAGATGTCGTCGATGTAGATGTAGTAGCAACAATCGTTGAAGTTGTGGCACCTCCACAACTAAGAGTTAAACTATACGTTCCTGATTGCGTGTATTTAGCCATGATATAGTATGTCCCAGTCGGTAGACTGAGATAAGTACAAGTTTGCGGTACTCCTGTAGTCTTTAACGGTCTACAATCCCAATTGCTAGTCGTCGGACAAGCACCATTCCATTTAACATACAAGTCGTATAATGCATTTGATGATGGTGTTACGGTTATTGCAACGTCTTGTGGCGAAGTCAAAGTGAAATAAAAGTATTCTTGGGTAGAAGTTGAGCGATCTGGAAGACTTTGGCCGCAAGTTATTTCGCATGAGCCACTTGGGCAGGAATTACATATTTGTGACAAAACCAACTTAGTTGTAATACTGAGTGAAAATGATACGATAAAACAGAGTAGAGTAAACTGAAATTTTTTTGATGCCATGCTGTCTATAAAACTTATTGTTTGGCCGATATTTAAAATTCCTCTTCAGACAGAAGGTTTTTTATCCCCGGAAAGAAAATTAATCTAGAGACGTATGAGTAGGGAACGGTTAATCCTATGTTTTGTTTTACTGGTGATAGTTTCCCTTTCAGGGTGTGGCATAAACGACCAATCTCAAGGGAATTTTACGCCGGAATACAAGGATGATGCCTTGAAGATGGAGACGGAAATTACGGGTCAAGTACTTCCAAGTCAAGTCATCAACATGAAAGTTCGTTTAACAAACCAAGTACGGTATGATATCGATACTATTGAATTAAGAGTAACTGATTTTTACGGCCTTAAATTGATAAGTGAAATATGTGGGGACGACCCAAACAACAAATTATCTGGATCTACCACTTGTGGTATAGCAGCCGCTACAGACTATTTTTGTGGGTGTAAATTTACAAACATTCAATCCTTAGACCAAGAAGATTTGACTTTTGTTTTTAGGGTTCCTGATCAAAACAAGATAGCTATGATCGGACGTGAGCTCAAACCAGAATTCACTCTGAGCTACCATTATAATGGCGAATCAAAGTATCTTATACCAATTCTCAAACCCAACGAGAAATCAACAGCAACCAAAATAGAATCAGTCCAGACAGAGGGACCTATACACGTAGACATAGAAAGAGGCTTCACATCTTCGAGTAACGACTGGGAAACTCACGGGAGTCAATTTTCTGTTATTCTGAGAGTTAAGGATGTTATAAGTTCCAGGAATGATGTTGTAATAGACAAGAATAGGTTTCATATAAATCTGAATAATTTAGTTAATAGGGGAGAACCACCTTCAACTGCTCTCTGTGATTTTAGAAATAAAGCATCTGGTCAGACTTATTACATACCAAATCAAAATATAACAATCCCCATGGTCGTACCGCTTGTTTGTGTTTTAGAAGCTAACAATAACCTCGTTCCTTGGGTTTATGGAGAGATTAGAGTTGACTATGATTATACTTACAGGACGGTTAAGACGGAAATCATAAACGTGGAGACCATAATCGCATGAAAAAGATATTAAGATGGGGAAGAAGGAACAAAATATTATTATAGTCATATGGTGTTTTAAGTGGCAGGGGATAAAATTGAGTTTACTGAAAATGAAAAATCTAAATTAAATGCACTTCTATCTAAATATGGTGGGGACATTTCAAAAATTCCCGATAAAGACAAACCAACCTATATGGCATTGATTTCAAAAAAAATAGCATCAATGGTACAACAAATGGAGACGCTAGGTGTTTCTAAGGATAAGATTGATACAAGGATATCAGACGAAATAAAAAAATATAATATAACATATAATATAACTCAACCACCCCAACAAACCACTTCTACCCCAACCACTTCATCAACACAAAAAGTCAACATCGAAGAATTATTTAGAAGATTTAAAGGCAAAATTTTAACTAAGGATGATATAGACACTGTATCGAAATATCTTCCTGCTGAAAAACTTGCAGCATATAGAGACGCTGAATTAATAAAGGCAGCTAGAACAAAGGCTGAGGAAGCATGGCTAACCAAACAGTTTGATAAAAAGAGGAAGATGAATGAAGAACAATTAAGGATAGAATTAGAAAAATGGAGGGATGAAAAAACTGTAAGAAGATTAAAACATCAATTTGCATTAAAAAAACTAGAGATTGAAAAACAAGAATTGCAAACTTTAAGACCCATTCAACAGAAAATGGTTCAAATAGAATCTAACCTTGCTATACTAAAGACCCTCCATGAGAAAAAAATTCAACCTGATGAATTTAGAAAAACTTATTGGGGGTTTAGAGAAAAAGAAGCAAGAGCACCAGAAGAAGCAAAAATGGCAAGAATACAAGCAGAAAAAACAAGAGAAATAGTTCCTTATGAAACGATGGAAGCTGCTGAAAAAGCCGACCAAGAAAAGAAAACAAAACCTTACGAATTCGCTAAAAATTTTTGGGGGTTTAGAAAGAAAGAAGTAGAAGCAGAAGTCGAAGCAGAAAAAGCAAAAATAGCAGCAAAAGCTGCAGAAGAGGACAGACCCCATGATATAAGAATGGCGAAGTTAGAAAGAACAAAAGAAAAATGGGGAAGATCAACAGAGGAGATGAAAAAAAGATTGGACGTAAGAAGGGCAAGGGAATTCAGACCGTATTATGAAACAGAAGAGGAACAAAAATTTGAAGAAGAATCACTAACAAAACCAGAACAATTGAGAAAAAAAGAAGCAGAACAACCAGTAAATGTTAGAAAAGCAACTATGGAGGCTGATGCAGCCCAACAAGACATAGGTCATAAAATTCGAGAGTTGGAATTGAACAGAGAAAAAGAATCAGCAGAACAACCTTTGTCTGAAGAAAGATTACAAAGACAAATAAGGAATGTCCAAGAGCTAAGAGAAAATGAACAGATTGAACACAGAAAAGAGTTTGGAGGATTCTGGTCCGGTGCCAAAGCAAAGGCATACGGTCAAGAGAAACTGAAAGGTTGGAGTAAAGAAACCACAGCAGCACCAGGTAAAGCCTTATCTGGAATAATGCAAGATTATATAGGATCATTTGGGAAAGGTTTTAAAACACGTCTAGATGTCGGAAGAGGTCAATTAAAGAGCGCATTCTTTTTTGCTATATATTTTCCCATCACAATTTGGTCCGTAACTACTCTAGCTGGACCAATCCTAGAAGGATGGTTCGGAATGCCAATCGTTCCTACATATTTAGTCAATTTGCTCAGTAGATCTTTCTGGATTGTCATGGCGGCCATGTTCGGTATAGTCCTCCCACCTTCATTGGTCTTAGGAAAGTCAGGGCTTGATTTTGAATCTATAAACAAAGTATTTCTGGCTGTTATAGCAATTTCAGCCAGCATGTGGGGTGCTAACCAATTTTTCATACCTGCTGTAAAAGCTGCCATGCCGAATGAATACGCGATGATGATGTGCTTGGTCAAATATAGTGGGAATATGCAAATATGTATGTTGAATCAGACGCAACAAGTACAAGTTCAGAAAACAGGAACTTATCAAACTTTAGCTTTAACAATGGGAATTGAATCGCCCACCCGTACAATACCACCGATGAACCCCAACCCAATAGATAGATTCTTGCCTTATTATTTTGCTTTCACTCTGAAAAACACAAATGAAATCGGTTCGCCTTATGAGATTAATGTTACGGATCCAACAGGTGAAACTGGCATTGAAGTCACAGCATCACAGAGCAATTTTAAAGAAAACAGAACCGCCATTGATTATCCTTATTATCCCCGTCAACCGATAAAACCCGGCGGTTATGTTATAGCTCAGGCAAAATTCGATAAAGATCCAACCAATCAACATAACTTACCATTTTGCACTGCTGATGAACCCTACACATATTTTTATGTAAACGTCACAACAGATCAAACAGGGGGCGGTTCATCTAAGTTTGGTATAATTGAGAATAGTCAGGGTATAGATAACCAAAATTTCATGTATTTCTTTGACCCTGATGTAAAGACGCAACCAGGACCAGTCGATGTATACGTTTACACAGTGCCATTCGTTTTGCCTGTTGACAGAGTTAATCACCCAACTAATCCTGAACCTTTCTTAATCTTCATACCCATAGAAAATAAAGGAAGTGGACACATAGAATCGATTACAGTTGATCTTTATTATGATTCAAATACCCTTGTCCTAGACCCAAACGGGTTTAATTTTTATTGCATGAGTAAGACTTGCCCAGTGTCTCTACCTAAAAAAGACGAAGATTTTGTAGGCGAACTGAAAAAATTCACGTTCGAAAATGAAGGTGGAAGCATAAACCCCGGCGAGACTTACGTAATATACAATAACAATGGAACTTTAAGAGGCGGATCAAACTTTGTCGGCAAATCAACCAATTTAATAAGTGTTGTTGTGGTTTATAGTTATAAACAACAGTTCGATGAACAAATAGCCTGTATACAACAACAAACTGCAAATTTACCGCAAATAAGTTGTAATTGTGATGGTCAATCATGTGCTAAAATTGAATGTGGCGGTTCTGATACTGCAGATTTGGTTGTGGACCAAAAACAATTTTATGCATTTGAAATCACTTCTGAAAAAGATGTTACTCTAAAAATTACTCAAAATGCACAAAAGGCAGATTATCAGGCATATCCTTATAGCATGTGGATTAGCAGTACTGCAGCGACTTGCCCGAGTGGACTTCCTTGCAATAATCGTGACACACAAAAAGAATCATCCTGTCCTTTAGGTAAACTCCCTGTAGGTACTTATTATTTCGAAGTTAAACGTATGAATACTCTAGAAGGTTCTTATACCGTAAATGTTCAATGTGCCTAACTTTCAATATCAAAGAATTACTCAAACCTAAAATTGGTTTTGATGTTGAAACAGTAATAAACCCTAACTTAACAGAACGGAGCATTTATTTGAATGAAATTCCTGTAATAGCAATTATTCCCGAAACATCTGCTAACAGGGTCTTGGATGAATTGCGCGGAAGGATAATACTTGGTTACACAATCTAAAAGTTCAGTAGTTTGTTCCGGTCCACCATCAGTCTTCCACTCAGGATCGAAGTTATTGCATAATACGCACCAATCCATTATCGTTGTTCTGCACTCTTCTTACCCTATCGATGATTTAGTGGCATACCTGTAAACCATGTATACAACTATCCCAACTACGACAATTCCGGCTAAGAGCATCAATATTGTTTGTATCGCTATTCCTTTACTCATAAATAGTAATCCTTAAGCATTTTTCGGGAACTCGTTGAAATGTCAGTTAAAATTTTTATGGACTAATACCAAAGCTTGGGCACCAGTCCACGTCCATGTCACATCTACCGTCAAAGTATGTCGGGAAATATTTTCCTGCGCAAGCGGTTAAACTAGCTGGAGCTGATATGCTGGCTGACCAAGTATATGGCGGGTTAGGGTCAGCTGAATTCTTGCAAGTAGTGCAGTAGTTAACTGCTGCAGACCTACAATCCTGTTCGTTCAACCCAGGACTGAACATATACCTGTATACCATGTAAACAACTACTCCCACCACGAGTATCCCAACTAACAACATCAATATAGTTTCAATAGCTATTCCTTTACTCATATCAATACACTTCTCTTTCTTTAAATAAATATTTTCTTAGATATTGCTCTCGGTTTATGTTCCTGCTCCAACTGATCTGCAGACCGTTGAGTTCGGACAATTAGTAGCTGCACTACAGGTACCAGCAGCATTTACTATATTACTGTTACACAATATATTATCTACTGGGCCATTTACTCCTCCTACAGTAGAAGCAAAATAATTTCTTGCACAACTCGCCGCATCGGGAGTAAGTATGATTCCTCCTTTCCAACCTACTGCTGCACAAGAAGTGCACCAAGAAACTACTCTTCCCCTGCATTCCTGTATTCCTATGCCAGGACTGAACATATACCTGTAAACCATGTATACAACTATCCCAACTACGAGTATCCCCACGAGCAACATCAATATTGTTTGTATCGCTATTCCTTTACTCATATCAATACATTTCTCTTCCTTAAATAAATAATTCACTACGTTTGTTCAACGCTATCAATATCATGTCATAGAACGACTAAACAACTATTAATGATTTTTTAAACAAAACAAGGTCCTTCGCACTTGCTCTCATCTTGACATCCTGCTGGTGTGCATGTCCTAATATATTTTTCCATTGAACTACAGCAAGTGAACGTTGCTTCCCAATTGGTGCAAGTACACGGTGAGATTGTCGTGGTAGTCGTAGTCGATGAAGTTGTGGTAGTTGTAGTCGGGCTACAAGCTCCGTTAGAGCAACCAGCAGCACAATCCTCTTTATCATAATAACAAATGTTCGAAGTATGACAGTCATACTCATAGAGTGTGTCGCCTACACAAGTATCTTCATATGTACCCGTAAAATCATTGCAGACCTCGTAAGTATCGTAATTAAACCCCCCAGTGGGCTCCCCATTATAAAATACTGAAGCGAAGTTATCCCATCCAAAGGTTGCAGCTTCTGGCACAAGATAGAATGTACCGGTAATATTATTGTCAGTATAAACTGCGTCAAAAGAATCATTCAACCAATTGGCCTGGCCTTGTGGTGTGAAGGGATAACTGGGTGTATTCTGACATTTGGGACATATACTCTTAATGTAAGCTGTAGTATCGGCATCATAATTACTCCAAGAAAAACCTTTGATTGGGTTGTTGAAATTTTCCTTGAGCCAACCCCACAACTCACCACTTGAGTACGAGTACTCGGCTATAATGAATTTTATGTTGTAACCGTCATCCAATAATTCTTGGCGGGCATAATCAATGTTACTCAAAAGATATCCCACATTCTGATAGACATCCTGCATCCATCTCCAATTTTCATTGAAGGACGTTGGATAGTAAGATAAGGCAGTGTAATTAAGTTCGACACCACTATCCAGCATGAATTTAGTGAAATTATAAACCCAGTCACGATCCCACCAAGTCATAAGATGAGTTTCTATAGAAGCTGTAGGGTTAGATTTTCTAATACCTCTTATCGCAGCTTTCATCGCTTCAGCCTCATAAGGCCAAATATTTTGTTTATACCAATCTGCGTCTGTGCCATGTGTGTCATCAAAAACTCCTGCATAGCCATAATCTATCTCATTGCCTATCTCATAAAGGTCAACATTAATTCCATATTTTTTAAAATGCTTATCAACATTTTCAGCATACTCTTCGATGATCGATAACCTCTCGTTCTCATCCAGTTCATCAAACTTGTAAAATTTTGCTGCGCTTGCGTTATACCTACTCGGTATCGTGATTTGACTTAAATTTACAAAACCACCTCTTCGATTCCAACCATCTATTAAAGATAAAACCACAGCAACTTTCAGGCCGGCATTTTTTGCTAGAACGAGAGAATTGTTTACATAATCAAGACTGTTATAATATTCACCGAACCCTCCTCCACCCGTTTCTGTCTCATTCCAGAAAAGCATTATCCTGGACCAATCAACGCCTTTGTTTCGGAACAATTTATTAACGTTAGTGTTTGTCACCCCTGTGGCAGCATCTTTCCAAGTATAACCATCTCTGCTTAAATCATAGGCCATATCAGCATCCACTCCTAACATGATACCTGGGTTACTTCTAAATTCTTGTAGAGCGGGTTTTGAAGAAAAAGTGTTATACACTTCTAAAGGTTTAGTTTTTTGACAAGAAGTTGTAGGGCTTACTTTGAAGAAGTTGCATATGTTGTTGTTTGGGCTTATGATACCAAGACCAGAAGGACAAGAAGGTTGAACAGCAAAAAGACTTTGGGCATTAACTTCGTCTGAGCGATCTTCAAAATCACCAGCTTTAGCGAGAAAGTTAACTCCGATGAACCCGATTTTAACAAAATTATTCGGGAAAGAGTAAAGGGTGTAATTATTGGATATATCAAAAATTGAAACATTTATGAATGCCCTAGCTTGAGAACCAGAAACTTGAAATTCACCCGGCAGTATTTTAAAACTGAAATTTATCTCAGGGTTTGCAGTTTTATAATTATCGGCCGTATCATTTAAGCATTTCTGAGCTGAATCCTGTGTATGTCCTACAACACATGCCCCAAATTTATCGTTGCTAATTACCTCCCACGTTATTTCAATTATCTTTTTAAATTTCGCACTCACGTTAGAATAAGGAGTGAATCCCCTCACTGTATTTATTTCCTTATCCTCTATTTCTGTTGCTTTCAAGAAGTATAATTTTTCTCCTTCTATGCTCACAATTTTATCATCGATAGATTTTACACGTGTAATAATCGGGATCAATTCTGGGTCTGGTAAGCTTATCACAAAGTCCGATGCTTGAGAAAAATCCCTGAACGCCTTGAGGTAATCATTAACATAACAACTCGATATCCATGAAATCTCTTGCCCCATTTTTTTTAACATTACTTCGGGCGGAGGCATTCTTTCATTTACTTCATCGTATATTTGCCAGTAAGCCATCTTGTAATTGTTTGAATACTTTGGGAAACCGGACGGGGTGAAATCGGAAGGAAGGACTATGTATTCTGCCCCAGAATCATACACGGCTTGAAGTGAGGAAAGGTCTGTTGCACGTAAGAATGATCGCGCATAAGTCTCAACTTTATCTGATTCGGAAATTATAGAAGCTTCTAAAAGGCCTCTTTTAGCTATACCTTGTCTTGAAAGCATCGATCCAATAGCATAAGTTATTACTGCTACTGCCATGGCTACGACAAAGAAAATTAATATCGCCCCCACTAAACCTATTCCTTTTTTCATTCTCATACCACTTGAACAGCTTTGTAAGATAATTCATCAACAAGTTTATCAGTCCCGTTGAAAGTTAACGGGAATGGAAAATTTGCCGAGTATTGTACGCGTGTATTAGTTGTATACAAACATTTATCGAGGAACTCCTCCTTGCATGTGTCAGTCATCCAGGTACTACCTACAATATCACCCTCTGGTTTAGAGCAGCCAGCCGAACACTTACAGACATAAGCACAATCTCCACCCTCACAATGCGCTTCTGAATTGACTGTACAACCTTCAAGATATTTCACAATGCTTATATCATCGATAACTATCACGGCCTCTAGAGGGCGCACCGGTCCTTCCAAAAAATATATGAGTTGTTTGGAGATGTAACCACTTGTTTTGCTGCCTAAATTACTTTCTTCTTCATACCCATAATAAACCTTATTCATTCTATAAACAAACGATTCACCTTCAACATCCATCGATAATAAATCCATTGGTACATCCTGCACTTTATTCCAAAGATACTGCTCTCTCATTTGAAGGTCAACGTTAACCTTGAAAACATAGAAAAAAATCAATACACTGGCGACAGCTATCGCACATGCCAACACTGCAGCAGTTATCCCAATTTCAAAGAATCCCTTTCTCATGCACAAACACCTGGGTAGAAAATATTCACACTATCTTTTTGCGTCGTAATTAAAACTTCAAAACAATCTCCTATAGCCGTATGATCCCAATCAGTAGTGAATGTCACACCATCGTTACAAACAAACATCTTGCATGATTCTCTACCATCTGTGAGATTTACGCAAACTCTTCCATAACTGTTAACACAATCATCTTTGTCGATTACACCATCATTATTAGCGTCGATGAACCTAACACAACTTATCTCCGGGTCCAATGGAATCTTCACATAATATTCTGATTCTTTTGAATAAAAATTCCAGTATTCTTTCCAAGAAGCCCTGACAAAAGCTTGAGAAAGCCAGAAGCTCAACTCTGAGAGTGGCGTTCTAATCATCTTAATCGTTGCAACACCAGCATCATTTCTCCCGCTGTTGTCTACAACTATTGGTATATCTGAAAACCCTATAACCCTTTGAGGATAACAATCAGAGATATTTTTGTAAATTAAATTACCTATCGTAAAATTCTCGCCAGTCACTAAATTGTACACAGTGAAGTTATAATCGAAATCAGAGAAATCGCAACACTTTTCCCAAACATCTCTATTGCTCCAGGGCACAACATCTTCTGCTCCGATACCGGCAGTATTCTGATATTCAGCTAATTTTTCTCCATCCAGAATAAGTTTTAAGGGCATGTTCTCTGAATCCCTCTTAACCACAGGACTGTTTGAAACTATCGTTTGCAATAGGTTCATAGCGTTCCTCTGCGTTTCAAACTTGTACTTAATACCAGTGATATCTAACCATCTCCCTATCATCAATAGCATTATAGCTGCGCCCAGGGCGAACATAGCCAAGATGAGAATGAAGTTAATAGGTATCTGTTCTGGTACAGCCCCCTTGGATCCTATTTTTCGCATAATCAACCTCTTTCTACGATTACAAATGAATCTTGGAATATTTTTTTCAACCTGAATTCGGTAAATTCTATTGGATAACTCGGGTTAAAATATAGATTGGGTGCGAAAGGCATGGAGAAACAATTAAATGTCGTCATAGCACCAATCACAGGCGTTGCTGTCGTTTGTTTCCTCTGTGATATTACACACAAAATCTTCTCTGTCATTTTCACGTAGTATGTTACGTTTGCAGTATAAGTTTTGAAATCAGTCTCCACATCCCCACTAGTGCCTCCTAATGCTGTTACAGCACCAACTATATCCATCGCAGCCATTTCTGATGGTCTAAGAATCCAAAAAGCCACTTGAGTAGTAACAACCACTATCAATATGTATATCGCTATCATCACTATGATGAACATGGCTATGTAGAAGATCATATGCCCGATTGGTGTAGTTCCCATGTGTTATAATTTATTTCCTATAAAATTAACATTTAAGTTTAGGGTTTGTTAACAGAATTTTGCGTGATTTCTAGAAGGAGTACAGAACTTCCTTTTTGTGATTGACCCTCGACACACTTATTATCATCATTTGGATTTCCTCCATTATCCCCAATATCCCATGCATTAGTAACATTCATGATTACTGCATAATCCGTAGTGCTCATATCATCCCATCTGATCTTTATCTGGTCTTGTGCAGGGTTAAATGTAGTATTAGGATAATACCACATACATTCTACACAATCTTCAATCTTGAATTTGAGGAGGTATGTAGTACCAGTAAGCTCTGCATCTTTCGACATAGAGTCAATTTCTTCTATATGTAATCTCTGCAATGCATAGCAACCCCCCTTAGTCCCTATGTACGGAAACATTAGATGAATGACTAAAGCAGCTGCGATTACGAGCATCGTGGCCATCGCAAAAGAAAGTATAGTCGATATACTTATACCCTTTTTCATAAAGAAAGATTGTTTTTTGTGGTTAAATTTTTTAGAATTATTAACCAAACAAATATTTTTCATGTGCATTGAAGAGTTAAATTATAACTCATTGGTTCTGTACCAAAGCGTGACACGCTTATATAATAATCTCCTGGTTGAAGGTTATTACGTTTGCATGTTTGTGGTGAATAACCTCCAGTTGAACAATCATACACGCCCCATCGAGCACACGAATGATCCCAATTAACATATAACCAATAAAGGTTACCATTATTAGTGGTCAAGTTTATTTCCGCATTCTTTGGTGAAGAAAGGGTGTATATGTAATCTTTTTTATCACCGGCATAATCCAAAGAGGCATTTACAATAGAGTCGCCACAATTCAGTTTTCTGCACAAACCACTCGGACAGATACATTTTTCAAATTTAGTCGCACATGGTTTTATCGTAGGACTTTCTGTAGGGCAGTTCACACATCTTATGTGAGTTCTGTTAATTTCAAATTGATAACGCACATCTTCACCACCCCTCACGTTTGCACAATAAGTTGGTGGGTCAAGGCCATTACTTTCACCACAATCAATGCAGTTGCAACCCATGTCAACGAAATTGGTTGAGATACTATAATTGTCGTACATCAATACCTCAGGACTCAAAAAACCACTCCTTGTAGAATATACAACCATCAATTGATCAACGTTTGAATCGTACCACATGCATTTTAAACAACCCAGAGCGGTAAAACGATGGGGAATGTTTATGCCCCTTTCACTCGCTTCTTTTATCTTATTCTTGAGATTGTTTATCTCTCCGGATTGTGTTATAATGCATTGGTTTTGTGCTATTGGTGTGCCGTGAGCTATCATGACTAATACTGATGCTACAGTAACAAAAATAAGTATGTATATGACAAGATCCTCAAACTTTTCGATAACTCCTTTCATGATTTAATATTTAGAATTTTTCAATTAAATGCCTATATATCCTCTACAAAAGTCAAATTCTGTAGGTCCGCAAGAACTGATTGGGCTGCCCAAACTACACTTAGGCATACATTTTTTTAATTCATCCCTCATGAGGTTTGTTGCACCACTCCAATTCGTCTTTGTGCCACCATATATTTTATAACAAGTTGTGCACCATGAAGTGAGTTCTGCGTTGCACTGTGAACAACTCAATGGAGCATTTCCAACATATCTGTAGATAAGATAAGCAGCCACTGCTAAAGTTATGATGCCTAATAACCATGCCACGAGGTAATGAATGGAAACACTAGATTTGCTCATAATATAATTTTAAAAAGAGTGATAATAAAAATTTCATTTTGCCCATTCTGGCCAATCGGTCATGTTACCAGTGACGAATGGTATGAGACTTGCCACTTTACTTAAACGTTCAAGTATTATTTGAAAAACCGGAATGCCCTGGCTGTACGAATAGGAAATCACAATGGCAAATAAAAGTGCTAATATAGCCAAACCAGCTATTACAACGGTAATTGTTTTAGTTTCCATTCAACTACAACCCGAAGCAGTACAAGTTCCTGAACATTTAACATAGTTACCACTCCACCCACCATTCATGCATGTTACATTATAATAACACCAATCCCCATCTTGGCATAATCCATTCCCACAACTCCCAGAACTACAGTCGCATGATTTAGTCTCTTTGAAAGGTCCAACTCCTGTACCAGGACCACTATAGTCCCATGCATTACCGGAGAGTGGACAATCCACGCCATAATAGCACTTCTTACCATCATCGACAGTTCTATAGTACTCGTTGGTGCTACCATCTGTACAAAAGAATGTGTTAGGACCTTTAGTTAAAATTCCTAGATGATAAAGATAACCTACTCCCGAATCTTGACCAAAACCGAGCAACATAGAATCTATATCACTCCATGACCATTTCCCACTAGGTCTAATAATGTTTCCTCCAGCGGCGTCGGAAATACTGCCAATATGAATCCACTCCCCAGTTTTCTTATGAAGTAATACGTTTATCAAATTGCCAGTGTAAGTGTAGAAACTACCTTCTATTCCATAAACCGGTCTGGATTCATCTGAAGGTGCTATTCTTAAAAATATCCAACTCTTACCATAATACACAACATACTCATCTTCACTCGAGCCAGTAAACTCACAATTTTTTCCCCAAGGTGAATCAACCCAGTCAACATAATTTTTCAAGTCTTGCAGCGGTTGAGGTGCACCAGCTCCACCATAACAATCATCTTTAGATCCAGGCGCCTGATGTTCAAAGTATGTATACGGGCTATGTACTTCATGCGTTTTACCGTTCCAAGTTGTCCAACTTAGAGCATCATAAAAGTTTTTTGGGTTTTGAACATACCCAGAAAAATAAAAGTCTCTCGTCCTTTCATGATCGTTTCTAGTATCCGTTGTAAGACAAGGTACTGTTCCAGGTCCACTCGAATGATTATCGTAACCAGACGTACAACAGATATTAGAATGATATGAAGTTACATAACCACCAGCCAAGGATGACCAAATTCCGCAAGATTGAGAATCACCACAATCCTGGGAATTACATACAAGTAAGTTACCGGTGCCACAACAACGTTGACACATATGTGCGACGCTAAAAATTGGTACACAATCTGCACAACAATGATAAATTGTGCCTTCTGTATTTGGTACCATAGTTCCATCACTTCTTGCAGGTTCCCTTATCTCAAGGAGTTTAAAATCAGTCTCATTCTCATCTGAATAATCATCATCACCATCCAGGTCTATCATTGCATATACAGTGTAAGAAGTTCCAGGCGAATTCGCTGTATAAGTCTTGGGACAACCCGTGTTGCCGGAACATGAACCGAATACTGAATCAATACCGTTCAATGAAAACTGAACTGGCACACTACCACAACCATCTAAATTAGATGCTGACAACGTAATAGAATCACCAGAAACGACAGGAGAACTAACACTCAAACTTATATCACCAGTGCATCCAGTGACTTTCAGAGTCGCGTCAGGATCGGTATCTTTAGGCAAACTCTCATTGACTGCCAACGCGTGTAAATTAATAGAATAAGTGTCTTTAGTACCTGACCAACATTCTATCGTAAACGGACTTATTCCCACGCCAAGGTTTACTGTGTAGGTTGGTTGTCCGTTCTGAAATTGACAGGTACAACCAGGACAAGAATAAGATAATTGAAAATCATCATTTCCCAATTTATTGTCTATGTAGAAACCGTAGGTTGCATGAACGCCTGGTTTTACTTCTTTGTAAGTATCACTGAAATCTATGTCAAAATCAACAACCCTTAATTCCAAATCATCCGTCTCAGACTCGTAAGCAGCTGTGGGTTCTGCAGTCACCCATATATTGTATGTCCCAGTCTCAGCTGGCGTGAATTTTAGTTTTATTATCTTTTCCCCGTCCACATCAACATTAAAATCATTCTCTTCGAAACTAGTCGTGCAGGGCTCAGTGCATCCGATAACAGCGCAAGGCCCGCTAATACAATCCAGCTCTAGCTGGAAATCACTGCCAGTCCCTAGTCTGTTAGTTATCCTTACGTCGAAACAAGCCTCATCAGTTTTTTTGATTCTCTCACAATCATCGCCACATGACCCATAGCACGGAGTTGCATCAATCTCGAAACTCGCTGGTGAAGGAGTGGATGTGTTGAAGTAGACATCCCCATGTAAATTATCACCAGTTTTCCACGATGTATAAATGTTCAAATTCCCTTGGAACAGGCATTGATCATAACCTGATATTGTACTGACTCCAGAACAACCAAACTTTTCAACCGAATCCCTCCAGTCCATGTATATATCACCACTTCCACTTGTCTGATATATCCATGCGAAATTGTATGGTGTCGGTGGGACGGCAACCCATTCCTCTTTATAGGTCCATAATTCGCCGATGAAATCATAAGAACCATATGGTCCACCTTCCATGATGGACAAAGGGAAACCCTCTGTTTTATTCAAATATTTTATTATATATGTAGCTTCTGTTGTCCAATCAGTGCATCCGGCTAAAAAATTCGATGCTTCACAGTATTGCCCTTTGAGTGCTACTCTATTTTCCAACGACAGAGAAATATTGTATTTTTTTCCACATACTTTGCTAGGAATATCCCAACTCACATTGTATGAACCCCATGAAGATGGTGGAGTTTCACAGAAACTATTGCATGTTTTTTTACATGTCTTTGCTGTGCAGTCCATATCTAAACAGATGTTGTTAGCTTCGTATGAATTGCAACCTTTAGTGCATAAAGCCAGACTACAGGCGTAATGTCTTACCAAATCTTCTTTGTCAAAAGGGAAAAGACCACATATCTCAGGTGCAGGTATCTTGCCGAATGCAACAGCAAATACAACTAAACACAAAGCTCCAAGAATCAGCAGTAATACAGTCCTGCTAATGGGCATTCAACTCACCAGACTTTGCAACCAATTCGTGAATGCTGTCGATAAGCTACTGAAATTATTGTAAAGCCACCAAAGAATTATAGCGAGGCTTAATACAACTAAAACAACTTCAATTATGAATTTTGTCGTTACCACTCAACACATACCTCCAAAGATAAACTTAGCCCACCAACCCATTAACCTACATATAACTGAAGTGAAAGAACTAGTGAACTTTTCGAATAAACCCAATGCACCCTCGCTACTCATCTTAAAGAAAATCCATGCCAATGCTATGATTACAACAGCAATTATTATCGTTATGATGACCGTCAGTTGATATCCTGTTATACCCTTACTCATCAGCTGACCTCCACAATCTTTATCAAAAACTTTATAGAATCAACTATCTTCTTATCCAGACCAAATGCTAGTATCAAGAGTAGTATAACTGCAAAAAAAACTACTATTATAGTAACTATCATTCCTGTACCCAAATGCTTGACAGTTCCTTTCATGTCCCCCAAAACATTATTAGATTCCTGAATATAAAATATATGAACAGTACGCAAACAGAGAAAATGGAGTAGCATAAAAGAACGTTCGACGTAATTAGCTGATGTTTGTCCAAAGGATCATCCCCATGTTCTAGTGCACCGATGAAAACTGCTAACATCAGAACCATTTCTAACATGTAGACACCGACCACTACCAAGAAAATTTCTGCCGGCATGGCATGTTTTATATCGACTATAGTCCCTAATACATTCTCATTAAAATTCTCTGGGTACGCTGCGGAAAGTCCTGTAACGTCTGCCAACAACCTTTCAATCTGGAACAATACCATCGTCATTATGGTTGCCATCCCAACCACTGCACCACTGGCTACTGGAACGAGCAGGATCATCATCATTTTCATACTGGAAGTAGTTTCTTCAAGGATGTCTTTCATATGTTCCTCCACGAGGTGCATACTCTTCAAGTATTGTGATACAGACAAAATAGTCTTCGACATCCCAGCAACACCCTTATCTATTGAATCAGATACTATCATCATAGTTGTCCTGATGATATGAGACGGATAATATTTCAGAACACCATAATTTTTGTCAAACAAAGCATTCTTAAAAGTAAAACCGAATCTTTTTATGTTAGATAAAATATCAATGAAAAGTCTAGATATTTTTAAGTCCCTGGTCTTTTTGACAGACTCTTCTATGGCAGGCTCCAACGGCATGCCTGTGGTTAGAGTATAACCTAGCTGGAATAAAACTTCATCGAATTCCAATTCCATCTCTCTTATTTCATCTCTAATGTGTATGTTATCCTTGTAATGTAAGTAAGAATAAACCATCAAAGAAGCTGAAATACCACCCAGTATTATTAACCCACCACCGATTTTTGTCAGCGATACTGGGTCACCAGGAATTATCGTTATAGAATAACCAATCCCAGAAATTATCACTCCAATTAAGATAGCTATCAACAAAACTGGTATCTTCAATTTTTTTTTGTATGTTTTTATTTCAACCCAATCCATCGGTTTTGCTTTTGGATGAAGAAAAATATCTATTATTCCTAATGTCAACGGTCTTGCTCTTAGAGTTTCATTCATTATATAGTAAACTGCTAATGGTAATAACACATCATAAAACAAGAAAAGATAATTCGGGTTTATGGTTGAAGAAAGAAATATGGTCATTATCGGGAAGAGAATTACTGTCAATACGGGCAAAGTAATACCGAGTGTTGTTACTATTAACAGTGGATTTCTCAATTGGGTTGAATAATGTTTCATTCTCTCCATGTTACCTTGGAGCATAACGTTTACCGCTTCATCCAGAAGAGTCTCCCTCCTCTCTTTTTTTTGTAGTGTAGATGTTCTTATCAAATGAATCGATTCATAGAATTCCAAGTTTTCTTTCTTCCATTTTACTGCAAATCTTTCTAACACTTGGTCAGCATTTTGATACTTGCCCGTGGACATACCCCACGCCATCAACCTCAGGTCTCTTCCAACAACACCTTTCACATTCTTAGAAGCGAACATCAAAGCACTCTCCAAGTTCGGAACCAATCTTAAAGAAATCACGAGATAAAATATCATCTGTACAAGGTCAGATGTAGCCATGATTCTATGGTATCTAGTCAGATAAGGAGGATAGATTATGATATAATAGGCAAACCCTAAGGTACCTGCCATTGCAATTAAACCATAGAGATATTTGCCGATAAAAAACAGTACGACTGAAAAAGCGATCCCGATGATCGTTAGAACGATTGCACTCGAATAAACGCGGCTAGGCTTGATTTTTAAATCACAGAACTCTAAATCTTCTGATAGTTTTTTTGCATCTGCTTCCTTTAATGGGAAGTCAAATATCTTACCAAATTTATTACATAAGAATTCATACCAGGCACCTTTCTTTTTTTCTAATTTTAATTCTTCGGTCAGCATTAATTATAATTTAGTTTTAGTAAAAGATAACTTTTGGGAATTATGGGGGTGGCGGGTTTTCGCATATCGCTAATTTCGGACAGTTGCATAAACCCAGTCCAGCACAAGCGACATAAGATTTTACATGACCAAAAATCCATGCATCAAACTCAATACTCGTAAACGATTGTGAATTCTCAGCCGTCCAAACCCAGAATGTATCATCTTGGTTAAAAGTGCAATTATGCAAACTACCCATCCAACCGCTTCCTTTACAATTAGCATTCGCATAATTTTCGGAGAAGTATAAACTACCAGAATAAGAATCATAGTTTGGTCCTAAATATACAGTACCTGGGATACCACATTCAGCCCCGCTTGCACTATCATAAACAAATGAAACACCCATTGGCACAGAAAAGTGAAACGGAAGGTTTTCGGTAATTCTATCTAACTTACAAGTCCAACAGGGATCTTCCATAAAACCGCTCTGAGCCCACCGTCCAATACAAGAGGCGTCGGTCTGCCACCCGCCTTCCCCCCAACCACAAGAACCATAAGTTCTTGTATCAGTTGTTTTTACATGATAATCTCCATGATATGTAATCTTTTCTTTAAAGGTAAAATTAAAGGCATAAACTTTGCCGCAGAGTTTAGTCCCTGGTCCTGCAGCACACCAAGTGGGGTGTTCTGCGACAAGCTGCCTACAACTCTTTACAGGTTTGTTCCCTTCATATTCCAATATATTTGTAGCAAGGTAATCATCTCCGCAACCTTTAGTGCACATAAGTATAGAACAACCTAAATATCGTATGAAACGAGCTGTTTCACCTTGTCTTGGTGCCTCCATGTATTTCCCAAAAATCTCTCCTATAACTGGGCGTATCATGGACATTAGTATCAAAACAACAACAGCTCCCAATAAAAGTAAAACTATATAGTCTTTCCAGTTCATTATCTCAAAATCCCCTTAAACCACTCCAACCATTTATCGTATATGATTTTCGAATCCAAAAAATCGACTTCTTTCCTGACATCGTCGCAAATCAAATGAAACATTTCATTACATTTCGAAGTCCAATCCGCCTCCAATATTTCAGATCTTTTCAATTTGTTCGAATAGTCCACTATCGTCTGTTTAACTCTTCCCCTTAACTCTATGTTACTCCAAACAGCATCCCAATTTCCATGCCATTCTTTCACTCTTTTTGCTATCTCATTTATTATTAAAGACTCTCCGTTTATCAGAGTATCAGTCGGCTTCAACTTATCCTCCTTTGCTGAATATTCCATTAAGTTAACGAACCCACCTTCTTCTGATGGATCTTCTTTCCATTGTTTTCTGACTTCTGTCACTTCTAAAACTCTTCTGAACGTATGTAAACCATCAGCTGTCTTAATCCTCCCACAAACAGCGATTATGTCGGTTGCCTTAAAACTGGCCGGGGGAACTTTCAAATCGTTAACGATCCTATCGAAAACTCCATAAGCAGATTCACCATGAATCGTGCCAGCAACGACGTTTGATAACGCACCTATACGCATTGCTTCAAATAATGCTAAAGCCTCTACACTCCTAACTTCTCCGACTATCAGACACGCATCCCCCAGACGTATTGCGGTTCTCAACGCCTCGTCCGCAGGCATCTCTCTCTCAATTCTAGTGATAACAGAACGAGATCTCAACCTTTCGATGTTGTAACCTAAATTTCTAAGTTGAATTATAGGAATTTCTAGGGTATCTTCAACAGTAACTACTCTGAACTTTTTCATTATTTCCAATATACTCGCAGATAATAAACTTGTTTTTCCACTGCTTCTTCCCCCTGCGATGAGAAGAGTCCTCGACCCATCTACGAAGAAACTCATCAAACCAGCAAACAATGGATCGAAATATTTCGTATTCAAAAACAGAGGATAGGTCCAGGGTCTTTCTCTGTGTCTTCGTAAAGCATAACCAATTCCTTCAGGGGATAGAGTACTCGTGATAGCACAAACTCTTGCCTTTGCTCCAGGAACGAATAGTTCTGTGTCGAGGACAGGGTTCGCTTCATCCAACGGCCTTCCGGACAAAAGTCTAAACCTAGTGGCCCAACCCTCGGCATCTTCTCTGGTCGGTATCAAATTAGTTTCGCATTCTTCCCAATCATCATGCAAAATGTAGATCGGTAAATTTCCGATAGGGGAGTTGATGTATATGTCCTGTATTTTTTCATCGGCCAACAAAACTTCTAGTATGCCAAAACCAGCAGTGTATCTTGCCAGTATGTTGGCCAACTCATCCAATTCTTTTTCAGATAAACGCAAACCAGATTCTCTTGAGAGGTTTGATAAAATATCCTTACCCATGTTCATGAAAGTTTCTCTTGCCATTTCTGGCTGGGTGAATTCTTTTTCTGTAGGTTTATGTTCTGCCAGTTGTTGACGGGCTGCATCTAGAACAGAATACTTTTCATCAGATAACCTGAATTCTGGGGCTGAGATATAATAATAACTCCTCACAAGACCAGGAACCTTATAAACTTCAACGGAAATACCGTTTGGGAGAATGTACCTCTCCAATGGTTTTCCACCTTCTGGTGGCATAGTTTCATATCTTGTCAGCATGAAGGCTGGCTTAACAAAAGGATGAAATAAGTCCCTGTAAGGAGCTCTATCTCCTATCATGTATCCCTGCAATCTATCCTTTACCATTTTTATTAGAGTCGTATTTTCTAGAGTTTCTTTGATTGGAATTAACGCATTTTTTAAGTAAAAATCATAACATCTACGACAAACAACATTTTCCTTTCTCATCATACTTGAGTTATACCTTATCATTCTCCTAACTTTGACATAGGCCCCTATAGGGTCTTTTCTCAACATTTCAGTGAGTAAGAATTTTAATTCTGCAAAACGTTTAGGAAAACATCTTTCGCATCTTTCTGCACCAAGTTTAGAGTATTCAAGAATGTCATAAACGTTAATGAGTTTATTATAGGCTTCTGCGATTTCAACAAGGAGTTTAGTTTGTTCGTAATCGTACTCATACTCTCTTGTTCCAACAAGAACTATTTTCTCAACTTTTTTGACTTCCAGGATTTTATCTATAGTTCTTGCAAAACAGACGTCAAAATCTTCTAGACTAGAGCCAAACATACATTTGGCACAATTTACCCTGATTGTACCATCTACAACTTCTAGTTCACAAACCATTCTATCTAAGAATATTTTTGTTTCTCTGGTTAAAATTGGTTTTTACTTTAGATTTATTATGTGAAAAAACAAATAATTTTTTAATGGCATTCGAGAAAGAGCCAACAGAAGACATGAGAGTTTTCAACACAGAAATTGCTAAAATGTCCAACATGAATACCAGTAGAATAAGAGCTTTGGAACAGAGGTTGACGTTGACAGAGAGTAGGATTAGTGCCCTAGAAGAAAAAATAATAGAGGAAATAGACTACTTGAGAAAAAGTTTTGGACAAATTTCAGTTGATATAAGGAGTTTAACTGAAACCCTCTCTCAAATACGAACAGAAATGTTGAACATAAACAAAAACTTAGATAAGACGGCGAGGAAATCCGAAGTCAAAGAATTGGAAAGTCTGATTGATTTGTATAGTCCAATAAAATCTAAGTTTGTAACGAGAGAAGAAGTTGAAAGACTTTTAGAAGAAAAAACAGAGAAGAAAGTATAATTATTCCTAAAAAATCCCTGTAATATTCGGTAAATATGCTTTGCATTCATCTCTTAACGAATTACAAATGTTGGGTGTTATTCTCAAACACTCCTGCATGCAATCATTTAAATCCTTCTCCATTTCAACGTCATTAGGCCAGGTTGGTCTATTCCAGTTATCTTTAGTAGTAGCGCATCTTTGACACCAGTTAGCAAACTTGGAAGAACACAAACGACAATATAAAGAAGATTTTTTAGAGTAGAAAAACATGAGATAAATAACTATAGTCAGAACAATTATACCAATAAGTATAGCAACTAAAGTACTGATGGGTAAATCCCCTTTTTTCATCAATGAAGCCTTCATGCTTTTAGACATCTTAATTTTATTAACGATTTTAGATAAATATAAATTGAGAGAATAAGAATTGTTACTTGAGTGAACAACATGATAAAATTCTTCGGTAAAAAATCGCCAGAAGAGTCACCAACTTTAGGTAAGGGTTTCATCCCTATTGACAGAGTAAGGGAATTGAGTGATAAAGGTTTTTCTGAACCAGAGATCATCGATGTTTTAAGAAAGGAGGGTTTTGGGGCTGAAGAAATAGATAGAGCTTTAACGCAAGTCTTGAAGATCGGTGTGACCGGGCAACCAGAATCCACTCTACCAACTTTACAAGACCTACAGAATGAACCGGAACAAATGGAAGCTGCAACGATGCCACAAATTCCCGAACGTTCTACGGATTATCCTCAATATCAAGAAAATTATGGAACAGAAGAACTGATCGAATCAGTCGTTCAAGAAAGAATGAGTGAAGTCGGACAAAAGTTTACGGAAATTGGGACCAGACAAGCCGACTTAGAAAGAAGCATATCAAACTTGCATCATCAACTATCTATACTGGCGAAAGGCAAGAGTGAGACAGAACAATCCATATTGGCAAAACTAGATTCATTCAAGGATACCATGGAAGAAATGAATGGAAAGATGTCCAGCCTTGAAAGAGCGTTCAAGGATGCTTTACCAGCCTTGATAGAGAGCGTTCGATCCCTGACAGAATTGGTTCAGAGAGTCAGAAGAGAAGGTTGAAAATATTTATCCACATTTTACAAATTATTCTATGAGGATTAATGCCAGATATTTTTAAACCGATTGCAGAAAAGTTAATCGACTTGGGAATTCTTGGGTTCCTTCTACCATGGTTGATCACAGCTGCTATATTCTGGGGGTTGTTAAAAAAATCTAAGTTGTTTGATTCTACTATAATCAACGCGATAATTGCGTTATCTGCATCGTTCTTCCTCTGGGGGTTCTTGGTAGCTGGAACTGCCATCGACTTAGGTAAACCATTAGCAGTCTTTATGGCTCAGGGTACGGTTCTAATCATTATTCTAATTTTTGGTTTAATTGCAGCAAGTTCATTCTATCCAGACTTAAACAAAACTCTAGGGGAAACATTCAAGACCAGATCAGCGATGTTCGTCTTGATAGCAGCATTCTTCATCCTGTTCTTCACTAGTGGTTTGTACAAAGTTTTCATGCCTGAGAATACTTTTACAGGGCCAGCTTCAGATGTTTACTCTTTGATAGCTATACTCGTCGTTCTGATTATAGGTCTGTTTATATTGGTCGGGGTTCAAAGTAGTAAGAAGAGTGAGTGATATGGCCGACATATTCACTGCTGTGATCGAAAGATTAAGAGACATTGGAGCATTCACCTTCTTGTTTCCTTTCATGTTAACATCAGCGATATTCTATGGCCTGTTAAGAAAGTCACAGATTTTTGGGAAGGCAGAGGAGAATACTGCAGTGAACGCTGTCGTCGCTCTAGTAGCAGCCTTCATGGTCTGGGCTTATCCGATAATGATTGGTGTAAGCTTAGAAACTCAACTGGCCGCTTTCTTTACTCAAGGTATAGTAGTTACACTTGTTTTCATGATAGCTTTAATGATTGTGGGAATGTTCTTGCCACAAGATATGTCGAAACATCTGGCAGAAGGGCTTTTGCATGGCAACAAGGCATTATTGGTAGTTGTAGTAGCTCTATTCTTCGGTTTCTTGATAGTATTGACCAGTGGGCTATGGGGAGCTGTTTTTGGGCCAGGAGTCATAGAAATATCTGGTGATATCATCGTTACTGTAATCGTGATAGTTTTATTAATAATTCCGTTCATATTTATATTATATCCATCTAAAAAAGCACCTGAAAAGGGTGGACAAACACCCTGAAAAAAGGTGAACAAGGAGGATGAATAAATGGTATTTGAAGGTATAATAGGTGCTATAGCCGTTTCAGGAATGTTTCCAGTATATCTAGCATTTCTGTTAGTATTTGCAATTATCTTCGGTATACTAGCAAACACAAAGATTTTGGGTGCAAAACCTCAGATAGATGCAGTAGTTGCCTTTATAATAGGCCTATATCTAGTTGCATTTTCACCAATGGCAGTTCCAATTAGTCAGTGGTTCGTAACAATATTCTCCGCAGCGTCAGTGGTAATAGTCTCACTGTTAGTCTTTATACTAGTTATCGCAATGTTGCTATCGCCATTTTGGACCCAAATATCAGGTAAGGATATGACAGGTATTTGGGGATTACTTGCAGTACTAGGGATTGTTATAGGAGGACTAATCGTTTTCGGAAGCTCTTTCGGTTTCGGAGGAACGATACCAACAGTTAGCTCACAAGACATAGTGTTCATATTGTTCGTAGTGATAACACTGTTACTGGTATACTTCATAATAGGCGGTGGCGGCGGAAAAAAACCAGGGGCAAGAGCAACCTTACCACTAGATCTTGAAAAGTAATGGACTTGCAGTTTTTTCATTTTTTACAGAGTTTTTTAGAACCAAAAGTATAGTTGAGATTTTTTTAAGGTTTTATACTATATACTGATGAGTTTTTTCTAAAGCCTCTTTTTCAGTTTCTCTTTGTTTCCAAAGGTTATATTCTCCTGTAATATAGAATGAAGTTTCCTTCAGTTCTGGCATTCCCAATAAATATGCTGCCATATTGTCAATGGTTTTTTCAACGTTTAGGTTTTGTTCAGATATAGGGAATCCTTGATTATCATATTCAGCATGGAACCATTCGTGTGCTACTTTGTATAATTTTTGCTCTCCTGATGTTTCTCCCATGAGAGGGCTAACATCCACGTCGTATTCTCCATCTCCAGGGGTTATTTCCATTGCAGTCCCATCTGATAAATCCCTTACTCTATAACTTAATTTTGGTACGATGCTACGATTATTAGGAGCAATACCCCATATCCTCATCGTTGATTTAACAATTTTTGAAATATCAGATGATAAGTTCTCAGAAACATACTTATCGGCTACGAGTATTTTTTCAAGGATAGTTTCGTAAAGATTAGTTTTTTTATCTGCAGACTGCTCTGTGTAACCAGGTAATGTAAAATTAGTAGTATAATTATTACCATTTTGCCTTTCAAGAACTATTCCTGGGGTAGAATTAATTGGAAGTTTTTGCTCATATAAGTTTACAGGTTTAAACAAAATACCTTCTTCCAACCAGGGTCCATTTATGTTATTCATGATTTACCGTTACTCTGAAGTGTATTTAAAGATTTCGCTACTAAAAAGTAGTTATTTATAGAATAAGTTAAAAATCAACTCTACCTACTATAAAAGGCTCTTTTAAGCCACTCTCTTTTAAAGAATCTGAAACATAATTATCTATTATTTCAATCGGACCTGAATACAATCTTTGCCATATCCCCGTAATATCATAATTCTGGGCTGTGTAAAATATATTTTTAACAGGGAATTCTTGGTCAATTTCACTTGTTAGTTGGTACCAACTCTCATAACTCCCCCTTGGCTCATGAACCTTTTCAAGAAGAACTTCAGTACCACCCTCTACAAGCATCTGACCTACCGGCACAGGTATGAAGTACAACTTTTGGTCGTCAAAAACAATATAAACTGAGTACATACGTAAAAGTTTATCTAGACCTCTTGTTTGGAGATGCGCTGTTTCATGCCCTGGCGTTATTTCTTGCAACCAATAACTGCCTTTGAGAGAATGAGAATACTTTATAGTACTTTCTTCTGGTATTGTCTCCCCATATACATCTTTTGGTAAATCATCGAATTGAGTTCTCTTTGGCCAAGTAAAAGGTACGCCCAAGTAATCGGAAACTTTTTGACCCACAACGTATTGCTTTTGAAGTATGTAAGGATAATCAATAACACCATCGTATTCGGCGTGAGGTAGAGTAATTCTAGTAATGGGATTATTGTTCATTGGAACAGTTATAACATATTCCTTTACATCAAACAATTCAGATTGTAAGGATTTTTCATTTAATCCCATGTCATCAATTAAACTATATCAGCCACAATCTTAAATATTATGTTGTTGTTTTCCTCTAAAACTTTACTTTTATATTGCAAAAAATCAATTTTATAACATGGCAAAAACCATCGATGTAATAAACAAAATAAATGAATCTCGTCGTGCTTTGGATCATTTGATAAACACTCAAAAGGCATTGGAGAACGATTTGAGAAGTTTCAAGGGCGGAGAAAACTTAATAGCATGGGTTGAAAAAGTCAGAAAAAACCTCGAAGTGATGAAAAACAACTACCTACCAAAGATTGCATCAGAGATGGAAAAAATACATAAAAAAGCAGAAGAACAGAGAAGAGCATACGAACAACAAATGAAAAAATTACAAAAAATATGATTTCATTTCAGCAGCCCCAAATCTTTACCTATTGTGTAATAGCCCCATGCCCAAGTGATTGACTCAAAGCTCAACACATAATCCCCATTCTTCAGAAAATACTCACAATCATAGACATAAGCATTGATATTTTTTAAGAATTCTTTACCCCTTTCGTTCGTTGGGTTGGTCGAAGTTAATTCTTTTTTCAATTTAGTTAACCACTTTTCGATTTCTTCTCTTGGGATTTTATCTCTCATTCACTCACACGATAAAATTCAATATATTCTTTTTCAGTAAAATGTAATTTTCCTGGGGTTATAATGACATAGGGAGGGTTGCCAAAGTCTTTATTCAACAAATCTTTAACCTTTCCATAAGCGATTAATGGTTTTTCGCTCCCAATTCTAGCTAAAACTATTGTCCATGTATCTTCTGTAAAACATTTCTTTTTTTCTTTTTCTTCAACTCGAAGTAATATCTCCATACCCAACTTTGGAGTCATGTAAGTATTTTTTTCAGAAATAATGTCCAATAAAATGAGAGAATGTAAATTCCTTTTTCTGTTTTCTTTTATAGCTTCATAAGTGGAGAGTGGCATTTCAGTTTTTTCTGGAAAAGGTATTGTAACTGTTGAGCCAAACTTGTACAGATGTAACCCACACTCCCCGATTGCAGAATAGATCGAAGCATTGTGAATAATCTCCGTTTTTATCCCTTTCTTTTTTGCATCGAGTAAAAGAGAATTATGAGTTGTCGCAACTAAAGGATCCCCGGGAACTAAAACAACTACATCATCTTTTTTGGCTTCTTCAATTATTCTTTCTGATTGGTCTTCTAGATCGATTCTTTCTAAAATCTTAATTTTTTTATTGATAGCCTTCTCTAATTTCTTTAAGTTTCCATACCATTTGGATGTGTAAAGTTCCAAGTAAACTATATCTGCATTTTTAGCCCTATTTAAACTCCTTATAGAAATATCATCCTCATCCCACAAACCTAGACCGATTAAACTCAACATATTACACCTAAGAATAAGATGAATGATAAATATTAAAGGAATTTAATTCAGGTACTATACCCTAACTTGATAAATAAATAAAGAAAACATCAAAAATTAACTATGTGGTATATAATAGCATCCATACCAGTCATACTTATTACATCCATTTTTCTAGGGTTTGAAGCCCCTTTTTATTACGCCATCAGTTTAATTGGCTTTTCATTCTGGAAATTTGGTACTGATGATAAGATCAAAAAAATAGGCGTAATCATATGTGCGATTGGTACTGTTCTTTTCTACATAACCTTCGTTTACTGCCTCACAGCGGGAATATTACTCTCAGAAGAACCGTTTAAATTCAGAATACTTGGTTTATTTTACAGTCTTTTAACCGGCAACTCATAAATAGAATGGTTGCCTGAAGGCAACCAAAATATTTTACTTGTTGTATTTTAAAATAACAATTATTATGAAAAGCAATAAAAAAATTGTCCCTTCTAGTTACGACATAATCGGCTCGAAAGAAAAAGCTGTTGCAATAGTTGAAATTCCAGACGAATTAAAAAACAAAGAGAAACAAATCGCAAAACAAATAATAAAAAGACACAAGAACGTTAAAACTGTTTTGAAAAAAACTTCTGAAAGAACAAGTATTTTCAGAACAAGAAACTACAAATATATTCTGGGTGATATTAACACAGAAATAATTCACATAGAGCATGGCTATAAATTAAAACTCGACCCAAAAAAGGTTTATTTTTCTGGTAGGGAAGGAACTGAACGTATAAGGATTGCAGAACAAGTTAAGCCAAAAGAAAATATAATGTTAATGTTTGCAGGCATATGCCCATATGGAATTGCAATCGCCAAAAAACAACCATCAGTTAAAATAATAGCAATTGAAATCAACCCTAATGCTTACGAGTACATGAAAGAAAACATTAGAATCAATAAAATTAGTGAAAGAATCATCCCAGTTCTAGGTGATGTGAAAGTGAAATCTAAAGATTGGTATGGTAAATGTAATAGAGTGATAATGCCCCTTCCCCACGATTCATACAAATTTCTTAATATAGCTTACAAATGCCTCAAACCTAAGAGTGGATACATTCATATGTATGCGATTGAAGAAGAAAAAAATGTTAAGGTTAATGTTAAAAAAATAATCGACAAATTTCAAAAAAGAATAAATAGAGAGATTAACTTCAAAATTAGAAAAATTTTACCTTATTCTCCACAAAAAAATAAATATTGTATTGATTTACGATTATCTTAATTTATAACCAATTTTGTAAATAATCGGCTACCCATTTCATCGAATAAAAACCTGCAAACGCAAACGTTAAGTTCAATATTAATTCACCTATCAAAACCGCAAGAAAGAATTTTTTGTAATCATACCTAACCACGCCAGATAAAACAGAAAAGGGTGAATTAGGTATTGGTGTCGCATGAATTACTATTAACCAAAGAAAAATACCATATTTCTTCAGTTTTTTATTAAGATTGTTTAATTGTTTGCTGTACTTATCCTCTAATATTTCCTTTCCACCCAAACCTAAAAAATAACCAATAAAGCTACCTAAAGCTGAACCGAAGGCAACAATAATACCAACTAATAACGGATTAAGTGCTGCACCAAAAGAGAAAGTTATTATTTGAATTGGTATGGGTATTAACGAAGCTGAACCAATTAAGGAGACTATAAAAACACCCAAATACCCCCATTTATTGATAAAATTTTGGCTGTTGGTTATGATAGATATGAAAATATCTGTGATTGACATGCATTCACTTACAATAAATTAATTTAACTAAAATATAAGGCTCTAAATTAAACCTATTGATGAAAGAACAGATAAAACGGATACAAACATCAGGAACAACCAAAACCATTCCTTCCACATAAATATTTTACTCCCATCCAACGGAGGAAAAGGTATAAGATTAAAAATGGCGAACAAACCGTTAAAGTAACTCAAATTCTCGAATATCATCCCTGGAAACAATTTGAAAAACACGGCAAATAAAATATTTAACCCAACCCCTGCTAGCGAGATCAAACCCAATTCTCTCTGCGTCAACTTAACAACCTTGAATCCCCATCTCCCAAAACTGTATGGCATTATCTCTACTGTGCCAACTGCAACAAAAACTATTCCAGCTCCAATAAAACCAAAAAATATACTTATCAATCCTATCAACAAACCTATGGGCCATATTTTGTAAGTCGCAACACAACCCAACTTCCTCGCGGCAAATTTGTGCCCCATTTCATGCAAGAAAAAGGAGAAGAAAACTATAATTAGAGATGCTATGAAACCCATAAAATTTCTGAATTCTGAAATATAGACTGTAAATATTAAGGCGACTACTACGATTGAAACTGCGATATCCCTAATTTCTTCGTTTGTGAACGCCTTCATAATTAACACTCAGGAAATGAAATATTTTAATGCTTCTTGTATATTACTGACTTCTTTCGCTTCGATTCCAACTTCTTTTTCAACCTCAACGTTTTTGGGCTTCATCTCAGTTCTGCAAATTGTAGTAAAGACATAAGTTTCGCATTTCTTCTCTTCTGTAAAGGTCGTATATATTTTCTGTCCCGCTGGAACCAAGAAAAGATCCATTCCAGCATTTTTTGCAGCTTGTGCTTTTGCAATTATTCCCGATACTTGACCGATCTTTCCATTATCATCCAAAGTTCCAGTGATGCTAACATCGTTCCTGAAAGTCCTGTTTTCTATTTCCAATATGGTTGCTATTCCCATTCCTGCACCTGCAGAAGGGCCTTCTACAGCAGAAGCATTCGCCTGTACAGAATAAATTATATCATAATTAGATAGGTCAATCCCAGTCATGTTTTCTGCCACTCTTTTTGCAATTCTTATAGAATCTTGAGTGTCTACCCAAAAAAATATTTGATTTATATCAGCGAGCGTTCTCCCAACACCGGGCTTCGCTTCTACGGATAAAGTTACCATGACACCATTACCCTCTTTATCAACTGCTGGTACTTTGATAATCGTCGCGCTTGTTTTGTTAATTTGAATTTTTTCTGATGGTTGAAATTCAGCGACATAAGACTTCTTCTCTATTTTAGTCTCTGACAATGCAGTTAGGTTGTAAATGAACGTATAGACAACTAATACAATTAGAACAACTGAAATTATTGTGACAATTTCCTTCATATGTATCACGAATAAATATGCAAGGAGCATGCCATCGGTGGATTTGATTTTTAAGATCAGGTTAATCCAAATCTCATTCTCCACCCCGCGAGCTCGCAAGCACTAACTACTCAACTTAGGCTTGCTTGGTTCCCCACCTGGGCCGGTTCACTGAATAATCAGTCCTGGGAGACGAGGCTTCTCAGTCCGAGATTTGGGCCCGACCATAAAATCAAACCGCCCTCAGACTTCGACCCCCACATATAGACGATTTTGGGTTACAGATGACGCCTAACCATCCAGTCGTTGGCCCCTTGCAAATACTTTATACTGCGAGTATTCTTAAATAACTTTCTTATGATAACTTCACAAATTTTTAATTCAGCAAATCAAAATATCTTTATGAAACAATTAGATTATTTTTTCAACCCAAAGTCCGTAGCAATAATAGGAGCCTCTCACACTCCTGGAAAAATAGGATACGAAATTGTTGCTAATTTTGTCGGTGCTGGGTTTGAAAGAAAGATATACCCTGTTAACCCAGATACAAAACCCATTCTTGGACTGAAGGTTTACAAATCTGTTTTGGACATAGACGATGATTTGGATTTAGTCGTGATATGTATACCCGCCGAAGCAGTACCAAAAGTCCTCGCTGAATGCGTTAAAAAAAAGATAGAAGCAATACAGATAATTTCTGCCGGTTTTTCTGAAGTTGGCGAGGAGGGGAAAAAACTGGAAATCAAATGCAAAAAAATCATTGAAGGTGTTTATACTAGGATCATCGGGCCAAATTGTATAGGCGTTTTTGATCCTCATACTCATGTAGACACTCTTTTCTTGTCTAGAGAAAGATGTGGGAGACCAACACCAGGTAACATAGCGTTCATAACTCAATCTGGCGCAGTCGGTTCAACTATTTTGGACTGGTTGGCCGAAGAAGGAATAGGGATCAGTAAGTTTGTCTCTTATGGAAATGCTATGGACATTGATGAATCAGACTTAATAGAATACCTTGCAGATGATGATAAGACCAAAGTCATAACAGTTTATTTGGAAGGTATAGAGGCGTCTGGTCAAAAATTCATGGAAATAGCTAAAAAAGTAACCAAGAAAAAACCCTTAATAATTTTGAAAGCTGGAAAAACAGAGAAAGGAATGAAGGCGGTTTTTTCTCACACGGGTTCTTTAGCTGGATCAGAAAAAATATATTCTGCGGCATTCAAACAAAGTGGGGTTATAGAAGCACAGACATGGGAAGATTTATTCGATTATGCCAGGGCATTTTCAGCCCAACCATTACCCAAAGGAAACAAGATTGCGATAGTTACTGATGGTGGTGGCTTCGGAGTCTTAGCAACAGATGAATCAGAAAGAAGAAGCTTATTATTACCAGAACCATCTGAACAATTAAAGAAAAAAATGTCTAAAGTCATGCCTTATTATGCGAGTATGCACAACCCTATAGATTTAACTGGTGATGCTGATGCCAATCGTTTCAAAGTTGTGATCGAGAGTTGTTTGGAGAGTAATGAATACGATGGCGTGATTGCAATAACTCTATTTCAAGTACCTACTTTGGGCAAAGAAGTTGTGGATTACATAATCGAATTACATAAGAAATACAACAAACCATTATTAGCTTGTGCTGCTGGTGGAAAGTTTACTGAAGAATTAAGTAAAAAACTATTCCAAGCTGGAATTCCCGTTTATCCCACTCCAGAAAGGGCAGTTGAAACTATGTCTATACTCCTTAAATATAAAGAGTGGTCAGAGAAAAATAATATTAAGTTATTTATGTAAATTGGAAATTCTAAAACGAGGTGTCTTTTTTGGGAGAAGAAACGATAGAAAAATCGAAAAAAAATCTAAAGTTAATACCAAATCTAGAAAATTACGATGAAACTTACGCCAAATTCAAATGGAACCAAGTTCAAAATGAAGTAGAGTGGTTAGGCAATAAATTGAACGCTGCTTACAATGCTGTCGATAGACATACTAAGACTTGGAGAAGGAACAAAATAGCACTATACTGGGAAGGTGTTGATAAAACTGAACAATTAACATTTCTCCAGTTATCTAACCTCTCAAATAAGTTTGCTAACATCCTAAAAAATTTAGGTGTAAAAAAAGGAGATCGTGTTTTTATTCTTTTACCGAGAATACCACCTTTGTATGTAAGTTTTTTAGGCACTTTAAAAACTGGTGCGATTGCTGGAACTATGTTCTCCGCATTCGGGCCGAGTGGGATAAGAGATAGATTGCAGGACAGTGGTGCAAAAGTTATTATTACAGACTCTGAATTGAAGAAAAGGTTGTATGAAGTAAAATATGAATTACCTTCTTTAGAACATGTCATAGTTGTTGGTGAGGATGTTGATGAGAACGAAATAAATTATTACGAGGAAATGAGAAAAACTTCACGGAGATTCGAAGTTGAAAAAACAAGCCCTGAGGATTACGCTTTCATGTTGTATACGTCTGGAACTACAGGGAAGCCTAAGGGCATTGTCCATGCTCATTATTCATTGGTTCAACAACACATGACAGCAAAGTGGGTTTTAGATTTGAAAGAAGAGGATATATTTTGGTGTACCGCAGACCCTGGTTGGATTACTGGAATAGCTTATGGTATTTTGGGTACATGGTCTAACGGCGCTTCCATGGTAGTTTATGAAGGCAGGTTCGATCCTCCATCTTGGTATTCAGTGCTTGAGAATCACCAAATTTCCGTTTGGTATACAGCGCCTACTGCTATTCGAATGTTAATGGCTGCTGGCAATGAACTCCCGAAAAAGTATGACTTGAGTAACTTGAGGCACATTTGCAGCGTAGGTGAACCATTAAACCCAGAAGCAATTAGATGGGGCTCAAAAGTTCTTGGTTTACCCATTCATGACAATTATTGGCAAACTGAAACAGGTGGTATCTTAATAGCTAACTATCCTTCAATGCCTATAAAACTTGGATCTATGGGCAAACCAATTCCGGGAATTAAAGTGGGAATAGTTGATGATAATGGGAATGAATTACCTATAGGGAAGGAAGGTAATCTTGCTGTAATTTCTGGATGGCCTTCGATGATGAGAGACATATGGGGGAATAAAGAAAGATACAAATCGTATTTTAAAGGAAATTGGTACATCACTGGTGATAGAGCTTTCATGGATAAAGATGGTTACATATGGTTTGTTGGAAGAGCGGATGATGTTATCAAAACAGCTGGTGAGCGTGTTGGCCCGTTTGAGGTTGAAAGTGCTTTGGTCGAACATCCCGCAATCGTAGAAGCCGGTGTAATAGGTATTCCTGATGAATTGAGAGGAGAAATAATAAAAGCTTTTGTTATCCTAGCTAAAAATCATAAACCCTCTGAAGAACTCAAAGAAGAATTAAAACAATTCGTTAAAAAAAGACTCGCAGGGCATGCCTACCCAAAAGACATCGATTTTGTTGAATCTCTACCAAAGACAAAAAGTGGAAAAATATTGAGGAGAGTTTTAAAATCAAGAGAATTAGGGTTACCTGATGGTGACCTTTCAACTCTAGAAGAAACTTAAATTATTAGAAATATTTTCCTTATACCAATCATCCCCGAAATCAAAAAAATGTTTATTAATCTTAAAATAACAGAATAACTTATGCCAAAAGAAAGAACAGTTTCTGAACAATCCGTTGAGCATGAGTTTTATTCATCCCTACCAGAAGGTTATAAAATAGGTAAGACTAAGTACATAATAGTAACAGGAAGTGTGATGTCCGGTGTAGGTAAAGGGACTTTCTCTGGTTGTTTGGCCACACTTTTAACTTGTCACGGTTTGAAGATTTCCCCAATAAAGTTCGATGGTTACCTGAATTACGATGCTGGAACTTTAAATCCATACAGACATGGTGAAGTCTTTGTTTTAGAAGATGGTGCGGAGTGTGACCTTGACCTCGGGTCTTATGAAAGGTTCCTAAATAAGAATTTATCAGGTGATAATTACCTCACTGCTGGAAAAATCTTCAAGAAAATAATCGATAAGGAGAGAACAGGAAAATATCTAGGAAGGGACGTACAATTCATACCACACGTTACTGGCGAAATCAAAAATTACTTGAGAGAATTGGGTGTCAAAACGAATGCTGATATAGTTCTAGTGGAAGTTGGTGGAACTGTTGGTGATTTAGAAAATTCTTATTTTATCGAGGCTATGAGAGAATTGAGGCATGAGGAAGGAAGAGAAAACGTATGTTTCGTCAATGTGACTTATATAATCGAACCCTGTTCACTCGGTGAGTTCAAGAGTAAACCTGCTCAATTGGGGATTAGAAAACTCATGGAACTTGGGGTTCAACCTGACGTAATCGTCTGTAGATCAGAAAACCCTATACCAGAAAGTATCAAAGAGAAAGTCAGTATATACTCAAACGTTCCTGTCAACAGAATTTACAACCTATGGGATATGAAAAATGTGTATGAAATACCTCTGTTATTGAGGAATATGGGTATGGATAATGTCATATTTGGAATCCTGAAAACAGAACCAAAAAAGAATGTTGATACTGAACTGAATTTTTCGAGTTGGGAAAAATTCGTTGAGAGGATAAAAGAAGTAAAACGTGGAATTACGATTGGTATAGTTGGAAAGTATACAGATGTTCATGATTCTTATTTGAGCATATTAAAGGCGTTAGAACACACAGGTCCTTATTACGGTGTAAAAGTTAACGTGAAATGGGTAGAATCCACCAATATAGAAGATGAAAAGATAAAGGTTGATGAAGCTCTGAAAGGTATAGACGGTATAATCGTACCTGGTGGATTTGGTAAAAGAGGGGTTGAAGGGAAAATAATGACAATTAGATATGTTAGAGAACACAAAATTCCTTTCCTTGGTTTATGTTTTGGAATGCAGTTAGCTGTAGTCGAATTCGCTCGAAATGTATGCAAAATGAAAGGAGCAAACACAACTGAAGTTGATCCGAAAACTCCCTATCCTGTGATAGACTTCATACCAGAACAAGTAAAACTCGTTGGAGAATCTAGGTATGGAGCAACTATGAGGTTGGGGTCTTATCCAGCAGTTTTGAAAAAGGGAACTTTAATAAGAAAATTATATGGAAAGGATGAGGTTTTGGAGAGACACCGCCATCGTTATGAAGTTAATCCTAAATATGTGGATATTTTAGAAAAAAATGAGCTGGTGTTTTCTGGTAAATCACCTGACAGCATTTTAATGGAATTCTTGGAATTGCCAAATCACCCATGTTTTATTGCAACTCAAGCTCACCCAGAGTTCAAGTCGAGACCGATGAAACCCTCTCCAATGTTCAATGGTTTAATTAAAGCTTGTATCGAGAATAAATAATCATGTGGGAATTCTATCCTTTGAAACTAGATACCGCTAAATCTTTAGATAACTCATGATACGAAAAATACTTCCTAGACATGTAGAAGTTGTAAGAGATCAATCAAATTCTTGGAAGATCTTATCCTTGAATTTAACAATTTATTTGTTCTATTGTAACTTCAGTGCTAGGTTGCTCGACACAAAAGTCTGATTCTGATTTGATGCAACAAACGACTGTCATATCATCCTTCACATAGTAATAGTTCATTCCTGCACTTCCACAAATTCCCTTTGCATAATTACATTCCATATCTTGTTGTTCACTCTGTAATATCTTATAATTTTCATCCAGTTCATTATATTTCGACTCCCAGTCACTCACGTTACTTTCTAATGTCTGCAAACTACTGCTCAATTCTCCCTTCTCGTCTGTACAAGTTTTCAGTTCAGTGTTTGTTGCCTGTAGATTGCTTTCACAGTCCTGGTTGGATGTTTTACATTCAGATAATTTTTTATTGACATCTTCTAAATCAGAATAACATGAACTTACGTTATCTTGACAAGCTGTCATTTGCTTTTCAAGTATAGTTATTTTAGAACTTATTTCTGTAACTTTTGAAGTGTATGTAACATAACCAGTAACACTACCAAGGAAAATTAGAGCCACAATTGCAATTATTGTCATTGCTTGTTTGCTGTATCTCAAGTTTTTTGTTTTTTCTTTTATCCTATTTTTCAAGCCTTCCAGATCAATCTTAAAACCTTTTCTCTCTTCGTAAGGCTCATACATGATATCTAGAAATGATTTAGTCAAGAAGGGTTAAATAATTTTAACTCTTGAGAGCCCTTTTAAACTCCCCTTCCAACTCCTTTAACTGTACTTGAACCCTTTTTGCGGCGTCTTCAAAAACATCTTTAGGCTCTTTTCTCTTAGTTTTTACATGAACTTTTGGTTCGGCCATGTAAGGATGTTCTTTGATACATGCAGCTTCATCAACACTCTTATCATTCCATAACTCTTCTTTGATTAAATTGGCAAAACCAATACTTTCGCCCTTTAGTTCAATTTTCAACAAATTACTATCTTTTTTGATGGCGTTAACTTCCATTTTTTTTACACCTTTGAAATTATCAACAAATCAACATCATAACTGACAAAAGGTTTTTTGTGGAACCTAAACATATAAGGTATTCGGAACTTAAATTTTATAATCTTTTCTACTTTACCACCATTTAACTCAATGTATTTTTTTAAGAATTCACGTGTCTTTTCGTATGTTCTATGGAGTGAATAAATTCTTTTTCCGCATTCTAATGCCTTTTTCAAGAATAATCTATCTGCATGTAATTTTTGGATGCCAAAGGGTGGGTTTTGAATAACAGTATCAAATTCTCCTTTCCAGTCAGATATATCATTTTTCAAGAATTTTATTCTATCTCGAATTTTATTTTCTGTTAATTTCTCTGCAATTTTTACATTTTCACTTGCAATTTTCAAAACTTTCTCATCAATATCAACACCAATTACACTTTTTGCTGCCATTAATGCGCATCCTATGGTCAATCTGCCGGTTCCACACCCAAAATCAGCAACATTTTTACCTTCAACATCCCCTGATAAATACGCCATATTAATAACCTGCGCTGCTATATCACCTGGAATTGTGTATTGTTCTAATTCTGCCAATGGGGTCAGGCTTACCTGTAATTTTGATAGAATTATTTCCAATTGTTTTTTAGTCAACGTTGAAACCAACTCATTAAATTTTCGAAAAATTTCGTTATTTTATTAAATGTTGAGGTTAGGAAACCAGTCTCGTGTTTTTTTAATAAGTGAGAATAATCGCTTTCATACGACAAGTTCAATTTTTGCGACAGAACTTGATCGGTTTTTTTAATTAATTCAACGATGTTTACATAACTAAAAGTTACATTGGTGTCATACTTCTCACTACATTTTCTATTAGTCTTACCATATCTTTCGCAAGGGAAGTACACATCACATTCCTGAGTGACAGACCAAAATCTTTTGCCTCCTTTTAAGTTCTCACCAACCTCTTTTTCAAACGGTAAATGGCAACCCCACCAATCCTCTCCCATAACTTGATGCATCGGAACATGAGCATCTGTATAATAATGAGTTGAAACACCAACATAGAAAGAATAATCACTTTTAGATGCCTTTTCTATAGATCCCTCAAATTTATCTAATGCAGGGCAATCAAAATATGAATCCTCTATACAATCATCAATATCCGTAAAGTAAGCTAGGTTAACAAAGTCAATTTTAGAAGTATCAATTATGTGGCATTGTTTAGCAACATAACAATGATGGTTTTGTTCATCGTTAAATTCTGCGTCTGGGGCATTACATCCTCTTAGAAATTGATCATGATCTAAAATCTTATTTAAATTTTTATTTGTTTGATAGATTTGCTCGCAAATGAATTCATGCGTTGTAGAATCCCAAGCAAATGAATTTGGTATAAGTAAAAAAAATAACAACATCGTTAAAAAATTTTTCATGTTAACTCTCCTTCCAACCTAGGGCAAGCCAGATTAACCAAACAATCAAATTTCAAGCCTTCTAAACCCTCTTTTGTTATTCTATCGAATGCCAAAATATGAGCTTCCTTATTATTCTGTTCTAAACTTTTCTTTAATTTTCTTGCTTCATCGATTTTATTTTGTCCTTGCTTCCAACAAACAATAATACCTACCGTTCTTGCGTCTAACAATTTTGCATCATGCCATAATTTTTTCTTAACCCACTTCATCTTTTCTTCATCTAAACTGTATATCAAATGTTTTTCTAAATCCAAAATAAATACAGGTTTGTTAACTGTTAGCGCAACCCCCAACGGATGGAACTTACCTGCACCAACAAAGAGAAAACAATCAACTTCATTTTCTATATTTTTTGCAGCTTCTACATGGCAACCTAACACTTGACCAGGGTATTTTAATGATTTTTGAACATATACTTTCTTCCCTATTTTTTCTAGATATTCTTTAACTCCTTTCAAACACTTGACAAACTGAAGACTTGTAACAAGACCAATTTTTTCAAAACTTTTCAATTTATTTATTTCTTTTTCGAGGGTTGGTACAGGGTCAACTGTATAAAAATAATCCCAGTATACGACTGGAATTTTAGATTTGACACCGAAATCACTATGTCCAATATGTAGAATTACGTCGCATCCCAATTTTTTAGCTTCTTCATCTCTTACATCGCAAGCACCGTAGGTCGGTTCGCAACAGATAACAGTATCAAACCCCTCCTTATCCAGTCTTTTAGAAACTTCCAGTATTTTTAGTTTAAGTCCTTCTGGATATTGAATGAATATTCTTTTTGCTCTAATTTTTTTTAATTGTTCTACGATTTCCATATAATCACTAGAAAATCATCGCCAATATAAATGGAAGTATAATTATCAAAACAAGTGCCAATATAAATATTAATATCCCCCTTATCCAGTTTTTTGACCAGATAAGACCAAATATCATACCGATTATCATTCCAACCATGTGTACTGAGTATCCAATTTCAGATGGGGTGAAGAGGTTCGTTGCAGTTAAAAGAAAGTAACTCGCTCCTGCTACAACAAAAGGCAATGGTAACACAGCTGGGAAAATAACGAGTTTCCCTGGACAAAGAAATGTCCCTAAACCAACTAAGGCAGAGATAGCACCAGAAGCACCAACTCCTATGGAATCTTTTGAGTAGAAAAATGGTATGAACATGGCCAAATTACCGATTATGCCGCCTACAAAATATACTGTAAGATATCTTATTGGACTAACCTTTTTTTCGAGTGAAGAACCAAGGAGCAATAGAGCTAACATATTGAATCCTAGATGAGCAACGTTTGCATGCAAAAATAATGAGGTTATTATTCTGTAATAATCTCCATTCAAGAATTCATCTGTTTGAAACCCATATTTTATTATAAAGTAATTAAGCCCCCCTAGAGAGGTTGAAACATACACCAGGATATTTATAAAAATTAATGCAGTGGTAAGCTTCATACTAAGAATTAAATCTTCTCTTAAATATATTAAATTCATGCCAGTTTCTACTAAGACCGAAAGAAAAGGATATTGGATGTTCAAACAAGAAAAAGTGAAAAAGGATTTGGAAACTGATAAGAGAATTCACTTCATGGTTGGGGGCGAAGAAAAAGATCATTATGTGATTTTCGATAAATCAAAAAACAGATTTTCTTGCGACTGTGAATTTTTTTCATTACATCAAGGTACATGTTCCCATATAATTGCTTCTCAATTCTACTTGAAAGAAAAGGTTAAAGATAAATAATTGGCAAGAAGGTAAACTTTCATGGATTTAAGATTTCAATTACATTTGCACACTACAGAATCGAAGGGAACTAGAGTTTATGTAGAGTCCCTTATAGAACCAAAACAAGCTATAGATATTGCAAAAATGAATAATATTGATGGAATTGCTATAACCGATCATGACAAAACTACCGCATATGATAAAGTAAAGAATTATGCAAAAGAGAAAAACATAATTCTTATAAACGGCATTGAATTCGATACGTCTGATGGACACATTATCGGATTGAATGTTGATACCGGGATTGAAAAAAAAATTAGAAAAGGAATGTCGGCTTTAGAGGTTTGTGATATAATAAAAGACAGCAGTGGAGAAGTTTACATTCCTCACCCCTTTGATATTAGAAGAAAGGGACTAGGAAAAAAAATAAAAAAAGTGGACGGAATAATAGAAGTTTTTAATTCATTAGATATATTCGGGTTTGAAGACAAATACGCCAGCTATGTCGCTTCTAAACTAAAAAGACCGATAGCCGCAGGAGCAGATGCCCATAAACCTGATATGATTAATTTGGGAATTACTGTTGTCGATTCTGAACCCGACGAGTTTTCTGTTTTAAAATCAATAAAAAAAGGAAATGTAAGATTTGAGAATTGTAGGCATTTAACACTAAAAGATATGAAGGAACTGTCCTTAGACAGAGTTATTTCTTCCTATGAATACATAAAAGAAGAGATTAAAAACGGCTGGGAAGTTGATATGAAATACATGAAAATCGCTAATTGCCGATTCATGAAACCCATAGAAAATTTCGTTTTAGATCTCGGTGTTAGAAATAGGCACAGTCGAATTTGGGATTTTGTAACTTACATATCATATGTATTGACTATTTTGTATGGTCAACACAATAAAAGAGATTTTAAGGAATTCATCTCAAAATTATGAAATTACAGTCTTTCTAACAAACTTGCATAAATTATAGGCAAAGCAACTGTAGCATCTTCTTCTATTGCTACGGATTTCGCCTTTTCATTAATCTTACCCCAAGAAACCGCCTCTCTAGGTCTTGCACCAGAAAGACTGCCGTCCCATTCGGCCGCAGTTGTTATGTAGACTGCGTATTTTAATCCATCGCAGAATTGATTCCACCAAATAGTGTGATGTTTTGATATACCTCCACCAATAATCAATGCACCGGTCTTCTTTGAGTTCCAGACTAAATCACTCAACAATTTTTCATCTTTCAGAACATCAATTTTAAAGTCATGATCTTGGGAGAATTGCCATATTTGATAACCTACGGCGCCATCAGTTATTCCTGGAACAATCATAGGTATTTTATTCTTGTAACACCAGTAAATTATCGAGTTTTCGTTTTGAATCCTTTTTCCAAGTTCCCAAATCAATTCGTAAGATGATAATTCTCTTTTATTTTCTGAGTAAATTTCTTTTAGGAATCGAGTCATCTTTTCTTCTATTATCAAGCCATATGATTCATTCGGAACTAAAACATTCCCCAATCTGTTTATTCCTTTTTTATGTAATTCCTTGTCATCCATCAGAAAATCACCATGATAATAATCTTTCCAAGTTCTTGCTAAGTCATGATCTAAAGTGCCGCACGTAGTTATAACAACATCGAAAAATCTCTTCTTTACCATATCTTTGATTATTCCCCTTGCTCCAGTAGCTATTATACAAGCAGGAAATGATAGAAATTTCAAACATTTTTTTTCTTTTAACATACTTTCTATTATGTTTACTCCTATACTGAGATTCTTGGCAGTAAATCCACCTGACTTAAGCATTTGTTTAACAATTTCATCCACAGAGTTTTTTTTACTAATTTTTATATCTTCTATTGGTTGCAGATTTTGTTTCTTTTTCATGAAATACCCTCCTGAATTTAAATTAAAGTTGAATAGAAATAAGAATTATGGTGTTTTAAATTTCAACATTTGAAAATAGTTAAATATCAATATTTAAAAACATTTTGTTGGTTGCATGAATTTGATTAAAAAAGTTAAAAATGACATAATTGATATTTTAGGCAATGTGGACTTACTTAAAGATGAGAGTATAGAAGAGACTTTAGAAACACCACCTCAAGTTGAGTTCGGGGATTTATCTTCAAAGATTTGTTTTTCACTTTCTAAAAAGTTTAAGAAATCACCTCATGATATTGCAAATGAAATTGTAAAAGAAATCAAGATCCCAAAAGATTCTTTTATAAAAAAAGTTGAAGCAAAAACTGGTTACATTAATTTCTTTTTTAATTATTCAAAAATTACAAGAATTGCTTTAAGAACAATTTTGAAAGAGAAAGATTGTTATGGTTCATCTAAAATTGGTAATAAAAAAATAATTATGGTTGAATTTGCCCATCCAAATACCCATAAAGGTTTTCATGTTGGACATTTGAGAAATATTAGTACAGGAGAATCCATATGCAGAATTTTAGATTTTACCGGACATAATGTTGTCAGAGCAAATTATCAAGGCGATATAGGTCCGCACGTCGCAAAGGCGCTGTGGGGTTTTATAAATTTGTACAAATGTAAAGCACCAAAGGAAAATAAAGGAGAATGGATAGGTGAAGTATACAGTGAAGTAAACAAAAAATTTTCAGATGACGAGAGAGTCAATAAAGAAGTTTTAGAAATCAACAATAAACTTTACAGTGGAAATAAAAAAACATTGAAATTATGGAAGATGACTAGAAAATGGAGCTTAGAGGGTTTTGAAAAAATTTACAAGCAATTAGAAACAAAATTTGATAAATACTACTTTGAGAGTGATGTGGAAAAAAGAGCTGTAAAAATATCAAAAGAACTCCTTAAGGAAAGTATAGCAAAACTAAGTGAGGGCGCAACAATAATTGATCTATCAGAATACAACTTGGGAATATTTGTATTATTAACGAAGGAAGGCAACCCTGTTTATGAATCAAAAGATTTAGCTCTTGCCGAAATGGAATTTGATGATTTCAAAATAGACAGGTGCATTCATGTCGTTGGCTCTGAACAAAAACTATATTTTCAACAACTTTTCAAGGTATTCGAATTAATCAACTCTCCTGGTTCTGGAAAGAGTTATCACTTGGTATACGAATTGGTCAATTTAAAAACAGGTAAAATGTCCTCAAGACTTGGAAGTGTCGTTCTTTATACCCAGTTGATGAACGAGATTTTGAAAAAAATCCAAAAACAGATTGAAGAAAGAAACCCGAAACTAAATAAAAAAGAAAAACAAGATTTAGCTAAAAAAATTGCTGTTGGTGCCTTAAAATATGGGATGTTAAGTATGAGTTGCGACAAAATTTTAGTTTTTGATTGGGAAAAGGCTTTGATGTTAGAAGGTAACACAGGTCCTTATTTACAGTATGCTCATACAAGATGTAATGGTATATTGAACAAAGCCAAAAAATGGAAAGAAAATTTTGTTAATGAGAATTTTACTTGTGAAGAAAGAAAATTAGTGAAAAAACTTTCAGAATTCCCTGAAGTAGTTGAACAAGCATTGAGAGATTTTCGGCCTCATTATTTGTGCAATTATGCTTATGAACTCGCCACAATCTTTTCAGAATTCTACCACCTTTGTCCCGTCCTAAAAACAGAAAAAAAGGAATTGAAAAATTTTAGACTATCTTTAGTTAAAGCAACAAAAATCACGTTAAAAAATTGTCTATGGCTTTTAGGTATTGATGCCCCGGCGATAATGTGATTATGCATATTCTGAGAAGTCTTCTTCGATAAAAGTACGATGGCATTTCATGCATTCATACGCCTTAGGGAAGCTGGAGCTAATACTCTTTATTTTTTCTGAATCACAATACGGACACATCATACAGATTTCCGGAGCTAGGGAGATTCTAAACCTAGGAATACCTCCTTGAGGGTTATCTCCCTTTTTGTTTGCTCCAAGTATATAGTACGTGTTTAGATATAAGAAATACGTCTAAAAAAGCCATTTTAAAACTGGTAAAAATACCTTCAAGAAGGGACAGAAAATCACTTAACTATTACAATAAAGTTTATAATATTATCGTTTAAATTAAAATACATGAGATTTTTAGTCGAAGAAACTAAGACCGGACAAGAAGCTTACGAGACTTTGTTAGTTAATGATCCAAGACTATTCTCCGTATTGAGCAACGAACTTGCTTTGAATATTATCAAAGAACTTGGGAAGCAACCATCTTGTCCTATGGATGTGGCGAGACAACTGAAAGTTCATGAACAAAAAGTCTACTATCACATAAGGAATTTGGAAAAACTTGGTCTCATCAAAGTTGAAAGAATAGAAGAAAGAGTTGGGGCAATGGCCAAGATATACTCAGTTATATCACCTGTAATTTCATTCAAGTTATTCGAAGGAGAACACATAAATGATGTCAAAACCAGAGCCACAGAAATAAAATTTCTAAAACCCTTCATTGAAGAAGGAAAACTTAATTCAATCATAGTAGTTGGTAGTCCTGATCCACATGGAAAATATAAAGCACCAGCTTCTGATGGTTACTGTGCGATAGATTTAGGTCTGTTCTTAGGTCAGTTCATCAAAGATTCAAAAGTTCCTTATTATAAATTGGATACGCAACTCAAAGAAGAAGATTTTCAGAAAAATATAATTCTCATAGGTGGACCAAAGACGAATATAGTGGCCGATAAAATAAACAAACAATTGCCAATATACTTTGATTATTCGGAAGAATATCTTGAGTGGAACATAGTATCCAGTCTTTCTAAAACGGTTTACAGGGAAGCTCAAGTTGGTTTCATAACTCGCATTCCCAGTCCATTTTTAAAGGGAAAAGAAATACTAATATTTTCTGGAAAAGGGTTTACTGGAACTAGAGCTGCAGTGCTGGCTTTCATAAAACACTTTAAAAAAATCGTAGCAGGAAATTCGGTTAAACCAGATACGATCGCTAATGTCGTCCAAGGTATAGACGTAGATTCTGATGGAATTATAGATGATGTTGACTTTTTAGAATAATAAGTGAATTCTGATTTTTATGTTTCAAAATGATCCTTCCACCATGAAATTACCCTATCCAAGGCTTCATCATACAACCTGATTGGGATAGAATAACCATCTTTTACGCATTTGTTGTTAAAAACAGGTCCTAGCGCATAGTTCTGACTTTGCATCCAAATTTCTTTTAATGATTTTTTTTTGATATCTTTTGCTATAATAAATTCATCATAATCATTTCCTGGACACCTTTGGACAACCCCATCCTTCCTTATAAACACCCCGCAAGACAACTGATTACATGGGGCCGTTCCAGCATATGAGGATATCCCTTCTTTTTGTAGTTGTTCCAGTGTCATGATGCCGCTTTCAATCAAATAGATGTAAATATCTGCATATAATTGAATTAATTTTTCTTGAAATTCTGGTTCTCGAGATTCTTTAACTAGAGATCTACCCCTTCCACTAACCATCGTTGGGGTGACACACACTGGGATATTCCTCTCTGTTCCCCATTTGAATATTTCTAATATTTCATCGATATTTTCAGCAGTTACAGGATTTGTTTGTAGGGACAACTTTTGACAGAATAAATCATCATTCATCCCATTTTTTACCAATAATTCTATGGCTCTATTCCTGGCTTTAGCATAATTTTTTGATATACTATTGGTCAATCTATTTGCTTTTTTTTCATCAAACGTCCTGCAATCAATCGACACTTTTGTAACATCATAATTGCAGATTTTTTCCACTAATTCTTCAGAGTTTATTTTTTGATATTTTCTCGCTAGTTTATCGTCACCTAAAATACAGCCTTTTGTAAAAATTATGATCTTAATATTTTTCTCTTGAAAAAAATCTAATATTTTGAACAAATCAGGGTTGGATATTAACTCCCCTGGTCCTAGAAACTTTACGGATTCTAAACCCAATTCTAAAGCTTGTTCAATATAATTTTTTACATCATCAAAACTTAAAAGAAAGTTTCTCACATCGCCTTTTTCAAAACATCCACGACAACTGTTTGGGCAAATCATTCCATAATACAGTTCTACCCTCTTTGCTAATTCTGATAGATTACCCTGATTAACTTTTTTTACAAATTCATTTGGAGAGATGCTAATATCTAATGTGAGTAATTTTCTAGTTCCGTCCTTTAGTTTCTCCTTTAATTTATTTTGTGTGTATGACCATCCATCTACCACAAGTCGGTATCCTTTGGGAATCTTTTTTGGTAAGATAGATTTCACATTTGGTTTTATTTTCATAACTACAAAGGAGTTTTACTTATATAATAAAACTTCCGATTAAAAATTAGCCTATTTATAGAAATATTTAAGTATTTTAACAAATAATGGTAAATTATGGAAAAAATTAAACTAGACTTAACAGACAAAAAAATACTCGCAGAATTAGACAAGAATTGCAGGATGTCAAATTCAAAACTAGGAAAAATCGTCAACAAATCAAGAGAAGCTGTAAAATACAGGATTCAACAATTAGAGAAAAAAGGCATAATAGAGAAATACATTACTTCAATAGATCCCAACAAGTTAGGCTACTACATGTTTAAGGTCTATCTTCAACTAGAGAACATTCCTAAAGAGAGAGAACGTTTTTATGAATTTTTAAAAAACCAAAAAAGTATTTATTGGATGGGTATTTCTGACGGTGCTTTCGATTGTGTTTTTGCTATTCTTTCTAAAAGTATAACAGAATATTATGAGCAGATTAATATCATTCTTTCCCAATTCAGGGGTTTAATCGTAAAGAAAGTACTTGGGACAATGGTCGATACAAGACAATATAATAAAAAATTCTTTACTAATGATAAAGACGGAAAATATGTTATCTTTGGTGGAGATGTAGTAGACAATAAAATCGATGAATTAGATTACAAAATTTTAGAAATACTGGCGAATGATGCGAGAATCCCTGTTGCAGAACTAGCACGAAAAGTCAATTCTACTATAGAGATAGTCAGAAGAAGAATAAAAAACATGGAAGAAAAAAGAATCATTCTGGGTCATAGGATAGCAGTTGATTTCAATGAATTAGGATTGGAATTTTTCAAGGCGATTATTTATTTCAAATCATTATCTAACGAAGATGAAAAAGTATTGTTCGAATGGATGAGACGACATCCTAATTCGTTGTATTACATACGAAGTCTAGCACCATGGGAAGTAGAGTTTGAGTTTGTGGTTGAAAACTATCAGCAATTTAATAGAACAATCAATGAGTTAAGAAAGAGATTTCCTCATGTCATCAGTCACTATGAACATTTGATAATGATTTATGAGACTTGGATGCCTGCTTATCTCGCGCGATAATATGAAAAAAATCGTTATCAGCATTGGTAATCCATTAAAATCAGATGATAATATAGGCAATTTACTTTTGAACAGACTTAAAGAAACAATCAGAAACAAAAATATAGATTTTATTGAAGGTAGTACAAACCCCGAAAATTTTATAGAACCATTAAAAAAAATTAATCCTGATGTTATATTCATTTTAGATGTTGCTTTATTTTCTGGAAATGCTGGAGATGTAAAATTATTTCAATTGCAAGAAATTCTGAAGTATAATATATCCACACACAACCTTCCGATAACAGTATTTCAAAAATTCTTTCCTAAAACAAAAATAATTTTGATTGGTATAAAACCCAAAAGTTTAGATTTTGGTGAAGATTTAACACCAGAATTGAAAGACAAATTCGTAAATATTTTTGAGGAAGTAAAAAGAATAATTGAAACTACTTAACAATCAACTTTTTTCTGTCCTTATTTGCCAATTCAAACTCGTTTGTGAATGATATGACTTTTGGAGGACATATGTCAACACACAACCCACAATATACGCATCTACCCATATCAATCGACTGTATAGGATGAATTAATTGTTTGTGAACTAATTCACCAACTTTTATTTCTTTTGTTCTCATTCCAAGTCTTACGGCATGAGTAGGACAAACCATTCTACACAGGCCACAGGCAGTACAGCCTTTCCTATCAAAAATTAGTTTTCCCCTAAACCTCGGAGGCACCATTACTTTTTCTTTTGGATATTTTTCGGTGAAAGGTCTTTTCACGAGACATTTCAAAGCTTCAAAATTAATTCCCATTATCACCACACAATGAATTTTATCCTTATGAATTCGATTACTGCGAGTAACAACACCATCATTAAAATCCTAAGAGTTTGATCTGTCCTATATCTGCAAGTTGTGACTTGATAGAATGTGAACAAAAAGAGCATTATAATACTGTAAACAAAAAACATGATGATATTTTGCATTCCGAAAAAAAGCGTCGACGTTAAAAATATAAAAAAAGTAAATTTTAGATTTTTTGAAATTTCAAGAAATGCTAAATTTTTTCCACTGTACTCTGTTTCAATACTGCCCATTATCTCTGTCTGTGCTTCAGGAGTGTCGTAAGGAGTAATTTTCATCTCAACCAGAGCTACTACAAACAAAGAAAGACTTGCAAGAGGTAATTTCAAAATCATGAATGGTTGATTAATATATGCTAAAGATGTTACATCAGCATACACGATGAAAGAAAATAATGAAATTACAAAAATGATTTCATAGCATATCATAAGAATAAGATCCCTCATAGTTCCCAGTAAACTATAGGGCGAATTAGAAGATGATCCAGCCAACACGTAAAATGCACTACTCAGTATCGTTATGTAAATGAAAAGTATGAACTCGAATGGAAAACTGATAATAGGAAATGGTACAAACAAGAACAAACTTAATGTCGTCAGAAAGTATAAGAATGGACCGAATCTAAAGAATATGTTTTCACTAGCTTTCGAGTCACTATCTTTCTTTTCGAATAGTTTTATAACATCATAAAATGGTTGCCAGACAGGTGGTCCGACCCTGTTCTGCATTCTTGCTGAGAATTTCCTTCTTAGTCCTTCAAAAATTAGGCTTATTGGTATTATTAAAATCAAGAATACGATTTTAAAGATACTTATGTTTAAAATCACTTTCTGTTAACACCTCAGTTTTCCCATCTTTTACAATAACAACCCTTTCCATACAAGCAAAACAAGGATCTAAAGATGCAAGTATCACAGGCACATCCCCAATCTCCCTGCCTATAAGCAGTTTTGTGAATATGTTCATGAAATTGAAGGTTGGTGGCCGAATACGAGCTCTATCGATTCTTCTATCTTTAATTTTTATTAGATGAAAATTCTCACCTCTTGGTGCTTCTACCCTTCCAGTTTCCATACCTTCCTCTATCATTACTGTTGAATGTTGTGGGACGTCTCCTTTAGGCATATCTTTTAGAACTTGTTTTACAATCTTTATCGATTCCAGAATTTCTCTCAGCCTAACAAAAGCTCTTGCGTACGCATCTCCGTCTAATTCTGTGACTAACTCAAAATCTACTTTATCATAGGCTTCGTAAGTATCGTCCTTTCTAATATCCGTTCTTATACCAGAGGCTCTTGCAATCGGTCCGATTAACGAATACTTATCAGCATCTATCCTTGATATTACACCAACATTCATTAACCTCGCTCTTATGACACCATCCGTTTCAACTGTTTTTACATAGACAGGAACCTGTTTTTCAATTTTTTTTATTTTTTCCAAAGTGAATTTAACATCATCTTCGTTTATATCATTCCTAACACTTCGAATCTTATGATAAGCAAAATGTACTCTGTTGCCAGTGATTCTTTCCAAAACCTCTAATATATGTTCACGATCTCTTAGGAAATACGCCAACATGGTTTCAAAACCGAGTTCATGAAGCATGAACCCTGTCCAGAACAGATGAGATTGTATTCTTGCCAATTCCCCGACCAAAGTTCTAAGGTATTTAACCCTTTCTGGTGGTTCATAATTCAAAATTTTTTCTACGGCACTCGTGTAACATGACGGATGAGCTACAGAACATATTCCACAGATGTGATCGACTATTTGCAAACCCTGTTCGACTGTTTTTCCCTCTAATAATTTTTCTATTCCCCTATGCACGTAACCCAATCTGATTTTTGCATCAACGATGTAATTGCCATCGAGGGAGATCCTTATACAAGTAGGTTCGTCTATACTAGGGTGTTGTGGGCCTATTGGAATCGTGTAATCATGCATTCAATCATCCCCGTCTTTTTTTAACGGTGGGTTGCCCTGCCAATTATCTGGTAAAAACAATTTTTCATGAAGCTTTGGGTTTCCTTTGAATTCTATACCAAAAAAATCATGAATCTCTCTCTCGTAAAATTCTGCAGAAAGGAAAATATCCATTATACTTGGGATTACAGGTTTTTTTTCTGGCACGAGTACTTTTAATGTTTTTATTCCATTTATATCGAAATGATAAAGAAGATGGAAGCAGCCTCTAGAGTCAAAAGCAGAAATAGTTATTAGTCTATGTCCCTTAAGACCTTCTATTTCTTTTCTAAAATCGTTCAACTTAATTCTTTTTATTTCCATTAGAATCCTTCAAAACTTTTAATAAAGCATCGATGATTGCTTCAGGTTTAGGCGGGCATCCAGGCACATAAATATCAACTGGAATTTCGCTGCTGATACCTACACTCGCATTGTAAGCATCCCTGAATATACCACCACTTATCGCGCAAGCACCTATCGCGATGACTTTTTTTTCTGGCGACATCTGTGCATAAATTTTTTTTAGTCTATCTTTGGATTGTTTTGTCATAGCTCCAGTGACGAGAAGTATATCTGCATGTCTTACACTTGGTCTCAACATACAACCAAAACGTTCTATATCATATTTTGGTGTGATAAGCACTGTACACTCGAGTATGCAGCCTTTACAATCCCCGGAATTAAAAAAGGATACCCAAGGTGATTTTTTTATCATCATTCTAACCACCCAACAAAATTTGTATCAAAAGTAAAAATACTATTATCAACACGATAAATAATGCACGTTTGTTAAAAAATTTTTCGAACTGTTTAGGCATAATAACCTTTTGTTCATCTTCCTCTCCGCCTATGTAAATACTCTTTTTCTTTTTCATCACAACACCTTACCAAGTATGTAAAGTTGCAATTGTGGAAGTAAACCAAAAACCAAGCATAAAATTGCTAAAATCGCGTTTACATAAGTTAATCTGCTTATAGAACGTTTGAACGGTTCATCTGCCCCAATCAAAACTATATTTGCTATCTTGAAGTACATGACGAACAGGAGCAAAGCAGCAAAAATGACAAGAATCGTTATTATAGGGTTAATTACAAAAGCCGCTTCGAATAGAAACCACTCGCTGACAAAGATGTTTAAACCAGGCAAACCAGCTAACGATAATGCGGCGATTATAGCGAAAATGCTATTCCATTTATCTCTGTAATATGAACCATACAAGTTGCTGATATTTTTCTTCTTGTTGTCTTCACTCAAAATACCCAAAGTTATGAAAAACAATAAGCCTGCAAGTGTGTAGTTGAATATTTGGATTACTCCGAGTGTAGATATATTTTGGCTTAACTTAGCCACCCCTAAATCTAGGATCACGAAAGTTAACTGTATAGCATTCGAATAAATCAAATACTTTTTCAAATCACTCTCAAGTATCCCCATTATCGCCAAAACACATATTAGAAAGACAGATAGTATAACGACTGAAAAAATCAACGGAGTTTCGTAAGTCAAAAATAAATTCAAGATGAAGTAAGCCATAAGAATTGAACTAGACATACAGAAAAACATTAGTTGAGTGTAATTGATTTTTTTGATAAATATTATTGGTGTTATTAAAAAAATGATAGAAATTAAGCATGATACCCAGTTCAGCTTTATTAATGGCAAGAGTACTATCGTTAACACAAAGAGAAAAATCAAATCCTTCTTTTCGTAAAAAAAAGAGTAAACGCTCATTGAGAAGAATGATATCAACAATAGAATCGCGAAAAACAAATCGGTCATAAAATACGATTTCTTTTTTTTGACTATAAAATTATCCTTTATTTATTAAAAACCCCTTCTTGATTAACTGATCCATTTTAAATCTTCAAACTCAAAAAATGAATAAATGATATAATGTCATATAAAAATGAAAAAGAAGCTTGGTTGCACGTTGTGGAACCACATGATTTGGATACCCATTTAGCAAATATTAAACAAGCAAACACAAATGCTGTAATTGTTAAAAATTTATTTAAAAAGCATCCATTGATGGATGGATCAATGCTTCTAATACATGGTTGTGGCACCTGTCAAATGTTTGATTACATTAAACCTTCTGATTTAGGAAAATTGGAAATGACTTTTGCTGACATAAGCACTAAAATGTTGGAAATTTCAAAAAGGCGTTTGAGTACATATAAAAAAATGACTTATCATCTTTTGGTCGATGATATTGAAAACACTAAAATAAAAAATCATTATGATGCAATACTTTTAGTTTTGGTACTACTTCATGTTGACTGGAAAAAAAGTTTAGAAAACATGATTAAACTTCTTCCATCATCTTTTTATATAATAGAACAACAACAGAAATCATCAGGATGTACTGTCTCAGAGAAAAGGAAGTTACCACCATCTATACTCAAATATGCTAAAGTTTCTACTGCAAAATTAATTTCTTCCGAGGAATTAACTAAATTTTTTGAAAAAAATGGTTACAAATTAGTTTTTAAAATAGAAAAATTCGTTCCCGATGAAAAAATTATGATAGGTCTCGTCTTTACAAAATAAAAATTTAAAACATGTATTGATTATTTATTCAAAATTTCTTGTTTGGTAATGTATATTTCCTTGAAAAATTCTTCCTGTTCAGTACCAACTTTACCCCTGCTAGACAAGTATAATAGGGGCATTAAGTGTTTTACAATTTCATCTCTCTCCCATTTTTCAACTATCTTTGAGAATTCGACTTTTTCTGCTTTTAGTTTAATCAATAAATCATCTATCTCTGACATCAACTCATTTATTCTAACTTCTATATCCACTTCATCGACAATTCCACCTTTCAGCCTTCTACCTAAAACCCTTTTTATGTGTTCTTTCTTATCTTGGACTCTCATCGCTTTTTGTAATGCATCAACAAGTTCTTCTAAAGTCACCTTTCTTTTTACATGTCTTTCGATTGGTGGCTTAAGGCTCATCTTTTCCAGCTGTTGGCTTATCATTTGAAATTCCGGAGATAATTCAGCGTTTTCAGGAAAATATTCTGTCTCTTCAACTTTTAATGGCGAAAGAACATCTGCCTTCAATTTAAGTAGTATCGCTGCAACTAGAACAACTTTTGAAGGAATCCTAAAATCAAGAGTTCTTAAACCCTCCATATATTTCATGAAAGAATCGGTTAGTTTGATTATATCGATATCCCAGGGGTTCATACCTTCGTAAGAAACTATGTTATATATCAATTCTTCCCAGGATTCTTCCTTAATTATCATTTCGAGAAGATTTTGTTCTTGCATTTAACCAGCTTCTCTTGGCATCTCCAACCCAAGTATTTTTGATTCACCCCCCTCCATTGATACACCATAAACCCTATCACCCTGTTTTATCGTAAAATCATTGTGAGTAATAACGATGAACTGTTCTTTTTCGGCGAATTTTTTAATCATCTCAACGAACCTTTTAGTATTGACTTTATCTAGAGATGCATCAACTTCGTCTAGGATGTAGAAAGGAGCAGGTTTATATTTTTGAATAGAGAATAAAAACGCTAAAGCGGTTAAAGCCTTTTCCCCTCCAGACATGGCATCAAGGTTCAAAGTTATTTTTCCAGATGGATTAGCCTGAATCAGTAAACCACTTTCAATGTCTAAAGGATTTTCCAATTCCACTGATGCCGTTCCGTTGGCCATCTCTTTGAAGACATCTCTAAAGTTCTGATTGATAGCTCTCAAACACTCATAGAAGACTTCTTTTTTCTTTCCTTCAATCTTCTCAATCATATCTATTATAGCTTGTTTCTCTTCCCTAATTTTATCGTACTTCATCTTCAACTCGTCAAAGTCTCCTTTGAACGCATCATATTCTTCAATCGCTTTCATGTTAACTAAACCCAAAGAATTCAGTGTCGATGTCGCTTGCTGTATTTGAAATTCTAGAGTCTGTGGTTTTTCGTCTATGTATTCAACTTTTTTGTGTTTCTCTACCTCTAACTTTAGGCTGTTTAACTCTGCTTCCTTCCTGGCACTATTGATTTTTAACCTATTAATCTTACCTTGCAATTCAATTCTTTTATCATATAATTCCTTTCTCCTCAATGCCATCTCAGAAAATTCTTCATCTATCTTCGTTATTTCCTTGTCTAGGTCAACGACTTCTTTACTCTCAAGCTCTTTTGTTTTACTCAATTCTTTCAATTTTTCATTCAACCTATCAATCTCGATTTTCAAGAAGTTTATTTCTTCATCCAATTCTTTTTTACTATTCTCGTATTCCTCTATACCTAAACCAAAGCCACCCGTCACTTCCTCCTTTTTTCTGTAGTAACCACCGATCATTGCTCCAGAAATTTCAACTAAATCTCCATCTAGAGTGACCATCCTAACGTTTCCTATACCAATCTGTTTGGCTACGCCTAAATTTTCAGCGATTAAAGTATCTCCAAAAATATACTGAACAGCGGGAGCATTCTTTGAATCGAATTGTATAAGATCTGTTATCAACCCAATGACTCCAGGCTTCTTCAGGAGATTTTTTTGTTCAGGTTTTAATCTTCTGGGCTTTATTTTGTTTAAGGGGAGGAAAGTTGCCCTGCCTATTTGCTCTCTCTTCAAAAAACTTATGCACTCGGTTGCAATCTGAGTGTCTCTGACAACTAAATTTTGTAAACGATAACCACCCGCTACCTCTATGGCAGCAGAATATTCATTCGGAACTTTTATCAAATCAGAAATGATTCCATGAACGCCATCTTTTTTCAAGTTAAGGATGGCTTTTACACCTTTACTGAAAACTTCTGGTCTTCTTTCTTGTAAGGCATTCAATTTATCTATCATTCCATTAATTCTATCAATCTCTCTTTGGTTGGATTTAGTCTTATCTTCATTCCTGAGTATCTTGTTTTTTACGTCATCCATTTCTTCCCTTATGCCAGTTTCCCTAGTTCTAACAAAAATGGTTTCTTTTATCTCATCCTTTCTCTTTTGTTTGACTTCAATGAACTTATCAAGTTTTTTGATTTCTTCCTCCAAAGTTTGTATCTCGGTATCGCTGTTCTTTACTTCTTCTTCCATGTTTCCGTACCTCTCCTGTTCAATCTGGAATCTCTTGTAAGCTAAAGAGGCTTCTAATAATTCCAATTTTTCCCTCAATTCCTTGTACTTCAAGGCAGTATTTCTATCGGTCTCCAATTCCTGCAATCTCTCCAACCTTTCTGTCAGGATGATTTCAACTTCTTTCAATTTTTCATCCACGACGTCTAGGTTCTTCTGCGCTTTATCCCTCTTCTCGTTGTATTGAGCTATACCAGAAATTTCGTCGATTATGCCCCTCCTCTCTTGTGGTGTCATCTCGATAACTTGGCTGACATCACCTTGCATTATGATGTTGTAACCTTCAGGGTTAATGCGCGCTGCAGACAACAATTCAGTAATTTTTTCTCTTGTAGTAGTCTTCCCGTTTATCTTGAAAATGCTTATTCCCTTGCTGTTTATCTTTCTTTTAACTGCTATCTCAGGAGTTTCAAGCGGAAATGTTTTATCCGTATTATCGAGCCATAGAGTGACAGAAGCATAATCAGATGGCGGCGCATTGCCATTGCCATGGTAAATTAACTCATTCAGTCTACCGGCACGCAAAGCTTTTGTTGAAGTGCCACCTAGGACAAAAGTAACAGCATCTAATATATTACTCTTCCCGGAACCGTTCGGACCACACAAACAATTAAACCCTGGAAAAAATGGTATAGAAACTCTTTTTCTGAATGATTTAAAACCTTGTAAACTTAGTTTGCTTATCCTCGTTATCATGTTATACTCACGTTACTCAGCATTATGAAGACAACTAACCAAACTAGTATGTAGACAACGAATGTGTTCGAAAGTAACCATCGAGTGAGTTTATCGACAGTTATTTTTTTGGCGAGCGGAACGACCGTTATCAAGTACAATCCAATAACCAAGCCTATTATAAGCACAAAATTTTTTAATGAAACTGAGATGTAGCCGACTACACACCCTAAGATCGTGTATAAAATCGTTGCACTCTGTTCCTTTTTCATGTTCTCTAATATAGATTTCTCCTGCTCCCTTAAAAAACTCGATGAAAAATTATAAATTCGGTCATTAATAACTAATAATAGAGCATATAGTGGTCGAATGAAGTTCGGTAGAAAAGGACAGGGAAAAACACCAGAACCGCCAGAAAAATTTCCCACATGGTTACCTCTTGTAATTTTAGTTCTCATAGTCGCAGGATTTTTATTTAAAACTATAGGAAATTTTGTAAGCAAACCCTTTGTTTACACAAATGCTTGGGATTCTTGGGTTAATCAAGTACTGAGCACCGAAGATCAACCATTTAGGTTACTTACTCTCTTTGTTCTACCCTTCGCTTTTTATTTTGGTGTCACCACGTTTATAATGTCTCTAGTTTATTCTTCAAACCTTGGTGCTGTCCGAAGATCCATCATGGTAATATGTTTTGTTATAAGTATAATGATGCTTCCATCACCAATAACCTTTCAGTTGTATAGTTTGTTTATGGGACTAGCCCCAGTTATGGTTGTTGCGTTCTTCGGTATTTTATTAATCGGGTTTTTCTGGATTTTTATCATGAAAAAAGGAAAATAGTTAAAATAATACAATTTTTAAAACTCTTTTTTAACAGTCTCCATAACTTCTTCACTTTTAACCCTACCTCTAACTTTGCTCATCACAAACCCGATTATTTTGTTTAGAGGTTGACCTTTGTTTTTTTCTATGATATCTTTCACTATCTTTGTTAGTTCTTCTTTAGTTATAGTTTCTAAACCAATTTTCTTGATTATTTCAGTCATTTCTATTTCAGGGTTTTTTGCTTTATAGGATAATATCTCAGGAATAGACTCTTTTACTAATTTACCTTTTTCTAACAACTCGAATAATTCCTCAAAATCTCCATCCTTCAAATTCTCTATAGGAACATTTTCCCTTTTTTTTAGATCCTTCAGACTACTGACAAAAACACTGGCAATAATACTTGGACTAACTTTAAGTTTTTTAGTTAAATCTTCAAACAAGTCTGAATAATCCGACCTCAGAATTTGATTGGCCAATTCATCAGATAATTTTAATTTTTCTTTAAACTTAGCAAGTTTTTTAACCCATGTTTCTGGTAAATTTTTTCTTATTTTTTCAATGAATATTCTCTCAATTTTAATTGGTGGAATGTCAGTCTCCGGATACATCCTAGCAGCCCCAGGTAAAGGTCTCGTAAATTTTGTTGTCCCGTCTGACAAAGCCGCTCTCGTTTCTTTTTCAACTTTTTGAAGTGATAACTGCCTCTGAACTTCCAGTTCAATCACTCTTGATAATAACCCAAGCTCCTGTACACCTTTAACTTCAACTCTTTCACCATTCTTTATACTTACATTAACATCTTGCCGTATCGTTCCTATACCCCTCTTCACTCTTCCAGTCGACCTGCAAGTCATTCCAATAAAATACGCGATATCCTGGACTTCCTCTGGTAAATGGCCAATAAGTAAACCCGTGCCAATCTCAACTAAAGGAATACCGAGTCTGTTCAACCTATAAGTTACCTTTTCACTCTCTTCCTCTACTAACGCGGCTGCATCCTCCTCTAAACTGACGTGAGATATCTCAACACTTTTTCCTTTATATTCCATAAAACCATTCAACCCAACAATCATAGTCCTTTGAAAAGCTGCAGTATTACTTCCATCTATAACAGTTTTTCTCATGATATGGATTTCTTCTGGTATCGTGCAATTCAACAAAAGAGCCACTTGCAAAGCAATTTCTAATGCTTCTTTATTCAAAGAATGGATGGGTTCTTCATCGCATTCAACTAAACAAGTTTCTTTATGAAAAACTTGATAATTAAATTTTCTATTCCTCAAAAATTCGTACTGAGCAGCAATATCTACTTCTCCAAGTTCACTTGCAACAGGATGTAGTCTTCTTCTTACCTCTGTAATATTCTTCTTTTCTATCACACCCGTAGAACAATTACAGAATAATTTATGGCGAGTGTTCAATTGCTGATGGATTTCCAGTCCGCACTTTAAATTAACATCTTTATAATTCAATGCGTTCACCAGGTTGAAAATTCCTCAGTTTCAATCCTTTTATTTATTTCTCCAATATAATCTGTCAGCATCATTTCCTTGATTTGATCCATTTTTTTTGTATGTCCAAGTACCCACATTAATTTCACGTATGCCGTTTCTGGTGTCATATCTTCAGCGAATATCACTCCCCTTTTAGTCAATTCACGCAAAGGATGATAAACGAACGGGTGAACTCTCCCATAAATACATTGAGAAGTCATTATCACGGGCACTCCAAACTTTAAAGCCTTTTCAATTTTAGGTAGCAAAGAATGTCTTTCTAGGATAGGAGTATGACCAAGACCAGTGCCTTCAATCACAAAACCTCTATATTTTTTCTTCAAATAATAGTCGAATATTTCTGGTTCCAACCCAGGATAACATTTTATTATTGCAACTTTTGTTTCAAACTCATCATCAACTTTAGCCTTTTCATTACTTCTTTTTCTGTAATTTTCATTCATAATCTCGATTTTTTTATTTTCCCAATTAATTTTCGCAATTGGTGATTCATTCACTGGTTTAAACGCATCCCTTCTAGAAGTATGCATTTTCCTGACTTTTGTTCCCCTGATTGCAAGACAATAATCATCCTCAATACTACCATGCATCACAGTGCAAACTTCCGCAACATCTGAGTTAACTACAAAATTCGCTGCACACGCTACATTCATCACAGTATCAGAAGATCCTCTATCGCTTGATCTTTGGGCACCTACTAGAGCGACGGGACAGGGTAAATCTCTTAACATAAAACTTAATGCGGCAGCAGTATAATGTAGAGTATCAGTTCCATGAGTTATTATCACACCCCTTACACCAGAATTTATCTCTTTTACAACAGCTCTTGCAATCTCTCTCCATCTGTCAGGGGTCATATCTTCGCTCTGTATATTCATTATCTGTTTTACCTTGACATTGGCTATTTCTTTCAACTCTGGTATTTGTGTAACAATATCATTCACCGAAAATGAGGCATAAACACCACCAGTCCTATAATCAATTTTACTCGCAATCGTGCCACCAGTTCCAATTATAGAAATAGTTGGTAATTTTTTGTCGAACATTATCGATTCAACTTCTTTCTCTTTCTTTCCAGAAATTTGCCATTCTGTTCTTATTTTCTGAATTTCAACTCCAGTTACAAACTCTATTCCTATATTGTAACCGTTATCTAACTTTACCGTTAAGCAATTTTGATCGCCCATTTCTATTCTAGGCATCAGAATTCCTTCAAAAAATTTTCCATTTTTAATCAGTTTTATTCTGTCGCCTACTTTGATTTGTTTATTCTTCAAAACTCTCTCAATATCTGCAGAATACATCTTCTCATAGAATATTTTATTTTTTAAATATCTATAAGTTTTTTAAAAATTAGCCTAGAACCTAAGTTTCTTTCTTTTCCAACTTCTTCTGGTTATGGATACTCTTCTGTTTCTCGCCCTCTTCATGCCAAATTTTTTTATGTCGACCCACCTCGGGGCGAGTCGAACCTTCCCTGCCTTTATCTGTTTTAGTTTTCTGCTCAATATTTTTCTCCCCATGAGAATCACAGCAACTTTCTAAGTTCTTTGGTTTTTTTCACGGCTAAATCTATCATTTTATCTAAATCATCAAAAGAAATACTTTCATTCCCGCTTTTCTGCATGGCACATATTTTCACATCTTCCCTCACAGCAACAGATAATTTTGAATTTAGAACTTCTTCTTCTTCCTTTATGGGGTCTATTATAAACTTATTTGATAACTTACCTACGGTTACTGTTATAGTCTCATGCGACAAAGGTAATTTCTTCTCTAACTTCTCCCTTATAATTTTATCATCTTCTATCTTCGGAATCTTTGTCATTTTTAATGCGGCAACTGCGGCCAATGCAGCTGCATCTATCAAATTACCGTCATGATTGATGATGTGAACATCAACAAAAACTTCCCAAACTTTCTCTCCCTCTTTTAAGCAAAGTTTTTCTAAATCGATTGATTCGGATTCTCTTACACCCCTGTCAACAACTCTTGCCAATTCTATTGCATTCTCGTTGGGTGGTCCTGATTCAAAATCTGGCGATGCTATAGGCGTGAATTCAGCCCCAGTCTTTAAAATACCCATGTTTGGCATGTCTGAAAATGGTTTGCCTATCTCCGTTTTTATCCCAACTATAACATCAGTTTTTCCTAACTTAACTCTAGCAGATCCTTCTGCTCTTTTTATACATCCAGTCTCGATGTTTATTTTTCTGAACTCGTCCAGTTTCCTGCCATCAATTCTTTCGTCATTTTCAATTAATTTGAGAATATAATCAGGTCTCATTAAATCATTCCTCATACCTTTTCCTCAAAGCCTCTTTTTGTTTTTCGTAAACTTTTTCGCCTGTTTTGAGAATCATCTTTATTATGTTCTTTATTTCTTCCGGTGCCAACCTCCCATCCATTTGCAACAAAGTGATTTCTTTTTTTCTAGGCATGAATGCAACAGGTATGTCTGCTTCAGAATAATTGTCTTCTTTTCCGCACAGGTCCAATATAACAGTGTCATCTACCTTCCCACCGGATAAAGCAACAACCAAATCTTTCATCGGAACCCCGGCATCGGCTAAAGCTAAAGAAGCTGCATTTATACCGGCAACTCTTGTAGAACCATCAGCCTGCAATATTTCTATGTATACATCGACCCCAGTTTCAGGGTATTCTTCTAGGAATAAAGCTGGTTCTAACGCTAGCCTCGTCACTTTTGATATTTCAGTGCTTCTTCTTGAAGGACCAGGGTTGGCTCTCTCGTCGACAGAAAAAGGTGCCATGTTGTATCTACATTGTATAATACCAGTATCAGACCTCTGCTTATGTCTTGGGAAAATAGGTCTAGGACCATAAACACCTGCAATTGCCATAGTGTTACCGAACCTGACTTGAGCAGAACCATTGGCATTTGGGATTACACCAACTCTCATCTCAATTTCTCTCATTTCATCTGGCTTTCTTCCATCCATTCTCTTACCCTTCACGATTAATTTTTCTTCTGTCTTCATCATTTTAATCACTCAATAATTTTGAAATTTCATCTGTTAAACCCAGAATATGAGATTTTTCATCAATCATCTTGACAGCCTTAATTGCCTTGTCAACTTTTTCTCCAGAAATCCAAACCACTCCATTCTGCCCAACTCTTATTATAGTCCCAGTTCTTTCCTTTATCGTGTTTATCATGCTACCTTCCTTTCCAATTAATCTCGGAACTTTGCTTGGCGTAATTTTGATTGCGACGCCACCCTTCAATTTTCTGGCCATAGGTTCTCTCATACTCAATTGAATGTTTCCACGTTTGACGTCTAGTATAGTGGCATAGACAGCATCGCCGACATCATAATATCTGGCAATATCAGTCTTTTTGAAATCTATGAATTCATCAACAGCTTCAGATAAAGGAAGGAACGATTCCCAAGGCGAGTTAATATCGACAACCCAACCAACCTTTTCCACTCCTGTCACGAACCCAATCACTTTATCATCTTTTTTGGGGATGTAAACACCTGAAAGCGGGATTACTGATATATATTCACCTCTCCTTGGAAGTCCAAGAAACTTAGAAATTATTTTACCATCTTCTACGAAAGTTCCATACCCAGGACGACCTTCTTTTGCATCGGCCAAAACTTCTCCTGGAAGTACAATTTCTCTTGTTTCAGCCATCATACATCAACTCTTTTTACAATTTCGGATTTAAAGTTACCCTTTGTAATGTCACCAACTTTTTTGAATAAATCTTCTTGAGCACCAACCGGTATCTCTATAGTTACCTGCAAAGATCCATCATTCAACCATTGTTCATCGAATTTTCCGGCAGTTCTCTTAAGAACTGAGTATACTTTTCCGCTTAATTGCGATGGAATTACTATTCTTAGAGTAACCTTCTGGAATCTTATTGGTAGTAAAGTTTTTATAGCTTCCACTGTTTTGGTTACTTGCATTTCAGCATCTGTAAATGGATCTACCTGGATTCTTGCTGACTCCATAGCATTCAATATTCTTTGAGGTGGATGTGGAGTGTTTGTTTGAGGGTTAATTCCCCTTTTTGAAATAATGTCTGCTATTTCTTTCGTTTTGTCATCAACAAATTTTTTTCTCTGCTCTGTCGTGAATTGGAGTTCACCTTCGGCTACTATCTTTTTAGCTATTTGGTAAATATCAGTTGTACCAAAATTCGTTTGTAATTCATTTTCCGGAATAGTGTTTCCTTTCCTCACGTCATGATATATACCAGGAAAAGCCAAAACTTCATCTAAATTGATTTGTTTACCTTTTTTTAATTCCATTGCTTTAACAGGATCAACTAATATTTCAAACCAAATTCCGCTCTTCTTCAATCTACTTATAACAGCCTTATCAATATCCACCATAAAAATTTCACATGAGTTTTTTGATTTGTTCGTCTGTTAATTTCTCGAGTTTTTTATCTTTAACTCTGATTACTGCTATGGCCAAGGCTTTTGGAAGGTTTGTTACCTTTTCAGATTTTTTTACCACGTCCATTACAAATTTCAATGCGCTTTTCTCGTCCATGTCGCTCCTATATTTTTCCTTGAAGAGTTTATTTGCGTTAATCGCTCCCCTGCCGATTGCATAAGCTTCCCATTCGTAAAGCATCCCAGAAGGATCTGCCTCGATTAGATGAGGACCAGTTGAATCAACCCCTCCGACTAGGAAAGATACTCCAAACGGCCTCAAACCGGCATAAAGTGTGGATAATTGCATTTTATCTCCCAGCACTTTTGCTAAAGACCAAACATCTATCGCTTCTTCGTAAGTTATCCTGTTGATTTGAGCCTTTACCATGATTTGGTTGACTAAGACTCTGGCATCTGCGAGTAGACCTGCCGCGACTGCGCCAATATGGTCATCTATCTTGAATAATTTTTCAATGGTGTTTGGAACAATCAACCTCATTATCTGCTTCACTGTTGATAAAATTACTCCATCTTTGAATACCAGGCCAACTGAAGTTGTCCCCTTCTTAACAGCCTCTTTTGCATACTCAACTTGAAATAATCTCCCATCAGGTGAGAAAACGGCTATCGTCCTATCATAACCCATATATTCTGGTAACATTTGTGGCATTTTTTCACCCCATAAATCTCTTCTTTATACTTTTTATAGTTCCCGAAATTTTTAATATTTTAAACGTTACTCTTGTATCCCCTAATCTATCGATTAAACCTAAAGTAGCGACGATTTCTTGAACTGATTTATTATTACATCTTAAAATACCTATCCTTTTTTCAGGGTTCCAACAATCTTTTAGGAGCCAAATTGAGGTTTTAGAAACACCATACTCCCCCAGAAAATCTAACGTCGTGTTCCAGATTGCAGATTCCAAGTCTGCGTAGGTTAACTCTTCCCCCTCCTCTGAGATAACTTGAAATTCTATGTACCTCTGCTTCTCTCGTAAAGTGGGTTGTAGTATTTTTAATTTTTTCATCCAATCACAACAATTTCATCTCAATCAACTTTGGTATGATGAATTTTTCCAATATCGACGCAACTTTTATGTCTTGTTTTTTGTAATCTTTCCCAATCCAAGCAAGACTCTCAATCTCAGACATCGGTTTAAACTCACCCTTAGTTTCTACAAAATAAGTGTACAGTATTAATCTCGTATCCTTCTCGTAAGCGGCTTTATCTGTGAATATATCGAACGGTGTTTTATTGATTAGTTCAACGCCGAGTTCTTCTTTTAATTCTCTCCTCAAAGTCTGTTCTGGAGTTTCTTCCCCTTCAACCATTCCACCCGGGGAAATGAAAGTATCCAAACCTTTCTTTTTCACTACTAAGATTTTCTTATCTCTTAATATGATCGCACCAATTTTATTGGTTATTTTCATTTGACGATTTTCACTCCTGGCATTATCCAATTTTTATTCCTTTCTTTCATCATCTCAATCATTTTTTCTGGGACCTCTGATAAAGTCTTTTTTGACTCGTTTAAATCTAAACCCAACAAACAACCCATTGACATGAGAATTTTAGGATCTTTCAATTGCCAATGCGTCACAGCACCAGAACAGATGACAATAGGAGTATTATATTTCTTACATAATTTCACATTTTCTTGAATTCTATGCATAATATTTGCTCGAGTATTTTTTGACGATAATAAAATTTCTCTGAAGTTGATTTCAATTGCAACATTGTTTTCAGCAGCTAACCTTGCCATTGTGTGGTTGAACCCTGAGTCCTTCCTGTTATATTCCGGATGGACAAGTATGTCTACTTCTTTAGTTTGAACGGCAGTTCTGTTTAACTCTAGATCTGAACCTTCGACCAATAAGAAATCAAACTCCCTTCTAATCTTCGCTAATTTTTTTAATTCTTCTATCGTTTTCGCTTCAATCCCAATAAATATGTCAATATTGTTTTTTGCTGAGATTTCCTTTGCCTTATCTTCTAAATTTTTTAACTGGTGTCTATTTTTGAAATGTATAGTAAAACAAACACCTTTATAACCCAATAATTTTGCTCTTTTTGCTATTTCTTCTATTGAACTCTTTCCTTCAGAAAATTCTGTATGTATATGAAAATCGTAAAAATTCATGTTATTCAAATAAAACTTAGAATTTAAAGTTATTATCTTCTCGCTCTCTTCCCACTAGGTGTTAATCCTCTGAAGGCTCTCCCTCTATGTTGTTTCTCAGTAATCCATTTCATGTGTTTATCTTTTTTGATAACAGGATTTTTTGTGTCTACCATTACAATTTCAAACCACTTGTATTTTCCGTCTTCACCGACTTGATAACTACCTAACACTTCCAAATTAGGATACTTTTTCCCGACTCTTTCTTCTACAATCCATTGTAAAGATTTCTTCGGAGTATAACCTGTAAGACCAGTCTTGGAAGGTTTCCTCCCACCCACACCATATAAAGGCCTTCTTCTCCCACCCCTTTTCAATCTTGCTCTTATTACGATAAAACCTGTCTTTGCTCTGTAACCTAAAGCACGTGCTCTGTCGATTCTCGTAGGTTTTTTTATCTTTACAAACCTATTTTCTTTTCTCCATTGAATCAATCTGTCTCTTACTAAATCCTTCATCGTGACTTTGGGTTTCTTCCATAACTTTCTCACGTTCTGATACAATCCTTTAACCATGAAAACACCGATATTTACTTAAACACATACTACGCTAAATTTAAATATATTCCGTTTAAATAAAGAGATAGTGGTGATTAACAAATGCATCCCGCGATTAAAATGCTGATTGGAATTATACTATTGGTTGTACCACTCGGTTTTTATGCATATGAGTTCATGGGATATGGGCAATTTTCCATACTCGGTATAAGAATATATCTATTGAAATCTTTCTGGACAGTTTTGCAAGGAATCATCCCACCATTTGTGATACTAATTGGATTGTTCATAATTTGGCTTGAACTGGACGAGTGGAGAATCGAAAAGGAATTGAAGACAGAAGAAAAGAAAGAAAAGAAAAAGAAAAAAGAGTAAAATTTTAAACTCTTTATATTTTTACGAATAATTCTTAATGGTAACATGGGAGTTCATATATCCAATATTATTCCTAAGACTGAAATTGAGTTAGAGAGTCTTTCTGGAAAAAAAATAGCTATAGATGCTCACAACACCCTGTTCCAGTTTTTATCGATAATCAGACAGAAAGATACTGGCGAACCACTGAGAGACAGTCAAGGTAGGATAACTTCCCATCTATCCGGACTTTTCTACAGAACAATAAAGTTAATCGATGTTGGTATTAAACCAATATATGTTTACGATGGTGAACCTCCAGAGTTCAAAAAAAGAACGATTGAAGGGAGGCATGAAGCAAGGGAAGAATCAAAAAGGAAATGGGAAAAAGCAGTGAAGGAAGGGAGGAAAGAAGATATTATGAGATATGCTCAGGGCGCTTTGTCATTATCAGATGATATGTTAAACGAAAGTAGAAAACTTCTCGATTCAATGGGTATACCTTGGATACAAGCTCCGTCCGAAGGTGAGGCTCAATGTGCATTCATCTGCAATGATGGGAATGCGGATTATTCTGGTTCTCAGGATTATGATGCTTTATTGTTTTCATCTCCACGTCTAGTAAGGAACTTATCAATAACTGGGAGAAGAAAGTTACCTCGACAAGAAGTTTACATTGAGGTTAAACCCGAAATCATAGAATTAGAAAAAATTCTTTTAGAACTTGAGATAACTAAAGAACAGTTGATTATCATCGGTATATTGATTGGAACTGACTACAACCCAGGGGGAATAAAAGGTATAGGGCCGAAGACTGCTTTAAAAATTGTGAGAGAGAAAAAAACTTTAGATAAAGTCATGAATGAAATCGAGTGGAATTTTGGCGTTGATGTTCATAAAATATATGAATTCTTCTTGAAACCACCAATTTCCAAAAAATATGAGATTGAATGGAAAGAACCAAATAAAGAAAAAATAATGGAATTGATGGTCGAAGAACATGATTTTTCTAAGGATAGAATCGAAGGTTTTGCAAACAAATTGGTTGAAATAAAAAAAGAGGGAACTCAATCTAGCCTTCAAGCATGGTTGAAGAAGTAGGTTTTCTTTTCACAAGACTTTTTAAAAAATTTAATACTCTTAATTGCTTGTGTTCGGTCATTATCCTTTCAGCAGTATCCCAAGTATGTCTAACGAACATCGGTAATCTCCCACCATCTTGTTCTGCAAGTTTGTTCAGGAATTCTATTGTTTTGGCATCATGAGGATACCCAACACCAAAATCATAACCAACTTTTTTCTTTAATTCTTCTATGTTAGCATCTCTATCTACTTTGGCTATAATAGAAGCTGCAGACACAACCGGATAAGTTTCATCTGCATAGTTTTCACAGGCTAGTTCTACATTCTTATTTTCTAATTTTGACCACAGATAATCCCTGAATTTGTTCGTGTTGTAAGCAGGTGAATCTATGATTGCTTTATCCGGTTCTAATAAGTTTATAATCTCTGCCATTTTTATTGCTTCTATTTGATTTAGATTAACACCCTTTCTTCTATTCGCATCGATTTTGCACGCTGGCACTCTGAGTACGACTATGTGAGTTGCAATCTTCTCAATCTTTGGAGCAAGTTCTTCTCTCTTCTTTGGTGTCAACTGTTTAGAATCTTTTACTTTAATTTCTCTTAATTTGTGCTCGTCTTTTTCATCGATGACCAAACCGCAAATAACTAAAGGTCCTATTACGGATCCACGTCCTGCTTCATCTATACCCAAGATTTTTATTAAAACCACCCAACTCTTTCACGCTTAATAAATTTTCCAATTATTGGGATTTTTTCTCCACAGCTAGGACATTTTTTGTCTTTTGTAAGATTAAAAGATAGCACATCAAAACCAAATCTTTCTATAACAACTTTTCCACAACTGGGGCAATAAGTATTTTCTTTATGGCCTGGAATATTGCCCACGTAAATGTATTTTAGTCCTTCTTCTTTCCCGATTTTGAATGCTTTCTCTAAAGTTTTGACTGGGGTTGGTGGATTATCAAATTTATACCGCGGATAATATTGTGAAATATGCCAAGGTGTGTCATCGTCAACATCTTCATGAATTCTTTTTGCTATTTTTCTCAAGCATTTCTCATCATCGTTAACACCAGGAATAATTAGAGTTGTTATTTCAACCCACGTTTTCTTCCTTGCTTCTATTGTGTTTTGCCAAACGAATTCGACATCTGCGTCGCAATATTTTTTCACTGCTTCTTTATCGCCTTTTATGTCGATATTGAAAGCGTCGCAACCGGATTTTATAAGAATTTTTAAGGCCTCAGGGGTGAAATACCCGTTTGTTATGAAGGTGTTATAAAGGCCCTCTTTCTTTGCGAGTTTGAAGACGTCGATTGAATATTCTAAAAATGTTGTTGGTTCTGAGAAACTCATGCTTGTCCCTTGGCATAAATTTTCTATTGTTTTGTCGATGAGCTCTTTTGGTGTGAGGATAGTAGAATTTTTTGGATCTGGAGGAACTTTCGAAATATCAAAATTTTGACACCATGGGCACGAGAAAGTACAAGACCAACTTCCTATTGTCAAACAATCACTTCCAGGCCAAAAATGGAATAAGGGTTTTTTTTCAATCGGATTGACATTAATGGAGGATATTAAACCATACTCCAACGTATAGAGTTTTCCTTTCTTGTTCTCCCTTGTCTTGCAAAAACCTACTTTATTAGGAGCAACAACGCATCTTCTGTTGCAAGTATTACATCTTACTTTTTTGTTTGGAAGTTTATCGTAAAGTAATGCTTCCTTAACGTATTCAGAGATATTCATATTATCGCACTATATTACTCTTTTTAATTTAATTATTATTATGATAGATTTGACTCAAATTGAACAGAGAATCAAAAAAGGTGAAGAAATAGAAAAAATTATAGAGAAAATCGACTGGAAAGAATTCGAAGAATTTGTTCTTAGAATCTTAGAAGAACATGATTTTAAGTCATTTCATAATTTTAGGTTTAAAACAGAAACCCTTCATGAGATCGATATACTTGCAACCAAAGAAAACTTGGTTTTAGCGGTTGATTGCAAACAATGGGATAAGGGCAGGTACAAAAAATCTGGATTAAAAAATGCTGTTTTAACTCAGAAAAAACGAGTCCAAGAACTGGGAAAAATGTTGGAAAAAAACATTCTCACAAAGGATTTTCTCAATTTGTCTGGAAGTCCTAAATTGATGCCATTGATAATCACATGGTTTGAAGAAGACTTGATAGAACATGAAGATGTTTTTGTCGTGCCTGTCTGGAAGTTTAACCAGTTTTTACTCAACCTAAGTGAGTACATTTAAATAGTCCTATTTAAATAATTTTGAAAAGAAAATAGATATGTTCAATTTGGGGGGATGATGACTGCATTTAATATTAAAATTGAAAACATCGTTGCTTCTGCTTCTCTTGGTGTAAGAATACCATTGGAGAAAATTGTTGAACATTTAGAAGGAACTGAATACGAACCAGAACAATTCCCTGGTTTGGTCTATAGAATGAAAGACCCTAAAGCTGCCGCGTTAATATTTTCCTCTGGTAAAATCGTTTGTACTGGCGTGAGAAGTATCGAGGACGTAAACAAAGTTGTTAAGAAAGTCGTTAAGATGATAAAAGATGCTAAATTAGGTGAACCCAAGACTTATTCCATTCAAATTGAAAATATCGTCGCATCTGCAAAATTAGAAGCCAATTTAAACTTGGATAAAATCGCTTTTGAATTAGAAAATTCTGAATACGAACCAGAACAATTCCCTGGTTTGGTCTATAGAATGAAAGACCCTAAAGCTGCATTTTTACTATTCAGCTCAGGTAAAGTTGTGTGTACCGGTGTGAGAAAGGCTGAAGATATAGAATCTGTTGTGAGAATTGTATCCCAAAGGTTAAAAAGTATAGGTGCACTTAAAGAATAATATTTATGAATAGAAATGATATCATAGAAAGGTTTTCAGGATTCTTGAGAGATAATTATTATAAAGACTTGACTTCTGCCGCAACAGAAGGTAAAAAATCTCTCAACGTTGACTTTTCCTTATTGGATAAATTCGACCCTGAACTTGCTGATACAATACTAGAAAAGCCAGCCGATAATATAAAAATTCTCGATGAATCTGTCGAACAGATCGATTTGCCTCAAGAAACTAAGCTTCATATAAGGTTCTTTAACCTGCCGGAAACAACCGCTATAAGAATCAGGAACATACGAGCAGAACACATAGGAAAATTATTATCAGTGGAAGGCATGGTAAAGAGAGCATCCGAAGTCAGGCCAGAAGTCGCTGAAATAGACTTTGAATGCCTTGAGTGTGGAAAAGTTATAACAATAATACAAACCGAACAGGAAAAAACATTAAAATTACCAATAAGATGTGATTGTGGTAATAAGAGAGGTTTCAAACAAATCGGACAGAAATTATATGATGCCCGTTGGTTGACGATCGAAGAACCGTTTGAAATAACAACTGGTGAAAGGCCTTCAGAAATAATGGTTTATTTGAAAGAAGATTTGATATCTCCAAAAATGCGAAATAAGACTGAACCAGGAAACAGAATAAAAGTTATCGGTATACTCAAAGAGATTCCGAGAAGAACCGAGAGAGGAAAAAAGACAAGGCAGATGGAAATTCTTTTGGATGCAAACAACATAGAAGCCGTGGAGATTGAGTGGGAAGAATTGACGATAGAATCTGAGGATGAAAAGAGGATTAAAAAATTAGCAAAAGACCCGAATGTTTTTGAAAAGTTGGTTGCATCTCTAGCTCCGTCTATGTACGGAATGGATGATGTAAAATTAGCCATAATCCTTCAATTTTTTGGTGGCGAACCGAAAATTTTGAAAGATGGGACAAGAATAAGGGGAAATGTTCATATTCTCTTGGTTGGAGATCCCGCGAGCGGTAAATCTCAACTCATGCAATTAGCGTCAAAGATGATACCGAGAGGAAAGTATGTTTCGGGTACTGGTGTGACTGGTGCAGGTTTGACTGCAACAGTTGTTAGAGATGAACAATTCTTGGGTGGTTGGGTTCTAGAAGCAGGGGCAATGGTTATGGCAAACAAAAGTGTTTGTGCTATAGATGAGTTCTCTAAAGTATCACCACAAGACCAGGTCGCATTACAAGAGGCAATGTCGATGGAGACCATATCAATAGCAAAAGCGTCGATAGTAGCGACATTACCAGCTCAGACTGCAGTTCTTGCTGGAGGAAACCCAAAACTTGGTAGGTTTGACCCATACATACCGATAAGAGAACAAGTCGATATAGATGAAGTATTGTTGAGTAGGTTCGACCTCAGGTTTGCCTTGAGAGATGTACCAAACCCGGAAATAGATGCTATAATGGCGGAACATATTCTGAAAATGAGACATTTTGAAGAAGAAGAGGCAAAACCCCTATTAGAACCAGATTTTCTGAGAAAATATGTGGCTTATGCAAAGAGTCGTGCTCATCCAAAATTGACAAAAGAAGCTGGAAAGGCGTTAAAAGATTTTTATCTCCAAATGAGGGCAAAATCTAGTGGCGAAGCTCCAGTTTCTATTACTTTAAGACAGTATGAAGCTCTGATAAGATTAGCGGAAGCATCAGCAAAAATTAGGTTGAGTGAAAAAGTTACGATGGAAGATGCAATGAGGGTAATAAAACTCATGAAAACATCGCTGAGACAATTTGGTTTTGACCCTGAAACAGGGATGATAGATATAGACAGGGCTGAAGGAACGATGACTAGTGCGCAGAGGAGCAAAATTAGAATCGTCCTCGATGTCTTAGATGAATTGACAAAAGTCATTGGTAAAACCATCCCTGTAGAAGAAATCGTTAGAAGGGCAAGGGAAGAGGGCGTTGAAGACGTTGATGATATTTTGAAAAGGATGAAGACTGAGGGTTTAATATTTGAGCCTAAACCAAACTTCCTACAAAAGATTTAATACCAAAAAAAAAACAATAATTTATAGTGATATAATGGAAGTGAAGACAATATCTATATTGGCTTTAGCTCTTTCAATAATTGCTATAATACTAGTGATGACTGTTTTAGTTGGGAGTTCAGCAGAAGGTGCAGTACCGCTTGGTGTTGGTGGAGGAGCAAAACCCCAGTGCTCAGATTTAATAGACAATGATGGAGACAGTTACACAGACTATCCTAGTGACCCAGGATGTACTAGTAAAAGAGATACTAGTGAGTTGAATGCAAACATAGAATGTGACGATGGAAAAGACAACGATTTAGATGGAGCAATTGACATGCGCGATGGAGGTTGTAGCGGACCAACAGACAATGATGAGACCAACTGTGGAGATGGAAAATGTGAAGGTGGAGAGACATGCTCATCCTGTCAGTCAGACTGTGGAATGTGTAACACTTGTAGCGACACAGATGGTGGATGGGTACCTAAAGTTCAAGGAACAGTTTCTGGATATTATAGTGGACAACCATACAGTTACACAGATTACTGTATAGACAGCGCGATGTTGAATGAATACTATTGTTCAGGTGGTCTCAAATACAGCAGTTCATTCAATTGTGCAGGAAACACAACAATATCTTGTAGTAATGGGGCTTGTGTATAGTTTGATTTTTTTCTTTTTTTTGAAATCGTTATATTTTAGTCTTTATCAGCACATATAAGAACCATGGAAACTATCAGACAGACTATGGTCAAAGCAAGAATTTCTGATGTAGTTAGCGGAAAGTTCGTAAAAAAAGAAGGTTTAGAACCGAGTTATGTTTTGACTGAATTAGGGCAGAGAGTTTCGAGGGTCAATTTGTTAGGGACAATAGTCGATAAGTTCATGAGCGAAGATGGCAATTATTCCTCAGTAACTATAGACGACGATTCTGATTCGATTAGGATTAAGGCCTTTAAAGAGGACGCAAGAATCTTTGAAAACCTTGAAATAGGGGATTTAGTAATGGTCATAGGAAAAGTGAGAGAATACGCAGAAGAGAATTACATAATCCCTGAAATCGTAAAGAAGATTGCTAATCCTAATTATGAGTGCCTGCATAATTTAGAAATACTGAAACAATTGGTAAAACAGAAAAAAATAATAGAAGAAATCAAAGGAAAAGAGATTGGCGATATAGAAGAACTGAAAAAAAAATACGATGTGGATGCAGAAGCAGTGGATGGTGCAGTCGAGAGTTTGAACACCGAAGAAGAAAAAAATGAGGACTACAAACCACTCGTCTTAGAAACTCTAGATAAACTTGACAAGGAGAAGGGCGTTGAATTTAAGAAACTCCTAAAAGAATCTAAATTACAAGAGAATATATTTGAAGAAGTAATAAACGAACTATTATCGAATGGTACATGTTTTGAACCTAAAGCTGGTGTATTAAAGAGGGTTTAAATGAAGACTTACAAAGAGATGCTGGAGGAGGCAAGACAAAAAATGCCTATTGATATTATTAAAGAAAGTAGGCTAGAAATACCAGAATCACAGACTGCTATTCAAGGCACGAGAACGTTCATAAGCAACTTCACTGACATAACGAATAGTATTAGAAGAGACCCAAAACACTTATCAAAATATTTGTTCAGAGAATTGGCTAAACCTGGTCATTTGGAAAAAAATAGGTTAATACTACAAGGGAAAGTAATGAAGAGTTTGATAGATAAAAAGATTGATGATTACATAAAAGAATTTGTTTATTGTCAGGAGTGTAACAGGCCGGACACGCACTTTGAGAAAGAAGGAAGGATGATATTCTTAAAATGTGAGGCTTGTGGTGCGAGGCATGTCTTAAGAAAGATTTAAGGCTTATAAATATTAAATTCATTATTTTTATAACGTTCAGAGGTGATTTTTTGGCTGAAAACTCAGAAGAAACTGAGGAATTACCGTTCCCGACAGCGCCTATCGTTAGGCTGATGAAGAAACATTTAGACAAAGACAAACTCATCAAGAAACAAGTTAAGGATGAGATGAACAAGTGGTTGGCAGACATTTGTGAGAAAGTGACTAAGCAGATGAATACGAAACCTTACACGACGGTTGACATAAGCACATTCAAGGAAGCTATTCATGTATACAACGGTATCGAAGATATGGAAAAGGAAAAGACGAGGATTGTCGCAAACTTAGAAAAAATAAAACAGGACTGTGATGCATTAATTAGAGATTTAGACAGAAAACTTAAAGTTTAGAATACCTTTTCTTTATTGTGACATAATGTTTTGTTGCAAAATTCATTCGGTGAAAGAGCAATTAGTCGTAGCAATATGTGATGAATATTTATTGGGTAAAGAAATTGGAAAAGAATTAAAAATAGTGATTAACGAAGATTTTTATGGCAAAGAAAAAATCGATGACATAAGAGCCATAGGATTAATGAAAAAAGCAACTGTGTGCAACCTTCTCGGTAAAAAAATCATAGAACTTGCCCTTGAAAAAAGGTTTATTACAAAGGAAAATATTATGTTTATTGATGAAATTCCACATACCCAATTTATTCGGTAAGAAAGCCGAATTTTTTATCTTAACAACTGTTGTCATCGTTGCAGTTTTTTATGCCTTGAGTCGCTATGTCAATCCTTATGCTTTCATAGATACGTCGAAAGCTGCTGGAAGTGGAGAAGTATTTTTTTTTGATAATGTTAGAGATAAAGCAGTAAAGACTGTTGAAATAAGTAACCCAGGTGATTTAAGCACCAATTTAAAAACTTACAAAAATTTTGTGGAAATATCGGCCAGTGATAAGGGTTACAATATGATTTTTAACTACACAGTAAATTCGAATAGAGTGGATATTCATATGATTCTGTCCTCTCCAAAATATAATCTAATAACGAATTTTAATGTGCCAAGACCTTGAGAAAAGGCAAGAATTCTTCTCTTATTTTTTTCGTAGAACAATGCAATTGCTTAGAGAGTTCTAAAAGCCTTTTCTTTTCTTCCCCTCTTCTTATTTTTGACATACCAAGGAATTTTATCTTGTCTGGATATTCGTATCTAGAGAATTTTTTGTACATTTCTTTTTTAGACAACGCAACCCCAGCAGTCATCAGGTCAATCATGTATTTTTTGAACTTCCATTCTTGGTTTTTTACTATCCTGCTTCTGAATAAATCTGCCCTGGAAAGCATCTCATACGCATTAGCAATTTCTTCAGGTCTTTCATACTCATTGATAATGTTCTGTTCGATCCACCAGAATATTTCATCCTCATCTTTATCCACACTTTGAATGGATAATTTTGCCGCTAGTGGAGTTTTTGTCTTGAATATCATCTTAAGTGCATCAAAAATACTCGTTTCCTTTTCTCTCATGCCTAGATTTTCCAAATCACTCAATTTAATCTCTTTTTTATCTCTCGACAAGCTCTCCAGGTCGTTTATCGCCGATCGCAAATCACCCTCTGATCTCTTCGCGAGTTGTCTCAAAGCTTCTTTTTCATATCTCAAATTCTCTTTCTGGCAAATGAATTCTAATTTCTTTACAACATCCCAGTAATAGACTTTAGTAAACGGAATAAGTTGACAATAGGCACGGAGGGAACGTAACTTCAAATCATAGGGATTGTTTGCTGTTAATATGATTGGATATTGAGATCCCTTTATTATTTTTATTATTTCTGCTGCACCCCCCCTATCTTCTCGTCCAGCTATACCATCAATTTCATCGATTAGAAACACTTTACCTTTCATGAACAAAGATTTTTGTTTCACCGATTGCCCTAACACTTCTTGTATTTGTGATGCTGTTCTATAATCCGAGGCGTTTAACTCTATTGTTTCTAGATTCCTTTCTTTTCCCAGAGCTTGTATAAGACACGTTTTTCCGACTCCGGCAGGACCAAAGATTAATGCCGCCTTTTTACTAGGTTTCCATGATTTAAGCCAAGATAAAAATTTTTCTATAGCTTTCTGTTGTCCAACCACTTCAGATATCTTTTGAGGAGCATATTTTTCTGTCCAAGGCATTTGAACACTTCATGGGTCATTTTTTACTAAACAACAAAAATTGTGCCAAAAGTGCTTCTAGTTGAATTAATGCAGAACCGCCCTCACTGATTCTAAAATCGTATTCCCCTATCTTATCAACGAGTTTCACTTTGTTTTCATCAGAAATATTCAAATCATAAATTTGTCTGTGGATTTCTTTAATTATATCTTCACCAGACAAACCTTGTTTTAAAACCATATCATACAATCTCTTTCTTGCTTCTTTGAAATTTCCCTTAAGAGTAAGTTCTAACATTTCTTTCACATCTCTTGGTTTTGCTTGTGCTGACGCCTCGTAGATGACATCTTCAGTTATGCTCTTTTTTAAAGCAGCAGAAGCCTGTAAAATGTTGGATATTCTCCTCAAATCTCCCTCAGAAAGTTCTATTATCGCTTTAATGCCGTCAGAAGTAATTTTCAATTTTTCCCCCTTGACGATTCTTTCTATGAATTCTTTTTGATCTTCTTCTGATAACGACCTAAATCTAAATACGCTACATCTAGATTGTATTGGATCGATTATTTTTGAGGAATAATTACAAATTAAAATGAACCTTGCAGTCTGCGTAAAATTCTCCATGGTTCTTCTCAGTGCTTGTTGTGCGTCACTGGTTAAGTTATCTGCTTCATCCAAAATAATGAATTTAAAAGCAGTATTGCCAAGAGATTTGATTCTTGAGAATTCTTTTACTTGGCCTCTTATCGTATCTATTCCACGAGTATCTGATGCGTTTAATTCGAGTACACTCAATCTCCGATTGTCACCAAAAAGATCATAGGCCATCGCTAAAGCGCATGTAGTTTTTCCTGTTCCTGCAGAACCAGCGAATAAGCAATGAGGTACGTTTTTTTCTTTAACAAAGGCCTTTAATGTTTCAATCAAATGTTTCTGATTTATCACATCTTTTAAAGATTTTGGACGATATTTCTCAGCCCAGACGTTGAATTCTGCCATTACCATCACGCTATTATCTTTAGGATTTTCAGTAATTTATAAATGAAAAAGTTTTAGTTTAATTATCATGAGATATGATGATAGAATGAAAATACTAAGTATTTGCGGCAGCCCGAGAAAAGGAAATTCTGAAGCAATCCTTAATAGATTAAAACAAATATTCGAGAAAAAAGGAGTACAAAATGAAATTATATTATTGAGAGAAAAAAATGTAGAAAGATGTGACGGTTGTGTTGAATACTGCAACAGAAAGCTCGATTGTAATAAAAGAGACGATATGATAGAAATCTTCGATAAAATGAAAAATGCAGATGGATATGTTTTTATTTCTCCAAATTACTTCAAGATGCCTCCTGGAATTTTTAAAAATTTAATAGATAGATGCAGTGTATTTTATACAGCACAAACAGATCTTTCAAAGAAGTTGGCCATCGTTATCGTTATTGGCACGGATGTGATTGAAGAAATAGACGTCTATCTAAAAAATATTTCCGATAATTTTTGTAAAACACTTGGCATACCTGTAGTTGCTAAAAAAAGTTTCCGTTCAAGAAGCGAACTCAAAGGGAATTATAACGATATTTTTGAGAACAAATTAAACCCAAATATAGACAAAGAACTTGAAAAAATGGCTGATGAATTGTATAAAAGTTTGATGAAATTAAAATAATTAGAATTAAATTTTTTGAATGATCGCATGAGAATCTCTATAAGTGGCGTACCCGCTACTGGAAAAACTGAAATATCAAAGTTATTGTCAAAAATGTTGAATTACAAGTTGATATCGATAAACGAACTTGCAGAAGAGTTGGATGCGTTTGTTGGATATGACAAGGAAAGTGAATCTAGAATACTTGATATGGATAGGTTAAAGAAAGAAATCAAAAAAATTAAAGGCAACATAATTCTAGAAGGTCATACTTCTCACCTATTTCATACTGATATAGTAGTTGTTTTGAGATGTAATCCTGATACATTGAAAAAAAGATTAGAAAAAAGATACCCATCAAACCCCTCGAAGGTCCAAGAAAACTTAGAAGCTGAAATACTTGGGGTGATAACTTCTGAAGCTGTGATGAACAATAAGAAAGTTTATGAGATAGATACTTCTGATAGAAGTATAGAAAAAGATGTTGATGATATTTTGAAGATTTTAGATGGAAAAATCGACGAATTTAAAGTTGGAAAGATTGATTGGTTGGAAAAGTACTCCGATTGGATTGAATTGAGTTAAAATTGATAGATTTTTGTTCTCAAAATATATAATTAGATTATACTGTAACAATTGGGGATGGAAAAACATGAGTAGGGATGATACAAACCTTAGGGATACGTTTCCGACTTACTATGAAGCCGTAGACAAGATGACGGGTAAGAAGAGAAAAGGAGAAATTGAAGAAAAGTCAAAGAAAGGGATTTCTGTAGGTCTTCAGAAGAGACTGATAACGAAAGCTGGAGGTAAGTGTGAAAACTGTGGCCGAGGCTTGTACAACCAAAGGATTGAAATATATCACAAAAATAATGACCTCGCGGACAACAGAGAAAGTAACTTGATGGCTGTCTGCAGTAGTTGTCATACGAGGCTTACTACACCACGTACGAAGGAAGCTGTAGAAACGTAGCTTCTACGCATCCTTCCTAACATTTATTAATAATATTATAAGGAAGATAGATTTGTTACACATCTACAACTAATATACCTTCACCACCGAGGATCATGAAATAAGTCCCACAACTAGTGCATGTACACTTAACCTTTCCAAACGATGTTTTTCGACAATTTTTAACCTCTGCCTTGCATTTAGGACAAAAAACTTTGTATTCTGAAAATAATTCAATCTTTTCCATTGATTCACTAATTGATAATTTAATTTCTCATCATAAAAAGACAAAAAGGAGAAGGATGAATAGAATCGCCCAAATCGATAGATTTTTAATTTTATACTATAATATATATCTATTAATACTTATAATCCCTATTAACACATACAGTTAACCTTAATTTTTACTATTGGATGACTTACTTGAAGTGAATAGTGCCTTATGCACACAGAAATGCAATTGGTCTGAGATTATCGTTTTCTGTTATAGCATGAAGAGATGGTGCCTTAAGGTGACCACTATCGGCCTTCTTGTTATTATTAATTTGAAAGGTGAGTTTAATGAAAACAACAAATTTAATGAGACTATTAATGTTTTATTTAGTCTCTGGAATGGCGGCAAAGGGTTACAGAGCGTTGGTGTGCAACGAGTAAACTACTAAACCCTTTTTCTTTTTAATAACAGATGTGGTAAAAATGGAAAATATGTGGGTAGGATTTAACTATAGTATATGCCCTTCATGTAAACAGATCGTAGATAGGGAAGAATTGACCAAATGTAGATATACTTGTTGGGAATATTCTCGAAAATCTCTTGATCAGTGGGATTAGAAATAAAAAGATCAGATAGGTTTTTGTAATTCATAACTAGAAGATAGGTGAATGATTTGGTAATAACTCATGTTAAGATGGAAGGTGTGTTGAACATCATTAAGAGGGAGTTTTTGGTAGGCGAGATAAGCGTTCCAGTAACCTTTGTATATAAAACAGCGGGAAAGGACTTGAAATTGAACGAGTCCGAAATCAAATGGATAATCCACAATCTTGCCAAGTCAAATCAAATAACCTGCGACAAGAGCAAGATCGGATTTGTTATGCCTATCTTAACTTTGCTTTGGAATACCTGAAATTAGCAAGAATTAAAAGAACTATTGAAACTAACAGGGACTACGTACTTAGTTATTTAGTCACCATCATCAATATAATTCTCTTTTTTATTCTTTGTTGAATCAGATATTTTTGTTCTCAATCAAGTTCGATTTCATTAAAACATTCTTTGCACAAAGGTATATCGAAAAGATCACTACAATTGGTTTCTTTACCACAGACAATACATAAAGGTATCATATGTTCTTTTATTTTTAGAAAAAAACATTCTTCAGACATTATATTAATTTAATTAACTTCCATCATATATAAAATTTTATAACACAATCTTGGACTTGTTTTAGAGAGAAGAAGATAATGATTTTCAAATCAACCTCGGGGTCAGATAGATTTTTGTCCTATTTTTACTAAATCTATATTAGATAATATGGAACTCAACCTTTTTTTGATAATACTCTTCGGTGTTTTCCTCTTTAACTCGGGATTCTGAATATACTCTGTCCAATAGTTTACCTATTTTCTTGGCCATTTTTTGGAATGTTTTTAATAACAATTTCGATTTGTTTTTTTACATATGCACATATGCTAGAAAAGAAAAAAGGAGATAGAATAATAATTTTCAAGAGTAAAAATTTTGTAAAAATCTCAGTTATAGTAATCACTTATTTAATTTCAGTCGCTGTAGCCGATAGACTATGGGCGATAGACAATTGGACTGGTAGTACACCATGAGCAGTTCAAGCTTTTTGGTTACTAGTTTTTACTGCAATTGGGTTTATGGGAATTATGCATTACACATTCGTTAAAGATGCTACGGAAACATTGTTTTTGGTTTCAGCACTCACTCTTTTGATATTTGCAGGTTTTGAGGGTGTACTTTATTTCTTGATTGCGGGTGAAATGATTCCTGAAAAATTGCCATGGCCCAATGGCGGAGCGCAATCAATAATAGCTAGATTTTTAGGCTTTCAAGAAGTCACTAGTGCGCTTTTATTATTGAACGTATTTTTCTTTGGTACTATTGTAATAGGTCTTTATGGAATTTTGAAAGGTTGAATATTTCTAAATCAACAAAATCAGATAAACTTTTGTTCTATGGAAAAAAATTATAAATCATGAAAACCGAGTTAATGAATGAAATATTAAAAAAATGGATAAACGGTTTATCTAAAGAAAAAGCCTTGACAAAAATATTTTTAAAAGTTAGAGATATTCCGTATGGTACAATAGGAAGCCGAGATCCTGAACAAGTATACTTTAAAAATAGAGGAACATGTTCAGGTAAACATATTCTGTTTTATGAATTAGTAACAACCTTAGGTTTCAAAGTTAGGCAGTTTGTAAGTCTTCATAAATTTAATCAATCTAAAATAAAGTTTTCGCCAAGTCTTCAAGAAATGCTAAAGGAAAATGACGTCCTGGATTATACCCATTTTGTAAAGATTCTTGTAGGCGATAAATGGTTGGCAGTAAATTTAACTTGGGATTTGCCTTTGAAAAAATACGGATTTCCTGTGTATGAGTGGGATGGAAAAAGTGATACTCAATTGTATTTTGTGCCTATAGAAACTTGGGAGGTTAAAGATTCAGAGAAATTCAAAGAAGAAAAGATAGCTCTAATGTCTAAAAAAGAACAAAAAATAAGAAAATTGTTCATTCAAAAATTAAGCGAGTGGGTATCAACCTTAAGATAAGTTTCTTGATTCATTTTCAAATTCCTAATATTGAAAGCACAATTCCATTTAAACTTGAGAAAAAAAGAATCGATGGTATCAACAAAACACCCATGCAATGCGATCTTCTAACTCCGAGAAAACCGCAAAGTAACCCGATAGAAGTAGAAGTGAAAGCTATCAACAAACCATAAAATCCAGTTAAAATAAAAATCATTATTAACACAAATGCTATCACAGAAAGAGAAAGATACTTGTAGTTTAACTTTGCCAAGGACTTAGGAATTCTTTTACCAAGGAACATGGTCAGAAAAGCAGAAATTCCAGACACAAAGCAAATAACTCCAACTAATAATAATACGTCATAAAACGTCAATTGAGTCAATATTCTTTGGATTGCAACACTTGCCCCACTCCTAGGGTTATTAACAAGGAATAATGATATCAGAGAAAAAGCTTCGTTCGATAAATTTATTCCAGATAAAGTAACCAAGAAATTTCTACTTTCTCCCATCCCACCAATATATTGAACCATTGTTGCAGCTTGAGAAACCCCGATTGCGGGTAAAAAGCCGACTATTATTCCTGCTACAGATCCGAGTAAACATGATTTCATTAATTGCCATTTTGTTATCTTCAAATCAGAATCCCCCTTCTGTTCTGGAACTTTAGATCTTTCATTCATACTTATGATAATCGTGCTCAACCCGAACATTCCAGATAATACGGGGAACAAAACATTCTGTGGCTTAACAATAGTTGACCCTAGAACAATAACACCAAAAACCCCGGAAAGAAAAATCATCAACATCGAAGTTAAAATCTTTTTTAACTTTTTTTCAGAAACTAGCATAAAAATAACAACACCTATTATGAGATAATGAACATAAGGTCTGGATATTTCATACAAATAGCTGAAAGTGTTAGCAAAAAATGCGATAATGACCAAAGAAATTAACAAAGAACCTATTCCGCCTATAATCGTCAATTTGATGGCTTCATACCCCCTCCCTTCTAACAACAGTCTATGCCCTGGTAGTACAGAAAGACTCGTATTCTCCTCTGGGGCACCAAGAAATATTGAAGGAATATAACCGATAAAAATGTCTGTTATTGCCACTGAAATTATGAAAACTACTAACTGATAAGGAGAAGTGAAAAAAATTGAGAATGAAAGAATTAAAGGTATAACGTTATTTATATGCATACCAGGCAGCAACCCCATTCCTATACCAACTACAATTCCGAATAAACTGAAAATAATTAAATCTAAAATTTCAATCACCGAGTTTTATATCAGAAGTTTTTCTTGGCAATATTTGCAAATTACCTCTATATTCATCAACCAGGCCAATCACAAAAATTTTTTCATTTATTTTAAAACTCTCTTCTGTCAAATTTTCATCCTTCAAATCTTTCATTAGACTCGAAAATATGGGGACTTGTATATCAGAATTGCCATCGGAAATTGTTAGAAACATATGACCGTCTGAGTGAAGTTCCTTTTCTTTTATTATGCCTTGAGTTGAAACGCTTCTACCAATCAAATCTGAATTTATTTGAGTTATTTTAATTTCAACTGGTTTGATGTTTGTCGCTGCAATGTAAATCAATATTAAACCGATAATGGAAGTTGAGAAAGAAATTAAAACCAAAAAATTCTTTTGCATAATTAAAGAATAAATTTTAGACTTAAATTCCTTTTTTCAAACGTCCATCGCAATATTACTCTAGAAATTAATTTATAAACATTAATTAATACAATATTTGTGATTAAAAATGAAAGATAAAAAATATGGCCGATTGCAAAGAGATGGACACCAATTAACGAAAATAACTGGATAAACTGGAACCTTTGGGATAACAATGTTTTGTTTCAAAGGAGAGTTAAAAATGAAGATAAATGGACTACAGTAGAACAATTTCATTTCTCACCTAAAATCTTAAAAGAAATCTCATGGAGAATCCCTAATTGATTGACAGCGATAGAATGTAAAAGAAAGAAAAATTTAGTGGTAATATCTGAATGAAGATGAATCACCACGATTGTCACTCGGTAATTCGTCTCTTATTGAAGGTTCTCCAATTTTTATCATTTCTTCAATGATTATCATTTCGTCAAGTGGAAGTTCAATATGTGGTCTTTCAGGTAATCTAATCCGAGCCTTCTCGTACTCTCTAACAAGTTTTTGCATCCCTTCAACATTAATGACTTCTCCATTATGTACTTCTAGAGCATGTGTCTGGTAGCGAATAGGCGATTTTTGCGATAAACCGGCAATAGAAATGAGAAACACTTCTTCTCCCTTCAGATAACGGACTCCTACTATTCCAACCTGATAGAGATTTTTTATATCACGATAAACGTGTTCAAACACCATTTTGAATTTTTCTCTTAAATCAGGAGTCATCTCTGGTGAGAACATTACAAAACCTTAAGCAGCTTCTTCCTTGGTCTTCTCTTCAACTTCCTCTTCTAAACCTAACTTCTCAACTAATTCTTTGTAACGATTCCTAATCGTAACTTCTGTAACATTAACTATGGATGCAACTTCTCTTTGTGTTCTCTTCTCTCCTGATAAAACACAGGCAATGTAAATCGCAGCAGCAGCAACCCCTGTTGGACCTTTACCACTTGTTATGTCCATTTTCTTTGCTCTTCTCAAGATTTTACTTGCCTGAGCTTGCACTTTATCACTCAAATTCAATATAGAACAGAACCTTGGAACGAAATCTTTTGGATCAGCAGGTAAGATTCTTACTGCCAATTCTCTAGCGATATAACGGTAAGTCCTTCCTATTTCTCTCTTCTCGAGACCTGAAGCTTCAGCTATCTCATCCAAAGTTCTTGGTGTTCCGAATTGTCTTGAAACAGCATAAACCAAAGCCGCAATGACGGATTCAATTGATCTTCCTCTAACCAATCCCTTATCGACCGCCTCTTCATAATATCTTGCGATTCTCTCATGGACTGGCTTTGGAAGGTTTAAGAATGAAATTATTCTTTGTAATTCAGATAAAGCAAAGGACAAGTTTCTATCTTTTGACTCAATCAATCTTTTATGCCATTTTCTTAATCTGTAATATTGGGCTCTTTTTTTACCAGGAACTTTGTATAATTCACCTAACCCTTTACCTATTTCAGTCGTCAAACCTTTATCATGTTTTGTGAATGTCAAAGGAGCACCAGTTCTTGCACGTCTTGAAATCTGTTCAGAATCAAATGCCCTCCATTCTTGTCCGCTATCAACTATAGATTCTTTTATAACCAAACCACATCTTGCGCATCTCAATTCTCCTCTCAATTCATCTTCCATGAATTGATCGCTTCCACATTCAGGGCATTCTTGCATTTTCTTTACGAATTTCATATAACCACTTATTAGTAAATATAGAAATGTATTTAAAGTTATCGGTTCAACTATTTAAACCTTTCCTTTGGGGTTTTGTCGATTTAACGTCATCTAAGGCCATTTTTCCGAATAAATTTAAATACATCTCAAACCAATTTCTTAATTATCGGTGTTTCAAAATGGTCAGAATGTTTCCTTTAACTCCTTTGGAAAGAATAGCTAAAAAAGCAGGTGCAAAGAGAGTATCTGTTGATTCACTAAAAGAAATGAGGGAAGCCGTTCTGGACTTCGCGGATAAAGTTGCCATGGACGCAGTCGCTGCTTCGAGGCATGCACGTAGGGTTACGGTAAAAAGGGAGGATATAAAACTGGCTTGTAGAAGAAGGTGATGATTTGGAGAAAACAATAACCTCTATAAAAGATTTGAAAAAGGGTCATTTTGTCTTAATAGACGATGCCCCATGTAGAGTGGATTCAATCGCTTCTGGAAAGAGCGGAAAACACGGCGCGAGTAAAACAAGGGTTGATGCAATTGGTTTATTCGATAACAGAAGAAGAAGTATAGTCAAACCTTCTTCAGATAATGTTGACGTTCCAATAATAAACAAAAAGAAAGCTCAAATACTGGCTTTAACACCAGAAAAGGTTCAATTGATGGATCTGACAGATTATTCCATGTTCGACTTGGAAATACCAGAAGAATTGAAAGGCAAGTTAAACGCGGGGGAGGAAATAAACTACTACGAGATAATCGGGATAAAGACGTTAAAACCATTAAAGTAGGTTCTATTCAACTAAATCCATTTTGATTAACTTATCCAGTATACCTTTTATGGCGGCCTTTACAATATCCCTATTCCCATTGACGGAAAAAACATCAGTCATTTCTTCAAGAGAAGTCTTCCCATCACACTGAACCCAAACCAGGAATGTGATGGGGTCAATGTTAAAAGTTTTGTTACTATCAGGGTCAACGAGAATGTAAACGTCACCAAATTTTGACCACTTCATCTCTTTTGTTTTATTAGGATACTTCACTTTGCTTCTCCTTCTTCAGGCATTGGTGTGGCAATGTGTTTAATTATGACCACATCACCTATGGATTGGACCATGGGATAAGGAACTATTATACCTTTCTTACCACCCACCATTTTTCCTAGAAAAGTGCCTTTTGCTGCTGCTATAACCAAGGATCTTACTTTGTACCTTGAAAGGTCAAACTCTATGTCCGAAACCTTACCACAGTAGAAACCCCTGTCAGTGAAAACATCCTTACCAAACATCTCTGAGATGTCCTTTACTGTAATAGGCATTTCTTTAACCTCCTAATAATATATTGTCCATATACTTTATTAAATTTTAACAAATTAATAATTAAGGCACATTTAGGGCCGAGATAGCCTAACCCGGTATGGCACTAGTCTGCTAAACTAGCGGTCGAAAGACCTTGTGGGTTCAAATCCCACTCTCGGCGTTTTGAATAATTAACATAGAAATGGTGAAAAATTGTGAAGCTAGTTAGCGCCTGTTTAATTGGAATTAACTGTAATTATGAGGGAAAAAACAAATTAAACCCAAAATTATTCAAAGAATTTAAAAAGGGAAATTTGTACTGTCTGTCCAGAGATAATGGGCGGAAGAAAAATTCCGAGACGTGATGCTAAAATAATTGGTGGAACGGGTTTAGATGTTCTGGGAGGAAAGGCCAAGGTAATCGAACCTGATGGAAACGATGTCACAGATTTATTCATTAAAGGCGCGAATGAAACTCTTAAAATAGCAAAAAGTGTCAATGCTAAAGAAGCCATATTAAAAGCTAGGAGTCCTTCTTGTGGATGTGGTAAAATTTACAATGGGACATTTCCAAAAAAACTTATTGGTGGTGATGGCGTTACTGCAGCGTTATTAAAGAAAAACGGAATAAAAGTTATTAATGATGAAGAAGTATAATCCTGATGAGTTTTTTGGAATTCAAATGAAAAACGTAAAACTGATATTATTCGTATCAAATTTAAGTATATGACATGAATAAATTGTAATTCACACGGGTCGATGGTCTAGCCCGGTTAAGACATCGCCTTGACGTGGCGAGAACCGCAGGTTCAAATCCTGCTCGACCCACTTGCTCCCGTAGTCTAGTCCGGTCAAGGATTCCGGCCTTTCGAGCCGATGACCCGGGTTCAAATCCCGGCGGGAGCATTTTACCAGAGAAGAGATGAAATACAATATAAGAGTCAAATTTCACGAAGATTTTGTTAAAGTCGATGATAATAATATTCTAGTCGGTCTTAAATCAAAGCCAGAAAAAGGAAAAGCAAACAAAGAACTGATAAAAAAATTGGCCAAACATTTTAATGTGCATTCTTCTCGAGTAAGAATTATATCCGGGTTTAAGTCAAGAAACAAAACAGTAGAAATCCTATAATTTTATAAGTTAAGGTTTGATATATCCAATTGAGCAGGAGTTGCCAAGCCTGGTCAAAGGCGCAGGCCTTAGGAGCCTGTCCGTTAGTCGGTTCGAGAGTTCAAATCTCTCCCCCTGCATACCTATTTAAATTTCCTAACAAGACATAATTTAGGTGATAATTCTTGGTAAAGAGGAAGGGTTTCCCTTCGATAGGTGAGGTAGTCATAGTAAGTGTAATAAACATCACACCTTATTCTGCACTCTGCAAGTTAGAAGAATATCCTGAAAAAGAGGGCATGATTCATATTTCTGAAGTATCTGGTAAGTGGGTTAGAGATATTAAAAAGTTTGTGAAGTTGAACAAAACTTATGTTGTCAAAGTCGTCAATGTAGATGAAAGTAAAGGACACATAAACTTGAGTTTGAAGAGAGTATCAAAAATAGACAAGACCAGAAAGATGCAAGATTTTAAACGAGAACAGAAGGCAGAAAAAATCCTTGAAAAAGTTGCGAAAAAAAAGAAAATCAACCTGAACAAGGCATACGAGGAAATTGGATACGAACTCCAAGAAAAATTCGGTGACCTTTTCAAAGCCTTTGACATCGCATCAAAAACTCCAGAACAGTTAATTCACAGAGGAATTACGAAAAATTGGGTTGAAATCATACATGAGGTAGCTGAAGAAAGCATTCAGAGAAAGAAAATAAAAATAAAGGCAGAATTGGAAGTGAAATTTTACACTGGCGATGGAGTTGAAAAGACGAAACAATTCTTGAACAACCTAATCAATAAATATGGAGTAAACATAAAGTATATTAGCGCCCCAAAATATAGCGTTGAGATAGAGAGCGAAAACCCTAAACTTGCACAGAAGGAATTGACGAAACAATTGACGAGTGCAATTTCAAGCGTAAAAGACGGCGAGGCGAGTTTTAAAATAATCGGCGAAAAATGATGGTTGACACTAAAATTAAAGTCCACAAAGATTTACCTAAATTAAAAGATCCTATTTTTGTCGAAGGTTTGCCTGGAGTTGGTAATGTGGGAAGAATTGCTGCGGGTTATTTAGCAGAACAATTGAAAGCAGTAGAATTTGCAGAATTATTTTCTTCACATTTCTTACCATTCGTCCTTCTACATCAAAGTTCTGCCGTCCATGTCCTAAAGAACGAATTCTATTACTGGAAGGCACAAAAAAAAAATCAAAGAGATTTAGTGATTCTTATTGGTGACAGCCAAAGCATCGACCCTTCGGGTCATTACGAAATCGTTGAGACTGTATTGGATTTACTTGAAAAAATGGGTGTTAAAGAAATAATCACTATAGCCGGGTTGAATGTAGGAAAACTGGAAAGAGAACCAAAAGTCATAGGAGCAGTAAGTGATATAGAAGTATTAAAAAAATACAAAGATTATGGAATAGATTTTCAATCTGGTAGTAAAGTTGGGACCATAGTGGGCGCTTCTGGCCTCTTTTTAGGGTTGGGAAAATATAGAGGGATGAAGGGCCTTTGCCTTCTCGGCGAAACTTCTGGGTTTCCTATAATTCCTGATCCAAGGAGTGCAGGGGTTGTTTTGAAAACACTGACTAGCATATTGAAAGTCGATATAGACATGTCAAAATTGAAAGACAAAGTTAAGGAAATGGAGAATTTCATGAAAAAGATAGAAAAAGTTCAGAGTAGGGCGATCAGACAATTGCTAGAACAACAGATGAGAAGGCCTAGTGAAGAAAAAGAGGACCTTAAGTACATAGGGTAAATATTTAAAAGTCTTTATTCCTAAAGTTGAGTTCATGGCTGAAGATTTGCTGGTATCTAAACAAGAGTATTTGTCTGCTGGAATACACATAGGAATGAAATCCCGAACGGCAGATATGAAGAAATTTATCTACAAAATAAGAGAGGATGGTCTAGCCGTATTAGATTTGAAGATGTTGGACGAGAGGATAGCGACCGCGACCAAGTTTTTATCCAACGCAAATAAAATCCTTGTTGTAGGAAGAAAGACAAATGCCCATGATCCTATTAAAAAATTTTCTGAGATAATCGGTTGTGATTATGTGATAGGCAGGTTTATGCCTGGCACATTGACAAACCCGAGTTACAAGAAGTTTTTAGAGCCAGATGTTGTTTTAATCACTGACCCTCTTTCTGATTATCAGTCTTTGAAAGAAGCAGTGGACAGTAGAATTCCTATCGTTGCTTTGTGTGATACCCTTAATGAAACACGAAATGTGGATTTTGTAATACCATGTAATAACAAAGGGAAGAAATCACTTGCTCTAATATTCTTCTTACTTACCAGAGAACTATTGAAAAACAAGGGACAAAAAGAGTTCAAGTACAAAATTGAAGATTTTGGTACTGAAAAGTAATTTAGAAAAAATTTAAATATTCTCCTTTTAATAACACACTTGAGTGAGTTGGTTAGATAGCTTCGCCTTTCTATCATAGGAAAGGTGAGGAAGTTCCATCCATCGAAGAAAAGAAGGCTGAGAAGTCTGTCTTCGGTATCAGAAACGATACCACCCCATCTACGGGATGATAAGACATCGGATGGAAGTGGATGAAACGGACCGGAGACTCTGATGAGATGCAAGCTGAAAAAGCGCTTAGACGAATGCTATCTGAAAACAGAAGATGGGCTAAAACCAACACACTTCCCACTTTAAGTGGGTTATTTACTACTTTTATATTATTTCAGAAATAAATAATCATCTCTGGGAGTTGACCTAAGTCCTTTATACCAAAAAACCAACAAAAACAGGCACTTGTTTCCTAGAAAATTAGAGAACCCCTTTTAAAGAAATATTATAATTTACTATATAGGTCTATTGTGGGCAATACTTTGGATAGATTTTAACAAAGAATGGGGATACAAACCAAAGAACATCACCTTTCTTTATTGTGTGATCATGCCTGATTGAAACTATTCCCATGTTTTGTAATAATACCAGGATGCTCTTTATCTTCTTATAGCTTGGAATCCTGACACCTAGATTCTTTCTCATTGATTTCTCTATCAAGTTGACAAACTGGTAGGTTGGAAGACCTTTCTTAAATCCTTCATCATATTCCTTGATGAAATTTCTCTTATCCTCAGGTGTCACTATTTTCTCACCAAAGGAAAAGGTATCATAAATCAATTCCTTACTATGTTTTTCTATCATAATCCCTGTTTCTCCCCTGTGTTTGAAATGCCGAGCTAATCTAATTACTTGACGATCTCTGATTTCCTTAATAGTCAATGGTTCTTTTTCCATTATCATCAGTTTCAGGGTAATGTTTTCCCAGAATGTGAGTATGTTGTCAAGGTACTGGATGTTGTCTATTACCTTCTGAATTAAGGGGACTGTCTTTATCTCAACTTGCTCTTTTCGTGTTGTTTCCATATGTTACACTTTTGAATAATATATATTTAAATATAACCAATACCGTATTTTACTCAAAAGGGAAACATTATACTACATATGGAAATGATTGAAATGAGGAATCGAGTTTTGATAACAATAACCATTGGGTTAGATACAGTCATGAGATTGGAAAAGCTCAGGAGAGAGCAGAATTACCCCATTTCTAGAATCCTGGAGGACAGTTTCCTTGAGGTTCATGGTGACAAAGAATGAGAGTTGAGGAAAGAATCGAGCTTTATGATCGTTGGTTAAACTTGTTTGAGAGTTTAGAAAAAAAAACAAAAAAAGGTCATGAAAATGAATATAACGGACAAAATATTAAGTAATGACACCTTCACAGTCAGAGAACTTTCACTGATTACTGACCACAACCCTGTTTCTGTTTGGAAGGTTTTAAAAAACTTGGAAAAATACCAAGTTGTCAAGGTATGTACTTCTAAGATTTCTGTTGATGGGAAACTTGTTTACTGGAAAGTCTTGGATAGACCTTTGTTCCTGAAAGAAATTAGAGAGAGGTTGTTAGAATGAGGATGACCCAATCATACTCTCTAGAAAAGTAATTTGGTGTTCTACTTGCATGGCTTACAGAGAAATCGAACATACTTATGAGAGGTTTGAGAGATGAATGAGGAAATTTATAATTTATGGGTTCAGGAAGCTTTGGACTTGGAAATACCAGAGAGGGAAATAGAAAAATATGTTATCAAAGCACACTTCAAGGATCAGAAACCAACAAGAAAGGAATTGGTTGGAATCAGAAATGCTATACTAAAATTTATACATAAGACAGAAGAAAAGAAAGAATTTCAAGACTTGAAAGAATTAGAACTCAAGACATTATTAAGCAAGGAAAAACCTAGATTTCAGTCAATAGGAAGGGGTGTTCATAATGGTATTCTTTATTTTGGAACAAAGATTTATAGAGAAGGTCAATATTTTGATGCAGTTGTTACATCTGATCATAAAATTTATGTTGATTGGAAAAGTCATAACGAGATTAAGGATGATTTTAAATTGAATTACAGATTTCCATTGTTTGATACTATTGTCGATGATGGGAGGATGTGGGGTAATACTGGTAAATGGGGCATCTATGAGTGGAGATATGGCAATCTGAAAAATATAACAACAAAAGAAATTTTTGAAGATGTTTTGAAATTGTTTCAATGGAAGTGGTGGCATCCTAACAAGACAGAACATAAATTCCATGCTTTGAACTCATTATCAAATTACTTTATGGAAATCTTTGAAAAGAAACCTAGATTGATAATCTATGGAGAAAGCACATGGGGTAAAACAAGATTAACTGATGTTTATGAACAAACAACCTTTAACCCATCTGTGAGTATGGATTGGAGTGATAGTGGTATTTTCAGGTCAATAGAAAGCGTAAAACCAACCGTTCTTATAGATAATTTTGATACTTTAGAGGATGAAAAAAGAAAGAGAATTCTGCATATTTTTAATACTGGTTGTGATAGAAAACAAAAAGCAATAAGATCCGAAGGTAAAACATTCAAACCAACTGGGTTTAATGTCTATGGGGATATGGTTCTAAATTCAATAACTCCTGTAACAGAGGTTTCAGAGAGTAGATCAAACATCACTAGGAGTTTGAGAACTGAAGAGGATTATGGAAGAATGGAAGATGACAATCCTATCTGGAAAGAGATAAGGGATAAATGTCATGTATGGGCTTTACAAAATTTTGATAGAATAAAGAAAATTTATGAGGAATTGAAAGTAAATAAACTATTTGCTAGAGAATTAGAAAGGGGTTTACCAGTTTTATCAATAGCGAAAGATATTAGCGATAAGCTCTACAATGAGATACTCAAGTATTTTATTGAGGATAACGAAAGGAGAAAAATTAAGGATCTAAAAGATGATTGGGTTTATCTATCTATTGAGAAAATCATAGAGAAATTAGGAAATGAAAATAGTATAGAATTAAAAATAAAAGATGTTGTTGGTAATCTTTCTCTAGAGATATTTGATTCAACCAGCAAGAACTTTGATAGAAAAAAACATGGTTTATCAATTAAATTGGGTTCTACTTTCAAGAATTGTGTTTTATTTCCAGTTAGAACTTTAGATGGCTATCCGACTTATACATTCACAAAAAAAACTCTGAAACAATTCTGTAGATTAAAGAATTTTGGGGAAGAAATTGTTAAGAAATTGGATCAAAAAACAATAAAAGATTCTACTATTCATAAAGACTCACTTAACTCACTTAATTCACCACACTCACCACACTCACTTAATTCACCACAACTACCCAATTCTCAAACCCCTATTTTATTTACAGATAAAAAAAGTGAGTCTAGTGAATGTAGTGAGTTTAGGAGAGAAGAACCCCCATCAAATTCTAATTACGATTTCAATAAAGAATGTGAAAAAATTGCAAAACGGGGAGAAGATAAAGATCGTGAATGATATGTCTAACTTGAATGATTTTGTTTCAAAACCAAAGGAAAAGTTCAAACCCAAGTTTGATTCAAATGGGATAAGGATAGAGACTGCAGAGGAGATTGAGAACTGGAAAAGAATATAGGTAAATTGGTGAAGCCATGTTTAAAGATAAAAAAACAACACAAAAAAAGATAATGAAAAGAACGAAAGAGGATTGTTGTTCTGAGATATACCAACTACTGGCTTTAGCTGTTAAACCATTAACTACAAGTGAGATAGCCTTAGAAGTCAATCTCTCTCATAAATCAACACTACACCATTTACAGTTCCTAGAGTTTGATGGCAGAGTAAAACATTTTGAAAGAGGCTCATGTTGGTTGTATTGGAAAGTGATAAGGTGATTAATAGTGGGAATAGTCCTATTCTTTTATTTCATGTGAATCAAATAAAGAATTAAAATCTAAACATATTTTTACTATTATATTTAGAGAGTGTAATGAACCTTTTTTTGAATCCAGTATCCTATTGAATCAGGAAAGGTTTTATTCAATCATGTTTGTCTGCTCAAATTGACCAAATATATTTCATACTAATCCCATTTGCAGAAACATATAACCAATGAAGAACAGTAAAGCATACATGAATACAGCTTCACCCTTACCGCCAGTACTGATAGGGCCTTTAGAATGGTACTTTTTATTTGGCCATAACCAATCAATACCACTTTTAGTCAAAGAATCTCCGATTAAATGAAAGATATAACCCATGAAAAAAATCAGAATTAGAACCACTTTAGAGAACTCTTCAAATGGGTTAAGAAAAATGAATACTGTACTAGCGATTACAGTAACTAATATTGCTCCATAGATAGAGTGAAGAAACGTTCTATGTTGTCCTAGATTTGTATCTTTAATTTTTAATGATATGAATTTTGTAAAGCTACCCAGATTTGATATATATGACTTTGGGTGATCTATGTCTGGTAATAGAGTTGCTATACCGAGAACTATCATTAGAATAACGCTAGGTGAAAACAAGTGGAGATATGCTAATAAGTAAAATATAGCAAAAGATAACGCCAGATGCGTAATAAACATCATAATTTAATTTTCTTTTTAGTTAACAAAAACCTATCTTTAAACCATATAATATCTTCCTTATTATAGTACTATAGTACTATGTCCCAAAGAGTAGAAACTACGTTTCTACAACTTCCTTAGTAGTTATCGCTGAGGGTGAGTGGGTGAATAATTATTGATGTATAGTGTTAAATCCTCAAAAAACAAAAATAGTTGTAAGATAGAGCAGAGAAATATTAAATATATAAAATTAAAGTTATATTAAGTTCGTTGTGAACGTAGATGCCGAAAGATATTGTATTTGAAGAATTGGGTGAAAAAGAGAGAATTCTACTACTTAGAGCATTTGACTACGATGTTGATTCTGAAGGATTTATCTTAAAACCAGATGGTTCTAGAATTCATTCAAAAGAAAATCCATCCACTTTTATTAAAGTAACCGATTCAACATTAGTCGCAGGATCTCTGAAAGTATTAGATGGTACACCCATAGCTATTTCTAAATTCATACGGGAAAGAGTTGAAAAATCAGATGACTCCCGGGATTGAAGAAATTTTAGATACTATTAAAGATCTACCATTGAAAGATGCCTTGATTTATCTTGTTCTAGCAGGTATTGAAAGGCTTTCAGAAAAAGGATATGAAAAAATTAAAAAAATACTACAAGATAAAGCTAACGAAGGTAGATATGCCTTCGTACCTAATAAAGAAGAGGCTAATCTTCTTCTACAGTTTAGAGATAATCCAATTTATAGACAAATAATAATTCTCGTACCAAAATACAGGTATATTGACATTATTAGAACTGGACTCTTAATAGATTATTATCATAAACATGATACACCTGAAAATAGAAGAAGAGTAGCGGTTATAAAATATCAAATTAAAATTAAGCCTAACGGAAACAAATTATTAAAACTTGTTGACTTTCCTACAACTCCTTTCTTTTCTATCGTACTTCAATACTTGTATGAGCAAAAAACAAGTGGGTTTTCCACTGAAATGTTAGAAGAAAAGTTCAGTGAAATTGTTGATACTTGGGAAAAAACGTCTAAACTTGTAGAAAGTAGAAATGAAGTAAAGGATGTAATTTCATTTTGTAAAAAGCATATGGAGAAAAAAACAACTCTCTTCTTTTTATTAGGAATGAAGACTGCTTCAAAAATCGTTGAAAAAGCTGTAACTGAAATGGAGAAACATAATCTTTTTGAACAAAATAAGTATACTTATAAACTAACTAAATCAGAGGAAGGCAATCAACCAAGAACTGAAGTTATGATTTATCCTTTATGATCTTAATAAAAACTTTTAAAATATTTCATACTAATTTCTCAAATTATCTGTGAATGGTATTCTTTCCTTATTCTTTTCTTGAATGATACTGGTCATTCAGCAAAAAGTCGTAATTTCTTTGGTAAATTGAGAATGGTTTTGACTGGTTTTCAAGGTCTAAATCAATAAGCCTCAGCATATTTAAGAATGGAATAATAATTTGTATTTATGGGTTTTCTGGACCAGGTTGGAAAAGCAATTAAAGAAACAGGGCAAGGTATAGCTAAAGAAATTGACAGAAGACAACAAATTGCTAACACAAAAAAACGTATTCTAAGTAGATTTGAAATGAATGAACTGAAGAATATATGTAAAAGTTATGGTATTGGTGATCCACCACTATTTGTAGAAGATATGATTACAGGTGAAAAACACAAAGAACCCATTACCCGTGAACGTTACATTAATCGAATAATGAATAAGTTAACTTTAGACGAAATTAAAAATTTCTCCGAGAAACATAGAATACGTATTCATGATGTAATTGAAAGTGAAACACCTATTGTAAAACCAATAATAATTAAAGAAAGAGTTGAACCTAAAGAAGAAATCAAAACTGAAGAAATAAAAAGAGTTACTGAAAAAGATGAAGAAGTAGAAAAATTACAAAAAATTATATCAACAATAAACGATTTTACTCCCAAGAAAATATTTAGAAAAGAAGCTGAATATGAATCTACTTTGTTTACAAGATTAGAAACTTTCTTTCCAGATGTTGAATATCAAGTCCCTTATGCTAATTCAAGAATTGATATAAAAATTGGTTCTTTTGGAATAGAAATCAAAAATCATCCAGACCAAAATGAAATCAATAGACTTCTTGGACAAATAATAAGTTTTAAACGGTTTTTTAAACACATAATTGTTGTCATATTTAATCCAAGAGATTTGAAACCTATAGACTATTTGAAAAGTCAAATCTCTGAATTAAACTTGCCAGTCACCGTCATTAAAAAATAATTAAACACTCTTTCTAACCAATTGTCCAATATATTAAAATCGATTCTTTTTCAACCATAATTCCTTTGGCAAGTGATATGGATGATTTGCTAGAAAAGTGTTGATTTTTATCAAGAAATTAAAAAGACATTATCCAAATCAAGTATCAAATCATAGGTCAAGTAACGATTTTATCAAATAATTAAAAAAGAAAAGGGTTTAGCAGTTAATAACAACCTGCGGGACAACATACTGTACCATCACAGTGTGGCATCAACTCTGGATTGTTGCATACTGAATTATCGACTTTTTCGTACCAACCATCTGGCCAATAACTACAGATGTCTCCTGTACAAGAATCAGTACAAAATGCCTCAGCACATTCACAGTCATCTTTTGGACAATACTGGATGAGGGCATCATTCTTAATTTCCCAGTGCACAGTACCCACTTTTATCTTACACATATACCGTCCTGGTGATGTAACCCATGATGTCTTCCCACTCGGCATCATCAGATAAGTCGATACTAAAACCACTGCTACAAATAGAAGACTACCAATCAGTATCCTTTTCATTACACCCCCTCAGTATCAGTTATGCATAGAAAGAAACTTATGCCTTATCTTTAGAACAAAAATCTATCTGATCCTTTCCTTTTCAATGCTTCTTTTCAGTTCCTTCAATTCCTTTAACAGTCTTGGTTGTTTGTCCAGAGCTTCAAAGACAGGTAACCATTCTCTCATGTGATCCTCAACCTTGTTCATCCTTTCCTCCAGTCCTATGTATGTCCTTGAGTCCAGTGGGTAGTTACACCTGAAGCAGAACTTGGTCTCTGGTGGGTTGAACAGACCACACCTTTCACACTTTATCTTCTCCTCTTTTTTCTCCTCTTTCCCATTCTCGACATTCTCATGCTCGTTTATCTTCTTCTCCAGTTCCTCAAACTTTGTACCTCCATACCTGAAGGGCATATCAGAGTTCCTAGACCAACCATAGAACATCCTGAGGTATGGTTCTGTGAGGTAGGTCTTCTTCTCCAGGACTGACTGGTGTCTCAGGAGGTGACAGTATATTCTTTTCTTTATTCCACTCCTTCTCCTCAACTTGTTGATGATAGTCCTGACACTGTTGTACTGCAAGGGTTCTCCATAATGTTTCCCCAGTGTTATCCAGAAGGGATAGTCTTTGTCATCAGGGTGGGGGTGTTGTCTCAAGTATTCAAGGAGAAATGGTATGCTTCTCACAATGGGGATTGTCCTTTCCCCTGTCTTTCCAGTGATGGTAACCTTTCCTCCAACATCATTGGGCTTAAAGTCTCCTATCTTCATTGAGAGGAGTTCCCCTAACCTGACACCAGACTCAGTTAAGAATATCATCAATGCTCTGTCCCTGGAGTTGTCGCACACATCAACCAGTCTTTGTATCTCATCAGGATCAAGGAGTTTTCCCTTGAGTTCCAACTGGTACTGTTTTATCTGTAAATCGTTCACACATCCAGGGTACTTCTCTTTCTCTGTCTCTGTCCACTTCATCTCCTTTTTGTAAAACCATCGGAAGAATTGTTTCAGGTTAAACTTCATGTTGTTTATGGAGGACAGAGCTGGTTTGACTTTCTCCTTTCCTCTTTCAGTCTTCCACTCATTGAAGAAGTTTATTATATCATCCTTGGTTATGTCCCTGAATTCTTTCTTCTCATGCTTCATGAAAGTCCTAATGTTCTTCAGGAAAATCAACCTGGTTGTTATTCTTCTACCATTGACCTCCATCTCCTTGTCAAACTTCAGAACCAGTTCTATGTTGTCTTTTGGTACTTTCATCTCGCTAATCCAGGAGATAACCTTATTTACTTTCTGTTCCAACATATCTATCAATGGGTATCTTGGATATTAGGTAATAACCCAAATAACCTGTCTAATTTGACTGTTTTAAACCAACACACTCATTTTTATATCTTCATTCGATTAATTATTGAGTGAGAAAATGGCGAAGAGTGATAAATTCAGACTGCCATCAGGTATGGCCGGGTTGGTTAGATACGGTGAAGGAGCCAAAGAACAGATAAAAGTAAAACCCAAATACGTGATAGCATTTTGCGTTGCCCTCGTTGTAATGGAACTCGTTCTAAAGTTCATGTTCCCATAGAACTGAATCGTTAAAAAACCTGCAAATTTATATACTTTTAGCGAAAGATTTATAAATGTTAGCGTTGTTAAAGGATGGTATGTACGCCCAAAAGAATATTGATCCAAAGTTAAGACCAGACGTTCAACTTCTGATAAGAGAGTTAAATACATACGATAGAACCGTAAACATGATTCACACTCTTCCTGGTAAATTGGTCTTTTATGTGAACCCCTCTTACGACGGAAAAGATACGATAGAAATCGAATATAACCTAGATTCAACTAAAAATTTAGCTAAACAACTACGTAAAGCAATTGATAAAATAAGGTCAATACCTGAGTTTGAAGCCTTTCAAGATGAAAGAACAAAAACTAAGGCACAACTTTTGGCTAAATTTTGTAACAAGTATGTTCCGTCAAAAAATGGAAGATTAGATTTTTTAAGAGGGATTTATCGCAGAGGATCAAAAAAAATACCAGATGATTTTTTAGAATTCTATGGAGACCTTATGGGTTTAGCCTCATCTAACTTTGTTCCACCAGATCAATTGAAAAAAATGATAAAAATATATGAAAAGAAAAGTCCTGATCAAAGAATAATATTACCTCGTGTCGATGAGTACAGGGTGGTTGACCCTGATGATATAAAAGTATTGGAGCTGGAAGACCCCTTATTCGTAGACATAAACTTTGTATCTATGATAAAAGGCGATAATTTTACTATGAGACTAGAAGAGGAATTTAGAAAAGAATTTAAAGAACCAAAAGAAAAATCACCTGAATCAAAATTAACTGACTTAGAAAAGGATTTAACACCTTGTGATGAATCTAGAACACCTGACTTAGGATTACATAACATGGAAGAAAGCCTAAAAGACCCAGAGTAATTTCGCTGTTTTTTATATTTTCTAACGGTATCTATCAACATTCTATCTTTAATTTTAAACCCTAAATAAATACTATGAAAAAATTCGAGTTTGTTGATATTACTACAGCAGACGTAGCCTTTGATGCTTACGGTAAAGACTTAAACGAACTTTTTGCTAATTCTGCTCTGGCAATGTTTGAAGTTATGGTTAATACTGATCATATTAAACAAAGAGTTGAAAAAGATGTAGAGATTAATGGGAACGATTTAGAATCTTTGATGTTTAATTGGCTCAACGAACTCTTGATTCATTATGGCGCTGAGAATCTAGCCTTTTCAAAATTTGAAGTAAAAGTCGATGAAAAAAAAACAGAACTTAAGGCTAAAATATATGGAGAAAGAATAAATCCAAAAAAACATGAAACAAGGACTGAAGTAAAGGCATGTACCATGCATGAGATGAAAATTGAAAAGAATGAATTTTGGAAAGCTAGAGTCTTACTAGATATTTAAAGACCTAAATCCTCTGCTATTTCTTGCAAGGCTTTTAATGCAACCTCAAAAAATTTGTCACTTTCAATACCAGCCTTTTCACAATAAAGCATGTTTTCCCTACTACAGTTCCTTGCAAAATCCTTTTGCTTGTATTTTTTTTTCAAGGATTCAACTTTAATTTCTATCATTTTTTTAGAGGGCATCATCAAAGCACAAGCAATTATTAACCCAGAAATAGCATCGGCAGCAATTAAACAATAATCCATTTTAGATTGAGGCATAATACCAGTATTCTCAAAATTGTGGGATTTTATTGATGTAATAACCTCTTCGTCGACTTTATCTTTTAAAATGTCAGCTGCGATTACTCCATGGTATTTTGGATGCTCAATTTCATCAAAATCTATGTCATGTAATAAACCAACCAGAGCCCATTTCTCTTTATCTCCCGCTAGAAACTCAGCTGTTTTTCTCATTATAGCTTCCACAGCGAGCATGTGTTTTATCAATTTATCATTCTTCACATGTTCATTTACCAATTTAAGCGCTTCTTCTCTATCAAGCATAAAAATATCTTTTACACCAACAATTTAAATTTTACAAGTGAAAGAATGGAAATTAAAAAATGCCCTAATTGTGGAAATAAAAATTTGAAATTTATTCTGAACGAATGGATTTGCATGGAATGTGAATATCATAACAAAAAACCGAAAAAAGAAGTAGAGAAATCTTTTAGGTAATTATCCTTTAATCACACCTATTGGTAATAACCTTACAACACGCTTTCCGATTCCTGCTTCATCGCTCACTCTTGCAACTTCGTCTATTTCTTTGTAAACTTCAGGAGCCTCTTCAGCGATGACTTTCCAAGTCGCAGCTCTGACCAAAATACCTCTTTTTTCTAAATCAGCTTTGATTTGTTCTCCTCTCAGATGCCTTAACGCCCTCGATCTAGATTGAGTTCTCCCAGCACCATGTGCGGTGGAATAGAAAGTATCTTTTGCAGTCTCTGTACCAACCAACAAATAACTGGAAGTTCCCATAGAGCCTGGTAGGATAATAGCCTGTCCGACCTTTTGATGTGTCTTAGGAATTTCAGGACTCCCTGGAGGAAAAGCTCTGGTCGCACCTTTTCTATGAAGATAGACTTTTTTCTTTTCTCCATCTATTTCATGTGTTTCAATTTTACCTATGTTATGAGCGACATCATACACAACTTCCAAACCAATATCTTCTAACTTCATCCCTAAAACTTTTACAAAACTCTCTCTTATCCAATGCATTATTATGGATCTATTGGTCCAGGCATAATTAGCTGCAGAGGCCATAGCAGAAAAATAATCTTCACATTCTTTTGTTCCAGATGGTGCATAAACTAGTTCTCTGTCTGGAAGGTTTCTTATTTTATCTCTAAATTTTGATTCTAAAATTCTCAAATAATCTGTACAGACTTGATGCCCAAATCCTCTTGAGCCTGTGTGAATCATCACTGTTACTTGTCCAGGCCTTTCGATTCCAAAAACTTTCGTGGCTTCTGGCAAGAAAATTTTATCCACGACCTGAATCTCAAGAAAATGATTTCCAGCACCTAAAGTCCCGAGTTGAGGCGAACCTCTTTTTTTTGCTTCATTAGAAACCTTGTTTGAATCAGCACCTTTCATACGCCCATTTTCTTCTAAAAACTCCAAATCTTTTTCAGTTCCATAACCGTTTTCAGCAGCCCATTTTGCGCCATTGACTAAAACTTCATCTAATTGGGAAAAACTCAACCTAATTTTTCCCACCTCTCCGACACCAGAAGGAACATTCCTGAAAATTGATTCTAACAATTCTCTCAATTTTGGTTTTATTTGTTCAACAGTTAAATTAGTCCTAAGTAAACGAACTCCGCAGTTGATATCGAAACCAATTCCACCAGGTGATAAACCGCCATTTTCGAAATCTAGAGCAGCAACACCACCTATGGGAAAACCATATCCGTAGTGCATATCAGGGAGTGCAATAGAATGTTTACAGATTCCTGGTAGAAAAGCTACGTTAGCTGCTTGTTCAATCGCACCTTCTTCAACTTCTCTTAGAAGTTTATCAGATAAGAAAAACAACGCTGGAACTCTCATGCCTGGTTTAGAGTCCTTTGGTAATTCCCATTTGCATGGACCAACTTTCTTTATTCTTTCTTTTAAACTCATATTATCATTCTCTGGGATACATACAGAAAAACTGCACGCACCTATTTCCACGGTTTTATGGTAGACACGCGCCAACTTAAATTATTATACGATTAGTATTTAAGTCTTCCACAAATCTTCTTCTTTTTTTGTTCTATCATCCCAGACTTTCCTAACCTTTTCCTCCGGTTTGTCTGGTTTTATCAATAAAGAACGATTTTCTGCCTTTAACGGAATTATATAATACTCTGAGACCTGACCGTTTTCATCTTTCAAACATATTTTTTTCTTACTGCTTTCCACTTGTTTAAATGTTTCTAGATCACGATAATCATACATTACAAACTCCCCCCGGGAAACGAGATTTCTGACTTCAATATTGCCCTTCCTATCTTTTGTTAGAACTGTTTCTGGGTATTTTGACATAGAATCAATAATAAATATAATTAAAGAAAATAAGTAATTCCCGCAAATTAACAAAAATACAAATGTTTTAACTTTTTTAATGATAGAAAGAAAAGAATAATTAGAAGAGGTGATTTTTTGCCTATATCAACAGCGCCCTACACGAGGGCTTATCAACACACAAAACAGAGAGGAAAAGAAGGAGTCGTTAGATGTGATAAGTGTGGAAGACTCGTACCAAGATGGAAAACCTTTATTTCTTACAGGGGGTTCAGGATAAACGACCCAATAATCCTCCAACAAATCGATAGGAGGTCTTTACACTTGATGACAGAAAAACAAAGAGTTTGTCCTAAGTGTGCAAGGTTCTACCACATAGTCCAAAGGGGGAAATCTGTAAGGAAAAAACATTTGTTTAAATGATTAAAATGTTGGAAGGAATAAGAGGATTGAAAGGTTATTTATGGAGAAAAATGGAAGAACAGCCAAAAGAAAAAATTGAGCCCATGCGTTTCATACTTCCTTTGGTTGAGTTCGTAGACCTACCCCCATTGACAGAACAAAATAAAATTGACGTAAAATATAAATTGATAGGAGATTTTGCAAACGCCCATATAAAATGGGATCCGGTAGAAAAACAAGTAATTTACATTTTAGAAGAGCCCGAATTATCTGAAAAAGAAAAAGAAGATTTGAAAAAAATATCTTCCGCCTTAATAGATATGATTGAAGTTAGATTAACAGCCATTAAATCAGCTCCGGATGTGATGAAGTATCTTGAAGAACAGATCCAAAAAGTCATGAAAGAAACGGTAATTTTTCTATCTCAAGAACAATACATGAAAATCGCGTATTACATCTATAGGGATTTTATCGGTCTGAATGAAATAGAACCTATGTTAAGAGACCCTTGGCTAGAGGACATAGGTTGTGATGGCATAGGGGTTCCGATATATGTAATTCATAGAAAATACGGATCGATAAAAACAAATGTGGCTTACAAAAATTTGGAAGATTTACGAGATTTCGTAGTCAAACTTTCTGAGAGATGTGGAAGATACGTAAGTTACGCTGAACCTATACTCGATGGAACATTACCAGATGGAAGCAGAGTTAGTGCCACTTTAGCTGGTGATGTAGCTACAAGAGGCCCAACATTCTCAATCAGGAAGTTTGCAGAAAGACCATACTCCCCAGTAGAGCTAATAGAATTGGGTACAATTCCTTCAACAATAATGGCATACTTTTGGTACCTGGTTGAGAGTGGAGCTTCTATTCTAATCGCTGGCGGTGTGGCTACTGGAAAAACTACCTTTCTGAACAGTATCTCTATGTTCATTCCCACCGAAGCAAAAATCGTGAGCATTGAAGATACAAGAGAACTCAGAATCCCGAATGAACATTGGATATCTTCTGTCACTCGAACAGGATTCGGAATACCGATGTCTACAGGAGAAAAATACGGAGAAATTACTCTCTTCGATCTTCTGAGAGGATCATTTAGACAGAATCCAGACTATGTGATTGTTGGTGAAGTCAGGGGTAAAGAAGCATATGTTATGTTCCAAGGCATGTCAAGTGGCCATCCTTGTATGAGTACTTTCCATGCCGGTTCTGTGGATGCTGTGATAAAAAGGTTGAGCACACCACCTATAGAATTATCCCCAAGCCTTGTCGAGAGTTTGGATGCAGTTGTAATCATGATACACGCAAAAGAAAAGGGCAAATCTGCCAGAAGAATAAAAGAAGTCGAAGAAATTATATCGGTTGAATCTGAAAACTTTAAAACATTCAAGTCAATCGAATGGGACCCGAAAGATGACACATACAAATTCGATCAAGATAGTTACCTCTTGAAGAAGATTGCCCGTAACAAAGGTATCAGTTTGGATTTCATTCAAAAAGAAATTCTGAGGAGAGATTCTATCTTAAAATGGATGTTAAATAATGGGATAAAAGATTATGTCGAATTCTGCAAAATAGTTAATGAGTACTATAAGGATCCACAAAAAATTTTAAAGCAAGTAGGAACAATGCCATTAACTGAAGTAAAAAATGTAAAGACCGAGGAAGTTAAACCAACAAAAGTAGAAAAAAAACCTATAGAGACAGAAAAACCAGTTCTGGAAAAACCAAAAAAAGTCAGTATCACGGAAATATTTGGGTTCAAGGTCCTCTCAGAAAAATAATATAATAAAAAACCCTATTTATTTTTGGATGTTAGCATCTTATAGCACTTTTGCAGTAAAATTGTTTGGTTGGGTTCCAGACAAATTCCCAGAGACAATAAACTCAGTAAGATTAATTTTACCAAAATCCGACATAAATGTCTCACCTCGTAATTATATAAGTACTATTTGTTTGACCGCTGTTTTAGGCTATTCTTTAGGGTTTATTTCTATTTTAAATCTATTTCTTTTTGATATTTTAAAATTGAATATACTCACCTTAATTTTAGTTTTAATGTTCGCTCCGTTAACAATCGGAGTTACAATTTTCATAATCGGAGTATTTTACCCCCACCAAAGAGCTATATCTAGAAACAGGAGTATCAGCACAAATTTACCTTTCGCTATAGCTCATATGGGTGCTATAGCCGCTTCTGGTGTACCACCCTCGGCAATATTTAAGTTACTATCTGAATTCAAAGAGTACGATGCTTTATCAGAAGAAATGAAAAAAATCACTAGAAACATTGAATTTTTTGGTTTAGACCCGATAACAGCTATTAGAGAAGTTGCTAAAAGAACCCCCTCTGAAAAATTTAGACAGTTACTTTTAGGTATTGCTAGCACAATAGAGAGTGGCGGTGACCTAAAAACTTATTTAAAAAATGCTGGCGAACAGTCTTTATTCGCTTGGAGGTTGAAAAGAGAAAAATATTTGCAACAACTATCAAATTATGCCGAGTTTTATACAGGTCTTCTGATAGCAGCACCATTATTCATAATATCATTGTTTTCTGTCATGTACATGATACAACCCCAATTAGGCAGCATAGATATACTTTACCTAATGAAATTGAGTATATATTTGATAATACCAGCTTTAAATTTAGGTTTCCTATTGTTCCTACAAATGACACAGGTCGAGATGTGATTAAATGGAAAAAAAACTCACGACAATAGCAGTGGCCAACGGAATAATCGTAGCCATAATTATTTTAATAGACTACTTATTTTTGAGGGATATTCCAGATATTTTTTCTTCAATCATAATTATAGCAATAATCATACTGATAGCCCCGATAGCCCTGATAAAATACTACGAAGTTTCGAGGATAAAGACCCTAGAAGATCAATTTCCTCAGTTCATGCTAGATGTAGTCGAGTCTATGAGATCTGGCATGACATTACCTCAAGCGGTGGAATCCGTTTACAGTAACGATTATGGTGGTTTAAGTCCACATGTCAAAAGATTGAACGCACAGTTGAATTGGGGGATACCCTTTGACAATGCTATCATGAAATTTTCAAAGAAAACCAAATCAAAGTTGATAGGGAGGGTTACATCAACAATAATAGAGAGTCATAGGTTTGGAGGAAACCTCACGGACATATTTGAAAATGTTAGTTCAACAGCGATTGAAATAGAGAGACTGAGAGAGGAAAGAAAAATGTACATAGGTTCTCAGCTCATGACTGGTTACATAGTATATTTTGTTTTTTTAATAGTTCTTATAGGATTACAGAAGTTTTTAATTCCATCATTATCCGAGGCTTCTGCTGAAGGGGTAGTTGGTAGCCAAATTGAAATGTCAGCAGAATACAATGCCATTTTCAGGAACCTGATAATATTACAAGGTTTGTTTGCCGGTTTTGTCATTGGTAAAATGGCAGAAGGGGCTGTAGCTAGCGGGATTAAACATAGCTTATTCTTAGTAATAGCTGGGATATTAATTTACACGTTCTCTACAATCTAAACCTAAGAAATATAACCTTCAGTTACTTCATCATAAACATTTGAGCAATTTGTGATAACCCTAATCTTTTCATAATTTGCGTCTACACCAACGTTAAAAACATCTTTCTCACCAGGTTCTAACACTTTGTCCAAATCTTTTTCTTCCTTCGTTGAATTATCATAGAATATTTCTAAATCTATATTACCCAGAACTATGATATCTGTATTATCTATCTCCCCTGTTAAATTGTGGTAACTTGTATTGAACTCAAGATGGCTTAAACTGATACCACCATATGTACAAGTAATTCTCTTTTCCTCAGTTTCTTTAATCATCGAAGTTATGGTTTTTATAAAATTTGTGAACCAACCACTGTAAATACCAGCCGTTGCTATGACTAAAGCGATAAGTAGAACAGAAGCTATTATGGGCGATATACCTTTTTTCATCAAGTCACCAAAGAAATGGTTACGTAATCGTTAGCTGCGAATAGGTGAAATCAATAAAAACTTCAGAACAGTCTGTTTTAATCTTCCCACTCAGAAATCCATCATTCACATTAGTTATATTGAATTGTTTTAACTTGTTCCCCTCCAAAGTTGCATTCGGGAATACCTTTGAGTCCAGTGAGCCGTCAGGATACATAAGGTATAAATTCTCCAGTTTTAAGTCGGTATTTCTTTGATTTTCAAGTGTTAGGTACAAACTCTCAGTTCCATTGTCAAAACTCCCGTAATAGAGCCTAAATTGTGCGGATAAACACTCAGTTTCACTTGCATTCTCTATCACACCTAGTCTACTTCTTACAAAACCAGTAGCCCAGTATGTCAGAATTCCAGCTATGCTCATGGTTGTGGCTATCAAGAGTACTGCTGCTACGAGTGGCGATATACCCTTACTCATACCATCAATTAAAATTAGATTTTTGGGTAATAAAAGTTTCGCTAATAGTAAATATTAGCTTAGTTGTCAAAATTATATTTATGAAAGGTCTATCTACATTCTTAAGTTACACATTCACGATTTTGCTTGGTTTTACCATAGTCACATTTTTTTCTTTAATGATCTTTAGATATTACGATCAAGTTTTAGGAACAAACATTCAAGCCAGTTTAAGGCAGATTGCGGTTCAAACAACGAATGGTATAATTAGTTTATATGAAAAAAGTAAGAATACTGATCTGGTACCTGGAAATTCAAGTTCTATCATCATATCTGAAATAAATCTTAATTATCCGAACAAAATTTCTGGTAAGAATTTCGAAGTGGAACTTCTGTCTTCACCAGGTATATGGAATACGATAATCAATATGACTATTGATGGTGAGAACACAACAATAAGAAAAGAAACTAGCTCAGGCAATAAAATAGTGGTGAAGACGACCCAAAACCCTCTCACTAGTTATGAACATACCATCCCGAACATACCTATTATTTTACAGGGCAGGTTTAAATCAGGGGATAATGACACATTGAAACTTGTCAGATACAACTATAACGGGAATATAGTTGACAGTATTGTTTTAGGTGAATCGGACATAATAATCAGGATAACGAGTATATTTTAGCTGTTTAAACTCTATAGATCGATTCAAAAACTAAAATAATACGCAGAACTTATGCTGGAACTTATTTAGTAAGAAATTTACTATACGAACGATAAATATCACTCATGAACTATATCGATTTTGCGACCGCAGTTGCAATGTTTTTATTCTTTATTGCGATGGTTCTGTCACTGACGACGAATTATTTTTCGAATTTATCAAGTTTAAAAACTTCGGAGTTAAGTTCCTTGGCTGAAAGTTTATTTAAGATTGTTTTAAATCAAAAGGGAATACCTGAGAATTGGAATCAAGATTCAGGCATGAAACCTGTGCAAATAGGCTTGGCGGAAGACTTATACTTGGCATATTTTCTCGTAACGGAAAATGCAGGTTCTAATAGAACAGAAGAACCTGTTACTGCGCACATTATTTTTGATGAAGATTGTTATAACAAATCATGGAATAATACAGTACGTATTTACGATGAGGATGATAAAGAATTGAACACAGAAATATCAAACACGAGTTTCTGTATGAGTCAATTCTTGAATCAGAGCGATATAACTTGGAAAGTAAACATTTCTGCAAATCAAACTAAAAAATATTATTTATATTATTCTCCTGATAATGAAATTGAAAATCTAAACTACACGGTTTTAACTTATAATACATCCAGTTGGAATCCCAGTGATAGAGATAGTTGGACTGAAACTACGATCGATTGGTCAATAAATGGAGGATCATCTGGTACAGTTACAAATGATACGATAAATAAAATAAGAGGAAATAGTAGTGTAAATATCACTGATACTTTTAGTAGTGATAATATATTAGATTTGATTTATAACCCACCAGACAACATAACTGGAGTTTCTAACGATTGGTATATGGATGTGTGGATATATTTGGATAATACTTCAAATCTAGATTATTTTTTTATTATATTATGGGGAGGTGATATACTTCATAGGGCAACTGTTGATATTTTACCTAATTTAACTAGCTCAAGTTGGTATCATTTTGTAGGTGGATTAGAATTAGGTGGTCTATTTTATCCTGGTTATTATTACTCAGAAGGTATTGATTGGATAAGTTTTTACCTTAAAAACAATACACCTGGTTTGACAAGAACTATTAAAATCGATGGTCTTCACTTCAAAAAAAAATCATTAGAAGTGAAAATCTTTCCTGAAGAAAAAATTTCTGCTGTTTCTGAAACTAAATTCGATGCGTTAAAAAACCTAAGTTATGATGAAGTAAGAAACACTATTTGTGAAATTTGTGAATTTAGGATTGTTATCGATGAAGATGCTTATGGTGTAGATGTCAATCAATCAATGAATGTTGGATGTTACGAATCTCCACAAATTATCGAGTACATAAACGGTACTATAGGAACTGTAATGACTAGAACATGTATCGGAAAATAACATATTGGTGAGAATATGAAAGGACAAATATACACTTTAGAATCAGCGATCGCGATCTTAATGGTATTATCAATAACAATAATCTTGTTCAAGAATCAGCCTAATTTACCAGAATTGCAGGAAATCAATTACAAACAAAAAATATACGGTGGATTAAAAACATTAGATGCAACGGGAAAACTTGGATTTTATGCAATAAAAAATGATGCAAATTCAATTCAGAATGAATTACAGCCTTATATTCCAACTTTTCTAGAGTACAAAGTCGTTATATACGATCAAACCACTAATGTAACTGAAAAACCTTATTTGGAAGATCAGAATAAAGTGATATCAGTCAGTTATTTCTTGGCGGGTGATGTGGATAACTATGAACCAAGAGATGTTAGGGTTTATCTGTGGGGATTGATTTGAAGAATAAAGGACAAATGTTTTTTATAACAAGTGTTATATTAGTAATAGTTTTGGTAGTACTCAGGACTACTGTGAACTTACCTGATATAGTTCAACAAAAAAGGGAAATGGAAGGAAGGTTTGAACAAGAATTCTTTTCTAACATAGCGAATGAATTAGTTAGAGTCATCAAGATTTCTTATTATCAAGAAAATAATATAACGAGAAATGTTTTTGATTTTGCAAATTTCACAAAGGAAAAAATGAATGAACGCACACTGAATTTTAAATTTCTCTATGTCAGTTCAATTACTTTAATCACAGAATCTAGAATGGATGTTACCGTAATTAACTTGTTGGGCAAATCGATAAACGTTACTTTAACACTGAACGATTCACAAGTAGACAATCGAAATGATATCTCAGATTTTGGTACTTGGTATACTAATTTCACTATCACTCCCGGTAATGGTTACGTCTTATCAATATCGTATGACAGTCAACCCCAAAATATAACAATAATAACTGATGATCAAAAAAGTGTCTATGTCGGGTTTTTTGATATCAACTTAATTGGTTCGGAGACAACCTTTAAAGATAAATTCCAAAAAACTTACATTCTAACTACACCACTTTAGCAAGAACGACTACTTCAACATCTACTAGTACATCCACAAGTACAACCAGCACATCTACGTCCACATCCACAAGTACAAGCACTTCTACGACCACGGCATCAACAAGTACATCCACCAGCACTAGCACAACCGTATGTCCTACTCAATGCTGTAGTAACGATATGTGCTGTGGTTTAATACAATGCACTACTGGTTATAAACCCAGATGTAACGATGGAAACTGTGAATGTAACTTATTTTTTGGAGTCTCATGTCCGGTGTAAAAAAGAATAAGTTCCAGAAGAACTATACTTACCTTGATGAAAGATAAAGGAATGAGTTCCTATATTTCAGCAGTTCTCGTTTTTGCAATAGGAATGGCTACGATTTATTTGGTTTTAGCAGTCATAAAACCAACGCTAGATAAAACAAAAGATACAGCTATAGTTACTGAAGCTTTCCAAAACATTCAGTTAATAAACACCAACATAAAAGAAGTAGTTTCTGAAAGCGAAGGTTCAAAAAGAACGATTTCACTAAGAGTGACCGAGGGTACTTATACAGTTGATTCTCTATGCAACTGCATCAATTTTACTTATAACCTGAAGTCTGATTTGAGCATTAGTGGACAAAGAAACGACGTTAATATCACACGTGATATGAACACTCTCAATCTTTTTATTAAATACAATAGCATGGGTATCCAAGGTTCGGATCACTTCTCTAAAGGCATTAACTCTGTAATCATCTCACACAATGGGATTAACACTACGACCAATTATTCTATGATATATGTTGGCAAATGACTCCTATTTAATCAATTAATTATACTGAAAGATATAGAAAAATAAAAATACTCGATTCGCAAAAAGTATTCTATGGCTGTTTGGAAAAACATAAAATGTCCGGGTTGTGGAAAACCCAATAATAGGGAAGATCTGAAAAGACGAAACGGTAAATGTATTTTTTGTGGTTTCAGAATGGTTTCTAACTTGAATAGCTATGTAAAAAAATAATTTGAACTGCACTAAAAATAATTGAATAATATGTTGTCTTTATCTGAAGGAAAGGAACTGGTTAAACTTGCTAGGAAAACTGTTGAGAACTATTTTGTCGATAGGACACCAAGCATAAAAGAAACCAAATTTAACGAAAAAAAAGGAGTCTTTGTTTCAATACACACTTATCCAGATCATGAACTTCGTGGATGTATAGGATATTGTTATCCATATTATCCTTTAGGTGAAGCTGTACAAAGGGCTTCAATTTCAGCTGCATTCGGCGATCCTAGATTTTCTCCTATGGAAAAAGACGAATTAAACAAAATCGTGTTTGAAGTATCTGTTTTAACTGAACCAGAAATAATCAAGGTCAAAAATACCAAAGAATACCTTCAAAAAATTAAAATAGGTAAGGATGGTTTAATGATTGAATATGGACATCTCTATAAGGGTTTATTATTACCTCAAGTTGCAACTGAGTATGACTGGAATTGTGAAACTCTTCTAGAGCATCTGTGCATGAAGGCTGGTTTGGTTGTAGATACATGGTTAGACCCAAAAACAAAAATTTTCAAATTTCAAACTAAGATATTCAAAGAAAAAAAACCCAACGGAGAAATCATCCAAACATAGCACTGAAAGCATCAGCAACTTCTTCCTTGTCCTTTTTCTCTAACTCCAAATAATCTTTCTCTTCTTCATACTTCGGCGTTTCACATTTGAAACATATCCATTTACCATAGCTCTTTTTCATACATCTTACACAGCCTATATTTCCGCAAATGTCGCATTCCATCAATTCATTGCTCTTACTACTGCATCTAGGACAAATTAAATCCATTATACATCATTTAATTATATTGTAAACTCAGAATTTATTTCCTTATGTAATTTAGATTCTTTAGTGCAGGGGCAGAGATTCGAACTCTGGAACCCACTAAGGGACAAGATTTCTTATATCATCTTTAAATCAACACTCAATGATCACTTGAGTCTTGCGCCTTTAACCGCTTGGCTACCCCTGCATAACAGTAAATACAATATAAATAGAATGAAAAGATATTTTTAACTTATCGTTCTCAATTCTGACTTAAGACTTTCAATCTGTTTTTTTAGATCGCTTACTACGTCTTCTAAATTACCTGCCTCATGAATAGGAGCAGGCAATTCTTCTTCATACCCTTTAGGCCTTAAAAACTCTGAGTCCAAAGATATTATTTTTTTGTCGATCTGACTTATAGTAGTTTCCAGCAACTTTCTGTTTTCATCTCTCAAATCTTCAATTTCTCTTTGAACAACGAGTGTATTCTTTACATTCATAAGAATTGATTTTATCTCGATTATAGTGTCCAAAACAGATTTATACTTATCCAATTTAACGAAAAGTGGAGCAAAGGACGGTTTTATTTCCTTGGGCATTTCAGGAACAATTGCAGGAACAAGTTCTTGTTTAGGTATTTCTTCAAGAGGTTTTTTAAACTCCTCTTCGTTAATCTCTTCTAATATTTCTTCTTCGTCTTCATCTTTTGGTGTTTCTTCAGTAACTTCGGGTGTTTCTATAATCTCTTCGGCAATTTTTTTACCTTCAACCACCTTCTTAATCTCTTTAACTTCTTCTTCCTGTGGTTTTCTCCTTCTAAAGAGTCCCATCAAATCCTCTCTTTACATAAAATAGTTTTCGGATTTAAAAATATGCGGCCGGCGGGATTTGAACCCGCGTCGCAAGCTTTTTGCAAAGCTCAGTTTCATTCATCCACCAAGCGTATGGCAAGCTCGTATCATAACCAGGCTAGACTACAGCCGCTTCAACCAAATATACTACCGAACCCCGACATTGCAGATTCTTCTTCTTGTTTGATTTTATCTATGATTTTCTTTTCTTCACCTTTCTTGACTAATTCACCCAAATCTCTAATCAACTGTTTTGCTTTTCCGCATGCATCATTAGTTCCAGATACGTAACAATAGTATTCATCCTTTTCCATTCCAAGACTCTTAGCTTCTTTGAAAATTACACTGGCCCTCGAGATTACATTATCAGTCAAAAACAAATCCTTGGCCTTCTGCAAATTTTGTTTCTTTATTTTGAACACAATCTCCATCTGAACCCCTCTATTTTTTTATTTTTAATACTTATATTTAAAGCCCTGAGAGGGATTTGAACCCTCGACCTGCTGTTTTCTTGCAGGTATACGAGATTCAGCTTTTCTCAGCTGCTCCACCAGTCTGAGCTATCAGGGCCCATTGCAAGTTTAATAGTTGGTTTTCACAGATATATATCATGCAAGAGGCAATGCTCTGGTTGAAAGAAGGAAACAAGATTAGATGCGAATTGTGTGCAAGAAGATGTGTTATACCTGAGGGTAAAGAAGGCTTTTGTAGAGTTAGGTTAAATAAAAAAGGAGTTTTATATGCTTTAAATTATGGTAGAATAGTTTCGATGGACGTAGACCCAATCGAAAAGAAACCTCTGTATCATTTCTACCCTGGGTCGTCAACATTATCTATTTCTTCTGTTGGCTGTAATTTTAAATGCCAATTTTGTATTAACTGGGAATTGAGTCAATTCGAAAAAATGACCGGAAAAACTTATACGCCAGAAGATATAATAAAGATTGCCAATAATAAGGGCATCAAAATAATAGCCTACACTTACTCTGAACCAACCATGTTCTTCGAGTTTGCCTACAGAGTTTCTAGAATAGCAAAGAGGTATAACATCAAGAACGTTTTTGTGACCAACGGTTACATAACTTCTGAGGCGATAAAAAAGATTGGTAAATATTTGGATGCAGTTACAGTTGATCTTAAGGCTTCTGGCAACCCCGAATTCTATAAAAAATATATGGGTGTGCCAGATGTTCGACCTATATTCAGTGCTCTTAGGAATTTTCAAAAACATAGAGTATTCATAGAAATATCAAACTTAATCATCCCAAAGGTTGGCGATAACCCAGAAGATAATCACAAATTAGTCGAATGGATAATAGACAATTTGGACTCTAGCATCCCTTATCATATTCTTGGTTTCATGCCTTGTTACTCTATGACCGATTTACCACCTACAACTTTGGATATATTGGAGAGGTTTGCATCCGATGCTCAGGAAGTTGGTCTTAGATATCCTTACATAGGAAACATATGGGGCAGTAGGTTCGAGAATACTTATTGTTACAATTGTGGACAACCAGTGATAGAAAGGACAGGCATTTTTGTCAACAAAATAACTCTCGACAACGATAGATGTCCTAATTGCGGTTTCAAAATAAACCTGGTAAAAGAATAAAATTTATCTTTATACGTTATAAGTAAGAAATATGAAACGTTTCATTTTGGTATCAATTTTAAGTCTACTGCTGATCCCATCAGCCCTAGCAAAGACTATGTACCAGTTTAATGTCACTATGAATATAGGAGACGATGATTCAACTGATTTTAAACTAGATTTTAAGTTTACTGATGATATAAAAAATGTTGAAGTTCCTTTCAGCGGGGAAATAACCGATTTAAATTCTGATGACGGAAAATGCGAAGTGAAAATAGGAGAAGTTGGTAAGATATTATCCTGCGAACCACTATCACCATTCGTTGTTGGTACTATAAAGATTAGTACTAATTTTAAATCCACGGGATTTGTAGAAAAAAGAGGGAATATTAGCTTCTTTTCAATAGACGTTCCTGTATTATGGGATTTGCAAGAGGCTTATATTACAACAAAACTTCCGGATAAGACTGTGTTGGCAGAAAAAGTTTTATTGCCTATTTCCCCGTCAGGCGCGAGTATAGGGAGTGATGGGAGAAGGATAATAGCTAGTTGGCATTTCTCAAACAAGAATGCTGGAGACATCATGCCAATCAGAATTTATTACGAATATTTAACACCGAAGCCATTCATCGAGGATTATTCATGGGTCATTATTTCAATAATCGGTATAGTAATAATTTTTTCAATCGTTGTTGTATTGATAGTTTTCAAGGGAATGTCTTATAAAAAATCCAAACTTGTGTTTTCTGTTTTGAACGAGAATGAAAAAATGATAGTTAACATAATTAAAAAAGAAAACAAGGAAGAAGTAGATCAAAGAAGGATTGTTAACGAATCTGGTTTCTCAAAGGCAAAAGTTAGCAGAATCATACAGAGTTTAGAAGAGAGAGGAGTAATTGAATCAGAAAGGATCGGTAGGAAGAACAAAATACGTTTAGTGAAGCGTTTTATCAAAGAAGAAAAGTAAATAGGTTTTAAATAACTTTATTTCAATAAATAATTGATTTTATAACTATTGGAACAATTAAAAACTATTTCATAATTTATTTTTACCAAAATACGTGATTTTATCATATGTTACATAGTATTTGGAACTGTTTCATGTAGTTTATATATAGGAAGTTTAGACAAGTTATTTACATAAAATAATGTTAGAAAATATTATCCACTGATCAAATATGAGGTGGAATATATAAGGAGGAAAAAATTATGAAAGAAAAAATAATTGCCGCGTTATTAATGGCAATTACAACATTGACTACAGTAGCTCCAGTATTAGCAGCATTTGATTTAGGGGACTATCCAGGTTTCCTCTTCACAGACCACAATCTGAATGCCTATGTAGTCGCTGGTGCAGACGCTAAACCAGCGGATGTCGTGGGTATGACAGATTTAGCTGTCAGACTAGCAGGTGAATCTTATGAAGAAGTTTCAGCTGGTGGTTTGGAAGTAGCAGGTGGTAAGAAAGAGGAAGTACCTATGAACACAGCACTGAATGGTGCTTCAGTATTCGGTAGTACTCTAGATGACACTGACCTGTCAGGGTTAAAAGACTCATCAGTTACAATAACAACTAGTAGTGGAAGTGAAGAATACGATTACAGTGAGGAAGTAAGATTGACCTCTGGTATAGTATTAGAAACAGGTCTAACTGCATCAGATCCAGACGAAGACTACAAAGCAGACGCATTCCTGGAAGTTGGAACAGGCTCAGTAGGTTACTACTATGTCCTTGACGACGACTTGGATGTTGGGTACTATTTCAACGATTCCAGTAGTGACTATCCAATAGAAATAGAGTTCTTGGGTAAAACATTGACAATAACAAGTGCAACTGCAACCTCTATAACAGCACAAGTTGGTGAGAAAAAAGTATTAAAAGCAGGTGATTCAGTAACTATCGGAGGAAAGACTATAACTCTACAAAGTACTACATCAACCAGCAAGGCTGTTGTTGAATGTGGTGGTACTACAAAGGCGATAGCCGAAGGAGCTCAAGGTGTACTATGTGGCCTTGAGATATTTGTAGATACAGTCTTAGACGACGACGGAATAACAAACGACCAAGCTATTTTGATTATAGGTACAGACGCAACTAAGACTTACGACGATGCCGATCCATACATTGGTCAAGATGAAGATGATCCAGACTGGGTCTGGGATTTAAGTGGGTTGACTGGAAATAACCCAACGATTGGTATACTATTTGACCAAAATTGGAACGAGCCAGACGAAGTAGTTAAAGTAGGAAGCAAGCTTTGTCTTCCAGAAAACTATGCCTGTATCGATCTAAATAGCTACACAAATAAGGAATGGCAGAAATACAAAGTTGATACGACAACAGAGGACTTGTATCAAGTTGGTGGATCCACAATTGCTCAGAGTTCAGGTTACATCATTCACTGGCATGCAACTGGCGGAGGAAAGGACGGTTTCAATGTTGCTGGTGAAGACACAGATGATGTAGGTTTGTGGTTCAACACTACAACAGATGACATACAAGTCTACTGGAAAGATCCAGACAACAACAAATACACCGACGCCGGTACAACATATTATGTAACTAACAAAACCGCTGCAGGTACTAACATGTTCTTCTTTACCTTCAAGGACACCAATATGGGAGTGTACTTTACATGGTATCCAGTATCTGCTCCTAGTGACGCTGCCATGACATTCAACACTAGTAGCGGAAGTGACATAAACATAACCATAGAATTAAACAACGACAGGTTTGAATACCTGGGAGAGACTGACGGTGATACTGACGTTGCAAACGACTTGAGGTATGGAACAAGGGATATCTCTGGATGGGAAGAGGATACGATGACTGAGACTGGTATCATTATATATGATCCAGACGCTCACACAGCCGGAGATAGCTTTGAGTTAGGTATTCCAACTGACGAGGCCGAGTTCACGGCCAATGTAATCGCAACAGGTCCAACAGGTGCAATAACAGAGGGTGGCGAATTCATCAAGAAAGTCGTCCCAATAACGAATGCAGTAGCAAAGCTAGACAGTGAAGTTTCCTTACCAGTAAACAAACATCTTATCTTAGTGGGTGGTTCTGCAGTAAACAAATTGTCCGCACAGGCGATGGGTCTAACCTATCCAACGTACGGAAGTTCAGGACTATTACCATTTGCATCAGGTGAAGGTTACATAAAAGTCTTCGATGGAACACTCGAGACTGGTTATGTGGCTGTCGTAGTAGCTGGTTGGGAAGCACAGGATACAAGAAACGCATGTTCAGTATTGCAACAATACGGAACATTCAAGACACAATTAGATGGAAACGTGGCTGTAAAGGTAACGAGCGTTACCGCTTCTGGTATAACACCGGCGTAATTGCTCGATGAAGAGGACCAAATTGGCCTTTCTTTTTTTTTCTTTTCTTTTTATTGAAAAATTCTAAGGTTTTACTCATTAGCAAAACAATTTGAATTTATTCTTGAAAATAATTGGTATGAAAAAAATCTATTATGTCTTAATTTTAATTTTTCTTATATCTACCCTGATTTATCTCTACACTGTTTTCAAACCTGTCACAATGATTAATTATCTTGGAAGAGAGTTCTACTTCAGGGACGATATAAGAGATGCAAAGAAGGTTATCGTTTATCCCGATGAAAAGACAGTTCATGACATGTTTTGGGACAAGAACATAAAAAATATTACGATAATCTTCAAACCTTTGGACAAGGGAAATCAGTACTATTCTTTACAGGCTTTTGAACTGACATATAAACTTTCTATCATGTATATGATGGACGATCAAAAAAAGAACTTTAACGCTGATTACGTGGATTCTTATGAAGATATTCAAAGCTCAGAAGATGTTTTGAAAATAGCACTAATACCACCATCATTAACTAACAGGACTTATGTGGAAGGAAAGAACAATATCATTTATGTTTACGCGAAGGATTATAGGGATTTCGACCTAGCAACGATTAAAACTATACTTGTTGCCATGGGATCTTATACTTAAGAAAGATAATCGGAAATAATATCTTCTAGTTTATCCTTATTCACCAAACCTACATAACTGGAATTACCGACAACAATGGATGGGGTTTTAACTACATCGTAAGTTTTCATTAAATCTTGAACTATAGATTCCTTTGAATTCACGTTAAGAACGAATACACGCATTTTGTCTCTAAAGACTTCTTCCCTCAGTTCATCCAGTATTTTTCCTTGTTGTATGCATTCGGAGCAAGGTACGGAATAGAAATAGAGTATCACGACTTTATCTTCCTTACATTTCTGGCTAACATAAGAATTAAGTATCCATGCTCTTACTGATACAAGAGAATAGTCGCTCGTTAGCTGTGCAACTCTTTCTGGCTCTGCCTTCTCGTTTTCTAGGGATACAAGTTGTTTACCTATATCCCACACATCTTTCGTTGCTTCATTGACCAGAACGGAGAGAAAATCACAAGAAACTTCTTTTCCCATCGTGCTCAAGTACATGTACTCGAGTTGAATATTTTCTAACCTTCTCTGTAATGATTGAATTCTTTGTTCAGTGTATTCAATGGTCGATTTTTGGATGTAAAATCCAGTGAATACACCTGAAATATAAAGAATAAAAGACATTATACCTGCTACTATATAGACGTTTCTTACTTTTTTTCTCAATTTATCAACGTTTAATTTTTGCTTTTTAATCAATTTATAAGCGTATAAGCCTTTTAATACCTTTATTTAACTATCTGTTAAAGAGTAATAAATTAAATAACTTATAAAAGTCAAAAATTATTTGCGCAATGGTAGGAAAGAGTGATTTGGATGGATATTGAATACATACAAGAACTTGGTGATGCATTTTTTCATCAAACAGTTCATCAGACGAGTTTCTATCTGTACAACTTTTTTTTACCTCCAGTCATATTCTTCTCTATTTTCTTCTACATATTGGCAATAACCGGTGTGTTAGCTAAAGGAAGGAAGAATAAACTCAGTAATAACATAAAATGGCCTTCAGTAACAGTCCAGATACCAACTTTCAACGAGCCTGTGGCCTTAAGATGCGCAGAACATTGCTTGAACTTCGATTATCCTGGAGATAAATTCGAAATCATAATCGGTGATGATAGTACAAACCCTCGTGTATCCAAGCTCATCGATAATTTTGTCAAAAAACATAAAGACAGACTGAAAGTTACCAGAAGAGGCTCAAACGCTGGTTTCAAAGCAGGTAATCTCAATTATATGCTGAAGTTCTCTAAAGGAGAAATAATAGTGATATTCGATTCTGACTACATGCCTTCGAAGACCTTTTTGAAAAACATCGTGAGACCTTTTGCAAACGATAAAAAAATTGGTTGTGTTCAAACAGGATGGGGGTTTCCCAACAAGAACCAAAACCGAGTATCAAAGTTTGGTTATGGCATATTGATGGTCTATCAGCGCCTTATAGCTCCTATTAACGAGAAATTAGGAGTTTCCCTATTGTTTGGTTCTGGAGAGGCTGTTAGAAAAAATTTAATTGTTTCATTAGGAGGGTGGCAAGAAGGAAGTTTAACTGAAGATGTAGAATTTTCTGTGAGGGCGTTAAAATCTGGTTATAAGATCCTTTATCTCGACAACGTAAAAGTTTCTGGAGAAATACCTTATACTTTGAAAGGACTTAGAACACAACAAAAAAGATGGGCTTATGGTAACTTAAAAGCATTCTTGGATCACTCGAATTCAATTTTATTCGGTAATTTTTCTTTCAGACAAAAAGCCATGTTACTTTTCACTCTATTGGGTTATTTATCTTCTTTCTTCTTCATCCCATACATAATTTCCAGTTTTATATTTTTCTTTTCGACTCCACCAGCTCCGATAGACTGGTATAAATTTTCCACAGAGACTTTCAAATTCGTTGTTGCCACTTCAGGTTTCATGGTAGCTATAGCTACGGCCCTTTCAAAAGAAAGAAAATTAGATATGGTATCTTCAGTATTATCTTCAGCCTTAAGTATAGGAATTTTCACGGCTGCTAGTGTTTGTAACGGTTTTTTAACTGCTTTAATCGGTAGGAAATTGCAATGGAACATCATCAAGAAAAAGGGAAATTACAATTTCAAAATATCGGAAGAAGTAGCAAAGAATTAGTGATTTAAATGATCGAATTAATTTTAATCGCAATATTTTTGTCATTGACGTTTCTATATGCTTCATGGATCTTGATTTATTTCTTGCCTAAAAAAAATCAAAAAAGAGTGAATTTTTTCCCAAAATTATCAATAATTCTTCCAGCTCATAACGAAGAAGCGGTCATAGAAGAAACGATAAACAGCATCGTCAATGCAAATTATCCAAGCGAGAGAGATATTATAATAATAAACGATGGTTCTACGGATGATACTGAGAGAATCGTTAGAAGACTAGCCAAGAAATTACCTCAAGTTAGATTATTCAATTTGAAGCATCAGGGTAAAGCCAATTCTCTTAACTTCGGTATAAAACATACAAAATTTGATACGTTGGTTTTCTTAGATGCAGATTCTCTCATCGGAAAAAATAGTTTAAAAGAACTAGTTCAACCACTTGCAAATAAAAAAGTTACTGCAGTTTCAGGATTAATAAGAGCTAAATCCACAAAAAACCCTATTACATGGTTTCAGGATTTTGAATATTCGATGACATCTGGTTGGAGGTATGTGTGCAATAAAATCAATTCAGTTTCAGTCATCCCAGGTGTCATGGCAATAAAAAAACATGCTTTAGAAACTATCGGAGGTTTCAGTGCAGATACGCTGACAGAAGACTTTGACGTAGCTTTGAAGTTAAAAAAAGCAGGTTATAACATAACCATGTCACCAAAATCAATCATATACACTAATGTTCCAACATCATTTAAGGGACTTTTCTCTCAGAGATTCAGATGGGGTAGAGGAACATTTCAAGTTGTTAAAAAACATTCTGATATGCTTTTTTCCAAAAAATTTGGTTTACTCGGATCTTATGCAATCCCAACACACATTTACTGGTACATTTTTTCTATAGCATATATACCATCAGTCATTTATTGGATGTTTAGAGATTACTACAGGTACTTTTTTTCACAGAGCAATATCTTTTCTTGGAGTGTTTTAGAATACTTTTTTAAGTGGTTTACTTCTTATGGTATGTTCGATTTGATTTACAAAACCCTTACCGGAATTTATCAGTTCAACTTAGTGTTATTATTCACGATAACATCATTCATCTTGACCAATATTTTCACATTATTGGTGTTTTTTAAGTTATCAAAACCTAGTTGGAAACATGCAGTAGTTTATTTCTTTTTATTCCCTTATAACGTACTCGTGATTTTCATTCAAAGTATTTCATGGCTGTACGAGCTAAGAAACAAGAATAAAACTTACAACAGATGGGAAAAGAAATAATTGGATTAAAGCAACTTCAAACTACCTGTTATTTTATCTATCTTTTTTTCATCATCAGGCCCTATTGCTAAAGCTGTTACAGTCCCTGGTTGTAATTCTGTTAAACCTGCATCCTCGACCAAAAAACATGAGATTTTTTTTTTCTTTGTTTGTTCGAACAATTTCATCAGTTCATCCTTGGAACTTACTTCAAGAACAACTTTTTTTTGTCCTTCAGATTCCCATTTTTTTATAATAGTCTTACCAGTTTTTTCGTATGCCCCCAAAGAAGCATGGCAACATTGAGCACATTTTTTCCCAATAGACATTTCAATATCATTTCTGAGAATTATCATCTGCTTGTACATAGTCTAACCTATGTATGTAAGATCTCTCATTTTTTCTTGGCGTTTTTGTGCACGCTGAGGAATGACCGAAGGAAACATCAAAGGTGGGGGCAATTGCATGTTTTCTGATAGGTTAACTCCAATGGTAAGACACTTTCTGAACAAGAAATTCTTAACTTCAATATCAACATCTTTAATGAGTTTTTTTTCTTTATTCCAATTCTTTAAAACATCCTTCATCATTTTTCCTACGTAGAAAACATTACCCACTATTTTTATTTCTCCAACCTTAGGTTCATACCTTGTGATGAATTCGAATTCAACGTTCAAAGGTCTCTGCTTTTTTAAAAAACCCGTTTCCGACTGAGAAACAGAAACTATTTTAGGCGTAGAGCTTATGTCCACTCTCCCCTTTGGCACGGCCTTTCTCTCGGCGGATATAGACTTTATCCCAAACCCAACTATCATTTTTACACCTAATATAAGTTCATGGGTGTTAAAATAATAACTGTAATGGTTTTTAAAGTTTTGTGACAAAAATCTAAACACAATTTAAACGATCAATACAAATAATAAAGGAGATGAGAAAAATGAAAGTCATGATACCGCTGGCTGAAGGTTTTGAGGAAATAGAGGCAATGACTGTAATAGATGTTCTGAGAAGGGCAGGGTTTCAAGTTGATACAATCGGTATTGTTGGCTCAGTAATCCTGAGTGCACATGGAATTAGAGTTATGGTAGATAAAAGACTTAATGAAATCGCACCAGATCAATATGACGCAATAATTCTTCCAGGAGGTTCACCTGGTTACATAAACCTTGGTAGAAGCAGTAAGTTGATAGAGATAATCAAAAAATTCAACGGTCAGAATAAGCTCATTGCAGCAATTTGTGGAGCACCTTCGATTCTTGCAAAAGAAGGCTTACTGGATAACAAGAAAGCGACCATATACCCTGGAAACGAGAAATTGTTAGCTTACCCAAGGGATGGGCCGGTTGTAGTGGATGGTAACATAATCACATCACAAGGTCCAGGCACTTCAATGGATTTTGCTCTAAAAATCGTTGAAAAACTATCGGGACCGAACGAAGCTGAGAAACTGAGAAAAGAATTAGTGGTCAGATGATGGAAGACGGGATAACACATAAGGTCTTACAGAAATTTAAAGATAGTTTGGTTGTTAGAAAAAGTGAATTAATCGATTTAGTGAAGAATGAAATAAAAAACTCGGAAGACCCGAGAACTGTTATAGACATGCTAACAAAAATGTTAGTACAGAAGGGATGGATAACACCATTGTATGCTTCTGAATCCACTTTTGCGATAACACAGAGGGGAATAAAGGCTTAGTTAATATTTTCAGGAAACCTATAATTGCTTAATTTAAAGTTTTAAGTCTTGAATTCTAATTCTTTTTCACAGCCCGGTAGTCTAGTGGTCTGAAAATTCACACAAAAGGATACTTGGCTCTGGATATCAGGAGATACCAAGGGACACAGGTTCGAATCCTGTCCGGGCTAATTAGGAAAAAGGTGAAAAATTGATAGAATCGTTCATAGAATCCATGATACAAACTTATGGTCCGGTTGGTTTAGTGATAGTGATGATTTTACAGACTATCATAGCTCCTATATCTTCTGAGGTTGTCTTGATGTTCGCTGGAGTCATAGGGATGAACCTCCTTGACATAGTTCTTTTCGGCGGTATAGGTTTACTTATAGGTGCTATAATAGCATTCTACATAGGTAGGCTTGGTGGAAAACCCATAATAATAAAATTGATAGGGGATAAGTGGTTAAACCGCTTAGACAAATGGGTTGAAAAGAATGGGATGATAGCGATTTTTATAACAAGGCTTGTTCCAGTGATACCTTTCGATTTAATAAGTTACTTGTCTGGTATAACAAAAATAAAATTTAAGTATTATTTCTCCGCCACTTTTTTGGGTGCCTTTCCACGTACGTTTCTACTTGCCATCGTAGGAGCTTCAATAGGAGAAATCCTAAAACTTCTGGGTATCGGTTTGGAATTGACTTTAATGATCGGGATATTAGGGTTCATATTCTTGGCTTATTTAGACAGAAAGGGTTATTTGAGTATGATATATAGTTTCATACTTAACAAACTAATCAGAAGGAGAATAAGGACCAATAAGTAATTTGAAAAAATAAAAAAACTTAAATTTCGGAGCACCTCCAACATGACTTGAAACCGCTGTTCATTATTTCATCTTTTTTAACTAGTTCTTTACATGACGGGCAAACAACATAATTTATTATTTTTTCACGTGGATTCCATGTACCATCCATATTTTCACCTCATTCTATAGCTGGGAGTGTCAACCATTGCTTAGAGCGGCTATAACAAAAGTGAATACCCCTAACCAAATCTTCCTTTCTGACTATCTGGTTGCACGAGGGGCACTTCATATAGTCACTGCCTTTCCATATATCATCCATACTACCACACCCCCCAGTTGTTTTAGATCGGGTAGAGGACGCAACCCTATCGGAACACCTCCTCCAGTTTTGTCCTCCTTCCCCGCGTTTTACATAGTTTAACCTATGCACTATAAATATATTTTTCTAAAAATACCGAAAAGTTTATCAATTTTTAATTTAATTTATGTTAATATCCGAAAAATTTTCGTCAATACGAAAAATATATAAAAAATGTATAGGTGATGCCATGAAATTGGATGATAGGGATATAGCACTTTTAAGCGAACTTCAGAGAGACTGCAGACAAGGTTTAAGGAGAATCTCTAGAAAACTGGGCATGTCGATAACTACAGTGCACGAGAGAATTAGAAAATTGGAAAAAGAAGGTATCATTAAGGGATATAAAGCCATACTAGATGCGACAAAAGTAGGCAACCCAGTGATTGCTTTCATCTTCATCAGGATGCAATATTATTATCCCAATTCAAGTGAACCACTCTCCCAGAGGGACGTGGCCCAAAAAATATCGATGATACCAGGGGTTTCGGAGGTTCATATAATAGGTGGTGAATGGGACATTCTAGTAAAGGCACGAGCTAGGGATTTGAAAGAAATGGGAGATTTTATCATAGACAGGTTGAGAAAAATAAAAGGTATAGAAAGAACTTTAACAACTCATGCATGGGTAACTCTCAAGGAATCGCCAGAAATTAATCTTAAAACAGCCTCAGTAATATCAAAAATCTAATAAACCTTTTCACGAAGGTAAGATAAAATCATAGCCAAAAGTAGGATTTTTTCTTCAAAGACGAACAGAGGCGATGATGCAACATCTATGTTAGTCGGTACGTTAAATTGTTGTTCAAAACGTAATCTTTGGGTTGTATTTTTGAAGAGCAACCCTCCTACATAATAAGCACGTACTATATTCAATGGTTTCAATACAAATTCTTCAGCCACTTTTTCTATAAATTCTTTCTTTTCGGGGTGGCCAACACAGGAAGATAACCTAATCTGTGCTTCTTTGTCACTAAGCGTCCCTGAAGGTATACAACCATACTTATAGAACAACCTCCTTGCAACTTCATATTCGTCTGAAACGGGAACTCCTTCACCAGTAGTTACTACAACAGGGATCTCGTTTTCTTCACATACTTTGAAAAACTCTTGAGATCCTGGGTCGTCGACGTTGGCATGGCCGAAACCCCAACCACGAATAACGAAACCACTGAAATCATCATTCTTTATGTTTTTTACGAACACTGAAAGGTCGCTCGCAGTATCCCCTATTACGAAAACCTTTTTTAATAAACATCTACTGTCAAAGTGTGGTTTTAATTTTTTCCAATAGCTTAATAGTTTTTTTTCGTCAAAACCAATAGTTTTCGTTAACCCCTCTACCTTAGTGAAAACTGAATCTATATTCCCACCATTATTGATTAACAAACCCTTTAAATTACCGTAAGATTGTAGGAAAGTGAAGACTTCTGTCATATTTTTTGGTCTCGGTAGGTAAAAGTGCAAATCTAAATCTTTATTTTTAACAGGAAGAGGTCCTCTTATATCCAGCGTTTTCACTTTGCCGTCCGCACCACTATCAATTGTAAAATGACCGTCTACTTCATAGAAAGCTGATTTGTGGTGCATTTGTCTAATTTTTCCTTTTTTTACTAGAGCAAATGTATCGAATGGTTCTGGAATTAGAATGGTAACTTTTTTTGTTTCACTGCGTTCTTGTAATTGTTGTAAATGTTGAATGACTGGATCGTGGAATCTGTATAGATGCTTACCCCACAGATGTGGATCTAGAACATGTCCACCCATTACTGTGAAAACACCGGAAAAACTCATACCTTTTGCTGCAAAACAAACGGAATCTTCGAAGTTTCTATCACCATCAAAGAATTTCGTGCCTCTAGGATATAGGGCACCAGTGAAAACAACACGTCTGGGATTGTATACCAAGTTATAGTTCATTATACCTGCTGTGTCTTGTAGTGTGTCAGTACCATGCGTTATTACGACATTTTGACCATTTCTAATCTCTTCAGCTATCGCTTCACCTATTTTTATCCTATCTTCATCTCGAATCAATGAACTGTCTTTGCTCATTATTGGCATGAATTTTACTTTCGTGCCGTTAATGTTCTTAATGCCAGACTCAAACTTAACTGGTCTCAACCCACTCTCTTCACTCTTTTCATCTATCTCAGTAGCTATAGTCCCACCCGTCTGTATTACTGTGACTCTGTAAGACATAATTCTCAGTTTTTGTATTTGTAACGTAGAACTATTTATATCTTTTTTGTTTTAGAACGACTAAAGTAATTTATTAACTCATTTTAATTTATTTATTGAAAAACATGCAACCATACGAAATTTTTAGCAAAGTTAAGAAATCCAGAAGGAACAACCTAACTGAATTAGAATCTAGAGAAGTTCTGACACATTACAACATCCCTTTAGTCAAGGGTGAAATAGTCAAATCTGTAGATGAGGCCAAAAGATTAATAGAAAAAATAGGTTACCCTGTAGCACTAAAAGTCGTATCCCGTCAGATAATTCATAAGAGTGATGTGGGCGGTGTAATGTTGAATATTAAAAATGAAAAAGAGCTTTTTCAAGACTACCATCAGCTAATAAAAAATATCGAAAAGAATGCACCGAATGCAACGATTGACGGAATTTTTGTTCAAGAGATGCTACCGCGAGACATAGAAGTTATAGTTGGTGGTAAAAAAGATTCCACTTTCGGACAGACTATAGCTTTCGGTTTTGGTGGAATATTCGTTGAAATTTTTGATGACATAAGTTTTCGAGTAGTGCCGATCACAAAAGAAGATGCGTTGGAAATGATAAAAGAAATAAAGGCACAAAAGATTCTGGAAGGTTACAGGGGGAAGAGACCTGCTGATGTTAATGCTCTAGTCGACGTTTTATTGAAAACCTCTAAACTGTTGCAGGAGAACCCAGAAATAAAAGAATTAGACATTAATCCAATATTCGCTTTACCAGATAGAGCAGTTGCAGGAGATGCAAGGATAATTATCGAGTGAACGTATGCCCTCTTTGAAGATACATATTTTGTTTAATTCATTTTTACTAGTACTCTGGATGAAATTTTTTCTCGATTTAAATTTTTTAGGTAACGCTTTGTTGTTAATAGTACTTACATTATTCAATCTTTTTTTGTCAATATTTCCTGATATCGATACACCCAAATCAAAAATAAGAAATTATTCAGCCTTTGCGATTGCCGCCTTCATAATAGTTTATTACGTATTGAATTCTGATGTTAATTCAATTCAGAATGTTTTACTAAGTTTTATTTTTTTGTACCTATTTTTTAGGTTTTTTCCAACAAAACACAGAGGAATTACTCATAAATTCTGGTTTTCTATCTTACTCTCGTTCATCCTTGTAATTATTTTCTGGTTTTTGTTCAATTTCACTCTAGAAATTTTCTTAGTTTATTATTTCTACCTTCTTTCAGGATATTTATCCCATCTCCTCCTAGACATGATATTTTAAACAAATGGTTGTTGGGATGGCTCATGAGCTACCTCTGCAATCATTAAATCATGCTGGAACGATCAATTCACAGCCATCCCGAAAAGTTACTTACACTTTAATATATAAGAATTATCTTCGTCTTCCCCTTCCTCTTCCCCTCTCTCTCCTTTGCTTGATTTCTTTATTCTGTTGAATCATCTCAAAACTTGGCGGGTTCTCTTTCTTACTTACCAAATGAACCAAGTAGCCAGCGACTTGGTTTCTGATAATTTTAGACTCCATTTCTACTATTTTGTCCATCTCCTTCTTGTTCTTCTCAAAACTCTTAGAGAATTTATCCGGATATTTTTCTATTAATGTCTTAGCTAAACTCTTGACATGCAATGTTTTTATCTGTCCCAATGTTTCACCCTTAAACTTATAGATAATGAAAACGAGAAGATTTATATTTTCTCCTGCTAGGAAGAAATTAATTATTTAATATAAATATAGAATTTATGAAAAATTTTTCTTTAGTTTGGAACTACTACTCTAGAAAAGACGTGCAAGAAGCCCTATTGGAGGTAACTAAAGACAGAGAGATTGTTGGCGTTTTTTCTAACGGAAATTTCGGTAAAAGACCTAACGTTTTGGTGTATCCTCAAGATATCCTTGAAATGGTAAAAGAAGGCGTTGTTTCCTTTCATGGTTCTGTGGAAAGATGGTCCAACCCTATGGTACTGGAATCTGGGATGATAAAACAGGAATTAGATAAACTGAGGATAGGCTGGGACTTGATAATAGACCCAGATTGTCCCGATTTTGAGGTCGCAAAATTAACGACAAAAATTGTTATAGATGCATTAAGGGATCATGGAATAAAAAACTACTCAATAAAATTAACTGGAGGAAAATCGTTCCATATAGGCCTGCCTTTTGAGATTTTCCCTGATAAAATAAACTTTATGGAAACTGCGAAAATTTACCCCGAATTACCACAGAAAATAATTGAATACATGAAGAACTATGTCAAAGACCAGTTGAAAGAGGAGATTCTGGCTTTGGACAATCCTTTGGCTACAGCCCAAAAAATAGGGAAATCCATCACAGAAATCACTGATAAAGACGGTTTAGACCCGTTAAAAGTTGTGCAAATAGATTCAATGCTCGTTGCATCTAGGCACATGTTTCGTCTTCCTTTTAGTCTGCACGAGAAGACCTTGCTCGTCAGCCTTCCTATTGAGGTTTCTGAACTGAATAAGCTAAAAAAAGAGGATGCAGAGCCATCAAAAGTCAAATTTAAGGCTAAATTTTTGGATAGAAAACTCAGTATAAAAGAAGCAAATACGCTGGTTATAGAGTCCATGGATTGGTCGTCAAAACACGGAATTATGGAGGAAAAAACACCCTACCAAGGACCAAAAATGAAAATAAGGGAGATTGGTAAAAATCTTTTTCCTCCCTGCATTCAAAAAATTCTGAATGGCATGCCTGACGGGAGAAAAAGATCTGTATTTGTTCTTAACAATTTCTTGAGGAACATGGGCTGGAACTCTGACAAGATTGAGACTGAATTAATTCAATGGAACGAGAAGAATAGACCACCTCTACAGCAAAGATACGTTAGGACTCAATTCAGGTGGCATGATAGGCAGAAACAGAATTTCCTGCCCCCAAATTGCGACAACCAAAATTTTTATTTATCGATGAATGTTTGTCTTCCTGATGAGATATGTAAAGCAGGTACGAGTAAAATAACAATAAAAAACCCAGTGAATTACCCCTTCAGGAAGATGAAAAGAAAATAATTATTACATATTTTAATCTTTAAACACAATCTTCTATCATATGCCAGAAGAGCCTATTACGTTTGAATTCATCAGAAAAATACAAAGGGAAGAATTGAAGGAGCCTAAGCTCTCCAAAATACCGGAAGATTTTTATGAGAAGGCGAAAGCTTACTTGGAAGAAAAGAGAAAACTATCCGAAAAACAAAAAGATAGGAATGCTTCCTTGGAAGTTAAGAATGCTGAAGGATTGTTAGAAGACATATTCAACAGAAGAGAAACAAAAATCATGCACCAAGCCATAATAACGACTAGAACAGATATACCACCTCAAAACTTGTTAAAACAAGAAGAAGAATTTTTCGAAACGATTGTCAATGCTTTAAAAGGTCAAAGAGAAATGGTTTTAAATACTTTGTTTAAAAAAACTAAAGAAGAAAAATTCGAGACTTTAAAATTCACTGAAGAAATACCAGAATTTGTTGGTGTTGACCTAAAAAAATACGGTCCCTTCAAAGAAGGAGACGAAGCAAAAATCCCAAAAGAAAATGCAGAATTGTTTAAAAAGGTTGGAAAAGCAAAAAGTATGAAAGGTGATATGATTGAAGATGCCTAAGACAATGAGAATACACTGTCCATTCTGTAAGAAACATACTGAGCATACGGTTGAACAAGCAAAGAAAAAACCAAGAGGTAAGATGAGACAAGGGGAGAGAAGGTTCAGGGGTAAATTGAAAGGTTATGGAAGTTTTCCAAGACCAAAACCTGATTATGAAAAACCAACTAAGAGGCTCGATTTGAGATACAAATGTTCTGTATGCGGGAAGAAACACACCAAAGGACATGGTTTCAGAGCAAAAAAATTTGAGTTAGTGAAGGGATGAACATGAAAAAAGAATTAGTTCAATCACCCAAATCAAGGTTCCTTAAAGTTGAATGTTTGAAATGTAAGAACGAACAGATAATCTACAACAAGGCATCACAAGATGTTAAATGTTTAGTCTGTGGCAATATCTTGTCAGAAACAACTGGTGGAATGAGCTCGATAAAGTCAAAGATATTGAAAGTTCTCACTTAGTTCTTCAGATAATTAAAATTAATAATCTTTAAACCAAAATTGTTATCATGTCAAAAGCTGAAGAAATTCAAAAGATTTGTCTGAATCGTGGAATCATTTTTCCCACAGCCGAAATTTACTCTACACTTTCTGGGTTTTATGATTACGGCCCTGTCGGTGCTTTACTAAAGAAAAAATTTACTGATTACTGGAGAGAATTTTTCGTTAAATCAGAAGAAAATATTTTCGAAATAGACGGTTCCATAGTAATTCCTGAAAAAGTATTCGTTGCTTCTGGTCATCTTAAGAGTTTTGCCGACCCTATTACACAATGTAAAAAATGTAAAAGCATCCACAGGGCAGACGATTTAATCAAAGAAAAAACAGGAAAATTTGTCGAAGGTAAACCCGTTAATGAATTGACAGAAATCATCAATGAAAATAAAATTAAATGCCCTGATTGTGGCGGGGAGTTGAGTGATGTAAAGTTCTTTAACCTCATGTTAAAAACAGAAATTAGTCCCATCGGCGGAAAGATAGCATACTTAAGACCAGAAACTGCACAGAACATATTCACTTCATTCCAAAGAATTTATCGTTCTACAAGATCAAAACTTCCATTCGGCGTTGCACAGATTGGTAGATCCTTCAGGAATGAGATTTCACCCAGACATTTTATCATCAGAATCAGAGAATTCAACCAGATGGAGATAGAAATTTTTTATGATCCTGAACATCCTGGATGTCCAAAATTCAGTGAAATAAAAGATAAGAAAATTATTATACTCACAAGAGAAGCACAAAAAAAAGAAGGAAAACCCATAAAGATAACAGCTGAAGATGCAGTGAAGAAAAAAATTATTCCAAATGAGTGGATGGCTTATTTTTTGGCTAAGGAGTTTGAATTCTATAGGTCTCTTGGGATACCTCAAGATGCGCTAAGATTCAGGCACATGCTGCCGGAAGAAACACCACATTATTCTGGAGGCAACTTCGACTTAGAAATAAATTTCGATTTTGGTTGGAAGGAGACTGTTGGTAACGCATACAGGGCTGATCATGATTTAAAACATCACATGCAATTGTCTGGCAAAGATTTAACAGTTATAACAGATGATGGTAGAAAAGTTATACCGCATGTTATCGAACCATCTTTTGGTGTCGATAGGACTATAGCTGGTATTTTACAGTACTGTTTTGTTGAAGATAAGAAAAGAGGTTGGAATTGGTTTAAATTCCCAGTTAAAATTGCCCCTTATATGACTGCTATATTCCCCTTAGTAAATAAGGATGGCTTACCAGAGAAAGCAGAAGAAGTTTACAAAAATTTGAAAAAACATTTTGATGTATTCTATGATGATGGTGGTTCAATCGGAAAGAGATACGCAAGAAGTGATGAGATAGGTACGCCATTCGCAATAACGATAGATTATCAGACTTTGGAAGATAAGACAGTCACTATCAGGAATAGGGATTCAACCGAACAGATTAGAGTAAATATAGATGATATAAAATTCTTTCTGGAAAAAGTTTTGAGACATTTAGAATAATATTTATACCGCTCCAAATCAAAATCTTTTATGAGATATAATGAAAGGCGTATCCGCAATCATTGCTACAATCCTGTTGTTAATGATTACAATAGGTCTAGTTGGGTCGGCGTATGTTTTCATCAGTGGCATGTTAACGGGTAAAACACGTTCCGCATTCGAAATACTTGACTCATCTGATTACTTGTTGATTGTTAAGAATATAGGAACTGAACCAATTGATAAATTCACAGCTGTTGTTGACAATAAAAACGTTGACATTTCCATAAAAGAAGGCTCTATACCAGTTAACGGAGTTGGGACGATTATATTGGAGGATATTAATCCTGGATATCATAATATGATGATAAATACCCCAAGCATGTCACAGAGATGGCGATGGGATTATAAGTTTCCTTACTCAGTTGTTGAAACCCAATTCTTTAGTCAAGGCGCTTCAGATTGGACAGCAGTTGGAGGAAACTGGATTGTTCAGGACGGCGTATACAATCAAACTACTACAGGAGTACAGACCTATTCATATACAGATGTGAACACCGATTTTAATGCTAGTTATCAATTGGATTTTGAATTTTTGAGCAGTACTAGTGTAAATATATCGATTGCAAGCAGTACAAACATCGGAGATGGTATTACGACTGTATTTGATAAAAGTGCTTCTCAAATTCGTTTGCTAAGGAGTGGAAATCTTGTGGATTCTACTTCCCGTACATTTACAAGTTTTAAAATTTATTCCGTCAAAATTGAAGTTGGAAATGGACCTTATAAACTCTACTTAGACGGACAACATATTTCTGATTTAGACAACACGCTTAACCCAACCTGGATAAGAGGTAAATATCTACAGCTAATAACTTCTGATGCTAGGGCAAATTTCGATAACATTATAGTAGGTTCTTTATCAACTGTAGCAACGACCACAACATCGACGACAGGAACCACTACTACATCCACTTCAACAACATCGACTGTAGGGACTACTACATCATCAACATCAACTACAACCACTGCAGGAACCACTACTACATCCACTACAAGTACATCCACTTCATCAACAAGTACTAGTTCAACTACATCATCAACCACTACAACTGCGCCTTCTTGCAGTTCTTGTCCGGATAATGTATGCTTTATTAATTGTGGTCAAACTCTTTTAGGTCGTTACACTACAACTCAAGAATATTTCAATTTCACACTGAGTTCCCCTAGAAATGTTAATATAACCGTAACACCAGCACCAACAGCACTCTATGATTTATACCTCAAATGGACTGCTGGTATTTGTCCTACAACCAGTAATTGGGATTGTAGGCCTTTGAAAACTACAGGAGTACCACAAAATTGTTATTATTCAAGTTTACCAGCAGGAAATTACTCCATATACGTTAAGTGTACTCAGTGTTCCAACCCATTATCAGATAAATACGATATATTTTTGAATTGTACGTAACCATATTTTTTAAAAATTTCTTAAAAACTTGAGATCATTCAACGATTATTTTGCAAGGAGTAGGTAACTTTAAATGTGCTCTCTTCAAGGCTTTTTTCCCTATTTCTAAATTTTTCTTATCAATCTTTAACAGCATTACCCTTTGGTCTCTTTTTACTTGTACAGCTCTTCCACTGGGTTTTCCGAATGCCCTCTGCATTCCACTAGAGAATCTGTCTGCACCTGCACCAGTTGCCATAGCATGTTCTCGAAGGATATGATGAGGAAAAACAAGGACCTTCATGAAATAATTTTCCGGACCAATGACTTTCTCCAAAAGTTTGTTTGCAACAATCCTAGCAGCCTCCAAGGCATTGTCCCTTATCTGAACAGAACGTTCTACAGCAAGCCATAGTTTGAAATCATATTCCTTTTTCGGGTTCCCCATATCAAAAATATGTATTTTCGAGTAAGGAGCCCCGACTACATAACTTTTCCTTGGTTTTTTTCTAGAGACCCTTGTCCAAGGTCTTTTAATTGTTCTTGTTGCTCTTCCAGGTCTTATCCCCATAAAACCACTCTATTTCGTTTCCTTTATCTTTTCTAAATTATCTATATAAGCTTTGCTGTCTTCCTCAACCCAATCTTTGACGTTGTATCTTATAATTTTACCGTTTTTATCCATAGTCACGACTTCTTTTATCCCTGCATTTATTAAAACTCTTTTGCATCTTGGACAAGGTGAACAAAGTTCCACGTCACCCTTTTTATCAACACCCAAAGCAAACATCACTCCATCCAAGACTCTAGATCCATGCCTGGCAGCATTTATTACTGTATTTTCTTCTGCGTGGACTGAGGGACAATATTCGTCAAAATTGTTATGGTTCAGTTTTAATATGTTCCTGCAACAGCCCCCAATCTCATTACAATTAATAATACCTCTAGCTGGTCCTGCATAACCAGTGCTGACTATAGTATCGTTGATAACTATTATCGCTCCAAAACCCCGTCTGCTCTCGATACAAATTGATCTTAGAGCAACTGCCTTAGCTATTTGAAGGTAATATTCATCTTTTGTTATCCTTTTACTTCCTTTCATTTCATGCACTCTTGATGTTCTTAAAGCGTGAACTCATCAATTTCAATATCTGTTTATGTACGGCTTCTTTACTCTTCTCACCGTCAACAACAACCCATTTACCCATGATGTTTTTCTTAATCTCTTTTTCATAACTCTCTTTTACTTTTCTCAAATAATCAACATCTTCCTCATACAAATCCAACGTCCCCTTTTCTTCGAGCTTTCTTTTGGCACTAGTCTTTGGGTCAATATCGAGAAAGATTATCAAATCTGCCTTCGGAAACCCTAGAATATCAATCATCTTTAAACCATTGCTCATTGAAAACCCCTTAGCATCCCGATAAGCTAGAGTAGAAGTTATATACCTATCTGCAATGACCATCTTACCTTCTTTTAAACCTCTTTTAATCTTTGGTACTGAATTCCATACGTCCATCGCACACAACAAGAATACTTGTTCAGTCGTTAGGTCAATCTTACCAGTCAGATATTCATGAAACAGTTGACCTATAGGGTGTTTATAGTCAGGAGATTTAACAAATAAAAATGGAATCTTATTTTTTTGGAAAAAATCTTTTAAAAAATCTGTTTGTGTTTGTCCACCAGAACCATCCAATCCTTCAATTACAACGAACGGCATTTAAGTTACCTTCCCACCTTGATATTTACCATCATAAAGTTTAAAGTTTCCTTTAACCTCCTCAAAAACAATTTGTCCTATCTTTGATCCTATTTCGATTTCAAACTCAAAACTACTGAGGTTTTTCATCCCAAAGGTTAACGTTCCTATATAACCTGGGTCTACGACAGCTGTATGTAAACTAACGCCACATCTGAACAAACTACTTCTTGGCAGTATAATTGCTGTCAAATCGTTCGGCATGTTTACTTTCTCCATTGTTTCAACTAACACAAACTCGTTTGGTTTTAGAGTAAATTTTTTGCCAATTTCGTTACAGGCACATTCTACCTCTGGTGTATTTCTTTTTTGAACACCCATGTATCCACCACTCTTTAGTCTGTAAATGCACTTTGCTCTCAGGTCGACACCGCTAGGTTGAATGTTCTTTTCATCTACGTTTTCGATTAAAGGCTGTTTTTGCTTTATCAAATTCAATATTCTTTCATATCCAATGACTGCCAAGATATCACCAACATATTGTATTTTTGGATAAGAATATTCTTTAAAGAATATTTATATTTCTTTGATTCTATTTTAATGTGAGTGTCATGGATTCTGATTCGAATGTCGTATTGAATTATTTTTTTACCAATTCTGATAAACCGATATTTTCATTTCGAAATATGCCACAAGCGATACAGAATTATATGTATTTAGGAATTAGCAGGTTCCCTAATGTCAGAGAAAGATTCTTGAAAATACTGAATGAAAAAAATCTTTTAGAAAAAGTTACAAATACAATCAGAAAAAGTCAGACGGTCGACGTAGTCTTGTCTGATGTTATAAAATTCGCAGCTGAAAGAAATTGTGATATATATTTTAACAGACGACATGGATCGAGTTCCGAAGGATCATCTGTTTTTGTGATTTCTGAACAAAATCCAATTTTTGCCACTGAGGATCAACAGGACTTTTATTATCCGATGACTACGATGGAATTTTCTACAAGATATGCAACAAGGTTTGGCATCGATCATGTTTATTGGGATCCAACTTTAATGGGTTCTGAATTTGTTGATGAAATTAAAGTAATTTTAACAAGAAACTTTGAAATTTATAAAACTGGTTTCGATGCTGTAATGCGGGTTACTTCAAAAAAACAGATGGACATAACAAATAAAGTTTCCGTACTGGATGCAATAAGGTTCATAATACCGATATCGGCTTATACGACTATTATACTCGGTGGTAATGTTAGATCTGTTTTCGAACATTTCCGTAAATTGATGACAGTTGATGACAATTTCATGAGATACTTTGTAGATGAATCTTTGAGAGAATTATCAAAGGTAGTCTCTGGGTATTTTGAAAACCTAAAACCAGACACATATGTTATAGAAAGAAATAAAAAACTCCGTGAATATGCGAATGAAATATTTAAGAAAAAATTTAAACCAGTAAAAGAGGATGTTCAACTTTTTTATGAATTACCCATGGAAGAGTTGGCGTTAGCCCAAATCATTTATCCATTTTGTTGTTTGCCCTTTGAATATGTTTATGATAAAATTTCTGAGTTCAATGAAAGTGAAAAAAAAGAATTGTTCGAACTGGCAAACACAGGAAGGGAAAATAGAAAAAATCCAATAAGAGGGTTTGAGACAAGACATCTCGTTTTTGAAATAGAATCTGCTTGGGCTCTATGGAAGGATTTTAAGAGAAATAGGATGAATTTGAGGTTTCATCAAGATACACGTGGACTCGCCGGTTTTGATACGCCAGAGCTAATTAAAGAATCTGAAATTGCTAAAGAATATGAAAACGCGCAAAGGAAAAATTCAGAACTCATCGAGAAGATTTATCAGAAATTTGGCAACACGTCGAGAATCGTTGCAAGTCAGGGTTCTAGGAAAAGATATCTGTTGTGCATGGGACCTAGACAACTAACAGTTTTAGGTGAACTCAGGACATCCGGCGAGGGCGACAGAGGTTACAGAAGAATTGCGAGTAGAATGATCGAACTCGCAAAAGAAAAAAACCCAAGACTTTTCGGTCACATAAAAAATAATTTCAAAGTTTAATAGTCATTGAAATTAATTTCAAATTTTTATTCCATGTTCTTTACAATAATCCTCAATTATATTTACAATCTCTTTATGTACTTCTTCTATTGATTTATCGTAACTTTTTATCACATGTGTATTTGGGTAAAAATCTTTCAGTTTCAAATAATTATTCCTAATTATTTCCAACTTATCCGCGGATTCAAAGAACTCAAAACTAAATCTAGATTTTGCTATTCTTTCTGCACATATTTTTCCGGGAACGTTTAGTATGAAAGTTAGGTCTGGTATCATAAATTTAGAATTAATCTGTTTTAACCATTCCAGATCTTCTTCTATAGAACCGAAAGCAAGTGTGGATAGAATATAACGATCCGATACAACATACACGCCCTTGTTCACTAGAGGATTTATTTCCGTATTCAAATGGTGTGCTCTGTCAGCAGTGAAAAGTAATTGTAGAGTCTTCATATCTACTTTCCACTCTTTTTTGAGAATCGCTCTGATAATGCCACCTACTAAGCTATTAGTTGGTTCTTTTGTCACTAAAACTCTACGACCTTTTTTTTCGAACCATTTTGCTAATAATTCGGTATGAGTGGATTGACCAGAACCGTCAGGTCCTTCAAAAACTATGAACAAACCTTTTTCCATTTTAAGACCACTCTAAAAACGGAATTTTAAACCAGCCTTTTTTCTTTTTTTTAGCCCTTGCTTTCATCTTTTTTATATTATTTATTATCAATCCCTTCGATTTTTCAACTTCTTTCCCGTTGTTTCCAACACCAGAAGTGTTTCCAACACCGACGATTACAATCTTTCCTTTCTCCATTGTTCTATCAATAGTTTCGTTCAACCTCTTCATAACATTAGGTAAAGAATCCAGTATAGATTTTTCCATCGGGGTTATAGCTTCTTCTTGACTCATTTTTATTATTATCGTGTCCAGTGGCATGTTCTTCTTCACGGCAATATTTTCAATGTATGATTTATCAACTCCTATACCGCCTATTGCAACACCAACACCTTCCGCTATCGTTCCTGTTTTTTCTCCTTCTAGTTTCATCGCCGCATCTATAGTTATTATTTTTGCAATTTTTTCCTTCTCACAGATTTTTTCTGTAATTCTCCCTGGATTCCCAGTTCTACCACCAGGCCCTTTAGCTTTGACGATGATTATATCTCTCTTTCTGTATTTTTTCCTGCATACCACAGTTTCGTCGTCAACTTCTTTCACTCTTGATTTGTCTACCAAATCTGCAACGATGTAAGCACCGATAGTGTCACCAACAGGCCAACCGTTCGCTAAAGATTCAGTTCCTATCATCAATGCTTTAGCCAATCTTTCAACTAATGGCAATTGCATTTGTAGTATCATAGCCAAGTTAATACTCTTAGTTTTCTTAATGAGCTCAACGAAATGTCTGACGAGTTTTGCTATTTGGTATAAACTCATCGCTCCAGATAAACCCATCATTATGTTTGCCTGTTCTTCTGTTTTCATATGAGGAGCAACCTGTTTGACGAAATACTTGAACCTATCCTTCTCTAAATCGATAAGATGTTCAAATTTCCTAACAATTCCGTAAGGATCTAGGTTAACCGGTGAAATAACAAAAAACTCTAGAAAACTTTTGATACTTTCATTAATTTTTTTATCCTTTTTCTTGTTGATCTTTTTGATAACATATTTTTCAGCTCTTGAGGACATTCTTTCCATTAATTCGGCACTTCTCTCGAGTTTAAAGAGAATTTGTTGTACCATTATCCTTTGGTAGAAAAAAATGAATATAAAAAAAAAGATTAGACTGATTACTTGGCTCCAAATTCCCTCTCCAAATTGTGACAACATCATTTCAAAACCTTTTTAAGAGGCCACATTTTAATATGCATAAAATTTATCATTACAATACTATAAATATACAAGGGTAATATGAACTGGAAATTGTTGCTGACATTGTTCATAATAATAGGAATTACTGGTTTACTGCTTTTTTCGGAGAAAGGAAGGGATTTCAAAGAAAAATACCTCGGAAAGTACATTAAGGTTGTGGGTGGCTATTTAACTGGCTTGACGGGCAAATTTAAAACCACCTCATCAGTCAATAGAACACTTCCTATAAACATTGAGGTTTCTTATTCCAGTTTAAAAGGACAGGAGTTTAGTTTGTCTGGAGACCCATTAAAAGTCGAATTAAAATACGATACGGTTTCAATCGGTGGGCAGAATGTTAAATTAAAAGATAAAGATACTTTCGGGTTTGAAACTGAGAATATGGTAGGCACTGTGGTTTTCGATGAAGAAGGTAAGATGACTATTTCAGGTAGTGCTGGTTCTGTTGAATTAAATGGAATGGTGTTTTCGCCTCCAAATGGAGGGACAAAAATAGATTTTAATTTAATTGGTATGCCTTCTAGTTTTACTTTAAGTAATTCTGAAAAAGATAAGATGGTTTTATCAGGTGTTACTGGGTTGTTGAAGTTAAGCAATTGGTCGCCTTTAGCTCTACAAGGTGATAATTTAGATATTTCCTATTTCAAAGGAGATATTAAACAGGAAGGAGATTCAGTTAATATTGCTGGTACTGTTGAAAAAATAAGTTTAAACGGCGTTGATTTGAGTTTAAAAAAGTAAAGTTTATCAAAATGGTCTTGTTTCTCTCCTCATCTTAAAAAGAGTGGAAATATTGCCGACTTTATTCAACAAGTCAGAATAGAACATATCCAAATCCTTTTCCGTCAGTCTAGCTCTTTGGTCTGCCTCAATCAAGACAGATGGAAACCCATATCCAGAATGTCCACATGTTTGCATTAACATACATGAAAGTTTTTCCACGACATCAGTCGCATTCCCAGAATTCAAAAAGTCTACTCTTAATGGTCTATCAAAATCTACAGTCTTTATGTAGAAACTTTGAAAAGAATTGTCCATTTTTTCGAATTCTTTAAGTATTGGATGAACCTCTGGATTCTTGGAATAATTAAAAACACAAGTTCTCTCGCCTTTTTCAAGTGCATAATACAGTAAATTACTGTCCTTCGTCTTTTCTAGAATTAACTTCAATTCATTTGCTATTTCTGATTCAACTTGAGATAATACCAACCTAGATAAAATGTCACAAAATTTTACCCCCCTGCTATCCTCTATCACACCAGCCAAAATTATGTTCATCCTGTTTGCAGTCTCAAAAAGAGAACTGTAAGTTTTTATCACGTTTTGATAATACTCAACTAAGATTGGGTTATCTGGTTTTGGGACATAGTGAGGAATTATAGAACCGTCTAACAAAACAATATCTGGTTTGAATTTTTCTGTCGCTGCGATCACAGAATTTATTTCCATTATCTGTCGTTCAAAATTATAGCAGGAATTTAGTTCGATATCAGAAAACGAATCTAATATAATTCTTGGGTCTGGTAAAGGATTTGGGTCGGGGTAGTAACTGACATTTACCAATTTTCCATCGGAATATTCGAAATTCACTCCAACTGACCTCATCAGCATTAAGTCTAACCCGTGATAACTATGCTTAACGATACCTCCATCAACACTCAAAACATTCATGGATTTGAAAGCACGGTTCGGAACAATGTTAATGATCTTTTCATCCAAAACTTCTTCGTTAGGTCCAATTTTGAAAGAATCGTTTATTTCTCTGAGGAATTTTCCTATTTTTATCCTTCTTGATTCGAAATAACTGATTTTATCTATTATCTCATCCAGTCTTTTCTGGAAAGTTTGCATATACCTTTATTTTCCTTTGAACACATTTATTGTTATGGATTTTAATCGAATAGATACTTTCATTTTTGATTTAGATTCTACACTTTGGTATTGGAACAGGCTCATTCCTGGGGCTAAAAGAGTAATAGAAAGAGTAAAAGAGATGAAGAAAGAAATTCTGTTCGTTTCTAACAACACCATTGAATCCAGAAGGGGCATCGCCAAAAGGTTGAACGGGTTTGGGATAAAAGTTGATTTTCATAACATCATAAACGCTGGTATAGTGATAGGTTATTACATAAAAGAAAAAAAAGGAACTGCTCTTGCACTAAATAAAGGTACAGAGATAGACATAAGAGATGCCGGTGTGAGAATAAAGAAGAAACCTCCAGTGGACTACGTTATCGTCACAGAAGATTGGGATTTTGACCACAAACAACTAGCTCTCGCTACAGAAGGTGTAGAAACAGGTGGAAAATTGCTGACAAGTATAATGGGAAGGCACTGGCAAGTAGGCGACAAACTCATTCCTGGTGTTGGATGTTGGGTCAAAGCAGTTGAGTTCGCTGCTAACACTTCAGCCGTTTGTCTAGGCAAACCATCTAATTACATGAGAAAGATAGTTTTAAAGAGGTTGAAAACCCCTAGTAAAACTGTCTACGTTGGAGATGAATTGAAGAATGATGTAGGATTTGCAAAAAGTATGGGGTTCAAAACAGTCTTTGTTAGGACTGGTCTAGACAAGCACGTCAAAGGTAAATTTAAACCAGACCTTGCGTTGAATTCTATAAAGGATCTAATCAATTATCTTTGATTTATCCATTTTATTAATTAGGTGTTCTACTGCATTGCTGAAATTAAGGTCTCTTAAAAACCCATCTGTGGGAATTAAAAAAGATTCCACGTCCTCGAAACAATCCTTTGAAACCTGTCTTAAATTGCTCATAAAAGTGGTGTAATCCGAAAAATCATCGTGTAAGGAGACCACGGCCATAGTCTTTCCCATACCCTCTCCGTGTCCAGAAAATATAATGTTTTGCATACTATCGCGGAAAACATGCATCATATCCTTAGACTTGCTGCTCGAGTTGATGCATCTACAGAGCGTGATTGCTAATAATTTAATACCTAATTTCTGGAGATCAGGAACACTGGTATAAGAAACTAATACTTTCTTTTCAAGTTTATGTCTGTTTCTTGTGATTGTGGATTGTGAAGTTTTTAATTTTTTTGCAATTTCTCTATCACTCAGTTTACTGTTCCTCAAAAGTTGGAGTAATAATTCCCTTTCTCTATTTTTCATAACGAAATATTGTCATTTATTATATTTTAAACATGCGCATCAATATTGCTAAAATTATTGATAATTTTTCTATATTTCATAAAAAAATCGCATTATTGATTACAAAATTAATCTTTCTATTCTTTTCAAATGTTGGTATCTTTTTACGAGAAGTGTTTTCATTCCAAGTTTTTTTGCTGGATTGATATCTCTTTTAAAACTATCGCCAACAAAAAGTATTTCTCTCGGTTTCAATTTCAGTTTTTTCATTGCAAGTTTAAATGGCACTTCATTTTGTTTCTTGTACCCTGTATCATCAAAAGTAATTATTATATCAAAGAATTTTGTGATGTTCATTGCTCCCAGTCTTTGCATACCTTTTTCTCTAGGCGCATCAGTAACTATACCCAATTTAATGTTTTGTGATTTTAACATTTTCAAGGTCTCGAGAACATAAGGATAAGGTTTAAGGAAATTCGGTTTGGTTTTCAAGTAGGCTTTTATACCAACTTGCAAAATTTTTTTATCTACCTTTCCAGTTTGTTCTTCCAAGAATACTTTAAAGGCAATATTTGAATCGAGCCCAACTTTAAAATAGGTACTCATCAATTTTTTGAACGCAGTTCTCTTATTAATTTTTAAACCTGAATTAATCATGGCATTTATCGCGGCTCTACATGCTTCTCTTTTCATCTTCAATAAATCGATTAAAGTTTGATCAAGATCGAATAGAACTGCTTTTATAGTCATGATCTATCCTCCGGCTTCATATAATTCATTCCCAAACTTTTGAAGATATCTTCTTCTGTTTTGTTGGCAACAACTTCATTTCCTCTCATCAGACCTTTTTCGGAGCTAAGTTTCATCCCCTTGTTGATAGCAATTTGGCATAGTTTGATGTTATGTTCCTTGCTTCCAGTCCTCACTAATAACAAAATACCCCAAGTTTCTTTTGTCGCAAAGTAGACATCGACTTGCACACCAGAATAGTTTGTTCTTAGAATTTTATTCCCTTGGACGTCCACGTCTGATATTCTTCTTATCTTTTGTATAAGATGCTCACGTAGTTTCGGAATTATAACTACGTCTATGTCATTAACCTCGGGTTTGTTCCTTCTGATACTGCCTGCCACTTCAATTTTGTCGCAGAATTCTTTTATTTGGGAGATGAATTCATCAGCAATCTTTTTAGCATCTTCTAGTTTCATTCAATCATCTTTAAAAACTATTTTTAGTTTTATTTTGAATAATGAATGTATGAACTTAACATTTCTTGGCGGTGTAAACGAAATAGGCGGGAATAAGATTCTTTTACAAGATAGAGGTACAAGAATTTTTCTCGATTTTGGTTTTAGTTTTTCCAAAAACGATCAATTTTATTCTGAATTTTTGCAACCGAGGGTATGCAACGGTATAGGGGATTATATGGACTTAGGGATAATACCCAACATCGATGGTATATACAGGAACGATTTGTTAAAGAACGAAAACAGAAAAACAAGCAAATACCCACAAGTGAATGGAGTCTTTATATCACATGCACATGCTGATCATTCCTGGAATATTTCTCTCTTACATGAAGACATGCCGATATATTGTGGTAATACTTGCAAATTGATACTGAAAGCTTCTCAAGAAACTGGGGGGATGCCTTACTATGGGGATTTCTATTGGTTTAGAGAGAATTTTGTCGATAGAAGCAAAAAACCTGAAAAGATGAGAAAATTTCATACCTTCAAAACCGGTGATAAGTTTAAGGTTGGAAATTTAGAAATTGAACCTATCCATGTTGATCATTCACTCCCTGGGACATACGCATTCATTGTTTATACTACTTCAGGTACTTTGGCATACACAGGAGACGTAAGGCTTCACGGACCTATGTCATTCTTCACTCAGGATTTTATCAAAAAAGCAAAAGAAGTTAGGCCAGATGTTTTGATATGTGAAGGAACGAAGATAGATGAAAAAGAAAGAGGATTATCTGAAAAAGATGTTCTCGAGAAAATCAGAAGTTTCATTTCTAACACCAAGAAACTTGTTGTGGCCAACTATCCCGTTCGAGACATCGATAGGTTCAAAACTTTTTATCGTGCATCAAAAGAGAATGGTAGAAAGTTAACAATAACTTTTAAACAAGCTTACCTGTTTAAGATGCTAAGAGAGCATGACCCTACATTGGAGATGCCGGATATAGAGGGCGATGACATTGCGATATATGCTCATAGAAACAGGTGGGGTAGGTTCGATGATAATGATTATTACGGATGGGAAAAGGAGTTTTTGAAATACAAGAACATGGTCACTTTCAAAGATATTCATAAAAGACAAGAAGATTTCGTCTTATACTGCGATTATTACAGCATAAACGAGTTGTTGGATGTTAAACCTGATTTCGGTAGCGCTTATATCTATTCAACTTCAGAACCGCACGATGAGGAACAGAGAATAGATTTTCAAAGATTAAAGAACTGGTTGAAACATTTTTCCTTGCCGATGTTCGAAGCACATGCGTCAGGACATGGCTGTCAGGGCGATATCAAAAAAATGATTGAAGAGATTGAACCGAGGGTTGTTATACCAGTTCATACTAAAAAACCTGAGCTGTTTTTAGATTTGATTGATGCAAACAAAACGAAAGTAAGATTAGTAAAAGTTGGAGAGAATTATGCGCTTTGAATTGGCTCCAGACATTCAAGAAAAAATAAATTCTATGTTGAGCATCCTAAATTACGAACATTTAGACAAAACTAGGATCATCTGTATGCGGAGTTACGGCTCAAAATCCAGAGCAATAGCAAGAATTTGGGGCTTACCCAGGGTCTGGCAGAAGGTTCTGTGCGTAAGACCTCATTATATCATAGAAGTGATAAACCCAAGGTTCGACAAGCTGGATGAGGAGGACCAAGAAAAAACACTCTTACATGAGTTATTGCACATACCGAAAAAATTTTCTGGGGGTTTAGTACCACACAAATGTTTTGGAAAAAGAATAGATCAAAAAATAGTTGAAGAGTTGTATAAAAAACACTTTAAACACTTCTAATTAATAGTCAGCTCATCATGTACCAGGGTATTACGCTAGAATTATTCTTCATGGAATAAAGTTTCTGCTCTTTATCCATTAACATTTTCAAATCTACTAATTCATCTCTGTATGAACCACCACAGCCAGCCCTGTTTTCTGCTAACCTAAATGTGACAACATCCTCTTCATCTAATTGCTGTTTATCGATGCTATTTTCTGCATATTGGCCATTAACGAGAACTTCCCAATAACGTCTTTCTTCCCCATCTTTTTTATTATCCAAGAGTGTTATGTAATCGCTGCCACCGAATTCCCCTGTATGTACCACTTCATACTCCAAACCGATCAGGGGTAACAGATCTTTAACAGTAATATTGGGTCGCGCGTTCCTCAAAAAGATTTCTTCATAAATGTCTAAATTACTCGTTTTCAGAGGGTCCTCATACTCAACAACAAATAATTTTGGTTTTTCATAAATTGTTAATTTTTCCCCCATCGGATTAAAAAATTCTAAGTCTGGTTTGTAATCAGTTGATTTAGCCAATCTTCTCTCGTCAGTATATTCCTCTTCTTTTTCATTCAATTCTCGGTTTTCATTCAAAGGATCAAACTTCTCTTCGTAAACTGCAGTCTCTGACTCTTGATTATAAAAAATTTCAGTGTAGATCAACAAAGAATCGGGTGTTTTAATTATACTAATCGGTAATTTGTTTGGAATTAAATTTTCAGGTATTAAACTCAAATTCTGTGTTATTAAACCTGGTAATTCTTTTGAAAGTTCTTCTCGATTGGATGAATTAATTTTGTATAGTAATACAAAACCCCTTTTATTTTTTTTATCTTCAGTATAAACGGAACCACTTTTCTGTTTATTCTTCTTGAACTTTAGCTTAATGAATTTCTTTTTTTTGTCAAGAGTCATGCATATTAGTTTGGTCTCACCGGGTTCTAACGAGGCACTGAACAGGGATGACAATAAACCTAAAGAGGTTTTTAACTCATCCTCATGTTTGAGTTTATCTGGCCAATTTGAATCTTTTAGATTAACTTCTGTTATATTTTTTATCATTAACTCTTGATTCATAGAACCAATTAACCTCTTTTTTAACAATTTATCTTTTTCTAAATTAAAGAATTTGGTACATTTGAAGCATACTAGTTATCCCTTCAGTTATGAAACCAATAGCTACTGCAGTTAAGAATATCGCTAAAACTCTGGCTATCACGGCTGCTCCAACCCTTCCCAAGAACTTATATATAGGTTCGACGAACTTGAGGACTAACCAAATTATGAAGAAATTTACTAGAACTGCGATTAAAGTAATAAACAAATTCGTTGTTTGTAACAATAGAATGGTTGTTGCTATCGTACCAGGCCCTACCAATAGTGGGCACGCCATTGGAACAGCACCTATGTCAGGTGAATATACGTGTGCTCTTCTTTCCCCAAAAACGATAACCTTAATCGAGATTATTAGTAGTAATACACCACCTGCAATCATGAAAGCGCCCAAAGAGATTCCAAATATGGTCAGGATTTGTTTACCGAGTAAAGTGAAAACGAGGAGTAGCGCAAATGATACCACAGTTGTTGTGTGGTAGATTCTTTTTCTTTTTTTTGGGTTCGAACCTTCAGTTAAAGTTATGAATATAGGAATATTCCCTAAAGGATCGATTATTATGAACAGAGTGATGATCGCTTTAATCAACCCAATATCTTCAAGCATGATTATTATTTGTATTTTTATTAAAAATAACCTTTACTATATCAAAATTGAGGGTTGTGCATATCTTAAAAACTTTAAATTCTAATAACAAATAATGAAATAGAGGGGTGAAAACATGTTCAGTCATAAAAATTCGAAAGGACAAGAATACTGGTTACATTCGAAAGATGTAAAACTTAGAGGGGGAAAAGTTCAGAGAATTTATTATTTCTCTAAGGTTTCTAGCGGTTCCACAGACATGCCCGATGGATACAAAGTTATTGAAAGCAAGAGAACAGCTCTTCCTTTGCTGAAGAAAAAGTGATTATGAATTAATCACAATTTTTCCCCATTTTTTATTTTTCACATTTTTTAGAAAATTCTATTGACTATATTCTTTCCCAGTTTCTTATTTCCTCTTCGCTTTCTACTCGTATGCCCTTCTCGTACTTAGTTTTAGTCTTTTTTTCATCACTGCTTTTTTCCATAATATCACCGAAAATAAAAGATATGAAAACCCTTTAAGATACTTGTGAAATAAACTTTTTAAGTCTTTTTAGAGAGAGTAAAGTTGCGATGAACACATCTTACAAATAAACTAAATTATTAGAAAACTAAAAACAATTAGAGTTACAAGACAATTAGTGGTGTCATGCCGAACAATAAGAAGAAGGGCTATAGAGTTGAGAGGAAAATAAGACTTTTGTTTGAGAAGCACGATTGGAAAGTCATAAGAGCTGGAGCAAGTCTAGGAGAAGCCGACTTGATATGTGTTAAACGGGGCAAATGCATATTCTTGCAGGTCAAATCAACCAAGAATAAAGTCTTCTATTTTTATGAATACATGGACAATAAACTGGAAGGGTTGCCTTTCTACTTAGTCGTTGATTTCGGTTATGGTAAGATGAGGATATTGCACCCCAAAAAAACTGTCGGAATCGATGACGGAATGCAGCTAGAAGACTTTTTTCGAAATGATGCAGTTTAGTAACTTTTTATTATCAAAAAAATAAAGTTATATTATGGAAAGGAGATCCTTACTCCCATTCGTTTTAGGATTGATAATAATTCTTTTAGTCCTATCAGGTGTTGTTACTTTAATTTTCATAATCGTTGGGGCTATAATAATTTTATTCGCGTTTGTGAAGAAGCTGTTGTTAATTTTGTTACTCCTTATAATCTTAATCATCGTGTTGTTAGTAATTTTTTTCATACCGGGATTCAGTATTCCGATTTAATCCAGATTTTTCTGATTATTTCATATTTTAGTTAGATTTTGTGCTAAGAATGCAATAAACTATTTCAATTAATAGTCCGAAATAAAAACTTGAGGTAATTTTATGGGTTGCGGATGCTGTGGTTCGAGTAAGAAGAAAAAGAAAAAGTAGTCCAATTTTTATTGTGAAAGATACTTAAGTCTTGTCGTAAATATATGAAACATGGCCATCTCAGTAATTATAGGTATCTTGATTTTAGGCGTAATAATTTACACGATGCTAAAAATAGTCAAGAACGTTGTTGTTGGCATAGTATTGATATTTTTTGCTTTGGTGGCTGGTTATCTAATCTTGGGTTCTATCCCAAGTCCTAGGTCAATACCCGTTATAGGTCCTCTATTCCCAGAGATACCATCCGAACCTTTGAGTATAATTTCTTACGTCAAGAAGATATTTAGAAACATAGAAATAGCGGATGTCTCTAGGGATGATGAGAACAATTTGTTGATAACTGTTGTCAATGCAGGCAAACTACAAGTTTCTAACTTCACTGTCTACGTTGATGACAAAAAAACGAACATAATTAACAAACCGGAAGATCCTTTAAAACCAAGTCAAATCACGGTAATCCAAACTGACTGGGCTAAAGATTTCATGAAAATTTTAGTCCAAACCTCAAATATTAATGCAACGTATTCAAAGTCAGATTAAGTTTATCTGGTGATTAATATCGTGGAAATAGGCAAGACTTGTCCTAAATGCGGTACATTCTTTACTGAAAACACATGCCCGAATTGTGGATGGGGAGTTTTGCCACTCCTGCCAAAATCCGTGAAACAAAAAGTAAAAGGAATATCGCGTTAAAAGCGTCCATAAATAACTTAAAGAATTCTAAAAATATACTAAATAGGTTAATACGGTGATTTAAGTCGCAGAAAAAATAATCGTAACTTCAGCCTTACCTTATGCCAACGGTGAGATTCATTTAGGTCATGTTACATCCACCTATTTACCAGCAGATATTTTCACTAGGTTTCAAAAGTTGAAAAAGAACGATGTGATACATGTCTGTGCGACAGATGACTTTGGAACGCCCATTATGATAAAAGCTGAAGAAGAAGGAAAAACTCCTAGAGAATTAGTAACGTATTGGAATGAAACTGATAAGAAAGATTTCGATGATTTTGGCATTTTGTTTAATATGTTCTACAAGACTAGTTCAGAAGAAAATATCGAAATGACGCAACATTTTTTCAAGAAACTTTTGGAAAAGGGTTACATATTCAAAAAAATAGTGAATCAACTTTTTTGTGAAAGATGTAAAAAATTCTTGCCGGACAGGTATGTTAAGGGAAAATGTCCTTATTGCGGAGCAGAAAATCAATACTCGGATGGTTGCGAAAGTTGTGGTAAAACATTACAAACTGGAGAGATACTGAATGCCCATTGTGCCATTTGTGGATCAACGCCTGTGAGTAAAGAAAGTGAGCATTATTTTTTAAAACTCTCTGCTTTCTCGAGCAAGTTGAAGAAATGGTTGACTGTGAACAAGAACTTACAAAAAGAAGTCAAAAATTATGTTCTGGGGTGGATAAAAGAAGGGTTGAAAGATTGGGATATAACACGAGATATGCCATGGGGAGTACCGATTCCATTGGAAGAAGCGGAGGGAAAAGTTCTCTATGGTTGGTTCGATAATCACCTATGCTATATCTCCACTGCATTGAAGTATCTTTCTGAGAATAAAATCGACGGAAAGGAATTCTGGAATTCTTCTAGAGTATATCATTTTATCGGAAAGGACATAGTTTATCATCATTATTTATTCCTTCCAGCAATGAGAATCGGCGTAGGCGAATACAAGTTACCAGATTTTATTCCAACTAGAGGCCATCTGTTATTGCAAGGAAAAAAATTTTCCAAGAGTAGAGGTTGGTACATCAGTCTAAAAGATTTTTTGAAAGATTTCCCAGCGGATTACTTGAGATATTATCTGTCATCAATAACATCTTACGGACAATCCGATATCAATTTTGATTGGAGTGATTTTTGTTCAAGAATAAACAATGAGTTAGTCGCTAACATCGGTAATTTTGTTCACAGAACTTTGACTTTCATATCGTCTAAGTTTGACGGTCAAGTTCCAACACCAGAAGAAGAATACAGTGATGTAGATACTGCTTTTGAAGAAAAGATTTGGAAAATGGAGGATGATGTTGCGAAAGACATGGAAAGATTAGAATTCAATAGAGCGTTGAAAAAAATCTTAGAATTTTCTGTTCATTGTAATCAGTACTTCCAGAAGAATGAGCCATGGTCGAATAAAAAGAGAGCGCCAAATTGTCTTTATCTTTGCATTAATGCAGTTAGAGCATTAGCCATATTACTAGAGCCTTATCTACCATTCTCAGTTGAGAACTTATGGAAACAGTTAAACCTTGAAGGCTCAATTCATGATCAAAATTGGGACTCAATATCGAAGATGCAAATCGGTCCAGGACACAAAATTAACAAACCACAAATATTATTTAGAAAGATAGAGCCTGAAGAGATTAAAAAACAAATGAATAAACTGATAGGAGGATGATTATGATAAGCTTCAAAGAATTCAAGAACTTGGAGATGAAGGTTGGGACTATAAAAAAGGTTGAAGAAATACCGAACTCAAAAAACCTCATAAAATTGAAGGTCGATATAGGCGGGACGATAAAACAGGCTGTTGCAGGTTTGAAGGGCCATTATCCAATCAACGAACTGGAAGGAAAACAATTCGTGTTCGTCACTAACCTAGAGCCAGCAAAACTCATGGGTGAATTGTCAGAAGTCATGATTCTGGCTGCAGAGGACACAGATAAAGTCATACCGATTAAGCCAGAAAAACCCATCAGCAACGGGGCAATCATAAAGTAAATTAATTTTTTATTGTTGCAAATCAATTCTCTAACCATGAAGACAGTAAAAGACTTCATGAACAGGAATGTTATCTATCTTTCACCAGATGACACTATATTCGAAGCAGCAAAAATACTTTCCCAGTGTAACATAGCGGGCGCTCCTATAGTTGATAAAGACAAAGTGGTCGGAGTCATAAGCATTTCTGACATAATTAAATTCGTTGACATAAAACTTGGTGTATTGCCAAAGATTGATACGCCGGGCCTTTCATCCTTACTTCTTGCTTTGGTTCAAATGCAAAAAATGCATCACGATTTTCAAAAAGAATTGCAAAAAATTACGAGTTCAAAAATTAGACAAGTGATGTCAAAAGCAGTTATTACAGTATCACCATCGACCACATTGGTTGAAGCCGCAGAAATAATGGAAAAACATGATATTAATAGGCTCCCTGTCGTGAGTGAGGGAAAGCTTGTAGGAATCGTAGCAAGAGCCGATTTAATTAAAGCACTCGTATACTAAAATTTTAAAAACAAGAAAGAAAAAACCTTTGTTGACATTAACATCTTAATTAATTTATATTTTTTTACACCCCAAACAAAATTGGGCTATCAATCTTCAGAATCTTCTCCGGTTCCTTCGTCATCCCATCCTTCTTCTTCGGCATCCTCTTCTTCATCCCAATCTTCGTCATCCCATTCTGCCATGACTACACCTCTCAAAGAGATTTTATTATTATTTAATTTCATGTGTGTCACTTCTATTTAAAGATATTTAATTCGAAGAAAATGTAGAGTTAACTTTTTATATCTTTCGGTCATTTTGTTTTTAAATCACATTTTTTTAGGTTCTGTTACATAATCGGGTTCTAAAATGAGTGTTACAATCGGGGCTTTTCTGAAAAGTTTAAAAGGATAATATGTATACTATATTGGGGTGAGTTATATGGGTGAATTATTACCGAGAGTAAATAAAGAAATTTTGATTTGTACGAATTGTAAAGAAAAACCTGCAATATTTGAATATGTGTGGGGTATTGCAGAAGAAATTTTGCTGTGTGAAGATTGTGCAAAAATGGTCAGCTCAAATGTAACCAAAGATATTTTGAAAAGAGATCCAAACTTTTTATCTATATTTAAAAAGTAATTACCATTATTCGATTGGTGTAATCTATTCTATTGTCCATTCATAATACGTCTTACTATAACACCTAAAGATGAAAAATCGCTATTAAGTATTTCGTCAAATCGCATTTTATCCCATCTTATTTTATTTGTGTTTAATAAAGACCACATTCTTTTTTGCCAAAATAAAAGACCCATTTTTCTTGCATCTAAACTCCATATCTCTCTACTTGTTTTAAAAATATCTTTGCCTCTATAAGAATCGGCTATACTGTTATCGTGAAATAAGGAACCATATTCCCTTTGATGTTGGACAACACCCTCTATTGGTTCGACAGTAAATGTTCTTGGATGTATGAGCCCCCTATATCTGTCTTCTTTGTATCTTTTGAAACTATCTTGTGGATAATTACTAACTGTATCTGTGAAAAAATCTATTATTCCCATCAAACAATAACCAAAACCACCACCATCAAGGAGTCCAATAATTTTTTCTGGTTTAATAGATTTTAAAAAACTCAAAACTTTTAAGAAATATTCTAAATTTCTTTTAGCATAATCACCAAATCCCACATCATTAATCCTTCTAATTCCCAAAATCTTTATAATTATAAAATTATTTTTAGCTTCGTCAATTATTCCAGCAATTTGTTCGATTGCACTTAAATCTCGAAACAAATCCATATCAAAAATCACATAAAAAGCAGATTCATCTCCATATAATTCGTAAGCTGTGTCGTTTATGTCTTTAGTAAATTTAATAAATTCATTTTTCGAATTTGTGTTCTTGATATACGGCACAGGTGGTATAAACTTATCACTTCCCATTCCATTAACGGTTTTTTCTCTATCCCATGATATGAAATGAGTTATGTCTTCTTTACCACGAATTTTACTTCCGATGAATAAACTTTCCCAAAATTTTGTATGCAAATTTTCAAATTCCTTTCCAGTTTTGTCATTTATGGCTTTTCTTTTTAGAAAATACTCCTTTAAATAATCTGGTGGGTCTAATTTCAAAAAATTAGAAAATCTCTTTCTATCGCCTATTCTTAGGAATTCTGTGTTTGGTTCAATCAAAATAAGTTTTATTTTATCTAAATATGTAAGCATTTGATAGCCTAACCTTTGAGTCAATAAACTGGTTTGATTAAAGTGTTTTATGTAATCTCTTCTTATCTTATGAAATTCGTTAATTTTGTATGCTATTGCTGAAATAAAGTCTTTGCCTTCATATTCTTTCATTTCTTGTGAAATAAAACTCGGTTCCAATACATCGCAAATAACTTTAAAATCAGATGATGTATTGGGCATAGAAATTTGAAATGGTATTCTTATCGTTTTCTTACCAATCTGTACAGGTTTTTCTTGTAAAACACTTACTCTTTGTTGAGTTTTTTGTTCAATAATGGTTTGTTGTTCTGTCATTTTGAATCTCTTTATAAAGTTTATTTATAAATTCAGTAAATAAAGGAAAATCTTCCCTTTTAACCAAAAAACCGCCACCACTGATAATATCTTCTTTAGCATCTATTTCTATGAAAATGAATTTCCCGAAGTTATTTTCTAATAGAGTGCCTTTGAAAAATTTACATTCATCAATTTCAAATTTTATTTGCTTTTCTGGATAAACTGCTTTGCCGTTAGGATAATAAACAAAAACATTACCTATTTTTATCCTATAAGCCTCTCTACAAGATACTAAACGTTCCAAATGTTTAATTACAGTTGGGCGTGTGAATGGTGTCTTAGTAGTTATATCTGATATGGATATACCTATAGGTGAGCTATGCAAAATTTCTTTTATTTTCTTTTCAATATATTTTTCTTGTTCGAGAGTAGTCAAACCAAGATACTTTTCTTTTTTTAACACGTTATGAAATGTTTCCATAATATTTCCCCACTTGATAAATAGAAATATTATATATATATATTTAATGTTTTTATATACTAAAAAATATATATTATTTCAGAGTCTTTTCTACTCTTCGATAAACTTCTTCCAATTCGACACCATAAACAGTAATGCTTTTACTCTTGTTTTCTTTTCTATCTCTAACAGTAATCACAACACTATTTGGTTTTTCTGTTAACATAAACATTAATAGAATGGTTAATTATAAATACTTATATGTTAATAATATTGTTAACAAGATGATTAACATGAACAACAGAGAGATAAGGGGTATGGCAATAATATCCAAAGGCGATACCCCAATAGCAATAAATAATCAAACCTACATAGTTCCTTCTCAATCGACTAATAAAAAGTATAAAGTTGAACATACACAAGAATGGACATGCAATTGTCCAGATTTTCAACATAGGCGAAAGATATGCAAACACATATATGCGATTATGTTTTGGCTAAAGTTTAATAGCAAGACTGAGATAGACGATTTTCTGGATAAGAAAGTTGAAGAAAACAAGCAAATAAAATGCATTTACTGTAATTCTGTCAATATCATAAAAAGGGGCATCAGAAAGAACAAAAATGGCGAGAAACAAAGGTTTCTATGCAAGGATTGTGGTAAAAAATTCATAACAGATTCAATCCAGAAGATTAAAGGAAATGAGAAGATTGTAGCTTTGATAATGGATTTGTATTTTCGTGGCTTTTCTCTCAGGGATATTAAACACCATCTAAAGCAATTCTATAATATCGATTTAACACATGTCACAATCTACAGATGGATTAAGAGATTCACAAAGATAATGAATGATTACACCAATTCCAAGAAAGTAGAACCTAAAGAGATTTGGGAAGTCGATGAACAAGCGATAAACTCAAAGGGAAAATTAAAATGGTGTTGGAATATAATCGATGCCGATACAAGATTCTTATTAGCGAGTCAGATAACTGATAGTAGGAATATAGACGATGCGAGAAAAGTATTCAAAAAGGCAAATGAACAGTCGAGATTTATTCCAGAATTTATAATAACAGATGGTCTTTGGTCTTATGAGAAAGCCATTAAAAAAGAGTTTAAGTTTGGCACACATCACAAAGTCAATTACACAAAGCATGTTAGAATACCTTCTATTAGAGACGGAATAAACAACAATTTAGTTGAACGCTATCACTCGACTTTTAGAGAATTTGACAAAGTGAGAAGGGGTTTTAAAGGACATGAACAAGACTTAGATAACGGTTTCAGAGTTTATTACAACTTCATCAAGAACCATGAAGGATTAAACGGACTAACACCTTCTCAAGCTATAGGGATTGACATCAATTTGGGAACTAACAGGTGGTTGGACTTGTTGCGAATGAGTTTGAAAGCCCCTAAGACTAATATTTAAAAAGTGAAATTTATTATGTCTAATATGGAAGTTAACTCAATTTATGAGGGAGACAACATAGAAATTTTGAGTAAATTTCCAACTAATAGCGTAGATTTAATCTATGCAGACCCGCCATTCTTTACTGGTAAGAACTGGGAATTAATTTGGAAAGATAGACCTGAGAAAAGAGCTTTGGAAGACAGATGGGCTGGCGGTATAGAACATTTTATTGCTTGGATGGAGCCAAGATTAAGAGAATGTTACAGAATTTTGAAAGAGACTGGTAGTATATACCTTCATTGCGATACCCATGCTAATGCTCATCTACGTATTCTCATGGATAAGATATTTGGTGAAAAGAACTTTAGAAATGAGATTATATGGCATTATGGTCAGCGATTAATGCATAATGAGAAGAAGTGGAATTCTAAATATGATACAATCCTTTTTTATGCAAAAACAGAAAAGACGAAAATAAAAAATATAATCACTACTACTTGGACAAGAGAAGAAATAAGCGAAGTAAGGGCAAGAAAAATCCAGATAGATAGGGAAGGTAGAGAATTTATATGGGATAATCGCTCTGTATCCAAAGGCTATCCTCCCAAAAAACAATATATTGAAGATATTATCAAGAAAGGAAAAGCAATCGATGATGTTTGGGATATACCTATGATTCTAAGTACTTCATCAGAACGTCTTGGATACCCAACGCAGAAACCTTTAGCACTGCTTGAAAGAATAGTTAAAGCTTCAAGCGATAAGGGAGATATAGTCTTAGACCCATTTTGTGGATGTGGAACTACTTTGGTAGCATCACAGAAATTAGGAAGGAAATGGATTGGAATCGATGTAAGTCCAACAGCATGTAAATTGATGTTTAAAAGGATGCAAAGAGAATGTGGAATAAACCCATTTTTAATTAAGGGGCAAGTTGATTTAAATTATGTAAAGAAGTTACCAGCATTTGAATTTCAGAATTGGGTTGTGGTGGATAAGTTTCTTGGAACAGTAAGTAAAACAAAATCCAGTGATTTTGGGATCGATGGTCTTACACCACAAGTTACTGGTGGGTATCCGATACAAGTAAAACAAAGTGAAGATGTGGGTAGAAATGTTGTAGATAACTTTGAGACAGCTATGCGAAGATTAAAGAAAAGCAAAGGGTATATAGTTGCTTTTTCCTTTGGAAAAGGAGCAAGAGAAGAAGTGGCAAGAGTGAAAAATCAAGGAGAATTGAATATTATTTTGAGAACAGTATCAGAATTGTTGGAAGGCGAGACAGAAGAGTAAGTTATTTTAAATAACCCCTTCTTCTTTCCATTTTTTGGTTATTTCTTCATTAGATTTTCCACATTCTGGACATTTTTGAGTAGTTACTAAGAATTGTGCACTAACACGTTCCATAATACTTTTTGATCCAGCACCATAAGTCCTTTGATGTTTATAAGAGCTCGGTCTTTCTATTAATTCTATTGTGCCTTTTTTACAAAACGGACATTCGAGATAATGATGATTCAAAAACATTTTATCAAATCAATATTGAATAGAAAGAAAAATAAACTTACCCTAAGCCCCGAATGTAACAACCTTTAGAAATCATGTTAAAAGCCCCTATTTTGTAACAGAACCTTTTTTTATTAGAATAAAATTATAATTATGTCTTTAGAGTGATTGATACGGCTGAGAAAGAAAAATTGCGCTTGAAGTTTAGGGATGAATGGGAAAAACATTACAAGCTAGACTTTCTCGTTAATCAAGGGTTTGTTAGAAAGGTTTGTCCTAAATGTGGAAAGGGTTTTTGGACTTTGGATGCGAACAGGGAAAGTTGTCCAGATCAACCTTGCCAGTTTTATGAATTCTTAGGTAATCCACCTACGAGTAAAAGGTTTGATTACATACAGAGTTGGAAGGTTATCGAAGATTTTTTCAAGAAGCATGGTCATGCAAGCGTGAGACGTTATCCCATCGTTTGTAGATGGAGACCTGATTTATTCTTCACTATAGCATCGATAATCGATTTCCAAAGAGTGGGAAAGAATGGTATAACGTTTCAATTCCCGAACAACCCTTTGATAGTTCCACAATTCTGTTTACGTTTTAATGACATACCTAACGTCGGGATAACTGGAAGACATTACAGTTGTTTCTGCATGGTAGGTCAACATTCGATTTATGATGGAAAACAAGGCTATTGGAAAGATAGATGCGTTGAATTGGATTTCAGACTTTTGTCTGGCCCGTTCGATATAAAACCCGAAGAAATAATTTTCGTCGAAGATTTGTGGGTCGGTCCCGGAGCATTTGGTCCTTCAATGGAATACTTTGTCAGAGGATTGGAGATTGGTAATGCGGTCTTCACAGAATTCAAGTCGAACAATTCAAACGTCGAACAGATGAAAGAAAAAGTCATAGACATGGGCGCTGGTCTGGAAAGGTTTGCATGGATTACTCAGGGAACACCAACTTCTTACGATGTGACATTCGAACCAATTTTAAGATACATGAGAAAACAGACTGGGATTAAATACGATACAGAATTTTTCTTGAAATATTCCAAACTTGCTGGTTCATTGAACTTAGATGAGATCAACAACATAAAAAAAATAAGAGAGGGCATAGCATACCGATTGAACGTTACTGTGGATGCATTGGAGAAAAATATCAGACCACTAGAGGCTATGTATGCTATAGCTGATCATACGATGGGGTTGACATTTGCCATAGCTGATGGTTTATTGCCATCGAACGTGGGCGGTGGTTACAATCTTCGTATAATACTCAGAAGAGCTTTAAATTTCATCAGCGAGTTAAGATGGGATATAGATTTGATTGATGTTTGTGAATTGCATGCAAAGCACCTTAGTTTGATTTGTCCAGAATTATCAGAGCACATGAACGAAATCCAGAAAGTATTGGATGTTGAGAAGAAGAGATACAACAACACAAAATTGAGGACTAAATCAATAGCCGAGGCTATAATCCAAAAAGGGGAGCAAATAGATGAAGCAGTGATGATAAAACTCTATGACTCCGAAGGCATCACGCCAGAATTAATAAAAGATTATGTTCCAGATTTGAGAATACCGGTTGATTTTTATACCAAAGTTACTGAGATGCACATGGGCGAGAAGAAAGAAGTTATTATGGAACAGATAAACGTGAGTGGCGTACAGCCAACAGAATATTTAGTTCATCAAGATCCTAAGAAAATGGAATTTCAGGCAAAAGTCGTGAAGATGATTGAAGATAAGTTTGTTGCCCTTGACAAGACTTACTTCTATGCTGAAGCTGGCGGTCAAAAATCAGATGTCGGTTTTATCGGGGATTTGCCTGTTTCTGATGTTCAGATGGTTGGTGGTGTTGTTTTACACAGAATCATAGGCAAGTTAGAAGAGGGAAAAGTTGTTAATTGCAGAATTAACACTTACAAAAGAGAGATATTGAGAAAACATCACACTGGTACTCACATCGTTAACGTTGCTGCTCGTGAGATCCTTGGCAACCACGTATGGCAACATGGTGCTGAGAAAACTTCTGAGAAGGCTAGGCTTGACATAACACACTACGAAGCGTTGACTGACGAAGAAGTGCAAAAGATAGAAGATAAGGCGAATGAGATTATTAGGAAAAATATTCCAGTGAAGATTGAGATTTTACCTAGGATTGAAGCTGAGAAAAAATATGGTTTCAGAATTTATCAAGGTGGTGTTGTTCCTGAAGACACTTTGAGAATTGTTTCTATTGGTAATATAGACCATGAGGCTTGTGGCGGCGTTCATTGTGACAGCACTAAAGAAGTAGAGTTCATTACGATATTAAGAACGAAAAGAATACAAGATGGAATTGATAGGATTGAGTTTACTGTTGGTTCTGTCGCTTTGAATTATTTGAAAGAAAGAGAGAAATTGTTGAAGGAGACTGCAGGTCTGTTGAAAGTAAAAGAAGAATTCGTGCCACAGGCTGTAAAAGAATTGTTTGAGAGATGGAAAGAAAAAAGAAAGGAATTGAAAAAGTTGAGAAAGAATTCGAATTGATCAAAGCATCGCAATTATCGAGGGCAGTAACAAGACACCCATTAAGTGAGTCGACCTAACCTTCAATAATATCGATAGTATACCGATACAAGTTGATGTAAACGCTAATAACAAACCCTTCCATCCTGTAAAGATGATAATTAAGAACAATCCTAGACAAAATCCAAACATTCGTAAGTACTTCTTGTTAACTTTGCTCAAGATTTTACTCAGGGGATTCGCCAACAACAATGCTAAAACAGAACTAACACAGGCGGCAACGATTAACGAACCAATCAGTAGCAATGTTTGACCTACGTAAAGATCTCCGAGTATTTCTCGAATATTATAAGCAGCTATACTCCTCACAACGCCAGTAGAGCCGAGAACTAATATAGATAGTGTTATGTACGCTAGAGAGATGATGGATAACACGAATAATATTTGTTCATTCTGTCTAATTTTTCCGGTTTGCAGAGCAATCACTGCAGCTTGGCTTCTTTTCATGCTGGGGATAAAACTTGTAAATAGACTTGATAGGAAAGCTATGACAGAAACTCTGATCTTATTTTCTCTTTGGGTTTCATATTTGATTTCGTAAGTTCTCCTTCTACTTGCGATTATCGAACTAAACCCATATAAACCCAAGAATATCGGTAGGAACAAATAGTTTGAGGGTAAAAAACCGCTATCCCTGACCAACAGACCCAGTATTCCCGATAAGACAAAAATTGATGAAGCAAACAGACATTTCTTCCAGTCTCCTTCGAGCCAAACCATGTAAATACAAATTATCATCAAAATCTGCCCAACTAATGGTCTAATACCCTCGTAAATAACAGGGTAGATTTTTTGTGCAAACAACAACAATGGCAATGAGAGTAGAATCCCAATCAAACCCCCTGTAACTATATTCTTTATCGCTTTATCGACGAATTCTTTTTTTATAGAGTATTGGCTCGGTTCTATAGCTAAAGCGGCTAGATCGTCCGAGATGCTAAACAAGATTGGTGACAAGAATTGAAAGAAGGCATAGGCAACCTCCATTCCGATTATCAATACTATGAGGTTGATTTGAGAAGTTATAAGGCCATAACTCATCAACACTAACGTTAGGTTACTCGAGTGAAGACCAGGGATCAGTCCTGCTATGCATCCAAGGCACACACCCAGAAGAATAAAAACCAAAAGTTCTATCATCCTATCACAACGTCCTTTTCTGATCTCGGAAGAACCTCCAGCGTATCTTTGTATTCAGTGATAATTCCCACTATATCCACCCTTTCACCTTTCGTTATGTCACTAAACGTTTTACCAAGATTCCCTATGAGTGGCACGGTTATCCCGCCAGTGTCATCACTAACATTCAAGTAGATATTGCCTGTATTACTTTTTTTGAACGATTCAATCTTTCCTGTTATTTTGACCAAGTTACCAGTCATAGGTTCTTTGATATCCTTAATTTTGATTTCAATCGGGTTGATGAGTGAAATGGCCAAGTAAAGCGTTAGAAGACCAATGATGCTCAGTCCAAGTATCAAACTGATTAGAAACTTTTCCTTTACCATCAATTAAAAATTGTTCACTAGAGATTAAATTTATTATTAAGATAGCAAAGTTATTATTAGTACGTTTATTAGGCATCAAGGATGAAAAATCAAGAAGAAATGATAAAATGAAAAATTCAGAGCAGGAATTGAAAGATTTAAAGAAAAAATATATTTTGCTCAGACAGGCTGCTGAATTCTTGAAAGTGCAAGAGACTGATTTACCGAGAGTTGTCAAGAGATTTTTGGATGAGATAGAAGAGATGGAGAAGCAAATTAAATCTTAATGTTTAGAACGTTTCTACAACTTCCTTAGTAGTTATCGCCGAGGGTGAAGGGGTGATTTGTGTTTTCTCCTTTTGAAGAATATTGGAATATATTCGTCTCCTTCTATATCATCTGCAGTATAAACTTTCAACCAAGACTTTACTCTCCTACCTTTTATTTCTGGAGATAATTCTGTATGACGATAAGTTTTTTTCAATTTACCATAATTTTTAACAAGTGGTCCATCATAGAGAGGTTTATGATGAGGAATTATTACTTTCACTTTATTTGGTCTATAATTTTTAGTTCCAAATATAGAAGAAAATACTTTTTTCCAGAAATTACCCATAATTAAATTTTCTTCTTTGTGAACAAAAACCTATCTGATTCTTTCACTTCTTTTGTTTCTTGTACTTGTCGTAAACCCAGACTATGAGGCAGGAGAGGAGATACCAGAAAATTAAATTTAACAATTCCTTAAGAACATAGGGTAAAAATCCTAAAATTATACTGAAAGGACTCAATATTAAAAGTAATATTATAATTATTCTTAAAATATAAAAGGGTAAAAATTCCTGACCAGCTTCCTTAGCAAAACCTTCAAGAACTATGAGAAAACCCAATCCCATTGGAATGAAAAAAATAACAATTGTTAAAACAATCTTTCTCCAGTCTGGCTTCAGAAATTGTTTCCAATCCATAATTAAATTATCTTTTTCCAGAACAAAAATCTATCTATAACTCATTCTTGAATATGACAGTCCTCTTGTCTTGACAGCAATCTGTTAAGGTTCTTTAGTGAGACTAAACTAATTTTCTCTAAATCCTGCTTGTCAAGAATGAAAATAATCAAATCTTAGTAGTTACACACCACAAAGGTCTGTTTACAATCAAGCTACAAATATTAGTTTGAATTTCTTCCTTCGTCGGGTTGTTCAATGTCTTCTGTCCTCTCAAACTCATGATACTGACTGATACAGAACTCGTATCCGACGTTATTTCTTGAAGGTATATCTGGTCTTCAGAATTCTGCGTCAAGTATTCCAAATTATTCTTGGCATCCGCGCATTCCAAGCAACCATTGTAATAACGATATTCAACGAGTGTGAAATATTTCTGTAATAGTAAAGCTCTTTGTTGAGCGTTCAACTCGTAGTTGATTATCTTTTCATTCGGTACCTGAACTTCTTCTTCTTTTGGGTTCAAACTACTCAACACAGCATACGTAATACTCGAACCCATCATCAAGAATATGAATATCATTGCAATTACTGATTGAGACTTAATCTTCAATTTCATAAAAAACACTATACGTTGATAAATTTAAAAATGTTTTTAACTATTTACTGATTTCATTTTATTCTTTCGTACAAAAACGCCAACACAACACCAGCGACAATACCACCTATAAGTCCATTGATAGTCTCTATGACATTCAGAACATCTGGATAAGTATACATCAGCCAAGTGTAATAGGATGTTGGTAATTTAGAGGCTAGCCAGAGTAGGAAACCGAAGAACAAACCTTTCTTCCAAATAGATTGTATGCCAATTCCCTTTTCCGTATAAGAATACAAGATTGCAAGAAAAACTGTCGAGAACAGACTACCGATCAACATGAGTAGCATCCAGTTGCCAAGGCCACCAAACGTATCCATCGGTTTTGAGCAAGATAATCGCTATATTTTGAGTAAATACCAGAAACTAGTGGGTTCATGTAAAGGATACTGCCAACAACGAATGCTACAAAACCTGAAACCAAACCTGGTATAACTATCTTTTTCGTGTTCATTCTCTCGAAAAACAATTTAGAATTTCTGAATTATAAATCTAAGACTAGAAAATACAAATGCAGAGGTAAGAGTTATCAAATAACTGTTTTTTATTTTCTCTACTCTACCTTTGCTCCTGTCACTTCGCCCCTGAAGATCTTCACGCTTGATGGTGTCATTATCAAGAAGTCTTCGTCCACTCCGATCAAGTCTCCGTTAGTTGCTATTGAAGTCCTTCTCAGTCTTTCAACGACTCTTTTAAGTTCGCCCATGTCTCTTTCTTTAATCTTTCTGATTCTCAAGAAAACGATGTTGCCTTCTCGAACATATTTCTGAATGTTCTCAACGTCTCTATAATCATTCAACGTCTCAATCCTGATGTTAGTCTTTCTTCCTTCTTCACCAATGGTCTCTAGTTCAATGAACCCTTCCGTATCTTCTGTGCGTTCTTCTCCTCTTTTGAAGATAGATTCAAAAATCATACCCTCCTTCACCTCTCAATTTTGGATTTAGTTAGTAAACATAAATAGTTTTAACCCATCAAAGATTTATAACTCTCTTTTAACGGTTTCCAGCATACTTACGACGTTCCATATCTGTGTCCTTGTATACATCGGCATGTTCGGGTCGTTTATTATCTCGTCCAGTGTGGATATGGCTGAACTCAGTCTTATGTCCCAATTGTTATTGCTCTTCTCAGTCAACTCTTTCTTCGCTTCTTCTGCTGCAGCCCTTATGTTCCTCGGCACAGTCCTGTCATCTATTATACCTGTCAATATCTTGACTATGGGTTCTAAGTCTCTCACAGAATCACCCCTCGATCAATTTCTTTATTCGAGGTTCCATCTCTTTTAATTTGTTCGTTATTCTTTCTTCAGCCTTCTCCAAAGTCTTGATCCTCAAGTCAAAAGTATCCTTCTTTTCAGCCAGGTCTTTCTTTAACTCTTCTATGCTCTTCTTGATCATTATCGGGCCGGCAATCTTGTAAGCCTCTTTCTCCTTACTTGCATCTAATTCTTCTACTGCCTTATCCATCTCCATTATCTGCAGTTTCAAGTTCTCTTTCTGTATGAGTATCGACTGTAATTGTTGCTGATAAGCTTGAAATTGACCCAAGAAATTCCTATCGTCTTCCGTGACCATTTAAATCTTCCAGTTCCTTTAAACCCTTAACAAGAGATAAATATGAATTGATAACAGCTTTTAAATAACTTATCTTTTCTGTTTCGATTTCTATGATCAAATCATTCTTTTCCGTCTTCAAATTGACTTTCAAATCGTCTCTATTCTGAACATCCGGCAGAAGACTCTTTCTTATGATTTCAGCATCTTTACATTCTATTCTCAGCGTGGCTCTCATACAATCTAAATAATAATACCAGAATAAGCTTATAGAATTTCACTGAAAATTTATCTTGCCTGTACTCTTTTAATCACTTCAGGCCTCATCTTCACGAATATTCTATACCCGCAATAAGGGCATCTGACTCTTTCATCCCCTTCTTCTATTACTTTTTTACACTTCAAACATTTGAAACCCATAAAATCACCCCGACCCCTTTGATTCTGATACTGGAGTATAAGCCCCCCCAGCGAATTTAGCATTACATTTTTTACAAACCCATATCCCGGCAGACAATCTCTTCAAGAATTTTTTCTTGCAACTCGGACAGACATAAGCCAGTTTTTGTTTATCTTCTATTTTCTTCAACGCGATCTTCACTCCCCAACCATACCTGGGTCCAAACCTCCCAGTAGAACCAACTTTTTTCGTTTTCGTCATAACATCATCTTATTATTTTGAAACCTTTTTTATCAGTCAAAGAGCCTAATATCTGTCTTAATTTTGAATCATCTATCATCGTCTTTATCTGGCCGGACTGGTACAATTGTATCAGGTAAACTTCCAGTTGCATCGCCATTTCTGGTTTAACCATCCTTATTCTTCCCAACCTCTCTAAAGCCTCTTTGCTCAATATCTTATTCATCACAACTTTTTTTATTTTTTCAAACTCCTGAAGTTGCTCTGCTTGTTCAGACGTCAGGTTGTTCATTTCTTCGCCTCAGGAATTATTTTTTTTAAGAATTTTTTACCCGCTTCGCTAACGATTCTTCCCCTTTTCTTAGAATTCTTTGATTTCTCGATTAAACCAGTCGCTTCTAACTGTTGTAGACATTTCCTTACTATGCTGCCTCCAGATCTTCTGAACCTCTCTGGTTTATGTCCTCTATGCTTTCTGCCGCCATAATAAGTCCTCAGTCTTTGAACACCAACCGGCCCGTCCAAGCAAATTCTCCTGAATATCGATGCCGCCCTCGTATACCACCAATCTTCTTGCACCGGTGGCAGCTCTCGGCTTATCCCGGTCTTCGCGAACCTTGACCACTCTGGTGGTTTGATTTTCTCCATTTTTTTAAATTCTTCTTTACAAACTTCTATGAATTTTTTTGTATCTACGTCTCGCATACTTTACCACTTGCTCCTGAAATCAATATATACGCAGTTATGTTGACGATGACTATTAACCCTCCGACGATCAACAGCATCATCAAAATTGCGATAGGTAATGTACCAGTTCTACAAATTCTTAAACTTTTATCTTTTTCGCATTTTTCCATAATCTTGACTATACCATCTAGGACGTAGAATAAAACTATCACGGCTATAAAAACAACGACTACTGCCAGTGTTACAATCCTTAGATCCAATACCATGGATTTACCTCTTGTACGGGTACCTGTATATATTACCACAATTTAGACATTTAATAATTATGAGCTTTTTTTCAGAATCCATCTCAAATTCAGATGTTCTACTGGGTATTAATACCTGGTTGCATTTCTTGCAAAAACTCCTTTTTTGCTCTTTCTTAAAACGGATGTTATACCTCTTCCCGATTTTCCTGGCCAGTTCCACATAACTCCTACTTCTCTCAGGGTTCTTTTCTAGCTCTTCCCTAGCCAACCCGAGCAGTATCTCTACCCTCTCCTTCGCTATTTTAAGCCTGTATAAAGGCTTTCTTTTCTTGATTCTTTTCATCATCTCTAATAATAGGCATGGCGAAAGGTTTAAGTACTTAACCCTGATATTTATCACTATATGTCAGTGGTAAACTCTAATTTTGCCTTGAAATTGGCTTTTTTATCCATTTGTTTAGCCCTTTTTGTAATCTCACTACCCTTAGTTAAGGCCCAATCCATCCTATTGGATGTTTACGATACAGATGTAAACCCACGCCATGCTGAAGAAGACCAAGAAGTAACCATATCTGGAAAGGTTAGACTGGTCGATGCGCCACCAGTATATCAAATGGTTACGGTTGAATGGTATGTTGATAATGCCCTGGAGCATAGAGCAACTTATTCGATGAGAAAAGATGATGTTAGATCTTTAACTTGGAATTTTGACACTGATGGTCTTTCAAAGGGACGACACGATGTAAAAATAAACGCTTCTGTCGATAACGTTACAGACGAAGATTTGAACTATTTTTACATCGATGAAGATATAGAAGTAGTAATCGATGATTTTGACTTAGACCCTTCAACTGTCTGCACAGATGAGAGTGAAACTGTTGAGTTGTCTGTGAAAGTGAACTTAGAAAAAGGGCCTGATGATACTTTAGTGACTGCAAAATTCTACATTAATGACGGTGATAGCTGGGATTACATAGGTAGAGATGAAGAACACTTAGACGAAGATGATGAAAAAACTCTTAGAGTGGATTATGATTATGAAAAAAATGACCTTGATGAAGGATCTTATGATGTGAAGGTTGTCGTGGAAGCAGATGATATAAAAGAAACTGAGTATTCAACTTTAGACGTAGAAGATTGCTCACAAACAGGAAATCACAACGTTGAAGTAGGCTTCATATCTTTATCCCCAGAATACCCTCAAACTACAGACAGATTATCATTCTCAGTTCCGATAACTTTACATTCTTCTGACAGTTTTCCTACGGATGTATACTTAAGGGCTTATGTTGATGGCAAATTAATCGACTCGAGAACCTTTAGGTTTTATCGTGTTGAAACAAATACTTATACCTTCAACATCGATGTGAGGCAATACGGTTCAGGAACACATAATATAGAGGTTAGGGCCAACATAGATTCAATTACTGATATCTCAACAAGAGATTTCATTATAGGTTCAGGAATGCCTGGCACGACACATTGTCTCAGTATCGATAACATCTGGGTTGACAGTCCTTTAAAAGCCGGTGAAAAATTAACAGTTCATGTTAGAGTATCAAATTGCGGATCATTAACAGAAAATAACGTAAAAGCAAGTTTGACTGCATTCTCCAAGACATATTTTAATGATATACTTGGCATCCCATCCAGTAAGGATGTTGAAGTAGACTTCTATGTTCAAGTCCCAGATGAAGCGATGAAAACAACAACCTTTAACGCAAAAGTATATAGTCCCTATACATCAAACACCGAATCAAAAGATTTTACTATTAGCACTGGAATGCCATTGATAAGTATAAAACCAGAATATTCTGTGAAAGAATGTGAATCCAACGAAATAACGTTCCAAGTCATAAACACAGGGGACGTTAGCGATACTTTTAATTTAATAACAGAGGGTGATAGTGACTGGATAACAGGAATTCCTGAAAGAGTAACTCTAGAACCAGATGAAGAAATTACTGTTAAAGGATATGCAAACATACCGTGCGACACTCAAGAAGGGTTTTACAAATTTATCGTTACTGCAAAGAACTCTGATGAATATTCAATGTCGAGCAATTTGCACGTAGTAAAGAGATGGTCTTGGTCTATTCTTCCAACAGGATTTTTCACAGGAATAACATCAGTAATGTTCTTGATACCTTGGATATTGTTGTTTATTCTTATCGCATTAGTATATTTCTTTTATATCGTCTCACTCAGAGAAAGACGCAAACCTATGTTTTGAATCATCTCACGTTAAACAGTATATCATAATTTCTAACGACTAAACTTCCAGGTTCTGAACCCTGGAAAGCAAATTTGCAATGAGTATAATACGTCCCTTTCTTCAATTCATTAGATGTAGTTCTCGGAATAAAATCATCGAAGAAACTGAAACCGAAAAGATAGTTAACACTGCCATAGCCGTTCAAATTTACAACAGAATCCTTTTCACCACTCAAGACTGCATTATCAGGGTCGAAGAAATAACTCCACACAGATTTACTGGAGACAGGATTACAAGATGCACCAATTTTGATGCAACAATCATGAATGACACTCAAGTCTTTAACGTTTTTATCGTAAGACTTGATTGAAAAGACGAAGTTGCTCGAAGTTAATAGCTTGTTCACGTTGATTATGATTATATTTTCATCCATCGTCTTACCTTTGATTATAGAACTATCAAGAAGCTCTACTGAGAAAATTCCACAAGCTTCGCTCGTGCAGTCCTGTCGACAAGAATTACATTCGTCGATTTCACATTCCTGATTTCCGCAACAGTTGTTGATGTTTTCAACCATGCATTCATTCTGGTAGCAATAGCCTCTCCTACAAGTTCCAGTATAAACTGAGCATGATTCACAATCCTCAGGACATGAACACTTTGTTTCATATTCTTCGCATACTTTGTTGCCACAAGTTGTGCCAGATAAATCTCTTACGAGGTTGATGAACATTCCTGTCCTGTTCATTTGGATGAAAGCAACGATAGAGATTGCAATCAAAACTATTATTACAAGGACTGGTCTGTTCACTGTCACACCTTTAATTATATGGGAATATTAGGTTAAATTGGTTTTGAAAACTCTATTATTTACTACACAAGGAAAGTATAAAAGTAGTGTTCTCATCAGCTTTGATTGAATGAACCATATTTTTTTTGAGAAAAATAAAAACACCAGGTGACATAGTTATGTCTTCTTTCTCAAGATTGAATGTTCCCTTACCTTCTACGATATAAACAAAACCTTCTCTTGTTGATGTATGCTCTGATATCTCTGTCCTCTTTGCCATACAGAATAATGTTATGTTGATGTTACTGGTTTTAATCAACTCTTTACTCAGTATCCCTTCCCGCGGATATTCAATAAGTTCCTTAATATTCTTCCATTTATCAACCATTACAACCCGTCGATATAATTCAGTATTTTTAATTAATAATCTATCTAACTAGGACTAAAAAGAAGTTTCTAAAATTAAAAATAAAAAATTAGTTATTAACTCCAAGCAATACCTATTCTCTGACAAATTTTTGGAGTATACCTGATTCCTCCTGTCACTGTAATTTTAGGCACTCTGATTACGTATTGGCTGCAACTACCTTGCCAATTTATGTCATAAGCTGATTTAACTGCTGGAAATATACCCTGATATCTAGTTGTCCTGTAAGGGTATCTATAACCATATCCAGATCCACTGCATGCTAACACTGAACTAACTGTGAAAAATAGAATTGCTATTGCTACTGTTGTCATTAAAACCAGTTTTTTATTCATTGTTTTCCCTCCAATTAGTAATTTAACGATAGAAATAAATCGGTTTTGTTTTCTACGAGATAGAAAATTTTGGTTCAAATCCTCAGGCGGGATTCTATATTCTGAGTATTAAAGCCTATAGCTCCTGATATATATTTTAACCATCAGAACAAATATGATTTACACTGGAGAGAAAAAATGACTGATTTCAATATTAAAATCGAGAATATCGTCGCTTCAGCATCTCTAGGTATAAGAGTACCTTTAGAAAAAATGGTCGAACACCTGGAAGGAACTGAATACGAACCAGAACAATTCCCAGGTTTGGTTTATCGTATACAGGATCCTAAAGCAGCCATGCTGGTTTTCTCATCTGGAAAGATTGTTTGTACAGGTGCAAGAAGTATCACAGATGTTAGAAAAGCTGTAGAAAAGGTCGCAACGATGATAAGATCACTGAAGATAGATGTTCCAAAACAATTTAAGATACAGATAGAGAATATCGTCGCTTCAGCACAAATCCCAACAAGGTTGGACTTGGATAAAATCGCGTTTGAAGTGGAAAATTCTGAGTACGAACCGTCTCAATTCCCTGGCTTGGTCTATAGGATGAAAAACCCTAATGCCACATTCTTACTGTTTGGCTCGGGCAAAGTTATCTGTACTGGTATAAGGAAGATCGAAGATGTAGAGTGTGCTACGAATTTTTTGTTCAAAAAATTAAAGAGTATAAGTGCACTTAAGAAAACTTTGGGCAAATAACACACAGAATCAGATAGATTTTTGTTAATTAATTCTTAATTTATTACAGAACATCTCGGTGAAACATTTAAATAAAAGCAGTTGAATATCATGGAGAAATATAAAACAGTAATTGTTGGTGGTGGTCCTGGCGGACTCAGATGCGCCAAAATTTTAGCAGAGAATAGTGAAAATTTTATACTTCTTGAAAGAAAACCGAGATTTGACAGAAAAATTTGTACTGGAATATGGAGTATTACTGATAAAACAAAATACATGAATCTACCAAATAAACTTTTTGAAAAAAAATTCAAAAGAGTATTGTTATCAACACCACAGAAAACAATTGAAATTAAACTGGGGACATCATTTGTCGCTACATTAAATAGAAAAAAATTAAGTAATTGGATGTATAAAGAAGCAAAAAAAGCAGGAGCTAATATTGTTTTTAACTCTTCTGTTTCTAAAATAAAGAAAAACTACCTTATAGTAAATGAGAAAAAATTCTTTTTTGATTATTTAGTTGGAGCTGATGGTAGCCTATCAATTGTTAGGAAAAATTTAGGATTAATAACTAAAGATATTGGCGTGGGAATACAGTATTGGATTAATAAGGAATTTGAAGATATTGAGATACATTATGATTTTGATAGGTTTGGCCCTTGGTATAGTTGGATTGCGCCACATAAAGGAATTACCTCAATAGGAGTGGGTGGTATACCAAGATTAATTTCTACAAAGAAAATAAAAGAGAACCTTATAAAATGGTGTGCTGAAAATGATTATGATATTTCAGATGCAAAATTTGAAGGAGCTCCTATTAATGGAATTTACCAGGGGTATAGATTTAATGATAAATTCTTGATTGGTGATGCTGCAGGATTTCCTTCACCCTTAACAGGAGAAGGAATATATTTTGCTATGGCATCGGGAGAAGACGTAGCAAAAACTATTATTAATAAGAATCATGACCCAATTTTAATTAAGAAAATATTAGATATTAGAAAAAAACATGAAATAATTCTTAATACATTCAAATTAAATAAAACACTTAAAAAAATGGAATATAACTTATTATTTTCACTTTTGGAATTCAAATTTTTTAAAAATATGATGATTGATTTGGTGGCATAAAACTTCAAACTATAATAATTGCAGTTTTTATTTCGATTTCAAAATTACCCTTAATAAGATAGATTTCCTATAAAATAAAATAAAATTTTCTAATAAAAGTTAGCCTCAGGCGGGATTTGAATTGAATTAATGTCACTTGAATCTCCGCTTTCACGTACTTTCTCTCTGCTGAAAAGTTTCTTATTGTCTTCAGAACAAATATTATTCAAGTTCATACTTTTCATGACATTCACCTCTTCAGTGTTTGTTATGAAAAGGAACAAATTTATAGCTTACTTACAATTTTTTAATATTTCTTATAATTATCTTAAAAATTTTTTGTGGATTTTCCTTAGTCATTTTATCAAAATCAATGCCTGTCATTAAAGTATTAAAGATTTCTTCTTTTTGTTTTTCAGGGATTAAAAAATGAATATTAACAGCTTTTAAAAAAACTTCATCAATAAGTTTTTTACACGTTCTCTTAAATTTTTTTTCATCTACAAAAAAATTATATTCTATTGGTTGTTTCAGACTAAAAATATCTTCAGGTTTTACTTCAATTTTCAATATTCTTTTTTCTTTTCTAACCTTATTTAATCCCCTCATGAACTTTGTTTTTTGTGTTTCACTAAACTTGGGATGAATCTTTCTGAGTAAATCCATAGTCTTAATAACAAGTTCCTCTTTCATTATTTCCATGATTTTTTCTTCATAGTCCATGTTACCAACTCTTGTTACTGGTAACAACAATAAGATTACAATTATGACGTATACTCAGATACTAACTATATGTCTAAACATTTAACTCTATACCTTAACGAAAAAGAATATCAAATTCTCGAGAACCTTGTCCAGAAAGAAGAGTATCATTCTAAGTCAGATTGTATCCGTTCACTATTGAGAGATCATGCTATAGAGGTGTAAATGAAAAAATAAAAGAAAAACAGAAAGGGAAATATCCAAAAGAAAGTATAGTTTCAAGACTATAAATAACTTTCTTTTCTCTTTCTGAGGGGTGTGGTTAAATGAAATTCGAAGACGTAGAGGAAGATTCAACAACACCAGAGAAGAAGCAGTACCCTAATGTAAAGATGACAACCAAACTTGAGAGAATAATAAAAAAAGGTACCACTGACAAGGGAAGTTGGATAGTACTTGGATTTGAAAGAGGTAACTCAGCGATATACTTCGCAAAGAATAAGGAAGAGATAAACCAGAGACTTGATGGAATTGAAATAGGAAATTTGGTGAGTGTTGAATTATCTGGTTCAAGAAAAGGGAACGTGTTGAAAAGTATTGAAAAGCATGAGGGGGGAGAAAGTGATTCTCCCTCTTCTTCTCGTTTATCAGATAAAGACATGGAAGCTTTCATTCCTTCTTTCAAGTGTGGTTGTTGTGGTGAACAGAACCTTCAATTCAAGCAGGAACTGAAGAACTTCATTATCAGCATTGTGAGGAGTTGTCATGAAAAAAACTAAGTTTAAAGTCGATATCGAAGGATCAGAGTACAAGTACCTTCCAACAAAGAAGATAGAGCTTATAGCGAAGAGGGAAGATGGTGAATATGTCATTTCGAAGTTCGAGAACCTGATCAAGGTAAAGGCAACAAAACTCAGTAAAAGGAATCCAGACAAGACCATACTGTTCCAGGTAAGGAACAAGATGAAAGAACAGATACAGATCGCTCATTACAAGGGGAATGATTACTTGAACATCTTTGTAGATGCAGGTGTACATGATTCAAGGTTCATGCTTACGAGAGAACAAGTCCTTGAGTTAGTCAAGACATTACAGCATAGTACTATAGTACTATGTAATAGGGATAATCTATCAGACAAGCCATTCATTGATTCTAAAAACTAAAGAGTCATACATTTCAAATATAATAATAAACAAAGTAGTGAGCAGAATTTTTTTCCCAAAACTTCCAAACCCAGAGAACAGGCTCTTCTCTGATGCTGTTAAAAAAAGTGTGCCTTTTTAATCCTTTGGTTCTGAAATTTTTATAACTGTAAAAGATGAAGATGAATTGATACTCAAAATACCTAAACATGAATAGATTTTTGTTCTGAGAAGAGAAAATAAAATTATGGTAAAATTGGGGTATTGGGATAAAGTTATTATATATTTCATTTTGGGAATGGTGATTTTAGGTCTTTCAGTTTATTGTGAAACTAACAAAACTGTCACAATTCATCAAAGAGACTGTAATTATGATAGGGGTTGTGAATGTACTAAATATGAACCCCCGATTAGTATTGGAGAAAAAGGTTTAGCTACTTGTACAGTTTGTCAATGTGAAGTTAATTCTTGTAATCCAAAGTATCTTTTTGATTGATCCATATCATACGCCAATACTAAAGAAAAGAATGGGTTTTAACTTATTTGATAGATTTAAGCTTGAAATTCTAAGAAAGAAATATGAGATTAGCATATCTTATACCTATTCTGAGTCTTTTGATTGTCATTTTGATTTCTGGTTGTGCTCAACAGAGTCAAATAACATCAACGACTATTCAACAAACTACAACGTCAGTAGTCACTTATGATTTGGGTTGTCCAGTAGAAGAACTCAAAAATTATTTGAAAACTGCTTTGGAAAGATATCACAAGTGGTATCCTAATGAGATTGGTTTCCATTTTTCTAATGATGATACTATTTTAGATTGGCAGGTGTGTGTAACGGCAATACCAACATGTCATAATGGAAATCAAGTTGGCGAGAATGTAAACTATATTTACTGTAAAGGCTGTTGTCTTCTGGATGTGTCAGATGCTGTAGTTTGTATCAAAAAGACAATAACTAAACCAGATGGAACAATAGAAAAGATAATTAGAAAATGTGTTGATAAGATTGTTTTTGATTCAGACCTTAATATTGTATCTATAAATTGTATTAATATGCCACAGGACGGGGAGTATTTGTGTAAGTAATGGGTTAATCAGATATGTTTTTAAGAAATTTGATAATTGGCTGGGGGGTGTTTAAAAAAGAAAATGAAAAAGGGGTTAAATTTTAACTACATTTTGTATCTTTTTAATCCACCATAACGAGTAATTGATGGGTTTTCACTTCTTAAATCATAAGGAACTTCTCCTATTTGAAAAAAATTAGTACTTTCAATAAAACAAAATTCTTCATAGTTAGGATGATTACATTGAACCCCTACACCAGCATGATTAGCACCATAAAAAGTAATCAACGCCCTATTATAATTCATTTCTTCCAAAAGTCTTAATAGTAGTAATGTTTTTTCAATACATACTCCCTTTTCTTCATAAAGTGTCTCATAAGGGAACCTGACTTGGAAACTTAGACTATCCAATTTTGAATAATCATAATCAAGATTTTGAACTAAGGAAACAACATCTCTTAAAAGTTGATCATCTGTTTGAGATGGATATTTTTTCTTTAATTCTTGAATTATCCCCATTGGTAAATTTTTCTTAAACAAATAATTATCAAAAATTGTAAATTGTGATATCCAATTCATAAAATGGGCTTTATTTAATGATGCATAAAAAAGGTATTGATATCTATTCATATCTACAGTTATTGAATCACCCATATTTGGAACATAAAATTTTCTTTGAAAGGTTGTGTCTGGTATTTTAGGAATAATCCAAGTTATAGCATAGGATATGGCTATTAGACTTATAACTCCACCTAAAAAGTATGCAATTTTATTATAACGAGGCATATCTGTAAAAAATCTATATATCACATATAAAGGACCAAAAAATAAAATGGCATAAAATATTAGAAATGATAAGAAACCGTAAGGTTCTATACTGTATCCTATCTCTAAAAAAATACTATTTACTATCTTAGAGATTACTAAGCAAATTATCAAAAAAATAACAAGAAATGGGATTTTAAAAAATCCTTTAAAGAAAATATCTAAAGAAAATGATCTAATAACATTTGAGAGTTTATATTTGAAACTTCTAAAAACTTTTGTAATAAACTTTTCATAGTAATCCCGTTGATTTAAAGGTTTGCTTTCAACCTTTTCTTCCCCCTTTATACCCTCTTCATAACTTATAGATGCTTTACCTTCTCCGAATTTTTTTATCTCTTCTTCTCTGTATTTTTTTATCCCAAGACAATTGTGAGTTTCTGGTACTCTATGTTCAACACAAAATTTTCCACCACAGAACTTACAAATAAAAGGCAATATATCAAATTCTTTACCACAGTAATTACAGACATTTTCATTAAATTCTTTTTCTTTTATTTTTCTAGGATAATAATTTTTCCATCTTCTTTTTGGATAATATCTTCTTCTTGGATAATATCTTTTTATCATTAATCCCTGTTAATAGTTATTTTCTTAAATATTTTAAGACTCATTAATCCAAACCCTGAAAATCAGTCAAAATCATTCCCAATTTACCAAAGGAATTACGACTTTTCAACGAATGACCTGGATTATACGAAAGAGAAAGTTTAAAAGAATAGTATTCATAGATAATTTGAAAAAATGAAAAATAAATTGAAATATGAGAAAAAACTTTTTTTAACAGACCCGTTTTATGGTTTCTTTCGAATTTGTGCAGCATACCCTACAAAAAAAGATAAAAATTTTTTAGGATTAGAAATATCGTTTATCAAAAAATTAAGAATCATATACGTAACTTATGAGAGGTTAGAAAAGAACTTAGAAAAGTTGAAAAAAACAGAATTTAATGACAATAACATCAAACATGCAAAATTGACAGTTGTTATTGCCGGTGATATTGAAACATTCATTCTCCAGACAAGAGCATTTTTGGATATATCAGCAAAACTATTAAGATATTTTTACAAGGAACATATCAGAAAGTTCAGATATTTAACTGAAGCTATAGAATGGTTTAAAAAACATCCGTTAGTGGACGAGGAGTTCTATGAGTACTTGAAAAACAATATGTCATGGTTTGATGAGTTCAATAAAAAGAGGGGAGATATTAGTCATTCTTTCTCTCTTGATGTCTTTTGGAATGAAAATAACAAAAAAGAAAGGTTTGGTTTTGCCATATATTCTCTCAAGGAAATAGGGACAGAAGATTTGGGAAATTTTCTAGATAAAATGATTGATGGATTGAATAATTATTTAAAATTCTATGTAGAACATTTCGAAAAAAAGATGATAAGAAAAAAATAACTTAGTTTAATCCAAGTAACTCCAGTCATTAGATTTAAAAGACTATAATTCATAGTTTTTTTTGGGCAAATGGTAAAAAAATCATTAAAAAGTCGGAAGGGAAAAAAGGAGAAGATTTTTACAAAACAATTTGTTATCGGCTTTATATTAGGTTCAGTTATAGTGCCAATAATTTTACAGTTAATATTTTTTCCTCTTTATGAATATTATATTATTGGATCAAAACTGAGAACTTACGTATATGATGATCTAGATTATACAGGAGAATCGCCCGCTTTCATATTAGACGTTGAAAATAAGGGTGGAGTCACTCTTCATAATTTATCTGCAAATATTCAATATGTTTGTCAAAGAGATGGGCTTAACATTACTGGGAAAAGATCTACAGGTCCAAGAATTCTCCCAAAAGGAGAAGTAATGGAGTTTTCGTTTCCTAACAAAGATTTAATCAGTGAAATTGAACAGTCTAAAATGAATTGCTCAGATGTTGTATTATCGCTATATCATATGAAAAAAATTGATAATAATAATTTTAAAATAATTGAAGGTTATGCAATTGGTTTTGAACTGGTTTGGTCAGATACTTCAACTTTAAAGACCCATATTGTTTCAGTTACTGATTTGAAGGATAAAACCCAGTTTGTTATGTGTAAACCTTGCAAAATTAATTATTTTGTTAAATCTGATGAAATTTCAGATTCTGGGACCAAAGAAGTAAAAGTAGGTGCAATCACGTTAGATTCCCTTAAAAAAATTAATGAAACTCTTATGCTGAATATAGATTCAACTGATAAGTGGATAATAATACCATTAACATTTTATGTTGATTGCAAATCTATTTATTGTGCAGATTTACCTTATCAATTATTGAAAAAACTTTATCCAAATATTACCTCAAATGCTATTACACTAACAGCTGATACTGAAGCTTTAATAAAACCAGGGTCCTGTAAAATTTTGTGTATTTCTTCTCCTGAAAATAAACTTTTTTGGTCAGATGATCCTTCTTGTAAAAAGAATGGGTTTTAAGTTTCTTGATATTCACGGTTATTTGAGAAAATATGAAATTTTCAACCATAGCATTGGTATCAATATCAGCTGTAGTGAGCGCAGTAGTTTCTTCGTTCATAGGGAATCTGAATTTTCCATTAGTTAATGAGGATTGGGGAAGAATTTTACAAGGTTTTGTACTAGGTATAATTTTGACTTTTGTCCTTGTATTTCTTGTTGAACTTGTATCTAATAAAAAAATAGAAGAATAAAATTCACCCCTCACTCTCGGCGATAACTACTAAGGAAGTTGTAGAAACGTAGTTTCTACTCTTTGGGGCATAGTACTATAGTACTATACTATAATGATAAGGAAGATAGGTTTTTGTTCTGGAAAGAGAAGATTAGATTATGGGAATTAGTACAAAAGATAAAAGAATTTTATATTTGGAATGGTTCACTTCAATTATTTTAATAATCCTTTTTTCTCTTCCATTTTGGAATATGGCAACTCTGAAAAATATTCTTAAAATCTACACTTCTCTTTTTAAAGAATATCCATTTCTTATTTTTGTTTTATTACTAGTTGCTGTAGGACCATATCTCTGGGTTAAGAGAAAATCATTGAAAAAGCGATATAGTGATTATAAAGAAGAACAACTTAAGTCTTATGAAAAAATTGAACCAGTAAAAGAAGAAATCGAAACGATACAAATAAAAAAACCTGAAGTCAAACAAGAAATTCCAGTTGTTTATAAAAAGGAAGAAATCGCAAAACCTACTGTACCATGGAATATTGTTGTTCCATTGGTTATAGTTGGAATTATTATTATGGGTTTTTTAATACCAAAAACTGTGTCTTACAAGACAACAGAAACTTACACTGAACAAGTTCCCTACACAGAGAATGTGCCATTAACATATCAAGTTGTAACGAATTGGAATTGGGTTTGTACAAACACTACAAATTGGCTTTTCGGAAATACTATTACTACTTGTAGCGGTCAAGTTGTGTTGAAAAATACTGATACCACATCTGGTTCTTATAGTGTAAATTTTGTTTTTACAAGAGTTGACAATAATCAAAAGCAAACTATCACTAAAAGCATTAATTTGATGGCTGGAGAGACAGGCACAGTAAATGTGGCAAGTTCTGAAATAAATTTAGGTTATGGTGACTATCGATTTACCACTCAAACTTCAGTTTTGCCTAGTCAGAAAACAGTCCAAAAAACAAGACCTGAAACAAGAACAAGGGAAGTTACAAAGGAAAAACAAGTAAGTTTATGGGAATATGTTCTTCATTCATACTGATATTAAAAAATAAAGAAGTACTCAGACTTCTCTGAGTACCCTCAAAAGTTCCTCTCTTATCAGTTGTCTCAAGTCTTCTGTTTGGTCTTTTTTTACTGGTTTCTTGTTCAGTTCCAGTACTTTCTGATCTAAGTCACGACAACTCATGTGAACGTATACTTTGACCATGTCACTTCCCATAGTCCAACCAAAGTATATCTTCATTTCCTGTTCTGTCATGAACTTAGCTAAGTAAGTAGCTCTAGTATGTCTGAAAGTATAACTGTTTATTCTCTTTTCTATTCCTGTTCTTCTTCCTGTCTTCTTCACTAGCTTGTTCAGACTTTCTATGCTCAACTTGTCCTTAGTCCTTCTGTCAAGTCTATAGAAGAGTGGTGAATAAGGATCACTCTTGAATCTATGGTACTTCAACCACTCTTTCAATGATTGTTCCGAGTTGACAGTGTTCACTATCCTTATTCTTCTTTGTCCTTTCTTCCCTTCAACTGGTATGTTGACTATTATACCTTCCTCGTCAAAGATTATGTCTTCGATTTTCAAGTTGACAAGTTCACTCGGTCTACAACCAGAATCAAAGAGAAGAGAAAGTACTGCTCTGTCTCTTGAGTTCTCAGTAGAATTTATCATTCTCTGTACTTCTTCAATAGTCAATATTTCTGGTAGTATCTGTTTCACTGTAGCTGAAAGTTTATAGTCAAACTTCAGTCTCGGGTTCAACCACTTCATGTATCTGGTATAGATGAACCAATTAGTCAACTTGGTTGAATAGGTATAGTCACTGTTCCTCAACCACTTGAAGTAATTGTCCATGTTCTTCTGAGTTGGTTTCAAGAAATTCAGTCTTCCTATTATGTTCAGAGTCTGAGTTACCTTCTTAATCCTTCTTTGACCTAGTCCTTCTTTGTTCAATTTGTCCAAGTAAGAAGACTTGAACCGTTGGTTCAAAGCCTCAGGCGGGATTTGAACCCGCGGTCTCCACATTACCAGTCTCGTTACCAGTTTCACCTATTTGTGGCGCTTTAACCAGGCTGAAGCTACTGAGGCACTAATAAAAATTGAGATTCAAGATTTATACGTTTAATTTGATTTGTTTTTTTGAAAACAGAACACCTTGAAATCACAGAAATTGCACAATTTTGATTCTTTTTTAGAAAATTCTTCGATTACGGTTTTTTTACTCCTTATTTCGTCTATATCATTTCTTATTTCTTCAATATCCCTATCAGAAATCGGATAGAAAACACTCTCACCGGTCCTGAGATAGTAGAAAGAAATATGTCTTGGCAATTCTCCAAACAGTTTTTTCCACAGAAAAGCATATGCTTTGCCCTGTTTCAGGTGCTCTTCTGGTATGAAGTGTGGCAAAGGACACTTAGAAGTCTTATAATCTACTATCGCAATCCCTTTTCCGAAAACACTCATGGTCTTATCAACGAATCCTACAATGCCCTCACCGTTTAACTCTAACTTCATCTCCATATTTTTTGGATAGAAGAATCTTTTAATATCCTCTTTAAACCACTCTGACCTTCTATCTAATTCATCCATCTTGTTTTTCAAAGAAAAGGCCAGTTTTATTGCATAAAAGTCTAGAAACTCTTTGGTCTCATTCAAAAACTTAGTCTTTTGGCTTTCATTATCAAAGCAATCTTCGTATTCCTTTCCTATCTGTGCCCATTCAGTTTCTAAGAGTGAAAATAGTACTTTGCTGAATTTTTGCCATATTTCTTTCCAATCCTTTCCTTCTTCTATATCAGTTAGATCAACAAATGTAAAGAAATGTTCTAAAATTCGGTGGACAATTTTACCTCTGACTTGGGATGGTTTGGGTTTTTCTTCAATACCACGGACGTATTTGTAGAAAAATTTTCTCTGACATTCATAGTAACATACTATACTCGTAGGCGATAACCTGATATCGTTGTTTTTCATCCAATCACTAGAAATGATTATGTATTGGGTGTGCAGATTAATAATGTTTTGGTGGTTTAGAACTAATATTCAGAATCAATTATACGATTTTTCCAAATAATATTGAAAAAATACCTATAGGATAATATTTCGTCACTGTCGAATTTTATACAGTTTTTTTCGACTGTCTATTCGTGACATTGCCATCCCCCCCAACTCCATTTCTTTCAGGTATTCATTGCATCGAGTCCTCGACAGTTTCATCAACCTACCCAATTGTAAAGATGTTAATTCACCATGTTTCTGAAGAATCAGTTTAATTGCTTCCTTTGTCTTGGATGACCTACCATAAGTCTGGAACAATGGCCTCCCTCTCGACATCGTACTTTCCATTTCCCTTAACTTGGAATCAATTTTTTCAACTTTCTCCCTTAGGATTCTCAATTCTTCAAACTCAATAGACATTTTGGCATATTGGCCATCTAAATGTCTTATAAAATCATCAATAGTCTCATTTTTATTTTTTTTAGACCTGAAAATGAATTTTATCACCACTATTACTTTTCTCTTATTTATATTAAAAGTTAATTTTCGACACTTCACCAACTTACGAGTTGTCGATGACTGTCTGATTTCTATCGTCACAGAACAGATTATATCGTTCGACAGATATGTTATACAATACTATTATACTAATTTGTTATACGATATCGTACAATGTGTTTAAATGGCCGATAAACATCCTAAAAAGCTAATTTTAGAAGCTTTGATTGATCATCCTGAAGGGCTGACTATGGTTTCTTTGGCTGAAAACGTTGGTTTACATAGACATACTACAACTAAATACGTCTATGAGCTTTTAGGGGCAGGTTTAGTTTATCAAAGAAAGGTTGGGTCAGCAAGGCTTTGTTATTTGAAAGTGAAACCCAAGAATCTTGAGAAAATTAAACCTTCAAAGACAAAAGAGAAAAAAATACCCGGAAGAAAATCCCAAATAAAGTTTATCGCAATTTTTTCACTTTTGGGCATAATTCTAGCATCAAGTGTTGTAATAGCTTCCAATTTACTAAATCAAACACTTAATGGCAGTTATACAGGAGAGTTTATTTCAAATTTAACGCTCGATAACGAAACCTTAGAGAACGTAACTCAAACGATTCCAAATGTCGAAATTGTAACAAATGAATCGACAGACATAAATTTCTCGGAACCATCCCCTGTTTTTAATGGAACTGCCGACACTGACGAAACAAATGCTTCCGAGATCGTAAATGAAACTCAACCGATTGAAATACCACCGATAGAAACTTCAAAACTCATATTGAATGTTCATATTGAATCTCCAAAAAAAATCACAAGAGACGAAACAATTACTATAACTGCCAATATAGAAAATTCTGGTTCTTCTGTTGCGAGGAATGTCTCTGTCAATTGGGTTTTGCCTAGAGGTTTTGATATCGTTCTTGAGGAAGGAAATTGTGAAAACCTAGAACCGAATACTTCTTGCACATCTATGATTGTTGTAAAAACTTCTCTGTCTTCGGAACTTGGCCTAGATGAAATAAAAGTTGTGGTGAGTTATGGAGAGTAAGTATCGAAAATCAGAGACCGGACAGAGTCAGTTAATCTTATCCTTGTTTTTCTTGATATTAGCTTCCACCACAGTTTTTGCATACAACGCAACGATAAATGGTTCGTTCATTGAAACAACCCCACCATTAATTGAAAACATAACAACAATAGAAGAAATTGTTCCAATCGAGGTTTGGGCGAATACCAACTTGGATTTACAATTGAACGAAACTTTGATCGATGTAAAGTTGTCGATGGATAACGGCTCAGTAATACCCGATCAGATTATAGAATTTTTTGTCAACAATGTTTCATATGGTTCGTATTCAACTAATTATGATGGTATTGTTCAAACAGATTTTAATTTGCCTCCTGCAACTTATATTCTGAAAGCAGTTTTTGCTGGTAATTCTTCTTTGTTTGTTAATCCAACTGAAACTCAAGAAGAAGTAACGATACCGATTGGTGAACTGGTTTCATCATTGACAGTTTACACCGATAAACAAAATTACACTCAAAATGAAACTGTTACTGTTTCTGGTGAAATTATAGTAAACAACACGAAATTAGATACCTCAATCTTTTTAGACATACTTTTCGGTAATGATGTCGTATATTCTACAGAAGTTGATGCGAAAAATGGAAAATACTTACACGAATTCATTGCTGATTTTGAAGAGGAAGGAGAGTATGTCGTAAACGTATTCACTGAGAATTTAGTAAATCATACATCCTTTTACCATTCAATAGTTCCACAAAACATAACCAACATAACAATAACAGAGTTACAAGTTACTCAAGAGAAAGCGGAAATTGGAAAGCCTGTTGCATGGAAAAAATTGATTGAAATAAAAAATCCTAATGATATAGAATTAGAAAATGTACAAATCGAGATCGAATTGCCTGAAGAATCTGGAAATATTGTTGTAAAGGATGTAAAAACAAAAATTCCTAAAAAGGGATTAGGAATTCAATCATTTGAGTCTGAAATAAAAACTACAGGTAAAAAATGGTTAGAAAGAAGAATTCTTCCAAATTCTTCACTAATATACGAGGTTGAATATGAAACCTCTGCTCCTTTCAAAGAAGAATCAGTTGTAGATAATGAAAAATTCATAAAAATTGCGACAAACCTGACTGATCTTCATTATTCAAATGTTACCGTATCAACCTCCATGCCAGAGTTAAATGGTAGTATAGAAATAATACCAAAGAAAAATGTGTTTGGTGTCGATGAAGCCCCTGAGTTCGATGTTCATGTCGATGAAGGGATTGAATTAGTATGGGTAAATGGGACTGTTGAGTTATTCACCGAAGAGACAAATGTTGTCGATGATCCTAACCATGAAGTTAAATTTCTGGATTCAAATGGAGACGAATTAACCGATACTATATCTTGGAATGTCCCACGATTATCAGAACAGAACTATTTGGTTAGACCGTCCGGCAATGCCAGTGACATGAATGTATTTGTAGAAGATTCCGATGAAAATAGGCTAAACCTAAGTCTTAAAATGGAAAAAATCGGGACAAAGTATCATATAGAGATTCCTAGACAAAGGAACTTGAAGCCCGGGTTGTATAAACTGGTTATTGAGACACAAAATGAAACTATAGAGCAACTTTTTGGGTGGGGTCTAGTTACTATTAATACACCAAAATCAATTTACTTGCCCAACGAAGAAGCCAAGATAATTGTTGGGGTTTTGAATGAACAAGGAAAAAGGGCCTATGATGCAAATGTTACTTTATTCGTTATCTCTCCTTCTAAAAGAGTAAAAATTTATGATAGTTACAATGGAGATTTTAGCACTGATGAAATTGATGGGAGTTTATTTGTTAATTATGATGAAACCAGTGAAACTGGCAATTATTCACTCAGAGTTGTTGCGATTGGTGAGAATGTAAGCACAACTTACGAATCGTTCTTTGAAGTTAGAAATTTTGTGGAATTTGACATCGAGAGAAAGATGAAAACTCTCATAGATATAGGCCATCCGAACGTTGCGGAAATAAAGGTCAGACCCAATGCAAGTGCTGAGAATGTAACTATCGTAGAAAAATTACCAAATAATTTTCTTGAAATCAACGTATATGGAGGTGATGTCGAGAGAAAAGAAAATGAAACTTGGTTAATCTGGCATTTCAATAACTTGAACGAAGACGAAGAAAAAACTTTGAAATATACCTTTACTGCTCCAGACGTAAAACCAGAAATTTATTCGGCAGGACCAATTTCAGTCTATTATAATAATTATTATGAGTTCAAAGAAGTTAGAGAATGGACGTTTATTGTTGTTGATGTTATTTACTATTTCTTTAAATTAACTCCTTATTACAAAAATGCTACGCCGATGTATGCAATAGATTCTGTTCATCATTTGATTTACAATTCTTATGATGTCTATAGAGACTCTATAGTGATGTGCAGGAACAACATGAGTTTTAATCATATGAATTATACTTTCAGATGGGTTGTATTAGACGAAGCAGATGACCAAGCAAGTGGAACACAGAACTGGAGATTACAACTCGCAACACCATCGTGGCAAACAATACCAAGTTCTGGGATAGACGGATGGAGGTTAATGTCTGGCGAATCAAACCCACACTCATTTGCCGATTTAGGAACTACTGATAATTGTACTGGAGCTAACGGTATAGCTGATAAGTGTGCATACGGTCCGCTTCTTTCATGGAATATTTCAATTAACTCTTCCGCTTCTTTGGGTTTAAATGAAATAAGACTTTACCCTCAAACTCAGTCTATAGCACCAATGTTCGAGACCAATATAATTTATATATATTTAGTCGATTGCTCTCTTCCTTATGATGTAAACCTAATAAGACCCGTAAAAATATTTTCTCCGACTGGTGAGCCTACAGATAAAGTTTTAAGAGGTCACTTAGCCAAAGTAGTTGTGCCTTTAGCTAACTATAACACTACTTCTGCCAAGAGTGTGAATGTCTCTATTGAAATTTTAAAAACGTCAACAAATGAAGAGGTTGACTGGTTTATTCGAGAAGGGAATACGCAAAGTGTAACTATACCTGCAACCGTAAACCCACCAAATTGGAATACTTCTGTTGCTAACTTTACAGTATTTGTTCCGGACGATATAGAAGCTACAACCTATAAAATTATTGCTAATGTTTCTTCGACTAACACTGTAAGCCATGAAAAAGAATTTAACGTGTACACGGATGATTCTGGAATATCTACTGATGTTGTATTGTTTTCTTCGACGCCAAGAAAACAAGGTTCAAACTCTGAAAGTATTACTACGGATTATTATAGAGACTGGAGGTTAATATCGGTATGTAATTATGGCGATTTTAACCTTACAGTTAATATAACCGATCAATCAACAGGTGCACACCTTTGGACCAATACATCTGCTGCAGAAAGAGGAGCTACAAATGCAACACCGTATCCGGATGAAATTTTATCGGGCGGAGCGAATTTAAAATGGTATTTTGTTAAGTTAAACACATCCTCCTGTTTTCAGGCCGAAATACCTTATAGACCCACTGATGACCCAGGAGAAGAAACTTATTATCTTACAGCAGAGTGGAACGATCCTGTAAGCGCTGAGCTTCAATCTGTGACACAAACACACGTTGCTTTAATGTCAATTAGTACAGGGGCCAAGAATCCAACTATGACTGCAAAACTCAACGTTACTTCTGCTTATCCTGGGGACAATTTACCATTAAGAATAATAGCAAAATATGGTGGTACAGACATAGGTGCTGGTGCTGGTGATAATAGACTTGAAGGTACAATTGGAGCATCGATCCATTATGTAGAAATCTTTGTCCCACCAGGTTTCACAAGGCCAACAAGTTTTAAAATAATTGATCTCAATGGGACGGCTACAAGAACTGTAAGCCCTGATAACGGATATCCAATAGGCTCGGAAGAAGAAGGTTGGATAGTAAAGATTTCGCCTTACGCAACCAACGGAACAATAACTTCCAATCCAAGATCAGGAACAGTTTTCAGAGTTGGGGCTGGTGACGATATTGCTATCGATTATCCCAATGAAAAAAATTACATAGAATTTTCAACCAGCGTCTCTTCTGCAGATAAAATATTACCCGGAGGAAAAACATTCTTAACAAATACCATAGGATGGCAAAGAGTAGCCAGAGATTATCAGTTCCAATTAGATAGAAATACCTTAGTAATCAATTCGCCGTTTATAAAAACAGTAAGATATTACAATACCACTTCTTCAAATGAACAAGAGGATTTTCCAACATCAAATGCCTGTGGTAATTTTTCAACGAAATTACAAGTTTTTAACAAAGGTAACGTACCATTTTATAGTTCAAACGTAACGGAAAATAAAGAAAATGTTTCTGTAACTCACCTGGAAGATATACAATTTTCAAGCTTCAACCCCAATTATGATTTGAATGATGATTCTAAACTTATAATTTGGGGGAGTAATAACATCAATTTTACACCAACTGGAAAAGATAATTCAAAAAATTATTCTTACTTGATTTATACTCCCTATCAAACTAATGGAACTTTCAGATTCCAAGGAATTTCGAAGAATGTAACTGCTGTCTACATATTCTATGATGAAAATTATACAGTCTATATCTCTTGTGGTGCTTCTTTAAGCGTTTTAGACCTATCAACTACACCTTCAACAATATATCAAAACGATTTATTCAATATAACCGCAACAATAACTAACTTTGGACCCGGAAATGCAACAGACGTTATATCCGAAATCAATTACACAAACTCGACCACAATGACAAGTTTGGAAAACCTGAATGTTACGAATATAACACAAACAATTAGCAATGTTACATACGTCGGAACCTTGGGAGTAACGAGCACAACTGTTAAATGGCTCGTTAACACAACTGGAGTTTCTACAGGGAATATCACATTCTGTATAAAGGCAAATGCAACTGAAAATGCAACTGAAGTTTTAAGTTGTATTAATGTTACAATCCAGCCACCTTCTGTTTATGTATCATTAGATAACCCAATCGCTATTTCAGATGAGTTTTTTCCAAAGAACGAATCTGGGAGTTGGGGATACAATTGGACGTTCAACATTTCAGTCGATTCAAATTCAGATTACAACTTTAACGTTTCTGCGTTGGTAAGTAAGGATGGTGGTTCTTCTTGGAGTATTATAGATCGTCAAGAATATACAGGTGATCCTGTGAACATGAGTTTTGTTTGGGATCCATCTTGTTCTGATTTGCCAGCATCTGGAACAACTATGTTGTTGAAATTCAATAACAGTAGAAATACCAACGAATCTACCACAAAAACATTTTATCTTGAAAAAAATTCTATAATTTTCGAAACTTCTGATATCACTGGAAATAATTCAATAGCTAACAGAACTGGTGCTCAAACTCAATTGCTAGGTGTGAGGATAAGGGATGAAAACTCTACAGAAATGTGGATTCCAAATTTGAACGTAAATTTTAAAGTAACTTTAGACGGCTCCATCGAAGATTCTGGAACTATTAATCAAACTAATACGACTGGACATGCCGTTTATTATTTCAACCCTGAATGCACGCCTTCTGAATATAAAGTAGGAAATCAGTTATGGAGGGCTGTCGTTGAAAATGATAATTGTTATCAAAACAATAACACGAACTCTTCTGGGGTTTATCTTAATCTAAGCGTTGTAGGTCGGATAAACATTACTTTTACAAGACCTGATGGGTCTGAAACCCCCATTCAAGAGGATACAATACTATTCCAAGGTTATACTTACGATGATTGTAGTAAAGCTATAGTACCAACAGTAAGTTTTTTTGCAAACAATACGACATCGGATTCTGGCATTGAATGTCCTGATGTAAATAGACTAGGTGAAAATGTATTCGAATGTGACTGGCAAACAGACATAAATACGGTGAGGGGATGGTACAACGCAACTATGGCAGCAAACCTGACATGGTATTATGATAATGTTAGCGTGAACTCAGATGTTCCTGGGTTGTTTTATTTAACTCCTATATACAAGCTTCAAAACGTTTCGAGTTCAACTTCGCCAGAAGGATGGGGACATAGAAATTGGAATTTTTCAGTGAACGCATCTTCTGGAGACCCTGATACTATTAGCAATGTAACTTTCCATATCAACAGAGGTTCTCCGCCAGGTTCAACTCCATGTTCCGATTCAGGTTCGACACCATGTCTAAATCAAACTTATAAAGAATGTACGTATCCCGATTGTGTGGGGAGAACAGTATTTTGGTACAAAAACTTTACCTATTCGGATCAAGGCACTTGGTTCTATAAATTTATGTTGAACACATCGTATACTTCTGGTAATGATATAATCGAAGTTGAAGAGGATGATATTACCATAAACTATTCATCACCTCTCTTCGAGAGTATTGTTAACAGAAGTGATAGTCAGAATATAATTCTTGTAGTCTTTGTTAATGATACTGATGCCAACCATCAAGCCGGTAACTTGACAGAGGGGTTCCCATCAGCAACAGTTTATTTCAACGTAACAAACAGTTCAGGAAATTACATTAATTATGGGTCGGGTTCAACTAATGACACTGGACACGCGAACATTATTTTTAACCCGAATTGTTCGTATTTGAAAGGAACACAAAATTGGACTGCATACACCTCAAGCGATTCAAATTATAAGAACAATAATTCAGGAGTTTACAACATAACTGTCTATGGGGATTTAGAACCACAAAACATTAAGACCTATAATGAATCGATTGTAGAGGCCGATACTTTCTATCAAGGAGACATTATAAATGTCACAGGAAAGGTTTTGGATGATTGTGATTTAGTAATAGACGATACAACTGGCATAAACGTTACGTTTAAAGTTTACAGGAACAGCACTTATCCATCAGAATCAGAATCTCTTTGTGTCAATGTAACATACCTTAGCGAAGGCATTTATTCCTGCCTATGGAACTCGACTGGTTACGAGAATACAACATACAAAATTATGATGAATGCAACTAACGTGACACTTAACAACAATGGATCTTATACGAAAACAGGAGCATTTGGTTTAGGCGTGCCTCCAAATTCACCACCTTCATTATTATCCGGTTCAGTAACACCTGATCCGGGCGGATGGGGTTCTATTTTCAACTTTTCAGTTAATGTTACAGACCCTGATGAATCCCAAGTCGTTACGGTCTATTTATGGACTAATGAAACAGGTTCTTGGGTTTTAGTCGATAATAAAACATGCGATTCAACTTGTAATAATGGAAATGAAGATACTCTGTACTTCAACAAAAGTGATTATTTATGTGGTCACAAGGGCTCACAGTTTTATAAGTTCAACGCGAGCGATAGTTCAAACACAGCAACAAACATTTCTGATGATCTTGGACCTTTAGAGTTTACTCTGGAAAGAGATAATGCCGAATTTGTCAGTCCAACAGGTGATGGCGGGACTGTAAACAGAAGCAGTGATCAAACCATAACTCTTTCTGTTGCAGTTAACGATACTACCAAAGGAGTCTTAGTAGGGTCTGGCGTTACAGCTGGTAAATTTTGGGTAACTTACGACGAGTCAAATTGGGATACTGGAAGTGAAAACAGGACCACAGGCACTAATGGCTACATGAATTATACTTTCAATCCCAGTTGTGCTTCTCCAAGGTACGCTGCCAGCAACTTACAAAAATGGGTGGTTGGCGTATTAGATGATGAATGCTACGTCAACACGAATAGCTCTAATTATACGCTAACGATAAAAGGAGATTTAATTAATTATTTACTTCAACCCAACGGAGAAGTGTTCGATGATTTAGAGAATGTTACTATTATTGCAAATTTAACGAGCGATTGTTCGGATGATATAATAGATGATGCGAACGTGACATTCACAGTCACACATCTTACATTCTCTGATACAACGATGCCAAACCCCGCGAACAACAACGGGACATATTTCAATGCAACTTGGAATGTCACGAACAGTCTCGGCGGTAATTATTCGATTACCATGAATTCTTCCAGAGCAAATTACAATTCTAACGTTACTACGAGCACAAACTTATTCCATCACCAAGTATCTCCTCAATTGTCAGGTTCATTGGTAAACGTAACACCCGTTATCAACCCTTGGGGAACAGCCTATTATTTCTACTATACAGTTACTGACGATGATGATAACGTAACGGCATATCTTTGGAGGAGATGCACAGGAGGAAATACCACAACAAATACAAACATTACCTGTGGTGTCGATACAAACTTCTCACTTTACGCAAATCAAACTTGTTTTGACTGTGTCAATCAACAAAAAAATTTTGTTGTCTCGACTGGTACTTCAGCTGGAGGTATAGCTCATATAGGAAACTATGAATGGTTGATTAATGTTTCCGATCAAAATACGGGAACTAACACATCCACCATCAAAGTTTATAACGTTACAAAGAGGCCAGTTTGGTTTACAATCTCTAATGGCAACGAAACTAACGTGAGCAGAATAGGAGACAATACAACTACCCTCGAAATTATGATGTACAGTTATGATGGATCTAGCTATTTTGCTGTAAACGGAAAGAGTGTAACTTTCTGGGTAACTTTAAATACAACTCAATGGTCGAATGAAGATCAAGTAGGGACTATGACAGGTACGACATCCTCTGGGTTATCTAGTTATAATTTCAACCCGAGTTGCCCAAATACAAACCCAGGAAAACCATTCTATAAAACTGGGCCACGATGGTGGAACGTAACATTTGCCGGAGACACCGGTTATTATTCAAACTCTTCACAAAACTCTACTCTATATATTAATTCTACATTGGACAACTTCATAATTAAACCGAGCGGAGAAGTCTACTCACTAGGAAGCACTCTCTTCATCGAGGGGAATGTTAGTGATGAATGTGAAGAAGTTTCTGGCGCCACTGTAAACTTCAAGACATATCCCAGCAATTCAGAGACGAGTGCAAATAACCCCAATGGTGCAAACTACACTGCAAACCGTACAACAATAGATGAAGATATTGGCTGGGACAATGTAACGATGAACTCTAGCAAACTCTATTATTACGATGGTTATTATTTTAAAGCAAATGCATTTCAAGTAAGAAATTCTCCCGCACTTTCAGACCAGGCAATCGACCCTAGTTCAGGAGAATGGGGTATAACTTTCACGTCCGAAGTCCATATATACGATGCAGATAGCAACGACACGATTAACATAAGTTTATGGAAGAGTGTTGGTGGAGGGCCTTGGACTTACGTATCATCGCAGACATGTCATGAGGGCGGTGTTTGTGACCAAACAAAATATTTTGTTACGCCGTTTAACTGCAGTGATTTGAGTGGTTCTGTTAATTTGAAATTCAATTCCTCGGACATTTATGAATTGAACGGTGAAACGAGTAATTTTTCCGTAACGTTAAACAAAGATAAAGTTGGTTTTGAGATTATCGCTGGTAGTGGAGTAACAGTAAATAGACAGAGCGGTTCTCAGGTCTTCTCTGTCAGGGTAAAAGACCTTAACAGGAGTAGCACACCTGTCAACATATCAGAAGAAGGGAATAATATCACGGGTAAATACTGGTTTGATACTGATGGAGGGGAACATTATGATGAAGGACATTCAGCTAATATCACTGATGAGACAGGTCTATTAAATTATACTTACGTTCCAAACTGTTCATACAACGTTGGTACAGAATTTTGGTATGCGGAAATATTGGATAACATATGTTATGAAGACACTTCAATGACGACCGGAGCACAGTACTTCACGTTAAAAGGCCAACTTTACTCCGACTTATACAACCCTCAGCAAGACTCTGAATGGAATGTAACCAATTTCATCAACTTCAGTTGGAATGTCTTTTCGGATTGTTATGGACAAGGCACAGTCGATGATGATGAAAATATCACAGGAATAACAAACACTCTCAATTTGAATCATCTTGGAAACACCTCGAGTTGTACTAGTATAAATGATCCGCTTGGTGACGGCAACTATAATTGTAGTTGGAATTCCACCTCAAAAGCAGAAGGTAACTGGACTGTAAACATAACAGCTAGTAAAACAAACTTTTATAGCAATTCAACTCTGTTTGTCGATTGGTTTTATCTTAACAATTTACAATCGAATGCGACGAATTTGATTGTCGATCCTTCGGGCGGCGGTTGGGGAACAACTTATCGTTATAATGCCACAATAACCGACTCGGAGAGCGATACAGTAACTTGTCAGCTTTATACGAATACCACTGACGAATGGGTTTATAGAGGCTCAAACACAATTTCAACTCCAGGAAATTGCTCTATTGCTGTAAACAATTATGGATGCGATGATCAGAGTAACGCACAATTTTATTTCATAATAAACGATACTTACAACACGATAAATACATCAGTAACGATTGGTGTTTCCAATGGCCCGGACATAACTAAGAACAACGTGAGTTTCATACTGACAAGTGGAAACGATTCCCATGTCAACAGATCAGAGAACAGTCCATCTGGAAAATCACTTAACCTTATCGTAAAATTAAACGATACAACAAGAAATATCATACCCTTAACCGATACTAACGTAACTGTGTGGATTACAAACAAGTCTGGAATTTATAATGAAGGAAACGAGAATCAAACAGATTCAAGTGGATACTTTGTTTACGGTTTCAACCCAGATTGTGATTATTCAACAAGTCTTCAACACTGGTTGGTTGGCGCAAGGAATGACGGATGCTACAATGAGATAAATCATACAACCAACTTCACTTTGCATGTCATAGGCACGATAACCAACTACAGGATATCACCAAACGGAGAAGAATACCTTCGGGGGGAACAGAACGTAACAGTCATGGTCAACGCATCCTCAGACTGTTCCTTGGAAATAATGAACGAATCCGTCTTCATTAACATCACCTACACTAATGATACTCAGAACTTAAACTGCACTCCACTCAACAATGAATTGAACGGAAGTTACAACTGCACCATCGACGCTGCGGGACTGAAGACGAGATGGCACAACTTTACTGTGAATGCCTCTAAGGTATATTACAACAACGATACAGACACATTCACTAACGCATTCTGGGTTGAGACAAGGCCGTTCCTGTTGAATTCAGGTATGTCCCCGAACACAGGAGGATGGGGTGAGACTCGTCGATTCTGGATCAATGCATCGGACGAGGATAATGACACATTATCAGTCATATTATGGTATAGACCGAATGGCGGGTCTTATTCAACTCAAAACTCAACAACCAACAGCAGTCTCTATGGAATGTACAAGAACCTATCGTTCACTCCTTCAAAAACATTCGTGTCAGGCGACATGGGCACATGGTTCTACAAGTTCAACATCAGCGACGATGATGGTTACATCAATGAAACGTCAGAGTACAACTTCACCATAATAGCTGATGACACATGGATGGAATACATTGCTGGGAATAATTCTATAATAAACAGGTCGGCTGTCGCTGGCGAACAATATCATAATGCTACCTTGTCAATAAGACTCTGGGATGTTGACAAGGATCCAGATTCACTTCTAACTTTCAAGAACACTAAGTTCTACATAACCACCAATAATAACCAGAATTATTCTACGTTGCCATCGATTGGGTATCAACAGTCAGATGGCAGTGGTCTTGCTAACTACACATTTTATCTCAACAATAATCCTGGACTGACAAAATGCGATTATTCTGTCGGACCGCAGAACTGGACGGCTGGTGTAGTCGGATATAATTATTTAAATTCAACTAATGTCACTGGATATATCACATTAACGATAGTCACGACTCCTTTGGATGCAAGAATAGTAAGTCCTAACAATCAGACGAGAAGAAAAGGAATAGATTCTATAATTGTCAAGGCCAACGTCTCAGATGAATGTAGATTATTATCTGGTGCTTCTGTTACAATAACTGCCGTTAGCGTAGAAGATGGTGTTGTTTATGGAACATGTTGTCAATCAGGTTGTGATGCTCAAGTTTACGACGAAGGTAATGGAACATACAACTGTACATTCCCTGCTTCACTACATTCCTCGGGTAACGAAGATTGGCCACTAAAAAATTATAATTTAACGGTTAATGCAACTAAGCAATATTACAACGCTTCATCAACTTGGGTAAAGGAAAATGCGTTTAGGTTGGTAAGTGAGCCATCGATAACAGGATTAACAGCAACACCTGCAGACGACGGTGGTTGGGGAGAGACATGGACATTCTCAGCAACGGTTGCAGATGAAGATTCTGATAACCTGAATGTGTCATTATGGTTTAATTATACAGGAAATTGGGTATTGGCCGACAGTGAAACTTGGACTAACCCAGGTCATCCAGATCCAGTTCAATTCGAGGGTCATACATTCTCATGTGATGATTCAACAGATCTTGGTTCAAAACATTTCAGGATAAACGCGTCGGATACGTATTCGTATACTAACAACACGGAAATATCAACTTACACGTTACAACCAGATGACACGTTGGTATCAAACAGAAAAACAACATCAGGAACGAATATAAACCGAGAAGAAACGAATACGATAGAGTTATGGGTTTTAGTCATAGATTCAGATAAGGGAAGCCAAGCGCCAAGAACTGGAACCAATGTGACTATATGGATAACTACTAATGCTTCTGACCCAGACAGTTGGGATGATGGTTTTGTCAATACCACGGATGCGAGTGGATATGCGAAATACACATTCGATCCAGACTGTTCCTATGGCGTAGGTTTACAACAATGGCAGGGTGGAGTTAAGGACGATGTTTGTTATAAAGATACTATTGAACCACAGGGAGATTCGTTTACTTTAAAAGGCCAGCTCAAGAACAACCTCACTCTCCCATTGAATGGATCATCATGGAATGTTACTCAATTAATACCAATCAATTTCACTACGTTCTCAGATTGCTCAGCAGATAGAACAGACGAAAATCCCGTTATCAATGCATCCAACTACAATATAGAATTGAGTCTGGCTGGCAGTAGTTGGGAACTTTGTTCATCGAACAATTCCTATCTAGGCTGGTACAACTGCACTTGGAACTCAACTGGCAAGGACGAGGGATGGTGGGATGTTAGAGTTAACAGTAGCAAGACCAATTTCAACGACAACTCAACTGCATACGCAGACAGGTTCTGGCTGGAGAACTTTAATTCTACAAGTCAGAATGGGACAGTCACTCCAACATCAGGAGGATGGACGAGGCTCTACAATTACACCATGGACATTTACGACGAAGAAGGAGA